>Ga0315294_10000014_pt1 | contig 203540 bp, 203 predicted proteins | sample YL17G13_40_MG_FD_203626 | JGI IMG/M metagenome (GOLD analysis project Ga0315294, IMG submission 203626) | Sediment microbial communities from Yellowstone Lake, YNP, Wyoming, USA - YL17G13_40 | ecosystem: Environmental > Aquatic > Freshwater > Lake > Sediment | place: USA: Wyoming | collected...
CCCGAAAACGAGATGAATAATCGGGAGGTCATTTTAGAACGTCCCGAAAACGCGATGAATAATCGGGAGGTCATTTTAGAACGTCCCGAAAACGCGATGAATAATCGGGAGGTCATTTTCTTAAAATACAGATGTATTCAAGAAAAAGTTTAATATTACCGATTTACCAAGTGAATGATCATGGAAGCGATTATCAAGGAAATTGAGGAAATTAATTCAAGAATTCAACATGATCAAGAAATCTTGAAATACTTCGAGAAAACCGATTCCTCCACCTTAAAAGAACGATTGAATGATTTATTCGTTATTTTTGGTATTCCAAGCGCAAGTGTCGATTGGAATGACACGTTTCACACGCATGAAACCCAGCTTGAGAAATTAGAGAAAAGGTTGAATAGATTACGTCGGGATCAAAAGAAGGAATTGGAAGAAGCCAAGTGGATCGTTCATTATCTTCTAAAAGGTCCAACATGGTTTGATTTATTGAAATTAGAAATGTATCATGACCAAAAGGCAAAAACACGGTTTTCGGAACACTTGGCATTAATGGAACAAATTTCATCATTGAAAAAACAGATCGAATGTCTGTTTGGTGTGATGTTTTTTTTAATCAAGAAGGCGAAACAAGGGAGAAGATTGCGAAAGTAAAAGATTTTATATCGGAGATTGACGAAGCAAGCAAGATTCTCATGCGGGAAGGAACTTGAGTGGCTTTCTACAATCTAAGCTTGGAAAAGTGCTTTCTGTATTCAAGAAAAAGTATATTTTGAATGAATTTCAGTATTGAAAAAACAGATGGAAACTCCTCTAGAGATGAATAAAAATGAATCATGAATCAATCGAGGGTATCTTCCTGAAAATAATAAATTCCTTTAATGATCCGTTGTATAATACAAAAAACAGCACCTGGGTTTTCAACAATCTTGGTAACAAGATTCCCGGTACTTTTTGGGCTCTCTGGAAAAAGTATAAAGAGATCATCAAGGATGCAGGATTTGGAGTCGTTCCTTTACAAACTTCACCACAAACTTATGAAATCATATTCAAAACAACCAATTTAGATGTCAATTTCGAGGATGTTGTTAAGAATCTGAAAGCAAAGATTGAAGGTCCATGAAAACTCAAACACTCGAACACTTGATGTTAGAAAATGCCTAATCATCCCGCTAAGTTTTCAGATAGTTTATTGCCGATATTGCTGAAATTTTGTTTCCCCTATTCAAACATTCTCGATCCGATGGCCGGTACGGGCAAATTGGCAACCATTAAAGAATTAGGATTTAAAGGAAAAATCACTTGTAACGACCTCGAGAAGGAATGGGTAAACTCATCATATGGCGTGGATTGTTGGCATTTCACGGATGCCGCTCGCATGGATTGGGCAAAGGATGGCGAGTTCGATGCAATCTGCACGTCCCCGACCTATGGAAACCGAATGGCTGACCACCACGATGCCCGGGATGGGTCAAAGCGATACACGTACAAGCATTGTCTTGGTCATGATCTTCATGAAGGTAATACCGGCATGATGCAATGGGGCGAAGAATATCGGATTAAAAACATAGCAATCATCAAGGAATGTTATCGCGTGTTAAAAACATCTTGTCCATTCATCATCAACATTTCTAACCACGTTCGGCAAGGAAAAGTAATTAATGTCGTTGGATGGTGGAAAGAAATACTAAATTCCAATGGTTTTATTCTTGAAAGCGAATGTGAAGTAAAGACACGGCGAATGCGAAACGGCGAGAATGCATCAGCACGAGTAGCGACAGAATTCATCCTAATCTTTTTAAAACTCTGAGGCAGGGTGATTGCATAATGAACATCAAACTGAAGAAGTTTTTGAATGATTGTTTATCTTTTGTGAACTTGAAAGCAAAGTCCATTGAAGAGATCAATAAACTCAAAGCAGAAAACAAACAATTAAAGAAAAGCATCGCGTGGTGTAATTGCGGCGACCAGATTGTTGAATGTGGATCATGCTCGACATGCACGATGACCACGGAAGATGATATCGAGAACTTGGAAAATAAAATAAAACAGCTCGAACAGATCGAACAGCGATTTAACGAGCTAAACACCAAGTTTCATGAAATAATGAAACAAAAGAACTTGACCGCTGGTTTCTTTGGCTTGGAACCGTGGCAAGTCATCAAAAAATTAGCTGATGAGATCGAGCAGCTCAAATTGAAACGATAATGATATATGGGAAAAGATCATGGAAAAAAAGCACAAAATCATTTGCGAGGATTATCTTGGCTCGAAAACGGCTGATGGAACCGAAATTAACCAGAATTGCAATTCGGCAGAAGCACTAGTTGATGAAGAAGATAGTTCTATGGAACTAGGGGATATTACATGCGAGTTCAAAGGAAAAGGCGAGGGACAATGCCCATTTTTCAAGTATCGCCTTGTAGATAAAAGATGGCTCGAGTTAAAGGGCGTGTTAAAAACGCAAATTCCAAAAGATAGAGAAATTCTCGAGATATTTGCGAAAAAACTTGCGCTTCCCGATCTAATGATCTTGGCTGAAAAATTATCGCAGAAAGAAAACATGATCGTGGAATTTTTTGGTTTTCCAAGTGGATGCCAAATTGAATACACGAAAAAGGGAGTCGAATAGAGAATGGGAAAGCGATGGTGTTTTCTTTGCGAGAATCCGAACGGATGCCAACGTTCAGGGTGGCTTTGGTTTCACGATGAATGCGCACGGAAACTGATGGAAAATTCTGGAGACTTGATCTGGATCATGGAGAACATGAAAAGTGGAAAACTCAAGAGCATTGAAGATGTCATTGCATTTCTCAAGAGATCCAAGGAATTTAGCGACATGAAAGGCAATGATTCCCGTTATTTCAATGCGTTGAGAAGGAACGGAAACAAGGGTATTCGTCCGATTCTACCGTGATTGAAGATCACGATTCGAAAATACAGATGTATTTGGAAAAAAGGATTAAAAATTCACGATTCCGATAATTAATACAAATAGACAAGATGGAAAATCATGGCAGAACTTGTAAAGAATATAGATGGCAAGCAAATGATCCTCTATAATATCCACGCGATGAAGATCGAAGTACCAATCGAGGAGTTCATGGACATTGGGAATCTTGAACATATCACGAAAGAATTGAAGGAAGCAGTTAAAACATTCTGGTCCAATCCTGATGAAGATTGGATGTGTTGCATGGGACCGCGCGAAATCGAAGAATTTTTCGAGGACAAAATATTTATCCGCGAATATAAGGAAATATGTAGCGGGCTTGGTACATACCATCTTGGCATTTTTTGCCGTGAAGATTGTGGCAATGTAGCAGAATGCAAGGCAGAAACCAATAAAAAAATAGGAATCCCGAGCTGAATCATAAAATGACAAGCCAAATCATAATGATATTTCAACGTGATCCCGTATTCATGAAGAAACCCTTTTTTCGAAATGACCAGATTCAATTTCGTTGGATCGAATTTTGCGATTATAAGACGGACACGGATGGCGTGCTATTCTTGGCTCTTGCCGGGAAATATAATGCAAAGGACATTTCTTCGCTTGAATATCATGGTATCACGAAAGGATGTGATGAATCATCGAGCGCGTCATGTAAATTGCGTAATCTAATGGTAAGATCGGGAAAAGACAAATTCGAATCTCCCGATTCTTATTTCGCAATATTCGAAACTCATGATGCATATTCGAGCCATGAACTAGCATTCATGTTCCTTGAATTATTATCTGACCAAGATAAAAATGCGGTCATGATACTTGGATCAAATTTCTCTGACGTTACATCCGATGTTAAAAAACGAGGAAAACAAATTAAAAACTTGTCCGATGCTTCAAATTTATTTCTAAATCAAAATGCCATTATAGCATTCGAGTTATATCCGCGGTCTCAACGTAGGATCATGGCGCATGAAAAAAAACCAGAATCGACAAAGAAGTTCTTCACGGCGGGCCATTAATCATGAACAAAAGTAATAACCGGTGTTATGGTTGTAATAAAACCGAAGAAGAATTGGTTTCCCATTTTCGTTTTATCTGCAATTGCTGCCAGAAAGCAGGATGGAAATTAAAACGTGGTGATGGCACGGGGCATTATATCATCGAGAAACCCGATGGCACGACGTTTTACACGAAAAGAAGAGGCGAATAGAATGGCAAACTGGGAACATTTTTGGGCATGGGTGACACGGCACCGGATCGCGTGTTGGTTATTTTGTGTCGATTGGAAGTCTGGTTGTTTCAAACGAACGGGCTGTCCAGCATTTTGAGGTGAATGAAGAAACCGTGCCATGCGTAGAAAAGTCAGAATACCAAAAGACGATGGATGTCATGCGCGGGCAAGATCCGAAATTATTTCCCATCGCTCAACATTGCCGTTTTTGTACCCAAACCCGCGAATATTGTTTCATTCACGGTGTGCATTACCCGGAATGCTCGAATGAACCAAATAAACAAGAACGCATGTTTTTATTTCCATAATGAATCTCCATGAACAGAAAGAGATTTATAATGATATCATAAGCCATTACATTCAAACCCCACCTGGGAAAAGGCTGCAATACCTGGGGCAAATGATCAATGAATTGAGAAAACAGATGAAATGGGATAAACATGAATAAACCCGGATGCGATGAATTCATTAATATCAGCCATGATAATGATTTTGGCTTCTGCCCGGTAATTAACAAGCATGTTTATCTCGATCCAAAGGTTTCAGAATGTCTATGCCATTTCTGCCATGTAATAGATGGCAAGCGCAAGATTGACCGCGATGTTTATTTTCATGATAATTCCACGCTTGGTTTTTACAGCAAGGACAATGCCAAGCTTGAAGCCCAAAAAGCAAAGGTATTGGCTGATGATGCGGCAAAACCTCCTAAAGAAATCAAAGACACCGGCGATCATCATTGGATTTCAAGCTGGTCAGAACTTGATAAATTAAAAACTGAAATTAAAGAACCAAGCAAACAAATCGAGAACCAACAAAAAGAGCAAAAACAAACGGTAAAGAAAAAAATAAAACCTCCAACATCTTTATTTAATTTCAAATAGGGAAAGAGCGTAAAATCAGATGCCAATAAAAGCCTTAACTTGCCCAAATTGCAAGTTTACGGAATTGAAATTCATTCCTGCTAAAATAGAATTAACCATTTACACCTATTATTGTCATGAATGCAAGAAAAGGACCAAATTAGCAAAGGTACTCGAATATACAGAAACAACCGAAAAAAAAAACAACGGGGGCTAGCAGCATCAAATTTGTCATTGTCTCCTCATTATTTCATTATCTCATCAGTTCAGTTTATCGCCTCGGTTTTTTTTATGCTGCAGCCCCCATCCAAAAACAATTTCAATATTGAAATTCGATGATGAAATTAGAGATGATTGCATGAAATGCATCGAAAAATGTGGCAAATGTTGCATCGATCTATTCATCCGTTTCAGCAAATTGGAGTTCAAGGAATACCAGCGGCGATTTCCCGGCATAGAGAAACGTATCTCGCATCAAGATGAAGCATCCGTTGTTTTCGCGGATGGATGCCCGTTCTTGTGGGATTCCAAATGCATGATCTATGATGAACGACCGGAATTTTGCAAGATGTATCCCGTATCGGTTCAAGATGAAGGATTCGTCATCACGACCGCATGTCCCCAATTTAGCACGCTTACTCGTGCAGATATTGCATCCGCGAAACGTGAATTTGCGAAATACAAGGGAAAAACAACGCGAGAAAAAAACAAGTTTCAATCAAGCGAAATTTGGGAAAAATCACATCGCAAATTTCTTCAATTCGTTGAAGAAAGGGATAATAGCATTTATGATTATTCCTTGGTAATTCCGATTGACGAGTACCTTGGGAAATTAAAAGATCCCGCTGCATTCAAGAAGTGGCTTGAAGAATTGAAAACAAAACAAGATGACTTGAACAATCAACGGAAAGTGGCAGAAGAAGAGCCAGATGAAGATGAAGAATCAATGACCGATCTGCTAGATTTGGCATTGGATCAAGACATGGATGATAACACGGGTGACGATTAAAACAAGGTGAGAACATGGCCGAGAATGGAATCTTGGAATTAAAAGCCAAGGCATGGGATGATCTGGTTACATTCTACAATGAACACGATTTCGCAAATTCCAGTTCTCCAGCTGCCGATTTAGACGAGAAAATCGAGGAATTGATTGATGATCTTGATAAATCTAAACGAGCAATGAAATAAATCATTTATTCCCTTTTTTTTTATATTTATAGAATGAAAGAATCGCGCTGCAAGCAATCAGCGGCAGCAATATCGCGGACCAGGCAATGTAAAACCACGCCTCGACATTCACGACCTCGGTAATGCCACCCAATCCATAGATATAACCGAGATAAACGATGAATGGAAGCATGAACCAGGGGCTTCGCTTGATCGCGGACATCATGAGCAAGGAGAGCAGGAAACCGGCGATCGACATGACGAGAAAAAACCACATCGGGGAATCATGAATGATGATGTCAAAATAAAACGGGGCCGTCCAAGAAAACATGCCCGGCGAAATGGCGAGGACGAGAAACCACCATGTCCAATCATAGAACAACCAATAACCGAGCATGAAAAAAACGAACCATTTAACGAGAAATAAAAACGAGGGCCGGGGGGAAAGCCACACCACGGAGAAAATAACCCAAAAAGGAATAAAATCGAGGTAGTAGATACTCCAATCGGTAAATATATTCCCGCTATTTGCCCAATACCAAGCCGGGTACTCCATGTGTAGCTGATCGCGGAGGCACATCGGGATGGCAAGCAAGATCGAGAGGACCGCGAGAATGATCGGAATCCTGTATGCGCGCTTGATCCGAGGCGAAAGAGTAAAAGTCGTGCGATTAAACCCGCGCGAGAGATCAAAGGTCTTTTCACGCATGATCTTTCCCGATGCTCATTCAGCTAACACGCCGATGATGAAGATCACGAGGATCACGGCAATGCATAAACCGAGGCAGACAAGAGCCATCCAAAACAGCGTTGCAAACGTGAGGCTGCCGAGAGGTAATGCCCACGCGTTGAATATCGTGAGATCCAATGCCACGATACCAAGCAAGACCAAGGAGAGCAAGATATTCGTGCCAGCTCCCTTGATGATCATGGACAAGAGCAATGAAATAGCTGCATTGATTGCCATGCCCACGGCATATATTATAAATACTTGCATAATACTAACGCTGCCAAGATCGAGACACCACGCGTTAAAGATGCTGATCGAGATGATCAGCCCCGCGCTCCATCCCACGAGGATCGTCATGAACGTGCCGAGAAACTTGCGATTATCATCAATCATCAAATATTCGCTCATGTATCAAAATCACCTTGAAATAATATATTCGCAAGGGATTAAAAACTTGAATTGAGATCTAGGAAAAAAAAGAAAAAGTCTAGTGTTGTTGATATGCCTCGAACCTCTGGCTTATCTTGTCATAGGCACTACCTTGATATTCCTTGAACATTTCCACGCTGATGCCTCGTTTTATCGCGCAGTTAATGCATATTTCAGTTCCATCATCAAATTCGACGGACATCGGCGCGATGTGACCGCACGGCAACGCCATGGGCATGAGTTTCCATCCTGTCTCGATGATTTTTCCATTCTTGATGACATATTGCTTGCCACAACTAGGGCAATGAAACTCTTTTCCGTCTTGGCTGGCAAAAGCATCGAGTCCACAACAAACGGGTTTATTTTCCATTCGATTTACCTTTGAGAACGAAAAATAACAACGTTCTCATGATTCTAGAGGAATTGGTTATATATAAACCTTGTTGCCACGAAATCGAGAATGCGGGTTTTAGTGGGTACAATTCCAACAACGTTAGCAACATCCCGAAAACGCGAAGAATCACTTTTTTAAAATACAGATGTATTTTGAAAAAATCATTGGTATTTTATAGCCATTACCGATAGCCAATCAACTCGGCATTTTCTCGGTTGGTTTGGTTGTATCTGGGCGTCCCAACGGGCTTCTTGGTGGCCTTGCCAAGGCTTTTCGGCTTGATGGCTATTGGTTTCGTTGCAACTACCGGGGTTTACATTGCAACTACCCCGCGTGGTCGATTTACCGGGTATCTAGCCTTGATCTCGAATAGCCATGCAGGATTTCCCTTCGAGTAGTTTTTTTTGATCTAGCATTCCTTGGAATGCCAGATCACGCGGCAAGTCGATGGTTCATGACTAGGTGAAAAAAGCCCGGAAATAGGTCAATCATCGGTACATTTCACGGTCAACGGGGGCATTGCTATTATAATAGCAAAAAAAGCAAGTAATGAAAAATCCCAGTGCAGCGTGGCCTTGCATCGTGCAGATACGACCTAACAAAGCATCCCAAAACACTCGCCGGGCTTTAAAAGACCTTCCCCTAATGATTTTTTCTCTAATAAAGGAAAAATGAAACTCACAAAATATTTCTTTTGAGAGTTTCGACCTAATGATAATGAAACCAAGCCCAGGAGGGCTTGATCTTAAAAACGGCGAGCGATAACGAGCAACTTCACGCCAGAGTTTGTCAACTTGGCGCAACATGAGCAATTGCAAGTGAAAGCTCTGCAACGGATTCTTTTTCTGATGGAGAATGACGTTGTTAAAAGATAATTTAGTTACGGTCTATAAAAGGATTTTGACAACAAGATGGGCAATAACGACAAAAACAGCAAATTCATGTCATGCCGACACAGAAACAAAATTCGAGAGGGAAAAACAACCCATCGAAAAAACAACCTCGATCTTGCTATTATAATAGAATGATTCCGCCAGGTTGAAAAGATTGAATTAATCAGATTCAATAACATGAACAGGAAAGGGATTTGATCTCCAATCATTGATTTATATATATATTCTCCAATTCATGTTTAAATGGCAAGATAGCAAATATATTATTATATTATAACAAATACAGAAGGCAACAATCATGGTCATGGCATCCGAAATCACGTTCTCGTTAGATGATTTGGTCAAATCATTAAATGAATTGATCGAGAGCAAATTTATCAAAACATTCGAATCAGATTTGATGTTGGAAGAAATCAAACAATTAGAGCTGATATATTCGCATTTAAATCAAAAACAGATAATTTTACTCCTCGATATTATGAAACAAAAACCAATAGCTTATGAAAAGTTTTCAAATCGAGTATTGAAGGATAAAAAAAAAGCAGTCCAAGAAATGATAGCACTTGCAGGAAAACCTTCAAAAGAAGAATCAAGTATCACGAATGAGGAATTGGTACAGATGGGCGCGTTCAAGGAAAACACGCCGGAAGAAAATATCAAGCAAATATTTGACAACATTTTCACGCCTTGTTTATCCGATGAACCCATAATTGAAATAATAGGAGAAGGCGAGACTGCAGCAAAAATCAAATATTCGAATTGGAGTTATTCAGATTTGCATTACTTGCTCGCCTATTTTTGTTATACTGACTTTAAAAATCGTCTGATATTGCTACCAACTTTGAATGAACGCTTGAAAAAAACGGACGTGGTATTTTCGACAGGCAGCATAGAATCTTATCAAGGTGTCTACACGGCTTTACTTTCGATAGATAACCAGCGCAAACTTATACGGCAATATCAAGGATTGGTAAAAGCATCGAAGAGAAAGGCAGAAGGTAGCGGAGAAGAGAAAGCACGAAAAACGAAAAAAATCGCACGAGATTTATCATCGAAAATGAGGTCAAATTACGAGGCGCAAATAACAGCAGTAAAGATGTTACGGGGTGAAGGTGAAGGTCCGAAAATCAAGACTTTATCACAATTCATGCCGGAAGCTGTCCCTGATGAAATAACCATTTGGGTTAAGAAAATTCGAGAAGCAATCGAGAGCCAAGGTAAAATATTATCAACTTATGATATCTCAAAAATGTTGAATCCTCGATTTATTGATGATGTCTACGGTCATGAAGATTTGAAACGCCGATTGAAAGAACAATTGAACGCCCCTAACACGCCTCGATCAATCACGAACTGGATTCTCGTTGGATCGGAGGGAACTGGCAAATCATTGATGGCAAAATGTCTCGCCAATGAAATCTTGCAACGATTCAACTTGAAAAGAACGGACAGCTTGTATGAATTTGATCCAAAAACACGCTCCGATGTTCTCGGTGAAAGACTTAAGGAACTCGAACGGACGCTTGGCGTGATGTCATCAATAACAATTGTAGGGGAAGTTCTTGTCAAGGTCATCGTTATTGACGAGGCTCATAATCTCAAAAAAGGTTTCTTGGAAGGTATCAAGGGCGTATTGGAGAGGACAGCCCAAGCCGAAAGCGGTAAAGTCCACATAGTAATGATTTACACGAGCAATCAACCAGGATTTTTCTTCGATCCTCCAAGCCAAGCATTGAAATATTATAATCAACAAGTTGCCGAAGGTAATTTCATCGAGGGAATAGATTGGAGCAACATGGAGCCGGAGAACAACATGACCGTTTTGAATGAAAATCTTAAAAAGGATGCTAATGGTAACCCTGCTCCCGAAGCATTGAAAGCTATCATTCGATTCAAAGGTCTTTGGGAAGAACATGGCGAGTTCAATCCATCTACATTGCGTCGTTTCCAAAAATACATATATCCAATGTTCCACGTCGGAGAACTCATTGATTTTGGGTTGTGGGTTCAGCAGAGATTGAATAAAAACGGTTTCGATCTCGGATTGACACAAGAAGAAATCAAGGATGTCGCCAACAATCCCCAATTTAATACAAACATGAATGATTTCCTCAGAGGACTCACGTTTGCTCGGGCAAACAAGGAAAAGAAAGAACTCAGCGATAAAGTTACAAGCATGATTTTATCCGATCTCCCAAACTTGGATCTAAATAGCGATCAAGAATGAATATCATGAGCGTGTTTTCATATTTTATTCAATGAGATCAATAACTATCTCGAAACATTAACAAGCATGAAATTCACGTGGACTCCATCAGTCGTGTCGAATCTCTTGGGGTATCGTGATGCGGTCGCAAGCATTATCTATGACATACAAGAGGCTAAAGAAAAAGAAAGATCCGCAAATAACACTGCCTGGGAAAACAACATCCAAGAAGCGTTTAATATGCTCGATCTTTTTGGGTTTGACCTTGAAAACATATGGATTCATGATGACAGCGGTAATATTCCTTTTAATCGAATAATATTTGATAATTTTTCATTGATTTGTGGAGAGGCGCAAGCACGCGATCTCATGAGCAAGGATTATCATCTATTTGATTTTGATTCAGAATTTTTATTACATCTTTGTAATAATGAAGCAGAAAAGTGGGAAGCAAGTGATAATGCGGATTTTTATGATTTTTTAGGATATTATGGTCAAGCATTGTATGCGACGATACATGCCCTCATGATCGAATATATAATAACATTTCAAATGAAACAACCGATCAAAGAAGCGATCCCCGTTCCGCAACAAGTAATGACGGAATACTGCGAAATCGTCAAACCGGGGGATTGGGTTCTTCTATCTCCTTCCCTTGACGAAAAAAACTATTCACCGGGTTTACTTCTCGCCACAAAACGCATCAATGCAAGCAATAAAATGTCTTTAATATTGACCATGAATAGAAATGAAGATTGGTATTGTTTTGTAGAAAAAGACAAGTGGCGAATCAAGATGCTAGGAAGTCATCATATATTGAAAGAAGAATTGGAAAAGCACTATCAAAATTATTCTAAAAATCCAAAAAACATGAAAATCCCCTATTCGGCATTTTCCGAAGTCGCGGATCGCCGGGATGAGGTCGCGGAATTGTGGTTAACCGGAATGCCACTAGATCGCGTATTGAAACAATTGAACGTGAAAACAACAAAGGAACACGAGGCGCTAGTATATGGTTGAAAAAGAATTCACGATATTCACGAATGAAGAATTGAATGCTTTGCTCGAAACGGAATTGATCATCTCGAAAACCTTTCCTGTTGACAAGGAAGAGATCACGAGCTATATATGCTCGGAAGCTAGTGGGTTGAAATATGGAGCATATCCACCTTCACCAGGCTCTGATTTTTGGATTGACATGATGCCGGGCAAATTTACCGTGAACTTTTCAAGAGTGCTTGATGCCAAGGATGTCGAAAAAGCAATAGCTAGCCGATTTTTCAAGGAATGTTACAAGTTTAGCACAACGCCAGGATCGGCACGTACTAGTTGCATCGTGGTACTTCATGCGAGGGAAAACATGAGATTTATTTTATTAAAGGAGCTAATGAGACAACATCCCGGCGAAATTGCCCTTGGAAGTGAACCTAGCACCTTGATGCGATTCATGGGCTTGAACTGCCAAGCCCAAAAAGGAACGTGCCCGGCAAGGACAAGAGCATTCAATGAAGATGTCACCAGAGCTTTAGAATCACTCGATGATGATGCGTTATTGGCTGATGCGGCGAGAATGCGCCAATTCAAGAGCAATTTGGAATTTAATCTAAAGGAAGGAGAAAAGAATCTCGCCAATCTAAAGAAAATGGTGGAATCTTCGCCGCCTGGCAGCGGAGGGATCATAAAGATCGCCAGGGAAGAGCAAATCCCGGATCTAGAATACAAGATCGCCTCGTTAAAACGCCAACTTGAAATTGCAAGCATTCCCATCCCTGATGAACTTGCAATTCTCGTAGCTTCACGTACCAATGCGAAAATGGATTTGCTCAAGGAAATCAACAGATTGGGCCTTTCAATCAAGGAGGGCAATGCCTCGTTACAAAAGCAAGATGAAGCTGAAATAGAAACGGTTAAAGGATTCTTTTACTCGGATAAAGATCGATTCGAAGGAAAAACGAAGCTGGAACGGTATTTTGAAGATCAAATTGACGAGCAAAAAGCAAAAATTAAGCTCGATGATCAACCCGGGAAAAGAAGGATTCTGGCCGAAACGGAAATGCAGCTCGAACACGCGAGGCAAGAATATAAAAAAGAAGAGTTCAAGAGCAAGATCATCGAAATGAAGAAGGAAATCGAACTCATTGACATTAAATTACGCCCCTATACCAACGAAATCAAGAATCTAACGGAACAAAAATCATCTTTCTTGGCAATTTACGCGAGGCTACAAAGCATTGAAAAGGATGAATCTTCATTGCGAGAAAAGGAAGCATTGAGACGGCGCATCGTGAAATGGCTTGCAAAGCACGAACAATTGCAAGGAGTGCAAATAGGCAAACCAGCTAATATCATAGAGATTGGATCGTCGATTTATCCAATGCAAGCATATCCGACAGAATTTTTCAACCCGAAAAAATGTATTTTTGGATTCATGGATGCAAACACATTTTTGTTATTAGCAATAAAACCCATTGGTGGATATGATGAAGAAATCATCCAGAAATACAAGGATGATTTTTCACGAGGGAAACCCACGAGGAATTTATACATTGAATGCAAGAACGGGGTGATCACGGGTCATGAGGGCAGGCATCGCGCGATGGCGTGTGTTGAATTGGGAATTAAAGTCGTTCCCGTATCATTTTGGATAGCAGATGACGATTATTATACCTATCTTGACCAGAGCGGAAATATTGATTATCGCATCTTGCGAAATATCGAGAAAGATGAAGGCAATTTTTACAAGAAAATATCTGAATATCAATCTAGCAAACTACAATTGCCCTCGTATTTCACGCGATCGGAAGACGACAAGGATTTCATAGTCGCAAGCATACGGCCACAAGGTACTGCAAAATCACCACTTGAAATGCAGATTCGCGTGACCTTGCAAATTTCGGGGTTCGATTATTGATGCCCGTGGATATTTTCAGCGCGAAAACAGAAGAAACGCGAGAATCATTCTTCGATTTTCTTTCACATACTCCCCTGGCGAATGAAGTCAAGAATAAGACCGTGTATATCAAGCCAAATTTCATGATTTATCTCCATGAGAATTATAATACTTTCGTTTCACCCGTGTTGATCAACCTTCTCGTGGAATATATAGAAAATATTGCTGACGATGTTTTCTTGATTGAATCGAACAATATCTATAATTTCATGTTCCCGAAGCATACCGTCGAAACGATTGCGGCGAAATTGCATTTGAAAGGCAAAATCATCAATTTGACAGATCAACCGAGAATGCAATTTGAATACAAGAATCATTCCGTTGAAGTTCCACGACTTTTGAATCGAAAGGAACATGATTTCTACTTGATTGACTTTGCGAAATTTCGCGCACATCCACATTTTTATCTATCCTTAACAATAAAAAACATGTATGGATGTTTGCCGGTAGCCGAAAAGTTTATCAAGTTTCATAAAGAATGGAATATCAACAACGCTATTGCTTGTATCCATCATTTCGTGCGCCCCGATTTTTGCTTGATCGACGCGATTCATTGCATGGATATAGCATCAGATATTGTCGTTGAAAAGAAATATCTCGGCCATTATATAAATTATGGATACGTGGTTGGATCAAAAAACCCATTAATATTGGACATGGTAATGAGCAAAATCATTCCTATAGAAATTGAAAAATTCACTTTTTACCAGCAAGTGCAAGAATTATACATGGAAAAAGGCGATTCGCTCAAGAATTATGGGTATCACTTGGTTGGTGATTCATTGCCAATGATGGATAAATTTAAATTACCATCCCCGGTTTCAACCTCGGTCTGGAGAACTCTTTTTGATAAAATCGTTCCAGAAAACAAGAAAATGATGCTCATGATGATCAAGCAACTTATGAAAGGGCATTGTTATGATCCCGATATTTTCACGTTCGATTATTGATGCTTGTTATTTCATTCCAATAAAAAGTGAAAATCATGAAAAAGAAAAAAAATCTAAATTGGCACGTCCTCGAAGCGATCAAGAAATTACATGGCAATGGGCAGCAAAGCAAGGCATGTTATGAATCTTGAGTTTTACATCTGTAATTTAAAAAACAATTGAAATTCTTGCTTTGCGCTATTTCTATCATGCGACACAAAAAGATTCTGTCGCTTGTAGGAATACAAGCCACGATGCACGAAATACGTTTTCTAAAAAAGGAATTGCCTTTCGATTTGAATAAAATTGGTTGCCTCGTCACCGAAGATCGATTCAATTACAATCTAGCTATCGAGGGCGAGCGAGCTTTGAAAGCAATAAGAATTGCCCTCGCGATATTGCGGTCGAAAATAGATTTAAATATTTTGTCGGAACAATCAATGTCATCGTTTGCGCGTTCTAGTCCAGGTCCGAACGGTCTTATTGATAATAGATTGCAAGGAACGCGTGGCGATTTAATCAACAACAACCATCAGACGTGAAATAGCATGAGCGCATTTGTTACGAATAGCTTCAACCTCACATCTAACAAGGATGACTTGAAAATCAAGTCAATATCTGCCATCGAGGAAAAATTGTTAGGTGTCTTGCATGAAGGTCCACTGACGAGAGATCAGCTCGTAAGAAAACTAAAAGTGCCACGTACAACGATATACGATGGCATAAAAAAACTGATCACTCGCAACGAGGCAAAGAAATACCCAGTTTGGGCAACCGAGAGATCACGAGGGAGGCCGCAAGTTTTGTTTTCCCTCTTGGACGACAGGAAATGAAAAGGCAAATTGGTCATGTAGTAACTTTTTTTTTCTCCCTCTTTTTAATTGATGGATTTAAAAATTCAGCACACTATCTAATACCATGCAACCAAGCATGGCAAGAGGTCGAGCATGATGACCCGGAAAAGGCAGAAACAACAGCAACCACGGCTAGCGAGGTCAACCGACGTTTTTGTTTGCCCTCGCTGCTGGGTTACAGCCATGCGAATTACACTCAACAAGGAAAAACGCATGGGCAAAGCAAGGTGCAGCAATTGCGGGTTGGAAGGCGAATATGAATATAACCCGGACTATGAATCTCCCGCAGAATGCGCTTTGCATATTCATGCTGCGATGGTGGACGCATATTATGCTGCGGTAGAACCCGAGCAAGGAAAAATAACAAGAAAAACGTTCATGTTCAAAAACGTTCTCGAATCTCTAAAAAGCATAACGGAAATCAAGCTAGTGCCTTCCCCGGATTGCGCTAGATGCAATCACGGACGATATTTGACCGAATCTAGTGGAAAATACGAGTCTTATTTTTGCAACATTCGAGTTATCAGGATGGGGCGAAAACCGTGGTTTTATCGTGGAGGCCATAATATACCGACGCTTTTATCATGTGAATACTTTGATCCCGCTTTCACGTTCTACACGGTCATTATGGAACTCGTGCGAATGAGAGATTCATTACCCTCGAGCCCTGGGATTCACAAAAGCTGGTGATTTTGATGGCAACCATGAAGGATATTATTGACGGTATTAAAAATCTGGAACAAGCATCATTTCTTTCTATAGGTGAAATGCCCCCATCGTTAGTGAGCCAGATTGATGAATTGTTCAGAACAACAAGAGAATTGCTTTCTGGTCACCGCGATCTCGAGCAGCAATTGATCAAGTTGAATATGAGCAAATATGACACGCTGGAAATCAAGGACCAACATTTCCCGAGTTTTATAACGGGATTGGATCGCCCTCCAGCATTCATCGATCCAGAAATCAAGATAATGATCATGGCGTCCGAAAAGATTTTCGAGGCATACATGGAGAGCAATGATTTTCATAATCTTGATTTTATCTTCAAGGGAAAATATGCTTGGCGCAGCGGAAATTATAACATGGGACTTGGAACGGTATTGTATAGAGGTTTCACCGCAGCAAAAGGTAACAATCCATTTCTCGGAATTTCAGCAAAAGACATCTGGAATTTTTTCCGGCGCAAAATATCAACAAAAGAATTTGCCGGTCAAATCGCAAGGATTTACATTGAAAAGGAGATAAAAGGATTATTACCGTACTTCAAACAAGCAGATGGAGAAAACGTGATTTGTTTCGAGAAGGTGGAATACGGAAAATGGTCGCCATTAACCGATAAGTTCTTGCGTAAAAACGAAAAAATCACGCTGCATTTCAGATTCGACATGCTCAATGAAGTAAAATCTCTCGAATTGCTGATGGGAATCACGTTCGATTCTCTTCACCCTGCTTCATACATCCCGATTCCGTGTTTTGATGCCTTGGATGCCGTGGAACAAAAAACCAAGTATGACATGGAGCGAATCGAAATCCCAATATCGGGAAGCAATCGCATCCGGTCTATATTAATAACGAAAGGCGACAAACACACGGCGGCGATAGACGGGGTTAAATATGAATCCCAAGGGCAACAAATAGTCCTCTCATTTTTCAAGGAATATGACGCGAAACGCGTTGTCGAACTCTTGTTGAAACCATTACAAGAAAGCAGCATATTACAAGATTTCTTCAAGGATTGAAAAACGAGAAGAAATAATCACATTAACCAATTCAAGTCTCTTGCCAATTCATATCCTTTATCGGTCAAGTACCAATATGCCCTTTTCCGAGAAGTTATTACCATGGTAATTCCTTTTTGCTGATTTGTTTTTGATCTCGTCGGGACGCAAACCTTGACCGTTGCCTGGAATGAATCCACCACTCCAACTTCTTTACAAGTTTGCATGAAATAACACGTCGTTCCACTTGAAATGTTACATCCTTTTGAAATTTGCGTCATGGTCGCCGGTAATTTTGCGAGAAAGAGAATAATGAGTTTCTCGTGTCGCTTCAATTTTTTCTTAAAACTTGCGTTATATGACATTGTTATATGCCTACTTTAATGAATCAAACAAGGTATTCGTGTACTTCATCTTGCAAACCTCGGCAAGAGGACAAGCATAACATTTTGATTTCGTTAATTCCACGTTGCAAATCTTGAGTATGCCGAGTCTCGATACGAGAAAATCAAATCGCATGGGATCAACGGGGTCTAGTTTTCTAAAATACTTGGTCACTTCAACAACATCATGCCACGCGCATCCCTCTTCATCGGGCAAAACACCGACGCGATGCATCACGCGTTTCACGGTAAGGTCCAGGGGAACAAGCAATTTTGATCGGGGAATAAAATCCCAATAACCAATATCGCGGCTTATCCAACGCAAAAAGAGCAAAAATCGTTTCACGCATGACGTGGTATTTTCTGAATAATGATGCTTTACAATGCGTTTCGCTGGAGAAGGACATTTCAACGCGCAACCTTGACACAATTGTTCATCATGCCAATCTTTGTTGAATATACCTAAAAAATCCTTGAAATTGCTTGCTTTTTGATATAGCTCTTTTGTCCTTGCCTTGAAGTCATGGTATTTGGATTCGTGATTCGCAAACCGGTGGAAGATGCAAAGCACGTCATCAACCGAATAAAAACGATGCATTTGCCATCCTGTTTTTTTAGCAATGTTTTTCCCTCGAAATGTCCAGGAGAGATTGTCCAATATTTCACGTTGATCATCCGTGGGTAATTGAAAGAATGCCTTGAAATTACTATTCATGGCTGATGCCAGGCTTCGAGCCATTGGTATCAAGATTTTCTGAATGTCCACTTGGTAATTTACGATGGTCAAAAAATAAACCCAATAATCCAATCCCGAAATCATGTCACGCGCTATTTTAAGGACGGATGAATCCTCGCTCTCGGTATTTCGATTCTTGAAATATTCATCGAAAAAAGGTTCTAGGCGATTGAAAACAAAGGCAAGATTTTCATCTTGCTCGATTTGAATTTCGGAATCATCAAGTTCAATTGCTCTTGTTTTCGCTTTCATACCATTCATCTATTATCAGTCTAGTAACTTTACGTGAATCTAGCCCTCGTTTCTTAAATTCATCTTGAACATGGTATTTTCTCTGCCTTTGTTCATTTCTATCCAACTCCTGGCGTTCATATGCACTCTTCGTCTTGATTAGGCCCGATTTTTCGACAAGGTATAACAACTTGATGCTATTTTGGCCGATTTGATCAACATGATTTAAAATTTTCACATCATCCGAATAGACGATGATTATGGTTTTATGATCGACAAATTTCGATTGAAATGCCTTGATTCTCTCAAGCATTCTCTCTTCCACATTCCACCGGTCTATCTGTTCCACATTCAAATTCAAATTTCCAAAAAAGTTCTGCAGCCAAACTTTGGAGATTTCAAGCGACAAGCTAGTAAAAACGAAACTAGATGCTGCATTTTGGCATTCCATTTCCATGCGACGCTTGATACTATAAGTATCATATTTCATTTCAGATGGACTAGAACGAAATGGATATTGTTGGGAAAATTGATCATCGGCATGGATGAGCAAGATCGCCTTCATCGCCTTGAATTTTCTCGGTCGCATTTTTCATTTCACCTTGCTTTTAAACTTGTATTGGTCGGATCTCTCGCATTGCACGCATTGCCACACTTCATGACCGGCCTGGATTTCTTTCACGAATTGATGCTCGGTATAAGCGCGGCATGATGGGCAATAAAACTTTTCCATGTTCTCACGACAACACTCAAGGTTCATTGATGGAGAAAAAAAACTTGTATTTCTTGATCAAGGACGGATAAGTTTTCTTGAAATCTACCACGTAATCCGCAAGCCATTTTGCGCGCATTGCCTTCGGATCGCGCCAATATTCCGGATCGTCGCCTTCGCCCTCCTCGAACTCGATATTAAAACCAAGAAACGAGCCATATTGCACTCCTGGATAAATGGTGTGAATTTCTTGCCGTTCTATCGTGATTTCCCCTTGACCAGAAGCCCAATTATCGCTGTAATTGATACGCGTTGCATAAAGATGATGAATCCAAGGGTTGTATTCGTCACTATTATCCCTCGTTTCAAGATCAATATCAACATCAAGATTCAATTGCCTCATCTCCGTGCGCAAATTTGCCAGCAATTGCATGTCCTCGCGCTCCCTTTTATCAGCATACACGTCAGGAACTTTGAATTTTACAATCACCAAGCCCTTCAAGGATTTTAATATTTTCTCCATTTTTTCCACCTAAAACATGTCGAGAGTCTTGATTCTCTTCGGCATTTTCACGTAATTCTTTGCATCTTCCAATTCATATAGACCGGCGAATCCTTTTTCATGATTAAATTCCGCCGTGCAAATATCAACGGTTTCGATGACGTATTCATGACCATCGAGTGTTTCAGTTTTTAATGCGGCCTTGTATTGTTCTTCATGTTCCTTCTTCTCTTTTTCCGTCGGAATGTGGAAAACGAGAACGGATCGCCAGAATCGTTGATGCGTGTACCGACGAGCATCCTTTCGTCCTTTTGAATTGAGGAAATGTTGAATGATCTCGCCTATCGGTTCTAGGTTTGGCATGATGCTGCGTTCTTCTAAATCATGTATCATTGATACGATGTTTTCTGCCAAGCGAGTATAATGAATGATCTCACCGATGTTATAAATGATCGAAAAAGGGCTTCCTGCTCGCTGGTTGGCAAACCACAAGATTAGAAAATGGTGAGTCGCCCCGCAATAATATATGAATTTGCGGCTAGGTTGGAGAAACTTCAATTTCAACAACCATTGGGAGAGTCTATTGATGAATGTATCCTCGCCCATGATGCAAAGCTTCGTCACCGGCAAATTATAGTCGGGGCGCAATTCATTCGCCTCGAGACACAAGGGAATGAGGACCAGAGGTTCGGAGAGGATAACGCGTTCGCAAAGGGGATCATCTCGAATTGCCTTTAAACAATTATGTCCCATTCCTTCCGAAATAAATTTCCTTGGATCGATTTCCCCCTTCGGGTCTATTTTTCCATTGATTCGTTTCTTGCCCCTGGTCTTGTTTGCATTGCCACATGGCAGCATGACCAGGGCTTTGTCCTCGGGTGGCATCCAATTGATCGCTACATGATTAAACCACGCCATGTTGATGGGCGTAAAGAAAGAGTCATTTAACGGCGGCAATTCTGGCAGCCGTTTCAAACCAACGCCGTTCTTGCGATGCTTGCCCGAATCCGTCACGTCTATTAACGCATTGGATTCTTCTCGATCTGTTTCGTTTTCATCGTTTTCATGTTCCACGGCAATTCACCCATAGAAACGTCAATCTACGACTTATCTATGGGTTTCACGGGATTTATCCATTCTGGCAAAATCCATGTGTAATTAAATTTTATTTTCATCTAGCGATTTTTGCTTCGGTTTCTTTTTCTCCTTCTTTTCCTTTGCTTCCTCAATGCACACGGAACAAATGATCTTGCCATTGACTAAAATATATGAATTAAAATGACAAATCGGGCAATATCCCTTCATGAATTTCACGAATTCTTCATGTCGCGGGAACGGCAAGGCGCGCGTTGTTTTTGCTTGATGACAAATGGCTCTCCTCTAAATCGTTCCTGTTCATTTTCAAGTATCTTGATCTTGGCTGATATTTGCATCATTATTTCTTCTCTTGTTTTTCCCATCTCTACAAGGAACTTGGCAACGGAATCAAAAACAAGGTTAGTGATTCGAAATTCAAGACCGAGTGACAAGAATAACTCGTAATCTATCATGAACGGATCAAACAAATTTCGATGGTCCAAGCAATCGATCCTCGATTTGTCAATTAACACGCGTAAAAATTTCATGTATGCAAGGTGATCCTCCATCTTGTTCATGGTTTCCCTTGGTTCAATTTCCATGCCAAAGTTTGATGCTTGTGCTTGAATATCAGAAAAAATAATCTTGTATGGTTCTTCAATCTTGCCTTCAAACAAGGCATGACCTATCGCAAGAATCACGAGGTCAATGTTTTGCTCGGTAATTTCTTGCACGGCTGGATCGAGAAATCCACGTTGTTTCAAATGAATCCTCACAAGCTCTACCAATGCAACGAAATCATCAGGGATGATGACATTATATTTCGCGGATCGCATGACATGCTTGGTTCAAGTCGTTTTTTATAAATATATCGGCTAGAAATTAAAAAAAATCATGTTTTAGAAAGACATCAAAAATGACATCATCATGATGTCCTTGATACATCATTAATGACATCAATCCGCTGGTGGCTCGATTATGCCTTCCGTTGCCATCGTGTTCATCATCTTTTCAATAACTGATTTTTCCAAGTTCAAGGTCCGGCACATTGCATCCACGTTCATTTCCGGCTTTTCTTGCAAAGCATTCACGATCCTTGCCCGAATCTTCAGTTTATCAATCTCCTTTCTTGTTGCCTTTGTTTCTTGAAATAATATGATGAATTTATCGACACCATTCATCAATAAATCCGTCCTGGTCATTTTGTTCTTCGCGCAAAAAGCATCCCATGACTTCAATTTATCACTATCAATTCGAATTTGCACGAACCTATTTTTACCAGATCGCTTTTTGTCGGTCATCCTAAACCATCTCGTTAAATTTGTCGCATTTTTGTCATTACACGATCATTGCTCAAGAACGCATTTTCATTATTCTTTTCGTCGGGAACGTAGAACCATATATCCTCTATGGGGCAATTAATATTAAGAAGGTTTTTGTTAAATATTGCAATTCCATCTGTAAAATTGGAAAATTAATTAATGGGATGAAGATAATAAGATATTGGCGATTGACGTGGAACGCATCGAAAAGAACATCCTCAATTCCTATTTCTCTGATATTCTCGGAGGAACACCGGAAGACGTTACCAAATTGTTTAAGGACGAGCATTTCATGTATAGCATATATCGGTTCTTTAATTCGGAACGTGCAAAGAAGAACCTTAAAACTCGGGGCGTTCATGATTATGCAAAAACCGAAGGTACATTGATGCTCGATTCTGGTGGCTTCCAATATCTATCCAAATCACGGCAGCGCGATGAATTAAAACAAGTTCTTGACGACGTTGCATCTGGTACAAAAACATTGCCCGTTCTTGAAATCGAGAAAAAGCGTGCGAAATTGTTGAAATTAACAACCGATGCCCGCGTGTTAACGGCGGAAGAACTCGTGGAGATTTATACAAATGCCGGGCTTCAATCAAAGGATCGCTGCATCTCTCTTGATTTGCCTCCCTTGGACTTAACCCCTCCACAACAATCATATGAAATGGTCCTGAAAAACAACGAGATGTTCTTGTATCTCCGTGACAATTTGCCTCCCTCGATTTCGAAGCGATTAGTTCCCGTCATTCACGGTTGGGATGAACGGACCATCAATAAATCATTCGAAGTCGCGGAAGGTTGCGACCTGGTTTCAATCGGTGGATTTTTTCCGGTCATGGCAACGGGCAGATGGCGAAACTTGATCGCAAAATTCAAGATCATCCTCAAACTCGTTCATGATCATGATGGCATTCGATTTCATGGGCTCGGGGCAAATGGACAATGCCCTTCTCATTTATGCTGGTATTCGGGCATCGAGCAAACCGATTCAGCATCATGGCGGCATAATGCCCGCAACGTGAAACTGATATTTGCTGGCATTCAACCCGGATCTATTTCCATCGAGCATAACGCGAAATTACATTTAGGTCAGACCGTCAATTGGCCCGCCCCATGGAAGGATGAACATGAACGCGCATTGAGAGAATGCGAATGCCCCGTATGCCAAGGTCGAAACTTGGAAGAACGAAAAACAGTTCTCCGACTAGAACCCGATCCCGGCTTCAAACTCCGGTGCATACATAACATGTATCATTTCGTCAAGGAACGGGAAATCGCGCAAGAGCTTGCAGGAAGCAAGAAATATCTATCATACTTGCGGCGAAGATTCAAGGACTCGATTAAAGAAACAGCGTTCTTGCGAGCAATCATCGAAGCCAACTCACAAACCAACCTCGATCAATTCTTCAAGTTCAAGTGATAGACAATGCATTTCATAAATGCCGACTATTTCACGGTAGAATTGGGGGAAGGCATATTTGATGCCGTGATCACCGACATCCCCTATAAAAAAAGCCAAAAAGGGCGTTATCATGAGGAGGACTTCTCATTTCGAGCATTCTTTGAAAAAACATTCAAGGAATGCAAAAAAGATGCCGTTCTCATCACGTTCTCCAATGAAAAGTGCATGTTAGATTTGCGATTGTTCTGCGAATCATCCGGTTGGAAATATCATACAATGAATGTCTGGTTCAAGCCCAACATTCATAATCCCACGGATTCCAATGTTCCGCTGAAGAATTGCGAGTTCATCTTGTATTTCTTCAAGGGAGGAGGGTACAAGATGCTAAACTTTCTCAACGGTTCGAAGTACAAGGTCGAATCGGTAAGAAAATCATCACTATACACGGATCGCCCATGCAAGAATAGATTTCATTATGGGCATTATCAGATGACTTTACAATTGAGCGTTCTACCACCAATGAAGAAATACAAAGCCGCAAAAAAACAAATCAAGCAACGATTTCCAACATTTCCTTCGGGTTGGAAAAGGGCAAAAATAATGGTTAATGGAAAGCCAAAATGTTTTGCTCCGGAAAAACCGCTCGGATTTAGCTGGTTTTTCTGGAACATCTTGATGGGTGAAAAATTCGATGCTGAAACCGAGAAACGGTCACCAAGGCGGCGGGAAATAAAGGTTCTCGATCCATTCGCCGGTACCGGTGCTTTACTTTCGGCCTTTCCAACCGGAATAGGCGTTGATATTTGTCGGGAGCAATTAGAAGCGGCAAGAGGATTGAACGGGGTTAATGGGGTCCAGATTGACAATCCTGATTATATTCCCCTTAATGATTTTATTCCCCTTGATTCATCGGAATTAGAAGATGAAAACGAAATACAAACCGAAGATAATCAACAAGAGGAAAGACCTGAACGAGGTAAAAAGCAGCCAACGCTTGCGGATTTTATCAAATAAACAAAGTAAATTACAGATGTTTTTTCAAATTTTTCTATATTTTGATTGATTACTCTATATATCATAAGGTTGATCGATCATGGCAAAACAGATAAAAGGATACATCAGATGCTTGAAATGCTTTCACAAGTTTCTCCGCGAGACTGCAGCGGATAAATATTGCAGCGATGCTTGTAGAGAAGCTGCAATTTCAGCACGTCGCCACGAGGATTCGATAGCTCGCGTGAATCGGGCAAAAGCGATCCGTCAGCCAGGTTGCTTGTTTGCATACCTTGAAACGGAATGCGTGGAACATTTGGCAATAGGTTTTAACATGATGCGATTCACGGCGCATTGTGTTTGCATTCATGACCTACCCGTAAACTTGGTCGAGAAAATTGCAAATGTCTTGCGTAAAAACTAGCGCGAAAAACTTGGGATATTCATCCATCCTGTATTGATCAAATGAGCCATTATTTTTTTCTTTTTTTTCACGATGTACCAATGTTGATTATTAAACATGAATGCTCGTTTCTTGCCATTTTTAGACATGATCACGACAATCGACGTTTTTGGCGTGAATGCAAGCATGGATAAAATCGCGCTGTCCTTGTCCATGAACGCGTAAGAATCCACGTTAAAATCCTCTTGTGGGTTAGCATTCGAGCCATCAAATTTCTTGACGTATATTGAATCCAACCGAGAACTTATTAAAGATATAGCATTATTCCCGATTATAGAATTTTTTGTTATCGCGTGGTATCGAGGAATAAAATCCGCTATTTTACGTGGAATTTGGTTGATAGTCAAAGCAGTTACCGCTTCCTTGTCAATGGAGTTTAATATCTCATAATCATCTTCATCCAAGACCAAGCTACCATCATCATCAATGATTTCTTCACTATTTGAATCCTCTTCTTCTTCGAGATCAAGCCATTCTAGCGGTTCATATTCATCTTCCATTATTATCTCGTCATTTGACATGATTCTCGATTAAGGATTGTTACTGAAACGTATAAAAACTTCATTGATAAAGAGTTATATTCAAATATTGAAATGTTTTGTAACATTCCGACATAATCATGATATATTAAAACGAATAAAAATTCAATTCAAACTTGGTCGCCAAAATTTGTTTTTACATCTGTAATTATTTTTTGCTGGATCAAAAGCCGAAACTCATGAAGAAGTTGAGCAGGAAAGGTAGACTGCGAGATAAATCGCGGAGTTAAAATGGTTAGATGGGCTTTAATGTAGGATGCAAGAAACGAAAAAAAAATTACGCGTGTAAAAGCGGCGATATATTGAAAAATCGTCATCGCAATTTATTATTCAAGAATCGGGTGAAAATTGCATTGTCTGCTAGTGAAGAAGTATTGGAAGAATCTGATATCGAGGAAGAGGAAATACAAGCAAAAAAGAAACAGAGACCGACGAAAGAACTTCTTGCAAATGGTATCCATATAACTGATACAAAACCACGCCCCTATCAAACAAAATCGCTGCAAACTCCTAATCCCGAATATACGGGCAAAAAAGGAGAAAAACAATACTTGCAGCAAACAACCGTGATCGAATGGGCTTATTTCATCATGCCGGTCATTCCAATAGAGGTTCTTGATGCTTTATCATTTCGTTTGGGCGAATCTCAAGACATCGGCTCGCATTGGGTTATCGTTCATCATTGGGTGGATAAGGCACGGCAAGACATGCATCATTATGCGATCATCCCGGAAAGTTATCGGTGGTATGGTTATAGACAAGTCTTGATTTGCCAGAAATCAGAGCGCGATGCTGCTATTATTGAAATCAATAACATGCTCCGCTCGATATTCATGAAACAAGGAATGGCAACAGCAATTGAATTTATACCATTATTTTGGTATATCCTTTCAAGCTTGAATCATTTAGCATTTGCATTAAGTAAATGATGATAAAAATGATTTGGAAAGCAACATGAATCACCCCAATAACAAGCTAGCGAGCGTGTCCTTGATGAATACCTTTTGCTTGCACGAAATTTCCAAAACATCGCGGGTAATTTCAGCGTTTATTTTGTTGAAATGCTCGATAATGCGTGGATCGATCTTATGTTTTAACCAGCGAAGATACACGCGATTCATGACTCCCAACCAGATTTCATCGGAATATCGAGAAATTTGATCTATCAATTTAACCGGATTTTCCAGGCACGGTTCTATCGAGAATGTGACCTTGAAACCCTTTTCAAAAGCAAATTTCGCGGATTCCAATCGTTCTGATATCGAGGGCGAGCCTGGCTCTATCCATTTTGCCAAATCTTCATCAAGCGTCGTTATCGTGAAACGAAAAACGATCAAATCTTTTTTAAAAGATTCTGCAATGTCGATAATATCCCGAATTGCCTTTATTCTCGGTTTGGACGTGATGAGCAATTTGTTTGCCGCTTGAAGCTGACTTTTTATGATTTCGAGAACGAGCGAATATGTTTCATTTGATGGAATGATGTCATGCGTGGATGGAAACATTGTTGCATGATCGACATGGCGAAAGTTCTTCAACACAGCAGGCAAAGGTTTCATGAACTTCCAATCATCAAAAGTGATTATGCGCTTTCGTCGCAAAGCCTCCACACGTGCATAACAATACCGGCAATCATTAGCACATCCTAACGCGCAATTGAGGTTCGTGCAAGCCCATTCTCTCGTGCCGGTCAACCGAGTTCCTTTTGTTATCCGTTCGATCAATGCGTTATAATTCCCAAATTCCTTGTAATCATTACAAACATTATAAACATTCATCAAAAACAACACCTCGATTTCATCATTGAAAAGAGTACCGATAAAGAATCTAATATAATACATCTGTAAAAAATCTTTAAATATAAATAAATACACGATCCATTACAAGAAAACGTGAAGGTGAAGAAATGAATATTCTACTCGTTGATGATGATACGGGTATTTTGGAAACAATGGATGATATTTTAACCACGTTACAATATAATGTTGAAACGGCACATAGCGGTTGTGAAGCATTACGATTAATAAAAACTAACAGAATCCACTACAATTTCATCTTGATGGACATGAAAATGCCCGAAATGGACGGGATTGAAACTAGCGAAAAAATCCTCGCCATTCATCCAAAAGAACAAATCTTCATGATCTCTGCATATATTTCTCCAGAAATGAAATCACGCGCTAATAAAGCCGGTATTAAAACGTTATTAAACAAACCAATTGATCTGGATAATCTCCAAAGATTATTGAAAAGGAAATCGGTGATTAAATGAAAGAAAAAGAAATCGTTGAAAATATTGATCGAATTGCTGAAAACATGGGCTTGGTTAATTTCAAAGACGGCGCGACGCAAGCAGAGATATTGTTGAAGCTTTGCGAGATAAACAATGTAACCGAAACGCAGCTCGAAATTGCAAGATACTTCATTTCATTGATTTCCAAATATCCCGCTTTTGAAGAATTGCTCAACGACGCATTCGAAACGTTTCTTTTCCAGGCAATCAAGACGAACTCGCATTGGAAACTTGCTAAAGGAACGCTGTTACACATCATGAAGGACGAAGAAGATGACAAGTTCACCATCGAAATTTTAAAAAATGGCGTGCAAATCGAAACACATACCTTTCTTGTATGGTGGAAGAAATGATTTTTGAAATCATAACGAAGCGATTATATGCAAAAGGCAAGGTATCCATAAAAGACATCATAGACCTCGTTCAAGGCATGATAGAACCCCTTGACAAGCGAATTGAAAAACTAGAAGGAGAAAAGTCGGAGATTAATAGTGAACTCCAACACGCTCTTCGAGAATTTGATACGCATAAGATAAATGAACTCAAGCCGGATTTTGAGCAAATCGTCAAGAAAATCAAAGCGGTAGAAGAGAAGAAGTCGCCGTTTATCAATGCGTATTTATGTGAAGGAGAAGGAATGACAAGTGAGAAGATCGAGGAACTGATGATTGATCTTGAAAAACAAGGGAAAATCGAACCAATTCTAGACTCTAAAGAGAAACAAGATTGGCTCGAAGAATACAAGAAACATGGTTTGGAAAATGATGACAATTTATGGATCAAGATCGGCACGATCCAATGGCGATACACGACGCAAGGACGCAAGGATTATCTTGATCACAAACTTACATGTTCAGACAAATAATAAATACTGATAACGATGGACAAATTACTACGATGGTCTAATATAGATATTAACAGGATTATTTCTGGATTTTACATGATTGTCTTGGCATTTGTAATTGGTATTATCCTCGGTAATGTTTTTTTCTTTATTTTGCTCTTGTTACCATATGTTATACTTGCTGGTTTTATCACATACTTCCGACCAGATTATAAAAAGAAAACAGACTTGTTAAACATCAAGGATATAGATGATTGTCTTATATTCGTGCAATTCGACCGGAAGACACCTGGAATAGATGAAGACTTTGATGATGACTCGAAAATATTCTTTAATAAAAAAGATTTTATCAATATTCTTGAAGAAACGTTACCAGATGGTAAATACTTCAATTTAAAATGTTTCGTGAAGAAACTCAAGGAAAAATTTGCGATAAAGAAATTGGATATTGATGAAATCGAGTGAGAAAATGATCACGGCAAAGGAATGGCATGATAAATGGTTTCTTTTGCAAGATACGCGAATAGACAATTGGTTATTCGTGGAATTTTTAGAAAAGCGCATCGACATCCACCAATTAAATGATCTTATCGTTTTATATGGGGGTTTTGAATCACATGAACACATGTGGTTTGAATATGAAATTGAACTCTTTTTCTCTCTATTCGAAGATAATGTGGAAATGATTAAATCTCCTTGATCCCAATTAATGATGGTGATTTTTTTATGGAAACAATCGAATTATTTACGACTAGTTCTTGCCCTAAATGCGAGAAATTGAGTCTATTTCTTGAAACACAAGGGATCAAGTATGTCAAGAGAATTATAGACCTTGATCCTGATGCAGAAACGGAAGCATTGATGATCAATTTATATTCAGCACCGGCAATAAAGACCGGAGAATCCGTGTTAAAAACATCGCAAATTTTTAACAAGGAAATGCTGCTTGAAGGAAATGTAAAATCCTTCTTGAAAATACAAGAAAAAGTACCGGAAAAGGTACAACAAAAGGAAAAAGTACCGGAAAAGGTACAACGACAAAAGGTGCAACAACTAATTAAAGCCAATAAAAATGGCAATTTGTTCGACCTTTTGCACGTGAAATGAATCAAGCTACGAGTTCAACGAGTTCATTTCCCCAACTTATCCAATTAGGTCGAGATTTGCGTGCGAATATCTCCAAGTAAGGCGGATCAACATTTCGCTCGATTATCTGATATGCAATATCTGGCTTGCTGCTATGTTTCTTTTTTCTCGCCCCTTCCGGTATAGGCGAGAAGAAAACCGAGCGTTCTGTTGTAGCTAGTTTAGGTCGGTTGGTTGATTCACCCTTGATTGCGAACAAAAGATATTCATGAACTAACCTGTTATAATGCCCCATGCCGATGCCAAGGTCTTTTTCGGTTATATCGTCCGGCTCTTCATCTTTAGAGTTTCGTTTGATTTTGATCCAAATGAACTCTGTTTTGAAGGTAAAACCAAAACCTTTGATAAGTCTCTCCGCTTCAACGCGGAAGTCCTTGGTTGCCCATAAATACAAGAATGTTTCCTCATGAACATAGTCATTGATCGGAAAGGCTGCGATTTGCTCGAGAGTCAAGGTGGGATAGTGATTGATTGCCCCGCGTGAATGATCGTTTATGCGATCATCATATTCCCATGGCGGGTCAATCAATATCGCATTGAATAGTCTGGCCTTTGGCAAGTTATTATAAATCGGATGTAAATATGTGGTCAATTTCATGGCATGTCGATCCTTCAATTCCTCCTATAAAAACAAGATGATGGAAATGCCTAATAAAATATAATGACAAAATAATAAAGTGTTTAGAAACATTCCAATACTTAATCAAGATATTTTAACACGATAATATAGACTTGACAATTGAAAAAAAAGCATTATCCGAGCAATGAAACGTTACCATTCTCCCGTAACGGTATTCCGTTACCCAACCAGCTTGTATCAATTTCTGCATTTGCTTATGGATGCTTGAATGCCTCAATTTCGTTATTTTTACCAGATATGAAAGCGGGCATACTCGCGGACCTTCGATCAATGCTTTAACTACTGACGCGCATGGTTTCGATAATAACATCTCTTTGACATCGGATAATGCAAAAGAGGATCTGATGGGATGCGATTCTATTCTGTACATTTAGAATCAGCATTGCATGTCAGCAACCTATTTAAATCACGATTTTTTTCAATTCCTCGCAATGACCAAGCTTTCACGCATGAGCGAGGCATTATTCACGTTACGCATTTGTTGCGTGCTTGTTGATAATTTTCTAGCCGCTTCGACGTGAATATCAGTAAATCCATCAAGCTCGAGCATACGAGCGAAAATAAGATCGGTCGGTATCGCCGTGAAATTGTAAGCGGAGTTACCTACCACGATGATTATCATTCCATCACGTTTCATCATGCTCTTTAAGGAATGAAAGATGCTTGCCATTTCCTTGAAATAATTTAATACCATGTTCTTCAATCGGTTTTTTCCAAATGTTGCATCCCAATTGATTTTATTAACCACCCATGAAACCGCTTCATTTGCAGGCATCACTTCCTTTAATGATTTATTCAAATGAGAACTCAAGCTGGATTCGCGGAGTAATCGCGCATCTTGCGATGCTTTCAAATAACCGAGCACGTGCAATTCGATCTTGTAAATCTCCGTGTAGTCAAAACAATTCAAATACGGGGGCGAGAAAATGACAAAGGATGGATTCAAATCGAGTTTTTCCAATACCACGCGAGAATCAGCATTTATCACTTTCCCGTTGAATGAATCTTGATACATGCTAATATCTTGAGAGATTTCTTTTGCTTTGAGTAAAAAAACATCTTCAAGCAATGACGGATGCTTGTTTTTTGGGTATTTCAATCCATTGCCATCTCGTCTTGCATGGCTCGCTTTTTCCAATATCGAACCCAAGCATATTCGAAACAATCTTTTGATATTTACATCTGTAATTTTATTTATTTCATCGCACATGGCAATTAATTTTGGCAATTGATTACCGAATATCTTGCTCGCAAGAGGGAATCCAGCAATCTCCCCCGGAATTGCACGCCGCGCAGCAATATCTCCTATTTTTGAATTGAAAACTTGAATGTCGTGGCTTGAATATGAATTGATTTTTCCCGATGCAATATCCGACAGAAACGGATTGATTTCGATCCCTGTCGCATTCTTGATTCCAGCCAATCTTGCTCCGTTTAATGTTGACCCGGTTCCAACAAAGGGATCTAATACAATATCATCTTTACTTGCTGAAAAACGATTCAAGAGCGAAACGATCAAGTTACTTGAATAACCTTCCTTTAAAACAAACCAACGATCAAATCGCGTTGTTTTACTTTCTGATGGATTAACGAGATTTGCATAATTTGGATTTAAAGAGAAATCAAACTTCGATGTTAAATTTTCATAACCATCTGTCATGCTCGATCACAAGCTTTTTTTTTCTGTTAGTAGATAAACATTACGTGCAATGAAAAATCAAAGATTTAACTTGCAAAAGCTCCATTTCACGCCGGGAATCAGCATCACGATCACGATCTCGATAACGCTTCTCTTGATCGCGGCAATGGTCAACCACATCGTATTTTCCACTTCTTACGATCTCTATTTTTTTCCCCTTCTTGGCATTACCATGACGCGCGGATTTTTGTATGATATGTCCTTGCTATTTTTCATCGTTTCCCCGATCATGCTCTTGTTATCATTATTCCTTCTAACAAGATCGAGATGAAGTTCTTATACTATCATGACTATCTATTATCAACCATTTTACAAGGTGAACTAGTATTAGCAATAATCAGACTTTTACATTGAGAAAAAGTAACTTGACAAAACAAGTCATCGTGTACATGATAATCATCGGATTCGCTACAGCAGGTGGTGGAACAGTTCTCGGCATGGCAATATCCGGTTGGATTAGTCCGAAAACCACGAGTCTTGATGTTCTTGTCGATCCGTCTTTTGGAGTTTCGATCTGGCATGGAGATACCGAACATGAAGTCTTCACTTCCAGGTACAATTGTTCTATGATTGGCATGATGGCAATGAAGATTGATTGGGAGGATTATAACGACATCTATGCCTATTTAAAAGCAGACGTGGCTCATTTCTTGGATGACACGAACGGCGGAACAATCTCTGGAAATCCTTGGCATACTTTTGGATGGAACATGGAAACCATATCGGAGAAATTCATGGATTTCATGGGTACTCCAGATGAAGAAGCTCGATTTGACGGGAATAAACATAATTTCGATCTCGGATATTATGTCGTGGTCGTTCCTGTCATTGTAATATCCACTTATGTTGGTGGATACCATAGTTTCGGTTTTACTTTCCAATCGATCTTGGATTTCATGGATGCCATCTCGGGTCCCGGGGTATTTTTCGATACCTTTTCCACTACCGATTTCCTCAAAGGTCATAACACGATGGTTATCACGGAACTGAAATTCGATGAAATAAATCACGACGAATCCCTTCTTTCGGTCGTATTTAATGGCGTGGAAATGGATTTACCGTGGACAAACATGGGACCGTAATCTCTCTCTTTTTTTTTCAATCATCAGAATGAAATTAATATATCCAAGTGTCTATATTTCATCATGATAAATCTACGGATCAAGACTTTTTCGCTATCAAAACATAATTTCTTAACAAAATACTTGCGTTATTTCTTCTTGATCCCGATTGTTCTCTGCAATTTATTTCTGACTCAAAGCCCGTTTCCTCTTTTCTTGATACCGTTCAACATCATTTACATGGTTTCTTTTTCAGATGATCTTGTTGAAAGCGCAAAAAAATTGGCATGGCGATTTCACATCAGCATTTTTTTTCTTGGAATGGTGATAATTCCTTGCTTGTCCAATCTACATGAATTGATCGTGTCGATCATCGGATTAACAAAGGACATGACCCTCGCGGAAACCGTGCTAGCTCAACAATTGGGAAACAAGCTTTTTGAATTGTTGGTTTCTTTTGGCCTTTTGGGATGGATTTCTTGCAGGACGGGCAGCTGCATCAAGATGGAAGATGAATCCGAACGAAAAGTATTTTTACGCAATGGAGTTTTCGTGATCCTCGCAGCAATAATTCTTGCAATTCTCGTGTTCAGCGACCTATCATTGGATTATTCGGATGGTTTTATCTTGATAATGTTCTACGTGACGTTCTTGATTGCCACGTATTTTTCTCGAAAAGGAGGTACTAAAGAATTTGAATCAATTTCGGAGGAAATGCTTGGTGAATACGAGGGAAAGGAGTTCAAACCATCATACGAGGTCATCAAGTTTATCGTGTTCTTGATGATAATCATGACGATGGGCAATTTCATTTCAGAAAACATTCTCGTCTTGCGCGACAATTATGACTTTTTTATGAAATATAATTACATCATCGTCGGATTATTGCTTGCCCTTCCGAACTTGATCATTTCTGCCGTTTCCTTGAAAAAAGGAATGAAATCGCTCATGATCGCATTGAGCATCGGAAGCGCGATGTGGGAAATGACCATTTCTATTGCCATCTATGTTATCATCTCTCCAATTAATAACATTTCGTTCATGGCATTGATGTTTTTAACGATCTGCTTGATATTTTCTGCATTAATAGCAATTATCTACATCAGAACCCATTGGATGCTCAAGCTTTGGGAATCCATTACCTTGATCATTACATATGTTATCATGATAATTATTCTTATAGCGATCTAACAAGATGTAACGTGATCGAGATGCAAGATTTCAAGATAATCATTGAATACATTGAAATGCTTGCGTCGCCATCGACTTCTTTCCACAAAGTCCGTGGCTTGCAAGAACTCGTCACGGAGTGGTATGAATCATTTGAACATATCATTACTTCGATCAATTACTTTTTATCAAGCAAATTGATAGAATCGAAAGGTGGCTTGGATTGGGATGTGATTGCTGATGTTACTCCTGAACGTGAAAAAGAGATTGAACAAGAAAAACCACGAAAAAAAACATCTGCGATAAAAAAGATAGAAGATTGCAATTCAATCGAAGATTTGAAAATCATCAAGGAATGTTATCGCATGTTAAAAACATTTTTAACAGAAACATGCAAATTTCAACCGATCACGTTTCTCCATGCTGACGATCCGCCAAGTTTTTGGATTAACGAACAAGGAGACGAAATTCAAATATACATCATCGAGAAAATAAAGAAATCTGCTCTTGAAAAATTCCAATCAGAATTAACCGGAACATTAGATCATTCGGTTTATCAATTAATCGTGCAATCCGATTTCGAGAAATTCGCCATCCAACGAGCTAAATTATATAGCACGCGTGTAAATGAATATCGAATTGTTTATGATAAGAATCAGCCATCCGAACTTGCTAAAATCAATGCATTACGGTATCAAAGCGAAAAAGAATGCATTGAAAATCCTCTTTTCAACGCTCTCTTCTATCACGAACCAATGGATCAGACGGATTGGATTGCAGTCAAGCAAATCGTGAAAAATATCGTTTCGATCGTGACCGATGATGTCAAGGAAAACGAATATCAATTTTCAATTATGATTTATAGCAATCCAAATGGTGAAGTTAAATTCGGGGAAATGCAATTCGCAAAGGAAGAAATCGAAATCGAAGATCAGTTAGGTATTCCCGTTGCAATCGTGCATAATTCATCTTGGAATCGAAGCCAACAAATAGCTAACAAGATACATCGGGAATTTCTTGAATTTCGCGTTGAAATGAATGAAAATTATAACATTTTCACGAATGAATTACATTTCAAACCCGCATAATTCGATGGAAATTCATATTTATAAACCTTTTTCAATTGATTTTATATATGCTAACAAAGTATCACCTATCCGTTCATTCTGCGGCATTAAGACGACGTGATACTTATTCGGATAATGCATCCTAAATAGTTCCGATTTTTCATAACGATCAGCAATATATTTTTTCAAAGTATCGAGAGTCCTATCCCGCCAATCATCCGTGATGTTTTTAAGTTTCATTTCAACGATCCGGTATGCCAATCCCTTGGAATCGAGAAATTCACTAAACGCGGTTATGATGAAATCCTCTCCCTTGTACCCCGTGAACCCTGCTCGGATTTTTGGGAGAGAATGCGTTGCGGAATCGAGTTCCCAAATCTCGATTTCACCTTCATATCGAAGCGAGAAGCCATATTTCCAACAAATATCCACCATGATACCTAAAGGATTGGGAACCGCAATTGTATAACCATCCTTAAAAAGATTGGAGAACAATCCGCGTATTATTCCTTTATTTTGATCCTCTCGGCAGAGTTCTATGAAAGAGATATAAATGATGTTACCGTCGATGAACAAGAAGTTTCTCTCTGGATTGAATCTTTTCGCATCGTATCCGAACTCTAATCCTTCTTGGCTTCCAGGTAACACCATCTTGCCACGGTCGGGCATTGCATCTAGCAACGGATCCGGCCAATGTGGGCCGAACCATTTCTTACGCCACATCATCATCTTTCCAATCGCCTAGGGATTCCATTACGTTTTAAAGATTCATGAATATTATTAATCTCCCATTTACCTTACTTTATGGTATGGTAAACAAAGCCGTGTAAATTCAACATGGAAATTCAATGATGAAATTCAAGCATTCTCGTTCCTGATTGGAATGCCATTCTTTTTCAAGGATTTGTGAATGTTATCAATTTGCCATTTACCATAATTCATTCGTTTTCTCAAGGCATGGCGACGTTGCCAAACAAAGAAAAATAACCTGGCCCGATTTTGCCATTTGTGGATGCACGTTTTTCGATTTGGACAATTTCGTGTCGTACAAAAAATACTCCTGGCTTCCTTTTCTTTTCCAGCTAGCAATGACATCAAAACAGATTCTCTTTCATCAAGGTCCGATTGTTTTTGGTAAAATTCAAGCATTTCAAGCATTCGAGGTATCATGTGCGAATTTACCTCCAATTCTAGATCAGCTTCCATTTCTTTCCTTCGAGGTATATCCTTCACGCGCAATATTTTTTTTCGTTCATGCTGTTTTTTATTCATGAATCGCAATATCTTTGTTGTTGCATCTCGCTCGTTTTCTAGAAGCTCGTGATAATCGTCATTTTTCTCATTCAAAGCGAAAATTCGGGTTTGTTATTGTTGATTGTTCGATATTATTGAAAAAACCCACGTCAGCATCAGTCGTTTCGATTGGCTTGTTTATCAAAATGACTTCTCCATTTGTCATTATTTTCATGCTAGATCCTTCCATATCTGGCATTTTCTTTGCAACGCCGCCTGGTCCGGTAACTTGTGATTTTTGGTAATATTCCGAGGCCTTCTTCTCTGCTTTCGTTATATCCATGCCTTGTATCAATAAATCTGCTATTTGAATAATGAATACAAGCCTTTGAATTTCAACACCTTTCCAACCTTTGTGATTCTTGTCATAAATAACGACCAAAGTAGTTTTTCCTTTCTTACCTTCACTAGACCATCCAACCTTCATTTCATAAGGTACTTTGAAAAATATGAGTTTTGGAAACATGGTTTGTTGTGAAGATGGCGAAATGATATATATGATATCTATATTTTTAAATCGTTCAAAATATCTATCATATGCTGTCGCTTCAAAAAGACTTAATTCGTTCATTATTGTGTCAAAAAAAGCTTTCGTTATTTTATTTGTATTCGCTTTGTTTTTTAATCCTTTAATATCCTTTTTCTCAAAAAGATCACGCATTATCGTGAGACTTTCGGGGTTTTCACCCCTCATTTTAAGACTTTCTCTTTCGCCTTCATCTGGTAAAGATATACCATAATCAAAAGCGAAAATATCCGCGTGAATCGTGATTGTTTTGTTATGGCCTTTTCGATGTGCAATATAAAAATTCGGATTGTTTTCTGTCATGTCATATCCCCATCAATTGTTTTACGATTGGATCTAGCACGTTGGCAGCTTCTTGCTTCGCTGTCGCATCCATGAATGTCTTTTCTTTTTTGAAATCCACGGTTTTCTTGAAATCAACCTTTTTCTTCTGCGTGGTTTTATCCGTGGTTTCCGAGGTCAATTCCTCCAAGAATACTTGATTCAAGGTTTTCAAGGCAATGGCAATGCTGCCACACGGGACTGCCATGACTTGGTACGGCTCGGAACGCCGCAAAGCATAATTCGAATAATAGAAAATGTGAGATGCATAGGAAGGATCAAGTCCATGTTTGTTGGTTGCCCATATCAACATTTTTCGTGCATATTTGAGACCTTTTGACCATTCGCCACCAAAAATAAGTTTCAAGACCAAGTTCGATTTCGGAAGGGAAATGATCTTTGTTTCCATTTCTGCCTTGCTCGCATCAATTGACACGCGCTCTGATATTTGTTCCAATCGCAAGTCATGATAAACCACTTGCTTCGGGCTATCGAGAAGTGGTAGAGCTGCTTGTTCATCTGGAAAACTACCGAGAAGTTTCGGATCGATCTCGCTCCGCACCTTGGCAAAGCGTGGCGAGATAAGAGAAACGAATGGCATTGCCTTGATCAATTTGCATTTTTTTTCAGCAGAGTCGAAGGTCAATGCGGGCTGGTACACGGATTCACCTTTTGATGATTCGGAAATCACGTCGGTAAAGGTAACGGTGATGATGTATCTTGGTTCGACAAAGACATATGCACGGCCATCCGATTCCCTGGCAAAAAGGTCGGAAATTGTTCGCATCGGGGATAGTAAATTATAAAATGCAATGCGTTGTATTTCGCTAAATCCACCACCTACTTTTGCAAGCTGTTGATAAGAACCGTCAGGTCGCATGAGCGCGACGAGTAAATTACTAATGGAATTTAATCCGCGAATCTTCTTCTCGTTTAGCATTTCTGAATATCCAATGATGACGCAATCAATGTCGATAGCTGGTTTAACCTTGTAAATCAAGTTATATTTCGTGTGGATAACAAGCCCTTCATTGCGTTGCTCATTAACCCATTTTTCATAAAGGCCCTCTAATCGTGATGCTGGTACGCCAGATTCAAATTCAATGACGTTGCAATACTTTTTGCCATAGTTCTTCAATTCAAATATGTTTTTACAAAGCAAGATTCGCGTTTTATATGAAATCTTTAACAAATCGACTTGATTAATCGAAATGATGTCGAAAATATCATAATGTATTCGTTCCAAATCCGTATAAGATCCTGGATTACGTGAAATTGTTAAAAAATCAAACACGCGCGGCCGATCATTTTCCCTGGTTACCGTGGCAAATAGTTCTCCTGCTAAAATCATTTGATAAACGGGCGAATATTTTATCTTGGTTAAATTTTCCTGACCTAACAAATTCATTTCTGCCTTGTTTTCATTCGGTAATTTTTCAATAGCGCCAGCAATAGAGTACGTGGAGGAAATTGTTCCGAATAATTGCATGATGCCTTCTAATTCATGATTTACCGGCAAATCATGACGCGCGCGCGCGTTTGGTGAATTGCAGAAAATTGACTTGGGAATATCGAGATCGAAATAAAACAAGTTATATTCCCCGTCTCGTTTTACCAACACCACCAGATCATCGGGAATCGTTTTTGCCTTGGATTTAAGTTCATTAAAATCCAGGGCAATCATTTTTTTGAGATGCTTGATCTTGTAATTATCAGCAATTGCTTCGATTAAAGGCACGGCACTATGCGTATCGCCAAGCCAATAGAATCCCATGTTATCTTGATATTCCTTTTCGACCTTGTTTTTGTTGACTTTTTGCATCTTTTACACCAGCTTTAGCGAGGTTTTGTGTAAAATCAAGGCATAATTGCCGTTTTGCGTCCTTCCTTCGAGCCAGCCGAAAAATGGTCTGCCTCCGTTTCGCATGATCAATGGTTGTGGTCGCTTTTCAACGATGGTCGCAACGAGAACCATTTTTTGCGATTCTTGAAGTTTCTTTGCCATATCATATAGAATCCCGAATTGCGCCCCATCCGTGTGATAAAGCTGGTAGCTGGCTTCGAATGACCAGGTTTTCAAGAGCTGTAACTTGTCAAGCTCGTAATTCTTGATCCACATGACGGGCTTTTCGCCATTGATGTTCGATTCTGTTTGCTTCGTGAACCGATGCTCGCAATAAATGGCTTTATCCCCCGTTAAACCATTTTTGATGCAAATTTCACATGGAATTTGTACTCCTGCGGGAGTATATTTGACCTCGTATTCCGCAAAATTGTAACATAGCTTATCTTGTGAATCTTGATATATAGTGGTCAAGTCATCTACTGCTTTTCCGATCAATTCAAGATCGACTTCATCATCAGAATTGATTAATTTTTCTTGTATATCCTTGTCCTCACGTATCTCGCGCAAGGTAGGATTTGAAATGTAATTAATGATGCGGGTTGATTTGACATCAAGACCTTTTTCCGTTTTTTTCAATATTTTAGTCTTTACGACGCGCGAATACAAAGGAATTATGGAATTTTCGATCCATTTGCGCTTGTCTTTTTCGATTTCCCGGCCGAGATTAATATTGAAATTGAGCAATTGTTTGATTGGCATGTTGTATCACTTCAAAATGGCGAAAATTCCAATTCCGATTCTTCAATATCGGTTTCTGTTTCAGATTCTTCTATTTTCTCTGGCTCGGTAAAGCTCGTAACACGCTTATATCCTGCATTGAGCAACAAGAAATCATTTTTTTGCTCGGAAATCACTTGCAAGAAGGCGTCGCGCTCGATTGAGGTAGGCACGAACTTGAACTTGAAAAATTTTGGCTCGTTTTTCTTTAGCTCGGCGATTATTAATTGGTAATTCTTGACTTCTGTTTCGTTTTCCGGGTTTGGAAATAGGATATAACGATAATCCACGTCGTGATCAAGAACTTCATCAATATCCGCCATTTTATCTAACGTGATTCCGGTATCATAGCTCGATTCGAATTTTGGCAATTCTTTTCCTGATTCATCGAATATCTTGATCAATTTTCGATCAACATTGCTGCCATCGGAATCGACATATAGCATTTTAATGCCCGATGCTATTTTTTTCGTTATGGTATCTTCCCCTAGAACGATTTTCTTTTCCGTGTGTTGCGCTCCCTTGCAATTATCCATTTCCATGGAACCTGGAATTATCAAGTTGTCTTTTTCTTGGAGATAAGAGCGTATGCATGTTTCATTGGTATCAATGGTTCTCTTGACTCTTGTTTTAGAGCCGTATTTTTTCTCCTCTGTAAGCGCGATGATGTTAAAACTCTGTTCGATATTCAAGGAAGGTACTTTAATCTTGATTGAATAAGGTCGCTTCGATTGTTCGATTAATTTAACGATCAAGAACTCTTTGTCCATTTTTGCCTTTTCGGTTGCTTCTTCCACTTTAATTTCTTGCTTCGTGGTTTCGGGAGCTTCTACCTTTGTGGGTTCTGGTTTTATTGCTTCTCCAGGATGTGCCTTTCGTTCTTGTTCTCGATAAGTTCCAGTTGCTTTTTGTGGCGATTCGCGTTCGATTTTTGAAAGTTTCCATCCGATCAATGCCATTATCCATTCGTTAATCATTGAAAAACCAGATTTAAAACCACAAGAAGTCATTGTCTTGATTTTTTCAATCACGTCCACGTCAAATCTCGTGGATTGCACGAGATTGGGTGATAATTTTAATTTCACGCTAGGATCAAACGTGAAATTGGTTGGTATCTTGCCCTCGATGAAATTGATATAACGAAAATGCGCTGGCATGTTCATGATACTAACAACAACGAGATTGATTTGCTCGGTTAATATTTCATTAGCTACGGCTTTAAGAGCCTCGTGATTAACTTCTACCGTAGAAAAATCATAATCCGTTTGAAATTCGATATAAATTGGATATTGCGTAGCGATGAAATCGAAAATGAAATCGATCAATGCAGGTTTGATTTCGAGAAGTTTTTGCTTGAAGATTTCATCAGATAAACCAGCAGATTTGAAAATGATTTCGCCTTGTATCTCGGAATCGTTGAATATTGAAACAATCAATTCTGCTGCGAGGTTATATTGACCATTTGGCTTCCATTCCAGGAGATCGCCATCATTCGTCGTGATCACGAATTTTCGCAAGGATTTGTTAAGAATATCCCCTATCTCGCCCACGAGAATCATTTGTACTTCTAAATCGAGCATTTTTGCAATGACGGCTAACCAATGCAGCCCCGTGGCCGTTTTTTTATTGCTTCTCAATGTCTTAAACTTGTTTTTAACTTCATTTGCTGTTTCTGGTTCTGGATTTTCCAATTTATACCCATCATGCATTTCTTTTGCCAAGCTTTCTAAAATTTTCTTATCGAGTTCCATTGAATCAATCAAGAAATGCATCAATACCCGTTCCATTGATCTGTTTAATGCAATGATGGTTTCTGGATTCGAAAACATCTGGAGCTTGGCAGCGACTTCAAGATCATGATCCAGATCGAGATCACGAAGCATCTCAAATAACACCGATTCATATTCTTCTGGATGAATGAATTGCGCCAATTTCGCATCCGATTTGATGATGTTCGCAAAAAGCGAAAAATATTGTTCATCGAATGCCGGAGGTAAATATTCGATGCATCGGCTTAATAGATGAAGGCGAAAGAGAAAATATTTCCAGTTCAAGATGATTTCGACATCTAAATGCATTGGTATTGTTGACATCCCGTTTCACTAACAAAAAATAGATGCCTAACGTTATAAACATTTAATCGCTATGGATTAGGATAAGCTTGGAGGGGATTATATTCGGAAACGATGTGCATGACGCACGTGACGAGCCTCATTCTGCTCGCGGCATGTTTTTTTACTTTATCTTTATTGATATTCTGAATTGATCTTTCCAAATTTTCCATCTTGATTATCCCATATATGTCTTGAATCCGAGACCGGAGCGTAACTTCGCAAACCTTGAATATGCGCGCCGCGTCCTTTTGGGATAGCGCGATTTTATGCGTCCGGGCAGTGATATATATGATTGCAACAAAAATCGCATGTGGATTTTTCCCTGAAAAACGATGCAATTGAGGGAGAAGATAATCAAATAATGCTTTCGAATCCTTGAAAGCGATGCAAGGAGTTATGGACGGATATGCTTTTGCAAGGATATTGATCATTTTATTCAAAAAATTAACATACATTTTGGGCTTGGAAATTATTTTGATGTTTCTTGCGGCGAGCAATTCTTTTAACTTGTTAATATAGTTCTTTTGCACGGATTTTCGTTGCGATTTGTCCGGGCATATTTCATAGAGAAAAAGCGGATGTGATTCCATGATACAAGCAATGTAGACGCAAGCCATGTTAAACATGTCTATGCTTTTTATCTTGCAAGCAGAGCGTAATTTATTTTCTATCCAAATTGCCGTTGCTTTTACATGAACCGGCAAATCTAAGCTATTACAAAGCGTGTTCAATTTAATTTTCGTGTTTTCGAGCTTATTCGAGTCCACGTAGAATTTTGTCACGTAATGCAACCGATACTCGTTTTTATAACATCCGTTTTTATTATAACCTTTTCCAATACTGAAGATCGATCTGGAGAGATTGTGAGAAAAAACGGGTTCATTTTGGACACGCTTTTTTTTATCGGGAAAATTTTGTTGGATTTCGCTTATGACTCTATCATGTATTAAACCACAATTTACACATGTGATTTGTCCCTCGATCTCGATAATTCTCGGTTGGGAACAACAAAGCGCGTTAGGAGTTTCGTTGATATGTATGCTTCCCAGGTTCGAATTTTTCCCGTCGATCATGATTCAATTTCAGTCACGCATATCAAGGATAAAAACATTACTTATGTCGGACATTGCCGGGCGAGATTTTCACAAGTTAGTATTTGGCAAACTGAAGGCTGCCAATAGTTTCAAATCGTGATCAACACTTCACCACGTGATTAGAATGACATCAAGCTGCCTCGATCATTTTATTGACAAGCTGCTTGTATCCTCCTATTCCTAGCGGTGAGAAGATGAAGAAGAATTTTATGTTGGTATCAAAATCGCGTAATAATTCCTTGTATGCCTTGCCCAAGATAACCACGACTAGATCGTATTGTATTTCTTGCATCAATCGAGTTAAATCGCGTGAAATGGCAACGTGTAATTTTTCTTTCTCGGTCCTATCCAAATCCTGGATGCTTCGATCATAAGTTTCGATGACTTGCGACGAACGAAGGAAACCATATTTTGCTGATATTATAGCTAAATCCGCATTAAGTTTGAATGCAAGCTTTCGCACGGAACGGAATAATTGCCCCGAATAGAGATCGATTGCTTTCGCTTTTCTAGCCTTGATCTTTTCCTTCGAGCAGCTTGTAATGATGAGAATTTTTTTCCCCTTGATTGTCCGTATGAAACTTGCAGGATCGAAAATCAAGTTACTCTCCAAGAGTTCTTGCAATGCTGGAAGTGGAGAAAATAAATGATTACTCAAACGTCATTGCCTCGATTATCTTATCCAAATTCGGAATGGGATCTTTCCAAAATGAATAACCCCCTTTTGGTTTGATAAGATACTTGTTATAATATTTACCGCCAAGTTGTTTCAAGTTGGAATTGATTTTACCAAAATGTTCATCTGGAATGCTACCCGAGAAACGTAAATTCCAAACATCTTGACCTTTGGTTGTTACTTCTTTTGTAATGGTAAAACCAAATGTCGTTTTGTTCCCATGCGTGCTTGTTTTAACGATCACGTTTCCATTGCTATCAATTTCAACCGGAACCGGATATTTAGATGGTGGTGTAGCTGGTGGGGCTTGTGGAGGGGCTTGTTTAGAAATAATCGGGGCTTGCTTGCCCTTGAATTTCGCTTGATTGAGCATGTCGATTTTCATGCTAACTCCTATCGTGAATTGGCTGCCAATTTTCATTTCTTGCTGCACGGCTTCTTGAAACGGAGCTTCTGGCTTCCAAGCTGATGGGCTTTCGATGGTGGAAGGAGCTGGTTTCGAGGCTGACGGGGGCATATTTTCGCCATAAACTCTCGGAGGATTGTCATGATCTTGGGGCTTGGCTTCCGAATAAAACTTGATGTAGTGCCGTATGATCTTATCCGGATCATACCCGCCGGAAATGTCTATTTCGCCCTCGTCAAGGCTTGACGGGTTTATTTCCCATAGCAAGTCATCAACATTCGATGGAATTTGGGATGGGGTTTCCGATGGCCTAAACATGCTTTTTGTTTCACCATGCACGAGCGCGCCGAGGATTCGGAGTTTCTTTTCCACGATCATTGCGAGGCGATATTCCTCCGGTGTTGGAGTAACGCACCAATACATGGTCGCAAATTATTCATTGGATGCTATCTGCATCTTGTCGATCCAAGTCTTTCGAGCAATCAAGCCACCAAAATCAATCATGTTTTTACCAAAAATGACGATTCGTTTGATAACATCATTCATATTGAATGCAAAAACACATTGATTGATCGGATACTTGATCTCGCCATTTTCAATGAAAAATGCCTTGGTCGCCATCCCTTGGAAATCACCGGTAAGTAAATTGACTGAATCGCCGGAATCATCGATCATTATCCCGTTTTCAAATTCATTCAAGAGCGCATCATCCTTGATGGTATAATCGGATGGTGGATCGAAATACATGTTAGTGACTCCTATTCCAATCTGGTCCAATCCAATTCGAGATGCATTGCCTGTTGGATCCGTATGCATTTTCGATGCCGTGTAAGTGTTGTGGAGAAACATGGATAATTGCCCGCGATCAACGAGTTTCTTCGTGCGTGTCGGGTATCCTTCTGCATCGAAACTTGAAGTACCAATGCTGCTGAAACGCGTCGATCTCCCATCATCAATCAAGGTAACATGATCGGGCGCGATGGTCAAATCAACATCATTTGATTTTAGATAGCTATTCTTTTGCTGTATGGATTCAGCATTCATTGCTTCTGCCAAGGATTTAAGTAACATGGTTGCCGTCGCGCGCTCGGTAAAAATAACGGGATACGTGCCCGATTTTACTTCTTGTTTTCCAATCAACATGCGAGCTTTGTTAAAGGCATTCGTGGCGACAATTTCAAGATGCTTGCCCGCTACATCACGCAATTTACGACCGATCACGTAATCAATATCACTATCCATTTCATCATCATGCTTGATTAGCACGGTACAATCGGAAGCTGCCGATGTATGATCTTCAATTACCTTAAGACCATTTGAATTTGCTATGAAAATCGTGTTGGAATGCGCGCTAAACCCGGGCAATACTGATTGGACGAGACGTGAATCATCAATCTCTCGTACCTTCATTCGCATTGCATGTACGCTGTCTATCACTTGATCTTCGGTTATATCATGTATCGCTTGGTCAAAAACGATATTTGACGCGATCTTCGAGAACCGGATTTCTGGAGAATATGAAATAAAAGAAGGATCGGGGCGAATGTTCCGCATCATTCCAACCGTGTTTTTTATCAATTTCTCGATGGTAGATCGACGTAAATCCATGCAAGAACACGCGACCAATCTTTTCGACTTGTCGCAGATCCGTAATCCCAAACCAACAGAAACGTGATTTTCGATCTTGTTTATATTTTTGCGCGATGTAGAACCTTCGCTTTGCATTTGCAATGACGCGCCGGAATAAATGCAAACCTCGTGTTGTTTTACATCTGTAAATTGATCCAAGATAGGCAAGATCATCTTCGAATAAATTTCATCACAATCCAATTTTTCACGATGTAGCAAGAATGAATCCATCAATATCCCCCGATCAAGATTTTTCTAATTCGAAAATGTGGACCTCCATCGGAAACGCGGACGAATTGCCCTTCCTTGCCACAATGCCCGGCAGTTATGGCATTATCACGGCAAATGGCATCCACGTCAAACAAGGTTTCTGCAATGTTACCCGTTAACACGCAATCTCGCAAGATATTCGTAAGCTTTCCATGTTCGATCAATTGAGCTTCCTTGCACTTGAATTGAAACCGGCCACTAGCGGGTTCTACATATCCGTATTGCCAACCTTTCGCGTATATGCCGTCCTTTGTTTCTGCAATCAATTCATCCGCCTTCCAATTTCCTTCCTTCAACATCGTGTTTGTCATTCGGACGATTGGCATGTTACTGAATGATTCCGATCTCCCGTTACCTGTTGGTTTTTTTTCCATTGTTGATGACGTGGAAATATCATGCATGAAGCCACGCAAAATACCATTCTCGATTAATGTTGTATTACCACATTTAATGCCTTCTGCATCCACCTTGTTATAGCCAAAACCTCCTTCAAGCAACCCATCATCATATATCGTCACGATTTCCGATGCAATTTGTTGATCCATCTTGTTTTCGAATATTGAATCGCCAATCAAGACACAATCAGCCTCGCACGCGTGACCAACGGATTCATGGACGAAAATACCCCCGAGTTCCGCGTCAACAACCAATGGATACACACCCGGTTTATTCACGATGCTTCCCAACAATCGTAATGATTGAGAAGTGGCAAATTGAACTGAATCCCGGATCGCTTGCATGTCTTTTTGCTTGATAATCGGTACAAAACCAACCCGATGATTTCCCGATTGCCAATCGCTGCCATCCGATGCGATGATTGCCGTGGAAATAAATTGCGAATCCGAAGTCTTGATCACGTCGCAACCTCGAGAATTAACAACCCATGATGTTCCATCCAAGCCAGAATAAAGTAATATTGCATTTTTTATCTTTGGTGACATCAATCGTGATTCATCATCAAGTTCATGGAAAAGCTTTACAATGCTTTCAACAGGTATGGCGTTTTTATCATTTAACGTGTGATCTCCTTTCTCGAAATGAATGCTATCGGAGATTTTAAAATCTGATCCAGGAATGCGGGCTTTTTTAGCAAGACGTGCAGCTTTCATGCCACAATCCATGATGCCATTAAATGATCGTTCCGTCGTCGAAGAAAAACCCCACGCGCCACGTGACAAGACTCGAATGCCAATACCAAATCCGGCCATTTGTGAATAGCCATTGATGATCTTGTTCTTGAGAGCAAATCCCGCGCTATTCCATTGCGATAATCGTGCGTCGCAAAATGAAACATCAAAATCATCTGCCAAGCGATCCATGATCTGAGGTAGATCAATCTCCTTGACAGATTCTAACAACACACTTGCCTCATTCATGTCAATCTGGCTTCTCCTTGATGGACAAGTCAACATCCCCATAACCTCGGACTTTACCATTGACATCCACGTATGCTGCGAATTTATGCTTGCATAGCGGCTCGGCAATAATCGTTGCAATTCCGTTCATTCGATTAAAACATTCGGCGGGAACACTAACTTTAAAAATAGTTTTCACTTTTTGTTTCATGCAAACCGGACATTCAAGCATTACCTTTATTTTTGGTTGAGCTTCCAAACGCGCAAGATCCTTACGAGATACCCCTTGAATCACTTGCGCGTCCGGTGTCTTGAAAATGATCGTGACTTCACCAGAAGTTTCAAACTTCATGATAATTTCCTCAAGAATCATCACTGCTGAATAGTAATTTATGACACGATTCTTAAACCTAACGCCCATTTAATGCTTAAAAAACGTTAAAAAAGCAATTCGACATTAATGAAGAATAATAAAAAAAACAACAATCAATCTTTGACCTCTTCAAGGTCATAAATCTCCAGGAATGCACCGCAATCCGTGCAATATTCGCCGTCCTCCTCCGGATCGCACGCATTCCCGCATTTCGGGCATTTTACCTTCATAACAAGTTTACCTTCAAATGATCATTCAATTCATGAAACTTTATTTCGACATCCCAAGTTTCCTCATCGAGATATTCATGATGGCCGCATTCATCAATAACAAATGCATCCCATTTACCTGGTTTTCCAGCGCGTGGCGCAATTGCGAGAGCTTCCATGTCCATATACATGATATAAAATCCTTTATCATACATGAAGCAAGCAAGATCATATAATGCATCGCCCCCATGAGATCCTATCCGACATTGTTCTTCCACGTTGGTAAAAACCTTTCCTGATTCCTTATGAATCACTTTCCAAGTAAATATCACCATTTTTCACCTCTAAAAGAAAAAAAAGCCCCATTTCTGGGGCAAAAAGGGTTCTATCATGGCTTCAATGATACAAGAGAGAGGAATGTACGCGTGCGGGAAACATTCGAATTCCCGCGAGTATCTAATCGCATTATCGACACAAAAAGGTTTTTCCAAAAATACAGATGTAATCAATAAATCCCGAGAAATACTCTTAAAATACCTTTAGATATATCTAAACAAATATTAATTTTGTTTATCTCCCCCAATCTCGCGGTAGATGAATAATGAAGATAAAAGTATTTGATCTTTCAGGGAAATTTCGATTCAAGCATTATGCATTATATGCTGAAAAAGCAATAGATTCAAGCGTCGAAATCCTTTTGATAATTTCCTATAATCTCGACTATATCGAACAAAAACAAAAAGAACTCGCTGTAACATCGACGCGCATCATTTTTGGCGAAGTTAGCTTGGCGAAAGATCCAAATAACACGGAAATTGGTCCAATAAAGAAAAATTACAATTTTTATGAAAAAGATGATAATTTCATAACGCTCGTGAGAGCCATGTATGCAATGTTTAATACCATGTATGTTCCTTGCTGCGAACCCTTTATTTGCTCGATAAAGCTCTCCGCTGCTAAAATTGAATATCAATGATAAACAAAATACGGGGTGGTCAAGATCGGGATGGCACTCGGCTCATAACCGAGAAATCGGAGGTTCAAATCCTCCCCCCGTAATCTTCTTTCAACAGGTAATCATGATGAATAAACAACAGCTAGAACAAGAAGTGGAAAAACTCAAGCGCCAATTGGAATCGACGCAAGCAGATTGTGGCATTCTCTTGAAGGAAAATATTGATTTAATCAATAAAATCAAGAAGTTAGATAAAACATTTGATGAACGAAATCTTTTCACGTCGCAATGGCGAGCTGAAACCGAAGAAACCGAAGAATAACAAAAACAAATCGCCATGTTTTCTCACCCCCTTTCATTCATTTTATCAGAAATAACCCGTCCATCATTTCGCCAATAATAAAGCGAATTACCTTTTCTCATGACTTGCACGATGAATTCGCATTTCAGATGGTGAAATATTATTTTGAAGCGTGTTTCTGTCATTGTTGTTTTTCTTGAAATGAGCTGAAATAGTTTCTTGATCGTGATCGGTTTGTTAGGATTCGTTGGTATAGAAACGAGCACGTCCATGACTTCCATGTCTCGAATGATTCTTGGTTTATGCGATGAACTATTATAATAATGGCAATGACGATTATTTGGGCATGGCTTGAGAACATGGCGTTCTAAATTGCAGCATTTCCCTTTGATTAAACAATTGCATCCTTTTTTTCGTTGCATTCGATTTCACCTAGGAAATAGATAAACAAATGCCTTGTTTTTGATTATTCCTTTTTGATAAAACCAAGAACTTTGTCATATCGGTATTGCTGCGTTCCCGTGGATTGCACCGGTTCTCCATCGAGAAATAATAGCGCGTCATAATCGTCTATATCGCAACGATAGGTCACCAAGGTGATGATACCCTTTGAACAAGTATAACTCGCAGCTTGAAGGTTCTCGTGATATCCGGGGAAATGCTTCTCGAATCGATGGTCGATTTTTATTTCCTTCAACATTTCGCCCGCAAGATAGAGATATACCTCGATGACTGAATGCCCGGTGCTCGCGCTTCCCTCGATAGCGCTGAGAATCCCTTGCAAATTGGTATCTACGGACAATGCGGGCACGGTGAATCCGTCCGGGAGCTGCATTGGCCGTCGCGTGACCAACTTTCCATCCTTCACGCGCTTGGCAAGCATCGTTCCTTTGTCGATCATGCCAATCATCTGATATTCAATACCTTCTTGTACGAACACGAGTTCCTTGGCATCGAGCAAATACCCATCAGCATTTGAATAGAATTTCAAGACCGGTAAAAGTGCAACTTGCTTGAAATCACGCCATTCACGTTCCCAATGCTCGATGATATACCGCTTCTCCATGTGAAATGACGTGATATAATTATGCCCAGCTTCCTCGACCGTTTCATTCTCGCAAATTGCCGGATCATATAATGCCAAGGTTGCCCATTGTTTATCCTCGGGAACGATGTAATTAAAAGGATCTCCCACGTGGATTCCGATTTCGACCGCTTTTTCCTTCAATGATCGCCAAATTGCATCAGAACCGATATTTATGAATCGCATGAAATTCATTACATCGTTATCGCCACAGAAGCTATAACCTTGCATCAAGAAGTAGAGCAAATCTTTCCTTTCAAGTCTTTTATGAATGTCTTTAAAACTGATATTTTTATCACTTTCCATTTTTTCCATTTCCGAATCATTTCATATATCCCTTCGCCGCCGGAACTTTCGACGTTGCCCGCCCGGCACCGCGTGGAGGTCGGGATTTGCCGGGTAAAAAGAAAAGATAAAGATATTAATAGTCGATTCCTGCATCGCCGTCGTTATACATACCTTTTTTTGACTTTTCAGAGATGGGATTCATTTCATGGTCGATGATAGCTTCGATCATGCGTTCTCTTGTATAACTTTGCTTCAAATATGAATAGATCGAAAGCAGTTCCACCTTTTTCTTTCCATCGCATTCTCGAATGATTCTTTGACGGATGACTTCTCTTTTCGCAAGTCTTTCGGCTTCCGCTTTCCTTTTATATTCCTTTAACTCTTCCGCTCGCTTTAACTCATTCTGTTTTCGTTCTTCTTCTTTCTGTCGAACCTCTTCTGCTCTTCTAGATTCAATCAAGGGTTTATTTAGTTCCCATGTCGTTTCGATCTTGTCACGGACGCCTAGAGCTTCCGCGACGAGTTGTTGCCACGATTTACGTCCATAATCTTCATTGAAGAATTTTCCTTGCGTACCTCTGGATTCAACCATCCCTGGCGAACGACGCACGCCGTTGGTAGCTAACTCTATTTGTGTTTCGACCCAGCGATTGGTGACCGCGATGCAATTGTTTTGAACCGAAAAAAATTCTAGCTCTCCAGAACTATTAAAATTAGATTTATATCCTGCTTTTCCAAGGGTAACCAATGCATTCTCAACATCGCGTGAAGTTGGTTCTGTAAGAATCTCCGATTTCCGCTTGATCCATTCGGCATCGAGTAACGGCGCGTTCAATCGATCCGCTATTTCTTTAGGAGCGAGAAATGAACTATAATCCGTATCATATCCGCGATATTCGGATTTTACACCCTCCATACATGCAAGCTCTTTTGGGCTGACAAACTGAATGAGTTTAACGGTACTATATCCATCGACAACGGAATCAACAACATCGAAAGTGATCTCGGAATCGGGGATCTTCAAGGCGATTTTTCCAAGTTCCCATGACGCGACCTTTTCCTTGCGGGATTTTTCCAGGGCCGCGTTTGCTTCCCTGGCTATGCGCTCCTTTTCCACACGTTCTTTTTGCTCTTGCTCCGATTTAGCTTTCGCGCTTGCAAGCAATACCTCGATATTGTCTCTTGGCAAGGTATATGATTCTGTTCCCTGAAGCTTGATACCATCCACGATGACATCCAATCCAAATGACATTGCTTTTGACATTCCAACGGGTGTTATCGTCCAAAAGGAAGCTCCACATTTACAATGCGAACTACATTTAAAACAATTCACGCAAACGGGTTCTTGTCCACATGAGCAATTTTCCCACAATTCTCCAGCAGAGAGGGAAATAAACTTCACATCCCCCGTGGCTTTTAATGCTGCAAATTGAGTCTTATCTAATGGATAACCCTCGATCTTGTATCCTAGCTTTGTTGTTGTCACATTCATGATATTCATCACTTCTCTGAATTTCATTCTTGTTCTGCTATGATAATGACCTTTTTTCACCAAAAATTCAATTCCAAGCATTGTATCAATTTAAAAGAATAAATTTCTTTTACCAAAATACAGATGTAAAATTAACACTCTCAAAATTTTTTATACCACACGCGAATATTCATTATTATGCGGATCAAGCGATTTGCCTTGAAAAATGAGAATGATGAAATTAGATTAATTCGCATCGTGGTTATCGAAATATTGGTAATGTTTGCTTGGTTCTTCACGTCCTTTGGTCTTTGGAGTCTTTTTGATTTATATAATGTTGGAACTGATGAAATAACGATGTGGACTTTCATTTTCATTGGCGCATTCTTGATGATTGTTACGGTAATATATTCTGAAAAAACAAGTAAAAAATCTTGAAATACACATGTATTTTTTTTTCAAGCTTTTAACTTTTCGAGGTAATATGTTCCTTGCAATTCAAAAATCATGGTGGACAACATGGCAAAAGAACTAATATATCCAAAAGAAATGATGGATGATCAAATAAGGCATTGGGAATCACGTATTGAAAGATTCAAGGAAACCCCCCCGAAATCTTGCGATCTGCAATCATATAACGGAATGCGGATTCAAGCAGAGCAACGATTGGATGAATGGAGAAAATATCGAATCGCCGGTGGAATAGATGATCATGATAACATCAGGAAGAGAATTATTGATTTTTTAACTCTTCGTGGCTATGAAATCAATCATTCTATCCCAACCAATCCAGAGCTTAGTAAATTTATGGGGTTCAAACAAGTTCGTGTCGTGATCAATCAAGGAGGGATAATGATATTGCTAGACCCGGGTGCGGGTATGCAATTGATCGAAGGTCATGAATTTATCAATCCAAATGCTAACCGCATAGATTGGAATGCTCGTTGGGTTGATGGCTGCGATATGATAAATGGCATCTTCGGCTCTATCAATAATTTTGAGGCAATCGCATCATCCGAAACTCAATATCAAGCCCATATAATGCGATGTAAAGAGAAGATAGGAATTTAATTCCTTTCCTTTTCGATTTAATTTTAAATACCTTCATGCCAATTTTCTATCATATATTTGGAAGGCATCTATCATGAAAGAAGTCAAATTCAAGCTTACCTCTGGCGTAGAATTGGGCATTCCCGAACTCCTTACCTTGATCGGTGCTATCGTCAGCATCATCCTGGGATTGTTGGATATATTTAGTTTCAGCATTGGCCTTCAATTCTTTTCCTTCCTTGGATTCGGTTGGATTTGGAACTTGATCTGGGGAATCGTGGCAATTGGCATCTCCATCGGCTTGCTAACCGGGCTTGGTCTTATCAAGTCCATCACGTTCAAGATCACGGGCACATGGGTACTGCTCTTGATTCTTGGGATCGTGATCCTTGTACCGACCGGGAATTATGGTGGTTGGATGGTTCTTGCCGCAGGTATATATAGGTTTTCAATCGAGGCTGTAGGGGGAAAGTAGTATAATTATTTTTTTTCCTATTTTTAATTAAGAAATCGCTATCGCTATGGTAATTTCTTTAATTCGGATAATCTATGTCTTGCAGAATCCATGAAAAAGTCTGCTCGGTTCACATACATGCCTTTTTCTACTAATTGATCAATATGAACCATTATACCAACAGGAACAAGCATTGAAACCCTTTTTTTTTCGATTTTCTTTTTCATCGCCATGATTCACCTTGATCAATTATTTTTTCATTGGTTCATAATGGTCATGAACATGCTTTTTTGGAAAAAAATCGAGTGCAGGATTCCGAGAGCAATCACGACATCTTTTAATTTGATAGTTTGTCGTGTTTCCTTCATTTTTAACAACGCCACATTCATCACAATCCCTCTTTTTCAAGAACCAAAATTTATTTTCATCCATTATTGAATCTCTTCTTCATGATCTCGATTCATTTTGGCTTTTTTAGGGTGAGATTGCTTGATCGTGTAATCAAATTTCGTGCTTTTCGACAAGAACGCAATAATTTGATGCAACACGTCAGATTCTCCTTCATCTGTTTCCTTTATAGTGATTTGTTTATCTGTTGCTATTGAATCTTCTATTTCTTTGAACATTTTACGCGCATGAGCGATTCCCAGTTTCAAGATTGAATTATATTGCAATTCATGCTCTTGAATAAAACGGTGATCATCATTAGAAATTGTTGTCGTTATTCGTTTGTATTGATTGACCATAAGCATCAATACATACCTTTGCATACCAATACATATAAGGTTATTGGGTAGTTATTGGATTGGAATGGCATTCGAATGAAAAAACCCAGGAATAGATTTTATTGATTACTTGCCAAGCTCTCAAAATGGTAATTTTGAGAGTTTTATCAATTTTCTTGGTTCTTGAAAACGAGTCTTTTAGTTTGATTTGGTAAAGATTTTGGATGTATAAGGGCGTAGATTCTGTATATTAAAGGAGTCTCCAATAAAGATTCTAAATCTTGATGGATTTATCATCTTGATTCCGAATCAAAGACTTGTCCTAATGACATCATTAATGATATATTAATGACATCATTTTGTATGGCATTATATGGTTTCATGACATCATTACTTATCATTTTTTGAGAATAAAACAAGACCAAAATCGAACAAAAGTGGTTTTATCTCTCCTAAATTATTCTAAATAATGAAGAAACAAAGAAAATGAAGGTTATAATAACAAAAAAACAAGAAAAAAGGAATATTTTATAGTTCTGGAAGTTCTGGTTCGTCTTGGCGAGGATCGAAAATCTCCATTGGCTTTTTATTGCAGCGTTTGCATCGGATTTCTATCATGTCCGATTGCCATCCACAAGCCAAGCAACGCGTCATCAATCCATGTAAAATAATGTATCCATTTTTTTTCAACCATTCATGAAAATGATGGGCAGAATACATGCAATTATCCTGGCATATTTTTTTTTCAATTTTTTTATCGCTAATTTGTTTCTGAATGGGGCAATTTATCGACCTGCAATAATCCCGAGATTTATAGAGAAAATCATTTTCTTGAATCTCACTCACTAGGGTTCATCCTCATTCTTCTTGCTCTTGTTGATATAAATCTTCATCCTCGGTGAAACATTTCAAGCATTCCTTTGGAGTCACGAAATTCAAGTTATTAATACAATATCCGAGATATTCATTATATTTCTTGAGATCACCACATTCGATAAACTTCAAAGTGATCTCTTCTTTCATCTGGTTTTCTAATCCCTGTATTTTTCTATTGCTTGCCTCTAAAAAATCATTTTTTTGAATTTCGCTCATATTAACATCTCTTGTTTATTGTTAAAACATACCAAGAATAAAATCTCGCAAAATCTCTTTCTGTTTTTCATTCAAGTTTTCGGGTATCGTGCAATATTCATACCAAAAACAATAAGACTCCCGAATCTTGTTACAAGCAAAATTCATGTCGTTTTTTCGTGGATTCGTGCATTTTGCCATATCACATTGTTTTAAAATCGTTTTCTTTTTCATTGTCTTACCTCCCATTGATCATTTTTTCCTCGTGATCTATCTCTTCTTTCATTTGCTTCTCGAGACCCGGTATTTTTTTAATACTCACCTCCAAAAAATCCAGGAAATTATTTGTATTCAAATATGGATTCTTTTTTGAATATTTATGAACTAGAAAATTAAATCGAGAAGCAGAAATAGGTTTCAATATTTCCATCTGTAAATCATCACCATGTGATAAGAAAAAGATACTATCACGCGTGAATATTATATTTTTGAGCAATCCCTTCATAATATTTTCACATTTTATTCATTACAATTATATTCATCATATTCATTTTTAGTAGGTTCGCCTCGTTGATACCGTCCACATCCTTTATTTTGCCAGAAATCCTTGATTGATATTCCGATCTTTTTATTCTTGAAAACAATACAATCTTTGCGGTTCTTAAAAATTTCTTGACTCGTTTTATCAACAATAGTCTTGGCTACATTCTCGATACTTGTTTCTTTCCCCTCTTTTTCCATCAATTCAAGACTCTCTTTTGTAATTCCGAATAGAGCAAGAAATTTCCAAAGAATTCTCTTGCTATTTTCATGTTCATCCATGTCTTGCTCTTCTTTTGCCTCCTCGATTTGCCCGACGATTCTATGAAGGGAAAGCTCTTGCCAACTACAATCACATTGTCCTCTATATTTCAAATAATGCACTTTAGAATATCGGCAAGTAAAGCAATTCTTGACGATTTTACACGATTCACACAAATCGAAATAATTCGACCAATGCTTGTTCTCTTTTGTATCAATCCAGGATGTCCTTATTTTTGTTTCATTTCCACAAATAATGCATTTGTTTTTTTCCCATTCTCGAAAAACTTGGATACTTATCAAATCTTGTTCTGAAATTTGTTTCATCATGGTATTCTATTCACCTCATTCATCCATTCTATCTAGTTCCTATTATATCTTGTCGCTTTGAGGGCAGCGCGATCAAGTAGATTGAATTACTATACGTTACTATACTAACTCAAGAGATGGATTTTCTTGACTTTATCTCGCGTCGCTTTGAGGGGCAGCGCGATCAAGTAGATTATAGATAATAATACATTAAGTGAAATTTCTTTGATTTTTCTCTTTATCTCGCGTCGCTTTGAGGGGCAGCGCGATCAAGTATGAATAGTAACTAGTAAGTAATCAAATAGAAAAATTTCTTTGACTTTATCTCGCGTTGCTTTGAGGGGCAGCGTGATCAAGTATGCATATTGAAGAACAATAATATTAAATCAAAAACAACTATTAATCTTTATCTCACGCTGCTTTTCCCGCGAAGGGGTAAATCCCCCGGAGATAATTGAATTATATTAACGCTAGAAAGTTATTTGACTCCGCGTTGTGCATTTGTTCGTTTTTCATCTTGATGTATTTTGAACTCTAAACTATCGACAAGATTATAGTAATCGGAATAATCACTCTCGACTCGATTCGTGAATTTCGCGCCGGTGTCGATGCACCATTTAAAATATCGTGATAACTTGTTTCTCTTGATCCATATTCGTTGCATTTCGATTGAATCCACGATTTTAGGTCTGCGGCAGAGCAAGATTGCATCGAGTTTCAAAATCAAGCCATTCATGAGTTTCTTATATTGATGTTTCATGAACTTTGATCGTAATTGGACCTTGAATGCACGATTTTGCAAGTATCGGCGAATGTAATGCAAAGTTTTTCGAGAAGATTTTGACAAGTAATTATCACGTGTGAAACATTCAAGAAATAAATTAACAAAACGCATTTTCTTCATTGCAATCCTCGCGCAATTCAATTCCATTAGCGTGAAAAAATGTAACGGGAATAACTCGATAGAATCGACTGATGCCACTTCTCGAAATATTTGCAAAAGCTTGATCCTGGTCAATTTCACGAAAGGATTGTTTTCTTCATTGTTCCACGGAGTCTCGAGTTTCTTTTTTAACAAAAATAGATGGGCAAGGGAAGGAAGTTCATTACCCTTCTGATACATTGTCATGAATGATCATCTTCTCCCCATTCACTTTCAGGATACATTTCTCGGAGAGCATCATCGAAATCTTGTGGACATAAATCGGGGCCTTCGGGATTCCCGCATACAAGACCCTTTTCCTTTGAAGCATGGCAATATTCGCAATTTTCCCATGCTTCAAAATCCAACGGGGCAATACATTGATCTTCCATTGCTTGAGCTTCCATTGATTTATCCGGTCGTTCCATCAATATCCCTCATAATCGTCAATAATACTTTTCAAATTCATGCAATCGTTCGATGATCGATTCTTTCTCTTCCGCTGTTATTTGATAAATCTCATAAATTACATCATCGAGTTTTATTTTCAAGTCACGATATTTCTTATATCCCTCATTGCCTTCGGTTTCCCAAGGAGGTACAGCTCTTGCTTGAGGTGGATATTTGATCGACATTTCCTTGATGAATGCTTGGATCGCTTCAACAAGCGCATTAATAATGCATAATTGATTGCTAGATGGTTCGATGATCGGAATCTTGTTAATATATTTTTCATCAAGATGGATCGTTAATGTTTGCCGCATAAAGATAAAATCACGCAAGATAAATGTTGCCAGATCAGATAGCAAGATCGCAAGGATATATTTTGCATATCTTTGATCCTTCAAGAATAAGCATTCTATCGTGTCAAGCGTGACCGTATAAATCTTTTTTTCATTTTCGTTTGCTTGGATACAATCATCATAAGTTCCAACGATGCGAATGCGCGATGATACTATTTGTTGAAGCAAGATTTTTGGCTCGAATATGTTCAAGTAATATTGCTGCGATTCTTTTATCTTATCAAGCAATATGCGACGATTGATGAACCTATATGTATCTACATCCTTCATCCCGAAATTAAAAATCGAACGCCCACCAATAACGATTAAATCTAAAGGATGTTTTCGCGTTTCCGTGGATTCTTGTTGTAATGGCAATCCCCTGCATATTTTCGTGCAATAATCACCGGCTATCTTACCTTCTGCTAATTTCCACATTTTCTCGAGAATATTGATGCAATTAATGGATGATTCCACATGATCCTTGATCATTCGCCCCGAAAAGATAGAAAAAATATTCTCGTCTTGCATTTTGAATATGGATTGCGCTGTTTTATATTCCAAGATTTCAGCAATTTTATCTCGATTCCTGTCTAACAGCGCATAATTAACGCGATGATCAGATGATGGTTTTTTATTTTTCACGATAATGATGATTTGAGTCAGCCCAACGTCCTCGAATGCTTTACCAAGATCGAAAATATAATCGATCTCATAATCGAGCAAGAAAGCCCTGATTTTCGAATAGGATTCGACATGTAATAATGATCGCGGGAAAATGAACGCTAATTGTCCTTCGGAATTCAGATTTTTAACATATTTATAAATGAAAAGACTTGCAATGTTCACGTTATTCGTGATTATTTCTTCACACTCTTTTTTTATGAACATGTATGGTTTTTCATCCATTTTGACAACGAAAAATGGGGGATTACCCACGATATAATCAAATTTCTTCAAGGGTTGCGTATTCAATCGTGTTTGTTTCTCTCCCTCGAAAGAAACTAGCAAGGAATCACAATGAACGAGGTTTGGTTGCGGTGCTGATTTTTTCAAATTCATAAGTAATAGCTTGATCGCGGATAATTGCACGGCAAATGGATCAATGTCAAATCCATGAAGAGCTTGAAAAATGAATGGATATATATCATTTGAAGAATATCCCTTATTCATCATTTTCTCATGCAAGATATTCGCACTTTCATTTAAAAATGTACCAGAACCACATGCTGGATCGAGAATTCGTTTCGATTCATCAAATCCTTCCAATTTTCCAAGCATATATTTCACGAGAAAAGGATCGGTATAAAATTGTCCTAGCAGTTTTCGCGTCGTAGTATCAAGAGATTTTTCATATAACTTGCCGATCAAGTCGATTTCCCGTGTTGCATAATTAAATTGCATCATTTCAGCGAGGATGCGAACCAAAATCGGTTTCGACCATGCCATTTCATCATAATATATAGAATCAAATAAAGGCGTTGTATATATTGCCTTGAAATCATCCTCTATCTCTGCAAAACATGAAGCGAGCTGGTGATAGATGGATTTTTGCGTCTTTAATTTATACAATGTTCCGATGAATTCAGGCGTGAATATCTTTGCCGATATATAGTGATAATCCTCTGCCATTCTCAAAAATAATAATCTGTTCAAGAAAATATATGCCCCTTCTATGGCAAACTTGTCAAGAAAATCCAAGGCAATGCCCTCGAGATGTAAAGCTTGGTCAACTGATTTTTGGAACTCGCCCTTGTAATTTTTCCAGAACAGCCCCGTACTTGCCTTTGGAACAATGATTTCCTTGGCAAATGTTTTGGTCAAGATCGCGCTATAAAATTCGCGTGCGAAATCCTTTTCCCTCTCTTCTATCCATCTCCATTTCATGTCAATGGCACGAGCATTACACCATTCCTTGATTTTTGTCTTGAAATCATTGCTTGAAACAAATAATTCGTGGATTTGTGATGATAGATCATTAAACAGCATGTTTTTCCATGAATTATAGTGTTCGAGAAAAGCATCGAAGGTGTGAATATCCAATTTAACTTGCGACATTTTCCTTGCGATTGAATCTCGATCTAGAACTTCCAATAATGTCATTACAATCTCGTCCTTTGGTAACACGGATCGCGCAAATTCAATGATTTTAGTAGATTTCTTGTGAATAATATCGCAATCAAGAAGCATGAAATCATTGCCATTCGTTATTAATAACGTGTCCACGCTTGAAGCAAGATCATAAACATAATTCGTTGCTTGAATCATGTGATCTTGGATCGATTGTTCCAAAGATTTAACTTCAACGATAATGCGCGGTATTTTGTTTATTTTCAAGCAAAAATCAGCTCGTCGATTTTCAACAGGAAATTCCGCGTCGATGTCCTCGATCAAATTCCAATCCAATGTTTCTAGCATGGGAATGATAATCTTCAATTTCACGTTTTCTTCACATGATCTTCCTGCGTTCATCTCGATATTTTCATGCTTGATCGCACTAATTTCTTGCAATCGTTTTTTCAACATTTCAACATGTTCGGTCATATTTCTCAAACCAAATCAATGATCGTTTTCATTCGCTTTCTTCTTGATAACATTTTCTTGCTTGAGGGCATCGATCATGTTTCTTCTACATGATCATGACGCAATCCTTGGTCAAACATGCAAGAATAATTCATGATGCGAGTTCCATGATAGGGAATTACAAGCTCGTTTATGCATGGCATGTCTGAATACCTCACATTCGATGTGCGAATGCGAATTCGTCATCATTCACGTTGCTATCATTACCGGCTTTTCCGGCAATGCCTTTTTTTTCCAATACATCTTCCAATTTTTCGATGGCTTTGCCGATCACTTCTCGATTCTTGCAACCTGTACAAACGATCTTGCCCGTTCTAAAAAGAAGAAATACCGCAACGGGATCTTGCATCCGGTAGACTAAACCAGGAAAAACCTCGGGTTCAAACATTGTATTATCCAAGATGATTGCAGCTTCATCCAGATCAATAACCATATGTAAATCCCCGCTGGCAACTAAATTCGTGATCGTAATGGGAACGTTGCAATTCATATTTTTCTTGATTTTTCTTATTCGCTCCACGACTCCGGTGACTGCTATATTAATATCGGTTTCAAGCCGCGCTCCCGTGATGACCATTTTGCCATTGCTGAATATCAAGAACGTGGTTTTCGGTTGATTGATTCGCATTACCAAGCCAGGAAACCGGGTGGGATTATAAACTGAATCATATCGCTTGGCAAGCTCGTTCAAGTCGATCCTATCTTCATTCTCGAGATTCAAGGCTGCTGTTGCAACTATATTTTCCACTTTCCAATCCGTTTTCAGTTTCATGTTACCAACCTCCATTTTTTGGATGAATTACTCCCAAAATACGCAAGCTCGCATCAGTAACCGTCATATCCGAGCTACAAATCCGACAACTTGGTCGCTCATGGCCTTCATAGACAATCGCAAAATCATATCGTCTTTTGCATTTTCCACACACGAATACTTTATCATCGAGCCACACTATTTTTCCGATTTCATGCACTTCAAGCGTGTCATATATCGAAGCTACCGTCATGTCCATTTTTTCAGCCATTCTTCTTCGCCTTTTTTTTATCTGTTCGAGAGCAAGAAAAACAAATATTTTCTCTTTTTGGCAGTTCCTTCGTGAAAATGGTATTTTTACAATTCGTGCAACGATAATGTTTCCATGTTTCTTCGAAAGTCAAAGATGACATCTCCATTAAATGAAAATATGATATAATTCTTGCTTTTCTTTCTCAATTTATTAATCGTGTCTTTAGTGCCTGTTGAAATCTTATCCCAAAATCCAATTGCTTCATCATCCTCTTCCAATAGATCGACCATGCTTGTATTGCGAATGAAACCAGCCCCCCGCCCGTATTTCTTCCAATCTGGTTCGCACGGGATGATCTCGTGACCATGTTCCTTTGCCCATCGTTCGCCTAATTCATCACCGCCGGAGGCACGGCCACTAATCACCTTGATTATCTGATTATTATATATGGAATCAAGAATTTCATGCATCAATTGATAATTCGTGAAATTCCGGCCACCAAATATCAAGACTTTTTTCAAAAGAATCAATCTCTTTTTTTCGATTCAAAATCTCTGGCTTCGGCAACGAGTTTATCCAAGAGCTGATTATATCTTGGTTCAATCAATCCTTCCACGTTTCTAACTACTTCGAGTAACGGCACGATCTCCTTGTATAACTTTTTTTGTTTTCCATATACGTGAATAGAATCACAAAAATCGAAAATCTCATTTAGTTTAGAGTTTGTTGCATCGGCTATTTTCTTTCCGATTGCGATCATGCCGTTCATGTTCGCGGACCAAGCTCCGAACAAGTCACGTGATCGCCAATGAACATCCAAGCGAAGAAGATTGCCATTGAAAATTCTGGCCCATACACGTTGAAGGCACGGAGGATCTTCCCTGTAATTATCGGAAATTGGTCGCCACGTGATAGCTTGAGCGCGGCGGCTATAAGGAGATTCATTTAAATGCTTGATGATCTCTTCGACTTGATCAATTGGAATGATGGACTCGATGAACTTGCGTTCATCACCTTCGGCAAAGGGATGGTCCTTGATGTGCTTGAGCATCAAATCCTCGATATTCACCGGCTTGTAATTGAATAACCTATCATGATATGTGTAAGGAAAGGATTTAGTCTGGTCTAAAGCATTCTTGATTACAAACTTGTCCTTTTCTCCCGACATTACTTCGGATAAATATCCTGACTTGATCGATTCGATGCAATAAACATCACCGGTATGACAATATACCTCTTGACCATTAATTAGACGAGGTTTTCCATTGAAGGAAAGTGGATCAGAAATGGGTTCGGTAACGTGTATTGCACTTGTCGCATCCCTGGATGGAAAATCATCATTTGAATCATATTGCGTTCGAATCATGTCTCCATCAAATATTACTTGTTGCATTGCTTGTATCCATGCTTTTGCTATGCTCGTAGTTTCGATTCTTAAGAACATTCTTCATTCACCAACGTTTCTTATAATTTACAGATGTAATTAACCGTGCCATATCATTTGTTAATGGAATTGGCACGAGTGATTTTTTTAGATATAATGGATGTGAGGGCTGACCAATCTTCGTGAGTCTCAAGTAGTGAAAATTGGGTACTAGATTTATAATTTTCACGCATCGGTCCTTATAAATACCATGATTTCCCCATGCCGCGATAACGAGGTCTGAAGCCTTGCAAGTTTCCGCGATCCATCGATCATTATCAATACCGACTGGATCATCGACTTGCTCGATAATAATTGGATTTGAACCACGAATAGCAAAAATATTGAGTATGTTTAACATTCCAAATCCCCAATTTTTCGCATATTCGATACAGCGGCGAACCGTATTATCATCAACAATTTCATCCGCCGTGGAAGGATTCAACCCGATAAAACAGCACATCTTTTTAGTTTTATCCCAAATACGCGTGAGTACATACCGGTATCTTCGATCTGGAGAAAAAATGGCATTCGATGTCTTGGGAACCGGGATCAAGGTTACTTGTTTCATTTATTTCTCCTTTAATTATTCTCTAATAACTGCTTGTATTCCTTGCTTGCCTTCAAAAACTTCTCCGTTCGATTCACGGTGCGTTCTAAACAGCGTTCCAAGGTTTCTTTTTTCAAGACATCGACATTCGCAACTAACAATTCTTGCACAATTTCTACCACGAGGTTGCGTACATCCCGTCCAGAGAAATGATGCTCTACTAATCGCGGGGCGATTTCCTTGATGGATATAGTTACATCCATGGGAATTTTCTTCAAATGTATTTCTAATAAATGCTCCATCATCGCTATATCGGGCAATTCATAGAATATTAACTTGGTAAATCGTGATAGGCATGACGCGTCGATCTCGTGAGCGTGATTGGTTGCCCCGATTATCAATTCATTCCGCTCTTCCATGAGCGTTATAAAAGTATTTACTGAGCGAGCAAGTTCCTTGCTTGCGCTCGAATCAAAACCACGCTTGCTCACGATGCTGTCCATTTCATCAAAAAATAGGATCAATCGAGATTTATACTTGGCAGCGAAATCAAAAGCTTGTAAAACATTCTTTGCTGTTTCGCCAAGATATGATGCAACAACATCTTCGCCGGAAACCCTATATAATAACATCCCTAGTTTTGCTGCTATTGCTTGTGCCGTGATCGTTTTTCCTGTTCCTATCACGCCCGCGAGCAGCAATTTAGGAACATAATCAACACCCCAGATCAACAATTTCTCGCGGCGTTCGATTGAATTGATGAATCCTTCAATCTCCGTTTTTACTGATGGAGACAAGATACAATCATCTAAACTATTTGACGGCTCGATTATTCGACCTATAGGCGGTTTTGGGATTCCCATCCCTTCTAATCGCCTTTCCTCTATGGGTGTATTTCGATATTCTTGATAGTCTTCGGCAATGACGCGAAATTCATCTGGTAATTCGAGAATCTCTTTCAATGCAGAAGGTAAAAGGGATATTCTGGTCTCGGTCAAGTTCAAATAATTCATTTCAACATTCATGAAAGATTTCGAACTTTCCTTTCTACCAGAACGCGATACGATGCGAGAATCTTTTAATTGCGTGATTATTTCAAATAATTTCAAAGTGATCTTGGTTGGATCATCAATACTCATGCGGTCTATAAATTTATTTAGAGTTATCGAAGGCATTTGCATCGTGAGCGTGTCTTTATCGCAAAAATCCACGAGCAGATATGCAATTGATTTGGTAATCCAATCATCTACCTTGAATGTATCAGGGTAATTATTCATCAAATATTCTTTCCAATCGGCTATTGAAACCAACGAAGCGAACTTGCTTGGGATATAAGTCGAATGGGATTCTATTTTCATATTCTTCTTTATTTCTGCATAAACCTTTATTTTAAATGATTTTCTCTTGTCCGGTATCATGATTGATTGGATGAAATATCGCCCACTATCCACTTTTTCATCCATCGAATCTGGATTGATGGTCGAAATGAAGGCATAATATTCTTTAAATCTGTAAATGATGGGTAAAAGCGGTGCTTTTTCAGATAACGAGAATGCCCCGTCTCTCGATATTTTCTCGATTGAAAGGAATCTTCGAATGGAAGCAATGTCAAAAAAAGTGGTATCAAATTGAACGATAATGGATTCGCCACCATTATTTATACGAGCATTGATGTTCTCGAAAAACGAAGTAAAATCGCTATATTCAACGACTTTGTCTTTTAGAAAATCATTATCAGCGATTTTCACGAGATAAATCGAACGATCATTGCTCATTACACCCGTTAATCCGCTATATTTTTCGAAGCCGTTATTAGCTATAAGAGATGAATAGAGTTCATTCTCGATGATCATTCACCTTTTTCCATAGCATGTTTATTTTCATGTTTATTGTATTTATAAACGAATTAATCCATATTTCAATAAATTCACAATTTACAGATGTAATCAGATCGAGGAAAACATTTATATCTGCATCATTAAAAAGATTCATAGAGTATTGAATCGGTGAAAAATAACATGGAAACGATAGAACAATTCAAGAAAGAAATAGATGAACACGCAAAAAAGAAGGGTTGGATAGTCAATCCGACTTTCAATTGGAAGAAGTTTCAAAACATCAAGGAGGCTGAGGGTGATTATTATTGCCCTTGCCGACCTATTGATTCAGAACGTTGCCCTTGCAAGGATCATGAACGTGACGTGAATGCAAAAGGTCATTGCTATTGTAATTTGTTTCAGAAACCGAAAAAATTGACTTGATGGCATGAAACAGAAACGTTTTGTCTTGCAATCGGAACGAATCTTGATCGTGTTGATTGCAAAATACCTTGCTTTGATTTCCATTTTCAGCATTCTTGGCTTGATATTCGGGAAACCAACGCCAATCATGATCTCGTTTCATATATTGTCAATTGCCCTTCTCTCCATTCGAAAATCCATAGTCTTGTTTAATTCCTTGCTCGTTCCCGTTTCGCTTGTATTTATTTTTGTTTCGATAGATGATTTATTACAATTAGAACCGGCGTTTTTCTTCCATTTAATAAACGCGATCATTTCCTTGCTCGTTTTTCTGGACATAAAACGTCGCCCCGTCCGGTTAGACTTGATGATTACCAGTTCTCTATTTTTCTTTATCTGGATCGTGGCGGTTCAAGCATTCCTTCCCGATTACTATCAATGTCTATTTGGAATATGCGGGATCACGGTGCAAATTGGCTTGGCAATTATTATGGCGATTCCTGTCGCCGTTCGATTCATTATCATGAAGAAGTCAGATTCTGGTATATCAAGATTGTAAATAATCAATTCAAATAAACCTAAATCAACACGGGAGATCAATACGGGCCAACATCCACCCTTTCATTTCTCGTTATTCTTGAAAAAAGAGATAGAAATTGAAGTCCTATCCTTTTCACCAGAAAATTTGCCCGGTGCATCATCATCTCGTTTATACGAGGTCTTTGATGGCAATCGAGATTTTATCGGTCTTTTTCAAATAATCAACCAAGGCATTTCTTTTCGAATGAAACCATTGTTTGATTTTGAAAAGAATACCGTTTTATTAAAAATTCGATGCGACGCTAATGAATTTGCTGCCGCAGGAAAAAATTATACGTTCTGGATTAATGATGGAAAACGAGGGAAAAAAGAACCACAACCAAAAATAAAATCCGAAAGTAAAAACCAAGATTCCTTTCCAGAACAATATGGAATACCTTGATAAGTGAGAATAATGCCTTGGGTTTATATTCTAAAGGGAAAATTCAAGAAGAAAAAACAAACTAGATACTATATCGGATACGCGTTAAAATCGGTAGAAAACAGACTCGAAGCACATCGGGGCGAGAAAGCCGGAGGGGCTTTATTCACATCATTCATGAAGGATCTTGGCATCGTGTATAGAGAATATTGTACCACGCAAAAACAAGCAATGCGGCGAGAAATCGAGCTGAAAAAGAAATTCAAGAAAATGACACGGCAAGAAAAGGAATCGTTTATCGAGGCAAATCAATGATGAATTGATCAATCTTATTTTTCATATATTCATCGCCTTTTGCTTTGCATTTACAACACGGAACGTAAACTTGCACGTTACCACGTAATCTTGGTGGAGGATTGTGGAGTCTAGCACCGCAGATGTAACAAAGAAGCGAATTTTGCCAGCGATGTTTCTTGATCCAATTCTTATAATATAAATCACGCATCATGCTTCCGAAACGGGCCAAAAGTTGTATAAGAATGCAGAATGAATAATAAAAAAATGCAGGTATTGAGATGACGAATATTTGCACCATGATCAATCCAATCATTCGCGCCCAATAGCGAATGATATGTTCTTTTTCATTTTCCATCTTTCTTGACAAGATTTATCACTATGTAAATCTCCGAATTGGTAACGAGGGCTTCCATTTTTCGTGGTATCCCGTCTATTTTTTCGAGAGCTTCTGCCAGCTGGAATAACTTATCGCCGGTGATAGTATCACGCAATTCCTTCCCGGTGAATGCTTTTATTTCCAAAACAATATCATCAGGGGATAGTTTCATCATATCTTCGGAGGATAATACTAGTTTGAGCATTAGTTCGGGTTTCATTGTGAATTTCAAATGATCGAAATCCGACTTGTTAATTTCAACCTTGGTCAATTTCGCGGTATCCAACGGCGCGAGTGGAATTTCAGCTTGCATTAGCGGGATGCCATTTATTTCTGCAGCCGGACGAGGGGCAATCTCTTCTATCGGTCGTTCTTCCGGTTCCTCCTCATCCTCGGATTCTTCTTCAGATTCTTCCTCTTCCCTTTCTTCTTCATCCAAGGAAAGTTCATCGAGGTCATCCGCATCGACAACAATTTCCTTTCCGTCGTCATCTTCTTCACTTTCTCCTTCTTCGGCCTCGATCTCCTCTGGTACAACATCGGCGAAGTTCGCGGAAGCATCGCTTTTCAGCTGCACGACGACATTTCCCGTGTATATCTCCATTTCATCATCGAGCATCTTGTACCTCTCGGATTCAGGTTTTATGTCAAATTCTATCCCGGCAGAGCGAACCCTATCGAAAAATTCCTTCAATTTATCTTGGACCGTTATTACAATTCGGTCGGTTTCTGCCTTGTCAACCTCGGATGAACCATTTGTCGTTAATTCATCCATGAGGTAATTCAATTTCATGTAATTCTCTTTTTCTTCAACGATTTCCAAGGATTGACTCAAGTTTGTTTTAATGAATTGTGGCATGTTCATGTACATTTCACTTCCTGGTAAGCTTGAGAAAGTTTCTATTTTTAACCATTTCCACGAATCTCTGGAGTTCACCGACCAAGGAAAGTTTCGTGTAATCGGTGAAGAATTGCATGTCCCAATTTGCGTACATCCAAGCGACATATTGGACGATTATCATGCAATCCCCGCTGGTCGCGTTTTTTGAATCTTCCCATATCAATTTCTTGATTTCACCGCTTTTCGATGTATCCGTTACATCTACATTCGCCAAATCTTGATTGATGACGGAAATTAATGCTGGAAACCTCTTACTCATTAATTTTCCATCAGCACGTTTTTCCAAGATAGGGTTTTGATCATTATAATGTAATAAGAGGTCGGTCAGTGTCGGTAATTTTTCTAATTTCGAGAGTATATAATATTTTGCCATCGTTTTCGTGTATGAATGTATCACGTTATCCAATGCCAATTTTCGGAATCCCATCTGCTCCGGGTCTTTAGGATTAGAAATTTGCAAGTATATCAAGTTCGTGTTCTTGTCAGCAGCAATATGACGCAATGCAAGATAATTCCCTATATTTCCGTTTCTATACCCGCCTCCGAAAATATCAGATTCATTTGCATCGGTGATGACAAATACAAACTTTTTATTATATCCACTGAAGAATTCAGTATCATCTTCCAATTTTTGAAGAGCATAATAATCTGTTCCATCCGTAATATACACATTCCAGAGATCAAATAATAAAATATCCCAATCTTCCGGTTCATAATGCCGAAAATCTAAATGATACTGCGATTCGATGAATCCGAGCTGCATTTCTGAAACAAAATCCTTGAAAATATAGATGATGATTGTCGCCATGAATTGCGCGAATCGAACTGATGGGCTTGTTATATAATATTTATCGCCGTGAGGGCACTTGATTGTTGAATCAATCCCATCAATCGCGCAAACCTTGATCTTGTCATCCGTGGTTGTCATGGATGATGAAATATCGAGAATGATGGCAATTTTACCCTTGTCCCTTTCCTTGAATTTGACACGATCCCTTTCAACGAATCCCATGTCATTATACTTTTCCCAGCGTCGCAAAGTTTTTGGAATATCAACCGCTCCACCTTCCCATTCAACATATCGAATCTTTGCCTTGGTTAGTGGCTGCAATTTTGCAAGTTCCATCAGCATTGCAATGAAAGCAGGGGCATATTCGAACAAAATCGAGAAATTGTCACGGAATACGATCATTATCGTGGGATAAAGGACGATTTCTTTTTGTTGACCGATTTGTTTTTCTTGGTATCCATTTATTGAATAATATTTCAAGTCAATATCAATTTCAGAACCCCTCTTGCCGCTACCAATTTGCTGGTAGCATTGCCACATCTTGACATGAAATTGGTTGAAAAAATCCGGGGCCGATGCGGGAGTTATTGATTGAAAAACCGTGACGGCAGCCTTTACTTTTTCCTTGAAGGCCGGTAAAAAGTCATCATTATACAATCTATCTTGATATTCTTGATCCGATTCATGGACACCATCAACAACAGCTCGCGGCTTTTTTGATGCGAGAAAAGGTATGGCGGCCTTGAAGTTTTTCGTAACATCAATTTTGTAGTCACGATTTTGAGAAAAAGGGATCATTGTTCTTCCTAGTCTTTCAATTGATTTAGTTTCTCTTCTTTTCCTTGGTGATCCACGTTCATAAAAGAATTGAAGCTGATTCTTGTTTGGATCAAATTCCTTGAACCCAGACGTTTCCAAAACCGCTTCCGTGAAATTGCCCAATTCCTTTGCATTATCAATCCCTTGCGAGGAATCAAATGTATTCATGAAAAGTCCAATGGGAATGTGAACATTTCTTCGCAAATAATTTCCATTTTTATCTTCCGCAATGAAATTGAGAAAAATATCATACACGGTCTCTCCAATGAAATGAACTATGGTCGGGGCAACATTTCCGATAGGCACATTCCATTCTATAACCAATAAGGGAAACACGGACAACAATGCTCTTAAGAAAATCTCGAGATTGGACGATGCATGTTGCAAGTTCTTGATTTTTAATTCCCACGTTCTCTCTTCGAGCAATTCCACGATACTTTTTATTATGATATTACCTTCCGGCGTCTTAATCGGGAAGGATAGCGAGAGCAATTTTTCAGCAAAATAATAGCAAAATTTACCAGCGGATTTATTTTCCCATTCATCATAAACATTCACGCCGTTTTCATCGTTGATGAAAAATTCCCGGATAAAATCTAGCACGTGCTTGAAAAGATAAGAATCAGCGTAACTATTCGGGGTTATGAATTTACCACGTTCTGTTTTTATCTTTTCGAATAAATCTTGACGCTGCAAAAGCGTCAACCAAGAACTTTCCGCCAACGCCATAAATAAAAACCTCGAAAATCAAATACCGATACGTTTTTTCAAGCTACTGATATTCGGGGAAATGAGATTCCAAATAACGTCTAGCTGCGCTGATGTCCCTCCAGGCGAATACCAAGCTCCTCGTACTTCCTCTTTTTTCAAGGGCGCGTTTTCATCCACAATTGCTTCGATCAAGGTGGAAATTACCGTCCCGTTGAATTCTTCCTTTATTTGAACATCAATATAGTTTTGCGAGCTTATTTCGGATAGTGGTTTCATCGTTACGATGTTCGTTCTTTCGATGGTCTTTTGTTCCGCTTCCCAATTTTCTTCAATATTCCTTAATCCAGGATATGTCACTCCCTTTATATCCGGTATTTTTATGGCAAATGTCGAATATATCATTTTCGTTCCATTCAAGAATGTTTCATGGACCTTGATCAAATCTCGAATGCCCGCAGGATATTTTATCATTCTTCGGGCTTTCAATTCATTTGTCCATTCAAGAATAGCCAATAGATACACGCAAACCCAATCTTTAGGCGATTCCAATCCAAAACTACGCTGTATGATTTCAGCGGTTTCCTCGGGCGTGTATTGTACATTGACATAAAAGAATCGTCTTTTCGCAGCCAAGGAAATATCTTCATTGCCAATGTCCTCGGTATTCATCGTGGCAATAAAAAACCAAACACATTTATTGCCAGAATTAGGGTTATTGATCGGTCTAAAATCATCAACATCCAAGAGATATTGATATGGTGGCACGAAAAATTGCATCATGAATCCTAATTGCTTGAATTCTACTCTATTCATTTCATCCAAGATCAAATTGCATCCCCTTCCTTGCCCGGCATATCCATTTCGCATCAAAGCCCTTGTAAATATACCATATTCAACGCGATTTACATTTTCATTGCCGGTAAATTGACGTTCCAAATTGATCTTTGCCGTGAATGATGATGCATTCGATGCTTCGGTAACACCGTAGGTTATGAAATCTCTTCCATAGAGCCATTGCAAGTATTGGCAAACTTGAACGCATATTTCTGTTTTACCATCGCCTGGGCTGCCGACCAAGATGCATCTACCTCCCCCAAAAGTAGCAATAATAATTTGACTTACCAATTTTGAAACGCAAAACATTCTTGCCTTGGTCAATAGCTTGTCGGAAGTGCAATTTTTATTCGGGCATTTTAACCGGTTTGCATATTTGCTTTGAATTTTCTTCAAATGATCCATGTTGTCCGGTTTTATATTTTCCGGCTTCCCTGCAATAAACGATTCATAGGTCACGGCATTTGCCATGCTATTGTCCAAATATTGATCGGCAATTGCAGTATATTCCAAGATTGTAGAATCGGGAGGCAAATCAATTTTTTCAGTCGGATCATAAATACCATACGCGCCTCCTTTCCGTTTTATAACCGTTATAGCAACTTCTTCTTCACTCTCTGCTTCTTCTTCGGGATTTTTCACATCCTCTTTTTTCTTTGTTATCGGTTCTGCGAAGATTGCTTTCAATTCGGGGTATTCTACAATTAATGCTTCTCGATCCTCTTTTCCCTCCGGATCATATAGAAATGTTTGAAGTGATTGTTTTTGGTATTTCTCTGGAAGCATTTGCTTCAATTGGCCTTCAAGTATTTCCCTTTCATCTTGATCCAAGTCAGTCTCGAGTAATTGCTTGATCAAGATGGGGACTTCCTCTTTTTTCTTTATTTTCTTTATTATCGGTTCTATAGATTCGATATTAAAATGAGAGCCAATTCGAGTACCACATGCCGGACATCTTCTTGAAAAGCCATGTTCTATAAAAAACAAAATATCACGAAAATAATGCATTAACGAGATGTTTGAAATATTTGGATTGTAAATTGGTTGGTCTAAAAATGAATCGAGATAATATGAATCTCCTATTCCAGCTTTAATCAGCGCGGTCGGTAATCGTGGTTGTAGTTTCCCTTCCTCTCCCTCCAATTTAGGTTGTTCGGGTAATTGTTGCTGCGGGGAACGGGCTTCAGCAATGATTCTTGCAAGCTCAATTAACAGATAATTTATTCCTTTGCCCTTGTTTTTTCCAGAATTACTGATGTAAAACCGCATCTTGAACTTGTCGCCAAGCGAATAATCGTTGAGATTAAGATTTTTCGTTTCTATTATTTTATTCTTGTAAAGGAGAAGCTTGAAAATGGAACGTCGATCCAGACCTACAATAAATCGTGCTTCGTTTTCAGGAACGGATGAAAAAACAAGATGTTCTTTCAAGTTCTTACCACGCAATGCATTAATCTCTTGCTGGCAAATCTTGTCATTGAAAAGAATCAAGGACTCGTTAATCAACAATTTCTTAAAAATCATGACGACGGTTGTTTCTGCTGCTATCTCATTTGTTTTTTCCGAATAAAGTAAAAAGAAATTCAAGTTTTTATCTGCGACCAAACTCGCGGTCGGACCCCACGTTTTGAAAAGAAACTTGTGTGTTTCAAACAATGTTTCGATAATAGCCCGATGATCTGTTTTTTCCATTCCCGATGGCATCTGCCTTCGTGGAACATTTACTCGCCCTATCATTCGAATCGCCTAACTAACTATAGGTTTGTAGATTTATTATAATAAATAGTTTATTGTCAAGCTATTTAAAAATATTTTCTCATGACACTATAACGGATCCACATTCCCTTCGAAATGATAGCAAGTAGAATGAAAAACCTTGCGGAATATCATCTTTCTAAAATTGGAATAATTGGTGGCAATTGCTATTATCTGCTCTCCTTCCTTTTCAAAATCAGTTAACGGTAATTGACATCCAGGGCATGAACTTGGAAAATTTGGAGCGGATCTCGTGGCAGAAATCTCAAATAATATCGAAGCTTGATCTTTTAGAAAATTGCACGTTTTTTCGCCATATAATGTTTTAAAAGAAGAAAAATCAATGTCTTCGAGCCTCAATGCTTGCCCCGCTTTAATATACGACATTACCATCTGTTGAAACGGGATCAAGTCTTTTACATAATCAAATTTCTTGAATTTGTTATCCAGGTGAAAAACCTTGATCTTGTTTTCCAATGGAAAGGTTTTTTCATTCATTATCTCTTTTTTCGGTATCAATTCGAGATTTATTTTAAATTCTTGCAATGATTTTTCCGCATTAACACGATTGGGACCTACCGGTAAGATTCGCTCGCTCTTGATGACCGAGAAGATTTCTCCCCCTGTTGCCTGGTTTGCCAAATTTTGAAGATACGTTGTCCGACCTTGCGGCGTTGGAATATTTTTCAATCCATCGATCAACAAAACTCGCGTGAATTGCGACGGGAATTTGCTGCAAAGCAATTCGATATAGTTGCTTTGTTTCGGGGTTAATTTCAACACTCTTTCAATCATTTTTCTTTCTTCACCAATTCATCCCTGCTCAACGGCTGGTATTCTCGCGGGATCAATCGTTTCGAATATGCACGTACTTTTGAAATGATGGTTCTTGCCTTGCCCATGCAAATATTTTGAATGGATTGCCCGAGCTTGGCGTTATCATCATAATGAAGGAGCTTCAATTTCATGCTTGAAACTGCAAACCTTGCTTGATCTCGTGGAGGTGATTTTTCACCATAAACCCCGATCACGTAGACAATATCTTCGGCGCTCATGCTCGAAAAATGATCATTAGCATATTTTCTTAATATAGAAGGATCATTCTTCCGAAGATCGATCATGTGTTCAAGATTATCAAGAAAATCATCACGCAAAAAACCCGTGTATTTTGCCAAATCTGCATCTTGTTTTTGAAATTTTCCAATAAGTTTCTTTTTTCGCACGTCATCCCGGATATTATTCACGTCCTCGATCCTCATTTCAAGCCAAGTCGTTACTTCTGCTCCCGATCTCTTCATTTCAGAAAAAATCTCCTTTCGTTGCCTGTTTGTCAAATCAATTTCCCTTCGATATATCTCGGCAATTCTATAATATTGCATCATGAACTTGAAAAACTTGGTAAGTAATGATAGCAATTTGGCAACGCTTGGATTATTCGAGGCTATGAATGGCTTGAAAAGATTTTCTTGAATATTATATAATTCTGCTTGATACTCAACGATATTAAAAACATCTAGCTCCGTCAAGGATTCACCTTGCGACAATGCAAGAATGATGTTGTCAATATTCGGCACATCCTTTCCAAATCTTCCTAGCGCGTCCCATTTCTTGTCATCATGATTCTTTATCTGATTATCTGGACGTGACGGATTAGGTCTTTCAAACCTGGCATTCTTAATTGCGGAAAGGACAAAATCAGGATCGGTTTCTATGATATCCTTCATGGTTAAAGCGATGTTTTCCATGATGATCTAGTGATATAATTACCACGAACGATATTTCAAGATTATCCGATTATTTAAAATCGAGCAAGGAAGCCAAATTCTTTTGTTTTTCTCTCGATTTATCTTGACTATTCTTCTTCGATGGTATAACAAGCTTCTTCTTGGTATCGGCAATCTGCTTGATCGGGCTTGGCTTGATCGGTTGTTTCTTTTCAACAATCTCCTTCTTTGCAGTCAATTCAGAAGCCCTTTGAACTCTACTCCATAATTCTTCGATAGGCATCATTTTATCCATCATTCCTTCGTTCTTTATTATCTTTTGTAATCGTTCAACCTCGCAAAGATCCATTTTCAAATGCAAGAATCGTGGCGATACGGGTTCACCATCCATCAATTGAACCAAAAACGTCTTTTTTTCATCCTCGTGTTTTATCGAAATAAATTGTTTTTTCATCGCTTGTTTTTCTGGTCCATGATTTTCTAGAGATTTTACCACATTATCATTGCCTTCGGTAGATTTAATCTCTTTAATCATTCCGGTTTCAAGATCAACGATTAATCCGAATCTTTCAGCAAACAAAATTGCGAATCCCAATTGATTCGCCACGAATCCTTCGGATTCCTCGCTCTTGTTGAAGGAAGTCATTGCATTATCCAACATGCTTTTCAAGTTAACGGTGCTTATTTTAGTCTTGGTTTCCAATGCGACCAATATTTTTTCAATAATTGCACGATTATCTTTCAGCATACTCATGGGATGATCATTCTAGTTTTTCTCAAAAATAAAGAATTACATCTGTATTCAACCTTTTTTCAATATCATGAATTTAAAAAGTCAAGTGAAAATATAGTGTCATGAGCTTTCAAAACATTCAGAATGCAATTGATTCAATATCCATGTCGATCACTTCAATTCGAAAAACAATCTTGATCGAGCAATACAAGCAATGGTTTCTCGTTCCCGATGAAGAATTGTTAAAGAAAATCAAGCAAAAATATAAAAACGCTTTAGATTTCAAGGAGTTTTCCTCAAAAGCAATTCTTGAACGTATTGACACGCGAAGATATGGTTCTAATGAACCAACATTATATACATGGATAAGTATATCGCTTCCTGATGCAAACTTTGAAAGTTCGAAATTCGATCCTTATCCTGGACATCTTGAAAAAGAAATGAAAGTCCTTTATTACAAAATAGCTTACGACTATTACCTTTACGAATTTAAAATTGCTTCATTTTACGAGATTTTAACACACGATGAACGCAAAAGCGTTTTAGAATTAAAGTCGAAAATGGATTGGTCGCTTCCAGAACAAGCCATGTTTGCTCAAGCAAGTTATCTTTCTTTAAAACCACCCATCAAGGACAATATTAAAGAAAATCTTTACCATTGGATGCTAAATATTTTTGGTCCAGAATTTTCTTTGATCACGATTGATGAAAACAGGGCTGATTTTAAGGTAATTAAAACTGCTCTTGATCAATTACTTTCGAGCAAATTCTTTCCTTCATTAACTGAAATTTCAATCTCATCAACTTCAATAATTAAAGAATCTGAAAGGGAACAAAAGAGATTTGAAAGGGAACGAAGGAATAAGGTGACAATTGCTATCCGGCGTAAAAAAGAAACAGATAATGAAATTGCTTATCGTACCGCTCCCGATGCAAAAGCAAAAGGCGTTGCACTTTCAGAAACTGAAATTAACATGATGCGTCGGCAATCCGCAGCATATGAAGCATATATCAAGGATGAAGGTAAAACATTGCCAAAAGTCAACGAGCAAGAAATTTTAACCCAAGTTTTTGCCGAGGAAATGGAAAAGGCAAAGCAAGAGGGCTTGCGGCGAGCCGCAGAATTGGAACGTGCGAAGCAAGAAGCGGGAGCTGCAGAAAAGGAAGAAATGAAGCAAGCTACCAAGCCAGCTACAACGCAAAGTTCGACACGGACTGGACCACTATTCAACACCGATGAAATGAATGAAGTGTTGAAAAAACGCGGAAGCGCAATGCATTCTTATGACAGTTCCTTGAATCCTAAAAAAATGGACGGGGATTTTACTTGCAAGCAATCAGGAAGTGACATGATCATCTGCGAATACAAGAAACATGATAATACCACCGATCAACCGAATTATATCATCTATTTCAAGATCGGTCATGGTATCGCAACCCGGGAACTGAAACGCGAAAAGGAAACTAGAACGATCAATGTTATAATTTACCACGCTTCGATTTTTGATGAATGTGGAGCATGGCGAACGCTCAAGAAAAGCGAGTTTTTATTCGACAAGCACATCATCGGTGCTTTGTTTGCATTGGACAAAATAACCGGCATTTCCAGGGATTTGCTTGAACTATTAGCCACATCATTAATCACCGATCAAGTCATGATCTCGTTGACTCCCCTTGAAGAAATTAAAAAATCATCAGAAGTACCAAAAGAAATTTTGGAAGCAAAACCAACAACATCAATGACTGATGATGAAAAAACCAAGGAGGCAATATCCAATTATCTTGCAAAGGGAGAACCCAAGACGATCAAGGAAATCGCCGATGCTATTAAAACAAGCGAGGCAGAAGCCGAACGCCTTCTAAACATCTCTGAAAACGAAAAGATGGTCAAAAAAATAATCGAAAATGGAATCACGAAATATAAAGAATACTTCATCAACACGATTAGCGATAAAACAGCAGAATTAATCAAAGATAAAGAAGATGAAGATTGGATCGAGGATATCGAGCTAGCATCTGACGAAGCATGGTTCGAATTTGTAGGATTAGACCTTGAAACCAATGATCCCATGATCGATGCATTCATGCAAGAACGGACAGGACATTCGAAACCCTATTCATCGGAAGAAATAGACAAGGCCGTTGAAGGTTGGTTCAAAAACGAGCCAAGCCCGGCTGGTACTTCGGAGTTCGAACCACCATCCGATAGTCCAGATGCTGACATGACCATTTCAAGATTCGAAGATAAATTCGATAACAATTTTGATTTAAAAGACTTGATCAAGTTTCAGATCAAGAAATATTATGGATTATCCACGGATAAGGAAAGATCGCCGTCCAAGAGCAGATATAGGATGTAACCAAGAATTGGCAAAAATCAACATGTTATATTTGCTGCTTTTTTTTATCGAGGGAAACACATTTATATTCTGGCACGATATTCTATCTTGATCATGCCACCTCTTAATGACGCTGCAAAAGAAAATCTAAAGATTTTGAAGGTTTTTCTTGAAGATTTGAAAGCGGATAAAGCACCTGGTACTATCGCGGAATATCGTTATATCTTGACTAATGCCATGTACATCGTGCAAAAACCTTTCAATGATTGGTTAAAGACTGATATTACCGTGACATTGTTGCCCGAATCTGAACGGCGATTTAACGAGAAGCGGCGATTTCGTTTCGAGGAGATGCAAAAAGGAGGGCTTATCAATAGTTCCGTTCAATTTATTCACAAGCCGTTTTCCGAGGATTGGAAACAATTGATCGTGATCGCATTACACGTGTTTTTCACGTTTTTAGAAGAAATGAAATATATTATTTCAATACCAATCACCTTTAACAAGTTTCACTTCAAGATTGATAAAGATTTCAAGCGAACGAAAAGATTGACAAAGAACGGCATTCTCGAATTCATTTCGACCGTGAAATCCGAGAAATTGCGCGTCATGCTGTTTTGCATGTACGGTCAGACTTTACGAATTTCCGAGGCTATTCGCCTCCAGATCCAAGATGTTAATTTCGAGAATAATACATTGCACGTTTTTAGTGTCAAAACAACCCAGCATCGAACCATTCCACTCGATGCCGACGTGAGAGATTCATTATTCGATTATATCTTGGAATATTTTTTCCAGGTTGATGTAAAGAAAATCCATCGCGTTTATACAAAAATAAGCAAGAAAAAATTACGCGATGAAGATCGGATATTGTTTGACTTGATATATAATCATGACGTGCAAATATTTCTCTCGGACAAGTTTTCCCTCTCGAAATTCAACGATCGCGTCTTGTTCCCGAACAGAAGCGGGAAACCTTACAAAAACACGCGAACTATTCACGCGCAAATCATGAATGCGAATGAAGAATTCAAGGTTTATCTAAAATACAATTTGAAACGCAGGATAACAAGTCACTTCATGCGTGGGAACGGTGCAACAGAATGGAATGCCAATGGAATGCCCATCGAAGTCTTGCGCGTGTTCATGGGGCATAAATCCTTGGAAACAACGAAAGGATATGCACAGCAAGATGAAGAAAAATTGATTAAATTCGTGAAGTCCAGTTCATTTCTCGCAAAATGATGAAAACGGTCGATCCGATGACCAACCATGCCGAACTACGAGCGCATCAAGGAAATTCTTGATTATAATATAACAAAGAAGGACATGCATGATATTTTTCCCGATTTAACAGAAGTTCGTTCCGTTATCAATGATAATATTTTTGTCAATATTTCCGAGAAAATCTTGCATGATCAAGCGATCATAGATGACGTTCTCTCGAAGATATTTCTATTCATAGATAAGAACGAGATTTTTTTGGAGAATCAAGATGATTTCAATCTCGATCCCCGGCAAATACTCGCGCTTTCGGCAATCTTGAAACAACAAGCCAAGGTTTATCCTAAAGTATTGATACCTCCATTGAACTTTTTTCTCAACAAGATTTGCATTTTTCAACAAAGCGACAACTTGACCAAGATAAAACAAAGCATGAAAATTCAGCAAGCAAAATTGAAACTAACTCATGAAAAGGAAAAAATAGAATTAGCGCGGAAATTGCGCGAAAAAGAAGAGCATTGGGAAGAAACAGAAAAAAGCTTGGAAGATCGGTCCAAAAACTTGGACATTGCAATGAAAGAATCTGAATTAGCCAAGGAAGAAAAAAACAAGTTATTAAAAGAGAATGAGGCTCGGATTTCCGAGCTAGAAAAACAAATGGAATCATCGCTGAAACTTTTTAACGACATGAAGAATCATGCAGATTCTCTCCAGATCAACAAGCTGGATGACTTGAAAAAAATAGACGAATTGAATAAATCCCTGGGAGAAACGAAAACTGAATTGGATAAGATCAAAACGGTTAAGGCAGCCGAATCAAGCGAATTAGAAACGAAGCGGGAAGATATAGCAAATGAACAAAACGAACTGACAAAAAAATTAAACGTGGAAAAAGCTTCGATTCAAAAAGAAATGCATCGGATAAAGAAAGAACGCGACGAAATGGAACTCAAGATCAAGAAACAATATGAAGATTTTACCAATCAATCGGAGATTTTCACGAGCTGCAATGAAAATCTCATAAAAGAAAATAAAGAATTGCGACAAAAATTATTGAATGAAGTCACGCCCAAGGAAAATGATTTAGTCGAATCATTCCATTTGATAGCCGTTGATTTAAACAACATGGAAAAATCGAAAAATGATAAAACAAGAGGATTGCGGCTTTTTACGATAGATGCATTATTCCAGAAAATATATGATATCATCGTTCAAAATCAAATATCATTAGAAGAACGGCTAAATGATGTCACGAAAAACGATCTTCCATTGGAAGTACGACTGAAAGTGGTGGCCGAAGGAAATGAAAGAGAACAGATAAAACCGGATTTGAAATATTACAAGATACTAGGGTATATATTCTGCTCTGAAAACTTGCGACGTTATGAAAACATGATGATTTCTTGCACGAATCCAAATCTGCTCACTTTTTCAAAAATGTTCAAGTGGCAATCTACCAACTTCAAAAAAGGTGTTCAGCAAAACGGAAAGCCAAAATTGCAAGACGCTGATGGAATGATGTTGAGTAAAACAACGGAAATTCTCGTCTTGCATAAATCACGCATTTCCTCGCTTGTTATCGGTTCTGGCGACATCGACATGATGCCCCTCGTCATGCTAGCAAAAGAATCCAACATACCTGTTCACGTTGTCGCCGTAAAAGAATCGTTATCGAAAGAACTATCAAATGCAGTGGATTCAGTTACTTTATGGTAAAATGATCGTGGCAAGAACAAAACGAGTATATAATAATCCTCGATCAATCTGGTTTCAACAATTCACGGAATTTCATCCTAATACAATTTATTTACCCAGCTATGAAAAGTTCAAGCAACGAATGAAATACATCGTTTGTTGCATAGGGCATTGCTCATTTTGCAAGGACAGGAAGAAGGAACAAATTGAAAGGACCATGAAGAATAAAATCTTCAAATTCTATTAAAATACAATGAAAGCATTCGTTTGAATCAATCCACGTATTGAGTAATGCCGCGCATTGATTCGATATACAGAGGAACGACGATGAATGCGCTTTTCTCAAGTGTTGAAATATTGATTTCATCGGTTTCGTTAATCTTTACGTGCCCCAAGTTTTTCAACAATGCGATTATCACGTCTGTAATAGGCGTGAACGTCTTTTGCGGTTTGTCCGTCCTTGAAGAAGTCAAATAATGACCGAGATATCCGTTTTCTTGGCATTTCTTATCCGTGCTGGCAATGAAACGCTTGTTAAAATCATCACATTTAACCGGTTCATCCATTTTCGAGCAAACCACGACTGAATATGGAATTGCCTCTTTTGCATGGCGGGAAACCATGTCCATCCAATAATCCAAACTAATCATTGATGAATATCGCGTATCATAGACCACGATCACGGCATTAGCTCCTGATAGATAAGAAGCCAATAAATGGCGAAATCTCGCGTTGCCTGCCAAATCCCAATAAACAATTTTCACTTGGAAGCTGAGAAATTTATCCGACGATTTATTGAATACCGTGACTTCGGTATCTTGGGCAATAAAGCCAGAACCCACGGTCAATCGTGAGTCAAAAAACTTGTTCATTGAATTTTTCAGCAAGAATGTTGTTTTTCCCGTGTAAGCATTTCCAACAACGGGAATCTTGAATACAAATTCCGTTTTCATGATATTCATCACACGACGGCGTGTTGGTATAATTCATCCCAATATACCGCGCCGATCAATTTTTCAACTTCTTCGGGCTTGATTTCACGTTTTAATTTCTTTGAATAATAACTGATTAGGTCGTGATCATACACGGCATAGAAATCCCTCACGTCATAATGAGAATCGATCAAGATATAGATCATGTGATCTGTATTTTCCTCGTGAATGACCAGATCAATGCGATCATTTATTATGAAATAATGGAAATTGATTAAAAATGGCGTTACTTGCCTATCTTGACCATATAGAACAATTCCTCTGCTTCGCTGGAGTTTGCTAGCTTCATAACGATCTAGTATCTTCTGCGGTATGCAAAAGGATACAATCGAATGGCAGATCGGGCATTCTAAAAATTTTATTGGCGATGACCCCGGCATTATAATATCCTTTTATACTCATCACGATATAAGTCTTTCCACAAAGCCTCATTCTTTTCTCCCAAATGCAGTTAGCAGAAGAAAAATACTCGAATGAAACCAAATACACATGGTTTTCATCAAAAATTTTATATAATTCATGTAGCATAAAAAGATCGAGAACCATGATAATTCGATTGAAATTGGATAGGGATGAATTGAACATCATTCAATCCTTATTCGAGCGGATCAAGCCCAATACCATCGAATCAAAATTATTGGGAGCTGCCATGATGATTCTAATTCATGAGAAGGACATGAAACTTGAAACCTTTGCAGCGGCAATTCAAGCAATCTGCGAAAAATTCAATCAATTTGGGCTTCCAAAAACACGTGATTTAACGTCATTAATGCGGCATTTTAGAGATTTGGAATCTCGAGAGGCTGATTGAAATGAAGGAAATATACTCGTTTGATCTCGATCCCCGTATATTGAACGCATTGACGGAGATTTCAAAAAAACACGAAACAACCGTTGATGACTTGCTTGATGCAGGAATCCATCACTTGGCGATCCTCCTTTCATTCATTTTCATGAATTTACCAGATGAATCCAAACGCGAATTGCATCCACGTCAAATGCCACTAGTTTTCAAATTAAACGATGCAAGATTAAATGTATCAATTACAAAGCCATACATTGATGCGTTAAAAGAGGAATGACTTGATCTATGGTCAAGTCAGAAATCGGTTGGATTCTTGAAAACAATGATGTCGTGATCGTGTTTAATAATAAATTCGAAAAAGTCAGAATAGGAAATTTTATTCTTGAAAATGAAATCGACACCCCTATCGTTGCAAAATTAATCTCGTCTAACCGGATCGCGGGTAAAGGATTATTTGGTGGATTTTTTTGTGTTGAATCACATTCAGCCGTGAAATTTCATAATGGTGATTTCATTGGCGGAACTCTTTTAAAGAAGAAAAATGGGATTTTTGGTTTTCTTTTCGATCTGTATTATTTTGAAATAAATAAAGAAATCATCCAGATACCCATAAAGGGCTCCACGGATGGCGAAATTACCAGGAAAATAATCAAGGAATTCCAAATAATTCCAAATAATTATTGGAAAATAATCAAGAGAGAGAAACCCGAAGAAGATAAGTCAGAACATAAGAATAGAACGTAATCACTTCACTTACCAAAAACTATCATCATTTCCGACGACATTAATCATTTTTAATACATTATCCAATCGTTTCTGTTCAATTTCAATTTCATTTTGAACAATCTTGGTTTCCGTAGCTTTCTTTTTTCCGATCAATTCTTGAAAAATAGATAATACCATTATGGATTCGAAATAACGTTCGATTTCCCTCCCTTCTTTAACAATATCTTCAAGTAGCTCGATCCCGATTGGAATAAAACTCGGACCAAATCCCATTCCTTGCAAGATCGATTGTGATTTTAAATAATTACCAAGATCATTGCTTTTAACATCAAGGTTAAATCTCGGTAATTTGATAGTCGAATCATTTAAAAAAGAAGAAATGAGTTGATTAGCAATGAGTAAATCTTGCTCTGATGCGTTTTCTCGCAACAATTTCTTCAAGTTAAAGGCAAGTCTTGCAAGTCTTGGCGATATGCTCATGCAATGCCCCTTAATTCGGTTAATAGATTCAAAAACGAATCCAAGCTCATGTTTGAATCCGCAAACATCACTTTCATTTTTTTATCCGCCGGAATGTACAAGGTTGCATAATCGAATGCCCAAAATTTTAATTGCTCTATTTTTGGCTTGGCATATTGGTTCAATGCGGTGACCATCCGAGTATATTTATCATTTTCATCGGCGCAATCTTGGAAATCAAGAAACTTGAACTTGAGTTCAAACTTCAATTCCCATCTTTCATTTTTGAATGATGCGTCAACGAAATTCAAGCATTCTTTATTTAATATCTTGCATACATCCTCCGTAAATTGCCGGACGAACGGGTCCAAATAATCAATTATATCTTCTACCTGGTTAGGAGCTTTGAATTGACTGAACCAAGCACGAATTAAAGACTTGTGATCCTTGATCCTTGAAGAGCCTATGGGATTTCGCGTGTGAAATTCTTGCATTTCGATCATCGGTTAGAGTAGATTTTTTGACTTCGATAAATAATAGTCACATTCTTTATAATAATTTTTTTTCCAAAAAACAGATGGAACGATTCATTTTTAAAGGTATTTACGGATATATCACCTGGAATCCAAAACATGCTATGAATTAATGAAGTGCGAGAATCGTGTTATCTGGTATTTATATAATCAAGCCAAATGGGAATTGTTTTTTTTCCTACATCATCGAAAAGGGAGAACACAAGCAAGATCCCGATATGATGGCTCCGTTTTTCATTGCTTTGTGTGGTTTTATTAACGTGGAATTTGGAAGCACGTTAAAAGAAATGATTTTTCTTGATCTCGATTCAAGAGAACGGCATGTTTATTTCCAAGATTTTTCGTTCAAAAATGGTAGCTTGAGATATTATATCGTCATCATATATCAAAAAGGGGCAAGCTTGGTAGATATAAAATCGAATATCATCAAATTAAAATGGGAAATCGAGAGTAAATGGCTCGACCACATGAACCAACCTGCAATTTCCCGGCAAGCAAGCGAAGCAATATTCGAAAAAGTCAAGGGATGGATGGACTGAACGAATCAAAGGAATAATAAGAGGGGAAACAAAAAGATCGTGCAAAACATCCAGAATGAGAACAAATAAAAGAGGGGAGGGGCGATAATCGAATTGTTTTTACATGGCACGACCTTTTTTTTCTGTTTCCCCACAAACATTTTACCATCATTCATTTATAAGTTTCTCGGTCAGATTATTCATACCTTTCGCGCGAGTTACTTCGATTTATGGATTGAACATTCTATATTATTGTTAATTTTGTTTGACAAGGGAGAATAATCATGTGGCGCATAAAATTTCGCAAAAAGTTTCAAATATTGGAAGTAAATCACTATATCTTAACCCGGTTCGTTCGGAATATCGTATCGCGGCATTCTTCGCCAAATAAAGGGGGCGTGTTTTCCAATCTTCCAATTCCGCCTTTAATTCTTCAATGGTATCGAGGATATAACGCTGATTCGCGGCGAATTCATCGACTAGCATACCATCGTCGTGTTTATTCAACCACCATTTTATAAATCGTTCGATTAAACCATATTTCATTTCAATCATTCCTTTTTTCTCAATTCATGCAAGATTAAAAAACCATAAATCCATTTGAAGTTTCGCGCGAGTTACTTCGATCTACATCTTTATATAACTGAACAAAAGGAATATTATTGATCATCATCATGAAATTGATGATCGAGATGCAGATTGATGAAAAAATCTTCTACGGAGTTCATCGAAAATTTCTTCATCGAATTATCGAAACTCTCTCCTGATGAATTCATTTCGATATCGAGCATATCATCCAAGATCAATTCTAGTCCTTCAACAACAAAATCATGGGTTGATATTATCGAAATGATACAGAAAAAACCACGGTTGATGATAACTCGGATCAACAACAACCGGATCATCTTAAAGATCGAAAATCAGAATGAAGGTAACAAGAATGGAAGCAAAAAATGAACAAACGGTCGAATCAGTTTTTCATACAAATGACATGCTTGTTTCAGCTAGAAACTTGGTCAAAAAATACAAGGTTGGAAATAGTTCGATAACGGCCTTGGATAACGTGAACCTCGATATCAAGGAAGGTCAATTGATAACCATACAAGGTCGAAGTGGTTGCGGCAAATCCACGCTGTTAAACATGATTTCGCTCATGGATAATCCAACAAGTGGTACAATTACCATTTTGGGCAAAGATATAACTTCCATGAATAGCGATCAACAAGCAATTCTCCGGGCAAAATATATCGGTCGGGTTTTTCAATTCTTTTACTTGATCGATCATTATACCGCTCTTGAAAACGTTGCAATAGCAATCGGTGCAGCTGGAGAACGCAGTGATAAAAAACGCAAGGAACTCGCTCGAGAAATATTGAAAAAGCTCGGGCTTGAATCGAGGCTCGATAACAAGCCCGAAGAGCTTAGTGGAGGAGAGCAACAACGCGTGGCAATTGCAAGGGCATTGGTGAATGATCCAAAAATGATAGTCGCCGATGAACCAACAGGCAATCTTGACGTGAATACCGGCCAAAGTATTCTCGATCTTCTTGTCAATTTTAACACGAATGAAAAAAGAACGGTCATCATCGTGACACATGATCCTAACATTGGCTCTTTAGGAAAACGTCAAATCACGATGTGCGATTATAAAATAACGAATGATAAGGAGGTTTGATGGCATGTTCTTCCGTCTCGGGATCAAGCAATTATTCAAGAACAAGCGCGTGATGGGTTTATCAATATTGACCGTCGCGCTAGGAGTCGGTATTCTTTTCACGATAAACATTTGTTCCGATACCATGCAAAATGCTATTAGCACGAGAGTCGGTTATCTTTTCGGAAACGTGGATTTTGCTGTCTATAGAAACGATCACCATTTTAATGACAATGATGATTATGGCATTCCATATTCTCATATTTCGGCAATAAGAGCCATTCCCGGGGTGTCTCACGTCGTTGCAAGGGCTCAAAAAGGAATGACCTATTATGGGCCTAATGATATTGACTTGTTCGGGGATGATGTGGCAAGCATCGACCTCGCCAATCCCGATGAAATATTCATCGGTGTATGCAACGTTACCTCCTATTCGGATTCCCTTGGTTCTGGAAACAAGACAATCGAGCAAGTATTATCTCTTTCGGCAATCCCTCGCCCCGTATTGATTTCTACCAATTTGGCACTCGAAAGAGGATTGGAAATTGGAGATAAGATACGCATTTTGCCTTCTAATTCAACAAGCCTCTATGCCACGGCTCATGAAATCGCCGAAGTTAATCTTTATCATAACATGACGTCGGCATATCTCGAAGATTATATCCGTAATACACCATCACGCATTGCTCAATTCGAAATAGTCGGTACATTCATTGATGGTTCGGAATGCCCTCCTAAACCTGTCGCGTTGGATGAACGATCTTTAAATGGATTAGTTCCGACGACTAATTGCATCTATGCTCGCTTGAATGACACGATGCATTGGATATTTAACAAGCATCCCGGCGAAATTGGTTTTTTCTTGGTCGATGTTGCATCATCCTTCAACAAGGAAAATGTAGCACTCTTCGATGCAGAGATAAACACGGCAACCGGAAATGCCATCATCCTTGCGAATGATGTCCAAGTGGCATTTGCGGTCTATATTGATTTTGCAACTTTCGTCGCGCGGTTTATCTTGATCATGCTAACCGTGTCATCATGGATTTCTTGCAGCACCTTGATAATGTCGATCATGCAGATGAACTTGGAACAGAGAATGAAGGAAATTGGTATTCTACTCTCCATAGGATATAAGAAACGTGCTATATCAGAAATCATCCTCGGTCAAATTGCTTGCATATCTACATTTGGTATAATGGCAGGATTAGTCATAGGAATCATACCAGCAAATTTCTTCGATATATCATCCATAGCGCAATTCCTCAGTTATAACAAGGTTTATGAAATGATCAATCCGATCATCATCACGATTTCAATGACCACGCTCTTGATCACGGTCACCACGGGAATTATTTTACCATTCATCTTTGGTTTATCTCCTTTGATTGGCTTGCGTCATTGGTCCATCGTTGAAATGATCAATCCCACGTACATGCAAATGCGAGAAAAACAAAGCAAATTAAAAATGGGAAAAACAAGGCGAAAGATGAAATCAAAGCATAGCGTTTCCGAATGGAAAAAGATTATAGCATGGTTGTTGATAGCAGTTTTATCATTCGCCGGGTTTTACTTGGCATCCACGCATATCTTTGCGGAGGGTTCTTTCAGGATCGATTTTGATGAAGCTTGGCCGTGGGCACTTTCCGCGATAGGAGGCGTATTCTTCTTTATCATTGCAATATTCCAAATCGCCTCATTCCAGATCGAGGGAATCACGGGCTTGCTCTCCAAGTTATTCAAGCGAAAAATTGGCCCCATAACTGATTATATAGCACAAGGTGTTCGAGCCCATAAACGGAAGTTCAAGGATTTGTTAAATTTCTTGACTGCCGGTGTTATATTAGTGATGTCAATCAGCATCATTTATGATACCGTGATTTTAGGTGATACGGCATCGAATAGAACCTATTTAGGCGGCGACATCGTTGTATATAGTCCGTTCATTTCACGTCCTTCCCTTGTTGAAATAAATGAAATTCCCGGCGTGACGGGATCAACCATCTATTCTCACGTTGTCATGGATTCATGGGAAATGAATATCAATCCATCGAATCAATATATCGTGAATACCATCGGTGATTTTGGGGGCGTGGATGAAGGAATTACAGAAAACTTGAACGTGGTGATCATCGAACCCGCTGAATACCTGGCAATGAATCATCCAAGTTTTGTATTACATGATGAATTTTCGACATCTATACCAACCATCTACCAAATAGACAAACCAGATCCGTTGGAAAGTTCTTCAAATTTCATCTACAAGTTGAATGAACCATTTACAACGATTCTTCAAACTTCATTGCTCGACAAGCTACACAAGAATATTGGCGATCACGTGTTGCTTTCCATAAATGGATTTATCGGCGATTTCAAGATCGTGGGTTCTGCTTCCAGTCTTCCATCCGTGCCATACATGAGGATCATGGATACAACGAGCTATATCCACGGATCATGTGTCATTTCACGGGCTTCGTTTCATGCCTTATTGGAAAAGTTCACGGGCAATTCTGATATATTTATCAAGAACATGAGCGTACCAGCAACGTTCGCAAACCATACCATCCCCGCAAAAGCAAGAGGATATGCAAGTGGCATGATCCATCAAAGCTCGATTCAATCCATTTTATCTTCGATTCCAGGCGTAGATAAAGTTTCATACCGATTTTCGACATTCGCTCCTGGAGTTCCATCATTAAATTCCACGTTCAATAATTCACGGGCAATTTCGCTCAATGCAGCAGTCAACATGACCAATGGGCAGCAATTTTCGTTGCCATCACGCATGATGATCGTGGATGCGAATGATATTTTCGTTTCGGGCAAGCAAGAAAACATTGATGCTTCTCATGGCTGGTTAGAAAGAAACTTTGCTGCTGATGTATCTGCAAATTTAGCGTTTGGACCTCGTAATCATACAGCATCCGAAGCTTTGTACACGATTGATGAATACTTGCCGGGCATTGCCAATCCTGCAAATGATCGGTCACTAATATTTCATAATACATCACTTTGCATTGTCAATTCACACGTGACAGCATACGAAAGCTTGAGCAATCAAACCTATGTTTATTTGAACAAACCAGGAGATATTATCTCGGTAGCATTTGATCTTGCAAATGGAAGTAAAACGGTATTTAACTTCACGGTAGCAGCGACGATTGATAATCATCTTGCATATAGATGGAATAATGGCAACGAGCGGGAAGGATTTGATTTATCGAGCAAATACCTCAATTATAATTTCAATGAAATAAATGGAAGCGTCGAGGATTTGCTGGATTTCGATGCCAATGTTTTCATCACGACACGAGGTGAATTGACGTTCATGGCAAGGCAATTATTCGGTAGTCTAGCGGAGTTTGTCGGCATAGAAGGGTTGGATGGGGTAAAAGCAAGTGAAATCGCAAATCACGTCGTGGTGAAAGTCGAGGATGGTTTTAACGTCACGACCGTTGCTAATAATATTCGCATTGCTACTGCCGCGATGAATTTTAGCGTATTCGAATACAAAAAAGAAATGACTGAACGTCTATCAAGCATCGGCATTCTAGCTATTACCATTGATCCTTCAATACCAATGGCAACGATGATTTCACGATTGAAATCTTGGTTCGAAATGAATAATCTTTCATGGTCGATAACGAAAGTCGGGACCATCGAAAGATTGATGATGGGTTCTGACATCATGGCAATTCCTCCATTATTCAAGATGTTTTTCGTGATCTCCGTGTTTTCTCTGATCGTTACATGCTTGGGGCTTTGCACAATGTTATTCGCATTAACCAGGAAACGGCAACGTGAATTTGGCATCTTGAAAGCCATAGGATATAATGCCAAAGCAATCCGGGACATGATGTTTTTCCAGACTTTCATGATAACGAGCATAGGCATAATCCTGGGCTTGATTGGTGGTGTATGCATAACATGGGCATTGGCAAATGCAATAAAAGGCAGCCTCTTGATACCGATGCTTTATAGCATTCCGATCTGGTCAACAATTCTTATATCGGTAACATTGATGGCACTCGGTTTGATCACGAGTTATATAATAGCTCGCAATGCAGAGAAAATGTCAACCGCGGAAAGCATCCGTTCGCCGAATGAATGAATATTTTTCCCTTTTTTTCTCACGTTATATTTAAATTTCTATCTATCTATTGTGTATCGAGCATGAACACTCTCATTGGATGATATACATGAAAGGAAAAAACTTGATGCTGCTAGCCTTGATCGGCATGTTATCTTTAACGGTCATCCAAGAATCCTTCGGATCGGTACAAACTTCAGCAATTTCTACAAGCGTTAATGAAACGCGAGAATATTGGGCTGACAATACTGAACATTTCCGAAGGCAAGTCTTGGTTGATGGGAACGGCTATCATCGAGGCAAAGGAATGGCAGTCGAATATAGCACCGGCTTGAATTTGCTTCCGGGCTTGGACGTGAACTCCATTCGATTGTACAAGGATGGCGTTGAAATTCCAAGTGAATATGTCGCAAACACGGGAAAACTAATATTCGTCGTAAGCGGCGAAGTTTCCAGCTCGAAATTGGTTCAATATTGGATATACTATGATCTGGTCGTTAATGGTCTGAAAGAATGGCCGGATTATGATCCTGGCTGGATAGCTGACATCAAGGATCAAATCGACAATGCAGATGATTCGGATGAAGGTGAAGCATATTCAAAACGCGACGAATATGTCGAGGAAAACGGGATCGTTTGGGATGATGAATTGGATGAATACACCTACCGGAATCAAATCGTCTATTTCGATGCTGTTGCAGGGAAATGGCGATACCAAGATGGAACAGAATTAGATCCTGGCTTTGTCGTTTGGGATGATGTCGATGGCTGCTGGAAATATTGGGATGGCACTCGTTACAAGTATTATTACACGCCTGGTCTTGATGAAGAAATCTTCGTCAGTGCACGTTATGATGCCATGCTCGATGGAATCATGGGAAATGACGCCAATTATGATTCGTGGTCTGTCGGGAATGTAAAGGGAACTGGCACCGGGCATTATGATTATTACAGCCCTTCTCATGGTCATTGGGTAACCGAAGAATTAACGGCAACCGCATACAATGGTGGAAGCACCATGTTTTTCAACGCGAAGAGCGGCGTGGCAACATCGGAAGAAGCATCAGCATCGGCATTACTCGATCTCAATGGCACGGTTCTTTTTAACGGTACATATATCGACAACCAGAACATTGATGAATATCTCGATGAAAACGTGCCGGAACATGAAGAAGGTTTCGCCGAATACCAAGAGCATCGGACCGCGGCAGATCGTTTCCAAATTGTCACTGCGGATAATGATTTCAGCATCGACGACATCGCGTGGAATGATGCTTATATCATGGGAAGCTCTTCCGTCGATACCTATGATCGTGGAACGAAACGGGAAAAGAAATGCAGTTTTGGCAGCGGTATAACGAATTATGATCTTGATTTTTCAGATGTTCTCTCGATCGAGAAAGTGATTGGAAGCATATCCGGGCTTTTGTCAATCACCGATTACACCCTTTTCGAAGGTACTCCCGACGAGATTCAATTCTCTGGAAATCCATTGACGGATGGCGAAGAATTCACGATCTATTACAAGAACAAGCGATACAGCGGCGATGACATCTTGAAAGTATTTCCTGTCTTGCTTGAATCGAATTATATCGCCTTGTACGATGAACTCAGCGATCTTGGATTCGGGTGGCTCTTCCAAGAAGAAATGGCTTTCGATCACGTTTTGATAGAAGCATGGAAGGAAGTCAAGGGAGGTCAAACCCGGTATTATGTGAACATCACCGTGAATGCATTGGATTGGTGGTTCGATCGTCTTACTCCTGGTCCTGGCGCTCCCGGTCCTTTGAGAATGGCTCAATCGGGAACTTTCGACTTCATCTTCACCTATATTGATTCGGAGGATGTCACGTCATTCATGCTAGGATTGGGATACAAATCCCCGAAGCACAAGGTCATTAAAATAAAGGATGAAGATTCCTTGCCCTTGAAAATAAAGATCAAGAGCCCGCAAAATGGTCAACATTATGGTAGTTCATCGAAGATCACGATCAATTTCATCGTGGAAGGCGAAACGTTGGCATCGACTTATATAAGAATCAACGGGAAATCGCCCATCAAGATCACGACGAACATTGACTATTTCTGGACAGAATATGATGGCATTCATTCATTAGCAAATCTTGCAATGCAAGGTTCGGTGGATCATAATGTGACGAATAGTGGAACGTTAAATCTCACGATCCAAGCGGAAGATACAAATGGTTCTATCATCGAAGAAGATATTGTTGTTTATGTAGATGATTACACGATTGCTATTGTTCTTGCAATTTCAATTCCTGCTGTTGCCATTTGTGGGACGTTCCTCTACTTGCGAGCAAAACGTCCAGATATTCTCGATAGAATAAAGGGCACGTTCAAGGGAAAAAGAAGTGTAAAAACCTTCAAGCTTTAATTTATTTAACTTTTTTTCATTCTTGAATCCTTGAAATTACAAAAGCGTTCAGCATTTGGATTTTTAGCAACAATGCTTCATAAAGAAAAGCATTAGAATAAATCTCATCGAATATATCCGTGTTCATGAATGACGCTTGATCAAATGAATTTTCCAAAACAAAAGGAATAGAAACTCTAACTAATGTATAATCTTTTTGCCTATCAAGATTTACAAATCCTTCGTTTTCCATCAATTGCCTTGCTTTTGCAACTTCCAACGAAAAAATCAACCCATCGTTACTACGTTGTAATATTCGTTGAAATGGCTTCTCGTTTATCGTTATAGCAGAATAACGCAAAAAAATAATGCCTTTATGAACAATCTCAATCTTAACATCGACCTCACCTTCATCGAAGAATAATGCTTGTAAAGGTTCAGCGTATTTAAAAAGATTCAAGTCATAGACAACCTTCTTGTCCATTTTATAAAGAATCGAAAAGCCATTTGAATTTTTAGATAGAGTCAGCCAAGGTAACTTTTCTTGTATCGTCAAATAAACATAATCGGCGAATTCTTGAGCTGCAATCATCAATTGAATGTATTTGGTCAAGTCATCATAGTCATCGCCTTCCATCTGGTAACTACCGGATTCTATAACGATAAAATCCGCCCAATCATCGCGTGTCAAAAACAATTCATGAATCGAAGGTGGAATTTTCCGAAAAGAATCATTTTTCGAACTAGCTTTTTTTACAATGTCGGCTATTTTTTTGTCCATGATAATCACCACTATATTGTCACGAAATATTTTTAAGCTTTACAAACTATAAATTTTCAAATAATTACATCTGTATTTGAAAATTACGGTTTCTCAAAAATTGCTAGACAATTCTCAAAAAATAATGGATGTTACAATATAAAAAAGAAAGTGAAGCCCATGAGATTCTATTCGATTAAAGACATACTTAACATCGTCGGTTTCGATATGCCGAGCGTTGACACGTGGCGCGAGCGACTAGTTTTTGAAATTGATCTATTACATCCTCGCATGAATCCTGACATCCGCGCGGCATTATTCAAGGCAGTTAGCATGGAGTTCAAGAAACCAAATTCAACGCAAGTTGATTATCAATCGTTTTTTGAAATGCTAACGCATAAAAAATTATTCCGAAAGCTTGTTGATAGCAAGAAACTGACATATGATGCTCTCCAGAAAATCAAGTTAATGATCACGTTGAAAGCGGCATTCGACCAAGGAATATTAAAAATCTGGTGTCGTGACGTTCCGTATGGAGGAATTGCGAATAACAATCATAACAAGTTCATTGAATATATCACGCAAGAATACGGAGCTTCGGAGATTCAAAAAGCATTGGCAGAAGCCACGAAAGAAAATCGCCAGCAAGAATTGGCAAATTATATCGAAAAAAACGTGATCGAGCAATATGTTGACAATCCTGTTCTTGACGCGTCGAACCGATTGATCGGAGGGCAATTGATCCCCGTGAAAATCACGCCGGATCTATCGCTAGTTGGAACTGATGAAGCCCCGGTCACGGCCCATGCCGTTTATATCGAATATCATTCGGAACTCGATCCCTTGATGATCTTGCATAACAAGCTCGTAAGACGAGAGCCATTGACCAGCAAGGAAGAGAATGAATATGGCTCGTTAAAAGGAATAGGGATTGCCGAGGCTTGGCGAAACAAGATATTTCCTCACGATACCAAGAATAAAAACCTCGGGGATGGCTTTATTCGAAAGATATTCTGGAGAACATCGAAAAAGCTCGTTACCGATGAAGATCTAGTACCCGTTTTAACATTACCATCCTCGTTGATTTCGACAGGAGGATCGAATGCCGTTCACGGGCTCGGTAAATTGTACATCAATGCCCGCGAAAAATATCGGCAATTGCTCGGTGAAGCTGGAATTACAAAGGTATTGAATAGCGAATATTTTGTCCAAGAAGTGGTTGCAATCAAGAACGATGCGAAAAAAACTCGCATCAGCGTTCGAAACGCCTTCAAGCCAAATCTACGCATCATCGGCCTTTTGGAACAAGAAGAAGAACATAACAAGAACGTGGATACAGCAACGCGCAACAAGCAAACAATTCCACCACTTGTTTTATTCGCTTTTGATACCATCCGGGCATCGCAAATGACGGATCGCTATCCTTCGATGGCTCGGCTCGTTCATGCAAGGGTATTGATCCCCGGTTACGATGCCTATCCTGGCACTTACATTCCGAAGCTGAATAAATTGGGGCAATGGGTGGCGATCAAGATCGAAGATCATGGAATTGATATATTTGATCTAGACTTGAAAAATCAACAACGCGACCACGATGCAAACTATGATTCGCAGCCCGTGTTTAAAATCGGGGATTTTAGCATCCAAGATCAAAATGATCTAGTTAACAAGAAAATCTATGACATGAAAGCAAGCAAATGGCTAGAAGAAATTGATTTTGACCTTTACTTGCGAGATTTAAATGGAAGCTTGAACAGCACGCTCCGCCCGTCGATGGATGAACGCTTCTCGTGGGTATGGACCTTTGAAGAGATTATGAGCGGGTTTTATAAGCCCCTTTTCAAGTTGACGAAGGAATACTTCACCGATCCCCGCACCGGACAATTTTTCTGGAAGTATGAGAATCATGCATCACATTTCAAGGATTTCGATGACACCATCGCCGTCGCGCGAGCAGTTCCGGCGGATGAAGAAACCTTGTTACGAGTTCACAAGATGCTTGAAAATGCAACGCTTCTCGAAACGGGCGATTCGATCTTCGATGAATTCTTTGACAAGCAGATCGAGATGCATGTTTCTCGAATCAAGGAGCGTATGCCCGATCTTGCCATCGAAATATTGACCACGAAACTGAATGTGGATGCGAAGTCAGAGGAAATCGTGAACTTGATCGCGCAAATTGACAAGGTCGAGCGCAATTTTTCCCAATCAAACTTCATGGACCTTGCCGATTCGATATACAAGCGCGTCGAACAATACCGGGCAATCATCAGCAATTCATACAATTATGCCCAGGTCTCGATAAAACCCTCAGCTGGCTGGTTCTACACGGAAAAGCAACCTTGGCGAGGTCAACCAGAACCGCAAGAAATGGAAAAGAGCAGGTATAAAGTGGAATTCAATTTAAAATTCCTCGAGTTTTGCTATGCGGAACTGCAAAATGATTTTAATTTACCAGAAATCCAGCGCAAATGGTTGACCGACAAGAAGAAAGTCAGCAAGACGCGAAAACCGAAACCAAAGATCGCAGGAATGACCGAAACCGAACGCAAATCATTCGAGAACCAGATCGCAAAGGTCTTGCTCAAATGGGGTTCTATCACGAATGAAGAAATGGCAGAATCCATACGTAAAATTGCGGCAAACCGTCGATCCCAGATTCAAACAGCGAATGGTTGGGGCGATATAGACATGCTACGTGGAGAAGGAAATCCAATCGTGTTCTTGACCGACCTTTTCACCGTCATGTCATCGGCAGAAAAAGATGGCAACCCGCTTTTCAATCCACAAACCAGGGATTTTGCCACGATGATGGTCGATAAATTGGGTTTGGCTGTCGATGACAAGGCATCTAGCGACTACTTTGATTTGCTCGCGGCATACATCATGCCTTCGGAAGATATTGCGAATTATTGTTCGTTTTACTTGAAGTTCTATTATGATATCTATGATCCGCAATTGAATCCGAGCGGTGTTATTGCCATCATTCTCGACAAGCCCTCCGGTGGAGGAAAGCCCCGGATATCGTTATTCAAGAAGATCGACACGCTTATCAATGAAACCTTGATGTCCTTCATTGATGATCCCAATTCCTTGCAAGTGTACTTGAACGTGGATCTTGCCACGACTCCGTTAAACGACATGATCTTGGCGAAAAGGTTTTCTGCCGGGGATTATTTCACGCCTGGCTATCCCGCGATCAAGGTTGATCAAGCAATGCTCAAGGCAAAGATCAAAGAAATGGTCGATTTAAGCCAGCAGCAAAAGCAAGAAATCAAGGAAAAAGGCATTGAAAAGGACACATTGGCGAATGCAATAAAAGAAGAATTAGCAGGAGTCAAGTACAAGAACCAGCTCGTGATTAACATGGTTCTATTCGAGAACTTGTCGATTCAACAAAACACGCTTGTTGTTTTATTGAAAGACATGCCTACTTTGAAATCGGCAGAGCTTGAAACCTTGAAAACACTAGTACGAGATAAATTACGCGCTTCCACCAATCCGGTCTTGAAATTCTTGCAAATAGATGTTCAATTTCAAATCGAAAAGGCATTGGTCAAGTAATTTTCAACATCTTTTTTTTTCTCTCACGCCGATATGTCATCCATATCGGAATTACCTTCTCATGACATCATTCCTTGCATCTGAGCTAGTCACGGCACATCATGTTTTTATATGGAACGTGCTAATATCTGATCGAAGTGCATGTTCCCAAGCATACGGAACATCATTCGATCTCAAAACACTCGAAAACAAAACAAACAGATGATCAACATGTCAGCACCTCCGAAAGCCCCATCCCGGACCAAGCCCGCTCCCGCGGCAGCTCCGGTACCGGCTCCGGCACCGGCTCCCGTTCCCGCTCCGGCTCCCGCTCCAACTCCAGTTGCGGCAGCCCCAAAGAAAGGGAAAGGAAAAGTGAAGGCAGAGAAACCGGCAGCTGAAGCGAAGCCCACGACCAAAGGCAAAGGCAAAGGCAAGGGAAAGGGGAAGAAGAAAACCGAACAAGAGACGCAAGCAGAATTAGAAGCGAAAGTCTTGCCAAAGAAATACGAGGAAAAAATCGTTAAAGAATGGCTTTCCAGCTTCGAAAAGAACTGCCCCGTGCCTGCCAAGGTCAAGAGCGCGAGTGGGAAGGATATAACCCCGCGAGGCGTGATCTCGAAATCCGTTCTCAAGGATTTCTTCCGTCTTGCTTTGCCACGCATCGTTCCCGGAGCCGAAAACACATCGCTAGCCGATTATTCACCCTTGAATTTTCAAGCGGGTCCCATTTCATTCTATGATAAGCCAATGGCTATCAAGTTCAAGGGAAACAAGACGGGTTATGATGCGGCAATGGCAGCGTACAAGAAAACCCTCGATGCAAGTGGTGATGAAACGCCATCGACTCCCATGAAGCCAGCCCGCGTGCTTGATGCCTATGAAATGTTTCAACATGGCTTTGCCATCATAAATGGGGAACGTAAAAAGGTGAACTTCGTCAATGCTGGCAAAGGCATCCAAATCCTGGCTCGCTGGATGGAATGCACTATTGTCAACCATCTTGCAAGCGTGTTGAAGAGTTTTGCTGCGAGTACGAGCAAAAACTTCCCCACCCGGATCCCAGCTGGTGGCATCCAAATAGTTTCGCGTCCAATAACCGGCAAAGAGAAACCAGGATCATTCGTGGTTGATCCCAAGAATCCAAAGAACAAGCTCCTCAAGGGAATTCGCCGGAACTTGCTCAAGGAACTTCAATGGGCAGGCAAGGAAGATTATAACATCGTGACCAAACTTGTCGGAAACAAGATCGTTGCTTTCACTACAGATGATTGGAAAGCAGTCCAGAATGTCATCCAATCCAAGAACATCCCCGCTGATTTGGAATTCTTCGTGACTCGTTGGATTGCAACAAAAGCTCGCCAGATTTCGGTCCTCCAGCTCTTCTTGATGAGGATCATGAAGCTTAACAAGGCGACGCTGAATCTCGGTTTGCCAAAGGCAAAGAATGAAACCACCGACGTTTATATTGCTCGCAAGATCGCGGCAATCAAGGCTGCAGCAAACACGATGATCAAGATCAAGGTGAAAGCAGCCGCTCCGAAAGCAAAGGCAACGGAACAGAATGTTGCGCTCGGCACATATCTCAAGACTTTCCTAGCAAATCTCGGTAGTGGCATAACGCTTGAATCGAAGATCCCCGCGAAGGTTTCCCAAGCATCCAAGCAATACCGATTGGCTTCCAATTCAGCCCTCGGGAATGCTCTTGCCGCGAAAGCTGGTAAGGCAAAGAACAAGAAGGGCAATGATGTCAGCACAATCTCGATCTCGGATGGCCTGAAGATAAACCCGAAGGAAGCTCCCTTCCAAGCAATGAATGAAGCGGATTACAAGAACTTGACTTCTGCATCCGCGGCTTGCAACAAGGTTCTTTTCGACATCGCGTTATCTCTTGCCGCTGAAATCACTTCTATCATCACGAAGGATGGCAAAACGATGAAGATGAAAACCGTCACCCCGACGGTCGCGGCAATGGCAATCCGTGCAATCGAGAAAAAGGTTGGCATGGCTGGTCTTGCCTTGCTTATCTAAAAAAATAAAAAATAACTTTTTTTTCTTTAATAATCTATTTTTATCCCATCTTGTTCATGGCATTCAAAAAATCGTGGATTCTCCTCTTTCGTGGTCGGATTTCCCAATCGTGAATACACGCTTGATTTACAAATATCACATTCAAATAAATCCGCCATGTATATTGAATCTCCAACGATCAATGGGACATCATTTTTTTTACAAATCATTGGCTTGGTACATCGGACACAGATCGGTCTTTTTCTAATATCCATGAAAATCAACTCGAAAAAAAAAGATTATAACTTGAACGTGGAGACATTTTTCACGTTTTCAAGATTAATCTTGCGCTGCAATTCAGTAACAAGTGAATTGACAGCTTCAACGGCGGATTCCCATGTCAGATCAAGGGTTTCAACATGTGCCATGAAAACTTCGGTAACGATATCGAGTTCTTCTTCCGAATCAACCTCATCAGACTCTTCTTCCGAATCCACGGAATCTACTTCCGAATCCACGGTTGAATAATCTGACGGTGATTCATCACCGGATTCATCTTCCGAATCAGAATCGCCCGATTCCGTTTCAATCTCGATCATGGCGTCAAACTCGAGCTTGTTACCATCGGAATGAATGCTACCACTTATCGAAGCATCATCTCCTGCTTCGACTTCTTCCAAGATCCGATCAAATAGCTGGTAATTATCAATAAAAGCTATAAGTTCCGCATTCTCCAGATCGGATTGATCAACATCCCCGGTTTCATCTTCATCTTCATCTTCCGATGGCAAGTCAGTAGCTTCTTCTTCGAATTCATACATATCGTCATCAAGGACTTCACTCTCGGGTTCTTCATTCAATTCCAAGCCCAAGACTTCGAATATATCTTCTTTTTCTATCATGAGTCGATAATCACCAAATATCAAGTAACACTAATTACCTATTAAAATCAACCTAAAAAAGAAAAGCAAAATTACAGATGTATAATGCGATATTTAGATTTAAATTGCATCATGACAATACAGATCACATGGAACGTCGTATCTATTGGGACATTCTCGAAAATCCGGTCATCAAGCGCATTTGGAATCAAACAATAATCATGGCTTTTTTACTCCTGGTCATCTTCAACAATATTTTTCTATCCAAGCTAATAGAAATCTGCGCTTTTGGATTACTTGCACTATACATTCTACAATACGTCAATATTTATCGGCGAAAGCTTCTTTTATTCATTGAAATCATCATTGCAATCATTATCATCATCATTCCGGTTAATTTCTTCTATTTACGCATCGATCAATGCACTCTCTGTTATTCGTGGTTCAATCCATACATGCTCGATCCACAATTCTGGTACAAGGACCTCATGGCAGGATATGGTCTGTTAACTCTCCTTTCCGTTGCCGCGATGGTCATCATGATCCTATATTACAAGAGCAAAAAACAACAATTGACGAGGATTGGCTCGGATTCTGAAAATGATGTCGTCACCAACATGTTCGATGCTTTTCTCACCGGCTCACAAAAAGGCAAGAAATTCATCACCTTGGCATTGCTTTTGATTTCAGCATCGCTTGTGGAGGAAATCACGTACCGATGGTTGATCATCAATGGTCTTACGGTTATCAACATTCCATTTATATCACATCCGATCGTTATAATCATCGTTTCCGCAATTGCTTTTGGTTGGGCTCACGAGGCGAATGGATTCATCTTGTACGTTTTCAATAGCTCCCTCGCGGGCGTCATCTTCGCATTGTTTTTCATAAGCTATGGACTTTTGCCGGTTTGGATTCTACATCTGCTCTGGAATACTCTTATCGTCATAGAACGCAAGATCGAACTGAAACTCAACGGTGTTGATTAAATGCGCGAACAAACCTTTAAACTTGAAAAGTCAAGCATTATCTCTTCCCGTATTCTCGGAATCTTATTCGTCGCTTTCACGATTGCAGTTATCGAAATATCCATCGTCGCTGCATTTCGATTAACTCTCGATTTATATTTCATCATTTCGATGATCTTGCTAATCGTGGATATTTCCCTCTTTAGCATGACGTGGATCATGGCCCGCAAAGCCGGATCAAGGACTTTCGAATACTTGAATGCAATGATCAATCCGTGAGAGATGGATTGAATGCCTTGGAAAACCGTGGGAAACGCGAGGACTTTAGAAGAAGTCTTGACCGCTATTCGAGTTATCCAAGCCACGCGTGAACAAGTTATTCGAATTATGATAATCGAACCATTCAATCCTTGGCGAAGCAAGTACAAGAACGGGCATTTTGAATTGGAAGAATGGGATCGGATAGGCAGAAATCCGGCTACCGTGTACGTGCAAAACATTACCAGGGAACATGTTTACACCACGAGTAATGATGCAAGCGATGATCGGCTGCTTGCATTGGAAAAATTGCTTGCTCGATCCCCGTTCTGGGATGTTGTCAATTCTCGATGCAAAAACAAAAACGATGACTCGATTGTTATCAAGACCAACCTTGCGCCCGCTTCTCAAAAAATCTATCATTATTACACAGATCCTGGTTTGGTGGATCACGTCGTGGAATTACTGAATGCTCGCGGTTTCTCGAACGTGAAAATAGTCGAAGCTCAAACCAATGCTATCCTGGCTTATCCCGAATTGAAACCCGACTTCATGGCAAAGAAACTTGGGTTTACACATCCCGTTCACGACTTGTCCGATGATCCAAATCTGGTCACGATCATGTATAATGAAGGCACGGTAGCTCTATCACCAACGATGCTTGATGCCAAGATGATAATTAACATGGCAAAAGGCAAGAATCACGACCTGATGAATTTCACGGCATCGTTGAAAAACATGTATGGATCAATACCGGATAAAAACAAGTACCAGCTTTATCATCACAAGAATGCAAAATTAACCATCGAAGAAGCGACTTGGGTTGTGAATCATTCAACCCCGCCAGATTTTATCATCGTTGACATGGTAGATTCTGTTGATGGTGACGAGGTTTCATATTTTAAAAAAGAATTGGATCATTTTCATCATTATATGAGCAATTTATTATTTGCAGGGGAATATGCGCCGACAATTGACATGGCAATTTGCAAGAAAATGGGATACAAGATAGCGGAATGCCCGATCTTGCAAAAAGAAGTGACATTATCATCTTTAAATTGTGAAATTAATAATTACATGATTGATGGAGGTACTCTCGATCCTTTTCCGGGGTGGCAAAGAATCTCCCCTTTAACCAATTTCAAGGCCAAGCTCCAAGACAAAATTCCGGTCAATGACACGCTGATTGCAAAGGGAATACGTATGTACAAGTTTCCAATTATTCATGGCAACACGGTAACTTTCAAGTTAGATTGACCAAAACCTTTTTATAATCGAGAATTCGAAAGACATCATGAATGATGTCATTAGTACATCAAAAATGAGGTCTCAATGATGTCCGAAGTTCAATTGGAGCGTTTAATGCCAAAGCGCGGATCATTTCGAATCGCGCAGCCAAATTTCACCGAATCGGGTGAATTGCACCGGATAATGATCTATTACCCATTAGAACTCGCCGAAACCTTCTTGATCAATCAAAAGATTCTAGATCCTTGGGCGAAGCGAAAAGCTGGCACGACATTTGCAGAGCAAGATCCCGATTCCTTGAAATTATACATGAATTATTTGATCTATGATCAACCCGAGTTCTCGCAGCCGCTCGTGTTATCGAGGTTTTTCTTGTCGAAAAAGGTACGTGGCGATGCACGGCAAAAGGCAGAAGAAACGGAAAGATCGATCAGGAAAGATTTAGCTGCACTTTTTCAACCGAACCTTTTAATGGTCGAAAAGCCCGTTGAAAAAGCAAGCATAACGAGCGTTGAAAAACAATCATTATCATCCCTCGTGGCTTCGATAGATACATATCTCAAGCAAGCATCGAATGATGACAAGATTCTTGAATTGATCAACAAGATCGAGAATGATGACTTGAAATCGGAATTACTCCTAGAAATTATAACCTTCTTGAAAACAAAAGACTTCAAGGTAAAACCGGAAATCTTGAACAATTTGCGAGGATTGATAAGATGAGTTCAGAAGAAAAATTCAAGGAAATGCTTGAAAAAATAAAGCGCGAGAAAGAGCAAAAAACAAAAGAGGAAAAAGTAAAAGAAAGCGAAAAGCCAGCAAAACCAGCAGAACCAAAAGCAGCTCCCAAGAAAACAAAAGCCAAATGTCAATATTGCGGCAAATCATATTCCGAGGAAAATATCGAGGAGCATGAAGAATCTTGCTCGAAGAACCCTAAAAACATGAAAGAAGAGGAAGATATAACAAGTCGCATTCAAGCTCTCGAAGATCAAGTATCCATGAAAATCAAATCATTAGAAGAACAGCTAGCATCGCAAAAAGAACAGATGGTAACTTCCGAGAACTTGATCACCACGATCAAGAATCTATTTCAACCTGATGAAACCATCGAGACATCGAAATTGATCACAACGATCACACCTCAAATCGAAACTTTGCTTAATGAGTACGCGCAAAAAGAAACAAAAGTTATTTCAAAAACTCTTTCGATAGGATGGGATGAATTCTACACGATGGCAATTGAATATTTCAAGAACCATGCCAATGATAAAGATTTCAAAGATGATTGGGCAAAATACCAAATAGGAACACGGCTCACTAGGGTACTTAACAAGCAATTATATGACCTTTTACCAAATGAAGTCAAATCACTTCCGAACGTGAGTTTTTTAAAATCAACCGCTGATAGGGCAACAATCGACGCGTGGTTAAGAATTTTCCAGCTCGTGATACCATCCCATGAACAAACGGAAAAAACAGAATTAATCATTGATTACGAGCGCGAGAAATTCATCATGATCGCCCGCATCATCTATCAAGCATTGATGGATTCGCTGAATGAATCATTGGCAAAACCAGGAAAAACCGAATGATTTATATATTCCAATTTTAACTCTTTTTTCATGATCCTTTTCAAATCATTTTTAATCGAGCAAATCTTGGCTGGCAATAAAAAAGAAACGCGAAGGAAGGTCAAGACAAAGGAAGGCAAGATAGTAAAGCCTCGATGGAAACCTGGCTCGATTCATTGGGCTGTTCACAAGTATTATCAAAAAGAACCGGATTGCAAGATCAAGATACATTCGGTTCACATGGAATGCTTGCGCGATATAACGCCGGAAAACGTGAAAAATGAGGGATTTCCAGATGGAAATGTCGAAAACTTCATCAAGGGATATTATGCCATTGAAAACAAGATTAAACTTGAAGAAAAAAAACTCGATAGCATCTTGGCAAAGATTTCCTTGCCTGGTGATTATAATCCTCGTGTTTGGGTGATAAAATTCGAGATTGCAAAGCAAGACAAGTTCTTGCCTCTTTTCGATCTTTCACAAAAAATTTAAATTCTGCCTGCTCGCATCAAGTTATCATGGCATCATTTAAAATATTAGATAACGAAGGAAAATCTCGTTATATCATCGAGGAAATTGGCAATTTTCACTTGAAAGAAAAGGGAATCGAGTTTTTGAAGTCTATTCTCTTGGATAATCAAGAAAAGCGCGGTTTCTTGGCGAAAGCATTCCTAACCGAAGAAAATGTACCACAATTAGATTTTTACCTGGCAAAAAAGAAAAACAAGAAATGGATATTCGTTGATACCCCGATCCCGTTCGACATGGTTAGCGAAAAAATTGGTCTTTTCAAGGATAATGTCTTGAACCTAGACCTTGCAAATAACATAGAATTGATTTATGTCTATAAGGGAAAGCAATCTGGCTATTGCACGGCATTCGTCTTTGGCGGCGAGGCATATTGTGTCCATATACTAAAATCAGGATATAGATCCAATTCATTTTATGCCGAAAAGGTCGAGGATAAGGAAGAATTCGTGAAAGATGAAGAATCATTGCCTCGATTTGCTGCATTCATCAATGAAAATCTAGGGGGGCGACCAGAATTTGCAACGGATGAATCGATCGATGATGTGTTATATTACATCGGTTCGGAACATGGTGATGATGCAGCACAAGCTTGGATTGATGTTTGTATGCGATTAACAAGGATTGATAAATCAAGATTGGAAGAAGAAGATGATGAAACAAAATATTATATTCAACGCAAAGCCGGTTTCGGCAAGCAAATCATTTTGATAGATATGTTATATCTGAATCTCATCCAATTGCCAGGCAACATCGAAGAATTTGATTCATCAGAGTCGAAATTGATCACGGAAACAAATGCCTTTGTAATTTGGGAAAAAATCTCTTCGTTAGGAAATACCGGATGGGATGATTTCGAAGGCGACGAGCAGAGACTTGATGACCTGGTTGATGTCTTGAAATCTCGTCTAAATGCGTTCGAAAAAATAGTACCTTCTCTCACGAAAGAGAATGCAGAACAAGCCATTTCTATCGTGGGCCAACATCCCATCAAGGCGAAGATTAAAAAGAAAAGGAAAATCGCCGGAATCTCGTACCGAAAAATTGATTAAAAAATTAATGGAAGTTTCGTGATTTTATCCAATTTATTCCCGTCAAGATCGAAGTAAAATTCCTTGAACTTGTTACCTTGCACTTTTTCATATTCTTCATAGAGCGTACCTTGAATCTTCTTCAAGACATCTTCGCTGAACTTCGGGAAATGCATTATCTCCACGAATTGAATCAAATCAGCATCGGATAGTACCTTCGACCATGCAGTTTTGCCTTCAAGCTCGTATTCCTTGATGCAACGTGCCATTGTCAAATCCATTACCTTTCCTTTTTCGGACCTTTCCTTCTCTTTTCTCTCATCACCGAGATCAGCCAATATCTCGAACTCGAATTTCTTCCATTGTGGATGAAATTTAAACATGAAGTTCACGGTTGCTTTTTTCTTCTCTGCTTCAGTGAGATACATCATCCAAATCTCGCAAAGATTTCCAGGAGAAGGTATCCTTCCAAAAATCATGGCGTGATATTTATAATTATTCAAACGTGCAAACTCGAAAACCCTCTTTGCCATTCCTTTTTCTCGGAACTTGAGCTTGGATATTGTTTTTTCAAATATCTCCATCTCCTCGTCCCTTTTTCCAAGATGAGAAAGAATCAAGGATGATGATTTTTTTCTTCTCCATTTTTTTCTCGGAAGCGTTTCGACTCGCTTGAGGGCATCAGCTAGCGTTGCTGCATCATCGACTGTTTGTTCGGTTGAAAACTTGCCATAAGCACCTATTCCTGGAATCAATTGATCGGGATCAATTCCACCAAAATTCAGCTGCAGCCACGCGATCTTTCCATTAATTCCTTGGTCATAAGGTACTTCGATCAAGCTAAACTTGATGACGCGATATCCCACGGTGAATAGATTTCTCCCGAATGATTTGGCCGGGCAATTCGCATAATATTGTCGTTCCAACATGCCATGAATGACATGATAATAGCTCGTGAGAATTTTTTTAGCTCGCGTCATTGCATCATCCCCTGCTTGAATGCTAACCGCTGAATTTTCACAATAGACGGCTTGCGACATCCATCCTCTACGGCTTACCGGGGTTTCACCCTTTAATTGATCATTCGTCATGACTTTACATTTAGGAATCCCGTTGATGAATGCCAAGTTCTGGACACCCCTTATTTTCAATTCACCAACATCAAGAATGCGAAAACCAGAATCCTTTGGATTTTGGGAAATATACCAGCTTGTACGGCCTTCTGTCATCGTGCGTGTAGGTGTTTGTTTTCGCAGCGGATAATAGTGTTCATTTCCCGGTTCCAGAAGGAATATAGCCGAGTAATTCTCTAATGAACGAAAATCAGCAATCTTTTTAACGGGATCGATCAAGTTCAGCGTTATTTTTCCATCTACTTCTAATTTCAATGCGATCACTTTTTCGATGTTTATTTGAAGATCACTATTTGTAAGGCGTATATAAAGTTAAACAAGAAATTGATCATGAATAATAATACTTGAACATGTAATATGAAAAAAAGCCAACCACGATCAATACCAAACCAGCAATTTTTGATCCGAGCATTGGATCATCATTAAAAATGCAGAACACACCGAATGGAATGAAAACGATCAAGAAAATAACACGATAATCGAATGATCGTGCCCATGTAAAGATCAATCCACCACCAATAACCAAGAAAACAGAAAACCACCAACCAAAAGAAATGAAAGTTTCATTTCTAAAGAAAATGGCATACAAGATAATCCCGATGCATATCATCATGATGCTACAAACCATCCCGATGGTTGTTTTAGCATTTTTAGGTTTATCATTGCTCGTTTCTTTACCGGGCTTCAAATTCACGGTTACTTTGCCATCTATTTTTAACTTCATATCAACATTTGATGATATTCCCGTTCATATATAAACATAAATCCACGTTAAATTAATAAAACGAGATGCCAATATTCCATCATGAAAGAAGCTACATTCAAGTTACAAAACACGAGGCTGATTGCTCTATCTGAAAACAAGCGATTAATATTAGCAATCGCGTGTCAATTATTATTGATCCTTGTTAACTTTATGGATGCTTGGAATTTAATTACCCTATCTGCCATGTCCATTTTCATATTTATTACATCCTTGATCATTTTTGCAAGCATTGCAGAATCTGTAAAATATCGCAGCATATCATATATCATCTCGATTACCTTGCCTGTTTTGATGGCCTTGATCTATTTCATTTTTGGTTCCGTGGACCTGTATTATATAATCGTGATAATAACGGGATCGTGGATCTCGCTTGGAATTGGCTTCATGTTTTTCAAGAAAAACATATCCGTGAAATATTCCTTGATCATCGCTCTATCATTTTTCGCAATACTTCTCTTGAGCTGCTTGGAAATAGGATTGGATTCGATAGCATTAAAGGGCGAGGTCAAGACATGGACAATCGATCCCACGATAGGTTTCTTGATAGCAATACCGGGAATCGTCGTATTTGTCATCTTGATGTATTACACGAATAAACGTGGCCGTGAAGTAAAACGGGCGAAGCCAGAGACTACGAGGAAAGCCAGGGAAAAACCAACAGAAACGCCCTCCACGAGTCCAGAGGAATACACGAAGCTTTGATGTCGATTTTCATTCTTTTTTTCGGTTAATGATCACAAAAGTTATTAATAACGTGATGTGGTATCCTTTTTAGTGATCATTTAAACGGGTAAAACCACGATGAACATTAATCTTCTCAATTATTCGGATCATCCAATCTTGCCTCCGCAGTCGATGATAACAATACGAGATTTAGGAACGACGATCTTCGGGAGAAAAATTGCGAAAACATATAATGAATTTTACATCTGTAATTTGATCGGTGATATTTCCGTTCTCTCTACGGTTCTAATGGGGCAGAGACCGATGACCATGATCGTGAAACACATCGAGGAAATCACGGAGATCAACAAGACAAAGCTCGATCCTCAATCTCGAAGAAAAACACTCAATCTCTCAAAGGACGTTGAAATCAAGTTTTACAAGCTCCATGTCTTTTCCCCTAACGATCTGGATGATCGCGCGAAATTAGTTCTGAGCTATAAACAAAAATATGAAGAAATTATAAATAATAACGAACAAAACTTTCAGCAAAATCTCACCATCGCGCGAGAACATTACGAGAAAAGCTTGCAAGTGTTCAACACGATGTTGCAAATCGAGCGGGCCGAACGTCAAGACGCGCTTGTATCACAATTTAGACAAAACCTTGATCAAGAGCATAAACTGATGAATTCACTCGGTACTGCATTTTCATCAGGAGATGGATTGATGTTGAAGGAAATGCCTTCGAAAGATCAGTCGCAGCAACCAAAGTGATATGGATGGGGAAAAAAGATAGCAAGAAAAATCAAGATGGATTAAGCGACGAAGAATCGGAAAAACTCGATTCACGCATGTCAATACCATTCGTGAAGAAAAAAGACATGGGAAAAAACTTTTCATCATCTTCAGAACGCGAAAAAGAAAAAATAAAAGTTCCGACTCCCACTCCGGCCGCCCCTAGCCGTAAATCCACTCAAAAACAAGAACCAGAAGAAAAAAACGAAAAAGAACCGGAACTCGAAGATAAAGATTTCGAAGCGATAGATAAAATAGATCAAAAACTCGGTGCGATGAATATCGAACATGCATCAACGGATACGGTTGATGCAAAATGCAAGGTTTGCGGCAAAAAACAATCTGCTGACGTGATGCTTTTCCAAGCCGATGACAATCAAATGTATTGCCACGAACATTTTGCATCAATGATGCTTAATAGTGATCCCGGATCAAACGGAACCATCAATCCACAAGCAACCCAAGCTGCAACGATTCTTGAAAAAGAAAAGGAATTGAAAAAGGACCAACCGAAAGCCCCGATCAGAACTCCTTTTGAACCGGAAGAAATCAAGATAAACATTGTAAAATCAGAGCAAGAACCACCACGGCCAACCTCCACGCAAACACAAACCATTCAAAAATCCAAAATACCATTACCAATTCCACCTGAGGTTGGTGTTAAAACGGCATTAACGATGATTTCCGAAAAGTTCCAAGGAACTGAATATGAAGGCGACGTGCAAGAATTTCTCGATAAATACAATCACATTACAAATACCAAGGAAGACTTTTTCAAGAACAAGTTAAAATCATTTTGGAGCGGCAAGCAGCAAGAAATTCTTGAACGTGGTATGCTGACCTTGCCTCCTATCACGCAATTCGTCATGGTCGTCGTTGATTTCGTCCGTGATCAAATAGAAATCGAGCATCCGGTAGCAACTTATCTCAAAATAAACATTCGAAATAACAAGGCAATATTGCGACATCCAATCTTGCGACGCATTTTACCTGCATTTCGTTTCACTTTTTACATCAAGAACTCCGAAATGTTGAATTACATGTTAAACATATCCATCGTTCAATTGGAAAATTTAGGTTGGATGTTACGTGATAACAATATTTGGAACACGGATACACGATTTTGGGTTGAAACATCGGAAGCGTTCATTGATGATTTCAAGTACCGCAATAACGTATTTACCGATAAGTTCACGACGATCACGAACAGCCCGGATGAATTGCAGAAACTCTTTCAAGGCGTGGAAACATGCTTGACAAAGCTAGCTGCGGTCGAAGCCAGGATTACACAAAATGCCTATACAAAATACATTCAAGCTTTTCAATCATTATCAAATGATGATCGGCAAAAAGTGATAGTGGACAATTTTCAGAAATTCGATGCGAAATGGGTGCCGGACCTTGCCGAGGAGTTCAAGCAAAAAGTCTTTTTCTTGCTATTGCAAGACGAGGAGATCGTTTTAAAGCCCGCGGAGGTACTAGCTCTTTTCTCGAAGTTCAATCAAAATAACCGCGAGCAATTCTTGAAAATGCTAGGTCAAACGCTGCTTCCGGTGGAATATGATCTTGTCATTCCTCAATTAAAACAAATGCGCGGTCAATTCAACGCGGGGATGGGATAAACCACGAGTGATGTTGATGCTCTTAATTCCGTATTGCAAGACCTCATGCAAAAACAAGATTTAGGAGGAATTAAAGAGATTTTCCAAGCGGTAATCAATCAGCTACGCGATAAATACAGCCAAGAATTGGAACAGATCGAACAGCGATACAAGAAACAGCCCGATACAGATATATCTTACAGGATCGATCCTAACCAGATTAAATTCTTGAAAATTGACATCTATTATATAAAGGTTTTAGCCGGGAAACGATGCCCCTACTGCGAAGCAATGCTGCAAAGCGACGATTATTCATGGTTAAAGGGGCAGATATTGAAAGATCTTCGCCTTGATTCACGATTTTACGATTTCATCGAGCATGAATGTGATTGGACGGATAGATATGCATCCAGCGAGTTATTTCCAAATTTGTATACTGATCGATTTAGCGAAGCTGGATTGGAATATTATCATGCAAGAGGCAGATTCACCATCGTTCGATTTCCGGTCATGGAAATTGAACTCACCCAAAATGCCCTCGATAAAAAAGGCACTAATATCATCCGTCATGAAGTATTTAGAGCATTAGGAGAAAAAAGCGAATATGTTGATCCCGTGACCAACAAAAAATCAATGGCACTACGTTTTTCCATCAAGGATCAAGTTTTATCTTTCATAGAAGGTGATCCACGCAAGATACGCAAAATGAGTGCAACTAGAGTTCATGCAAAGCCAACGGACTATGCGGGAAACGATCCGCAGATTTTTAACAAGGAGTCGTGGAATTAAACATAGATTTATATATGCTTCACATAAATTTCTACATGGATCGACACTATTTGATCAAATAAACTCGAACAAACATTGAACAAACAACGTGAAAAGATATGGGAAAGAAAAAACCCTCGTCCATTGTGATGTCCATCGTATCTGCCAAGATCAATGCGGAGCTTGAAAAGAACTCGCAATTATCTGTGGAAGATGCACTAGCCAACGTCGTCGTAGCTAATGACAAGTACGATGATTTTGATTGGGAGGACAAAGCAGTGTCGGAAGAATTGCAGAAAAAAGTCAAAGCTAGACGCCCCGATGTCAAAATGACAGCTCCTTCTTCGGCATCGAAAACGACCGGCAAGAAGTTCAGCGAAATCGAGCAAATCAAGCTGAAAGGGAAGGCCACGATGTCCCGGTTGCCTGATGGTCGTGTTCTCGTTGAAGGTGGAAAAGAAGCAACGATCGGCTGCAAGGACAACGCGACACCCGTTAAAGAAGAAGTCTCCAAGGGCAAGAACATCCTTGGTTGCGAAGAGAACTTCGAGGAAGAAAAAATCTAAACGGGTGCTCGCGCTATGGATGGATTTCGCTTGGCATTAAATTCTAGCATCATTTCTGCTTTCATCAATCAACACAAGCAGCAGAATGACGGCACGTTTGCTTACAAGGTGATCGAACTACCGGAACAAAACCAAGCAGCCGTGCTGATATCTAGGAAAAATGTCACGTGCGTTCATCCTGCTCGCGTCAGCTCGATGGCAGTACCCATATCCACGGAAATTGCCCGTCTTGAAAGCAAGAGTTATTCGGGCGAAGTTACGCTCATTGCTAAATCGTCCACGCCGGTATCATTGCGCGTTGAATGCGATGAAGGCAAGCCGTTTCTATCCAAGGATAATGAGATTGCCGGTTGCATAGACAATTGAAAGGTGAACTCCAATGAGAACAAAAACCTTTTCCTTAAGGCACGATATACCAGACGCAAGCAGCGATCTGACTCCCCGCGATAATTGGATCATGAACTTCGTGATCATCGCTGTCATCGTTGGGATCATGATCGTCTATTTCAGCGGTTCTCTCACTTCGATTCCCTATTATGGTTGGATCGCGCTCTCCATTTCGATAGCTGCAATTGCCGTGCGATTGATCTATTTCATGTGGGAACAGAAGAGCAAAGGCAAGTACGATAACTTGTTGCTGATGGAATGCGTTGGAATAAGTCTCGCGTTATTCTTCGCCTTTTCAGTCTTGTATGACTCGGGATTTCTTGCTATTTTCTCCCCGGATTGGTCGGTGCAGATGTATGTGCTTATCCTGCTCGAATACGCTGCCGTGATCGTGATCATGATTCCTTTAGCATGGAAAAGCATCAAGGAACGAAAATGGGCTGATATCATATTACCCGCGATTTTCATGATCATCCCTGGCTTGATGCTCTTGCTTTTCATGATCATTCCCACGAATTTCAGCGGTCAGATATTGTATTGGTGTTCCGTCGTCATCATGGTCGCATTGATCCTCTTGCTGTTGAAGAAGGAAACCCCCGAGAACCGGCTCAAGATAGGAACGATTTATGCCGCTTGCGCAGCTGTCTCGTTTACCGTGATTGCCCTCATGACCGGGATTTTTACCAATGCATCATTGCAAGCAATTCTAGTCGGCGGTGATGTTGTCCCGGTTAATTACTTCTCGTTATTGTGGCAAATCCTATTCTCGTCACCGGCGAGTGCGATAATGATAAGTATCATGGCATTTGGAGCGACCGTGAACATCTTTACGATGGCATTGGAAGGCAGCGCCGTTGTCAAGGGTCTAGGACTCTTGATCCAAGTTTTTCCTCCGATGTTGATCATCTTGTCAATGTGGACATCGAACATTCCTCCACCGGACATTTTCGTTGATCTTTTCGGAGCGGGCATGGCTGCGCCGGTATTTGGCACGTTGGAACTCGGCGTGTTCGGCATCATGATGACCATCCTCGGATTTTTCACCGGCTGGATGGAACGAAAAAAAGACTGAAAGAAATAAAAAACTCGTTTTTTTCTTTTTTCTTATTGCATTTCAAGCAGCTCGAAAGAATTAGGGCGTTGCTTGGTTACCCGTATTTCTGAAAAGCCCTCTTCGATGACCGGTGGTTCAAGCATCGAGAACATTGATCGCAGCACGTCTTCCGGCACCTTTCTATCCCGTTTTCGATTCCGCAACAAGGCAAGATTCAGATCAATATCCAAAAAATGAGCAATGATGTCATGTCGATCCTTGTCGATCATTTCGATGATCAACAAACGGACCAAGCGCGTGAGGTTGGTTGCATCAAAAAAAATATTATATTCGTGATCCAAATACTTCCGAAGAAGAGCAAATGATTCATCCCATATTCGTGGTTCGATGCTTTTATCAAATGCCTTTCCTGTATTTTTAAAATCTAAAATTCGCATCCGAATTTCATCGGGCGAAATGACATGCAAATCCTTTATTTCCTTCATGTAGTTTTCCCGCAGCATGGTTTTTCCCGATGCGGCGATCCCGACGGGAATGATGACGATTGGCATCTCATTCATCTTCAAAATTCGATGATGCATTCGACAATTTATCCAAGACATTTTGAAATGATTGGTACAAGTTTCCCCTTTCACGCACGAGTTCAATTCGCCAGGTGATGTTACATTGCTTGCACTTTGCCGTGTATTTCATGCTCGCTCGATCCAGCTTGATTTCTAACTCGCTTCCGCAATTCTTGCATTCGATTTTATCCATGTTCTATCATCTAAAAAATCAATAAGGAGCTTTTTGACCATAAAAAGCATAATGATCATCAATTGTTCTATCATTTTCACTCGGAAAAATGGAGGTCCAAAAACCTTTTTTAACACATTTTCCCTTGAATAATTCCTTGCGGCAATCCATGCATACATAAATATCAAGAATATTTTTTCCAATGGTATTAGGTTTTTACAAACTTGATTTTCATTGATCGACAATTAGGGCATTTTTCGAGTTTTTCATGAAACGGCATGATTTCCAAGACCTCAGCACTAAATTTATAATCGGATCATTTCACTTTTTTCTCAAAATACAGATGTATTTTATTAATAATATAGAATGTGACGATCCCGAGTATGTTAAATAAAATATCAACGATGAAATCCAATGGATCGGTGATCAAGCTCATTCCCAACAATTTCATGAAATATTCAAACATTTCATAAGCCATGAAAGTGAAGATCGTCCAAGCCCACGCGGGCTTTGTTTTTCCCGCGTAAAATTCCGCGCAAATGAAAAACGTAGTTGCGAAATGGGAGTAATTGTTGGTAAATCCGAATACTTGCGAAAAAGCAATTATATTATCACCGATGATCAAATAATGAAACGTCACGTCAATGAATGCCGGGATCAGCACGATCAAGCCAATCCACAAGTAAATTCGATCCTTGGCAATAGTTTTCCATTTCACGAGGCAATAGAGAATAAATACCATGATGATTCCCATTTCGATAAAGTCCCACGACAACAACAAGAACCCTATCAAGAAAAATGCTACGATGGTTGCGAGAAAACAAGCCAGGACAATCCGGGGCATTTCCCCTTGTTTCAAGCTAAATTTCTCGACATTCATGAAATGACCGATAATAGATTGCCACGCGGGATAGATTAAAATAGCGATCATGACAATTGTTGATCATGCAATTTCGGCACTTCTCTATCAATGCACGTCACAATCCTTTATTTTCATTCGGAATTATCTCGTCATTGATGTTATTCTCGATATTATTGCCCGTTGTTATGAACAGCAATTTATCAACATCTATTATAGGAATATTTGAATATCAAGAAACAACGGAAATAACCGGCGTATTTCATTCCCCGAATCAAGTCTATTCATCTACAAATTCTGGAATCAATGTTGGAAGTTCATTTGCTGGAATTAGCGCCTACGCCGAATTCGAAATTGTCAATATTACTAAATTTTCCGGCATCATTTTACACTTGAAAATGATAGCAACAATCACTTCTAATGTCATGTTATTCATCAACACGCATCCTGTACGATACTTTAATTCAGAATCCATGATAATGGAAATCGACTTGCTCGAATATTCACGATATTTCTCCAACACCACGATGATGAAGATCGAAGCAGAAAATAACAACAATTCGATAGAACTATCCACAATGGTTTTGCGTGCTTCGATTACCGGAGTTGAAGATATAGAAGAAAAGCTAGTTTTCGATGATGGAAAGTTATTGTTTAATTCGAACCAAGAAATCAAGGGGACGATTCGCATTTCTCGTGTCGTGAAAACTCTTGAAATTATCAATATTGCATCATTCGAATCTACTCTCTATGCAGTAAATAGCAATTACTTCCACGTTCAATTCACACCTGGTTTGCATCAAGTAATCGTGAATTAAAAAAAAAGATCAATTAAATTCTAGGTTGCTTTTTTTTCGAGATTTTTGCTGCCCCTATAATAGCAATTCCAACAACAACAAGACCCGCAGTAATGCCAATGGGCAAAGCAAATGTTTCCAAACCTGGCGAATTTGGATCATCCGGGCACGTGTCATTTAATTTTGTATAACTAAACGTGACGTTTTGCCAAAATAATGGCGGGCTTGATAAGCAAGCTAGTGAATCCGGTATGGAATAACCAAATTCATCAAGGAAGGTACACCAAATTTCAATGGACCATGCCACCTCTTCTTCCAAGTTATCCGAAAGAAATGCATCCGTGCCATAAACATGTGAAAATGCAACGCTTGGATGCACGAGAGAAATGATATTCCAAGACTTCGTTACATTGATCACCGTTGGCATGAAGGATGATGACAAAGATTCGATCACGTAACCTAAAGGCTTGAAATTTTGATTCACCGTGCCATACATCGGATAATAATAACCGATGCAACGAAATTGCATGATATGGATACCTTTCCATGACCCGTCAACAAGATTCAAGCTCAAGTTAATGGCAAATGTGCAAGTTCCAATCTGATCCAATACAAGAGGATCGCTCGTGTTCAATGAAGATGCCTTGAGAACGTGATATTTTGCAGGTTCGGTTGATAATGATACCTTGAAGTCTGCTAAATAATCATCTCGTGAAAGGCAAGCAGCATCTTGCACGAGCATTCCGACGCTGATTATGCATAAAGCTATTGCTATTGCTATTTTTTTTTGCATCCTAAACACATCCTTGAAGTTCGAGGGTAACAAGGAAACTTCCATGTTTAAATAGTTTCCTATGATTCAACTATGTTTAATCATTATTAGAATACTTAAATTCCTACGTGAATATCTCTTATCAGCATAGAATATCAAGACAATAGAAGTGAATTTGATTGAAAAAAAAATCCGGTGTACGTCTAATCCTTTTTCCAGCCATCATTTTTGCATTATTCATCGGTTCTTTTACAGATTTTAACACGAATAAAGAAAGTATTAATGATTTAGAAACTAGCTCCTCGACTTCATCTGGAAAAGCGATTTCCGTTACTCCGTACTATTCTTACGATATTGATTTGATGAATCCAACATATTATCAAGCGAACGTTGAAACGGGCTCATACCAAGCTGGTTATTCTTATACCGATCCAACCGATAGCTCGACATTCAACAAAAATAACCGGCTCATTCCGACATATACTCAATATCAAATCGAGGGATATATGAATGGTAATTGGTGGAATTATGGAAGCAGCACATCTGGAAATATTAGAAATACATGGATTGACGATACAAATGGCATAAGTACAAATGGAATTGGCGATTACAACCATGTTTCTCAAACATACAAGGTCAATTATTATAAAACAGCTATTGGACAGCCACTGAAATTGGATTCGAGGCGGGTTTTAGCTCCACCCACGGTAAGCTGGACCAGGACTTCCGCTTGTTGGTGGGTAGGAGGAACATCCCCCGGCGATTCTAGAATAGCTTATATCTTGTTGGGAACAGCGCCTACCGCAAGCTATTACAATAATCCGTGGTATGAATACACGGCTCCGGGTGGAAGTTTGTACACGAAAGCCATGTTAGTTTCTCCAAGCGTTCCAGCAAGTGGATACCCTGGTTTGGCAATGAATAAAATGAGTGATCAAGCAGGCGGGAGTTTTCAAGAAGCTCTCGAACGTTCAACGAATGAACTCATAGATGAAAATGACGTGGAATGGATACCTTATTGTGCCGACAAGACAGCCACGGTTTCAGATTATTTCAATCAGCCTGCCACGTCCGATATTGATTATTTAAACTTTCAAGATTGGAGCAGCAGCGGTATTAAAGATGGATCAAATTCACTCTATTATCTTGGTAAAGACGATGCTTCGATGTATGATAGTTCAAATGTTTCTAGCAAAATGTTTTATACATATCATTGCACGGGCACGAACAATGATTTTTGGGATGATGTTGGTGTTGAAACGAAATATTTTGTCATGAAATTTAATATGGCAAAAAATTTCGATTTAAATCAAGAAATGGACATTCCGATTTCAGTTCCCGCGGGATATTCTTTTCAAAGCGCTATGCTCGAAACTAACAATCTTTGGCTTCCAAACGGAGTAAAATTGCAAGTAGAAAACGCGGCTGGAACATCTTGGGTTGATCAAAGCATTCTGGAATATTATCAAGGCAATTATAACATCAACGTATTATCAAGCATCAAGGCAGGAAATACAATAAAAATACGGATTTTTGGATCTCAGTATGCATCCGTAACCGATGCATCATTAATCGAGGGAAGTTCTGATAATAGGTGGTGGTTTCCCGCGCAAAGCGTGTATTGCGATAACATGAAAATGCATGTTGTATTGAAAAAAACGGCAACTCCTTCAATGCAATTAATTTCAAGTCCGGTTGATAATGGCAATTCTCGAACTTGGAATGCACTTGATATTTCGCTTGATAAATTCGGGATCATGGGCGGATCCGTTTCTAACATCAAGCTGCAGAAAATCATCATGGATTTTAATTATATAAAATCATCAACAACAGCAATGGCTCTCTCCCCAAATAATATCACGCAAAGCACGTATTCATTTACTTCGTTTTTAGGTCCTAATACGATTTCGGCTGGAAATTATGATTATGCTTCTGGTATTTTTACCTTGTGGATAGATCCTGGATATAGTGGCGCTGGAAATCCGGCTGCCCTCAAGGTTTGGTTCGATAATTTTATGATCGGATCTGGATCGGTGACTTGCACTTTTTCCTTTAACAAGCTCGATCAAGGAGGATCGACGGGAACGAATGCTTTTGTTTCGGTTTTGGCAAATTATAACTTGAAAAAAGGAACAAAAGGATCGACGAATCATCAATTATGGTCTTGTTCGAAATTTATTCCACAAGAAGAACTTGTCATCCAAGCATCATTATCGAGCTTATGGGCTTTGGGATATTCATATACAACCGATTTTCAATTAGCTTTCAAGCTAAATGCCGGAGCATGGGAAACCATTATAACATCAGGTGGTACGCAGAATGCCGTGATCGAGAGCAACGTGTTATTTATATATTACACTATTCCTCCAACAACAATTGGACCAATATCGCTCACGTTAAGGGCACGATTGCTTGATGATTCTTCAAGCATCATCTATGAATCTTATTATTATTCAAGCAATTTCTTTGAAGTAAAAACTTTCAATCCGACGTTGAATAACATCGATCCATTCAATTCGAGCCACGTCCAATGGTCTTTTTCCGTGGATTCGGCAGCATCTGCAACCCGTGACATATTCGCATCGTCATTATCAACCAGCCATATATCCGGTCATGTTCAAGAAGCAACTGGCTCGTTTCTAGGTGATACGGATCGGGATGATGATTTCGAGATGTATGGAAATGGGGAAGATTTAACGAACAAACCAGGCTGGAGTCCTATTTCTGGGAAAACACATCCAACCGTAATTATTGATGGTTCTAACAAGATAGCACATTTCACCACGATTTCATGTGGGGCAAATTGGGTACTTCCGAATCAAGGCGATATTTCAGCATCGGGATGGAACATGATCAGCTTTTCGATAATGATATCTAGCACTACTAGCACTACTTTCGAAATTCAATTATTGACCTCGACAGGTGCTGTTGATTCGATTTTAAAATTCGATTCTGGAAATTTAAAAATCACGGATGGCGGCATAGGAACTCTCACGACATTGCAAACATATAGTGCTAACACGTGGTATGGCATCCAGTATTATTTCAAGACCACGGCAAATTTATATTATGCCGCAATTGTCGGTGGAAGTACCTATGATAAAGGTGGAAGTGGTTATGCTGGATGCACGGCAAATAGTCCTACTTCACTTTCTCTTCAAGGAAACATTCCAACAAGTCAGCAAGTGAACTTCGATACTCTTGATTGTGGTTGGACCTATTTCCATTTCAACAAGATGTCGGTAAATCAGAATATCTTGGTCAATCCATATCAACCCAATAGCGTGAGCTGGTGGAAATTCATGCTCCTCGATCTCGAAGTACATTCGAGCAATTTCGCTTCGATGATTTTAACCATGAGCATTGTTCCCACGATCAATACCGGATTATTCGTGTATAAAAGAACTTATCCAACACAAAATCTAAACGTTGGAACAACCACGATTCAGCTCAATATCACGATAGGCGATCCGAGTAGCATATTGCCCGGGACAGTTCCATTGCGTGCAGCATCTTACATGTTCAAGCTTGATATCGAGTTAGATGGCAAATCGAAGCTCGTGTATTCCGTGGATTCAAGTTCCGATTATAAATTTAGTAATAGCTTGATATTAACCGGTTTGCCGCAGAATTATAATGAAGTGAATTTACCTTACAAGAATCCAGGCGGAAGTGGTGATTATGTCAATTTACACGTTGAATATTTCAAATTGTTCAAGGCAACTGATATCACGACATTAATCACGATTTATTTACCAAACACGGCCACCTTGTATGGTGGTGGGTTGACTTGCACTTCGAATGATGGTAGATATACCGCGAGGACTTATGGGATCAAAGTTGGAATGGCGGGAGTCTACCCGAGCATGTCACCCGGCGTCATAAGCACGACAGCAGCGACGGATGGTAGCAATTATAAAATCAACATCTACAAGCGATTGACGAGTAATATATATGTAACCGACGCGGATGGCGATCTGCAAGATGCAAATGTAAAATACAAGATAACTCGGGGCGTTACCGAGATACGCGCATGGACGGCAATGACGGTCAACGGATCGGGCATATATAGTTTCACCATAACGAATCTCGTATCCGCAGGATTGGTGGAAAATGCCGTGCCTTACGTGATTTTATTCAATGCGACCGATTATTACAAACATTCAGCGACGGCTACGCAGACCGTTCGCGTGTATTCTGATGTTCCCGTCATTCAAGATGCACGGATTTACGACAAGAATGATTATTATTATTATGATCCATTAATACCGGGATGGGTTCCGTCCTATCCTTCATTTATCCGGTATAATTATCCTGGCGTGAAAGTCATTGTTAGCGATCCGGATACCGACATCCCTTCAAACGGGGCAACATATACCTTCAATGCAACCGGATGGTCATCATCAAGATATACGCTGAATGTCGGGACGCCGACTTCCGGTATTTATACTATGTTAAATTACTCGTCCGTCGATTTGACCGGCGTTCCTGAAGCCAAAGCTGGATCTGTTTTTATTGACGTGAGGATTCGGGATAATCAAGGGCACGAGGTTCATGCAACATTGGGATTCACGTTGAACATCTGGTCGCCCACGTTGGCATCAAAATTCCCGGAATCGCCCTCAAATACATTCACGCATTACCAGCTCGTTACCGTGAGGTTTGAAATGCAAGATCTAGATCGGGATCTCGGTTCATCGGCGATTTTCAATGTCACCGGGGTCGGAATTGCCAATGCAGTCGCAAATTTCACCGTTTCTGGCTCGAATTTAACATGGAATCCTTCCATTTCGAGATATGTTGCGACCTACACGTATAATTGCTCGTCATGGGGTGATGGAACGTACAAGGCATACATCATCATCACGGATGCCCTTTCCCACAAGCTCACCGCCTTCACGGATATCAACATCGTGAGCTATTCTCCATCAAGCTTGACCATCATTCAACCAGAAGCATCGAGCACGCATAATATAGTCGATGCTATTTACGTGCAAGCTTTAGCAATTGATTTCGATCTTGACATCAACGCGAGTTATTTCCAGATATACAACGCGACAGGTCCAAAACAATATAATTCGACCTGGATTCAGATGACCTTCGGTTCTCTATCAGGAAATACACATCTCTATTTCAAGAGTTATTCGGGCATACCTTCAAACTTGCAATCTGGAACTTACACGATACAAGTAAAATTCACCGATAAATTGAAACATAAAGTTTCATCAAGCACGGTTGATTTCCAATTCATTGCATTCGCTCCGATGATAACAGCAGTCGATCCACTTCAAGACGACATATTCCGACCAAAGATTTCATCGGAAAATTCATTTTATGTCTTTGCTGAGGTCACGGATCCGGATGATGATATAGACAAGGTCAAGTATCGCGTGTATAATTACACGGGTTCTGCTTGGTTGAACTCGAAAACGTCAATGACCGAAGGTTACACAACAGATCAATTTGAATCAGCTTCGCCATTTAGTATTTCATCTTGCACCGTGAACCAGACAATGCATGTCTATATTTATGCAAATGATACAGGTTCGCGTGAAACCGTGTTGATCGTGGTCATTTATATCAGAGTCTATTTTCCAAAAATCAGCAGCGTCACGCCAGATTGGATTTCGAATAATAACTTGTATTCATATTGGACAAGCGACACGATTATCGTTCAAGCAACCGTGACCGATACGGATTTGGACATAACCGACGTGAAAGTGAAGTTCAAGCTTGATGGGGATACATATGAAACAGCATATACCACGATGACAAAAAATCCGATCACCGATCAATGGTCATGCATGTTCAATCCGACTCCTGCAACGTTGATGTATGTTAACAAGGTTTATTATAAAGTCATCATCAACGCGACGGATTCCTTGAAACATTCCACGTTAACATCGAGCCAAAATTATTATTTCTTCATGAAAGACAAACTACCTCTTATCTACTCGAATCTCATATCCCCGGCAGAAGCAAGTACCAAGTATTACAACGATGCGTTCACGATCACGGTTCCGGTAACCACAAATTCAACGTTAAAACACTTGACCTATACATTCCTGGACAAGAATAACATATCCTTGACGTTGACCAATACCTTCCCGACCTACAAGGTATATTCGATCAATTACAAACCAACGATCAATGTTTCAACATCCTTGTATTCCATGACGTTCCGGGCAAGGGATTCTTATAACTTGGAAAGCACGTTGACGATCAATATTTATATCGAGAGTCATGAGCCGCAAATAGCATCAATCACGCCGGTAGAAGGAACGATCTTCAATTATAAAGACATTCAACGATTTTCCGTGATCGTTTTAGATCCTGATGCCGATTCTCTTCCGGTTATCATGGAAGTTCGTGATCCGGTGCTATCACTAGTGATCAACAACACGATGACCTTTACCGGTGGTTCGTGGATTTATGATTATAATTTCGAAAATCACGTCAAGAACTCGAGCTTGGAAATCATCTTCCACGCGTATGATGCATTCCCTCACCACGAGCAGCATAAAAAAGGATACAAGGTGGAAGTTTTCAGCCCGACCATGCGCATCGAGCAACCATTAAATGCTACGATATTGCGAGTCACGTCATTGCTATCCTTGGTCGTGAATATCAACGATGCTGATGATGATGTTGAAGAAGTCACTGCGAGATTAAACAATGACCAAGAAAATACACCAATGGTTTATTTAACGAAGGATTTGATCAGCGGGAAATGGAAAGGATCGCTTTCCCTTGCAACCACGACGGTTGGCAAATGGAAACTCGTGGTCATGGTCATTGATAATCTAGGTCATTCCCTCATTAATAATTCCTTGACCATGATCATCATCAACACGGCACCCTCGATCATTATCAATTCACCAACAGGAAATCAAAAATTGACAGCGAATTTCACGGTACAAGCAACCATCACTGATCTCGATAATGATTTGAAAACAGCATGGGTGGAACTCAACAACATCAACACGATCATGTCCTTGATTGGCGGCAAATGGCAAGCATTGATCGATATTTACAAGTATCCGTACAACACTTATGATCTCAAGGTCAAAGCCCTCGATGATAATGGCAACATTGCCACATCAATCGTGAGCGTGAGAATGAATCCACCAGAAATAATTCACGTTCTTGAAGAGGACATCAATTACAAGATCAGCAACGTGACCGCAAAAAGTTATATCAATGCCACGATCTTGATCATTCACGATGCTTCCTTGCGATCAATGGAATTGGTCGTGTTCTTGCCAAGCTCGTGGAAGGATGTCGTGATTGATATTTACAATGCCCCGTACATGCGTCGAGGTCTCCAAACGATAAAACTGAACCTGTATGCATCGAATAGCACGCATCTGGTTTTTAATTCATATACATATTTCCAAGCGACCGACGAGATCATATTAGCCGTCAAGACTCCCGAAGTATCATACGTGAATCAATATTATGAAGAATCGGGAGGATATACATACAACATCTATGAATACACGATGAAAACATATCGCTTCTTTGAAAACGTCCACGTGGTGGATTTATCCTTGTTATTAGCGACTGCTGGAGGGGAATGGACATTGCAATTCCAGATCGGCATCTATTGGGTGGCAGTTGACTCGTTGGAATACGAGTTCCAGGTTTATGGCAGCCAATATTCGATAAAGGTTGCATTTGTCCTCCCGAATATATCCGTGGGAGAAGAGGTCAAGTTCCGCATTATTCAATCGTTACCTCCGGCTGGACCGCCGATCAACGTTCAAGGATATATTTATGGTGGCGTTCTTTGCATCATCCCGGTCGTGATAGGCGTTCTTATACGCACGATCAAGAAACAAGGTACATATAACTTGCCTGGATTCGTGGAAAACAAGTGGTTTGAAATTTCAATGTATATTGCCGCGCCGGTAATATTTTTCCTTTGCGTGTTCCTCTTCGCATGATTTCTTTCTCTCTCTTTTTTCATTATTGAAATTCCACATGTAGATTCCATGTGTTTAAATTCGTTCCGGCCAATTCTATTTCAAGTGATAAGCGTGGATTATCCCATCTTCTTCAACAAGTACATCGACATGAAGGATCTAGAGCAAGTGCCATTTTTCATGGATCTTGAAAGCCTTGCAGGGGAAATCTCGATGGATGACATCAACATGCAATTTCGTTCATTATTATCATCCGTTTTTTCTCCTTCGGATTTCGTGGATGCTATCAAGAACTCGCTGATCCGGTTAAATACGGATCTATCAAACCCGGCATATATCGAAAAAGTATTTGCAGAAATGCAGATACACAAGCGGCATGTCAAGGAATACAAGCTACTCAAGAAAAAAATAAAAAACAAGCAAGAAAGCGAAGAAGATAAGCAGCGATTCGAGTTCTTGCAAGTCTTGCTGGATCGATCTTCCGGCATGAATACCGGGCGTGTTGAAGGTTACAAGAAGCCAATATTGAGTAATGATGAATTGAACCAAATCGAAGCGGATCGTGCGTCCTTGCGGTCCCTCAAGTTCGCGCCAACCGATGCATTTGAAATTGCCGAAATATCACGTTCAAAGTGGGTTAAACCTCTCCAAGTTGAATGTTACAATATTGATAGAAAAAAGCTGATCGAGCTGGGCAAGGACAAGATTCGGAAAAATCAAACGGTCAACATTGCTTCCATTCACGGCGCGAGTCATTCAATGGCTTTGCTGGTCACTTGCTTGAATAAAAACATTGATGTTGATTTTTATTACCACGCGGACCTGGAAATGGAAATGAAAGATGAACTCAATTACGTGCGCTACGTGGTCTTGAATGTATTGGCTGATCGCAAGATTCCCCTGGTGATCGTGAGAAGGGGTGAAAATGTGAAGGATATATTCTACCACCGTGGAGCGTTCCCTACGATATTCAAGCGTTGGTGTACAAACTTCTTCAAGGTTTCTGTATTTAAGGAATTAATGTTTGACTTGTGGGGGGACATGCTATTTGCAACGAAACCACTAGGAAACAAAGCAATTTCAAACCGTGTTGAAAAAAGAGCATCTACAATAGAAATTCTCAAGGTAAGGGGTGGATCGCTGGATGACAATGAAAGGGATGAAATGGATAGGTTGAAGGATGATATTGAATCGGGCGATCTTGATGACATGGAACTTGCATCGACAACCCAGCGACTTGCCTTGCTATCCGAGCGTGAAACCTTGGATTCCATCATCGAAAAATGCGATAATGAACTAAAATACAAGATCGAATACACGAAAAGCGGGCGACCATCCTATTCATCGACGGGAAAACACGCGTTGATAGCTAACATGATCGGCATTCAATCCCACCAAAGCGTTTCAAGAAGCCGTTTAAACCCATATCCAACGATGTCCGACATGAGCGAAAGGGGGCTTCTCGTATTTAATATCATGCCCGTTTATCGCGTTCCTTTGCCGTACCAAACGCATCCTGATTATGACCCGGAAAAAAAGGAAACCTATAACTTGATATTGCTAAAAGAAATCGGTGCCATGCGTAACGTTAATGAAAGGCGTTGGGGCCGACACGGCTGCGTTTGCTGTAATTTCGCGGGCTGGCCTTTCTTCCAATATCTCAAGGAAAACGACTCGAACGAATGGCATCGTGCAATAGAAATACGCGATCAAGCAAATAAAAAGTATTTTGAAGAAGGAAAGGGAAAAACAACGAAATATGAGATATATCGCATTGGACATGAAATTACCAAAGAAGCAATGGAAAAATACAAGGAAGAAACAAGGAAAGACTTGACCGAATCACCATTTTAATAAAATCTTTTTTTGAAAAGTTTGTCAATGGTCCTAGAAATTTTGAAATGTTTGTCAATGGTCCTAGAAATTTTGAAATGTTTGTCAATGGTCCTAGAAATGTTTGTCAATGAAGGTTAGAAATTTTTGAAATATTTGGCAATGAGCAATTAATCATCTATATCATAATGATCTTCGATTTTTTTCCAGCTTTTGATGAAATAGATGGCGCACGCCGTGAACATTGCCATGAACACGATGCACATCGTGGGCGAAATACTCCATACCCTATACCAATCACCAGATTGCAAGATAAACAAGTCAAAAAATGCATAAACAGATGATTCAGCCCCTAGACCCAGGCAATACATGAAAAAGAGCGTTTCTAAAAAACTATGCATCCGAAACCGATAAAAAATGATGAAAAAGACAATGCCAATCATCAAGGTAAAGACCGAACCCGCAGCGGCAATCAATACCTCTTCAAAGGGGAGCAACAATCGACCGAAAGTATAAGCCGTGTAACCGTTCGTGAATGACCATTCAAAGGGAAAATAAATCAGCTTGAATTGGATGACCTTGCCACCAAGCAATAAAACCATTATCACATGACCAAATTCGTGGAAAAAAGAGATCAATGTTGCCGCCGGGAGAAAAAGGATGCAAACATATAACACGATTTTCCAGATCATTCTCTTTTCTCGTAGATCGAATTTAATGCGATTTATCAATCTAGATCACGGTTTTTCATCATCGAAAAGATATTGTCTTGAAACCGATAAATACATCCGTATTTTAAAATAGTTTTTTCGCATCATTTTCAAAGCCTTATCTACATGTTATAATATATTGTTGCTTCATTAACTGCAACATAGGCGGTGGCAGGATTCAAAATCATGAATGAGTTTTATGAAATCGCGCGGAAAAAAAAAAATACAGATGTATTTGCTTCCGGTCAAGATATTTTTCAATTCATTTTTTATTTATTAAAGTATGATGAGAACATGTTGAAAAGTTATAAAACAATCCAATATTATTCCATAGCATTCTGACACTTAAATCCGGTTTTAGATTTATATTTGCATGTGCCTATATTTCATCAAATACACATCCTAACATAATCTCGATGATGATAAAAAATGAAAATCGCTCCAATTTATCTAAAGATGGAGGAATTAAACATATCTGAATTAGGATCGTTCTTGGAAAACACATTGAACATTCTTTCCACCCAGGACATTCAAATCCTTCATGAAGATGCAATTATTCTTAAATCATCATTGCCACATGAAATTTTAAACAAGAATGACTTGATGCAAAAATTCTCGTTGCTATTCGAGATGATGATTGCTCAAGTAACCTCGGGTACAATTCCTGTTGAAGATCAAGAAAAGATCGAAGCATTCTTTTCAGATAAGAAAATTGATTGGAAGGCAATAAAGAATTCGCCCGATTTCAAGCCCATTTATGAAGGAATGAACCAGGCATTGAATGAAAAGCATGTCAATACTCCAAATTTGGCACGGCGCGATTGGTTGATGATCCAGCAAGTCTTGGTTTTCATCGAAACAAGTGCCTTCAAGTTTGCTTTTCAATACATCGACAAGTATGGTTTATGGGATGTCATGCAGCCATTCTTCGAAGGTATCTATGAATTGGCAAATGAAGGCAAGAAATTGGAACGTGAAATGGAAAGTGCTGCTACGGTCGTCATTCCTTCATTCCAAGCATCTGACAAGATTTGTTTTACCGACATCTCGACTACATTGCGACTTTATTATGCCGATCACGTCACGCAAGGTTTGCGAAAGATGATGCAAGAGACCGACATGGAACACGGTCAATTGCTCGATATCATCCATCATTCCCTCAATTCGCTATCGAAAGCCCCTCAAGATTTCATGTATTCGCCAGCTTGCCTCGTCATGAAAGAAAAATATATGAACTTGATGAAAAGCTTGATGCGTGACATGCTTGCATTCATCAAGGAAAAATCCTTGCCAAGATCTAGCAATTATATGGCTCGTGCAATGCAAGAAGTTCTCGATCTATGGGAAGATGCCTTGTCGGATGTTCCGGATCATGCCCATCTCGTCAAAATCGGGAATTTGGAGGATTTAACCGTGAAGGAGGTCAAGCAATATTTACGCCATCAATACGCAAATTACTTGAAAGACCTCGTTTCCACGCTATTCAAGGACAATCCCTCGTTAACTTCCGAACAACTTCAAAAGATCATCAAGCTCATTCATCGTGAATGGATGGGATATAGATACGACGTTCCGCAATTGAAAAGCGTCGAGAGCAAGATGGCTTACGAGAAATACAAGCGAGAATTGATCGGCGTGATGGAAACAATAACCAAGGATGGCGTTAGCAAGCTTTGGGATGGTGGTACAGGAAGCGAAAAATATTTGATCAAGGAAGAAATGTACGTTCTTCTTGTCGAAGCTTTGAATGCTTCAACAGCTAGATTGCCAGCAATTCCGCTTCCTCACATTGCTCATAAGGATGAAAATTCGACTTTGATCGTGGATGACACTTACACGATTCAATTATTCAAGAACGGTAAGCCGGTCAGATCGACAAAACAAGCTGATGGCGCGAAGTTCATGTTTCAAACGGACAAAGTTGAATATACAAACGAAGATGCAATTGCATTTGCAGAATCTAGCATCGGTGGCACTTGGGAATTCGAAGATAAAGAGCAAATTCGGGGAATTACCTATATTAAATTAAAACGTAAAAAGGATGCAGAATCCACAAACATCGAAACTAAATATGAAGAGCCACGAGATTTATTCAATCTTTCGGCGTGTATGATTGACGACAAAGGCAAGATGGTTTGTTTCAGTAGCATCGGCAAGATCAAGGAAACGATCAAGAACACATATTATGAACAAGCTATAGTTGCAATTAACAAAATGCGCGAGAGCTATCCTCAATTGAGCCAAAAGGAATTGGATAATCTTATCGAGAATTTCTTTTGGGAATGGACCGGTCGAAAAACATATTCCTTGCATGTATTCAAAAGCTACCAAGCAAAACAAGCAAACGAAGATTTTGGCTCGGTAATAAAGGCATTGATGGAAGAAATATTCACGAAAGCCACGACGACTTCCACGTTCACGAAAGCAACCATTACAGGCAAGCAAAAAGACGAGATACGGGATGCGATATTTGCATTATTCAAGGATGCGCTCATTGCAACGAGTAAAAGTGCGATCAAGCCCGTTCCTGGCAAAACAGCAGATATTGTGGTTAATGAAGCAAGCCCACCCAAACTTGCCGGATATAAACTACACGAACCAATAACATCATTCCGCGAGATCAAGGACATTCTATACAATGAATATGCAGATAGATTAAGGCAGCTCGTGGAAAAAATGAAGGGATTTGGCAATGTTACAAATTCACTTATCAAGGAATGTTTTGCTTACCACGTCATGTTGCAAAAATATCCTGCCATGTCCATATTCAAGCGACAATCACCAGAAATCAAACATCTATCAAACATTTTTGGACCAGAGATTGATGAATTGATTGGCATGATGATACGGGATGCTGATGAAATGCGGCGTGAATTTTGCGATAGGACATTCGAAAATTGTCCACCAAAAATTGAATCATGGTCACAAGTTACCCAGGTCATCAATGCGATCATTCATGAAAACGTTGGCATCGTTGAATCCATATTCCAAGCTTGGATGCAAAACAAGGATTTTATCAAGGAATATGATCGGCTTCTCGTCGCTTTCATGGGTGATTTTCAAGAGACATGGCGTGTTTCCAAGCAAGAAGGAAATCCTCAATCCGTGTTAAATGACGTGTTGATTGCGATTTTCGATTCATTGTCAGATATATTCGGGCTGCAAGGAAAAACGCTTCGAGAAGAAGAATTCCAAATCTTGCACGGCAAATATAGCAAGGAATTTAGCAAGCTGTTCCAAAACTTCGTCATGGCAGATTTGGCTTCAGTATCCCTGGCTTCTGACAAAGCAGAATTATTGAAAAAACTCTATGTTTATGCAATTACCCACGCCAAGTTTCCAAACAAGAAGAAATGCCCCGAATGTGGAGAAGAAGTGCCAGAATTGGCAGAATATTGTCCATCTTGCGGTGCTGCATTACGTTAATCTTTTTAACTCGTGGTGAGCGATCATAACAATCCGAACGATAGACTTGTCCAAGTCCAAGATTTCCGATGCAATCTGGTCATACAAGGCATCGGAACGGGAAGCAGGTGATGACGTCGGCATTCTCTGGTATGGCTTTACCTGGATTCTCTCGATAGTTTTACTCATTGGTGGAGATCCGGCAATTGTCGCATGGATGGGTTTCTATCTATACCTTGATTTCGGAGCAGCATTATTCATCATTTTTTACATGTGGCGAAGCATTGATAAAGTAATAGACAAACCCTCGGTCACGTTAATTTTCAAATTGATCGTTTATCCTTGCACCGCTCTTGGCATCCTTTACTTGATTGGACTGATCTTGAAAACATTTTTACCTGGCGAGATAATTCCTACCAATGCCATTCAATATTGGGCCTTCGAATATTTCCGGCTGGTCAACTCGGAAGAGATGTTTTTTCGGGGTTTCGTGATTGATTTATTCGTCATAATGGGTGGCATGAGAGAACGCCAAACTTACAAGGTTTCCTTGAAGGAATTTTTCGCAACAGAACATGATAACAAGAATACAAAAATATTCTTCATGATTGGAATGGTAGTATCCGGGATTCTATTCGGTTATTTACATTATCAAGCTTACCCAAATGCGATTTATCCGCTTGTTTATCTCTCGTTATTGGGAATTGCTTGTGGATTTTTGCGATTCAAGTATGGATTGATCGCGGCAATTATTCTCCACGCGTTGAATAACATCATTGCGTCGATATTCGTCGCTTTATTATTTACCATAATGTGATAGACATGGATAAACAAACTCTCTGGTATGATTATCTCATATTCGTCTCGACCTCGATATTGGGCTTTTGTCTTGGTAGCATTTTCAATGTCGTGTCAATTCCAGCAGGAGGAATGAACCGATATTTGTTCATTTTCTTGATTCCACTTCTCTATCACCTGGTTAAATCACGCATGGAAGCGAAGAAAAAACACTTTCTAATCACCATTTTGCTCGGCATTTGTTTGGGAATATTCTCGTCGGATTTCCAAGATTTCGTGACCATGTTAATCACGCAAGGATCGTTATTCGTGTTAATATTCATCTTGTACATCATGACATTGCATTATTATTTCAAGATTCGGAGGCGAGCTGAAAAATGATGATCGGTTTGTTTTTCATGTTTGCCATGTTAGATGTCGTGCTGTTTATTTTTCCCATTTATCTACATCTTGGCTTGAAACAAGAAAGCACGATGATCAAGCGAACATACATGGCAAATATATTCATTTTTCTTGCGCTGCTTTGCTTTTTCACGATGGTTGATATGCCATTAGAAGGCTTTTTCTATCTTGGCATCGGTCTTGCCTTGATCTTTGGATTTTTGGTAAAAATAAGGGAATATTTCGTGATGACCAGGAACATGGAAATCGGCTTATATTTCGGGTTCATCGTTTCCTTGGGAATAGCTGGCATAATGACATTTTTCTTATTGACTCTCCATCCACCGATGTTTTTTACAATATATACAATAGAATTATCAGATTTTACAATTCTCGGGTGGAACTTTGTCGCAATGGTTTTTCTTGCTTGCGCATTGTTAAGCAAGGTCATGAAAGGATATGGTTATCGTAGTGTCATGATCACGTTCAGTATTCTAGCAACTCTTGCATTTGTTGGCTTTGCCACGACTGCATTTTCTGGCATTCTATTTCCGGGTCAATTGGATTTTTCTGGGCCATCCAACATGTTTTTCTTGGTGGTTCGATCCCCGCTGATCCAAATAGGTGCTGCGGCTATGGCGATGGCATCCCTATTAAAAGTGATAGACAATCCAAGTGCCGAAGCATTAGGGAATTTCATTCTCGTCATCATTCCTTTGATTTTTTGGATAACGACATTCATCGGGGTTACTCCTGTTCCCGAAGAAGTCATGAATTTTTTCGTCGGATTCGAGTTTTTTGGCTGGTTTTTCTTCATCATGATGATGGGATTGATATTCATAACGATAAGCGCGATGATTTCATTATTCTCGAGGATACCTAAAGCACGATTGGGAGGGTTGGGTTAAATGGCAACAGAAGAAGATCAGCGCATAATAAGCAAGTATTGGATACCATTCATTTTCATCCTAGTTCTTTGGGGATTTACATATGCAATTTTTGACGTGGTTAAGGTAGGCACGCATGTTTTGTTTGGCATCATTTTTTCAGACATCCAGATCATATTTATTTTTATTACACTTCTCTTCGTGAGCATTGGTTGGGTTTTCGTGGAAATAATCGCGTTGATCACGTTTACGTTACGAGTTCATTACCAAGAACAAGTGCATCAACTCGTCAAAGGCATACGGATTGCATCATCAATATTGCTCTTGATTTGCATCATTTTTAATTATGTGACCATTTGGCATTTCAATGATTGGCAACTTTACGCATTTTCCATTGGATTCACGGCATTGATCTGCGCGATATATTTCAAAAGCGCGAGATTCAAGCGACCAACAGATCCATCAACAGTGACAACGTATTCTCCCGATTTTGCATACATGTATATTCCCGTTCAAAAGATATTTCTAGCTGCCATTATTTCCGGTCTTGGTTTCATTTTCACGATTTTCTATTTCACCGGAACTCCTTGGGTTGTTTCAATCGTGGATGCTGTCGTGATGCAAATCATGGTGAATCCAATAATCATCACCTTGATCATCCTCGTGCTGTTATTTACCATATTCTTTCCCCTCTTGCAAATATTGACTGACTTGCTAGCGAATTATTGCAGGCAAGTGTTGAGTACCGAAATGAAAGAACGCATGAAATTCATAAGGAAATGGACATTGATCTTAATTATTGTAGTCGTATTGATGCGAGTCGTTCCCTTCTTGGACTTCATCCCGGATTTCATCAAGCCAGGGATTTCATTAGCCGCAATGCTATTGTTTTATTTCATAACAAGCAAGCGAAACAAAAGTGTTTATGCAGATAAACCAAGTTAGACATATATGGATTATCATCAATGAAAATACATGATGAAAATAGCGTGAAACACGATGACGAAAACAAAAGTCGGAAATCCTTTCAAGAAAATTCACCAGAAATTGAATCAAACCCAACAAGATTTTAGGAATGTAAAAGTCGAGTTCGAGTTAAATAAACGTCTTGATGAATCGCGCGTTTTCGAGATAACGTGCGAAGAAACCATCAATGTTTTTGATAAAAAAGTTAAAGACGTGAATTGCGACGTGAATATCAAGCTCGATAAAGAACCGAAAAAAGATGAAAAAGAGCTTGCGAAAATATCATTAGGTTTTGGCAGCGATGCAGTAAAAGAATCAAAAAAAGAAAAAGACGATTCATAATTTATTTAAATCATTTATTATTTTTCCACGTTCATCCGTCAATATGGCCTTCTTCTTTTCATAAACGAGATGCCATTCCTTGGTATCCTTGGTTGCCGTGAACTCGACAGATTCCACATCATCTTGAACATCCGATATCGAGAAACCAAGATCAATCAATACTTTTTTCAATTTTTCCCATGTTTTTGGAATGGTCACAACCTTTTCCATGACGATTTTCTTTGCCTTCTCGATGCCTTTCAAGATTTGGAGTCGCTCGATGATTCCAATGCGCGTGGCTACTTGATCACGCTGTTTCATGAATTGCTCGTAATTCCCTGATGCGCTTCGGTTATCTATTGCCGTCGCTTCTTCGCTTAATTTATTCGCTGCTGGATCATCGGACAAGACTTGTACATTCTTGTCGAAATCTTGATCTATTTGATTGATCTTATCCTTGATTATTTGCTTTGCCTGGTCAATAGCTTGTTGATCATACGCGAGAAGTGATAATTCTGCCATATCTTGAATATCCTTTAACATTGCACTAGTCGGTTCTGTTTTCTTGATACGTTCAGCCAGCATCGAGAGCATGTCCGTTGCATATTTATTCGCATCTTTCACGTCCATTTTTTCCTTTGCCTTGGCTTGAAAATCGCCAGCGAGTTTCTTCAAGCGTTCATCTTGTATTTTCGTTGCCTTCAATGTTTGGGCGATCTTGTTCAAGTCATCCTTGGAGAGATCATGTTTCGATAAATATTCACATGCCTTGGCTGCTTGATCTAACTTTTTCTTATCTCGTAACATGCCTTGCAAATCTTTTATCATTTCATGTGGTATTCCTTCATTTTGAATCCGCTTGGCATGATTTAATATTTCTTGGATCAAATCCTTTTTATTTGGATTTGCAGCGAGATCGGCTTCCAATTCAGCAATCTTTTTTGTCAATTCTTGCTTCGATCCGATTTTATCGAGTTTCTGCTTCTCCAATTGCAATCGTTTTTCATCGAGCTGTTTTTGTTTTTCTGGCGATGTTTCTTTTCGTTTCTGCATGGCTTCGAGGAGTTTTTCAAGAACTTCATCAGGCAAATTAGATAATCGTTTCCACATGTCTTCGCCCTCGACGCCAGCTTTTTCCAATTGTTTTTCTAATTTCGAAACGAGGGATTCCAATTCCTCTGGAGACAAAGCTTTTTCCTTTTCTTTACCCTCTTTCCCTTCTTCGCCTCCCTTTCCACCCTCTTTTCCTTCTTCCTTTCCTTCCTTGCCCTTTTTCCCGGTTTCCTTACCTTTCTTCTTCTTACTCTTGCTACCGCCGCCGCCAGGTTCAGGCTCTTCCTCTTCCTCTTCCTCTTCGGGCTCTTCCTCTTCCTCTTCCTCTTCGGGCTCTTCCTCTTCTTCAGGTTCTTCTTCCTTGGATTCCTCGCCTTCTTTTTCTTTCTCGGTTTCCTCGGATTTTTCCTTGCCTCTTTTACCTTGTTTTTCGGGTTTTGGAGCTGGACCCGTCGGTGGTTCTTCTTCTTGAACTGGCGTTTCTTGCTCTGCGGGATTTATCTCCGGTTGTTGTTGTGGCTTTTCTGGAGCTGGTTCTTCTATGCCTTCTGGACCTTTTTCATATTCTATTGGTGGTGGTGGTATCCATTTTTTCGGTTGTTGAACAGGAAAATCGCCCCCACCCTCGCCCCCGCTTGGTCCTTTTGGCATTTTTACCTTGATGCCATCCAATCTATATGATAATTCAAATAAAGAATGTATTTCTTCACCCAAGAAATTAACAAAATTCTCGATTTTCAAGTTCTCCAGGGGCATGTTGAATTTTTGTTCTATCATTTGCTTGAAAATTCCAAAATATAGCTGTAAAAATGCCGTGGATAGTTTAAAATTAACTAAAAACCTAAAAAAATCCCCAAATTCCATTCTTTGATCATTGATCCTAAAATCATAATTGAACTCGCATGAAGTTAAATTAGTCGAATCAATGTTGATGACTTCCATTGCCATTCTCAAGTTAAAGGATTGCAATGACAATTCATTAATCAAGAACTTCTTTTCATCATATGCGAAAAGGAGGTATGAAGTTACTCGCTTGAAATGCTCGATAAGACGAGCAATCTGATCATCATCTTTTTTAGTCAATTTTAATCGCTCCCAATGATATTTGATATTTTAAATTCCGTATCCTTGTATTTATCTTCAATGGTAGATATTTGATCTTCTAATATCTTTACTAGGCTCGTAGAAGTCAAGCTACGCGCTATATATTCTTCTCTTTTTTCTATATGAGTTTCTAAATTTTCTACAGCTTCAAAACGGGCTACTTGATTGCAAACCCATTCGATCATGAAACCATATTCCAGCTTGCTCTTGTATTGCCGGGAATTGAACTTGTGATACATGGCAAGCAAGTTTCCAACGGCAAATAAATTCTCTGGCTGATTACCAATGATCAATTTATGATCAGTTATAACAGGAATCATGAGGTCGGATTTTCCGAGAAATTCAAGAATTGTCTTGACAAACGCGCTGAATCGCTCGAATCGGACAAGTGCTTTTCCACGCGTTGTCGAAAATAAATAATCCTCGTAAAACTTCGATACCTTCGCGGCACGTCGTTTGATAAGTTCTTCATTCAATTTATCGAACCGGTCTTGAGCTTTTTGGCTTGAAGCTGTATCTTTTGACGTGCTATATATATCATATGCAACCTTGATCTGGGCCTTGATTTCGGCAGATTTCATGCGAGCAATGTCATAATCCAAATTCTTAACGATACTTTGTTGGTCCTCGTGTCGCTTGCCAACATCTTCATCATTTTCATCGAGTAACATGATGATAGCAAAAGGGGCTGGTATATCTTGCGTTTGCAATTTATCTTGAAGAATGCTACTAACCTCATCAATGCTCAATATTCGCTGAAATACATCTGTAACAACAATTCCCTTGACAACCAACACTTCCTCTTTTTCGGGTTGTTGTATCCGATTTTCCTTTATCTCTGCCAATATCTTTTCCAGATCACTCACATTCATTTTTAATTGTCTTTTTAAATAATTTGTTGCAAGCTCCGAAAGCTTTGAATCGAAAATGGGAATTTCGCTCGGGAATAATTCTTTATCATGAGCATTCTTGACAAATTCCATGAACTTGTCTTTTTCATAAGAATATATTGTTTTCGCGATTAAATCCCCGGTTTCTGCCACTTTTTTCTGGATACGATTTTCAATCATCGTGTCTATGACGTTTTTTTCAGCATCTTCAACATCAAGAATCTTGATGATCGGTTTTTGAAAAGTCGGCACTTTAAGCTTCGCAAGTGATTCGACGGCATCTTCCGTGAGATCGAGATCAACCAATCCAAGTCCTGAATATTGTTCGAAAAGGAGGTCCACGAAACGGATATCACGTTTTCCCGATTCATGAATAGTGGACAATGAACTTAATACCATTTCAACCCTTTTATGCGAGGCTTCGATCAAGAATTTAGCATTGACTTCACGCATGATGATGGAATAACCGATGCTTTCACGTGGATCAAATTCGAGATTAATTTTTTTATAAAACATTGGCGAATCTTTCAACAATTGTAAATTAATGAAATCATCATCCGCTCTAATTCTTGCGATGATTTGAGACATTTTTTCATTAAAATCGCTCGCCTCTTGGCTTAAAGCCATCATTTTTACCATTGATTCGGATGTCAATTTCTTGTAAATTCTTTCCTTACGTTCTAATAATTTGGCTTGTCGTCGTTTTTCCAAATCTTCCTTGCTCTGTTTTTGTTGTTGCTCTTCATTAGAAGAATATCTATATGAATAAGATACTTGGGACACTTCATCGGTAAAATATTCTGGATCACACCAATACCAAATAAATTGTTGCGATGTAGGTACATAAGTTCTATCACCCAAACGCGAGATTTCGAATCCCTCTTGATAACCTTTCTTGCCAAGATCAGATACCATAACTTTTTTTGCAGTTATTTTTCCATTTTTTTCCAAAAGCCCGATTTCCAAATCACTCAGCGCGTTTTTTATCGAAACATTAAAATATTTTTTAAATATATCGCGGAATTTCTCGGGTTTGATGTTACTAGCACTCGCACTTCGAACCGTGCCATATTGATCATAAGTCAATTTATTATCAACGATCAATCTATATAACGGATCTAATTTAATCGAATATTTGCAAGTATTCAAAATCCAATCCAAATCCTGGTAGAAACCAAAAACTTGACCAATTACATCCCTATCCATTTTTTGTGGCATCGAATAAACAAGACCGAGCTTTGAGGATATACCATCTAGGGCAATCTTGCTACATTCGATCATTTTCTCTTGCGTGATCGTTCCCCAAAGGTCCGCGCTCAAGAGTTTGGCAATATATTGGCGAATCTTGCTCTCTGTATCATATGTTAATTTCTCCCTATCCTCGCTCAATCCCCATATATCATTTAATATACAAATCACGTGACCATTTCCACTTCCCTCGAATTTAATTGATAACGGGCAATACACCGGAGCTTCATCGGGAGTTGATAGGACATGATAATACGATGATTTATTTTCTGTTGATAATGTCATGAAAAATTTTGCTTGTACTACTATTTCTTCCAAAATAGGATTGAAATCCTTATCACGCTTTGGTTGGTTCGTTAGTGGATCGATGACGGGTTCTCTCACGCTAAGCGTTTTTTGAAAAGTATCAACTTCGAATTGAGTCAGATCAAAAGCGGGTTTCGTTGAAATGACCAAATTGTTTTTAATACCGTCTTTAATCAGCTCGAAATTGATGATCAAGTGATTCGATGATAGATTGGTCAAGAACTCCTTGCAATAACTGATATTAAATATACTTCTTCCCTCTTCTCCTAAATAAATCGTTACTTGAACTTCATCTATGAAATCCATGTTAGTCCTACGCACGACCGGATGCAAATCTGGATCGGCTTCCTTGCTAATTTCGATCAAGTAATTACCACATCTAACGAGTGTTTTAGGAAGTGCGATGACCGAGAAAAATCCAGTTCCAAAGTTCCGAGATTTCTGCTTGGTACTCGAATATAATCGAAACAGATATTGATTGACATTTTTCAATTCGATGATTCCCTTGTTGATGATGGTTATGCATCCTTCATCAACATTATACTTGATCCAAATGGTAAGAACTCCATTAACTACTTTCGATGCTTCGATAGCATTTTTAACGAGTTCAACATATGCATTTCCCCTTGCCCTAAATGCAGCATCACGAGCATTGACCGTCCAATCAAGTTTTGGTACTCCCCCGGTTGAGATTTCGGAAATAGCGGGCATTTCCGAGGGTTGAGCAATGGAAGTCATTACTTCCGGTCTAGCTTCGATTTGGCGCGATTGAAATGATGTTTGATTTAATCTTGTTAAAAGATCAAGTGAATCATTGAATTGACCTATTTCGACTAGTGTTGTCATGATCATGTATAAATTTTCACGTGACTATAAGAATTTAACATGGAAGAGATCAATTCGAAATTCAAGAAACTGCTCGACATGAACTTCATGGGTGAAAGATTGCATCGTTCAGCTGAATCTTATGATCCTTATGAAATGCGAAAATTGCAACCGATGCCTGTCGAACTCGCGGTCATAGATCCGCGATCAATTCCTCCCGTGCCAGGAAATAGCATCGCGTCCTTGAAACACGTTCTCATTACACATGAAAATGGCATGATCGTGTTTTATATTGGAAGCCAATCAATGTTGGTGGATGAATTTACACCTGGATTTAACCAGATCGATGGCATAGCAATACATGAGCTATGGCTCGACAAGTCCTGGTCATTGAATATCAAGCTTGAAGGAGCGAAATCAAAAGTTTTGAAACCTGGCGATGTATTGCTAGGCGATCCAAGCATCAAGATCAAGGAAATAATACCAGCCATGAACGATCTTGACATGAATGATGATCAATTAACGGCGATAGCAATCAAGGAATTATCGACACGTCGATTCGAGTTTTTCGATGCAGTAAAACGGTGGGCAATGACCAACAAGGATACCACGAATTTTGCTTACATGCTGCAGCAATTGATCAACAACAAGGCAATCAAGCGTGATACCATGCTTGATTCGAGCATGGACAAAATATTTTTAACAAAAGGATTTATATCGAATGTTTTTTCACCCTTTCATCCGCTAATATATCACGAGTTCCAGGCGCGGCAAGTTAATGCGGCCTTTGATGAGCACGATCCAACAAGCGAATTACGCGAAATGCTCTTGGATTCTCGTTTTTTCAGTTTTCAACATTTTAAAAGCACATTCAATTCAAGAAACACGACAATGGACAAGAAAACAAGGGATAACCTTTTCCTGGCTTTGAGCAAGACGGTGTCAGGCGCGTTTCCAACGCAAGAAAAAAACGAAATAATATGGCATCCGCATTGGTTTGATGAAGATTTTGCAACGCGATGGCGAGAAAAGTTAAGAAAAAGTTATGAATCCATTATTAAAACACATTTTTCCCTTCTCGTTGCAAATGACAAGATCAAGGATTGGATTGTACCCGAAAATGAAGTTCAAGCAATATTAGGAAATCACATGGAAACAATGCAATTTCTATTCAAAATTCCGATAATCAATCTCCACGTTTTTCATCCACTGATGCGCTGGGATCACTTGAACCCGCGATTTTTTTACGATGGAATATTCATCATCAAGCCAGAAAATGCAGATGATGTCGGGGTTTCCGATCCAGAAAAATTTATACCGCTTGCATTCAAGCCAGGGATCGTGAGCAGGACGATCATCATCCATCCACTTCAATTATTCATGGCAGATATGTTTGGATGGGACGAATTGGTACGCCAAACCTTGCATCATGAAATCGTCCACGTTTTGCAAATGAAATTTACCACGAACATGATGACCGGGCAATTCTTGAAAAATCCCCGCATGTTGAAAACTGAAACCGTGAAAAGATCGCTATCATACCTGGACCATCTCAAATCGGAATTGCCTATCAATCAAACAATTGATCTATTGGAGAAAGTTAATGATCAATTATATATACACGAGCGGATACCTCAAGAATTAGAGCATCGGTATAATCTCGATGATTATGTTTCAATGCATGGTGGACATACAAATGCTTTCATCACCATGATGCAAAACTTCAAGGAAAAAGAAATTGCTTGGATTCAACGAAGAGAGTTTTTTCAACTTATCAATAATTTTGCTTATCGTTTGACCGGGGAAAGTATTACTAAAGGATTCGTCTTTTTAGGAAAACCGGAATGACATGCATTAAAGTCATGTTAAAGCGATAATATAATGTGAAACAATTTAATAAAAAACATCACGGAAAAATAACTTTATATGTCCTTGCCTCGATAATACTAATTATCTGATGGAATGTTGTTGTTGTTTCTCTTTTTTTTTCTACGTTTAATGGGGTACGGGGGCACTAACTTTTTTAATCTACATATATAATGATTATCAGATCATCATGAAACGTCAATTGCTCTCATTCCTTGTAATCAATTTCCTTTTGATCACGCCATTGATCATGATTCAAGCAGGAAAAGAACTCACATTATCCGGCTCGCTTGTCAGCAATACAAAAGGAACGATCTTGATGGACTCTCCAGATTACGCCTCTGGAGATGCAACGATAAAAATATACACGAATGTTTCATCAATCTCGAAACATAACTTGACAATAGATGGCAGCTTGCTGAAAACGACATCGATCAAGCCCGGTGTTCTCAATGCAACCTCCTATTCAATAGTATATGGCACGTTATCTTCTGGTAGCATGAGTTCGATGAATAAGGCAGATGACACCCCTCTAAAAATCGCTTCGATACATCACCATTCTCATTACCACGCAAGGATTGATGTCTCATTTTATGCGATAGGTCTCGCTCCGAACATTCTTTTATCGCTAGAATATGCATTGAGAGTCAAGACGAGTATTAACACTCATTTGCGAATGTACACGCGTTCCAATGGTGATTGGGATGAGCATCAAAATATCGCCTCTTCTCCAACGAGCTATACCTGGTATAATCATTCCATAACCAACGTCAATCCAACGGTTTCTCACATCTATCAAATGCGTATTGATGCACGTGATGGCGGTGCATTCAATCTCGATATTGATTGCTTGATCTTGAAATATGTCATTAATTCCACGATTGAAGGATATATCTTGCTCGATACATTCGCTTTGGACACGACCTCGTATTCTGATGGCTTGCATCAATTAAAATCGAGCATTGACACCTATTCTGGCGGTAAATATACTTTGACAAAAAGCATCGTGATCGACAACACTGATCCTGTCATAACCTCGTTGACGTATAGCCCTTCAGCACCGAACAATTCAAAAACAATGATAATCGAGGCAACAATTGATGAGGACAATCCCGAAGATAGTTATGGCAGCTATGAAGCATACGATTCCGATATTATAGTTCCCAATGGCATATCAACATCGTTTAAATACAAAAACGTCTTTTCCAACGGCAGTTACACATTCACGATGACCGCGATTGATAAAGCAGGAAACATCGGAACGGATGACATTACATTTGACGTGGCATTTGCCGTGAAAAAAATCAAAGATCCGTCTTTGTGCGTTCTATCACCAAGTACCATCGTGAGGGATTCAATCGACGATGAATTGAATGTTACCACGTGGAACGCGAAGGGATTTAACTTGTATCTATACAAGGACGGCGTTAAATCGAGCAAGACATGGTATGATGGTAATGAATCAACATTGATAGCGATAGATGCCACGGGATGCGACGAGATTGCATGGGTTGTCGAATTATTCGATTACAAGAATAGTTTTTACATGAACACTTCGTTTGAATCGGAAATCATTGATCTTCAAATCATCAAGGTCCAAGCTCCTTCAATCGAGATTCTAGCACCGAATGAGATTTACCGAGATTATACAGATGGAATCTTGGAAATCACGTCGAAGAATGCATCGGGGTATTGGTTACACGCGTTCAAGGATAGCGTGAAGCTTGGAAAGACATGGTATGATGGCAATGATACCGATTCAATAGCAATAGATCCGTCGGATGCCGACGAGCTATCATGGACCATTCAATTATACAATGGCACGGGAAAATTCTACGGGAATTACACGGTCACGACCACCATCATCGAGCCAGAAATTGTCGAGATCAAGTATCCTTCGGTGAATGCAATCATTCCCGACAAACTTCAAAAAGAAATTGTTGGCGCATACATGACCATTACGACTGCCGAATCTACGGGGTATTGGTTACACGCGTTCAAGGATAGTATGAAGCTTGGAAAGACGTGGTATGATGGTAATGATACCGATCAAATTGCCATTGACACGACAAGCGGCACGGATTTATCTTGGGTTATCGAATTGCAGAATAACAAGGGAATATTCCATAGCAACACGACCGTTGCAACGACTCTGGTTGATCCCATCATCGCGCCGGTAACAATCGCATATCCCACGTCAATGATCGTGGGCGATAGCTTGGAATTGTTATTCGAAACAACCGAAGAAGCCGATTTCAGCTTGACATTGGATACGATCATGGTTGCCGAGGTAGATGATTCACTCTCTCTGGCATATACTTTCGAACCGACATCAACGGGAACTTATGATTTCTCTCTCTCGTTTGTTATCGGTGGAGAATCCATAGATTGCGATTTTTCGATCATCGTGAATGAAGAATCACATTATACTCCTGCAAAACCCGTCGATTATAGTTGGATATGGATTGCCATCATTGCAATGGTCGCAATCATATCCATCGTCTGGATCACCCAAAAGAAGCGGAGAAGGTAAAATAATGAATTATCGACCTTTCTTTATTTTTTTATCATTGTTATCCGGTTGTTCATTCGTGATTTCCATGAATTTAACAATCGTGATGCTCGATAATATTGAAACAATGTTCTTGACCATTGGAATAACACTTACATGGGTATTAATCTCTGCTTTAAGTCTAGTTGGATTCACGTCGGAGTTCTATAACATCATTCCATGTACACAAAAACAATAATTATTTTTAACTTTTTAGATGAGTTTAATGGCGCAAGAGCAAGCATCATCGGATTTTTACACGACCATTTCAAAGATTGAAAGCTTGCTCGGAGTGCGATTCGTTTCGGCAAGCATAAAGGAAGGACTCGCACTTCCCGAAGATTTTTACACGATCATTTCAAAGATAGAGAACTTGCTCGATGCAAGATTCGTTTCGGGAAATAAAAAAGCAGAGATTTCATTTCTGATTAACGGCTTGCTTGAATACATCATCAAATCTGATTTTATCAAGAAGATAACGGCGATCAATTGGGAAACGCTTGATGCCAGCAATGTTATCATGGAAATGCTTAATGGATTGACCTGGTTAAGTGGTCCTTTAGCCATTTCACCATCTATCGATCCTGGCACGTTATATTTTTACAAGATTTATGATGCATTTACTGATAATAGCCACCGATTGTTTATCAAGGGCATATATCAAGTTCATACCGCGATCAAGTATTATATCATCATGGCTGATAGTAAAAAAATCAAGATCGCAGAGATGCCAGAATATAAGTGGATAGAACATAAACATAATGCAATAATGCAATTACTTGATGATTTGGAAACGAAAGCGAAAAATGCAGGGATTGATTTGAAAATCAATTCCCGAACGGGAGTCATTCTACCAGCCGGGAACGATGAATATCACGAATATTATTATTTCTTTGATCAATCCGATGCCGTTGAAATAAGCAAGAACATCGGGCTTTCATCCATTTTTGATAAAATAATCGCAGCATTGCAATTTGTCGTAAATCAAGATAGCGTTTATTATTACTCAATTCACAAGAAATTATCACCAAATGAAATAGCAAAGAAATACATTAGCGAAATTGAAACTGCAAAAGACAAGAAAGAATTAAACTTGATATATAATAAATGGAATGAAACATTGCTCTATTCTCCAATGTCTACCCTATATACAAGACTTGTAACCACCAAATTTGAAACAAAGCTCGATCAATTCGAATGAATGTTTAAAAACACACGCATCTATTATTCATTAAAGAACATTCGTGATGAATCATGGTTAAAAAAATAGTGAACCTTGCTTCTGATCCCGATATTACCATCGGTGGAAGCAAGGATTTGAACGAAACCAAGCTTTTCTCATTACCATTTTTGAGGGTATTATCAACAATTGCTTCGAAAGAAGTGAATGCCGAAGAGGTAAAGCGAATCTTGGATGAAATCATTAACCAACTGCCATTGTTTCCGAATCACGCATTCGATGTCGATGCTTTACTAGGGCGTGGGGTTAATGCCCAAGAAGCCGCAAAAATAGGTGAAGAACGAGACACGTTTTGGGCAAAGACCGGCGAGTTCTATGCAAAGGTTTGCAAGGAGGCTCAAACCGTTTTTACCCAATCAGATATTGATCAAGTTTTATTCTTGATCAATTTCATGCGCGCGTATCTTGGATTGCCCATTGTGTCGGATGCGCAAAATTCACAATTCTCGGGTGATTGGGGTCCAACCGATGGTTTCATTGCATCGCAGCAATTCGTTACCCGGAAATCCCAGATCCCCGCGAGCGTGTAATTTTCTTTTTCTTATTGTTTCTTGGTGATCGCCTTTGCTGCAATTCATCACCTCACGCGAATTTGTTGAGAATTATCCGGTATATGAATTAATTCAAGCAGAAGGCGACTTGATAGATAGAGATTCCTTTATCGAACGTTTATTGACATTTCATTCAATTTCAAAATCATTTTATGAACTTCCTGTTACCCATCCTTCAAAGCAAGAATTCCTGGCAAGTATCAATTCCGAGCTTTTTTTTGCTCAATTAAACAAGATAAACAAGTTCATTTCATCTGCGGCATTCATGAAATCTTTCGAAGAAGAAAAAGGTGGTTTGGAAGCATTAAAAGCGATCCGCGAAATCTTCTTTTGCATCAAGCTATATCTGACATTCGACATGCTTCCAACCACGACTCAAATCAACAAGCGAAATGAAAAAGTTGGCTTTGAAAAGAACGCGATTGAAACATTGGAAATGTTCTTGATAATGCCTGAAAGAATCGCCCCGATGAATTATACCCCGTTATCAAATGAAATGATAGATACCATACGCAAAAATATTTATATCGAAGTCAACGATCTTTCAGCCGTAAATGACCAGCTTGAAACAATAACGAATCTTGAATTGGTCGAAGATTCACTTCATGAAACGCCAATTACATTCAAGACTTTCATGAAAAACATCGTGGAAGATAAACACGACATCTTGCAAACGATTCGAGCGAGATGGGGCTTAAATGACAAGGCACGAAAAGCTCAAGCAAAAATAAATCGAAGCATTCCACGTGCATCGTTATTACCAAATCGAAAAAACGTCTATTTTTTCCTTCATGATTGGCGATTGATCACCGATGATCAAGACTTGATAATCGAAGAAAATGTCCATGCCTTGAATTTATTATTGCTCGCATATTATGGACAAGCTTTTGACCGGATTTCGATAAAAATTCAAGATATTTCCGAATGGCTCTTGCCTTGATCTTGATCTTGATCTCGGTCGAGCATGTTTATATCCCCTCGCAAAAATAATTAGTCATATAAACTTATTCGTGACCATCATGGATAGACGAGAAAAAACAATTACCTTCGTTTTAGGTTCTATTTTTTCGGCATTAATTCTTGTATCGGTAATTACAGCTGGAATAACATCTTCTTCGCCTCGCGCCGTTCTCATACTCCAACCAAAAAGTCAAATGGAAGTTGGTGATTGCGTGTATCATGGCATATTTGATGAATATCAAGTCGGATCGGAAATTCTTTCGGAGTTCAAGGCAGTTATAAAATCCGAGGTCATTTCAAATGCAAGCCTGGGATTGGATGGTGATGGCTTGTCAGATTTGACTTTGCTTTCATCAATGATATTTGGTCAAACAGATGCAGGCGAAATATCCGTTCCAAGTTATATGGATATATACTTGGCAAATTCAATATTGAATCTCGTCAATTTACCAACACAAATTGCATTATTACCTCCGTATGCTGATGTGAATGTTGCTGTCCCACCGATCAATGCGATGCATTTCGTCACATCAACCGGTTATTCCACATTTGAAAAAATCTTGGACATCATGCATGAAAACGGATTTGCTTACACGCCAGATTTATCCAACGAAATTCAAGCATTAGGTGAATATCCAAATTATCTATTTCCCGAGGATGGAGATGGTGATATTATTGACGATCAAGGAACAATAAACTATGTCAAAATCGGCAATTCGACCAATTCATTCAATGCACGTAACAATGACATGACATGGTCGAGCAATAAAACGGGCTTTGGCGAGAATATCATAGATTTCAAGATCGTTGAAGATAATGCAGATTCCTCGTTAACCGGAAGGAGCGGTCCTCTAGCATCATTCTGGATCAAGATCGATGACTTGTCACGGAGCAACATTTTCATGTATTTTGGATCTTCTGCTTGTGGTATTGGATTGAAGATCAATACTGATGGCTCGATGGAATACATGACCGGTGATTATTATTATACTGCTGGTGATTGGTATGCATACGATCCACATCCCGACGATTATTGGTCCGTGGGAATGACGCTTGATGAAGATACATGGTACAAGATCGATCTGGGTTATGATCTCGGCGATCCGGGTTATACTCATAATCCATACACGTTTCGATTGTGGATTAATAAATTGTGGAGCTGGAATGTCTTGAGCTGGCCCTATGAAGAATATTATTATGACATGCCATTAGCCGTTTTCAATCCACCATCGCTCAGCGATCCGTGGGAAACGTTTTTCTTTGCCAATACCGCAGAAGAAGCAAGTCAGCCATCAGTAATTCATCTTGATGATTTCACGTTTTTCAGCTATGACCTCAAGGGTGATTCCACATCAATAATTTCCGATATATCAACGACGCTTCTCAATTTGCTTTCATTTTATCACATGGCCGTCTTGCCATCAAACTTCAATTATCAAGTCTTGTTCGATATTTTCAGCGGTGTAAATCGCTTCTCATATGAAATGCCGGTTTTCAAGATCACGAATAATATAAGAGAATTCCGTGTTGTCGTGAATGAAACCGCATTTTATTCATTCAGTGAAAGCTTGCTCGAAGTAATACTTGGCTTGGATTATAACACGTTAACCATGGGAAGCTGGGAAAGCCGTATCGGCGTGAACATGACACTTTGTTGGGATAAGCGAATCGACGCTCTCAATGACTCGTCAATGGTAGTATATTACAAGGACCTGGACATGACGCGTCGAACCGGATTAAAACTCGTCGCAACAACCCTTGGCGGGTATCCTGTATCCCCGGCCATGACAGAATATGCAGCAATATTCGAAAGCATTGATGAACAGATCGAATCAGCACGAAATCTTGCCATCGGAATGAGCATCACCGTATCGCTGGCAGCTATGGCAGGGGCAGTATTCATCAATTATGCGATAAAGAAACGATAAGACCTTTTTCTTTTCATTTTATTATGATAAAGAGCAAATATATTTTTGTCAATGAAAATATAGTTCTCTCCGTGTTTGTATGCAAGTTTTTCTTCAAGCATGTAGAACAATGGGAATGATACAACAAACAAAATCCAAAATATTAACGGCGGGACAAGATAATGAAAAATAAATATATCTAAAAGTGAAAAAACTGAAATTGGAAAGGATATACATGCAAAGAAATTAATGACGCGTTCATGATAAACTGCATGGAAAATCTCATGATTCAATATCATAATGAATCTCTGTTCGGAATTTAATGAAAAAACATCTTTTATTTTGCCGAAATGCATTATGTCTTTCCTTTCGGTATGAATATATTTATCATTAATCCAGATCGTCCTTCTTTGCCAATCACATTTCCCCCCAATTGATTCTCTCATTTTATCGAAATGGGATTTTGAAAGCAGAATTTTCCACATTTTAATCCATCTTAAATGGATCAGATTGATCTATAAAAAGAAATGATATTAATATACATATTAAACATATTAAACATAATATATGCAGAATTTCTCTCGTTTCTGGAATTTTTTACACCAATCACGCGACATGGGCCGTACCTTGTGGCGCGAGCAATAACAATCCTTGCTGAATGACTTGCAGCAGCCACAAAACTCGAAAAATACGAGTTCCATGAATTTACGATCCTTGGACCATAAATCTTTATTGAAGTCGAGCAACCGTCGCAATTGTTCCTCGGTATGGTATTGGTGCAGCAAGTATTCGCTATTGAATCGCGGATCGTCAATGCTCACCAATTGTCCATCATTAACCAAGAGCATCGAGGGCAAATATTTCAAGCCAAGATCTCCTGCAACGCTGCGCATGGGAGAACCTTTTGAAATGTCGATCTTGAATGCCTTGATCATGCCTTCTTGCTCGATTTTCTCCAGGATCTCGATTTCCTTGGGACACCAGGTGCAATCGGAGCGACAGAACATGATCACGCCGGTTCCCTTGATAGTCTCAATAAACATTGATAGATCGCTTATATCTTTCAATTCAAGTGTTTTCATGATGTCACCACCGTTAGATGATCAAGCACGTCATTTACACACTTTTAAACCCATCGGTCAGAATGTTTTTATTTCTAGATGGAAATACATGGTTGATCACCATGTCCGAAAAACGATTTGATTTAAACAAGAAAACCTCGCTTATGCTACGTTTCGTGGTATTTTTCATCGCGTTGGGCATCGCTGCTGCGGCATTGACCTTATTGATCGTCAATCTAGCTCATTATTTTGGCGCAGATACGGAGATAGGATACGGTATCTATTGGAATTTCAACGTTTTCTTCAATTTCATGGTTTCATTCATCATATTGCCCATCGTCATCATGTATGTCAATTCCCAGCGTGAAAAATTAAAGGAGGAATCGTAAAACCTTTTTCTCTCTCTTTATTTTAACCAAAATCGAATTTTTCATCGAGAAACCGTTTTATCGCGTGCTTGCGGCGTTCGCCATCCGCGATTTGCCCGACCAAGTTTAAAGTTTGCTTGTCATTAACGTTTAAATCATCAAAATCATCAAACTGATTTTTCTTTTTCAAAGCATCAAGTTCATCAGCATCAGAAATCATTTTCCTCGCAAGATCCCGGCTTATTACTATCGTTTCATCATCATTTTTCTTGTCAATCTCGATCATTTCACGCGGCATTTGATTCAAATGATCAACATCGAATGCATTGATTTCATCTTGAAATTTGATGGCATTATATCCCTCTTTTTGTTTTATTTCAAGCTGATTCTTTATTTCATCCAGATTGTCTATTTCAAGGATTTGTCCGGTAAAAACGACTTTGATCAAGGCATTATGCTTCGAACCCGTGCTTTTTTGACTTGCAAAAACGAGAGATTGTTCACGATTCATTGAAAAATATACCCCATCTCCCAACAACATTTCAATATCATGGTCCTTTGCATCAGCAGAGCTTTTGAATCCATGTTTCATGATTTTATTCGCATTCTTGATTGACATGCCATTATAGATGATAATGGATTTCTTCTCTTTCACGACATCGCTTTCTTTTTGAACCGCGTCTTGAATCATGCCTTTTTGAACACTATCTTGAATCATATTTCCCAATTCCATGCCACATTCGCCACAAAACTTGCTCTGCGCATCTTTGATTTCAGAACCACAATATTCACAAATTCCTTTCATGATATATCCGCATCCTCTTCAATTTGTTTCATGAATTTGGTCGTCATTGCTAACAAGATTGGCAGCGTGTCCCAACAACATTTCAAATAAAAATCAGCAATGGATTCATGTTCACCCGCTTTCACGTGCTTGCCCGTTTGAATCAATTCTAGATATACCGGGAATGCCCACGTTTTATCTTGATTTTCCATTTTATTAAAATTAAATACAAGATGCTCCATGACTTTTGTATCTTTATCAAAATCTAACGCCGTGATCAATTCCTTCAATTTCCAGGAATGATCTGAAATGGCAACACCTTCTTCCAAATTAAATTTTGGTTGAAGTTCGGCAGGATGCAAGGAAAAAGGCATCACGCTTGTATGAAGGACAAATCCTTTATCGAGTAAAAGTTTCTCCACCGATCCCGATCCATAGATCAATGCCCAATAAATGGAAATGTTATAAAAGAAATAGAAATAATCTTGAACGCAAGCAATAAAATCCAGCAAATATTCATCCTTGATCTCTTTTGTAATTGCCTTGATCATCAGATCGTTCAATAACATGGCTATTATCTTGAATGAATACGCGTTCAATTCATCAAAATTAAAAGATTGTTTCAACATTGTTATGCTCGAAACAAGCTCTTTTGTCTTCATTTCATTAATCGGTTTCACTTGTTCTTGCGTTTTCAATATAAGATCATTTGGCATGACATGATATGATTCGTTCTTGATCAACGTATTCTGCATCCCTATCTCGAATAAACGGCTCCCTTTGACATCAATCGCAGCAATCCCGGGAGATCGAGAAAATGAATACAACGGCAAAATTTTCAGCCAATAATCACGCGAAAACTCCTTTACCTCGATAGATTCGCTCGATGAACTTAACGGGATATTCGAAATTCCACCTGAAAAATGATGCAAGAAATAATAGAGATAATTTTCACCTTGAGAATAAGGCGCTATTACAAATTTACCATCGTCTTGTTTTACTTTCCCATAAAACTCGAAAAATTCTTTATAATCCTCCAAATCAAAAGTTACCGGGGTAAGATCGATCATGACATCGAACTTTAACTTTTTAAAAACAATTCCTGGACCAGAAATTGAAATCTCAACGTATTCGGGATTCTCATTGTGAATAATATCAATATCAAGTTGTTTTTTCGTTTTGAAACATACATCCGATTTGATAAATTCACAAATTGGCTTTAATTCATCATTCGTTGGCAAAGCCCTTCCATCTTTAGGTACATGAAAAGGAAGCATGTTAATGAATGATTGAGGGGGAAAATATTCATCGAATTTGCTCTTGATATTGCTTGAACCTTTAGCGATTTTTGCTTTGTTTAATCCAATCATGCCATTGATATATGCATCAAGATTAGCGCAAAGCATTCTAGAAAATGTATCCGAAGTGCCGTTCACTATTTTCTTGACTTTCACGTTATCAAGAAAAAGCTGATTCCGCATGTAATAAGAATAAAGCCGCATCAATGTGCCAAGGCCAAATGATCCGGCATAATTCTTCGTTTCAGTCGGTCGGTCAAATTTCTTGTTAATGAATGCCACCATTGATTCTGGCATTTTTTGTTGATGATAAAACATATCCAACAATCGAATAAACGAAGGTTCGTTCAAGGGATTCGTGAAATTGAACTTTTTAAGATCGGCCGCATCTAACAATGCTTGCATGTATAACAAATCAAGCATTGCAAATCCATTCAAGCAATCTTGCGCTGCACGTCCAGCAGCCTTATCTCTCGAACTTTTAATATCTTTAACACCGCGAAGAAATACATCCTTCAAACAAGGCATGTTTTCCAATAGGTCCATGTCATGCATCAAGTCAATAAATTTCATCGCTCCTGCTCTTTCCATCCCATTATTACAAAAAGCAATGTTTTCCGGCATGATGTATTGCTGTATCTTGGCCGATTCAATCAATTCGTAACCTAATTCATCAATTTTCCACGTGGAAATGAGAGATCGCATGTGACTTAAATCTTGGTCACGCTCGTGAGTTAAGAAACCAACAGAAAATAGTTTATAATTATCAATGCCTTGCGTACCTACCAAACCAATGATTGATTTATCATCGAGATTTGCTCCGCAAGAAATACATTTCATATTTTGCCCCTTGATTGGCTCGAGATCATCAGAAATTATTTCGCCAAGAAAAGGAATCGCAGCATGACGGTAGCAAAAAATCAATCCACAAGAAACACATTTGAACATGATTGAATCCATGTGAGTAGCAGAACAATTATCGAAATTGCAACGATCCCAAGGATATGATGAGATTCCTTCACCAGCCACGACATCTTCCAATCTTCTATTGATCGCGTAAAAATCGAGCAATTCTGAAAAATAATCCCCTCGCTCGATAGCATCTGCATGGATATAAAATTCACGCGTAGCATTTTGGAAACGAGCTAAAAGTCTTTGCCTTTTTTCAATAGTTGGTTGATTCAAAAAAGCCAGCACGATCTTTCCCGTGTTGCTCTTTCTCCAAAATAATGAATGACCTAAAGCTCTACGTAGAACGAAATCGGGAATGTCGATTTTGGTCATGTTTCTCTCTACAAGATATAGTCGCTTGAATAAATAAAAATAAATTCGACGATCAAAAATTCTTATATCGCTCGTGAAAAGATTATCTCATGAACAATGCAAATTTGCTATCACGAAATGAAATAGAGCAATCTAAAAAAAGTCAATTCAACGAAATATCGCGTGGATTCAAGAATTACATAAAGGAATTATTTTCTTATGCGAATCCAATCAATAATACAATCCAGCTCAATATTAATAATACTATTTTCAACAATATTTCCTTTAACTATAATTTTGATGAAAAGCGTTCATTTTCTGGTAATTTCATTCAAAGAACTATATCACGTGAAAAGGCAAGTGATGCTTGGGATATTCAGCTTGTCCGCGTCATGAATCCGGTCTTGGTTTTTTTCGATCAATTTCCATTGCATCAGTACATCACGCAATTAACAGGAATATATAAAACACAATCATGGTATCCAGAACTTGAAGAAGCAATCAAATCAAATAATGCATTTCTTGAAATCAAGCATCAAAAGAATTATCAATTGAAATCTTTTCTTTACGTCGGGATTAAAAGCATTATCGAGATTGATCTTCGAGAAGCCAAATTGATCGTTTATTCTGAAACGGAAAACCCGATAGAATTTTCCTTGTTTTTTGGATCGAAAACATCATTTCCAGAATTGCGCATTGATTTAGATTCGATTAGTTTAATGGGATTTCCAAATGGAATGAATATAGAAATGAAGAAAACGCCTTCATCGGTTGTTTCTGCCATATTCATGGGGAACGAGCTTGTTTCCATATTTAACAAGTACCAATCAGAAACGATCATTCGATTTGAAATGGAAACCATTCCCTTGATAAATATCCTTTTCTCCAAACCAGATAAAGCAATTTTGGACAAAATCACGCTCATTACCAAGAAGAAAATCCCCTTTCCTTTAATGCAATCACTATTCGAATTGGAAGCGCAAGAAGAGGCCGAAAATATATCGCGCCAGGTTGAAGAATTGACCAAAAAAACAATAAGATTACCCCCTATTGGTCCTGATATTAACTCTCCCGCATTTATCGAAATCAATCGTCAAACATTTTCACGACCAATGGAGGTCCAAGCAATTTTATTCGATGGTTATTTTGATGGTGAATCTGGTTATTGCATGGATGATCTTTATATCTGCGATAAATGTAAAAGAACAGGGGTTTCAGTCTATACCAATCATGCAGCGAAACCGATATTCTTGCGGAGAGGATTGGATATTGGGATGCTTGATGCAATGGCAATTGATACTCTATCATTCACGAGCATTGGAATCAATAGCAGCGATGAAGTTTTTTCCACATCACGAGCGGTTTTATTTCCCGTGTGGAAAGATCAAAATGTCATTACCTTATTGTATGTAAACATGAGAAGTTTTATCCAGCGGTTTTTTTCCACAGCAATAGATTGGGGACATGAAAGCCTGGTCATCAATTCAATCGAATTGATCAATATTTTTGATTTTAATGAAAAGAATGGCTTTTCAATCAGGCATGATTTGAATCTCGAAATCTTTTACCATGAGAAGATGTATCGTTTCGTCAACATTGCCAATGAAAAATATTTCTCTGCATATCTCGAAGGTCGAAATTTGCCTAAATATTCCAAGCCATTTGTCATGGAATTGATAGAAACTAATGATCCACGTCAACGGTTCTACTTTCGGGATGTCTATTACGCATCGACTAGCGAAATAGACTTGATGATGAAGGATGATGGCAATCAAAGGATAACATTGGAAGCGGCTCGGGCTTATGGGAAGGTAGGTAAAGGTAAAGACTCCGATAAATTGAAAACATTAAACGAATTTAACTTGCATTTTCCAAACCGCTCAAGTATAGCCGGGCAAGCATCATATCAATATTATTTTTTGAAAAAAACGACGGATGGTTCATTAATACCAACCCTCACGCTAGATAAAATCTTTCAACCATTGCCAGGCGAGGAAGAAAATAGAGAAAAATATTGCATATACAAGGAAAATCCAGATGGAACATTTCATTCTATTCCTGTTTTCGGTTTCTTTCCCGCGTCAGCACGACCTCAACCCTCTACTAGAAATGAAGAGTTGTTATACAAGGTCATTTTGAATCAAGTTGAAAACGGATTGCTAATTGCCAATGTAGAATACAAGCAGCAGCAGAATCCTTCGACTTATTCCACGTTCTATTCTCTCGATAATGGAAAAACATTCTCTTGCTCTTATAATGCCAATACGCCGCTATCGGCCGGTTCCATAGTAGATTTTTTTAATATCATCAACGGCGCGGAACAAGGAAAAACCACGTTAATTCTTGAAAATATCGACATGTTAAACTTGCTTGGAATATCCACGTTTGAAAAGCCATACAAGTTCATGGGCGCTAGGATCAAGATTCATCCGATATCCGTGTTAAATCCACCATTCATCATCAAGGATGTTTTAGATGTTTTTGAAGTAATGGGAACTGAATTCATCAATTATGATCTTTATGAAAGGTTTTTCAAGACAATATTAAATAAATTGATAGAACAATTAAAACCGGCAATTACTGCTGGAGGCAAGGAATTTGAAACCAAATATTTTGAAGATAACATCTTGCCAAAACTAAAATATCACGAATCAAAAATCATGATGGCGATTGCGAGATATATCGAGTATTTCACATATAGAATCCCGTTTCTAAACATTCCCGTTGAACGAGAACCGATACCCTTGTTACCTGGTGCTTTCACGATAAAAGTCGGCGAAAGCAAGCCATTAAAAGAAATTGATAGTTTCGAATACCAACCAATCAAGGATATCGAGCAAATCAATCTTTACAAGCGATGCTTGTTGCTTTTCGTTAATAAGAATGAAGAAAAAATAGCTGTCCTCTTGGAAGTCAATCGAAAATTGAATCTTGCAAAATGCGTGCCTTCATTTTCAGGGGATGTCGTGATCGCGTCGATCAAGCATGAAATTATTGATAACATGTTATTAATCGAAGGTCAAAAAGGCCAGAAAATTCATTTCTCGCGGCATTCGGCAACCGATAACATGGGAAATCAATACAATTACATTGCCGGTTATGAATTTATTGCCGTTAAACGTTTAAGAAAAAAACCAGAGAAGTTTCCATTCTCTTGCGATTATGTTTATGAAAAAGAAGAATCACGTGGCGCATTGATCGTCATCAAAAATGATGGCTCGTTATTCGAAGAATCGGATCTAGGTTTCATGTTTGATTTTGGAACTCTCTCCCGTGCCATGAACATTCAACAAATATCCAAAGAAGCCCTTTTCTTGAATGATATCGAGAAATTAATATTTTATTACGAGCCGGGGAAAAAGCCCGATGACATTATCGCAATGATGAAAAACCTCTATTATTACGGGCAACATCGAAGCTTCACAATGGAAGGATTGCAATTCACGATAGATATAGACTTCGCAAGTGGTTATACCAATCAAATCAAGGCAACGGTCATCGATCCAGAAAAAAATTCCTTGAAATATCTATCGGATACGACATTCTTTTCACGACATTTTTGGCAATACAAGACCACGCCATTGCAAACACACGCATTCGTAGCTCCCTTTCATCCGTTTGCAAATCCAATGGCAATCTTTACAGGAAATGCCGGTGAGAAAAACATCGAATTATTCATGAATGGATACTTGGACTTGGATAATTGTGCTTCCATGCATCCGATTATTTTCCAAGATGATAAAAGATTGTTGTCGCCACACGTGATGAATGATGATTTTCTTGAAGGAATCGACTCGTTATTGACCGTTAAAGAAGAAATAACGACAGCATCTTCTATAGAGATGATTTTCAATTATTTACACGGTGAATCGTCTTATAGTTCATTACTCGAAAAAATCAACGATGCACGAATTATCAATGACAAAGTATCGGAAAAATTCATCGCGTTTGCAACACGCGATGATAATTCAATAACCATCAATTGCAAGATACCATTGGCTGAACTAGATAAATGCATTAGAACTGCATTGATGACACCTGGAATTGCATATAAAAACCTTGAAAGGATTGATCAAGAACGTGTTGAAAAACTATTTGGTCCAGCAAATTCAAACAAATATTGGTCGATGTTCCCGAAATATCTTCCATACAAGTCTTTTTTAGAGAATCTGCCCGGATATTTTGCTTCCTTGAACAATCCAAGAATCACGGCATTATATTCAGATTGCAAAGCCTTCATTCAATCTCAATCCCCTCCCTTTATTATGACATTCCCGCACTATCAATATTCGAATGATAAAATTCTCGTCATCACGACAAACATGTTTCCAAAAGAAGAAACCGTGGTAAAAGCCAGGAATGCAACAGAACGCATCATGAAAGATCACGTGATACCGAGCTTGAATTTTCTCGTGGAAAAATCATATAATGATCCAAAACTCGTGTATTTGCGTCATTCATTGACACGGTTTCTGGAATTTAACATGACGTTATTCGATCAAGTAATCGAAAGTTATCTCGTTGGATTGAAATACGGGTTTGCATCGGATGCAGCGTTCGAGTTTTTCGTTCGATATATCATTCCAGGAAGTCTTCACCATCGTTTCGAAAATTGTTACAAGATCGAGTTCCTGGATAACGCAACCATGTCCTTTGCATCGAACATGTTTGAAGGTACTTTGCCAATCTCGAATGTCCAGCCGTTCGATCACCCGTTCATCGGCTTGAAACCGTATTATTTCGGTGCTTTGCCTGCAACGCTTGATTCCATAATCAACGTGAATCCCGGAGAATTCATCAATTCTGGATTTGATTTGCCTTTTGCCATCATGTTGAATCCTTTTCAAACAGACAAGGATAATGGTAATTTCGCTGGTTCAAACCAATATGCAACTTCTTTGCAGCGTTTCTATGAATATCCATCCCCCTGGTTACACGAGGCAATGAAGGTTGATTTCTCCAATAACACAAATCTTTATCCAAATGACAAGCGACTGATAACAAATTTTTTTGTACCGTGGGATAATTGGATACCCAATCTAAAAAGAGATTTTGCCAAGAACACGCGGGACAAGATCAAGCGAAACCATGTTGCAAAGAAATTGAACATCACCAATTTAAATTCATTATCGAAGCCCCCCGTCCTATTTCTTGCCAGGCGAAGCTTGCTCGAATATCCACAAAAATTCATTGACGATTATAACGAGTTATTCATCAATTTTTTTAGTAACACGTCGCCCCTATTCGACTTAAAGGATGTCAAATACGAGCATGAATTTCTTGGATATATCAAGAATATAGATGATTTTAAGTCAATCCACGATCCAAGCACGATATTTTTATGGCAATCTTGCGAACCGATTGATTTTGAAAAATCAACGTATTCCGAGCGCATTCACGATTTATTTTTCATCATGCAGCATTTCGTTCTTGGGCAATCTTACTTCATTGACGAGCAAGTGAGACCTGATAATGAAAACCCATTTTTGATGCTCAAGAAAATCGAACCAAATCATCTCGGAGAAAAGACGATAAAGCAAGGCAACGTAATTCATGGCTTGCATTTCGAATGTGAATTGGAAAATAAAACAATTTGCGATCTTTTTACAACGCCTGGCAATTCTGTTGCCAAGATTGGTGACACGATTCTCGTAAGCTCCCAATTCCCGTTCCGCGATGCCTCGCTTCAATCGGCAATATTGAAAAAAATCGTGGACACGGTGAATCAAAACACGCGTGGCATCGAATACAAGACCATGTTTCAAATGATGCTTTCGCCCGAACTTACCTTTGATCGCGTGTTGCAGCAATCCAACACGAATCAATTTTCTCTAGGGACGCAAGAAAATGAAAAATTTATTACAAGAATTGAAAACGTGGATTATAAAACAATCGTAGTCATGGATGACGAGCAATTCAACGTGAACATCAAAAATGTAAAACCAATTGATATTATCCCTGAATTGAAAGCAAAAATAATGCAACAATGCGATGCGATCACGGTAGCATTGGAAGGTCAAGGCACGGTCAAGACCTTGCGATTGACCAAGGATGAAATCGTGCAATTCAAGGGAACGAGCAAGATAATATCCAAGATCAAGATACCGTTGGAATCGGTCATTTCAGCGGTTCGGATTACTTTTGCAGATACAGATGTAATTTCATTGGAAATTGGCAATGATGTTGATCACGATGAATCGCTAGGCTTATCAATCAATCCCAAAGTTCCGCGTTATAAGATCACGAAAATAGAAGCTGAAATCAAAAAAGAAGGGTGGATGCTCGCAAATTATGTTGACATCATCGTTCAATCAAGTGGAAATGAAGAACAAGTATTGATCAAGCGAGAACAATTTGCATCACAAATGCTCGATGATGCAAGATTCACGGGCAAATTATCATTAACAAGTTCCTTGATCGATCTATCCATTCAAGAATTGAATGTTGACATGATTGCAGTTAAAGAAAATGTCGTTCATCTTCAATGCATCAATCCTATGCTCATGATGGCAAGTACTAATTTGAAATCCATCGAAACCATCGAGCAAAAATTGCGAAGCTTGGAAACCAAGAAAAAAGCCATTCCAAAGGATAGGTTGCCTCCTTCGATCAACATCGAAATAGAATCATTGCGTGAAAAGCTAGCAAAAGCCAGGGATGAAGAAAAAAACAAGAATGGAAAACGTCTCACCTTCATGATTGGCGAGCAAGTTTCAATTACAAGGCAAGACAAGACCACCATCAAGGGAATAATAACAAGAATAATTCCCGACTTTATCCCGATCAAGATAAATTGGGATGTCAAACTTGCTGAACGCAGAATTGACAAGCAACACCTCCCGGTTAAAGCCAGCCCGATGCAATTGCTCGAAGCCCCGGTCACCACGATAAGCGCGACGAATCTCAAGGACCTCGATCCTAAAAAACCAAGAGAAGAAGCGATGGAACTATCCGAATATATCAATAAAAGCCCGCTACAATCCATTGATTTTACCATGCTGCCAAGCAGGACTATGATCTTGTTCACGATGATGCTCGAGTTTTTTTCAGCAAAGATCGCAAGTTTTCATTTACCATTCATCATGAACAAGAACCAAAAAAATGCGATTGCTAAACTAGTTCCTGAATATTATGATTATGGAAAATCAATGCATGATCTGGTCAATGATACCGATGATCACATGTATCCAGAAGCATGGGATCGACAATCGGCGACGCGCGATGATGCGGCATTCGAACACGGATTGCAAGTATATCGTATAAAACAACCCGCGATCGGTGAACCATTAATGGACGATTTCATGAAATACTTGAAAGGGAATATCGAAGATCCCGGCTTCATTTCTGGAGTTACTGATAGAGATTTATTGATCATGCTCACGATTTACGGGCAAAATGACATCATAAATAAAAATGCAATGACATTTGGGAATGCCGATCCACCATTTAACATGCTAGATCTCGACGTGATCAAGGCATTCGATTCAAAGGAAGAAATGCTCATTCATTGGCTGATCTCCCCGAAAATTATCCTCAAGACTTGTTTTAACAGGCATTTGATATGGGATCAATTGAAACAAAATAACATGATGAAATCATTTGCAACCGACATGGTATCGAGCGAACCGATTGAACGGAGGGAATTACTCTCGCCTTTACTTGCATGTATCTCTCCAACGATCTTGTTTGAAAAAGGCGTGTTGCCTCTGCCTAAATCCATTCAAGTGATTCCCGTATTGAACTTTAATATCTTATCCGGTCCTAACATTCCTACTCAATCCGCAAAACGTTTCCTTCCAATCATATTCGCGTTAATTTTCAAATGCGCCGCTATGAATGTTACATCAGACAAGAATAACCAATGGCGATCTTTTCCGGCAAGCAATAAAATCCACCCGATTTCCATTGATTGGGAAGGTCTTCCGTGGTATGTCGAACCATTCAAGGAGGAGAGTTTCTACAAGATGTGCGATCAAGTCGGACGAATGTTGCTCGCGTTTAAACCAAATATTCATTCTGGATTTTTAACCAATCTTGCAGCTGGTCAGATGGTCAATCAATTTACATACGTCGATAAATTGAAAATTGACCTTCCCAAGATCGAATACCAAACCATAACGATAAGAATCACGTCCAATGACGTTATAATGCCTAATCTGGACCAATTGCACCGGTCGGGTTTTACATCAATGCGCGGGAATTATGCAATCGAGCGCGATTTGTGGATTTATCTCTATCCACAACATCTAGCTCGCATTGGTGAAGCTAAAGGTAAAAATAAAAGCGAAGTGGGAAGCTGGATTCCAAGAGTCATTGCAAGTTTAGGTCCTATGTTTGAAAATGCTCCGTGCTTACTCCCGCAAATGACCATTTATTACGATGCCCGGTTTGCTGGATTTATTGAAGAAATGGAAATGTATGCCGATGACGTGAATCTTGATTATGACAAGCGAGGATTGATCGACAATTATTTCACTATCGCCTATTTCACGGATCGAGCAAAAGAAACCAATGCCTCATTTATCGACTATATTTATGCATTATTGAAATTGATCCCGATTATTGTATCAGAAGATCACAATCAAAACATGAGATATTGGTTATACTTCGCTAATAAGATACGTGAAGTCTATAAAGATAAGAAAACCGTGGATGTTAGCATGGCAATGAACATTTGGAAAGTATTTGAAAAGGTTATGGGTGGCGAAATAGAATTTCATCTACGTCCATTGTTAAGGTCACGCTTTGCATTCCCGTTCAAGTTCCTTGCTCAAGGAATATTAACACGGAGGGAAGCAAAAGACGTGGGCGATCCATATTTTGGTATCACGGATCCCCTCGATATATCCATGTCAAATATAACAGATATGCTCTGGCTTTACAATGAAATGGATGAAGATTCTAGCATGACGCTAGACAATTTTCTATCCATAATGCTCATGATTCTGATAGAAATTGACGAGCCAAAACCCCCGAGACTTATGCCAGATGTCTTGAATGAAACAATTAAATTCATCAGCGATCTTGGAAAGCCATCATCAGAAGTTAAAAAGGAAGAACCTCCTTTGCCTCCACGAGAAGTAAAAGAAGAGCAGATCGGAGGGAAGATAGAATTAAAACCAGAACCCGAGGAAGAAGGGCTCGAACCAGAACCCGAATCCACGTTCATTATCCAATTCGAGCCTCCATTGATGACGATCACGAAAGGAAACAAGAAACCATATAATGATCGAGTCACGCGCGAAATGCGAAAAACAAATGAAAAGGAAACACAAACCATGATCATGCGTGGCTTGAATGAACGCTTGGGAGGCGATGATGCAATTGAAACGAGTCTATTTGACAATGACAATAAAGAATACAAGATCATATTCCACGAAGATCAAATCAAAACGGACGATGATCGAGATTTAATTTTGGACGAAGCAAAAAGTTATCTCGATGAAAAAACCACCAAGTTCATAGCAGGTGAATGATCATGCGATTCAAGACTTTTTGCCTCGAGAGTTCGGCTCGATTCATCTCGTTCGTGGCCGTGATCATCATCCTTTTCTTGCTTTATTTTTCAATGAATAACATTTCTACATGGATAATGAATCACGGGGATGGCACTCTCACGACCAATTTTCTCTCCGCGTTGTTTGATTCAATCATCATCGCTATATATTCAATTTTCATCATCGAATATATACGGCCAGCGAAGTTTAATCTAAAAATAACAATTATTGTAATGATCGGGCTGATAGTTTTCTTGATTTTCACGATTTTTCTTGTTCAATAAAATCAAGACAAGTATTTTTGGAAACTATCAATGTTGTCGAATATCAAGGTTTCCAAGTAATTCTTGATCCCTTGTTCTTCCGTGGTCACGGCGGGTTGATCACGCAGCATGTTTAATTTTTCAAGTAACTTGAACATGACATTTCGACTACGATCTGCGGACCCGTGATCGATCAATTCACATCCATATTCTTGCAATTTTTTTGCTTCCTCGTCATTCACCAAGATTCGCCCTGTATATCGTTCAAATTGTATTTTGTGATTCATGATGAATGATCTCGCGTAGCTATGTCGTTTCTTGCCCTCGGGATTCGTCGCGTCGGGAAACCGTATCAACATGTCTTGGTTACGTTGAGGAATTTTTTCGTGCATGAATGAATCCATGATCAACAAATTTTCAAGCGCGTGTATCATCGCAATAATATTCAACAATGACATCATTAATGACATCTTAATGATGTTCTTGTTACATCAAAAATGATGTCATTTTATGGGGGCATGTTTTAATATCCTTGGTAGAAAATTAACCATAGTGAATCACATGAAAACGATTCAGAAAAAAAGCGACATTATCCCGCCGTCACGGATGAATTTCACTCTTTTGAATAACATGATAGAGGAATTGCGCGTAGTGATTAACAAATATACCGATCAAGTTTCTGACATGTTGAATTATCAAGGCGAAACTGAAATAGACTTTATTTCAGATGTTTTATTCTCCGTAGCTTATGCAGAAGGTCAAGATACGGCAATCACGGGTGCATTATCTTCATTTATTTTAAAAATGAAAGAAATATTCAATCCTCCCTCTGTCGAAGAAATTAAAAGTACCATGAGCAATATCATTTTACTTTATGGATACACGGAGCATTCGAAAACATTGAAGACTTGGGTAGAAATAAAACAATCTATCATAAATACCTTGAATGATCAAATGCTCGATACGATCATCGAAAAGCTCTCGCGCATACCTGAACTAGACATGATCTTGCAAGCTACATTTGATCTATTGCTTTCATCAACCAGCGATGTCGAGTTAAGTTTCTACGATATAATGAATGAAGAAAATCAATATATTCTCGAAGTAAGAAACACGATCAAATATATCTATGACCTTATCAAGCTACAAGTTCCAGAAGAAGTTCCGCAAGGAACAATTGTTCCCTCGATCATACAGAACATTTTCATGAAATTATGGGATGTGGGAAAATTCAATATCCAGGTTGGCGACAACAATTCTGCAGAAATAGAATGGGATTCAGCTAGTCTTGCAAAGGAAATTGCATCGAAAAATACATTCGTGCCAAAAAGGGCATTGATTCAGTTTTTTGATAATATATTATCAAAAGGCAATTTCTCGATAACCAAGGATGCTAGTAAAAACATTGCAATCAAGTGGAACAACGTTGCATTGGAAAATTCATTCAATAGATTATTATATACAAGCCCGACGATGCGGCAAGTTAAAGTCATTGCCAAGATGACCTTCCCTGGTTACATGAACGATATTAATTCCCTTGAAAAAGCGATTTCCAACGTTCTCGAAGATAATCTTTATGATCCTGATGAGCCATTAAACATGCGTGATGATTTGCTTGCAAGTCTTAAGATTAAGATTCATCATCATCAAATGTTGAAGGACAAAGCATTAATCACGGCTCGTTCCGTCATCGTTCACGTTATATTTTATGTGTCGCTCGATAAAAACGCAACCGAGAAAGAAGTATTGACGGCGTTAAACACGATATTCAAGGATAGTTCCGCGTATCTGCCTTATCTCGATACCCCGGCCCTAGAGATTCAAATCGAAAGCTCGGAAGATATTGATTATGCAGAAATGTCAAGCGAATTGCCGTGGCGAAATTTTCCCGGTCTTAAAATGTCTAATACGATCACGCCTACACCATCTCCCGCTTTGCCATTAGAGAAACGAGCCAAGAAAAAAGATTACATGTGGATTCGAGTGAGGGATCAAACACGCGCGTTATGGAAACCTATCGGAAAGGATGAAGATCAAAAAGGAGTCTATCATGTTCTCTCCTATGGCAAGCATCATGTAAAACTCTTGTCAAACGAGATTGGATTGGAGAAAGGTTTGATCTTTATCATGGGACTTCCCTCATCCTCGCATCTCGTTTCCGGTGGTACATTCGAACAAAAGGATTTGCGATTGATCGCAATTCAAGCAAAATATTCTGATCTTGCATTATCTAATGAATATCTTGAAAAGTTCTTCATGTTACGAACAGCTGCTTCTTCAAGCAACGAATTTATTGCATTGCAAGGATTGATCGGAAAAGCTTTTGTTGAAAGATATGGAGCGGCCATCATCAGTTTTCTTGCGAGAGAAACAAGCAGGAATTTGGATCAAATCGAGGTCATAGGTAATCGCAAGGAATTCGTGCTGATATTCCAAAATTGCTGATCCATTTAATAATAAAACAAAATAAACAAGCATCGAATGATTCTTCATTAAAAAGGAAAAAAAATGAAGATGAAGAGACCAGCGAGGTCTTTGCTTGATCTTTTTTTATCAATGCCTCGATAATCCAACACAAATCAAGATCAGTCCAATCGGTCCTCCGACTATCAAGCCACCACCTACAAGAATCCAATCTATCATGGCAACTCCGGTTTCAATCGTGCCTCCAACAATGCTTGATTCCACCGCAAGCGAATTCAAGAATGAAATCAATATCAACACGCCGAGAAGCCCGCATCCCGCGAGAACCAAGGCCCATCCACTTTTCGTCAAGGACATCGTTTTAGAACCCAAATCGAATCGTGCATTTGACATATTACATCACTGATAATGAATTGGCATGAACACTATTAAAAATTAAACTTGTTGCAGTGAAATGCGCGATTTTCCTTGTTTATCCCGATATACATGATAACGATTCGTGAAAAAATCTTGCAGCAAAGGCAAGTGTGAAATGATGGCAATGTTGGAGAAATATTGATTGAGCAATTTCAATCGGTTCATGAATCGAATCAAGTTTGAATCTTCATCGCCTTGGTCGAGGCTTGCAATTCCTTCATCTAAAAATACCGTGGACACTTGAACTTGCGTCATCGCGGCAAGAACCTGGCATATTGCAAATCGCAATGATAACCCAACAATCACTTTTTCACCACCCGACAATTCTTGAATTTTTCGCGGCTCGCCATCAACCGATAATTCAAGATCGATCCCTTTCGCAGCTTTGATTAACTTGATAGTGGTGATACGGGAATCTGATAAAACATTGGCATGTATCGTGGCATGATGGCTCACATATGGTAAAATCTTTGATAAGCAGAAATTCACGATGCCTTTTTGAGAAAAAGCATCGGCCAATCTATCCAATATCATGGCTTCCCTTTCCGCTTCGGTCACGTGTTTTTCTACTTGTTGGATCAGCAGGATCAACGCTTTTTTATCAGCTGCTAAAGATGCCTTGATCAAGACTTCGATTTCATTATTTCGACCGTTTAACTTGCGAAATTCAAGCTCTGCATTTTCAATTTCTTTTAAGATTGCATTGCGTTGCAATTCAGAGCTTTCAAGTGCTAATGTTTCATTTTCAATTCCCGTTAACGTGAGCGAGATGTCATTCATGCGTTTCTGCAATTCATCTTCTCTTTTTTTCGCGTGATCGAGCAATGCTTTTTGTTCTTTAATCGCAGTAATATCTTGATCCAATTTCTTGACGATTCCCATTTCCGCTGTAATAAATTCCAATACCTTTTCATCATGGTTTGGCATTTTATTTTTTAATTGATCACGTTCAAGGCGCAACGCCTTCACGCGATCTTCATGAGTTTTCAATTCTTTTTCCAAATCACCCTTGACTCGATCCGCATTTTCAATAAAGATTGAAAGTGAAGCTGATTCTGGCTTGAACTTGATAAATCCGCCGGTTAATATGGGCAATTCAGCATCTATTTTCGCAATTTCTGCTTTTGCGTCCTTGATATATTCATTTTGAAGGATATTTCCATTTAATTCCTCGATGATCCTCCCCTTGCGCCCCAATGTTTGACCAAATTTCTGCGTTGCCTCGATTCCTTGATCAAACGGGAGCAATCCGGTATCACGTGCTTCCGCGATTCGATTTTCCAATCGTGATATTTCAACATTTGATTTATTTTTTCGCATTTCGCAATCATTGATCAATTGTGATTCTTGCCTGTCCAATCGGGCAACATCATTCTTGATCACCTGGAATTCTTCACGTTCCTTCAAGAGCGACAATCGTTTATTATCAATATTCTCGGCGGATTCATGCTGTTGGCGTTCATTCTGAATTTTCAACAAGGAAGCTTCGATCATTGCTTGCTTGGCAATCAACGCTTCATTCTCGGTTATTTGTTTATGGATGTTCCTTTGTTCCGATTCAAGGGATATTTCTTGCCCTCTCTTGTTATTCAATTTCGACACATCATCATCGAGAATCGTAACCCGATCTTTTTTCGATTTCATGGTAGTTTCTAATTCAGAAATCCGTTTCTTAACAATTGCAAGCTCTTCTTTTAACTCTTGAACATTCGATGACAAACCACTATCTTCTATCTCCCTTAATCTTGCTTTTCGCAAATCAAGTTCTTTTGTCAATGCCACGAGCTTCGATTCTATCAATGCTCTTTCTCCCTTTGCTTTTTCGCAAAACTTATCATATATCGTCAGCGAAAAGATTTTCTTGAAAATTGTCAATCTATCCGAAGGAATTGCATTGCTGATGTCTTGCAAATGATCTTGCAAGATAAATGATGAATTAATGAATGCCTTATGATCCAGGCCAATCTTATCGTGAACGCTTTTCGCAAAATCTACGGCATTCAATAATTGCTCTGCCGCATCATTTATTCTAGCCGATCTGATGATTTTTCCCTTGTCATTCTTTGATTTCTTAAAACAAATAAGCTCATTATCTGATTTAATTAAAACAGAAACATAACCATGTGGTTTTAATGCGGAATTTCTCAAATCTTTCGAATCAAACCCAAAAAGGCAATATAGAATTGCATCGAGGATCGAGGATTTTCCCGTCCCGTTCTTTCCCAATATTCCTGTAATCCCTTGTTTCAATTCTATTTTTTCATTTGACATTCCGTAGTGAATAAAATTCGATATTTCAACTTCCAAAATCTCGATACGCACGGTTATTCATCCTCTTTTTGGTTTATTGATTCATCCTTCAATACCGAAGCAATTATCTGGTTTCCCTTCTCTAGAAATTCTCGGTGAAATGCTTTATCAATAAACGTGGCAGCATAGGAATCTAAATTTCCCTTGAATGATAGATCAAATAGATTTAGCTCCACGTTTTTTTCAATTTCGGACCCTTCCTCTTTCAATTCTATGGTATGGACATAGAATGCATCGGGATATGCGTTATAATCGAAATTTCCATTTACAAATGCCCTTTCTTCACCCTTGCAATGAATTTGAAACCGGACCACGGCATTTTTTATACCAATTTGCTTTGCTTCATCTTGGATTTTCTTGTTGAAAACAAGCGAATCTTCGCCCTTGTATTCGAAATTGATAATGACATGCTTTCGAGGTTTTAATTCAACGGATTCAATCGTGTCATTGGAATCATCGTAGATGATAAAGCGCTTTTTCTCGCCAATTTCCGAAATTCGGGTATATTCGGTCGATCCTAAAACCACGACATTTGAAAATTCATGTGGCGAATGTATATGTCCTGCAAATACATGATCAAATGATAAAAAAAGTTCCAAAGGCAAGACAAAACCCCCGTCATCCAATTCATCTGCCTTTGCGTTCATGCCCTTGATCATGTAATGCGTGATCGCAATCCTTTTCTTGCAATCCTTGATCTTTTCAATCTCTTTCGAGATTTTCCTCGTCAATTCGATATATGCAAGATTTTGAATGTTATCCTTGTCAATTGTCTTGCCAAGTTTCTTCACCAGCAAATCCGCGATATAGAACGGGCGAATGAAAGGTAGAAAAACGAACCCGATATCTCCAATTATTGATGATTCGATATTTCGTTTTACACTAACGCCAGGGATTAGCAACAAGTCATCGAGAGAACAAGGATTGTCGATATTTTTTGTAGTATCGTGATTTCCCCCGAGAATTATCACTTGAACCGCAAGACTTTTCAAAAATTCATATGTAATCGCGCGAAACGCGGGAATAATGTTGATCTTGTGATAGAAATCCCCGGCGATGATAACGATAACTTTCTCTTGCCGGGAATGAAATTCAATAATCAAATCCTTCACTTTGTCAAAAACGACATAAAAATCCCTTGCCCTCGTGCTAATGCCGATTGAATCTAAAAGAAAAGGGAAATTCATTCCCAAATGTGGGTCGCTCAAGATGATATATTTCATTACAAAACACCATCCATGTTCGTCACGTCAAATTGATTCATCACGCCGGTATTGCCGGGATTGTTATTCGGTTTTTGGACATATTTCATGAAATCCAGGACCTCGATAACCGATGGCATGGATATACATGAACCGTAAATAAAACAACAAGAACGCGGGGGATGCAATGATCGAGGCATCGGGAATCGCTTGATCGTGCCTTTCCATGATTCTCCACCGTCAACGCCTTGCAATGCATTATCAATATCCTTGTCCATGTTCAATTTCATGACAAATCTATTATTCAATTGACTCAATATCTCCGAATTAATGGAAGATGGAATTTGATCGATCAGCGCGAGAATCATGTTAAATTTACGCATTTCCCTTGCTATGTTAGCAAACAAATCAATATTCATGAATTTATGAGCTTCTTCCAACGCAAACACGAAGCGCGGGTATTCCTTGTCTTTTTTGTTGGAGTATTCATCATAAAACAGCCGCGCAACTATCCCTGCAATTATTTTATAGGCAAATGGCTTCGTGCCATATTTACCCAGATCAATAACAACTGATTTTCGCTCGTCAATGATTGCCCTTTTCAAATCTTGAAGTGAATCCTTTTTCCGATCAATCGTTTCATCGAAGAAATCAAACGAGGTAATTGCCCGAATCCTCGCTCGCAGCGCGTTCAGCGTTGCCTCGTGAGCATTCACATTAACACTCGTATCGAAAATTACTTCTCGCAAGCTTCGTTGGGCTTTCACGCGATTATAATTTTGCAAGGCATATATGGCCGGTTCTGACAAATCATCAATGATCGCGGTAAAATCATGCAATTGCAAGTTATCGGGATTGATTCGCAATGTTTTATCGCCCGAAGCATCCATCGCAAATAGCACGACCTGGTTTGGAAATAGCAATTTCAATCCAGGCATCCCGTCAGGACTCGACATGCCATATTCATGCTGCGGATCGAGAATAAGGACTTGGCAAGTCCTGGTTTCGATCAATTTCAAGACGAGCAATTTAAAAAGGATCGATTTACCCGATCCTGTTGTACCAAACAATGCAAAGCTCGTTTCCGTTAGATTATCAAGGTTAATTGAAATGGGATAATCTGCGAAATCTCGCAAGCAACCGATAATGGATGCTTGGTCGATTTCATAAACCTTCTCATAAACGCTTTTCTGCATCGGGATACAACGAGCAAAAGACGGCGGGATCGAATCAAACGGGAAAACCGAGTTCGTTTTATTGTCCACTTTTCTGAGGCAATTGAGCTTGATAACGTTCATTAGTGATCCATAATAATACGGCTGCATCTTTTCCAATGCTTCCGATTCGATTCCCGAACCGGCAATGCCTTGCATTCCCTTGTCAAGGCGTGACGCGATTTGTTCGATCACGCAGAAATACGTGAAACGCTCGCTCTGGACACAAATAGGCATCCCTTGTTTGACTGATTCCACTTCTTGCGCTATCTTGACAAATATTCCCTTCTCTGTATCCGCTTCGATGACTTCTCCAATGATTCTATCTGGTTTTTTCTCTTCCATCACGCATCACGTTTTACCTTTGTAACATGATCAAGCAAATCATGAAATGTTGATTTCTCCCCTCTTTCATTTGAAAACTGCCCATCAGCATCTATCAAGACTTTCAACAAATCACGTTCATACATCATTTTCATATCCCTCACGAGCTTGGCATGTCGATGGGCTTCGATTAACAAGATGGGATAACCAGGCATCAACAAGTGGAAACAATTCGTGGATATTACATGAAGTAATTTTGCCGGATCGAGAATTGACATGATATCCGTCCTGAAAAATGGTCCGCCTTCATGAAACCTGGAAAAATATATTTCGCCAAGCGTCCAATCCATCTCCACTTTTCTAAAACCCGGACCTCTAGCGAATTTCTGAAGGTAATATTCATCGGAAAAGGGAGGTTTGAATGTCGAGATTCCAGATGTTTTAGAAATAGCGACGAATGAATGCTTCTCGCGCAGCGAATGCATCCCCTTGACAATATCAATCAAGCCCTCTTGCTTTTTCTGGTAATGAAGCGAACCGTCGATCAAGAAAATCGAATGGCTTGTTTCAGTTTTCGCCATTTTCAAGACTTGCTCTCGTTCCTTGAACTCCAACAAATTCTCGACTTGATGTCGTTCATTCGAAGAGAGCTTGAAAACGCTCGATACGAGGGGATCATCATCAATAACGACATCTTGCGAGATCACGTGAATGCTCTCGCTTGAATTATAAACAATAGACGCGTTTTTTACTTGTACGGTCGATACCTTGAATATATAGACCGTAGCAAAATCCTTCGAGTATAATGGTAAATAGCTACCATCAACGGCGATCATCGGATATTCGTTTATCGCGCGCTCGAATTTCGATAGTTTCACTTCTTCATGTTCAAGCGTGATTGCTTTTGAAAGCAAGTTCAATTTCTTTTTCAATAGGTCGAGCAGCATTGTCATTTTACCTATACTCGTTATATTTATCTATATCGGTCTTAACATGAAATTCCATGTTGAATTTCAGCATCGAAATTGAATTAATAAATTCACATGGCAATGAATTAATGATGAAAGCGATTTTATCACAACTCGATAGCTTGCTTGCAACCAATTTAGTTCATGAAAGACTACGGCGGCACGAAATCACGAGGCTTTCTGGCATACTTGAACCTTATGAAGAAACCTTCGTGCAATTATTCAATTGTAAAAAAGAAAACATTTCTGTTTTTTACCATCCGAGGAAACAAACATGGTCCAGCGCATTTCATGGATCGACGCGCGATGATTTAAACAATGCATTCAAGCAAGGTCTAGTACCAGCAGAAGCTTATTTATCAAGTGATGATGCGATTGATGCCGCGATCCAGCTCATTGAATCTCGATCCCGGTTCTCCCACGTCATATCAATTCTATATAATTTATTCGAATCAAGATTTACGAAATCCATGAAAGAAATGATCATTTCATACAAAGGCATGGAAGTGCTGATGTTCAAATGGAAAAAATAATCGGACAAATTGAATCATTAATAACATCGAACCTAGTAAACCAAATATTGGAAAGCATCAAACAAGAATTGAAAGAATTGAAATTGCAGCCATTAACTTACGAGCAATTGAATCGAAAGTTAGATGATGCGAATGATGAACACAAACTCGCATCAAAATGGTATGATGATGAATCGAAAAAACCCGGTTTTACGCAAGAACGAGGCCGTTCCCTTGAAAGATCAATGATTCGAAGTACTATGGAAGCAGAATTGATCATCAAGGAAATGAATTGCAGGAAGTTACGAGCTTATTTATTCCATCGCCTCCATGCTGATAATCCCGCATTTGATAATCTATGGGGAATGCCATATCTCGAAGCTGCGAAAAAGGAGAGCTATGGCACGCAAACATGGATAGGGGATATGAGTCACGGTGGTGGAATGCCACAATTTCAATATCGCGTAGCATTATACATTTATGAAAAAGGATATTTTTCCGAAATAGATATTTTCATCTGGAATGATCCGAATTTCATTGACCTAAAAAATAAAACAGATTTCGATTTACACGAAATCAATGCAGAAATAGAAAAGATAAAGCGCGATTTTGAAAAAACATCCGGTTATGACTTGAATTTTTTAGTAAAGGATCACGATGATTGGATGCAAAGGCAAGAAAGAACAAGTGAAACAAAGGAAACCACGATCAAGGCAACTGATTATTCAATTAAAATTCTTGATTCGATCAAAGAATTAACATCCGTCAGTTTCAAGAAACAAGAAACAGAAATAAAAGAATTAAATCTCCAGCACTTGAAAGAATCAGATTGGGCAGATACAAACAAGCGCAGCGCGAAAAACGGGTTAAGCCCGCGCGAAGTACCTTTGCGCGATTCACTAGGTGATCAAGCTCGTTCTCACCATGCAAATGACATGAAGAACGCATTATATAATATGCTGATTCAATTCGATAACTTGAAAAAATACAATGCGATTGTTTATCGAACTAAAGGTAATGGCTTTTATCCTTGGGAGAAAAACGTCCATGAAAATCCACAATCAACGAGCATCGAAATCTTGCCGGTACTACTCGCGCTAGCGCAGATCCGGGCTATATACATGGCAGATGCCTTGTATTTTTGGGAAGGAGAAAAACTCGTTAAACGATTGGATGGTGGATTTTCCATACAGAAAATCGAGAAAAATCTTGAAAGGCGAACGCGCGTCTTGTTGGTAAAAGATGATGGCACATTTTATAATCAAGGAGAAATGGAAGATTTGATGCTTGATTGTCCTAGAGATCAATTTGATAGATATTCAACAAGTCCATTTGAATTTTACGTGGTACTTTTCCGGCGTGCTTCGATGGCAATTGCCAATGCTGAATTGATGGCCGAATTAAAACTTGATTTTGCCGAATTGACATTTATCAACGATCATCTTGCCTATTATATCAAAGACTTGCAAAAACTTTATTCGATAATCGTGGAAAAGTCATTCTCTCCAATGCAATTCGAAGCTGACAAAAGAAACAAGCCGGAAGGTGTAAAGCGACCATACCGTGACTATTATAACATTATCATTGATTTCAAATGCAAGAATCACCCCCTTAATGACACGATTTTAGAAGCATTCAGAGAAGATTTCAAGTCGTGGTTTGAACTGCAATCTCCCTTCATAGCTCATGCTTCTCATGGAAATACTTGGCAACCAGCCGATCATGCTTCTGAACACATTGAATTTCATCATCAAACGATCAACATTCCTTCAAAGAATGAATCCGATGACATGATCATTCATGTAAAACGATTTTTCGAGGATCGCCAGATCAAGCCAGAATATAAACTTGAACCCGCGAAACCGATTTCGACATCTACTTCTCCTGGTCAACCGGTTCAAGGTATTTCGGCGAAAACGGGCAGAATCACCATTCACGAGACAAATAATTATGAATTATTCGAGGATGATAGAACGGATCAACCAGGGGTTCGTGTTTGGATGATAAAATTAAAAATAGAATTGGAATCATCTCATTATAAAAACTTGATGCTCGTATTAAATCGAGAATTTGGAGCGTATTGGTGGCGCGGTGCAAAGCTAATCGTGTTGAAGCGCGATGTCACGAGCTTGGAACAAGTGAAGGGCGAGATAATTGCAGTCCTGGATCAATGGGTGATCCCATGAGAACCATCAACGAGAAATTGAATGATCTTGTCCAATCTCATTTCTTCATTATGATCGGAGAAGAAGACTTTGCCGGGAGAAATAGCGTGGAATTGCTCGAGGACAAACGATATTTTCCTTTATTCGATAAATATAGCATTCGATTTCACGATGCAACAAACATGCACTTGGATTATGCAATAGGAAGTGACAAACTAGCTTTCTGTGTGGACTTTCTTGTACCGAGCAGCTTTCGCCAAGATGAATTAATCAATTATTCGAAACACAAGTATCGAGGTCATGATGGTAAAACACTCGCCGAGGACACGATCAAGAACTTTCTCTACCATCTCCCGTACAAGAAAAAAGCCCGCGTTTTTTTCATGCCCACCCACGAAACAACGGTCTTGCTCTCGAAAAAAGGATTGATCCATGAAATACTCGAGGGATTCGGAAAAGGTGAATGGTTCGTCATTAAAAATGGTGATTGCCACGTTGAAAAGCATGATTCCGGGTTCTTGATCGTTTTTGGTAAAACGCCATACGATTTAACCCATGATGCTTCAGAAAATCGGTATTGGTTGAATAGGCATGAATAAGAAACCGATTCAACTCGATGGGTTCTTGCCAGGAGTCGTTTTCGTGTTGCATGGCTTGCATTCGAACGCATCGAGAATGATGCCGATAGCACGTCGTTTTAACAATGCCGGATTCAAGGTCATCATTCCAGAATTCCGTGGTCATGGTAATCGTAAAAAAGACGGCAACGATTATGATCTTGCTAAAACATTTGAAGAAATAAAAGAAATGATAGAAAAAGAAAACATCCCCGTCTTTATTTACGGCACGTCAGCAGGTGGCGCGATGGCAATCTCTCTTGCAATCATTTTACCATCAAAGGTGATCCGATGTTTTGGAATATCCGCTCCGCATGACATCTCATTGGAGGAAATGCAAGCAGCATTTCCAAAATTATCTCTCGATGAATTGCAACAAAATTTTAACAAGATCCGATCCATAATGCCCGGTTTTTACAAGAGAAGAATCAGCAAGCCGGAACGGCTTTTCTTGATTCATTCAAAAACCGATTCAATTTGTAAAATTGAGCATTTCGAGAAAAATAAAGCAATGCTCGGTCTATCCGATTCGAATGCAATCGTTCTCGAACAAACATCGGGAAGCGGAAAGATAGATCATGTATTGCCAGCATATGATGCAGAAATTATTGAATTGGCAATCGAAGAATTTAGGGCAAATGTCACGCACGGTGCAAAACAAGTGATCATCACCGTGCCGCACGCGGCAGAAACCAACGCGCTAGAATTGGCATTGCTTGTAGAAAACATCTTGAGCGAAAAAGTCTTCGTGCGATTGTATGCGAATCAAACCGTGCCTCGAGAAGTCGTGGACATGAATCGGTCGAAAGCCCGGGAAACATTATTTAGAAAAGCCATCAAAAAAGAAATAGACGCGTGTTCACCAAATGATATATTCATCGACCTTCATTCAGCTAAAGTAGAACCGCGAAATCGAGATTTTGACATATATTTGCTCGATATGGGATTTTCGCCGCTAGATAATCTATTCAACGAGAATTTGATACGGTACTTGAAACATTACAAGTTCATTGCATTCATTTATAATGGAGATAGGACCAACGATATAATCAAATCGGCAATCGAAAAAGGAATGAAAAATGTGTCCTTGATAGAAGTAAATCAACGAATGCCAAATAAACGCATTCACGAGCTATCCATCGCGCTCGCGGGCTATTTCATACTATAATGAACAATATTACACGAGTAATTTTAAGATCGTGGCTTTCATCCCTCCCCGTGCCTTATCTATAAATTATAATGCTACCTCCTACCAGCATTTTATCCTGCCCATTACTTGGAGGTAAATTTCATCTAGTTCTCACGTTAAAAAAAGAAAAAAACAGATGTAATTAGCTTCGATTAAAAAAAAATCCATAAACAAAAAATCTTATGAAAGTATAATAATGAAATGTAGAAATGGAGTAAAACACTTCAATATTTTACTATCCCACTTCATCAACCCCGTCACAATTCATGATGGGCGATACATCGAGGAAGCAAGCATCAGTATCAAAAGCATGTCGGCATTTGAAACAAATGTTTTAGATTAGTAATTTAATTAATTAATCATCAATACAATTTCTTGCTTCGCTTTCATTATCAAATCCAATATCTTTCCAATGTTTCGTGATAACATGTTCTAACATATCGCCAGAAGAATCTCCTAATAATTCTTTTTCATGATTAAAAGAACAAGTGAAATTCCAATCCCCCCATTCAATATTCATGGAATCAGCATCAACTTCAGAAACACGACCATCATCATTTCGTGTAATTTCCGGGTTTCCGGTCGCATTACCTTCAATTTTTATATTATCTTCAATCCAATCCACAAATAATTCATATTCATCTTTCTTTGTCATTTAATTTCACTTTTTATTTTCATTTAACAATTTTAGTTTTTCAATTTTCGCCAACATCAATCTTGGCGTAAAAATATTTCAATATTCCATCATTATATTTTGTCAGCCATATAATACTTTACTTGGTTAATCGGCGCATCTCTCGATGGATAATCGGAGCAATTAAATTACCAAGGCCCTTGCTAGAATAAGACTTGTTATCATCAGTCAAGAAAAATGAATCTTTAATAAAATTGATTGCCCCGCTTTTTTCCAAGGAAAACAAGAAATCCGTGCGGTTAAAATATTTTTTCCCTATGAGACATGCAAGAAACAAGCCTGGCTTGAAGAAGAAACAAGGAAAACGTTCGTAATTTTTCGACTCGACTTCATCCAGGAATTCTCCATCAAAATCAAGAATATGCACCCGTTCAGTTCTTTTTTCCCGCATACCAAGGTTAAAATCGGATACATGTAGATTTTTAATATATGCTATTTTTTTACGTTCTTTTTTCCATTCTTCAAGCAAGGATTTCCATATAATATCATAAAGATCGCCACGATAGAAACATTCATCTCCCATCTTGAATTTATCAAGCATCTATTTCACCCACTTACATCAAGCGAGCATCATGTGCGAGTTTAATAATTCTCCATGACATTGGGCATCTTGGCGTTCAAATGTTCCTTGGCAAATAACGGATTCAATTTTGAACAAAGAAACTCGTAATCTCCCCAATTCATGTACTTGATTTGAATATCGACCAAGTTTTCATCCTTGATAACGTCATGTTTCAATATCAACACATTTCCTTTATCCTTCAATACATCTCCTTTATCCTTGCCTATAACTCGCTTGAATTGAAAATCAACAAGATTTTCAAAAAAAATCTCATTGATAAAATCAAATCCTGCGAAATCGAGCCAATACGGTCCCTTCAAACACTCCCGGAGATGTGAATTGAGAAAATGAAGTATCGTCTTGTATGTAGTTGCAATTTCAAATGCGCGATATAATCTTAATGGATCTTTGAGGGCATCGATCATGCTCGCTCCATCTACCTTGAAGCTTTCACCATTCTTGTAAAACGTCGCACGGACTTTTGAAAACTCGATAGAAAATTTTTGTCGCGAGATTGATAGCAAGGAATGATGTATCGGATTGCAATAATCTAGTCGAGGGTTATCATATCCGTATATCCAAACCTTGTTTTGAAAGAAACGTGTTTGAGCAAAATCAATATCGTCAACGTGAAATGCATTTGGTAAATCTTTATAGAATTTCTTGAAATGCAAATCAACATCAATCTCTTGTTTTACATCACTCGTTATCGGAGGTTTTTCAGTGAGAAATTCTTTATATTTTCCTTTTATCATTTCATAATCGCGCAGCAACGAAACTTCCATTTCAAGATCTTGCCGCATTCGCTTGATCTCGTCAATTGGTTTTTTCGAGTATTCTGATTTCATGAACGCATTAAAATCGCCGTGAAAAGAATGCAAATTGCATCGCATTAACTTGTAATAGAAGATTTTTCGATCATACGCTGTAATGGCGCTAGTCGCCACCAATGGCTTAACCACGGGAATGAATTGCTTTGCCCGATTCTCGCATAATGCCGTTTCTTCGCAAAAAAAACGACACGTGAAACATGCTTTTCGAGGATCTTTATCAGGATGGTCATCCCAACGCATGATGCCGTTGCCGTTATCATCTTTGATTTTACGCGCGCGCATCCATTCTCACTCTCTTGATTCGAGAAATTTATCAATAACGTTATTGACCATCTGAATTGTACCAGAAATCAAAGGAAGATTTCTATATAGTTCTTGATAAAATGTCACATGAATTATAGCGTGTTTTTGTCGTGGTTCTTCAAATTCCTTGAATCCGATCTGGTTTATTATAAAAAATGCGATCTTGGAATATTCCGAAAGTTTCTTCAAATCAATATATCTTACATCATTTCGCATTTTCGACGGATCGAAAAGATCAATTCTGCTCCTATTTCGAAGGGATTGCAAGAATGAGGAAATCGTTATAAACACCCCTATTATTGCATCGTGCAAATATTGTTCATCGGAATCAATATCTGGATTTATTTCTGATCTTGATTCGATCACGCCCGCAAGCAATTCCGATAACCGAAAAATCGAGGATAAGAGGTCTAATTCATAAAGACCTTTCATGAAATCATCCGGTTGTTTCATAATTTTTCCATCTACATCTACATTTTATAATTTTTCTCGAAATTTCCTGTATCATTTTCTTTATCACGGTTTAATCGTTCGATGACATCTTCGGGAAGCTCTATTCCGACAATTTCGTGGATTATAGTTCGATATTCTGCAAAGTTTTTTGGAAAAGCATTTTGCTGATCTAGATTACTCCACACGATATTTTCCGCCTTATCAAAAATCACGAGATGATAGTAACCTAATGGCGCATCCCATCCAATGATTATATCAAAGTCTTTAGTTTCAATCGTATATCTGCTCATGTTACTCACATTTTTTTTAATTAGGTTTTCAACAATCACCGGCTTCCCGTCTTACTGATTCTTTCAGTATTTTTTCATTCACGATTGCTTTCATTTGACTCCGCAATTGCTCGCACTTCTCGCAAATCAAGTAAAAATTCATGTCCCGTGGTATTTCTGACTTAAATTCTTGTTGCAATCGTTGATATTCCTTGATTTCCCATTCTCCCTCGGCACATTCAATCCATTGTTGCAAGTCAAATACCATCTGGATGTATGTTGTTTTCACGAACTCATATTTATGTTCCTCCCACTTTCTATAATTCTCCTCGAAAATTGGATTCTCGCGTGACCAGAGCAATATCATTGGCTGGTTTTTATCATGATGTTCGAAAGATACATTACTATGAATTTCGATACCCTTGGCTCGATTTTTAAACATTTTTTCGAATAATGTTAACCATCCTGGACACCAACAATCAATATCGAAATTGCGAAGTTCCGACCACGTGCAATATTCGAGCAATTCACAATCAATTCCAAACTCTTGAAGTTTTGACTTGAAATCAAGATGACTTTCAACATAACATCCAAAGTTTTCCGCATTCAAATCCTTCCCCACCACACGCTTGTAGAAATGATTATCTATAACAATACCATCAGAGCTTGCAGATTCTTTTCTATCATGTTCTGCATTCCATTCATCGCGTATCAGACCTCGGAATCTCTGTATTTTATGACGCCATTCCTTGTATCCCGGTTGATCATTCACGTCATGAACAAAAAATGATCGGAAATCTTGAAATCGAGTTTCTTTTGAATTATCTTCGATATACAAATCCACATCGCCGATATATTCCTTGTTGCGAAAAAAACTACCATAACCGTAGATACTTTTTGGTTTTAATGGAAGTTTCTCGATATTATCAAGTAATTGTTTGAGTTTTCTATATCGACCATTTTTTTCATAAAGAGTTTTTGTCATGAATCGTTCATCTAATTTCTAAATATTCTAATTGTTATTTCTCATAAACAATTCTTTTCTGTTAAGAACTCTTTAAGCGCAAGACCAATCGCTTTGCTTAAATGCCAATCGATCATGTTTCCAATTTGTCGTAAGACGCTTGATTTTACCCCGCAAAACACGAAATCATCAGTCACGCCTTGCAAACGTGCAAGTTCTCTCGGAGAACATACACGATCAACCCACGGATTTAACATAACCCCCCCATGATTCTCTTTACAAACTCTTGTTTTTTCATCGGGCTTGATTTTCCACCATGCGTCTTTGAAGTTTTCATAGAGATTCATGCCTGGCTTGACATTTTTAATGCGTTCTATCATTGATTTAGAATGCTTGGTGAAATCATGATTTGGCAAGAACCCCTCAGGCTTATCTGCTAGGTCCTTGATAACATCCCCCGCAGTTATTGAATTAGGAATTTCCAAGGGGAAATCAAATGATTTTTTCTGGTTCTTCTTTACACCAACAAAAAACACTCGTTTCCGATTTTGCGCGCTACCAAAATCTCCCGCGTTCAATATTTTCCAAGCGATTTCATAATCAAGGGATTTTCCTTGCTCGATGATTTCATCTAGCAATGGAATCAAGAAATTATCAACCTTCAATCCCATTTCCTTGATATTATTTTTTAATCGAGTATAGATATCCGATTCGTTTTTAGACAATTTTCGTTGCGAGTTAAAACGTTTTAAATCCTTGTAAATCCGAATATTTTTCAATAATGATTCGAGTTCATCATTCTTGATGGTCATCGAATCCAAGTCGATCATGGAAGGGCTTATAATTTTCATACTCGTCAATCCAACAACATTTTCAATGACGAAGAATACAGGTTGCAATTCCTTGACAAATTGAAAGAAATCGAGAAAAAAATATGCTTTTCGCTCGAGAGGATCACGGTTTCCAGCTAGCGAAAATGCTTGACATGGGATGCCTGCAACAATCCCGCTTAGATGATATTTTCGAAATTGATTGATCAATCCTTTTCTTTGCTCGCTATTCGAAAGATCAGCAATGATATGATTTGCGCCCGGAAAATTATTTGTAAAAGTAATCATGGCATTTTCATCGAAATCCACGCCCGCTAGGCATTTGAATCCAGCCATCTCTAGTCCTTTACTGAATCCGCCTGCACCGGCAAATAAATCTATAAAAGTGAAATCATTAGAAGATAAGCCATCATTTTCTTTTATAATAATTTTGGTTTTTTTTGGCAACGGCCATCACTTCTTTCTATAATTAAAAATCTTGTAGAGAATGCTTAGCTGATTTTCCATTTGTTTAAGCAATTGATCAAAGTACAAGTAATCAATTTCTGCAATTTTAAAGCTCATAATCTTATTTCTTGCTGAAATTATATTATCATGAAGCTGATTAATGATAAAGAAAAACGGGGGATGATGATTTGCCTCGAATTGAAAAGGATCGTTAAGTGGAGAACGCGGTAACGGATTATGGATTAATTCATTCAACATCGTATCAAAATATGCATCAGCGTGTTTTTCACATTGATCCGTTGCGTTCATTCTTTCCTTCGTGCAATTGAGATTATAAACACAAGTATTGCAAATCAATTTATTCACCCATTCAATTCATTCGCAAAATCAGACAAATTTTTCTCTGGTATTAGCGTGGCTTCACAAAGCCCGGTGCAATTATTCCACACATTGATCATCTTGATCATTCCGCATTTTTTACAGAAAAAAAGAGGTTCGATGAGTAAATGCTTGATCATCTCATCACCATTTGGTAGCTTGAAATCAAGAACCGCCGGGCATTTGCCATGCATGGGACAATAATAAAATGACTTGTCACATAGTTCCCATGTTTCCGTTTTTTCCCCTGGCGTTGTTGACTTTAGAACGATCTTTGTCAATACCTCACCTTTCCAAGCATTTTATCTTCACTTACCATCAAGTATCGCTTTTTCCGATGGCTCGCTGGCCGACTTTTCAGGTCTACAATCCGGGCATGGTAATTCTTTGCCCGCGACTCCCGGGGTGGCATGATGGGACAATAATACTGCCGGATCTCGTGACGGTACATCATTGCTCGCCTTCCTTGCTTTTGAAGAGTATTTTACAGATTTCGGACCATTTATTATCAAGACATGATCTACAAACGTAAAAATCATCATTCACGTTAATCATGTCGTTGATTTCCAAGTTTGTTTGATCTCGATTTGCGTTTAATTCCCCTCCGATTTAATAATTCGTTTTAATAAAGGATCGATGACTTCTGGCATTGCTTGATATAATCGCCATCCCAATGAACCTCCTTGTTGGAGAATCATGATAATAGCACGTTCCGAACATCCTAGCTTGTTAATAACATCATCGTGAGCATCTGATAGATAATTCCCTATATCGCCCCAATTCTGGCAAAGTTGTTTTGGCTTCTCGTTTATATCCCAGATAGGCATACCGCGCCAATCTCGTTCGCAATTCTCTTCAAGTTTCACGAGAGCAGAGCATTTTTGATGCTCGCACCCGGCCGTGTATCGGGGACATTTCACGCAGAATGGATGATCGATTATATTTACCATTTCGTTTCTCCTCCTGGTTCATTTCTCCTCCTTCTTTTGTTTCGGGGCGGGCTTTTTGCCTTCCACGATGCGTTTTATTTTCGCAGCTATCACCGGGTCGTTAACAATTTCCTCGGCATGTTTAGCGTCAATGGGAGCAACGAGATCCATATCATTAATCGTGGCAGGCATTTCGTCGTCCACGATGATGGTGGTCTTTCCATCAACCGGCAAAAGCATTACGCCAAAAGTGGGGGCGGCAAGCTTGTTATCGTCTTGATCATCATTCCGCAATTTCTTTATTTCGGTAATGTTTAATCCGAATCTCTCAAACCATTTTTCCACATTTTCGATTATCTTATTTATCAACGGCAGCGTGGTTTTTTTCATGGCTTGAACTAATGGATGTTTGGATGCCAGGATCAATGCACCGTGCAATGCTAGCAATTCAAACCCATCAAGATTTATGGGGAATCCGGTGAAAGCTGGTTTTTCCGACCATTGTTGAATGCATTGCAATAGTTTTTCTTGCAATTCAATTTCTTTTTTATCCCCCCCTATTTTTACCGGTTCTTTTTCTCCTAACCAGGGGTTTCGCCAGCTTGCATTCAAGTACGGATGATAAATCTTTTCACCGGTTTGCCAATATACCCAATATTTCTTATAGCATTTACACGCGTTTCCCAATTCTGCTCTTTTTTCATGCTCCTCATCACAATTATTTCTAAAAATACAATTTTCACATAGCATTTTCTTCACCATCATTGATTTCTTCTCTGAATTTTCTTAATTTACTAGAAATGCGTTCATTATTCAAATACATCTCGATAGCGCCACGTATTATTTCCGATCTATTTGGACCAATTTTCATTTCTTTCAAATCATCTAAATCCTTCAACATTTCTTCCGGTAAAAACAACGTGATCATTTTCATGCCATCCATGTTCATAGCCCCTTATACCTATTTATCAATCTCTCGTTTTTCTCGCTCGATATTTTCTTTGATAGTCACGTTGATATTCCCTTTGGTATATCTTCCGTTTTTCGCTTTTGTGATTGCGTGATTTTAACATTGATGAATGCGCCGAATTGCACGTGGAATAATTGATCGAGTTTCAATATCTGATGTAAAATTCCCTCCCACATACAACGCAGAATTTCTGGATATAGCACGCGATATTCATGATCTCGGAAATGTCGAATCGTCCACGTCCTAGCATTGTTTCAATCAACATTTCGAATCATCTAAATGGGAGCGGTAAATTTACAATCTTTATTCGAGCAAGCGAGAAATATTCCCGATTCGCCCGTCGCTTTTTGGTACGAGATCAATCGCATTCGTGATTTACATGTTTGACACAATCCAAAGTAGGCAATAACCTCTCCGATGGCTGCCAAATCATCTATTTTGGACGCGATGATTTCAGATGTTTCTTGAATCACTTTGTTCTTGATTGCTTCGATGGATGATTCGCCTGCCTTGATCGAATCTTTCATTCGTTCCATTTCCGCGGTGAGTTCCGGCTCGCATAACCGGTGATTGATTGCTGAAATACCATCATGTATTCGCAATCCGAGTATGGTCGGTATCGGGGGATCGCCTCTAACAAAATTATCCGACCACAATTTTTCAAGCAAGCTAGCACGCGTGGCATCCGTGCCAAGCGAATTTTGTTGCATGAATTCGAAAAGCTTGGATTTGTTGATTCGTTCAGGAAGCTCGGGAATTTTCCAATTTTCTTTGATCGTCACGGTAATCGGTAGTAAATCCCCGTTTTGAAGAAGGGGAACGGGCTGATCAACATCGAAATGAGCATTTAGCATTGCCGGTTCCATGACCACCGTGTACCCGGGATCGAGCAATTGCTTGTAATATTCTATTTCTATCTCGCTATCTTTGCCAAAATCCTTTAGAAGATCAACTTGCACTTTTGCAGCATATATTCTCGTGATTTCATCGCTTCCAAACGAAGCCAGGTATCTTCTTGCGATAAAATCATACACGAGCTTGAAATCTGGAGGCATTTTTTCGACAAAGTTCTTGAAGTTTTTTCTACCATCTGCCGCAGAAACTCCCTTCAACAAGAATGCTTCATCTCCAACGGGATGAATTGCCCAATGCGCCCCGTCATAATCCGAACCACATACAGGTTTTTGCCGCGTAATGATGGATGTAGGAAAAGAAAAAGCATCGAGCAACGCAACAATTTTAACGCGATGGTAATCTGCATTAATCCCCTTGTGCACGATGTCGGAAGAATTAGGATCGGGAAGCAAATCACTTTCAGAACGTGGATATGTGATCAATCCAGCTAGATATAGTGATTCAAGAATAGAATCACAACGGGAATAATCAATCCCGTTCTTATATGCCCAGGTACGCACGTCATCAATTTTCAACCCTCCAAAATCCGGGGGCTCTTTTTTCAATCCGGTCCCGGTATCAATCACTATTCCTGTTGCCCCTCGATATTTATCGCGTAATTCGATTGCCTCCTTCATCGAAATTGTTTGCGATATATACACTCCACGTAATGATTCCAAAATGTGCTCGTTCGGGATCAATATGAAGAAATCTACCTTGATAACGCGTTCTGGCTCTACTTTAATCATTTGAGCTTTCATGGTTTCGATCAATCGCGTGTTTTCGATGACCGAAGCAAGAGTCGGGGTGATCACGCGCCCGACATTCAGCTTGATATATGCTTCTTGACCTATTGCTTTCTGGTAGGCAATCGTCAATGTCTTTGAAAAAATCTTGCCAAATGATTTATCGAGCCAGGTTCTTGCCTCTGCTGCTTCTGCGATTTCATACCTCATTCCTATTAAATTATTATAACTATTTTCCAATGCCAGAGGCGTCATGGCATGAAAAACCATCCTCGCAGCAATTTTCTCGACATTAAATGCACGTAGAATGTTCATTCCAATTAGCTCTCCCTCGTCATCATTATCCGTGGCAATGATGACACGATTCGCGGTTGGCACGAGTTCGCATAAAAGCTTGTAAATGGCAAAATCAGAAGATTTTTTCGACGGCGCGGACCACTTGAAATCGCAATAAAGGATAGCTTTGAGGAGATCCGTTTTGGTGGAGGGACTTCTACCCGTCAGTGAAAACAGATGACCCTTTACTCCCATGACGATCACTTGGTCGCCATTGATCAAGCCCTCGTAAATCGGATATTCGGCAATTTCCGGTTTTTTTGACGTGCCGATGTTGACCTGGCGAATCTGTTCCACCAGAGAAAAAGCAATGGACATCGTTCTGGCTTGGCTTGGCTTTTCAGCTATGACAAGATTTAACATGATAAAATAACCAAGGGCAATCCGATATTTATAGAAATATCCATTTTACAGATGTAAAAGGAAAAAAAAGGAAAGAAAATCATGGCGTGATTAATACGAACCAAAGGAGTAGAAACACGATGATTGAGATTGCTAGCATTATCGCTCCGGCAACCGTCAATACCACACCCACGGCAAGCGGGATTTGTTTCCGCTTCCGAATAGCAAGCAAGATTATCCCGGTTATAAGGCAGCCAAGACCTGCCCAAAACATGATAACAAACGGCCAGGCAAAATAAAAGCCGATTCCAAAAAACACCAAGACCAGGAACATCACGAATCCTTCACAAACCGTTTGTCCAGCAGCTCTCTTATTTCCTAATTCAAACGTTTTTTCATTCATATCTCGTTTCACTTTTATTTATTCATGTCTAACAATTTCTGAACTCCGATTGTTGCGATGACAACTAATCCCGTGACAGCTCCGACGACTACCACCCACTTGATGCTACCGACCATCAGTGCCAAGAATTGGGCAAGCCATGCTAACCATGCCGGGAATGATGTAACCCAATCTGCATTCAATTCATCTATTATCATCAGTAACAAGGCAATGGTCGAGAGAAATATGATGATTAACATGAAAGTCGTCATTATCATGGTATTTCCGCTCACCAACGAGAGAATCATGACAACTAGAAATATAGCGAGAATTGCTGCAGAAACCAGCCACCACGTGTCGCTAAACGAGGCGAAGAGTGGTACTGAATTGATCGACAAAGCGGCTGCTTGCGGTTCAACATTAGTAGGGTATGCAAAGTCTGGTCCGCTTGCTTCCGTCGTGTAATTCAATTCTGACCAGCCGTAATTTGTCCAATTATTACCTATCCAATTTTCATCAATATTTACGACAAACGCATACATGAGCACTTGTTTCCATGATTGTGAATCTTTCGTCATGGAAAATTCCTTCGTACAAGTCCACGTTGAAGTATTCATCCCATTGATGTAATGATATTCTTTCGTGAAACTGCTCATGGTCGTATTCGAAACGACTTCAAAAGACGGGCTCAATTGGAAATGATCGCTGCAACGTGCTTCTATCGCCTGGATCGAAGCTGGCTTGAGATTCACGTTCAATTTAACCGATATATCGAGAACTGCACCGATGGAAAGATTCTTCTGAACCCATGTACCACCTTCTTTCGCATACACGGTTGAATAATCGAGATAGAAATATTGATTGCCCGGTATCTGAAACTTGAGCGAGTCGGAATATGATCCATCCATTTCCCAATGCGTCAATCCACCACTTGCCACGGTCAATCTACCACTTTGTTTTCCTGCAAGGCAAGTCGTGAAAACAACGGTCGTCACGATGCAACATGCGAGCAACACGATGATGAACTTCTCCCGAGGCATTGCTTTCTTGTTCCTTAACTTGATCAAGACCAGCACGATCAAGAGTATTTGTGAAACGAGCAAGCCAATACTCAAGATGATTAAATATACATCAAATGGAACGAAAACATACAAACTAAAGAGAAGAATGAAAAGAGCTAGGGCTACCCAGATCGTGGCGAGCTTGACGCGTTCCCGGATATTATTAACAAAATCCGCAATTTTTAACGACATCATCACGATATGATATTTATCAAGTGTATTTATGCATTAATCTGTTTCAGCCGTTGAATATCATCGAAATTCAATGGCTTTTCAAAAGTTCCAGAAATAGATAGAGGAACAAATTTCAACATTTGCAAGCAACTTGACATTAAATATATTTGCATCGAGGGATCATGCGCTTTGATTATTATGCTCAATTCAACACCGCTTATTTTAGGCATTTGATTATCCAGAAGAACAAAATCTATGTTTTTTAAATCTCCGAATAAATCTAATACTTTACTTGGATCATTAATCGTTATAACATCAATCTTTTCATGCTGGAAAATCATTTTTAATAGATCGGCATAATCAACATCGTCATCCACGATCAATCCTTTCATTTTCAATCTACTCCGCTTGCGTTCATCCACCAAAATATTGCTCCATGATATATTTAAACTTACAATATAGTACCAAGAATGAAACAATGCATGTCCCCCTAGGAATACCATCCTCCGAAATCCTTTTAAACGCGGGAAAAAGCATCAATAACGTTCGAGCAAAACAATGGTAGATATTTGGCATGGCATCTTTGTTCAAAGAAATGTTTGACAAAAAAAACCTATTCACCGGTTGGGAAGATTTTGATCGACGGATGCTAGGCTTCGCCCCTGGCATTTATGTGATCAACGGTGAGGCAAATACCGGGAAATCTCAATTTATTTTTCGACTCATCACCAGAAATTATCAACAATTCAAAAAATCAACAATAATTTACGCAGAAAAAAGTATCTTTCCCGTCGATCGCCTTGCACAAATCTATGCGAATCAGTTTCATGACGAACCCGGCAATTTCTTGAAATCAATCAGGATAACAAAGATCGCCACGCAAGGCCATTTATTCTATGCGGTTAAATGGCTTCCAGAAAACATCAAAGATTTTGATGCCAATTTGATCATGTTCGATCACCCGGTCGGTTTCTTTAATCTCGAAAGCATCGAGGACAACGTGAATTTCAAAGCATTTCTTACCAAGCTCGAAGAAATCGTTCTAACAAAACAAATCATGATCTTCATCGAAAATACCGCAGCAGTCATCGATCACAAAGGGAAAAAAACATACACGATCATCGCATACAATCACTTCAAAAAACACGCGTGGATGCAAATCAATTTCCAAAAGAATAAAAATCGAATCATTGACATCCATTTTAACCCGGACCCGCTGAATTTGGGAAAATTTCAAGGAAAAATAAACGAGGATCAAGGATTCATTTGTCAACCAGGTGAAAAAAATAATTAAGAATTGGCTTGATAAAACACTTCCTCCGTGTGATTATAACGGATGTAAAGAACCATCAACGGGTATCTTGACAACTTTTGGTGGTCTATGCCGTTATTATTGTAAAATTCACGTGGATGTCATGAGAATCGAGATTGATAATCAACCAACGAAGGAAAATGAAGATATTTTTTACATCAAGATGGCTCAACGCGTTAGTTCGAAAAGTTCATGCTTTCGTTCAAAGTGCGGTGCCGTGATCGTGCATTTAAACAAAGTCTTGGTATCGGATTATAATCACCCTCCAATCAATCAACCCGATTGCGGCAAGATCGGCTCTTGTTATCGGGATGTTAACAACATCAAAAGTGGCACGGAACCGGACAAGTGCCGGTCTTTTGGCTGTCATGCCGAAAGTAATGCCGTTTCAACAGCAGCAAGGGAAGGAATTGCCACTAAAAATTCAACGATCTATATTTTTGGCAACACGGAAATATGTCCCGCGTGTAAAGGTTCAATAACAAATGCAGGCATTGTAATGGTCGTTTATCAAACCAAGCACGGGGTTATCGCGAAAATCAACGTTGGTTACGATTGGTCCATTCACCCCTTGGATCAAAAAAGGAAATTTGAGGAATGGAAAAGTAACGTGTAATGACCAAGACTCCAATAAAACGCAATAATGAGTTTTTGCCAAGGCCGAGAGAAAAATTGAATTAAATAATACAAGGCGATTCTAATGAAACGATATATCACGGCAGCTCGATACCAAAATTCATCATCATCCTATATTATAATCAACGATGCTAATTTTTATTGTAACGCGATAAATCCCTACTTGGTGGTAAGCATGATGCTTAAAAGTAAACTCGTGAAAATGTCAATATTGACGTGGTTAAGCCATTGGTGGCGACTAGCACCATTACAGCGTAGGATCGGACCGTTACAAATTGCCCTTGCGGGCATCGGACGCGAGAATCCATGAGCAATTCCACGAAACCGCCTACTGCGGCGAAGAACCAGCCCTTTCTTCTATCCTCCGACGATGAAATGGTTATCAAATATTTGCTTGCGTCATTCATGAAAGGAATGAATAATGTCGAAAGAAGCGTGTTGGAAAATGACTTGGTATTCCTCGGCATGGATGCAAATCGAATAACCATCTCGTTATCTACCTTAAAAAGTGCGCAGCTCGTGAATGATGGCAACGAGGTCGGTCTATCATTAACCCCGACGGATTTCGAGGTATTGAACCGCTTGAAGTTCTATTATAATAGGAAGCGGTCGGATCTAGAGAATCAACCAGGGGTGAACGCGTACCAAGCTTCGAATCTAGCTCTAGAAACCTCGATCACGCCCGCGCTGCTATTCGAAAACCGATTGCCCGGCGACATTGCGGAAATAGGAGCGATCCGGACGCAATGGTTCAGGGCGAAGGACAAGCTCGTTGCATTGAAGATCATCAAGATTGATCAATCTGGTATCCATTCCGCGAATGTCGAATGGTGGCGAGACACGCTCCTTGGCATACAAGAATCAACCATGATCTCCCGGTTTCTCGATCAAATCCGTAGATTAGGGGAGATCATCAACGCGGGTATTCATTGCTTGGTATTGCATTTTGATCGGAATGAAATTATTGGAAGGGGAATGAATTATGGGATGCTCGATCCTTCCTTGCCAGAACTCGATTTCAATGCGCTCGACACATTCATCTCGAACAATCCGGCCTTCACTTTTCACAAGAATAAATGGCAGCGAGCAGCGGGAACGCTAACATGGGAAGGAATGCTCGGTTTATTTCCACCCTGGGATTGTTGGGGAACGCGGATCGTGATTGCAAGGGGAAAAAAAGTGCCTTCCATAACGGTCACCATTTCACAAGACGAAATAACAAAGAAAAGTATCGCGGTACAATCTTTCACTCACGTTCTCACTCTGATCGACGCGATGTTTCAAGAAATCAATGAACGTGCTGGAATCAGTGCGATTAATATCTACATTCCAGATTCATTGATCAAGCAAGTTCATTTTAATGTTGACGTGATACCAAGGGGAAATACCTCGGGTGAAACGCAGCTTTTCAAGATCGAATCCGTGTTCAAGAAGTCGCCTGCTGCCCGTGAGTTTTTTGACATGGGATCACCATTAAGCGCGCGGCAATATGAATACGTGGTGAAACCAGGTAAAGGAACGGCGGGAACGGGAACGGGAACGGGAAAAACGCGTGCGATACGGCTCGAAGCCCCGCTGGATACATGCTCGGTCCAGGCACGGGCGGCATCCGGATCGACCAAGAATCCGGCCTTCAATTTCGGATGGGAATTTGCAGCAATGCAAAGCGAATTTATCACTCGACAAGGGGGCTTGATCGATGGTATCAACAACATGAACGAGCAAGTTTCATCAATCGTGCAATCAATGAAGGATAATGCAACCCAGGGCAAGCAAATCGCATTGATAACGGCCAGCGCATTCGAAACGGCAAAGAAAGCGATTGATGACTCGAAGGATCAAGTTACAAAGGACGTGGCGAAACTCGATGCTAGCTTAACAACCACGAAAGTAGAAATCGGGAAGGAAATGAATTCGATCAAGAACAATTTGTGGGAATTGGATCAAGGAATCGGAAACGAAATCATGAACGTGAATGTTAATGTCGGGAATGTAGGGAACTCGCTGACGGTGCTGCAACAAAGCGTCGAGCAACGATTTACCGATCAAACGAGCATTTTGCAACAGAATGTCAACACGCAAGCGGAAATAGCTCGCGCGATTCAAGAACAAGCAAGAAGGGAAGAACAGCGCGTCGAAATGTCACGGCAGCAAGCAGACATGGCACGTATGCAATTGGAGCGTCACCACAAGGAAAACAATTTTGCTGATTTTCGACGCGTTCTGCAAGAATCCTACGGATCGGTCATTGCCAATTCGATAGCTAGCATTGCATCCACGCAGATCGGCAGCTTTTCGATGGCAATTTCACAACAATTGCTCGATTCGATCCCATCATGCTTTGCCAAGAAAGGATTTAAAACGGTTTTCGATAAAGGAAAGTTCGAGAAAATCCTAGACGATTTAACGGCAGTTGATTAAACAATCAAAAAAAAGTTTAGACTTCAAGTTTCAATTGGGCAACAAGTTTCTCCATTTCATTTTCGCTTTCAAGTACCGATTGATAAATGCCCCGCAATGCAATAATTCGCGTTTTTTCTTTCAATTCATTAATTAAACTTAATAACAAGTGCTGGAATCGCATCACGCGTTCCATTTTTAAGAGATTGTTCTCGGTCGGTATCAACATGTCTTGTAATAATGAAATATCTTCGTCTTCCAGGCGTAAATCACCAATGGGAACAACCAAGAATTTTTGCTCGCCATCTTCGAGGTCACGAATGACCACGAATTTGTCTTGAGGTTGAGTTTGCATGTTAATCGCTTTGTTTCTGATTTGATTTTTTCAAGCTAAATAACATCACGTTTTTTGTTTAAGAAGATCGGGTAATCCTGTAACGCCATGCGATTTCATTATTTGTTTCAACACGGCGATCAATTCAATGACCATTGAACGCAATTCTGCATTTTGAGGATGTTGCAAAAACGATTCCAATTGCTCGGAATCCATTTTTAATAAATCTTGGATCGTGATCGGGGTATCCTTGCCCATTAAATTGACAATCGTAGATTTTCCATCCACGTCAATTTTTTTAGGATACATGGTAATCTATTTGCCCGAACGATTATAAACATGGCTTGGTCATTTTTAGAAAATACAGATGTATTTTTAAAATTCTTTTTAATCGCCGAAAAGCATAATAAATATTAACCCATTATTAAAAACGAGGTTTTCGGAAAATGAAGATCATAACAATTAACTTGAGCGAGGCGCACGTTCGAGCTTTACAAATTCTTCAAGATCTAGGGCTTTATCCAAGCAGATCGGAGGCGATACGCGTCAGCATCCGCGATTTTCTACAGCGGGAACTCGGATTCGCGCAGAAATTCGATGATTTGGAAATACCACCATCCACGCATGAAAAAACTGCATCTTCAACACAAACGGCAGACAAGAAAAAGGAAATAGCACGACTTCTGAGGAAATTAAGGGAAGAACAACCAGAACTCAGTACCATTGCTTGAATGGACGTGAATAACATGCAAATCTCAAAACAAAATGAACGGCGACCTGTAAAAAGATATGAATCTTTTTACTCCGTAGATACCAATGGGAACATCTACTCTTTGAAAACTGGTAAGAAGTTAAAATGGTTAAAGAGTTATCATACCCCTCCTTATCCCATGGTTAATCTATCTGGGGGTTCAAGGAAATCCCAAAAAACACATCTCATCCATAGAATTGTAGCAGAAGCCTTCGTTCTAGGTCAAGATGAAAATCTTGAAGTTAATCATAAAGATGGGAATAGGTGGAATCCTAAAGCCAGTAACCTTGAATGGGTCACGAAATCCGAAAATAAACTTCACTCCCTTAACATCACGCATCTCTCGAAACCACCTTGCTTGAAAGGTGAGGATTCTGGTCGATCCAAGCTCACGGAATCTCAAATAAAATCGATCAGGATAGAAAGAGAAAGCGGTACAACCGTTACGGATCTTGCGAGAAGATATGGAGTAACACATCAGAACATTAGTGATATTTGCAATGGCAATTCATGGCATCATTCATTCCAGCAAAATAATAAAACAACTCAAAAAGGTGAATGAAAATTCAGATTGTGACAGTAAATCTACCAAGCATCTATATAGATGCGATTGGAAAATTATGCGAAGAAGGTTTGTTTCCTTCCCGGAGCGAGGCAATACGCCAAGCATTAAGAGATTTCTTGAAAAATGAATTGGAGATGGTCGAAAGTCTTTTGGACCTCTCGGAAAAGGAAGGAAAAATTCAAATTGTCAACTCCAATCCGAAAGTCAAGAAAATCGACATGCGATCAATACGAGCAGGATGGACCTAAATCTTGGTGATCGGTTATAACTCCCTTCATTCTTTTTTCTTGTAAAAAATGCGGGAACGGCATATTTGCTAATGCAACCGCCTCGATTCGTATCTGCGATAATTGTGGATACAAGCATGATTTATCTCAAGTCATTATTATAAAGGAATTTAAAACATTGGATGCTGCGCTGATCGAGAGCAACCGACGCAAAAAACAATTTATCTTGAGCAAATGTCGCAAATGCGGGGGGCTTATCATTGCCGACACGCAACGGAAGAGCAGGGCATGTCCTCGTTGTGGACATTCAAATGACACGAAAAAACTGAAAAAATTGAATGACTTTTCCACGATGAAGGAAGCACAAAATGCGTTGCGATATTTTGAGATACCGGAAGAAAAGCGAGACAAAGTACCTTTCAAGCAAGGTGATGGAACTTCACTAGAGTTTTTCCTCCAAGATTCAAGCGATGATGAAACCGATGTTAAAAAAACGATTCAAGAATGCTTGGAGAACTTGCCCGAGGAGAATACTGATGATAAAGAATAAAAAACCAAGCGATCTTGGTTGCCCTTTCTGCGGATCGTTTAATACCAGAATCGAGGACGATGAACATCATTTTTGCAACAATTGTAAATGTTATTTTTATGATAAGAAAGGGGAGAATCGAGATACCCGGGACGTTTTTTTCCATCGAATGCCAAATGGAAGATTACGTGCTATTTGTTTATACAACGGCGTGGTTGCAAAGAAATGCCCAAACAACGAAGATTCGATTTGTAAAACCGAATTATTTGACTTTCCGCGTGTCGAATATCATGATTTCGATGGAAAAAATGTTTATAAGTGTAATTGTGGATAAATGGGATGATTGATGTGGGTGGTTACGGATTTATAATAGGAAACACGAAGCATTTTGAAATAACCTTCATGGTAAACTTGACTTTAGATGCGCCGCGTTTCTATTTTCTACTAGATCTAATAAAAAATAAAAGAAAATCAATTGATGATAATGCTGAATTGATGCAATTGTTTATTCAAGAATTAAATACCGATTGGATAAACAAGATCGGGCAAAAAGCAAGAAAAATAGATGCTCTTTGTTATGAAATTCTTTCGCTTGATGGAATTGCTTTAAGGATTCAGTTCATGGAATATAACCAAGAGTATAAAAAAAATGGTTATGCGGGGTATGAAATTTATTATCATCTATACAATGATGCTAAAGATAAAGAACTCGATTCTTGGAACTCGATGGAAGGAAACAAGGCATCCATTTCCTTTGACAAGTTATTCACGATGTTAGATGCTAAATGATCGAATCTCGACATTTGGCTCGCGGCAGATCGTTAGAAATGATCAATTTTTCTAAACTTTTCTACTCTCTCCAAGCTATTTCGCGCTTGTGAATTGCTAATGCAAGAATGAAATTAAAAATAATCGAGCAAACCAGGTTGATTGAATCATACAAGGTAATCGAAGCCCCGCCAATATTAACAACTAGCATTGAAACTGCTATTTTTTCAGACACGATCCAAACTTGATAAAGTATCGTGCTGGCAATGATGATTCCATAATGCAATCGCTTCAACCGGCTAAACAAAACAAACGTGGAAGGAATAAAGGTTGCCAGGTGAAAAAACATTGTCGGCATCTGACCGAGCATGATATCATAGCAAACTATCATGCCAAACGTGATCGGGAGCGCGGCAACGGCTGAATTTAACAAGACATTATCAAAAAACAATGAAACCGTGGCAATAACGAATCCGAAGGTACTCAACAACAAGAATATAGGATCATGATAAAAGATAATGCCAAATATACTCACGGTAATGAGCCACGTGATGACCGCGATGATGGCACGCGCGTTGCTCGCACGATACCCGAGAGAAAAAGTCTTGCTCGGAATCTCGATCACGTCACTTGAACTTCATGTAATTGAACATGTGCAAGCAAGAAATCAACGTGCTGAACCTCAGTGTCTTTTTCGCAAGGTCGATCATGTCGCGGACGTATTGGGCGTGCTTGGATTCATCCTTGGACATTTCATCGAAAAGCAATTCCATTTGCGAACCTTCGAAAAATTCTGAAAGAGCCTTGTATTCTTTCGATGCCTTGGTTTCATCCTCGAGAAATGCATCGAGCAAAATGGAAAATTCTTTGTTCATGATCGCCTCGATCTTTGCAGGCAATGCAGATATGACTTTTTCATCAAGCTCGAAAACAAACTTTGGGTAACCTCCGATGGGGTTTTCCATGATCGCTTCGATTCGTGCGATATTATCTTTAATCACGAAATACTCGATTTTGTCATCTGGTGGATTGATTGTTATCTTTTCTGAAGGTTCGACCTCGCAGAATTTCTCCAGGTTTCCGGATTCTAAATCCGATGTTGATATTGAAAAGACAGCATTTCCTTCTTCAAAAGATTTGTTTGGATCAAGAATGGGGAATATCGTCATGATTTGCACGATATTATCTTCATCCCTGCGGAGGATTGATTCTATCCAACCCGACTTGAGAAATTTAAAAACCTTTTGGCTAAACATGGGAAAAACTTGTGGTTCACCACTCTCGTTATCGAGAAACAAAATAAAACTCGCGGGTATTTGTTTCATGATTATCAATGGGAAATAGATGCCAAAGGCATTTGAACTTGACAAAGCTCTCAAAATTGCGATTTTGAGAGCTAGAAATATTTAAATAAGTCGAGAAAAAGCTCGTGTTGGAATAAACATCATCTAGAAAAATGAGTTTTTTTGAAAAGTCTGTCAATGGAATAAAAGGACCGCGCTCGAGGTTATGAAAAATGCATTATTCTCTTACTTGGGTTGATGATAGCTATATAATTGATGATAAAAATGAAGGTACTAAAGACGATCTAATGATGTTTTTTGCTATATGTGGGTTTTCAAAAAGAGTATGTCATGTTGGAGATGGTAGTTTTCTCCCTATCCAAAACTTCAAAATTATTAATGGTGTTTGTGAATTGTGTGAATGGTGTCTTGATTTTGAATGTCAATATAATAAAACGACTTGGGAATCATTCGTTAGAGAGGACAATAAAAGAAATCCCACAATAACAATAAGAGCAAATATAAATGACCCACATGGCGCGTTTTCTTTAAAGAGACATCCTTTAAACAACATTAATGGAAAAAAACAAGATTATTCACGCTTTATTATAGATCCTTATGGGGATTCAGCAGGACGTGAACACGTCTTAATATCAAAAAAATGGAGTGAAAATCGAGGTAATTTGCCCATTAATTTTTTAGAACCACAAGAAAAACGGGTCATAACATATGTTGGATTAATGGAATTAACCAAATCATATTGGCCCATTAAAATAATAAAAATAACCACGAACACGAAAAACTTTTTAAATGCTATTGATGAAATATTAAATGAAAACAACACAATCTTTATTTTTGAAAAAAGTAATTTCGTGGAATCAATGAAAGAATTCTATCAAGAATGTTTTATGAATCAGAATGGATATATGAATGCAATTTGTTACGTGGGTGATGTCGTTGAAAAGAATAACCAGGAAAGCCGTTTGATTCATTCTATATTTTATGGTCAGATTAGCGAATCACTTCATAATTCAATTTTTGGTCCAAATATTGAAAGGATAGTTTTTGAAGATGGTACTTTAAATTCTATTGATAATCCAAGCAATCTTTTTATTTTTTCATTAGAAAAAAGATTTGGACAATTCGCATTAACAAGAGTTTATTTTTGGAAGGATAAGAAAATAGCAATTGAAAAATATTTAAAACAATGTGAAAGTGAAATATTAGAACGTCAAAAAAGAATTGATTAAGTGAAAATGGAGAAATTGATAAAGAAGTTCAACCCCCCTCCTTTTTCTTATCAACAGGCCGGATGATCAAGTCGAGATCCTTATTCATGAAAAATTCCAACTCGTCAACATTTTTATCCGGTAGGTTCTCAAACCACATTTTTGGTATTACCACGGCAAATGAAGTAGGAGAAATTTGCAGCTTTCTCCTTCCAAGACGAATTAAATCCAGATTGATGGTTTGTGACATGATTTTTCACGTTATATCGTGGATTGAAGTTAATATATAAACCCGTTTTAAAAGGAGTTTTACTAATCAAGATCAAGGAATCAGATAGTACTTTCTCAAGCTTCGAATGTAGATAGTACTTTCTCAAGCTTCGAATGTAGATAGTACTTTCTCAAGCTTCGAATGTAGATAGTACTTTCTCAAGCTTCGAATGTAGATCGATCTTAAAATACAGATGTATTCAAGAAAAAGTTTAATATTACCGGTCTACCAAGTGAAATTGATATGGCATCTAGCATCTTAAAGTCCGAAATCTTGAGGCTCAAACGAAAATGCGGCGAGATAGAATGTCAGTTTTGCGGGCATCCACAAAATGAGCATGATAGTTTGATGGGCTGCAAGCACGATTATGGCGAATCAAATGCCCCATATACTCAATGCAAATGCAAAGGATTTCAAGAAAACACACGCGATGCATATTTGATGAAGCTCAAGGGAAAGAAATCCCTGGCAATCATTCGTGGCGACAATCCCTTGCTAATTGGTATAATGGAGCTACAAATCGCCATTGCCGAGTTAGGGCGTGGCGAGAATCAAAAAGCATTGATGAATATCGAAAGTGCAAGGCGTTTTGTTAAAAACATTACTGAAAAAAACATATCTGAATATCAAGAGAAAAAAATTGCTGAAATGAAGTTAAATTTTGAAACTGAACAAAAGTTAATCGAATTCGTGCAATTCGTTAATAACATGAAGACCGAGAATGAACGATTGATGCAGCAAGTCACGTTCGATGAAATGATAGGCGAACTCGTGATGCAAAACGTTAAAGTACCAATACCTATTCCCGAACTTCTAACAAACGCGACCAATCGAATAAAGATCGAATATCAATATCATCGTGATCAAGAAATAAAGATCGAATATCAATATCATCGTGATCAAGAAATCCAATTCGATTTAAATGTTTTAATCCAACATTTGTCGGTTTTCACGAATCGAGTCGAATTTAGACAATATGATTGGCGTGAATGGGGGGTGAGAGAGAAGCCAATAGAAAGACCGAGTAAATTCAACGAACAAATACAGAAAAACCCCCAATCTTCTTTAATTACGGACCAAACTACGAGTTCTTCTTCCAAAGAAGGGGTTGAACCTGCATTTTCCCCTCTACCAATCTTATTGATTTTCATTCGGGGAAAGTTAATTGGAACACTTCAACATGCTTGGTTCTTGGAAAACATCGTTGAATTTGCCCGAAAAACAATAGAAGGAAATATATAATGAGGTAATATTACACGTGGAAAACATCATCAATGCTGAATTGAACGGATTTACTTGCAAACGATGTGGTATATGTTGTAGAAAAGAAGGAATATTGGCAACCGTCTGTGATCAAGAAGATTGGGAATATATTGTAGATTTTATCATTGAAAGCAATGGCGGGTTATTGTTAATTAAGGTTCATGGAGAGAACAAACTACGCGAAATATTCATCTCTTCAATCGAAGATATTTATGAATCCAAGGATGTCTATTGTGGTCATCCCACAAATGATCAAGCAGATCCTGAAATTTGGGATTCGTTGGATTCGATGGCGTGTTGTCCTTTTTTACAATATAAAATCACAAATCACAAACGCGAGTATTATTGCAGTATCGAACACATCAAGCCAATTGCTTGTGCGGCATATAAATGTGGAGAAGAAGTCAATCTAGAAGATTTTGAAAAGCGAAAAAACATAATTCGAGAAAAGCGTTCTGAATTATCAAAAAAAACATCTAAACATGAAGATGAATAAACCTCCCGAAAACGCGATGAATAAACGGGGGGTTTTAAACAAATTTCATTATTGAAAAAACATAAGGAAATTCCATCTTCACCACCAGATTCATTTATTTAAGGGGTATTTAAGTCACCTGGTACTAAATTTAGTAATTTCCCTCTAGGTGATCTTGCAAGTTCCCCTCTAGGTAATAAGGAAAAATTTCCCCTCGGAGAAATGATATGAAACAAATTGGGAAAATTATCGACGGGCTAATTTATTGCTTGGAATGCGAAAAAAGGTATTCTAGACCTGGCTGTTTTAAAAATCACGTCGCTTCTAAACATGTTCCTCGTGGAGAAATCAAAGGTTATGAATTCGATCCCATTATCAATCTCTTTGCTTTAAATGGAATTATCAATCTTTACACAGATTTGGAGATTTCAGATGCCCGGGAGGGAAGAATTGTTACCAAAGGTCAAAAAATTCAATCCTATCATCAAAGATCAAAACATCGAATCTTATATTCCTCATCAATCAATTTATTTGATGATAAAATTAATGGAGAATATTCGTTTATTTGCCCATGGTGTAAAAAAAAAGAAAGGACCAATCACAAAAATAAGAAATTTTGTTCTGCAGAATGTAGAACCAAGTTTTATTCATTAAAAAATGGACAAAAACAAAAAGAAGAAAGAAGGGAAAATAAAAGCATAATTTGCCCAATGTGCAAGACATCTTTTTACCCAACGCGAAAAAACCAAGTTCTTTATTTCATACCACTCGACGTATTCCAATACCGAAAAGGTGAGCAAAGGAAGCGCGTGCAAGATCGTTATATGTAGCATCATCGACAACGTGAGAGACTACTTGTTTGAGACATTCGGAATGATGACACGAGATAACATCGAAATCTTTAATCATGTCCGGCGAGAATATCTTAAAAAGCATTGCTCGTCAACCACGGGAAGCAGATATGTGATGGGTGCTGCTCTATTTCACGTTGTCGCCAACATCATAAATAAATCGAACAAATCGAATCGAATAGAAGCAGGAGATATAAAACTCGCAATGATGGAAAAGTTCGGAGAAAAAACATCATGTTGCCTTGCAACAATGAAAAGAAAAGTGAATCTTATTATCAAATTCATTCATGAATCTGACATGGAAATGAGCAAGGCAATATCAGATGATGATCCGTTCGGGATAGTGGGGTTTTTTAGAAATCGGAACTACGCGTTGAAATAATCCCCTTTCAGAGACATGATTGGAATGAAACATGAAAAAGAAGTCTCCTTTATTTATACGTGCTTGCAGTGTAAAAAAACCGGAACTACCAATCTAAAGAATAGAAAATTCTGTTCTGGGAAATGCTGCGCTAAATTTCATGCACTAAAAAATACCAAAAAGCAAAAAGAAGAAAGAAAAAAAAACAAAAGCAAATTTATTTATACATGCTTGCAGTGCAAAAAAACCGGAACTACCAATCTAAAGAATAGAAAATTCTGTTCTAGGAAATGTTGCGTTAAATCTAATGCATTAAAAAATACCCAAAAACAAAAAGAAGAAAGAATAAAAAATAAAAGTATAATTTGCCCAATGTGCAAGACATCTTTTTACCCAATGCGAAAAAATCAAATTCTTTGTTATAGGGAGGAATGTGGTTCAGGATATTTACGAGGATCTAAAAACAAAAGTCATAAGAAACACATTTCATACCATTCGACGTATTCCAATACCGAAAAGGTGAGCAAAGGAAGCGCGTGCAAGATCGTTATATGTAGCATCATCGACAACGTGAGAGATTACTTGTTCGAGAAATTCGGAATGATGACACGAGATAACATCGAAATCTTTAATCATGTCCGGCGAGAATATCTTAAAAAATATTGCTCGTCAACTACGGGAAGCAGATATGTGATGGGTGCTGCTCTATTTCATGTTGTTGGCAACATGATTAACAAATCGAATCATTTATCACAAATACAAGCAGAGGATATAAAACTCGCAATGATGGAAAAGTTCGGGGAAAAAACATCATGTTGCCTTGCAACAATGAAAAGAAAAGTGAATCTTATTATCAAATTCATTCATGAATCTGACATGGAAATGAGCAAGGCAATATCAGATGATGATCCGTTCGGGATAGTGGGGTTTTTTAAATTAAAAAGGAAAACTAAACCTAAACCCAAACCCAAATTGATCCAACGCAAATCCCGCCGAAAATCGGCCGTATTTACTTATACTTGCTTACAATGTAAAAAAGTCGGAACTACTTGTCGAAAGAATCAAAAATATTGCTCCCAGGAATGTCGGACTAAAACCAATTCACTAAAGCGTTCGGAAGAACCGAAAGAAGAAGAGAAAGAAGAAGAAGAGAAAGAACAGGATGTTCGAATATATTCGGATGAAATTCGATCATGTTCTCTAAATCAGGTCCAAGAAAGAATTGCATACATTCTCCCAATCGAACCACCAGGCATTAATATTCTTGATATTGTAACAAAAACAAGCATTGAAGAATCAGTTATACGTAAAGCATTAAGGGCTTTGGAATTTAAAGGCATAATACATAATGATAATTATAGAAATGCAAAGCGTTTTCATAATTATTATTGGAGAGAAACACAAACATCCCGGATTCAAGAATATTAGGAATATATCTTTTTTTCGGACAACGGGAGGTCATGTTAGAACGTCCCGAAAACGCGATGAATAATCGGGAGGTCATGTTAGAACGTCCCGAAAACGCGATGAATAATCGGGAGGTCATTTTAGAACGTCCCGAAAACGCGATGAATAATCGGGAGGTCATTTTAGAACGTCCCGAAAACGCGAT
>Ga0315294_10000016_pt1 | contig 193151 bp, 146 predicted proteins | sample YL17G13_40_MG_FD_203626 | JGI IMG/M metagenome (GOLD analysis project Ga0315294, IMG submission 203626) | Sediment microbial communities from Yellowstone Lake, YNP, Wyoming, USA - YL17G13_40 | ecosystem: Environmental > Aquatic > Freshwater > Lake > Sediment | place: USA: Wyoming | collected...
GTCTTCCTGCCCGCTGTAGCGCCACAGCAGCACCCCAAAGGCGGCGAGCAGGGTCATAAACAGCGTGGCCCCCTGCTCCCGCCCCAGCTCCCGCAGGGCGGCTGCCATCTCCGGCGGGAGCAGCCAGCAGTGCCGGCGCCCCCGGTAGCTGCGCTGGGCCGGCCGCGCCCGGTCGGTGGGCAGGCTGAGGGTGGGCGGGCTGCCCGCAAGCTGCTGCCGCCAATAGGCAAGCTGCCGCTCCAGCACCTCCCCCTGCAGCCATTCCCGCTGCCAGAGGGCAAAGTCGGCACACTGGATGGGCAGCTCGGCCAGAGGCGAGGGCAGGCCTGCCAGGTGCGCCTGGTACAGGGCCGCCAGCTCCCTCACCAGCACCCCCATGGACCACCCATCAAAGGCCAGGTGGTGGATGTTAAGCAGCAGCCAGTGCGCCTGCTCGCCCAATCGCACGAGCTGGGCCCGGTAAAGCGGCCCCCGGGCCACGTCAAGCGGTTGCTGGGCGTCCGCCATCGCCAGGCGCAGGGCCTCCCCCTCCCGCTCTGCCGGCGCCAGCCCGCCCAGGTCCACCCGGGGCAGGGAGATAGGGCACGGCGGCGAGATCGCCTGCCTGGGTTGCCCATCTGCCGAGGGGAAGCATGCCCGCAGCGCCTGGTGCCGGGCCACTACGCCGCCCAGGGCCGCCTCCAGGGCGGCCACCGCCAGCGGCCCGGTCAGGCGCAGGGCACAGGGCCGGCTGTAGAGAGGGGTGCCGGGCTCAAGCTGCTCGATAAACCACAGCCGCTCTTGGGCAAAGGAGAGCGGGGCCTGCTCTTCGCTGGTGCGCCGGGGGATACCGGGCGCCGGCCGCAGTCTGGCCTGCAGTCGGCGCTCAAGGAGTGCCCGCTTGGCAGGTGATAGGCTGCCGATACGGGCGGCAAGTTCCCCCTCCGGGGACCGGCTGTGCGTTGATTTCTCCATGGCTTTGCGTGGGCGCGCTAAGAGCCTGCTTCGGCCAATCGCTTGGCTTCCGCCTCGGGCAACCTCTCCAATTCCGCCAACAGGCTGTCCAGGTCCTCCCCTTCCTCAGGGCTGGCGGCCATTTTTTGCACCGCCAGCAGTGATTGTTCGGCCACCGTGGGGGCTTTGAAGAAGTCGAGCAGCGTCAGCTCCACCAGCAGCGCCTCTCGCATCCGCGCCAGGCACAGTGCCGCCACCACCGAGTCGCCCCCCAGCTCAAAAAAGCTGTCGTTGATGCCCACCCGCTTCACCCGCAGCACCTCCCCCCAGATCCCTGCCAAGGTCCGCTCCACCGGCGTGCGGGGAGCCACATAGGCCGCCGGCCCCTTCCCCTGCGGCCCTACCGGGGCGGTAAGTCCTAACCTCTCCGCCAGGCCGATGCGCTGCGGCTTCCCCGTGGCACCCTTGGGCAGCTCCTCCAGGAACACCACCTGCCGCGGTACCTTGAAATCCGCCAGCCGCTTGGCTACGAAGGCCTGCAGCTCCTCCTCGCTGGCCTCCGCCTGCTCCCTCAGCACCACCGCCACCCCTACCTCCTCCCCCAGCTGGGGGTGGGGCAGGGCAAAGCTCAGCGCCTGCGCCACCGCCGGGTGCCCCAGCAGCACCTCGTCTATCTCCCGGGGAGAAATCTTCTCCCCTCCCCGGTTGATAATCTCCTTCAGCCGGCCCGTGATGAACAGGTACCCCTGCTCATCCAGCCGCCCCTGGTCGCCACTGCGAAACCAGCCCCGGCAGAAGGCTTGCCGGTTGGCCTCCGGGTTGCGCTCATACCCCGCCGTCACGTTACGCCCCCGGATCACGATCTCCCCCCTCTCTCCTGCCGGCAGCAGGTGCCCCGCCTCGTCCATGATCGCCACCTCCGGCCCTGCCGCTACCCCCACCGATCCCGGCTGGCGCGCCCGGGGAGGCAGGGGATTGCTGCAGATCTGGTGGGCGGCCTCGGTCATGCCATAGGCCTCCAGCACCGGCGCCCCAAACACGCGCTCCAGCTCCCCCATCACCGGCGGGGGCAGGGCCGAGGAGCAGGAGCGGATGAAGCGCAGGGGATGGGCCCCAATCACCTCCCGCTGGGCCTCGGCCCGGGCCAGAATGGCCTGGTGCATGCTGGGCACCGCCGTATACCAAGTGGGCCGCTCCGCCGCCAGCCAGTCGAAAAAATGCGGCGCATAAAACCCGGCCGTGCAGGCCACCCGCCCCCCCGCCGCCAGCGTCGCCAGCAGCGCCGCCGCCAGGCCGTGGATGTGAAAGAGGGGCATCACGTTCAAGCAGCAGTCCGCACTGGTGAGCTCCAGGCTGGCCTTGATGTGCTGGGCCGAGGCACACAGGTTGGCGTGGCTCAGAGGCACGATCTTGGGCCGGGAAGTGGTGCCCGAAGTGTGCAGCACCAGGGCCACCTCCTCCGGCCCGGCCAGCACGGGGCTCCCTTTCCCGCCCGCGCCCGTAAGCTCAAACCGCCCCGCCTCCTCCTCTACCAGCGGCCGCAGCCCTACCACCCTGATCCCCAGTTCCCGCGCTGCCGTCACCGCCGGCGTGTTCGCCTCCGCCGGCACCACCAGCACCTTCGCCCCCAGGTCCGAGAGGTAAAAGGCAAACTCGTCCCCCCGGTAGGCCGGGTTCAGGGGAGCACAGGTGGCACAGCATCCCACCGCCAGGAAGGCGGTCGCCATCTCCGGCCCATTGGGCAGCACCAGGGCCACCCGGGCCTCCGGCTCCACTCCCATCCCCGCCAGCAGACCCGCCGTCTCCCTCGCCTGCTCCCACAGCCCCTGGTAGCCCAGGGGACGCCGCCCGGGGGCAGAGATGGCAGGCGCCTCCCGCTGGGCCTGGGCCTGCCCCTCCAGCAGTTGGGAAAGCGAGCCGGGGGTGGGTAGTGTGGGCGCCGGGGCCTCTTGCCTGTCAGCCATCAGCACTCGTCCGTAACGTGCCCCCTCCATTCTCGGCCAGGGGACGGCTTCAGTATAGGGGGAAAGCAGGCGACCGTCAAAGCGGGGGGGCCCTCAGCCTTGCCCCTTGGCTGCCAGCCCGCGCTGCCAAAGGTGAGCGTCGTCAATGATATCCCATTCCTTAGTTGAAGGTTGAGGCGGCCCTCTCCGCCCAGTTCTGGTAGAATTGGGGGAGCGCTAACTCAAAAAGGAGAGAACCGCCGTCAGCAAAGACTACCAGATTGTGAGCCGGAAGGGGAGTGCTGCGCTGCCAAGCCCTATCGCTCGCCTCCGGGCTGCTCCTCATCCGCTTGCGATCAACTATAGTCGGGCTGGTATCGACTATGAAATCGTCAAAACCTCTTGCCGTCTGGCATCCGGTGCTCTGCGGCGGCGCCGTGGGGTTGGCATGGATGCTGGGGGCGTTGGTGGCGTTTGGCCGGCAAGAACGCAGCCCCGAGTTTCTGGCCCAACTGACGAGAGCCGGCCAGAAGTGGATCCGTCCCGAGCGGGATTTGCCGATCTATGTGCTGAGCTGCGTACTGACGGTGCTACTGATAACCGCGCTGGCGTGGTGGAAGGGCGCGCAGAGCCCGGCTGAGGGCCGAGCGTTGGCTTGGATACAGGTGGCGCTGTGCGGCGCGGCGGTGCTGCTGCAAGTCAGTCTGGTGGCGCTTTGGTACCTACCGGGCCGAACATCGCCGCCGATTTTGGGGCGATGGGTCCTCGTGCTCCTGTTCTTCCCAGGCCTGGCCGCGCTGGTGGTGGCCAGCCTAGGCCCGCGCGGGGGGAAAGCCGTTCGGAATCCGCCAACAGACTTTCCGGTGCCAGCGGGAAGCCTGCTGGGCGGGGCGGCGCCGCAACCCTGGTCCTGGCGGGAGCTGCTCTTGCCGGTGGCGCTGGCATTGCTGCTCTTCACTCCGGACTGGCGGCAACTGGCGGGGCAGTTCTTTCTGCTGTTGCACCACTGGGACTATTTTGCGATGGGCCCCACGCTGGCCCTCAGTCATGGGGCCGCACTGGGGACGGACGCGTACACGCAGTACGGGGTGGGCTGGCCGCTGGTCTTTCATCTTCTCTCGCCGTTGCTGGCGATCTCTTACGGGCACATGATTCTCGTCGGGGTGACGTACGGTTGCGTGTACTTCACGGGCCTCTACCTTCTGCTGCGGACAGTGCTGGGGAAACCCACTTGGGCGGCGGCTGGGGTCTTCCTGGCGGTGGGGCTTCAGCTCTTTCATGGTCTTCCTCCCCATCGCGTGATGTGGTGCTGGCCGTCCTCCACCATGCTGCGTTCTCCGATGGACGTTTGGTTGTTGCTGGCTCTCGCGCTGCAGTTGCGCACGCGCCAGGCATACTGGGCGCTGGTGGCAGGGGCTTGCGCGGGGCTGGCGCTGGTGTTTGAGACTGACACGGGCATCTATCTCGCAGTGGCGTGGGTGGGCGCCTGGGCGCTTTCCAGCCGGTGTGCAGGAGAGCAGCCGCGCGCCATGCCGGTCGTTGCCAGCGTCGGTGTGGCGGTCGCCGCTGCTCTGCTGGGCCTGACTGCCGGCAGCCGCGGTACGCTCATAACGGCTGGGTTCTGGAAGGGGTGGTCGGAGGCGCTCGTGACATACTCCGGCGGGCTTGGGGCGATACCGATCGCGGATCTATCCCTTGCTCCGTTCTTGCAGTTTTGCGCCATGGTGGCCATCTACCTCGGCCCGCTGGGCGTCGCCGTCGTGCGTGCCTGGCGCCGGCAACTCCTGGTTGGCGAGCTCTGGCTGGGCGTGGTAGCGGCATATGGCCTGATGACCTTGCTGCTGTTTGTGGGCCGATCCCATCCCTGGAACCTCTTCCATGTTTCGGTGCCAGCATGCCTCGTGGCGGTGACAGTGCTTGCCCGATTCCACCAGCGGCTGGAGCGATCTCTTGCGGGGGCTTCTCACACAGTCGCCAGGGCCGTGAGGAGTGGCGTCGTGCGAGCGCTGCCTGCTGCCTGTCTGGCGGCAGCCCTCTTCGCGCTCTGGGCGAGCCCGGCGTTCCACGTCTACCCAGGGCTTTGGAAGCGCATCATTGGTAGTCCCCCCCCGCGAGGGCTTTGCCTTCTGCAGGCTCCCGGGGATATCTGCGGGCTGCCTCCTTGGTTGCGGCCGTACGCGGAGCACTTGCATGCGGTCACTGCTAAGATGGGCGCGGCGGCGATCGAGGGCCGGACTGTCGCCGTTCTTGGTCGCGCGGACCCGCTTCTCTATCTGATGGCCGGACTTGCACCCTGGAGCCGGTACTCGCCGCTGTTGCCCGGGTTGATGTTTCAATCTCAGCTGGCGCAGCTCCAACGGCAGTTGGCGTTTTCAGGTCCGGACGTGGTCGTGATGGGCAACTGTGGGAACGATGTGTGGAGCGCGGTGCGCCAGACGGTGCAACGCCATTATCTGCTGGATAGCACCTTCGGCCCATTTGAACTCTGGAGGCGCGTGGCACCCGCAGTGCACTAAGAACCAGTCCGATACGCCCAGAAAGCCGCCAGCCAGCGGTAGATTACTTCCCCGGCCCGCGGCCGCAGTTGCTCCACGTTGCGCCGGATCTCGGCGGAAATCTGCTCTCTCTTCTCCAGCACCTCGGGCAGCTTCTCCAGCACCCGCGCTCGCAGCTCCCCCGGCTCGCACCGCAGCGAGCACTGCGCCTGGCCGAAAAGCTCCAGGGCCCCCTGGTTCTTGTGGTCGTAATACTCATCCAAGGCCACGGCGATGGTGGGCACCGCCCCGCCCATGGCGAAAATGATGGGGTGATGCTTCATGCTCAGGCAGGCCGCCGCCCCCCGGATCACCCCCACCACCACGGCCGGCTGGTAGCCATGCCGCACCAGGGGCGGGGGCTGGCTCATGCGCGCCCTCACCTGCTGGCAGGTCCACTCGTCCCCGGGATGCATGGCCACCAGGGCAATCTGCAGCCCCCACTCCCGCCTGATCACCTCCAGCAGGGTCGCCAGCTCCCCGGTTACCGTTTCCACCACCTGCGGCGCCTGCCCCCAGTAATGAATGTTCACCGCCAAATACGGCGCCTCCGGGTCAATGCCGCTCTCCTCCAGCACCTGGCGCACCTGCTGGGCGGGCGCCGCCTCCAGAAACAAGGCATCGTCAAAGGTGCACTCCACCCGGGAGGCAGGCACGCTGCCCAGCTCCATCACGTCCCGGCGGGATTCCGAGCGGTCACGCAGGTAGATGAGCTGCGCCCGCCTCAGCCCCCAGCGGGCCAGCGCCCGGCTGCCGCGGTCGCCAAAGACGCCGATGGTCTGGCCGGAAAGTATGGTAGGCACCCCCAGCAGGCTGGCCAGCCGGATCAGCAGCATGCTGTCCCAGAGGCGGCTCAGGGTCTTGCCGGTCAGGTAGCCGCCGCCCGAGAAAAAGAGCACCTCCGATTGCTGGATCACCTCCAGTAGCCGGGCCTGGGCGGCGGTGATCCCGCACACCGGCAGGCCCGCCCGCACCAGCCGGGCATTCAGCAGCAGCAGGGGGGCGAGGAGCAGAAAATGCAGCTTGAACACCCGCGTGGACTCCGCATAATGCAGGCTCCGGTCCGCCCGGAAAAAGACCACTCGCGGCGCCCGCTCCACCCGGCAGCCGTGCAAGCCCTCGGTATAGGCAGGGTCGGGGGTGAGCACGGTCAGCTCGCAGCCGGGCGCCGCCTGCCGCCAGTGCTGCAGGTTGGCGGCGAGCTGTGCCTCGTCCCCCACGTTGCTGTAGCCATAGCCCCCCGCGATCAGCACCCGCAGCCGTCCCCCGGCCGGGGGACGCAGGGGCGGCCGCAGCCCCCAAAATCGAGCCACCGCCCCCAGCATCCGCCGCAAACCCACCAGCACCGCATGCAGCATCAGCCCTGGCGCTCCTTTCGCTTGATCGCGCCCACCATCGCCTTCACCGGCGCCTGGCCCGCCCAGGCATAGAGCAGCCGCGACCCGCGCAGCAGCCGCCGGCAGCGCCGGTATTCTCCCAGCACACCGGCCGCCGCCTGCCGCCGCCCCAGCAGGGGGTAGTCGCCCTGCTCGAGCTGCCGGCGCAGGGCCGGGTGCTGCCACAGGCGGTCCCGCACCTGCTGGTGCTTGTAGACCGCGGTCTCGGCCTGGGAGTGGAAAACGTCGCCCGCGGTGCAGGGCTCCAGGTGCAGGGCCCCGGCCTCGCCCAGGCTGCGCAGGGCCGCCGCCAGCCCCGGGTTTCTCACCACCAAGAGGGAGATGCCCAGGGGATCCTTGCTCAGCGGCCCCCAGGCATCCTTGACCGACAGGTCGGCGTCGCTGGCGTAAAAGTCCGGGCAATAAAGGCAGCATTCCTGGGCAAAGAAATGGCTGCGCCACATCACGGTGAAGGCCGTCTGGAAGCGGTTGCGCCTGATCTCCCGGTCGCGCAGGCGGAAATGGTTGTTGAAGTTGTTGGCGTCGGGGATGCCGCCCTGCTTGTCCCGCAGGTTGGCGGTGAACTCCTCGCCCCGCCCCACCCCCTCCTGCTCCGCCAGGCAGTCCACGAAGGCCCCGGTCACGTTGTGGCTGCAGCTCAGGCCGACCAGGTAGCGCAGCGGCCCGGTCAGCGCCGCCGGCAGCCGCCGCACCCCCCGCAGCACGCAGGGCACGCCCACCAGTGCCAGCCGTCCGCTCGCCTCCCCCAGCACCCGGTCATAGCGCAGCGGATGGTAGCACGAGCTCCGGGCGCCCTCCAGCTCCTGGGGGGTGCGCAGCAGGCGCAGCTCATGGTGCGGCTGTCCCACCCCCGCCCACAGGGGCACGGCGCCGATCACCCCTTCGATCTCGCCCGCCGCCAGCAGCGCCGCCAGCAGCCTGGTCACCGCCCCGCCCGAGGCGCTGCGCTGGCGGGCGGCCTGGTCCTGGTCATAGCCCACAAAGTATTCCGCTGCCTGCGGCAGGCCAAAGCGCTCCCCGACCTGGGCCGCCGCGCTGGCGTACTCGCACAGCCGCTCCGGGGTGTTGGGGCAGGCCTGGTAGCACAGGCCGCAGCTCTCGCAGGCGGCCTGGGCCACCACCGGCCGCCAGGTGCGGTCCCGCCCCCAGTGCAGGCGGATCGCCTCCTGGGGACAGGCGGCGGCACACAGCCCGCAGCCGATGCACAGGCGCTGCCTGGGTATCTCGCTGATGTTGCGCTTCAAGCTTGCTTCCCCCCGCTGCTCCGCCCGATAATGGCTACCAGGTGGGTGCCGCCTCGCCAGGGGGCAAACAGCAGATTCCCGGCCAGGGATTGGGCAAAACCTCCTACCCCCCGCGGCACATACGCGGGCGAATAGGCCAGGTCCCACAAGGGACGGGCATAGACCCGGCAAGCCAGGCCCGCCCCCGCCGCCCAGCGCCGCAGGCCCCGGCCCGTGATCGCCCACAGGTGCCGGGGCGGATCTATCCCGTGCAGCATGCCCCGGCGCACCATGTCAAGCAGCACCGCCCAGGCGCCCATGCCGTTGCTCGACTGGATCCGCTCCCGCCGCCCCCGCAGCAGCCGCGGGTAGGCCAGGTACTCCAGCGAATCCCCGTTCGGGCACTGCGCTACCAGCCTCCCCTCGCTGCCCAGAAAGGCAGCCATGCGCTCCAGAAATAGAGTGGGCGCGCGCAGGTGCTCGATCAGGTGTCGGCAGTAGATGAGGTCAAAGCCCCCGGGCACGTGCTCCCTCACCTGCAAGGCGTCGCAATTGAGCACCCGCGCCAGCCCCAGCTTCTTGCGCGCGAACTCGCACGATTGGGGGTCCAGGTCCACGTAGGTGCTCTCGCCGTAGCCCAGGGCCTCAAATGCTTTGCTGAAAAACCCGCCCCCGCCCCCCACGTCCAGCAGGCGCCGGCCCCCCGGCCGGAGCCCCAGCTGGGGAAAAAGCCGCCCCGCGGCCGCCAGGTAGCGGGGGTACTGGCCGGCCTCCAGGTTGGTCAGGAAGCCCCGGTAGAAGGCAGCCAGTGCCTCGGGGCCGGGCAGTGGCCGCACGCAGCCGCTGCTGCACTGCCGGCACTGCCAGATGGCGTAATCGCCCATCCGGTAGCGGCGCCGGCAATCGCCTCCGCAAAAGGCGCAGCGCTCTCCCCCCACCTCCCTGCCCATCCGTCACCCCCGGCCCCTGATCCGCCATACAGCTTCCCGGCGCACCTGCAGTATAGGACGCCGGCCGCGGGTGGTCAAAACGCCCGGTTCAGGGCCGCAGGCGGATCGCCTCCTGGGGGCAGGCGGCGGCACACAGCCCGCAGCCGATGCACAGGCGCGGCCTGGGTATCTCGCTGGTGTTGCGCTTCACGCTTGCTCCGCCCTCCCCACCCCTCTTCTGGCACTCTCTACTCAGGCGGTTCTCTTCTTTCGTCCTTAGCTTGCATTCTATCAGAACCGGCCTGGAGAGAGCCGCCCTAACCTTCAACTACGAATGGGGCACCCTCGGATCAATAGGCTTTCCATCACACGGCAAGCCGAGCCGAGCGGGGTCGCTACCGGTGCCAGGCGACGGCGAGGGACATGGTGAGCGCGTGCTGGTCCGGGCGCACGAGATCCTGGTAGGCCAGCACCAGGACCGCGACCGCACGCGGAGTAAGGTGCTCGGATACCGATACGCCGACGTTAACGCCCTGTCCGTCATACTCGGCAATCGCCTTGCTGAAACTGTCGAGGCTGACGGACGCCGCCCCGAACAGCCGGCGGTGGAAACGCCCGCCCCCAAAGCCCAGGGAAACGGTTTTGCGCATCAAAAAGGCCGAGCGCGCCGAGGTGTCCCAGAAGGTCTTTGTCGCGGCGACGTAAGGAGTCGCGCTATGCGAGGCCGAAGCCGTGATGTCTTCGATGCCTACGGCGACAGCAGGGCTGCGAGCAGTCTCGTCGTGGAAGTGCCACTTGGCCGTGATGAACTCTCCGGAGAGCGCGCTGACGTCGCTGACAACGAGGCTCAACTCGATGGCGGAGGATATGCTGCCGGTGCCGGCGCCGATAATCGCCAGGGCGTCGAGGGCATCGCCGGCGCGGGGTTCGCTGTGAGCGCTAACGCCCGCGTAGAAAATGCCGGCGGGAGCCGCAAAGCCGTTGGGCGTGCTTATGTTGTCCGCGGAAACGCCGCCGGGCAAGGCGTAGATGAGGTGCTGCGCCTGAGCTGCCGCGGGCGCGAGCAGCAGGGCGGCCGCGAAGAGCAGCCCTCGAATCACCGCGCGCGCACTGGGTGAGCAGCCACCCATTTCCACACGGCAGGCGGAATGTACATCTGGCTTGCCGGGGTGCGCGCCGGTGCGGCGGCCGTCTGCCCCGGGGGTGCGCCCGATTGCGCGGATGAGCTGGCCCCGGTGCTCGAGTAGCCGGTACTCTGGCCGTAAGCGCCGGTCCCCAGGCTGAATGCCGTCTCGCCGGCAGTGTAGCCGCCCACGGGCGGTCCGAGGTCCGTCGGCGGACCAACTACGATGGGAGGACCGACGATCACGCCGCCACCCCAGCAGAAATCCGGTGGCGGCTGCGGGATGATGCCTCCACCCCAACAGAAGCCTGGTTCGGGAGGCACGACCCCGCCGGTTCCGCCGCCGACGCTGCCGGAGCCGGCATTGGCGAGAGCGAAAGAGCTGACCATGAGCAGCGCGGTTAGCGCCACCAGCAGTCGCATGACAGTCTCCTTCACCGACAGCATAGGCCACAGGAGGCCCGATGTCAATCGCGAGCGCCAGGCCGCGAGCCGGGACGAGATGCAAGGATTATGTCCCACCCGTCCGGCCTGGTCTCATGCTCCCTCTTCCCCGCGGATTGTACCCAGCCGGGCGGTGCGGCACCAGTTGCCCTCAGGGCCCCAGCGGCTCCCCCTGGCTGATCACGGTTACCCAGGCCCGGGCGCTGGTGCCCGGGGGCGTCTCGCATTCGAAGCTCACCTGGTTGTCCCCCGGCCCCAGCTCCGGCACCTCGCCCTGCGGGCGCACCTCGCTCAGCAGCTTGCCGCTGGGGTCATACAGCTTGCAGTCGGTCGGCGAGCCCAGCTCCAGGTAGCAGCCGGTTTCGATCTCGGTGGGGAACACCAGGCGCCGCCCCCCGATGGTGATCGCCGGCTGGCGCAGCTTCACCTTCACCAGGGGCAGAGCTCGCACCGGGCTCAGGTAGCAGGCCACCTCCTGCCCCGGCGGCAGGTGGTTGTACCACAGGCCCAGCGAGGCCACCTGCCCATAGTCCACCGACTCCCGGTAGATGGCATACGGCCCGCCATAGGGCCAGGCATATTGGCTGTAGCGCTCCCCCTCCGGCTCAATCAGCTCAAAGTAGCGCCAGCCCACGAAATCCACCACCACGTAGTGCTCGCCGATCCCCGCCACCAGGTGCTCCGGGCAGCGCAGTTGCAGGTTGAGCACCTCCCCCTTGCCGTCGCCGTAGATCCACACCCCCAGGGCCTGGTGCTGGCTCAGGTCCAGGGGGGTGGGAAAGGTCTGGGCTGCCTTGGCCCAGGCTCCCCGGCGCTCCGGGCGGCTGCTCTGGGCCCGGTAGCAGCCGCTCACCGTGCCCACCCGCACCTGCTCCGCCGTAGCCTGCAGCTCCGCCTCCACCCCGCTCGCCGTCTCCCGGTCGGCAAACCGGCCCGGGTCGGCAAAGTCGGCCACCGTGATGCTGCCAGGGGCCTCATAGGGCGCCGCCGCAGAGAGGGCCTCGATCCGCAGCCGCACCGGCTGGCGCCCAAACTTGTTGCGGGTATGCCAGGCGTTGCTCCAGCCGTTGATCCCCTCCACCTTGTGCCGCTCGTACTGCACCGGCCGCACCTGCCAGTGCCCGCCCGCCCCCTGCGCCAAGGTGAATTCCTCCCCCGGCTGCCGCAGCTTCGCCTTGATGGACTCCGGGAAGTAGCGGCCATGCCTCAGGTTCTCCCAGCGCTGGATCAGGGCCGCCAGCCGGGCCAGGGCGGGCACCTGCTGGATGTTTTGCGGGTCCACGCCCATCAGCGACAGCCCGGTGTCATTGGCCAGCGCCTTGCAGCACAGGTACTCGATGTCATCGGCATAGGTGGGCTCGCCCTGCGGGCCCGACCAGGTCTTCACCGCCCACCAGCCCAGTTGTCCGGGCAGGAACATGCGCCGGTTTTCCTCGTTGGCGGCGCAGTGCAGGTCAATGAAGCGCTTGTGGCTGCGGGTGGGATGGTCCCAGGCGCCCAGGCGGGAGCGTACGTACCACAGGTGGTGGTGAAAGGTGCTCATTTCCATCAGCGCCGGCCGCTGCAGCCGCCGCCAGATCTCAAACACGAACTGGGAGCCGTAGTGCCAGCTGTTTTCCGCCCCGCCCAGGATGTCCTCGCCGTCCAGGGCGTCCAGGTAGATCATGTCAAAGCCGCACTCGTTGTAGGCCCGGGCCGTGCAGGCTGCCACCTCCGCCAGCAGCGTGGAGTCCGGGTCCGGCACGAACAGGCCGAAGCATTCCTTCAGGTGGTGCACCTTGGCCCCGGCAGCATGGGCGGCCGGCCTGGTGCCATAGGCCCCGCGCTGGCAGCCCGTAAAGAGGTATGGCGGCTGCTGGGACACCTGGCGGTAGGTGATCAGCTCGTCGTCAATCTGCAGGGTGACGCTGTTGCGCACAAAGAACCCGGTGACGGCCGACATGCCCCGGGTGGACTCCGCCACCGGCACCTCGGTGCCCTGCGCCTCCAGCGGCGTCGCCAGGGTGAGGGTGGCGTCCTTGGCCAGGCGGGGGTCGGGCACCGGCGTCACCCAGGGGCAGTTCTTGTCAATGAAAAAGGCGTACGTGTGCAGGCCCGCCTGGATGCCGGCCGCATGCAGGCGGTCAATCGTCGCCTTCAGGCTGGCGTAGCCCTGGGGATAGGTCTGCGGGTTGGGGCGGCAGTCACCGAAGCGGAAGGAGCCGCCGCCGTGGAAGTCTATCTGGTTGAACCCCAGGCTACCTGCCAGCCGGATCCAGTCCTCCACCGTCTGCTCCGATAGGTTGCCGAAGTTGAACAGGTAGGACCCCTCGCTGCCGACATTACCCAGAGCCCAGGGGCCGCCCAGGGGGGAATGCGGCAGGTCCGGGGCCGCCCTCACCACCTCCTGCATCAGTGCCCGCAGCTTGCCCGCCGGGCAGGCCAGCAGCGCCGCCCGGGCGCCCACCAGGCCAAAGCGGGGGTAGCAGGCCGCCCACAGGCGCCGGTTGGGCCGGGGCAGCTCGGGCACGTTGGTCTGCAGGTCCAGCGCCAGGGCGCAGCAGGCGAAATCCTCCGCCGGCTCCCCGTCCAGGGTCAGGGGCACGTGGGCAAAGACCAGCTCCTCTACCCCCTCCCCCTGCACCGACACCACCTCCAGGGTGAAGTAGTGCCGGGCGGCCGCCGCCCGCAGCACGGCGCTCACCCCTGCCTCGCCGAAGCCCAGGGTAAGCCGCCCCGCCCGGTAGGAGGCCGCCGTTGCCGGGTACTGCCGGCCGCCCTTCCTGACCAGGGCGCAGGGCGTGCCCGGCTGGCAGTAGTTGGCGCCGGTGCGCCGGTCCACCAGCCGCCGGTTGCGCCCATCCGCTCCCACCTCGTAGCGCGCGTACTCGTTTTCCAGCCTCATCGCCACCTCCCCGGCGGCCCGTGCCCCCGCCCTGCCGCCCAGGCAGCACAGGCCCGCCAGCACCAGCATGCCCAGCTTACTCATGATTGCTCATCCCCCGTAGCAGGCGTACAGCTCCCGGCAGCGGCGCAGGTAGTAGCGAAAGTGCGCATAAGGCACCTCCGGGGGCACGTGGTGGTCCAGGGTGGGCAGGTACCCGCCCGCCCGCAGCAGCGCCGGCAGCTTGCCCTCCAGCTCCCGGTCTATGGCCTCCGGGTCCCGGGCCAGTGCCCGCTTGTCAATGCCCCCGATGATGCGCAGCCGGGGAAAGGCCTCCCGCACCGCCAGCACGTCATTGCCCGCCGCCACCTCGAAGGGCAGCAGCCCGTCCACCCCCGCCTCCACGAACAGCGGGATAAGCTGGCTGATGTCGCCGTCGCTGTCCACCACGATCCAGCGCGCCCCCATCTGCCGGTAGTAGTCCACCATCTGGTGGTAGTAGGGGAGCATAAACTCCCGGAAGAAGGCCGGGGAGATCAGCGGCCCGTTCTTGTAGGCCATGTCCTCCCACATGAAGACGAAATCCAGCGGCGCCTCCCGCAGTGCCCGCGCGTACAGCCGCTGCAGGAAGGTGACGTGGTAACGGCAGATCTCGTGCACCAGCTCCGGCTGGTCCACGTAGCCGTAGAGCAGCCCCTCCAGCCCCATCAGCTCCCGCAGCCAGCCGAAGAAGCCGTTCTCCCGCCGCCCAATGCAGACCAGGTCGGGCGAGGTCCTGGCCTCCGCCACCCATTGCTCCCAGTCGGCCGGGTAGCGGCCCGGCTGGTCCGGGTCCAGGCGCTCCTTGAGCTGCTCGAAATCCTCCCGCCTCGCCACCGGGTGCTTGATAAACTGCGGCAGGCGCAGCCCCAGCTTGCTTTCCCGACAGATAATCCCGTCCGCCGTGCGCACCACCCGGCTCCTCTCCCCGTCCTCCAGCACCTCCTCCGGGAACGGCGGGAAGATGCCCCGCTCAATCGGCGGCCGGCAGTAATGGATGATGCCGCAGTCCTCCCACGGCTCCACTCCCTCCGCCAGCCCTTCCTGCCGCCAGCGCGCCACCGTCTCCGGCCAGTACCCCCACTCAAACTGGCAAAGCTGCGCCGGCCGCCCAAAGGCCATCAGGGAGTGAAATGCCTCTCGCTGCGTCATGCCAGGCTCCCGGCCGCGCCCGGCGCGGCCGCTCACATATTCCAGCCCGCCTACCCCCCTCCCTGCGTGGCCCAGGAAGGGCACCCGCCCGCCAGGCAGAACTTCCCTCCGACGGCGCGGCGAAGGGAGCAGGCGATGTGTGCAGTGCCTCTGGTGGTCGGTGTTCTGCTCTTGGCCCTGCCCGCCCAGGTCCTGGCCGCCGGCGGCTGGCGCAACTCGCTTCGGCCCTCCGGCCTCCCGGCCGGCCCCCTCCCCCTGGCGCACTCTGGCCAGACCGATTACGTGATCGTGATCCCCGCCCAGCCCACCTCCCAGGAGCGCAAGGCTGCCGAGGACCTGGCGCAGTGGCTGGGGGAGATGACCGGCGCCCAGTTCCCCGTCGTCTCCGATGCCGCGCCGGCAGCCGCCCGGGAGATCAGCGTGGGCCGCACCAACCGCCTCACCGCCGCCCGCCTGCCCCAGGCCCGGGCCGACCTGGGGGATGAAGGCTATGCCCTCGGGGTGGCGGGGGAGCGCCTGTTTCTGCTGGGCGGGGCCAAGCGTGGTCCCATCTATGCCGTCTATGCCTTCCTGGAGGAGGACCTGGGCTGCCGCTGGTATGCCGGGGAGGGCAGCACCCTGCCCCGCCGCCGCACCCTGGTCTGCCGGCCCGTGCCCCGTGCCTACCGGCCGCCCCTGCTCATCCGGGACCCGTTCTACCATGACGCCTTCAATGCCACCTGGTCCCTGCGCAATCGCACCAACGCCCCCGGCGCCCCCGTGCCCGAGGAGTGGGGCGGCCACGTGGACTATGACGGCATGTTCGTGCACACCTTCAACACCCTCCTCCCTCCCGATCGCTACTTCAAGGAGCACCCGGAGTACTACTCGCTCCTGGAGGGCGAGCGCCGGCCCGTGCAGCTTTGCCTCACCAACCCGGAGGTGGTGCGGCTCGCTGCCGCCCACGTGCTGGGCGTGCTGGCGCAGAACCCGCATGCCGAGATTATCAGCGTCTCTCCCAATGACGGCGGCCGCCACTGCCAATGCCCCGGCTGCAGCAAGCTGGACCGGGAAAACGGCAGCCCCGCGGGCTCGCTCATCAGCTTTGTGAACCAGGTGGCCGCGGTGGTGGAGCGCCAGCACCCAGGGGTTTGGATCTCCACCCTGGCTTACCTGGACACCGTGGACCCGCCCCGCCGGGTGCGCCCTCGCCGCAATGTTGCCATCCAGCTCTGCAATGACCTGCACTCCTGGCGCTATCCCCTGGTGGACTTCGCCGCCAGCTCCTTCCCGGAGAGCCGCCGCTACCGCCAGGCCATCATCGGCTGGTCCCGCATCTGCCGCAACCTGCACATCTGGGACTACACCGTCAACTTCAGCCACTACCTGGCCCCCATGCCCAACCTGCAGGTCTTGGCGCCCAGCGTGCGCTTCTACCGGGAGCACCATGTCACCGGCATCATGTTCCAGGGCAACTACCAGAGCCTGGGCGGCGAGCGCACCCCCCTGCGCACCTGGGTGATGGCCAAGCTGCTCTGGGATCCCAGCCGGCGCGTGGAGGACCTGGTGGCCGACTTCACCTGGGGCTACTACCGGGAGGCAGCACCCGCCCTCACCGCCTACTATGACCTCTTGGACCGGGCGGGCCGGGAGCAGGGCAGCGCCATCAACGAGCACGGCGGCGGTATCCGCTACCCCATGACCACGCCTTTCCTCTCCCGGAACTTTCTCACCCAGGCCGCCGCGCTGCTGGACCAGGCCCTGGCCCTTGCCCGCTCCCCCGAGATCCGCCGCCGCGTGGAGCTGGAGCGGCTGGCGCTCGTTTACGTCAAGCTGTGCCAGGGACCGCAGGCCTGGGGCGATGAGTACCCGGCCTTGCTCGACCACTTCGAGGCCGTGGCCCGCCGGGAGCGCATCACCCACCTGGAGGAGGGCCCGCCCGATCTCGAGCACAAGCTGGCGACCTGGCGGCAGGCGCTGCGCGTGCACCAGGAGCTGCCCGCCGTGGGCAAGGGTGAGGTGACGGTGCTGCCCCTGCCTGCCCGCTGGCGCTTTGCCCCCGACCCGGCGGGCGTGGGCGAGCAGCAGGGCTGGGCGGCGCCGGGCTGTGCTGACTCTGGCTGGGCCTGGCTGCGCACCGACCAGGGGACGGGCTGGGAGAGCCAGGGCTTCCCCGACTATGCGGGCGCCGGCTGGTACCGGCTGGCGCTGGACCTGCCGCCGGCCCTTGACCGCCCCCAGCTTTACCTGTACTTCGCGGCCGTGGACGAGGAGGCCTGGGTGTACCTGGACGGCCGGCTGGTGCACGAGTTTACCTGCGCTGGCACCGGCCTGCCCCCGGAGATCACCTGGCGTACGCCCTTTTCCTTTGACCTGCGGCCGCACCTGCCCGTGGGGCGGCGCCAGGCCAGCCTGGCCGTGCGCATTTACAACCGGGTGGGCATGGGTGGCATCTACCAGCCCGTGTACCTGGTGGCGGCCGACCGCCCGCTGGATGCCACCCTGGTGCGGGCGGTGGTGGAGCGCGAGGTGGGAGGGAAGTGATAGCATGCAAGCTCTGCTCGTGCTGAGCTGCGGGTCAGCCCGCCGACCGGTGCTGGCCGCGGCGGCCTAAATCGAATAGCTGGCGAGCGCCTCCGCCTCCCGGGCGCGCTGCCGCTCGGCCAGGGCGGCCAGGGTGACGCCCTGGAAGGCCCGTGCCAGGGCCTGGCTCGCCTGGGCCCATACTTCCTGCAAGGCGCAGGCTTGCGCCTGCTTGCTGCAGTGGACCCCCGAGCCGCACTCCGCCAAGTCCAGGCGCCCCTCCAGGGCGCTGATCACCTCCAGCACCGTGATCTGTGCCGCAGCCCGGGCCAGCACGTATCCCCCGCGGGCGCCTCGGGTCGAGGTCACCAGCTTCGCCTTGCCCAGCAGCGCCAGCAGCTGCTCCAGGTAGCTGATGGGCACCCCCTGCTGCTGCGCGATCTCCCTGGCCAGCACCGGGCCCTGCCCCTGCGCCAGGGCCAGCGCCAGCATTGCTCGCATGCCGTAACGCGCTCGTGTGGAAAGCCGCATCGCCACCTGCCTCCTGCTTGCTTGCCCGCAGCACCTGCCAGCCCGCCGCTGCGCGGGCTTAGTTGATTATTCCGCTCTATTTTCTCCGGCAGCGGCACCCGGTGTCAATGGGCCCCGAGCACGCCCCGCCGCACAGGCGCCGCACCCGGCCACCGGCAGCACGCCAAGGTGCCCTCCCCCCGCCTGCGCCGGGCCTGCTGCCTGGGGCAGCAAACACCCAAACTCCCGCTCGGCCCAGTTTACCCCTGGGCCGGTAGGGTATATTCTGGCGTAAATCGGTCAACATAGTAAACAACCTTTCCCGGCCGGAGATACCCTGATGCGCTACGCCTCGGACGCCACCCAGCTGATCGGCAATACCCCCCTGGTACGCCTGCGCCGCGTGGTGGGGGAGAGCAACGCCCTGGTGCTGGCCAAGCTGGAGATGTACCACCCCGCCGGCAGTGTCAAGGACCGCATCGGGGTGGCGATGATCCAGGCCGCGGAGCGCGCAGGCCTGATCAAGCCCGACACCCTCCTGCTCGAGCCTACCAGTGGCAACACCGGCATCGCCCTGGCCTGGGTGGCGGCCGCCCGCGGTTACCGGCTGGCGCTGGTAATGCCGGAGTCCATGAGCGTGGAGCGCCGGCAGGTGCTGGCGCTGCTGGGGGCGAAGCTGGTGCTCACCCCGGCCGCCGAGGGTATGGCCGGGGCGGTGCGGCGGGCGGAGGAGATGGCCGCTGCCGATCCCCGCTGCCTGCTGCTGCAGCAGTTTGCCAATCCCGCCAATCCCGAGATCCACCGCCTCACTACCGGCCCGGAGATCTGGCGGGACACCCAGGGCCAGGTGGACGTGCTGGTAGCCGGGGTGGGCACCGGTGGCACCATTACCGGCGCCGGCGGCCTGCTCAAGGAGCGCAAGCCCCAGGCGCGCCTGGTGGCGGTGGAGCCGGCTGGTTCCCCCCTGCTCTCCCAGGGCCGCCGCGGCCCTCATGCCATCCAGGGCATCGGCGCCGGCTTCATCCCCCAGGTGCTGCGCACCGAGCTGCTGGACGAGATCGTGCCGGTCACGGACGAGCAGGCGACCACTATGGCCCTGCGCCTGGCCCGGGAGGAAGGGCTCTTTGTCGGCCTCTCCTCCGGTGCCGCTGCCTGGGCCGCGGTGCAGGTCGCCAGCCGGGAGGCATGCGCCGCCCAGGTGATTGTGGTGGTTTTCCCCGACCGCGGTGATCGCTATCTGTCCACACCGGCCTTCCAGTCGGTGTTCGCCTCTGAGCGCTCGCGAGTACTGTAGTAGGGCAAAAGGAGAAAGCATGGCGCCAAGATTGGTGGTCACCATGGCGTTGGCCCTGGCCTGGGCCCTGCCCGCCCAGACGCTGACCGAGCAGGAAGCGGTGCGGCTGGCGCTGCAGCACCAGCCCCTGCTGCGGGCCGCCCAGGCGGAGGCCGGCATGGCGCAGGCCCGGCTGGACATGGCCCGCGCCCAGGGGGCGCTGCAATTCACCCTGGGCGCACTGGCCACCGCCTCCGATATGCAGAGCAGCATCGCCCTCCCCGGGCCCATGCCCCAGGCCATCTTGCGCTCGCAGGACCGCAGCTCCCTCGACCTGGGCGCCATGGTGATGCTCCCCCTCTCCACCGGCGGGCGCCTCCGCCAGCAGGTGCGGCAGGCCGAGCTGGCGGCCGCAGCCGCCCAGAACGGGGCTGGGGCCAGCCGGGTGCAGGTGGCCTATCAGGCTCGCGCCCGCTATGCCCAATGGCAGGCGGCCCTGGCTGCCGCCGCCGTGGCGGCCGATACCGTGGCCGCCCAGCAAAAGCACCGGGAGGTGGCCGAGCAGCTCTTTGCCGCCGGCAAGATTCCCCAGTTTGACCTGCTGCGCAGCCAGGCTGCCCTGGCCTCGGCTCAGCAGCAGGCCGCCAACGCCCAGGCCCAGGTGACCGCCGCCCGCGCCCGCCTGGCGCAGGCCCTGGCGGTGCCTGCCGATACCCTGGGCGCCCCCGACCCGGCACCGCCTCCCCCGCCCCCGGCGGGGGCGCTTGAGCAGGCCTTGGCCCACCGGCCGGAGCTGGCCGCCGCTGCCCAGCAGATCGCTGCCGCCGAGGCCGGAGTGAAGGTGCGCCGGGCCAGCTACCGGCCCCAGGTCTATGCCGTGGGCATGGTGGAGGGGATGACCCCCTCCCCGATGGGGCGCTCGGCAGGCCTCGCCGTGGGCCTGGTGGCAGGGCTGCCGGTGCTGGATGGCGGGCAGCGCCGGGCCGAAGTGGCGGAGGCCCGGCAGGGGGCGGCCGCCGCCCGCGCACAGCAGGAGGCCCTGGAGCTGCAGGTGCGGGCGGAGGTGGCGGAGGCCGAGGCCATGGTGGCGGCCGCCCGCCAGAACCTGGACACCGCCGCAGCCCAGATCGCAGCCGCCCAGGAGTCCTACGCGGTGGCCCAGGCCCGCTATGCCGCCGGCAAAAGCACGGTGGTGGAGCTGCTGGACGCCTTGCAGGCCCTCACCGCCGCTCAGCAGAGCCTCGTGGACGCCCAGGCCCAGTACCGCCTGCGCCTGGCGGAACTCTATCACGCCATGGGAGTGGCAGAACTATGAACTGGCGATTCCCCACCCGCTGCCGCCTGCTGCTGTTGGCCTGCCTGCTGGCGCTGGCGCCGCTGCCCGCCCGGGGGGCCTCCGCCCGGGCCGGCAGGTTTGCCGTTACCCTCACCACCCGCCCCTACCCCCCGGTGGCGGGCCAGAACCTGTTCATTGTCACCCTCCGGGACAAAGACCAGCCCCTGGCTGGCGCCGGGGTGGACCTGCGCCTGGACATGCTGGATATGCCCATGCCCACCCAGGCCCAGGCGGCGCCCGGCGAGCAGGCGGGGGAATATGGCGCCGCGGTTAGCCTGGCCATGGCCGGCAAGTGGAAAGTGACCGTGGCCGTGCAGCAGATGGCGGGCATGGCCATGGCGGGCGACGGCCAGGCCGAGTTTCTGCTGGAGACCGGCCAGGGGATTACGCCGGCCGCCCGCCCCCTGTCCTGGCGCTGGTGGCTGCTGGGGGCCATGGTGCTGGTGCTGGGGGCAGTGGCGGCCCGCTATCGGCACCGCCTGGCCGGCCGGGGCCGGGGAGTGGCGGTGGGGTTGCTTACCCTGGCCGTGGTGCTGGCCGCCACCATCGCCGTGGTGAGAAAGTACCGGGATCCTACGGTGGCCACCGTAATCGGCTCCGCCACCATGGACATGAAGGCCATGCAGGCGCCGCCGGGGGCGGCAGCGGTGAGCACCGAGCTGGCCCGGGCCGGCCCCTTCCAGGCGGCCGCTGCCTACACCGGCACCGTGGTGCCCGATGCCGAGGAGGACGTCTACCCCCGGGTCTCCGGGCGCCTGGTCTATATGCCCTACTACCCGGGGGACCGGGTGGCAGCAGGGGCGGTGGTGGCCCGGCTGCAAGCGCAGGAGCTCCTGGCCTCCGCCCGCAGTGCCCAGGGCGGGGTGCAGGCGGCACGCTCGGAGGTGACCGGCACCTGGCGCCAGGCAGAGGAGGCCAAAAGCGGGGCAGCCGCCGTCCAGGCGGGGCTCGAGCAGGCGCAGCAGGCGGTCACCCAATCCCGCAGCGAGGTGGAAAGCGCCCAGGCCGAACTCACCTACTGGCAAGCCGAAATCGCCCGGGAGCAGAAGCTCTATCAGCTGGGCGCGGTGGCCCGCGAGGAGCTGGAGCGGGAAACCGCCCAGGCCGCCGCCGCCCGCGCCCGCCTCAGCCAGGCCCAGGCGGGGGTGCGCACCGCCCAGGCCGGGGTGGCCCGGGCCCGGCAGGAGCTGGCCGCCGCCCGGGCCCGCCAGCAGGCGGCCCAGGCCGCCATCGCCACCGCCCAGGCCCGGGTGCAGGAGGCCCAGGCCCGCCAGGCAGAGGCCGGCACCCTCAGCGGCTACACCGAGATCCGAGCTGCCAACGGCGGGGTGGTCACCGCCCGCCTCGTGGCCCCGGGCGTGGTGGTGCAGCCGGGGATGGCCATCCTCAAGATCGCCAAGACGGATTACGTGCGCCTGCAGGCAGCCGTGTCGGAGGCCGACCTGGCGGCCCTGCGCCCCGGGGATACTGTCACCGTGCGCAGCCTGGAGGGCGGCCGGCCCCTGTCGGCCCGCATCACCGCCGTCTTCCCCGCCCGCGATGTCGCCACCCGCACCTCCATCGTGGAAGCCCGCGTCCCCAACCCGGGCGGCCGCCTGCAGCCCGGCCAGTACCTGGCCGTCACCCTGCACCTGGGGCCGCGCACCCCCGCCCTCTCCGTGCCCAATGCCGCCCTGGTGCGCCGCGATGGGCAAGCCAGCCTCTTCCTGGCCGCCCACGACGGCTTCCTCACCCGCGCCCGGCGGGTGGCGGTGACCACCGGGCTTGCCACTAACGACCGCACGCAGCTTCTCTCCGGCCTGCAGGAAGGTGACCTGGTGATCGTGGCCGGGCAGGGCAATCTGCGCGACGGCGACCCCATCCGCATCGTGCAGGGACCTACCCCGGGCGCTCCCGCCCCCCAGGCCCCGATCAGGGCCGGCTACCGGTGCCCCATGCACCCCGAGATGGTGAGCGACCGGCCCGGCCAGTGCCCGAAGTGCGGCATGGATTACGTGCCCAGGAAGAGCTGACCCATGGACAGCCTGCGGCAGCGCACGGCGGCCGCCGTGCGCCAGGCCACCTTCAACCTGGCGCACTGGAGCATCGAGCATCCCTACCCGGTGCTGGCCTTTTACCTGGGCGTGGTGCTGCTGTGCGTGCTGGCGGTGGCCGGCTATATGCCCAGGCGCATGATGCCCTACGTGGAGAGCCCCCTGGTGGGAGTCGTCTCCATGATGCCCGGCCTCTCCGCCGAGGAAATGGAGTCCCTGTTCAGCAAGCCCATCGAGGAGCAGATGGTGAACGTCAAGGGCGTGCGCTACCTGCGCTCCTCCTCACAGGACGGCCTCTCCCTGGTCTCGCTGGAGTTCAATTACGGCGCGGACATGCGCAAGGCGCTCTTTGACGTGCAGTCGCTGATGAACGTGGTGCAGGCCAACCTGCCCATCACCGGCGCCAACCTGAAGCCCTCCTGGGTGCTCCCCATTGACCCCCTCAACCTCCCCGTGCTTTCCCTGGCGCTGAGCGGGGATGAGCGCTGGAGCATGGCGCAGCTCCGGGAGCTGGCCGACAACCAGGTGGTGAACGCCCTCAAGACCGTGCCCCAGGTCTATTCCGTGGTGCCCTTCGGCGGCTTCCGCCGCCAGCTCCAGGTGGTGGTGGACCGGGACCGCCTGGCCGCCTACGGGCTGAGCATCACCGCGGTGCGGGACACCATTGACCGCTACAACCAGGCCCGTCCCGGCGGCACCCTCACCGCCGGCGCGCACGAGGCCATTGTGCGCCTGGACAGCAAGGTGGCGCGCCCGCAGGACCTGCTCAGCCTGCCCCTGCTGGCGGCGGCCTCCCGGCCCGCCGGGCCGGGGGAGGTGGCCCCGGAGAGTATCCCCCGCACCGTGTACCTGCGAGACGTGGCCCAGGTGCTGGATACCCACTGGGAGCGGCGTAGCGCCTACCACTACCTGGGCGGCGGCCGGGTGCGGGAAACTATCGAGGTGGCGGTCTTTCAGAACCCGGACGCCTCCTCCCCCCGGGTGATCGCCGCCGTCCGCAAGCAGCTCTCCCAGCTCGAGCGGGCCTACCCGGGCATCAGGTTCGAGGTGGCCTATGACAACGCCCACTTTGTGGGCATCCTCTTCCGCAACATGTTCGAGGAGCTGGGCCTGGCCATTCTGCTTACCGGCCTGGCGGTGCTCTTGTTCCTGGGCGAGTGGCGGGGGACGCTGATCAGCCTCACCACCATCCCCATGTCCCTGGCCATGGCCATCCTGGCCCTGATCCCCATGGGCATGACCCTGAACTCCAGCACCCTGATCGGCCTGCTGCTGGTGATCGGGCGGCTGGTGGACGACTCCATCATTGACATTCACGCCGTGGAACGCCACCTGCGCATGGGCAAGGACCCCCGCACCGCCACCGTGGACGGCATCACCGAGGTGCGCCTGGTGGTGATGGCCTCCACCATCATGCTTTGCCTGGCCCTGGCGCCGCTGCTCTTCACCGGCGGCATCGTGCAGCAGATGTTCGTGGGCCTGGTGTGGCCCATGATCTTTGGGCTGCTCGCCTCCATGCTGGTCTCCTTTACCCTCACCGCCCTCATGGCGGCCGCCCTGCTGCGCCCCCACCAGGCGCTGCCGCGCGAGCGCAGCACCCTCCCCTACCGGTGGCTGCTCAACCCCCTCCAGCGCCGCCTGGACCGGCTGGAGCGGGGCTACCAGCGCCTCATCGTGTGGATGCTGCGCCACCGCTTCGTGAACATCAGCCGGGTGCTGGCCACCATCATCATCGGCTTCGGCTTCTACTACTTTATCGGCTCCGAGATGATGCCCCTGGCCGACGTGGGCCAGGCCTACGGCGTGCTGGAGGCCGCTCCCGGCACCTCCTTTGCCGCCACCGACAAGATAGTGCGCCAGGTGGAGCAGATCATGCTCCGCCATCCCGAGATCAAGAAGGTCTCCACCGAGGTCGGCGCCGAGACCGCCTTCGAGAGCGCCGGCACCTACTACACAGGCTACGCCATGCCCGCCGTCAATGCCGCCACCTTCATGATCACCCTCTCCGACAAGGACGACCGCCGCCGCACCATCTGGCAGGTGATTGACCGCGTGCAGGCAGAGGCCATGCGCTCCATCCCTGGCCTCCGCCGCTTCCAGATCAAGGAGATGGGCTCGGACGTGATGGCCTCCTCGGCCGCCCCCATCCAGCTCCTGGTCTATGGGCCTGAGCTGGAGACGGTGGCCGATCTGGGCCGCCAGGTGGCAGACCTGGCCGCCCAGACCCGGGGCATGCACCAGGTGGCCACCAGCTGGGACCTCAGCCTCCCCGCCTACGAAATCAAGGTGGACCCGGTGCGGGCGGCGCAGGCGGGATTGAGCGTCTCCGAGATTGCCGACCAGGCCTACTATGCCCTGCACGGCGGCCTCACCGCCGAGTTCTGGCGCCTGCCCAACCTGCGCCAGAACACCATCCTGGTGCGCTATGCCCAGCAGGATCGGGCCGGCCCGGCTGACCTCGCCCATGCCTACCTCACCACCCCCGACGGCCGCCAGCTTCCCCTGGGCAGCCTGGCCGCCCTCCAGTACCGCCAGGCCCCCTCGGCCGTCGAGCACGACGGCCTGCGCCGGGTGGTGAGCGTGATGGGCTACTACCGCCCCGGCAGCCGTCCCTCCATGGACCTCACCATGGACGTGCAGATGCAGGCCCTGCACAAGCTCAGCTTCCCGCCCGGCTACGGCCTGGAGGTGCGGGGCGATATGACCCAGATGACGGACTCTTTCCGCCGGCTGCTCATCGGCCTGGGGCTGGCCCTGATCCTCATTTACCTGGTGCTGGTGGCGCAGTTCGGCGGCTTCCTGCAGCCCGTGCAGATGATCTTCTCCCTGCCCCTGGAGCTTTCAGGCGTGTTCATCTTCCTGTTCCTGATGCACCAGGCGTTCAGCACCGTCTCCATCCTGGGCGTGATCATCCTCACCGGCATGGACATCACCACCGCCATCTTGCTGATTGACCTGATCATGAAAACCCGCCAGCAGGGGGTGCCCCGGGACGAGGCCGTGGCCTACGCCTGCCCCCAGCGCCTGCGGCCTATTCTCATGACCTCCCTGATCACCATCATTGCCCTGGCCCCGGTCGCCTTCTTCCCCCGCACCGGCATGGATGCCTACAGCCCCCTGGCCACCGCGGTGATCGGCGGCCTGATCGTGGGCACGGTGCTTTCCCTGCTCGACATCCCCATCTTGCACACCTACGCCGACGACCTCATCAGTTGGCTGGGCCGCCTGCGTCGCCGCGTCAAGCCCGCCTCCCAGGCCCAGGCGGTGGGGACCGGGGCAGGATCACAAACGCAGAGGTGAACCAGATGCGATGCGCGTGGATAGCCGGTTCCTGATGCTTACCCTACCCGGCCCCGGCTCGCCGGCCTAAAACGAGGGCGGCTCCCCCCAGTCATGCCCCGCCCGCCAGGGCAGGGCGCCGCGCTCGTAGGCCCCCAGGTCGGGCGCCTTACCTGCCGGGTGCACGGTGATGCCCGGCACCACCATGCCCGCGTCTACGCAGGGCGAGTTGCGGCGCAGACGAAAGTCGCCCTTGGCCGCATTCACGAACCCCGGGTGCTGGCCCACGTAGTTGTGGCTCACCTCGATCCCCGTCCCGGTGATCATGGGATCAGTGAAGATGTTGTTCACCATGCGGCAGCCCGCCTGGTCCTTGTCCTCGGTGGGGCCCCAGTAGCTGGTGCCGTTCAGGTTGCGCACGGCCGTGTTGTTGCATACCAGCATGCCGTGGGCGGGGATGTTCAGGCGGATGCCACTGTCCGTATTGCCCCAGCATACGTTGTGGTGCACGATGAAGCGGGAGGAGCCGTTGTCCAGGTAGATGCCTACCCCGCACCCCTCCGCCTGGTTATCGTGCACTAGGTTGTAGGCGATCACCGTCCCCTCGCCGTCGGTGCCATAGCAGTAGGTGATGCCCAGATCGCTGGTGAGCAGGCCGGCGTGGTGCATGTCGTTGTATTCGATGCGCCCGGCCCGCAGCGTGCGGTGCAGCAGCACGCTCCGCCCGGTATGGGATAGGGTGTTGCCCCTGATCGCGTGCCCCCTGCCCTCCGCCCACACCGCGCCGCAGTCGGTGGCCATGTAGTCGGCATCGCGCACCAGGCAGTTGCGCATTTCGTTGCGCTCGCCCCCTAACATCACCCCGTTCCCCGCGCTGTAAGTCACCGAGGAGTCAGCCAGCAGGTTGTCATGTCCCGAAATCATGATGCCGCTCGCGGGGAAGCCCCAGCCCTGGCAGTCCGTGAAGTGCGACGCGTAGCGAAGGTGGCAATCCACCACCCGGCAGTCCACGGCGTCCCGCAGGCTGATGGTGGCGGCAAAGATGCGGAATCCCTCCAGCTGCACGTGCTCCCGGCCGGAGAGGTCAAACGCCAGCTCCCGCCGCTTCGCCTCCACCCGGTGCCGGCCGGGATGATCGCCGCCCGGCGCCCACAGGCGCACCACCCCTTCCTCCCGGTCCAGGTGCCACTCGCCCGCCGCATCCAGCAGCTCGCGCCGGCCGAAGAGGTAGTAACGCGTCCCCGGGCCGATCGCATAGACCGAGTCGCCGCTCCAGTTCTGCTCAAAGTGCAGGGCATGGCCGGCCGCGTCATACTTTCCCACCGGCCGGGTCCAGGACACCCAACGGGCACCCGGCAGGATGTGCGCCAGGGCGCCCTCCAGCTTCAGTGCCGGCAGCTTGGGGTCCACGATCAGCCCCGGGCCGCTGCCTTTCCCCGCCTCCGCCCAGGCCGGGCGCATGGGGTCCAGGGGTGCGTTGGGCCAGCGCGCCAGGTTCATCATCCGCCCGTCCACGAAAAGCTGGTCGAAAGCCCAGTCAGCCGCCGCCCGGTGGATCCTCCCTGCCTCCGGCTGCCAGCCGGTGATGGGGTCGGCCCCGCTCACCACCACTCGCGCTCCGGGAGCAGCGGCAAAGGTGATGGGCCTGCCTTCCTCGCCCGAGCGGGCCGGCCGCACCGTCTCCCGGTACACTCCCGCCCGCATCAGGCACTTGTCGCCGGGACCCATCACCTCCGCCGCCCGCTGCATGGTGCGGAAGGGCTGCCTACCCGTCCCCGGTCCCGCGTCCGACCCCGTGGGGGCCACGTAGTAGGTCTGCGCGGCCGCCAGGCCCGTCCCCAGCAGCATCGCCAGCACCGCCATCCACCATCCCTGCCCCACCGTCCCCAGCCCCACCAGCGTCCCGCCTTGCTCCATAGCCTGCCTCCTGCCCCATCTCCCTCTCCCCCCTGGGAGAGGGTCGGGGTGAGGGCTGCCTCCTCCCCGCCTCCTCCCTCTGTCATTTCGAGGGAGGCGGCAGCCGACCGAGAAATCCCGCTCTCCTCTTCCCCTCCCCACCTCGCCGGGCGCATATCCATGCGCCCCTACAGCAGTGCCCTCTTCTGCGCCGGGGTGACCGCCAGGGACCGTGCCGCCGCCAGGGCGCGCAGCCTCGCCTCTTGCTCCAACCCCCGGCTATCGAGCAAGACGATCAGGGCCTCCACCACCGCCTGGCGCAGGGCATCCGGGGCGCCCGCCCCCACCTGCTCCAGCACGGGGACGGCCCGGCCGCTCCCCAGCAGCCCCAGCGCCCGCACTGCCGCCGCCTGCACCGCCCCCGCCTTCTCCCGTGCCAGCCGCCCCAGCGTGGGCAGGGCCGCCTCGTCCCGCCGCGCCCCCAGGGCCAGCAGCAAGGCCGGCTGCCGGCCCGGCTCTACCCGGGGCAGGGCCGCCAGCAGGGCCTGGGTGATCGGCCGCCCCGGGATAGCCTGCATCGCCTGCAGCGCCGCCTGCGCCAGCGTGCCGCCGGCCAGCAGGGAGCGCTGCAGCACCCGGGCAGTGCGCTCATCACCCTGCCCCACCGTGCCCAGCAGCCGGGCCGCGCAGGCCAGGTCCGGCCTGCCGTTCCCCTGCCCCTGCTCGAGATGCCGCAGCAGCACCTCTCGCACCCGCGCTGCCTCCGCGGCTGCCCCTGGTGCTGATGCCCGGGCCGCGATCCGCCCCAGGGCCAGCTCTGCCACCTGCCGCGGCTGCGCTTCTCCCCTGGCCAGCTCCAGCAGCGGCTCCACCATGGGCGCCCCCAGCGCCACTGCCGCCTCGTATGCGCCGCGGCGGATCACCGGGTCCGCCCCGAGCAGCCCCGAGCACACGAACTGGGGATCCTGGTCCAGGTCCTTGATCTCGATGTTGCGGAACCTCACCCACTCCCCCGGCTCGGCGTGGGCATCTTGCAGCCCCACGTAGCCGGCCAGCGCCAGCCCCTTCATGGTGGGCACCTGGTCGCAGTTGGCCTGCACGCACCTCAGCCCGTCCACCCGCACCGTCACCTGCTTGTAGGCGGCGACAATCTCCATCTTCCGCCAGCGCAGAGGGGTCTCGTCCGGCCGGGGACGGGCCGGCACGTGCCCGTAGAGCGAGCCCGTGCAGTGCAGGTCGTCCCGGGGTGGCGTCCAGGGGGCGAGCAGCTGCACCTCAAAGCCGCCGCCGTTCGGCCCGTTGCGCACGAAGACGCCGCTGTTTCCCACCTGCGACAGCATCCACTCCACCCGCAGCACAAAGTTGGCGTAGGGCCGGGCGGTGTGAATCCATTCGCCGCCCTTGCCCGCATCGCTGTGCAGGCAGCCCTCCACCACCCGAAATCCCTCCGCATTGCCCGCCACTACCCAGCCCTCCAGGTCGCGGCCGTTGAACAGGGGGACGAATCCACTCTCCCCCGCCAGGACCGCGGCCGCCGTCCAGGCCAGCAGCAGGACCGCTACCAGGTGTCTCATCAGAACCTCCTATGTGGGCAGCGACCAGGGGGCGCGGTACGGTCGGTGGCGCAGGCGGTTGGCTGCCTCGTCTCCCACGAACTTGCCGCCCACCTCGTCCCACTGCAGCTTGCGCCCCAGCCGGTAGGAGATGCTTGCCAGGTGCATGGGCAGGGTCATCCGCACCGCATGCTCGATGTTGCTCTCCGGCTGCCCGCCCGACTTCACGCAGTCCAGAAATTGCCGCTGGTGCCCCGGCGACCGGGGCAGGGTTACCGGCACCTCCGGCAGGTCGTCATACTGTTTGCCGTCAATGAAGAGCGCACGCCACTCGTAGTCGGCTACCAGCTCTCCCCGCCTCCCCACGAACTGGATGCCCAGGCCCCGCCCCTGCGCCCCCTGCACCTCCGGCACCCGGCTGCTCCAGTAGAGCTTTAGGTTCGGAAACTCAAACTCGGCATCCATAAAGGGCGGCGTGGTCACCATGTGCTCCAGGGGATCGCTGCCGTTCGCCGACACCGTCACCGGCGCCCCCAGCTCCAGTGCCCAGAAAGGCAGGTCTGCCACGTGGCACCAGAAGTCGCCAAACATCCCCGCCGAGTAGTCCCAGAAGTAGCGGAAGCTGAACGGGCAGAGCGCCGGGTTGTAGGGCCGCCACGGCGCCGGCCCCAGCAACATCTCCCAGTCCAGGGTGGCCGGGGGCTCCCCGTCGAGGGGAAAGCCCGCCCCCGTCTCACCCCCCTCCTTCCACAGGCGCACCGTGTGGATGGTCCCCAGCACCCCCGATCGCACCAGCTCCACTACCCGGTGGTAGTTCTCGCCGCCGTGTATCTGCGTGCCCAGCTGGAACAGCCGCCGGTAGCGCCGGCAGGCTTTCAGCATCGCCTGCCCCTCCGCCAGGTCATAGCACAGGGGCTTCTCACCGTAAACGTGCTTGCCCGCCTGGAAGGCCAGCATCGCCACCAGGGCGTGCCAGTGGTCAGGGGTGGCGCAGGTGATCACGTCAATATCCGGCCGCTCCAGCAGCCGTCGGAAGTCCGTCTCCATCACCGCCCGGGTCTCCGGCCGCAGCTCCCGCAGCCGCGCCAGTGCCGCCGCCGCCTGGGCGCGGTCCACGTCACACACTGCCGCCGTCTCCACGTCCGGGAAGCTGGCGAACCAGCTCACGTGCGCCTTCCCCATGCCCCCTACGCCCACGTGGGCCACCACGATCTTCTCGCTGGGCGACACCGCACCCGCCCGCCGCGAGGCCAGGGGCAGCCCCAGCCCCACCTCCAGCAGCCCCAGCGCCGCCCCGCCCAGGAACCGCCGCCTGGTCATGCCACCCATCAGCCGCCTCCCGCCTCCCGCAGCACTTCGGGGTTGATCTCCACCCCCAGGCCTGGCCCCTGCGGCACCTCCAGGTGGCCGTCCCGCACCTGCAGCACCGGCTCCGTGAACAGCCGCTCCCACAGCGGGTGCGGCTCGATGTTGTACTCCTGCGCATAGCGGCAATTGGGGGTGCTGGCGGCGAAGTGCAGGTTGGCCACCGTGCCCAGGGGCTGCGTCTGGTGGGGCGTGCAGACGCAGCCAAACGCCTCGGCCAGAGCGGCCACCTTCTTGCACACCGAGAACCCGCCTGCCTTGATCAGGTCCGGCTGCACGATGTCCACCGCCTCCCGCTGCAGCATCTCCTTGAAGCGGCGCAGGTCCCAGTCCTGCTCACCGCCTGCCACCGGCATATCCAGCGCCCTCGCCACCCGGGCGGTGGCCTCCAGGTCCCAGTAGGGGCAAGGCTCCTCGAAGTGAAACACCCGGTGCCGCTCCAGCACCCTGCCCAGCTCAATGGCCCGGGGCGCGCTGAAGCAGCTATTGCCGTCCACCATGATCTCCATCTCCTCCCCCAGCGCCGCCCGCACCTCCCGCACCAGGGCCTCTGACCGGCCGGGCGCCGCATCCTGGTCAAAGCCAAAGGTGCTCCCCACCCGCACCTTCACCGCCCCAAACCCATGCTTCTCCACCAGCCCGGCCAGGCGCCGCGCCTCGTCCTGCGGGCTGATGTCCCGGCGCATGCTGGAGGCGTACATGCGGATGCGCGTGCGGTAGCCCCCGCCCAGCAGGCGGTAGATGGGCTGGCCCAGCGCCTTGCCCATCAGGTCCCAGAGTGCGATCTCGATGCCGCTGGCCGCCATTGCCATGCTCTGCCCCGCCAGCTTGTAGGTGGCGACGAACATGCGCTCTACCAGCGCCTCCACGTCAAAGGGGTCCCTCCCCACCACCAGCCGCCCCAGGGCATGCACCAGGTGCTCTCGCACCAGGGCCACGTTCATGGGGCTGCACTCGCCGTAGCCCACTATCCCCTCGTCCGTGTGCAAGCGCACCAGCAGGTTGGATCCCAGGTCCAGGGGCTCCACTTGGGTGATCTTCATCTCGCCTCCCGCCCGCGGTGTTGGTGTTCCTCTTCTCAACCGGCCGCCCGCCGTCCTGCTGCCCGGCGCGGGATAGGGCCGTAGCCGCACCCCGGATCGAGCAGAGAGCGGGCCCCGGCAACCCTGGACTGCTGGGGCCTGATCTTGTAGCTCGCCCCTGTTGGCAACAGGCGAGCGGCCACCAGTAACTCCCTCCTGCAAAAAAACCTATCAACCCCCCTTGACAGCGCCTGCAGTATAGATTACTCTGTATTGCAGATAACTCTGCAGCATGGAAGGGGTGCAGACATGAACGTTTCACCTGAGGAAGCCCGGGATTCCCTGGCCGCGGTGGGCGCGGTGACCCAGGCCACCTGGGAGGCTGCCTCTTACCGGGGGTCGGACTGGCTCTTCATCATCTGGGGGCTGGTCTGGCTGCTGGGGTACGTAGGCACGCCTTTCCTGGGGCCGCTCGCCATCCCCTGCTTTGGGATCCGCATCAGCGTCTCCCTGCTGTGGTGGGTGGCGCTGCTCGCCCTGGGAGGGATGGCCAGTGGCCTCGCCTACCGCAGCACGACCCCGGTGCGATGGGCGTCGTCCGGTCGTAACGTGGGCTGGCTGTGGCTGGTGCTCTGGGGCTATGTCTATCTGTGGCTGTTCCTGCTTTCCCCGTTTGTGCAGGTGCAGGGCCACGGGGGTTGGATGGCGCTCTGGAAGCACTTTGGGGTACTCATGGGCACGGTGCCCATGTGCGGCTACCTGATCATGGGGCTCTGGCTGCAGGTGCCGCTGCTGCTGGCGCTGGGGCTGGCGATCACGGCCCTGCTGCTGCTGGGCCTCCTGCTGCCCTGGCTGTACTTCTGGTTCTGGTGCGGGATAGTGGCGGGCGGCACGCTGCTGGTGACCGGGCTGATTCTGCGTAGCAAGGGGGCACGCCATGGCCGGCATTGATCCCACCGTCCACCAGCCGCTGCGCCTACGCATCATGGCCTCCCTGAGCAGCCTGGGCCCCGGCGACCAGCTTGACTTCAGCTACCTGAAGGAGCTGCTGGGGGCCACCGACGGCAACCTGGGCAGCCACCTGCAAAAGCTTGAGGAAGCGGGCTACATCAAGGTCGAGAAGACGTTTGTCGGCCGCCGGCCCAAGACCTACGTCACCGCCACCAGGCGCGGGCTGACGGCTTTCGAGGAGCACGTGGCGGCGCTGCGGCAGATTCTGAACGGCCTCGCCGGGCCCCACCCTTAGGCAGCCCGGAGGCCAATCACTGCCGGGGCGTGATGGTAGCCAAGAGGTGCGGGGCCAGGAGGGGCCACCTGTCGGGTGGCCGCGCCGGCAGGAGCCGCCAGCACAACGGGGAACAAAGTCGGCAGGAGGGCAGCCATGATCGCACCGCGGCCGGCGGACCAGGAGCTGTACCAGCAGCAGCTGGCGCCCTGGCTGCCCCCGCGCCTGTTTGACTGCCACGTGCACGTCAGCCTGCCTCAGCACTGGGGGCCGCTGAGCGAGGCACGGCGGCAGTCCATCTGGGCCCTGGAGGTGGGCCTCCCCCAGTCCTGGCCGCAGCTCCGGCAGCGGCTGCGCCTGCTCTTCCCCGGCCGGGAGGTGTCGGTGCTCGCCTTCGGGGGCGTGTACCGGGAGGTGGATCTGGCCGCCAACAATGCCTATGTGCTGGCCGGCGCCCGTCGCCCGGCCCACCGCGCCCACGCCCTGCTGGTCACCCATCCCGACTGGGATCCGGACCGCATCCGGGAAGGCCTGGCGCAGGGCTTTGTGGGCATCAAGCCCTACCCCGACCTGGCCCCCGCCGGCATGGAGGGGGCCCGCCTGCATGACTTCCTGCCCCCTGCCCACCTGGCGGCGCTGGATGAGGCCGGCGGCGTGCTCATGCTGCACCTGCCCCGTCCCGGCCGCCTGGGCGATGCCGACAACATCCGGGACCTGCTGGAGCTGGCCGACCGTTATCCCGCCATCAAGCTGATCGTGGCCCACCTCGGCCGCGCCTTTTGCCTGCCCACCGCCCAGCGCGGCCTGCCCCATTTCGCCGACTGCCCCCAGGTGCACTTCGACCTGGCCGCCCACCTGAATGCCGACGTCTTCTGCTATGCTCTGGAGACGGTGGGCCCCCAGCGCTTGCTCTTCGGCAGCGACTTGCCGGTCACCCTGATGCGGGGGGTGCGGGAGCACCGGGGGGAGCAGTACTTCAACTATACCGACCAGCCCTACTCCTGGAACGTGACCCGCAAAAGCCCCGACCAGGAAGCCCGCTATACCTACTTCCTCTACGAGGAGCTGCGGGCCCTGGTGCAGGCGGTGCAGCGCACCGGCCTGGGGCGGCAGGCCATGGCCCAGATCATGTATGCCAACTGTGCCCGCTTGCTGGGCCCGGTGGGCTGAGGAGACCCAGATGGCAGGTAAGTCCGCGCTGGAAAGCAGCTACTGGGCGCACGAGGACCCCGGGTCCGTGCCCAGCATCGTCACCACCCCGCCCGGTCCCCGCTCCCAGGAGCTGCATGGGCGGGCCAGCCGTCACCTGAAGGGCTACTCCTCCCAGGTGCGGCTCTTCCCGGTGGTGTTTGCCTCGGGCCGGGGAGTGGTGCTTACTGACGTGGATGGCAACCGCTACCTGGACTTTTCCAGCGGCATCTATGTGGCCAGCTTGGGCCATTGCCACCCCAAGGTGGTGGAGGCCGTGCAGCGTGCGGCCGGTGAGCTCATGAACTGCCATGACTTCACCACCCCGCTCAAGGTAAAGCTCCTGGAGAAGCTGGCCGAGATGCAGCCCTGGGACCTCACCGGCATGCAGCTCTACGACTCGGGCACCACCGCCGTGGAGGCCGGCCTGCGGGTGTGCCGGGCCGCCACCGGCCGCCTGGAGTTTATCAGCTTCCACCGGGACTTCCACGGCAAGACCATGGGCGCAGTGAGCCTGGGCCGCCTGGACGCCAGCCAGGGCCTGCGGGCGCCGGGCTTCTTCCTCGCCCCCCGCCCCTACTGCTACCGCTGTGCCTTCAAGCTTGCCCACCCTGGCTGCGGCCTGCACTGCGTGGACTACCTGCGGGAACTGATCCGGGAGGAGACCTCGGGGCGAGTGGCCGCCATCGTGCTGGAGCCCATCCAGGGCTGGGCGGGCTCCATCGTGCCCCCGGACGAGTTCATGCCCCGCCTGCGCCGCCTTTGCGACGAGTACGGCATCCTGCTTTTTGCCGACGAGGTGCTCACCGGCATGGCCCGCACCGGCAAGCTCTTCTGCATGGAGCACTGGGACACCCGGCCCGACGTGGTGGCCCTGGGCAAGGGCCTGGGCAACGGGTTCCCCATCACCGCCATGCTGGTCAGCGCGCGCTACCAGGATGCGGTGGAGCAGATCTCCGCCTCCACCAGCTACGGCGGCAACCCCATGGCCTGCGCCGCCGCCCTCGCCTCCCTGGAGGTGATCATCGAGGAGGACCTGGTGCGCCGCGCCGCCGAGCTGGGGGACTTCATCCTGGCCCGCTTGCGCGAGCTGCAGGCCCGCCATCCCATCGTGGGCGAGGTGCGGGGCAAGGGCTGCCTGCTGGCCATCGAGTTGGTCAAGGACCCCACCACCCGCGAGCCCTTCGAGGAGGCAGGCAGGCTGGTCTACCAGGAAGCCTTCCGCCGCGGCCTGGCCTGGGTGCCCGCCGGGCACATCCTGCGCCTTTCCCCGCCCCTGGTAATGGAGCAGGCGCTTGCCGCCCGGGCCCTGGAGATCATCGAGGAGGCGATCGCACAGGCCGAGCGGCAGCTCGGCTGTGCCTGAGCGAAAGGGAGGGAGTATGCGGCAGCCCCGGCTCGGCCTGCTGCCCCTGTACCTGGCTCTCTACGATGCCGCCGTCCCCGAGGTGCGGGGGCGCATGGATGCCTTTGCCGCTCGCATTGTGGCCGAGCTGGAGCAAAAGGGCCTGCTGGTGGTTAGCTCGCCCACTTGCCGCCTGCAGGGGGAGTTCGCCGCCGCCGTGCGGCGCTTCGAGCGGGCCCGGGTGGACGTCCTGGTCACCCTGCACCTCGCCTACTCGCCCTCCCTGGAGTCGACGCCGGCCCTGGCCGCCACCCGCCTGCCCCTGGTGGTGCTGGATACCACGCCCTCCTTTCACTACGGCCCGGACCAGGACCCGGCCGAGCTGATGTTCAACCACGGCATCCACGGCGTGCAGGACCTGTGCCACCTGCTGCTCCGGGAGGGCAAGCCTTTCCAGGTGGAGGCCGGCCATTGGCAGCGCTCGGATGTGCTGGACCGGGTCGCCGCCTGGGCCCGGGCCGCGGTGCTTGCCTCCAGCCTGCGCCGGGCCCGGGTGGGGCGCATCGGCGAGCCCTTCGCCGGCATGGGCGATTTCGCGGTTCCCTCGCCGCTGCTGCGGGAAAGCTTGGGCGTGGAAACCGTGCCCTGCGACCCCGAGCAGCTCCGGGCCTTGCTGCCGGAGGAGGACGACCCGGCGGTGCAGGCCGAGATGGCGGCCGACCTGGAGCATTTCGAGGCCCGGGGCCTGGACCCCGGCGCCCACCGGCGCACCGTCCGCGCCTGCCTGGCGGTGCGGCGGTGGATGGCACAGGAACGCCTGTCTGCCTTTACCTTCAACTTCCTCACCCTGGATCGTGCCAGCGGCCTGCCCACCGTGCCCTTCCTGGAAGCAAGCAAGGCCATGGCCCGGGGGCAGGGCTACGCCGGCGAGGGCGACGTGCTCACCGCCGCCCTGGTGGGGGCGCTGGCAGCCGCCTATCCGACCACCTTCACCGAAATGTTCTGCCCCGACTGGGCCGACAATCGCATCTTCCTCAGCCACATGGGCGAGATGAACCTGGCCCTCGCCGCCGGCAAGCCTCGCCTGCTGGAAAAGCCCTTCCCCTGGACCGATGCCGGCAACCCGGTGGTGGCGGTGGGCCGCTTCCGGCCCGGCCAGGCGGTGCTGGTTAACCTGGCACCGCTGCCCCAGGGCGCCTATACCCTGCTGGTGGCGCCCGTGCGCGTGGCCGAGGTGGAGGGCAGCGACCGCATGACAGAGCTGGTGCGGGGCTGGATCCGGTCCGCCCTGCCGGTGGCCGACTTCTTGGCTGCCTACAGCCGGGCCGGGGGCACCCACCATTCCGCCCTGGTCTACGGCGCCCCGCCCGAGGAGCTGGTGCGGTTTGGCACCCTCATGGGCTGGCCCGTGGTGCGCCTGCCGGAGGGCGGGTAGATGGACGCCCTCTACCTGGGCGTGGATATCGGTACCACCTCCGCCAAGTGCCTCGCCGTGGACCAGGCGGGCCAGGTGCTGGCCTTCGCCCAGCATCCGTACCCCCTCTCCCACCCCCGCCAGGGCTGGGCCGAGCAGGACCCGGAGCATTACTGGCGGGCCCTGGTGGCGGTGGTCACCGCCTGCGTGCGGGCCTGCCAGCAGCAGGGCCGCGTCCCGGCCGACATCGCCGCCCTGGCCCTCAGCACGCAGGCGGATACTCTGCTGCTGGTGGATCAGAGCGGCCGCCCTCTGCGCCCCGCCCTGAGCTGGATGGACACCAGGGCCGAGGCCCAGTGCCGGGAGCTGCTGGCCGAGACTGGCCCCGCTTTCTGGTACCAGACCACCGGCAAGGCGCTCACGCCGGTCAGCTCCGCCTGCAAGCTGCGCTGGCTCACGCAGCACGAGGCACATCTGCTGGCCCAGCCGCACCGGTTCTGCTATGTGCCCGATTTCCTGGCCTTCCGCCTCTGCGGCCGCCTTGCCACCGACGTTCCCAGCGCCTCCTGGAGCCCGCTCTTCTCGCCCTGGCAGCGCGCCTGGGCGCCGCCGGTGCTGGAGCTATTGGGGCTGCCGGCTGAGCACCTGCCTCAGGTGGTGGAGTCCGCCCTCCCCCTGGGGCCCCTGCTGCCGGAAGCGGCGCAGGCGCTGGGGTTGGGCCGCAGCACCATCCTGGCCGCCGGCGCCTTCGACCAGGTGGCGGCCGCCTGCGGTGCCGGGGCGCAGGCCGGAAAGGCCAGCGTGCTCTCCTGCGGCACGGCCTGGGTGCTCTACACGGTGCTGGATGCCCCCCTGCGTGACCCGTGCCAGCAGGTCCCGCTCTGCTGCCACGCCTCGCCGCAGACCTGGGGGCTGGTGCTGCCCTTTGCCGGAGGGTCGGTCTACGACTGGTTCCACCTCACCTTCCCCACCGGGGCGGCCCTGCGCACCAGCGGCGAGCCGCCCGTGCTCATCCCCCACCTCTACGGCGGCCTGGCCCCCGACTGGCAGGAGGCCTCCCGGGGCAGCCTGCTGGGGCTCAGCATGGTCCATACCTGGAGCGACGTGGAGCGGGCCCTGATGTGGGGCGTCGTGTTCGAGGCCCGGCGCAACCTGGAGGCCGCCCAGCGCCTGTGCGGGCCCATCCTCGCCCTGCGCATGGTGGGTGGCGCCGCCAAGAACGAGCACTGGCCGCAGATGGCGGCCGATGGGCTGGGGCTGCCGGTGGCAGTGCTCGACCTGGCCGAGGCCGCCTGCTACGGCGCCGCCAAGCTGGCCGCCGGGGAGGCCGCGGCGGGCTGGGGCGAGCCGAAAAAACACCAGTATGCCCCGGTGCCCGCCCAGGCCGCCCAGGCCGAGCAGCAATACCAACGCTACCTGCGGTTTTACCACGCCTTGCTCCCCCCCTACCGGCAGGAGGCGCCGGCCTCCGTTGCCGAGGACCGGGCTGGCTGGCAGTGGGCAGCACGAAAGGAAAGCACAGTGACCGGTAAGGACCTGCGTTTGGGCCGCCTCTTCTCCGGGGGCGAGCATGCGGTGGTGGTGGCCCTGGATCACGGCGAGTTCGACGGCCCCCTGCCCGGCATGATTGACCTGCCCCGGGTGTTGGACCAGGTGGACCCCGAGGTGTCGGCAGTGCTGCTCTCCCCGGGCATGCTCCCGCACTGCGCCCATCGCTTTGCCGCCCGGGGGGCGCCCCTGGCCATCGTGCGGCTCAACTGGAGCACGGTCTACTGCTTCCATTGGGACTACCAGCAGGCGGCCACCACCACCGCCCTCACCGCCCAGGAGGCGGTGGCGGCCGGGGCCGACCTGGTGCTGGTCTCCCTCACCCTGAAGACGGGCAGCGAGCAGCGGGACGCCGCCAACGTGGAGGTGTTCTGCCGCCTGGCCAACGAGGCCAAGCGCCTGGGCCTCCCGGTGGTGGGTGAGTTCTTCCCCGCCCGGGTGGGCGAGCTTTCCCCGGCGGAGCTGCACGAGCAGGTTTACCGCTCCTGCCGCATCCTGGCCGAGCTGGGGGCCGACCTCATCAAGACCTTCTATACCGAGCGCTTCCCCGAGGTCACCGCCGCCTGCCCGGTGCCCATCCTGGGGCTGGGTGCCGAGAAGAAGCCCACCCAGCTCGAGGCCCTGGAGCTGGCTGAGCGCATCATCCAGGGCGGCGGCAAGGGCGTGGTCTTTGGGCGCAATGCCATCCAGGTGCCCGACCCGCCCGCCTTCCAGCGGGCGCTCTGCCAGGTGGTGAAGCGGGGCATGGCCGCTGCCGAGGCCGCCCGGCAGTTCGGCCTGCAGGATTGATCCCCTATGCCAGCTTGGCCAGCCCCTCGCTCACCCGCCGGGCAAAAGCCGAGGCCCACTCCGGGGTGTCGGTGGGGCGGATGCTGATAAAGCCCGTGCGCAGCATCAGGTCCTTGGTGCGGGGGCACATGTCCGCGCTGTAGGTGGGCGGGGCCGCCACGTGCGGGCAGCGGAAGGGGCAGCCCTCGGCGGTGGCGGTCTTCTGCTCCAGCAGGTGCTCCCAGTACCAGTACACGTGCCAGTCGCGGTGCCCCTGCATGCCGCCTCCCGCCAGGCCGCCGATGCCCAGGCCGGCGGTAATCGCCCGGTATGCCTGCTCGTGCGAGCCAAAGATGATCCCCAGCATATACCCGCATACCCCGGCCGGGTCCGCCGCCGGCACCCAGCAGGCGCCCGGGGGGAGCACGATCTCCTGCTGCAATTGCTGCCAAATGCGGTGCGTGGCCCGGTTGGTCTCCTCCAGCTTGTGCAGTTGCGCCAGGGCCACCGCCCCCGAGAGCTCGCTCATGCGGTAGTTCTCCCCGCAAAACAGCTCGCCTGGCCGCCGCTCCCGCGCATACCGGTCCGGCCGCCAGCAGGCGGCAGTGTCATGGTAGCTTTGGGCCCGGGTGTACAGCCACTCGTCGTCGGTAGCCACCATGCCCCCCTCCCCGCAAGCCATCACCTTGTAGGCGTCAAAGCTGAAGCAGCCCAGGTCGCTCCAGGCGCCCAGGTACCGGCCCTGGTAAGTGCCGCCGGCCGCCTGCGCGGTGTCCTCGATCAGGTCCAGGCCGTGGCGGCGGGCGATCTCCCCCAAGGCGTCCATGCGGGCGTTGTAGCCGTTCATGTGCACCACCATGATGGCCCGGGTGCGGCTGGTGATGCTCTTCTCGACCGCCGCTGGGTCAAGGGTCAAGGAATCGTCAATCTCGGCGATCACCGGGATGGCCTTGGCTACCACCACCGCCGAGGCGCTGGCGAAGAAGGTGTAGGCGGGCACGATCACCTCCGCCCCCGGCCCCACCCCGGCCCCCACCAGGGCGGCGATCAGGGCGCTGGTGCCCGAGTTGACGCCCAGGGCGTAGCGCACCCCCAGCTTGGCAGCGAACTCCCGCTCCAGCTCCGCCACTTTGCTGCGCTCGTTGTAGTAGCGGAAAAGATTGGCCTCGGGAGGGGTGGGCTCGCACTCCAGCACCCGGCGGATGGCATCCTGGCCGCTCTCGGATACCTCGAACAGGTTCACCAACTGCAGCAACTCGTCAGTGCTGAATCTCCGGTAGGCGGGCCGCGGCAAGCCTTCCATCGCGTGGCTACCTCCTTTTGTATCGCTTTGTATCGCTGGGGGTTGCCTATTGCCTCAGAAATTAGGCCTTTTCGGCTACCAACATATCCTGATAGCTCAGGAAATGGCGCCGTCCGCACCACGAACCATAGCCGGGCGGTCGCATTTGCAGTCCGCAGATGTGATAGAGATTGCTCACATATGCCTCATCATAGGCTACTGCTGCCTCGTGGGGGTCGCGAGCTGTCCGGTAATGTCCGTGCTGGTGCCGGAAGTCGAGGGCGGCCTTGCCCTCGGCCATCAGGGCCAGGGACTCCTCGTTCAGCAGGAAGTAAGTGGCCAGACAGCGCCCGCCCGGCGCCAGCACCCGGGTGCTCTCCTGCAGGTAGTGCTCCACTGCCTCCGGCAGCAGGTGGGTGCAGACGGAGCTGAGCAGCACCACCTGGAAGGTGCCGTCGGGGTAGGGGAAGCGGTACTCGCAGGCCGAGTGGCGGCCGCGGGGGTGGTAGGCGGCGTTGCGGACATCCGCCAGGTGGAAGCGGAAGTGGGGGTAGCGGGGGCTGATCTGGCGCTGGCACCAGCGGATGGCCCGGGGCATGATGTCGAAGCCCTCGTAGCGGCCGGGGGGCTCCAGGTAGCGGGTGAGGGGGACGGCGATGCGGCCCACCCCGCAGCCCACGTCGAGCAGGGCATGCTGGGGCTGCAGCCCGCACAGGTCCACCAGGTAGCGGAGGTATTCCTGGCCCACGCTCTCGAAGCTGCCGCCGACGCTGGCGGCCAGGTGGCGGGGCGGGGTCAGGGGGTCCAGGCGCCCGGAGAGCATCTCCCAGCGGTCGCTGACGCGGCCTCGCAGCTCCTGCAGGGAGCGCAGGAGCCGCCGGGCCCGCCCCGGGGGGGCTGCTGGCATGCGAGCTACCTCTATGGACGCCGGGCGGCGCCGGGCTGGCAGGAGTTCACACCATAGCGGCGTAGTTGTCAAGCACTCAGCCTTACCCGCCTACGGAGGTGCTGCCATGGCGATCCCCTACCTCACCGGCGGCCAGCTCCAAGTGCTTTCCGATGATGACATTCGCCAGGTGCACGCCGCCACCCTGGAGGTGCTGGCCGAGGTGGGGGTGCGCGTGGACTACCGGCCGGCGCTGGAGCTGTTCCGGGACCACGGCTGCCCGGTGGATTTTGACCGGCGCATCGTGCAGGTGCCCGAGCACGTGCTCACCCGGGCCCTGGCGAGCGCCCCCAGCCGCTTCACCCTGCACGGCAAGACCCGGGAGTGGGACGTGCCGGTGGACCTGGAGCGCATTTACACCATCGGCGGTTCCTGTGCCCTGGAGGTGCTGGACCTGGAGGGGCAGCGGCGGCGGGCCACCCTGCAGGACCTGGTGGACCTCACCCGCCTGCAGGACGCCCTGGAGAACCTGCACATCATGCACTCGCTGGTGGTGCCCCAGGACATCCCCCAGCCCGGCTTTGAGCGCATCATGTTTGCCACCGTGATGAAGCACACCACCCGCAACTTCTACTCCCAGGGCCAGGGGGGCCAGAGCGTGCGCGACCAGGTGGAGATGGCGGCGGTGATCCAGGGCAGCGCCGAAGAGGTGCGGCGGCGGCCTCTCTTCACCATCGTTTGCTGCCTGATGAGCCCCCTGGTGCAGACGGCGGAGCGGCTGGAGGAGCTGATGGAGGCGGCCCGGCTGGGCATTCCCGTCTACGTGGAGGTGGACAACATGGCGGGGGCCACCGCCCCGGTCACCATCGCCGGCGCCCTGGTGGAGGGGTGTGCCAACGTGCTGTGCGGGGTGGTGCTGGCGCAGCTGGTGAACCCGGGCTGCCCCTGCATCTTTGCCATCGCCTCCGGGCTGCTCAACATGAGCAATGCCCAGTACTCGGGGGCGGCGCCGGAGACGGACCTGCTGCATGCCGCCACCGCGCAGATGGCCCGCTTCTACGGCCTGCCCTTCCAGGGCGGGACGGGGATTGACGCCACCGTGCCCGACGCCCAGGCGGGATACGAGCGGGCGCTGCAGGTGCTGACCAACGCCCTGGCGGGGGTGAACTTCATCCACCTGGCGGTGGGGATGATGGAGCAGATGCTGCTGGCCTCCTACGAGCAGTGCGTGATTGACGAGGAGATCCTGGGGGCCGCCTTTCGCATCACCCGGGGGGTGGAGGTGAGCCCGGAGACGCTGGCGGTGCCGGTGCTGCGGGAGGTAGGGCCGGGGGGCAACTTTCTGGCGCACGAGCACACGGTGCGGCACCTGCGCCGGGAGCTGTGGTTCCCCAAGGTGACGAACCGGGAGACCTACCCGGGCTGGATGGCGGCGGGCGGCCTGGACATGCGGCAGCGGGCGAACGTCCGGGCCCGGGAAATCCTGGCCACCCACCACCCGCGGCCCCTGAGCCCCGAGCAGGAGCGGGAGATAGACCGCCTCGCCCACGCCGCCCAGCAGTGGGCGATCCGCCACGGCCCGCCCCCGGACTTCCTGAAGGAGTAGTGCCCAGCCGGCGCCCACCACGGCAGGAACGGCGCATGAGAACCGCCCTGCTGGCCGGCCGGCAGGAGTTCGCACCCTGGCGGCGTAGTTGTCAAGCGGTTGGCAGGGGGGGAATCCGTGACCTGTTACCCGGCGGGGGTGGGCGGTAATGCTGGGGGGAGCAGCCCATGCCAGGCGACGTCCTTACTCTGCAGCGAGCATCGGATGTGCTGAAGTTGGGCGCGACGCGCTGCGTGTACCCGCCCGCCAGGGGAAGGTTGCCGCCACCAAGAGGAGACGGCAGTGGCGTTCAGGGGAAGGGCTGGTTCACCAAGGGGACTGCGGGCAGCCAAGTATTCACTGACCAGTGCATTGCCGTCAAAGTGATTGACTTCCGGGGGAATGAGGTGGTGAGGGTGGTGGGGCTGCTGCCACAGGGAAGGACGCCCGAATGAGCAAGCAACAGGGGCCGCCCCAGGCCAAGATCAATGTGCAGAAGGCGGCTGACTGGCTCAATGCCAAATGGCAGGGGCCGAAGACATGCCCTATATGCCAGAACAATAACTGGCACATCCCAGACAGGCTATCTGAGATACGCCAGTTTTTCCACGGGAGTATGGTCGTCGGTGAACCCGTCTTTCCGGTGCTCCTGGTGACGTGCAAGATCTGCGCGCACGTCCTGGCATTCAACGCTGTCGTGATGGGTCTCCTGGAGATGCCTGATGCCGACAGGGCGAAGGCGAGCGCGCCATGAGCGAGGAACGTCGGACCACAGAAACCTCGCTGGTTTGGGAGACGCATCAGAAGGTTCTCGTCCCGCCGGACGACATGGAGGGACGCTTCGGGATCAGGATCGCTGACTGGAAACGCATCAGGCAGTGTGCGAGCGAAGCCGCGGGGTCCCCGAGGGGCTGGCTACTCATGGGCGCTTCTGCGCTGTTTGGCATTGGCGCGAGCACGTTACTCAGCCTGATACCGCTTGCCGGCACGCCAGGCTCCGACCCGTGGGTAATACCGCTCTACATCTGCGTCGGCGTATTCTCCTTGCTGACCGCCATTGTCTTTACGGCACTCGACTGTCAGGAGCGGAAACGGGAGAAGAGGTGGTCGGAACGGCTGAAGGAAGACATGGCTGATGTCGAGAGCATGTTCCCGACCCCGCCTGTCGAGTCGGAAGGTGTGCAGTTGAGGGCGGAGACGGCAACGCGCGAGGTCGGAGGAGCATGACCCTCGCCGTTGACCAACCTTCATAAACGATCCCTACCAGGAGCCGACGCGCTGGTGGGACTACCAGGAAGGGCAGCCGGTGCTCAAGGACGGCCGGCGGCCGGCGGGCGCATGCTATGCGCCCCTACGTTTAGAGGTAGGGAGGGGCGGGGGTCAGGGGCTCCAGCGCAGGCGGAAGAGGCGGGTGCCGCGGGCGGGGATATCAATGGTGAAGCTGGAGAGGGCCCGGCCCACGTCCCGGCCCTGGTAGAGGTCGAAGACGTCCGCCGGCCGGGGCAGCGGCTAGGTCGGCGGAGCCGACCGTCATGGCGGCCTCGGAAGCAGGCTTAGCCATCTATCCGCCGATCTCCGCCGCCAACGGCGGCCCGCCTTTCCACCCGCGGTTCGTACATGTGCTGACGCCGTTTGTGGAGCGCCTCGCAACCGACGAGGAGAAGTCGCCGACGCTCCAAAGCTCGGACTGCGCATTGGCCTCGTCTAGAAGGCGCTATGGCGACGGAGCGAAGCGGGGCGTCATCTCTCTCGACCTGCTCAACAAGTCCCCTGCCGAACTCCAGCGGCGCTTCCGCAAGGAGTTCCCCGATATCGCACGCCGCGCGGGCGAGCGCACGGCGAAAGGCAAGCGCCTGTTTGCTAATCGCTGCAGACAGGCCTGACACCAGAAGATTCTTGCGAGAAGGAGAAGGAGAAAGAGAAAGAATTAAGTAGTCTTCCTGTTTCGAGTAGCACCGCTCGTAGCATGCTTCTCCGCAGCGACTGCAGCCACGCGACTATGTGAAGGGGGGAAAGAGAAATGGTTCGCAGTGCAGTCCGTACCTCGGTAGTGTTCACCCTGTTTGCGGCAGTCGTCCTCTTCACAGCGCTCCCGTGCGAAGCAAGCGACTTCGCATTCTCCGGGTGGCAGATGGCCGACGCCGATGGTGTCGTCAATCTGCCGATCCGGCTGAGCACCCTGGCCGACCCGCGGGTGTTCGACTACATGCCAGCCCTCACCAGCGACTGGTATCCGTGCTCCAGCCCGACCCAGATCAACTGGTACACTTCGTCCAACTGCACTGCATACGTTCAGGCGTACTACAAGTACTTTCGCACGTATCTGTATGTGTCGGGGGCGATGGCTGGCCAAAGCGTACACATCAGGGCCGACGGCCACATTGACGATGTGGTCAACATCGTCGTCAACGGCGCGAACACCGGGAAGTACCTGCCCAACTTCTCACAGGCCGACTGGCGCCAGGTCAACATCACCTCGGACCTGAACTTCGGCCAGGTCAACGAGATTCTCTTCCGCTTTGCGGATACCGCGGCGCTCCAGCGCGGCATCACACAGGTCTCCATTCGCACTGGGACCGGGACGGTCGCAACGTATGATCCAACCGTCGGGGGCGATCAGGTGACGATCACCAGCATCGGGGCGGCCCCCCTCGTGCTACCCGCGGGGGGCGGCACCACCCAATGCAGCATGGCCGCGACCGATAGCCTGGGGCATGCGTTCTCCTGCGCCTGGACCGCCTCCAGCAGCCTCGGCGCCGGAACCTTCGACGATCCCACTAGCCCAACCCCAACTTGGACCTCTCCGGCCAACAACACGGGCAGCGACGTCACCGCCACCCTCACTGTCACCGCCACCTGCAGCCAGGGCCAGTCCGCCCAGGCGAGCGTCGGCGTAGTGATTCCACCTGCGGCCCCCGGCGTGCACCTGCAGATCAGCATGCGGCTGGACTCCGGGACCGAGAACACCGTCAAGCCAGGGGAGCCGTATCGCTACTGGATCTCCTACAGCAACAAGATCACCTCTACGGCGGACGCGCTGGAAGTGATTGTGCAAGATGACCTGCCCGAGAACACTACCTATGTTGCCCGCAGCGCCCAGGCAGGATGGGCGGGGGCAACCGCTTGGTTCTCCACGGACGGCACAAACTGGTTGCGAACCGAGCCGGCCGACGCCGCTGCGGTGCGCTTCGTGCGCTGGACCATGCCCCGTCTGACACCGGGCCAGGGTGCCCTCGCCTGCTACCAGGTGCGCGGCACGCCGCCGGACGACGCCCAGTTGCCGATGACGATCGTCAACGATGCCTCCATGTGGGCGGCGAATGCCCTAACCCCCGTGCTCAGCGCGCCCCCCGTGCTGACGCGCGTCACCCAGCCGCGCGAGGTTCCGCTGCGCCTCGACATGTTCTATCGAGACGAGCAGGACCGCACCATCATTGTTGCCGCAGAGAACGTGGTGGCGACGCCGAATGGCCTGTCGTGCAGATTGCTGGTCACCAACGAACGGGGGCTATGGCGCGAAGTAACGGCGCGCCTGGGCGCCGAGATTCGGGTCTCGCTAGATCCCGGCCCCTGGGCTCCGGGCGCAGGCCCATGGCCGTGGATCCTGCCACCGGACGGCGACGCTCACGCCTTTCTCAATTTCTGGGGGCGAGGTGGCGCTCGCCTGTTCGCCAGGACGGATACCGACTTGGCGACATTTCTGAACGTCCTGGACATTCTGTTTACCTTCGTTGCGGCGGAGCGCATGGGTAACAACCTCGAGGCGGTGAGGGAGATCGCAAACCTGTTCTCCTCCGCAGAACGCACACAGGGGTTCCAGAACTTCAGGCGAGACTTCGAGCGGCTTCAGGAGGCCTGCCAGCGTGGCGACTGGGGGGGTACCGCTGCTACACTCGGCGCGCTCGCGCACGATATTGTCGGCCATCCTGGCCTTATGACCATCGTCGAAGTTGCAGGCAAGCGGCTCGGCATCGAGATAACGGAGCAAGTCGTCAACCAGGTGCTGCAGATCGACCGGTTCCTGGGTTTGATCTTCATTGCAGACGCAATGCGCACAACACCCACCGTGGATTGGGTGCAGCTGATCGCACAGTAGCCGGCAGCTGGCACCTCGTGGCGCCAAGTGGGGGCCTGGTGCGGCTTGCGCCGGAAGAGCCCTGTGAGCGGGATGCGGGCGCATGCGCGACGGGTCAGCGAACGGATCGGTGGTGTCGGCGTCCGGCCTAGAGGTTGGACAAGGTGTCCACTGTCTGGGATACGCCCGCGACGCACCGCGTGAGGAAACGCATTACGGGTACCATGGGTTCGTCGAAGTACAATCCGTACTCGATCATGCCCTCGGGGCCTTTGTACCGCGCATCCTCCAGGTCACCCTCGACCTCCAGGCTGAAGGTTCTGCGAACCCCGTCCTTGATCACCGTCATGTTCCGGATACTGACACCGCCACCGTTCCCGACGATGGATGCCGCCCCGTTGCCTATGGACATCCCCCTCTCCATGTGGAGGGAGAGAAGCTGGTGCTTGCTCGTGTTAACAAGGGTCATCATATCCGGGAGCCACCGGTTACTGCGGTCGGAGTAGTGCTGGCAGAACCTTATCGCCGCAACCAGTTCGTTACAGCCTCGCTTTGGCAACCCCAGACGCCTTCGGAGCTGACGCTCAAACTGCTTGGCCGACTGACTCAGCGGAGCACAGGGAAAGGAGATGTCCCGGATCCCATGATTCGCTTGATCCCCGTACTTAAGAAACAAACCGCACGCCAAGTAATCCAGAACGGATTCAAGATCGCCCAGAAGATGCTTAAGCTTGATCTTAAAATCGTCGTCCACGCATCTCCGGGCAAAAGCGGCGTCATGCGCTTGCCCGATGATGGCCAGGTCCTTGTGGACATTTTCGAGCAGGCGGCGGGCATCCTCAAAATGTAGGGTCCACGGGTTGCTGGCTGCTTTACCGCCCATCTTAGGTTCCCCCCGGAACGTTGATAGTAATTGGTTCTGCGTGGGCATCGGGGAACCTCTGTGTTCGATCATGCGCAGCGGAGGGCGGCCCTCACCCCGGGCCTCTCCCAGGGGGGAGGGAGTGGCAGGCGGGCGCATGCTATGCGCCCCTACGGGCCAATGGCATCCCGAGGGGAAAGGGCAGGGGGAGGGGAGCGGGATTCCTCCTCGGCCGCGGAGCGGCCTCGTTCGGAATGACGTGCCGGGTAGGAGGCAAGCTCTTGCCCTACGGAGGAGGGGCACCCTCACCCCGGTCCTCTCCCAGGGGGGAGGGAGTGGCAGGCGGGCGCATGCCCGACGAGGAACACCCTCACCCCGACCCTCTCCCACGGGGAGAGGGGGATCGGGCAGGAGGCAAGCTCCTGCCCTACGGAGGAGGGGCACCCTCACCCCGACCCTCTCCCACAGGGAGAGGGGGATCGGGCAGGAGGCAAGCGCCCGCCCTACGAGGAACACCCTCACCCCGGCCCCCCCCGAGGGAGAGGGAACGCGGGGTGGGCGCATGCGATGCGCCCCTACGTTTAGAGGTGGGGGGGCGGGGGTCAGGGGAGCCAGCGCAGGCGGAAGAGGCGGGTGCCGCAGGGGGGGATGTCAACGGTGAACTGGGAGAGCGCTCGGCCCACGTCCTGGCCCTGGTAGAGGTCGAAGACGTCCGCCCGGCCGGGCAGGTGCAGGGTGCGGGGTCCGCCCTGGTTCACGCTCACTGCCAGCAGGCTGCGGTTGGCATAGACCACGTCGCCGGCCGGGCCGTAGAGATGCACCCCCGCCCGCTGGGCCAGCGCCCGCAGCAGGGTGTGGGGCAGCACCGGCGCCGCCGAATAGAGGGAGGTCCAGCCGGGCAGTTGCTTGGCCACCAGGCCGGCCTGGCCGCCCGCCAGGGTGCCCAGGGTGAGGGCGGCCTCATCATCCGCAAACAGGGTGGGGGCAAAGGCGGCGGCCAAGCCATAGCTGGTGCCGGCCGCCTCCCCTACCCAGGCTGCTTCCCCGCCCACCTTGACCTGCAGGGGCGCCGCGGTGGGCTGCAGGGCGAGGCGGATGCCGGTGAGCGCCTGCATGGCAGGCGGGTGCAGGCGCTCATGGCGCACCAGCCCGGGCGCCCACAGCCAGACCACCAGGTGGCCGCCCCGCTTCACCTTCTGCTCGATCAAGCGGCGCTCGTACTCCGTCGGCGCCAGGCAGTTGGGGAAGAGATAGAGCTTATACTCGGGGGCCCGGTCCAGGTCGGCCAGGTGCAGGTAGGCGAAGGGGGCGCCCACCCGGCCCAGCTCGGGGAGCTGGCGGACCAGGAAATGGTGGGAAAGGCCGCCCGAGACCTGCAGGTAGGCAGAGGAGGCGTCGTCCACCACCAGGGCGATCTGGGCGGCGGGGGAACGGTCCCAGGCCACGCTGGCGTCCCCCACCTGCTTCAGGCGGGCGATCTCGGCCAGCAGGCGGGGGTCGTCGTACCAGCCGGCGCTCATGTCGAACCACCACATGCCGCAGGCGTTGGCGAGCACGTTGGCCAGCTCTCGCTGCTGGTGGAGCAGGGTTTCCTGGTAGGTGGCGGTTTTGCCGGTGGCGTCGCCGGGGTCGCCCTCCCGGGTGAGCCAGGTGCGGATGTCGTTTTCATCAAACCAGAGCTTGCCGTGGAGCTTGACCGAATCGAGCAGGGACATGAAGTGGCTGTAGCCGGTGCCGAGCTGGCGGAAGGCATAGCTGGAGGGGCTGGTGATGAAGTCCACGTCCGGGCAGCGCAGCACGTCGGAGAGGGCCAGGTGGCCGGCGTTTTGCTCCCGCTGCTCGCCGGCAAGCTGGAGCACGTAGCCGTAGAAGACGCCCACCAGGGCCTGGCGGTGGGTCTCCTGCTTGACCACGCGGGCGAAGTAGCGGATGGTGTCGGCCACCAGCCAGGAGTTGTAGCGGACGTAATCAATGCAGCGGCCGGCGGTGGCCGGGTCGCGCAGCCAGCCCAGCTCGGCGGCGGCGGCGCGCTCGGCGCGGGTGGGGATGGTGGCGGCGGCGAAGGCAGCCTGGGGGTCGGCCCAGGCCCGGCGCAGGGCGGCCTCGGTGTGGTAGCGGCTGCGCAGCCAGCGGCGGAACTTGGCGAGGTTGACCGGGCTGTAGTCCACCCACTGGTCCTCGTTGGCGCCCCACTGCATCCACTCCTCGGTGGTGCCAGAGGCGAGATGGTAGCCAATCACGCGGTCGGCATAGGAGGAGGCCTGCAGGTGGCGGATATAGAGGCGCAGGGCCTGGGCGGTATCCCGCCGCCAGGCATCCGAGGCCCAGGAGGGGGCGCGCTTGCCCGGCTGGTGGAAGAAGGGCAGGGGATGGCCGTCACCGGGGTCGTAGGTCACCAGGTCGTCGGGGTGGCGCTCGTCCCACCAGGCGGGTGAATGCAGGTAGAGGCGGGGGAAGAAGTGGGCCTGCGGGTCCTCGTCCAGCACCTGGGCGGCCTGGGCATCAATGCCGCTATAGTCGAAGCGGTCGGGCGCCACCCAGCAGGGTGGGGCCAGGCCGTAGCCGGCCTCGGTGGGGGTAGAGGAAAAGGAGTAGAGGTGCACTCCTGCCTGGGCGAACTGGCGGAAATGGCGGGCGCGGGGGCGGTAGGTCATGTACACCAGGGACGAGCTGGGCTGGCCGTTGATGAAGAGGGTGGGCGCGCCGTGGTAGGGCTTGACCTGGCATACGCTGGGCGGCGGGGCTGGCTGGGCAGAGTCGGGCACGGTGACCTCCTGTAGGGCGGCGAGGGCGCTGCCCACCCGCACCGCCACCTGATAGCGGCCGGGGGGCCAGTGGGGCGAAGGGGCAAAGCGGGGGACGGTGATGAGGGCCGGGCCCCGGGCGGGCAGGTCGCCCAGGTGGCGGGTGAAGGCCAGCCTGTCGTCCCGGTAGCCCTCCAGCACCACCTCCCGGCCGGCAACCTGGCGCCAGTCGAGGCAGGAGAAGCCCAGGTGCAGGGGCTGGGGGGAGCCCGGCCGCCACACCGGGGGCAGGCGGCCGCTGGCCAGGCGCACCCGGGTGCCCACCTCATGCACCAGGCGCAGGTTGCGAAAGCGCAGCTGGTAATGCTGCCCCGGCGACACCTGGTAGGTGGTGAGCGACACCGCCACCAGGGGAAAGTCGGGCCGGCTGTCCACATCGTGCGACCACCAGCCCAACTGGAAGGTCTCCAGCCGCCAGGAAAGGCGGCGCCAGGGGGCGCCGGCAGGCAGGGGGGTGCGCTCGGAGATGTACTCCGAGCTGTTCTCGTCCACCAGCCGGCCCACCAGCTCCAGGGCCGCCCCGGGGTTGCTCACCTCCACCTCCAGGCGGTCAAAGGGCGCCGTCACGGCGCGCACCAGGAAGATGTCGGCGTAGTTGACGGTGCGGGGGGAAAACGACCAGTCGAGGCTGCCGCCGGCGGTCGCAAGCTGGTTCTGGGTGTACTCGCGGTCCAGCCGCGCCTGGTCGCGGTAGAAGCTCCAGCCCACCAGGCTCGAGCCCTCGGCGAGGACGGTGACGAGCTCCTTCGCTGCCGGTGCGGCGGGGCCGGCGAGCAGGGCGAGGCAGGTGGCGATGAGGGCCAGCTTGGTGGTCATAAGCACTCCCGGCTACACCGGCTATGCTCCCAGGGGCAGGTCGGCAGAGATGAAGGTATTCACACCGGCGCCGGCGTCGGCCAGCACCTGGCCGTCGGGGCCGGCGATCAGGCTCTGGCCCCGGCCGGGCAGGTCCATGGGATAGCTGCCGGCCCGGTTGGCGCCCACGAAGTGCAGCCCCCATTGCCGCACCTGGTTGAGCAGGCGGGGGTGGTAGAGGCGGATGCCGGGGTTGTTGAAGGGGCAAAAGAGCACGGCGGCGCCCAGGTCTCTGATCGCCTGCCAGTAATCATCCCGCCCGGTATCGGCGCAGATGAGGGCGCCGGCGCGCAGGCCGTTCCAATCCAAGACCAGGTGCTGGGAGCCGGCCTGGAACACCTGGTCCTCCAGCAGCCAGGGGAAGGCGTCCATGTTGACCTGGCGGCCCTCCAGGGGTGCCAGGTAGCCCTGGTAGCCGGCGCGGCCGACCAGGCTGCGCTTGGCATAGACGGCGGCAACCTCTCCGCCGGCGGTGATGAAGACAGCGGCGTTCAGGGGGCGGGGCTGGGCGCGCACGGTCATGCCAAAGGCGAGGTTCACCTGGTGCCGGGCGCAAAAGGCGGCAAACCGGTCGGTCACCGGCCCGGGCACCGGCTCAGCGAGGCCGGGGGCATCGGGCGGGTACTCGTGCACCATGTTTTCGTGGCAGAGGAGGTAGCGGGCACCGGCCGCGGCCGCTCTTGCCGCCACCTGTAAGGCCAGGTCCACGTTTTCCTGCACCCGCCCCTGCCTGGTGTCCAGTTGGCAGGCAGCCACTCGCACCACCCTCACGCCTCCTTGCCGTTGGCACCTGCACTATTCGACCGCCCGCGGGCGGTTCCTATCCCTCATTGGCGGCGGGGGGAGAAGTGGCCCGCCGGGTGGTAGTAGTGGGTGCAGCACAGCAGCAGGGGAGCGTGAACTTGCACAGGTGGGCCTTGATCATGATCTTGGTGGCGTTGGGCGGTGCGGCAGGGGCGCTGTCGCCGGTGGTGGAGGTGGAGGAGGAGGTCTATAGCTACCAGGCGGCGGACAACGGCGCCGGGCCGCTGTGGTGCAAGGGCTCAACCTGCATGGTGCGGGTGGGGGAGCAGGTCTTTGCCAGCGGCCTGGAGACCATGCCGGAGCTCCGGCCCCTGAACAATGTGCGCTGGCTACTCTTTCGCCGGAGGGAAGAGGGGGGCTGGGAGCTGGTGGGGCGGGACGAGCGGGGTCGCACCCGCGAGCCCTGCCCGCTGGCGGCTTATGCGGACGGGCGCCTGTTCCTGTCGGTGAACCCCACGCTCACCCCGCCCAACACGTACAACGGCCCTGCCCTGCCCCTGGTGCTGGAGTTTTCGGCAGCCGACCCCAAGGCCGGCGGCCGGGGCCTGGTGCCGGCCTGGGAGGGGCGGCCGCCCTTCACCGAGCACTCCTACCGGGGGCTGGCGGCCGACGGCGCCAGGGGCGAGCTGCTGCTTTTCAACATCCTGGGGCACCAGGCGTACCACTGGAGCTGGCGGGACAAATCTGGCCGCTGGGCGGCCAAGGGGCGGCTGGAATTCCCCATGGGGAGGGAGTACGAGAAGCCGGAGCCCATCCGCCTGTGCTACCCGGTGGTGGGGCTGGCCAACCGGGCGGCGTATGTGCTGGGGATCAGCGACATCATCGAGCCGGTGGCGGCGTGGCGGGCCTACAAGCGGGAGCTGACCCGGCAGGAATGGGACTACGACTTCCGCCGGCTTTTTTTCACCTGGACGCCGGATATTGTGACCAAGCCCTTTGCGCCCTGGCAAGAGATCGCGAGCCGGGAGCAGACGGCGGGGCACATTGACAACCTGGACCTGTGGGCGGCGTCGGACGGGGCGGTGCACCTGCTGTGGCAGGAAAGCAGCCTGGACGCCCGGCTGCGGGAGAAGTTCTTCCCTGGCCAGCGGTTGACGTATGCGCTCGAGCACTGCGTGCTGCGGCAGGGGCGGGTAGTGGAGCGGGACACCCTGGCCCAGGGGGGCGAGGGGATCTCGGGCGAGGTGCCGGGGGTGGGGCGCTTCCACGCCACCCCGGAGGGGCGGTTGTTTGTCTTCTACTACTGCGGGGGTACGGACCAGGCGGGTCGGGGCATTTCTGAGAACCGGCTGCTGGAGGTGCTGCCCGGGGGCAAGCACAGCCCACCGGTGCGGGTGCCGCTGGCGCACCCGTTCAGCAGCTTTTTCACCGCCACCTGGCGGGCGGGGTGCGCCGCCTCGCCGATTCTGGACGTGCTGGGCGAGGGGCCGGAGCGGCCGCGCACCATGCGCTATGCCCGGATCAGGCTGCGGTAGCGGCTATCCCCGCTCGCACAGCTTGCAGATGAGCTCGCGGTAGTACAGGTAGTTCTGGTAGGGCACGTCGTGGGGGACGGCGTGGTCTATGCCGGGGATATAGCCGCCGTGCTCGAGCATGAAGGGCACCCTGGCATAGACTTCCTGCTCGACGGCGCGCTTATCCCGGGCCAGGGCGCGCTTGTCAATGCCGCCCCAGATGAGCAGGTCCCGGGGGTACTGCTTGCGCAGGGCGACCACATCCTCCCCGGCCGCCACCTCGAAGGGATAGACGCCGTTCAGGCCGCCCTCCAGCCACAGGGGCACCAGCTCATCCACGTGCCCGTCCGAGTCCACCATGATTACGTCCACGCCGTAGCGGCGCATGACCCCGGTAATGCGCTGGTAATGGGGGACCATGAACTCCCGGAAGTGCTTGGGGGAGATGATGCTGGCGGTCTTGAAGCACATGTCCTCCCAGAAGATGCCGTAGTCAAGGTCGCCGATCTGCTGCAGGGCGGGGGTGATGAGCTCGATCATGAAGTCGGCCAGGTATTCCATGATCTCGTGCATGAGGCCGGGGTCGTCGTACATCATGAGGGCGGCGGTCTCGAACCCCATCCAGTTGCGGGGGTAGCCGAACAGGCTGCCGCCGTGGATGCCCAGGGGGTAATCGCGGTCTCGCACGCAGCGCCGGTAATCCTCCCAGTAGAGGGGATAGCGGCTGGGGGATTTTGGGTTGAGGCGGCGCTTGAAGTCGTTCCAGGTGGCGCGGTCGCGCACCGGAAACTGGTAGCGCTGGTCCATGGAGGGGCGGGTGCCGCGGGCGGTGCCCTCCTTCATGGACTTGCTGAGCACGCCGTCGGTGTGGCGGGCGATCACGTAGCGGTCGGTTTCCTCGATCACCTGCTCGCGGAAGCCGGGGATGATGCCGTGGTTGACGGGTACCGTCTCCCGCCGGTCGAAGTTGAAGAGCTGGGCGTGATGCACGTCGGGGGGCATGCCTTCGTCCTCCCAGCGCTCGACGGCCTGGCCCCAAAAGCCCATCTCCCAGTAAGGCGGCCGGTCGGGGCGGCCGAAGTGCATGGTCTCGTGGAAACGCTGGCGTGCGTTCATGGGGAAGCCTCCTTCCCGCAGGGTTGCAGACGGTGTGGAAGTTTGCCGCCGACCGGGCCCATACCTGCCCGGCGGGGCATCACAGCCCCACCTGCTCCGCCACCGTGCGCAGGTGCGCGGCGGCCAGGTCGTATTCCTCCTCAGTGGCCAGGTGCTCCAGCATCAGGGGCAGGTCGGGGTCGCACCGCTTCAGTTCCTGCAGGTAGGTGTGGTAGTCCAGGCCGCCCAGGCCCGGCCGCACCTCGTCCAGGTGGGTGGTGAGGCGGGGGGAAAGCGCGATGTCCTTGGCATGGCAGCTCCGGATCAGGGGGCCGAGCCGGGCGAAGCATTCCCGGATGAGGGCGGTGTTGGCGTAGAAGCGCTGGGGGCTGCACACCAGGTTGACCGGGTCCAGGTGCACGCCGCAGCCGGGGCGGTCTATGGCCGCGAGCAGGCGCTGGTAGCTCTCCGGGGAGTCGGGGTACATCCAGGGCATGGTCTCCAGGGTGTAGCAGGTGCGGCGGGGGCGCACCGCGTCAATGATGGCCCGCACCGACTCCACGACCAGGTCGAAGGTCTCGGGGGTCAGGTTGTGGGGGTGGTGGCCGTCCCACTGCTCGCCCCGGGAGCCGGCGATATTGACGCAGCAGCGGGCGCCGATGCGCTCCGCCAGCTCCAGGCGGGCCTGGCAGTGGGCCAGGGCGGCCTGGCGCACGGCCGGGTCGGGGCTGAGCGGGTTGCTCCAGGCGCCCACCTCGGCGATCACGATATCCGCCTGCCGGGCGGCGGCGGCAAAGGCGGCCACTTCCTGGTCGCTGGCGCCCTGATCGCAGGGGCAGTAGGCCGCCCGGTAGCCCTGGGCGCGCAGGGCCGCCGCCCAGCTCTGGGGGTCCGGGCAGGCGGCAAACAGGGGGCCGCCCAGCCGCATGGTTTCGCCTCCTTTCAGGTGAGGCGCAGGGTGATGATCTGCTTGGGAGCCAGGGTGAGCCGGAGCCGGCCCCGGCTGGGGCGGGGCGGGCCCAGGGGATTGCTCTCCAGGTCGACGCGCTGCACGCGGCGCCAGGCGCCGCCGCCGACCTCCACCTGCACTTTGATCGGCTCCCCGGTGGGGTTGAACAGGCGCACCTCCAGGCCCTCGCCCACCTGCTGCACGCTGGTGGTGACCGCGTCCCCCTTGACGCGCAAGAAGCTGGCGGAGGGCGGCAGCGCGGTTGCCGTTCGGTAGATGAGCAAATCCTCGGCCTGCAAGGGCACGGCCCGCAGCCCGGCCGCCAGCTCCTGCCCCAGTTCGCAGAGCCAGCGCCGGTCGGGCGGCCCGGCCAGGGGCAGGATGCGGTAGTCAAACTCCAGCCGCCCGCGCAGCTGGCCGCCGGGCTCGCCGTCGGTGAAGGCGGTGCGGCGGGTGCCGCGGTACAGGGTGAGGGCGATAGGGGCCTCGGGCAGGTCGCGCACCGCCGACTCCAGGAGGCCGGCGCTCACCACCGCCAGGCCCCTGCGGCCGGCCTGCACTGCGGTCCAGCTTTGCTGGGGCTTGGTTTCCACTTCCAGCTCCCGGTATTGGTGGTTATCCGGGCGCAGGGCGAGGGGACGCTCTACCACGTCAAAGGGGGTGTCGGCGAGGTAGGTGCGGGCGGCCGCCCCGCTGGGCAGCAGCAGGCGCAGGCGGTGATCGTCCGCCGCATTCTCCACCGTCGTGTGCACATCCAGGTAGGGCTGCCCGGCGCGCAGGGTGACCAGGCTGTCTAACACCAGCTCCACCAGCTTCTGGCTGCGGGTCATGCGGTCAAAGCAGAACCGGGCGGGCACGGCCATGACGGTGCGCAGGCGGAAGGCGGCGAGCAGGGGACCGCTGTGCACCAGGGCCACCTGGCAGGGGGAGGCGGTGGAGACGAACACCTGGTCATTGACCGCCTGACCGTGGTACCAGCCGTCGCCGATGTCGGCGGCGTCCTCGAAGGTGAGCAGGCGCTGGTAGGTCTCGCCGGTGCGCCGGTCGGTAACGGTGAGGGTGCCATTGGGCTCGACCTGCACCGCCAGGTGCTGGTTGGCCATGCTCCGCTCGCTGGTAACCAGGCTGGGGGTGTCGGGGTAGCGGGTGGGCAGGCCGCCCTCGCCGGCGCGCACGGTGAGCGTGGTGTAGCCCAGGGCGGGCAGGGGCAGGGGCAGGGCCACGGTCACGTTGTGGGCGGCGTAGGCCTGGGGGAAGCGCAGCGGCCGCAGGCGCTTCTGGGTGCGGTGCATGGCCTGGGCCAGGCGCTGGTAGGGGATCTCCTCCCCGGCCGGGCCGTAGATGCGGAAGGCGGGCTTGGGCTCAAAGCCAAAGAACTCGTTGAAGGTGGGCCAGGGGGCGGGGATGGGCAGGGTGAGCTCCACCACCTGCTCCCGATCCCGGGGCAGGGGGTTGAAGACGGCCACCCGCAGCTCCCGCTCGCCCACCTCGCCTGGCACGCTGGCGGCCAGCTGGCGGGTGGCCTCCTCGGCCAGGCGGTGGGCGATCTGGTGGCACTGGTCGAAGCGGTGGGTCATGTCCTCGTGCACCTGGTCAATGCTGCAGCCGTCAATGGAGTCGTGGGGGTGGTTTTGCAGCAGCCAGCGCCAGGCCACCTCCAGGAAACCCCGCGGGTACTCGGTGCCCAGCGCCTGGTGGGCGAAGGCGCTGAAAGGCTCGGCCCACTGGCAAAGCAGGGCCTGGCAGCGGCAGTTGGCCTGCTTGAGCGGCACCCGGCTGGAGAGCACGCCCGGGATCACAGTTTGGCAGTCAATGGCGCCGGGATGCCGGCCCGGCTCCCGCAGCTCGCCCTCCACCAGGGTGGAGATGCGGCCGGCCTGGGGGGCCATTTCCGCCAGGTAGCCGTCCAGGCTGCTGTGCACGAACTCGTACTCTCCGCCCCGCTGGTCCAGGCGGCTGGCGATCAGCGGGTAGGCCTGCTCGTCCCACTCGTGGTGGTCGCAGCCATCAAAGAGCAGGATGGGGTCCACCTCGGTGCGCCGGGCCTCCTCCGCCAGGAAGGCCTCCAGGTCCCGGGCGGCCCGGGCGGCATCAAAGCTGGAGGCGAGCTCGCCCCCCTGCCGCACCTGGCAGCCGTAGCTGCAGTAACCGACGGAGCCAAAGCGATAGCAGGGCAGCTCCGTGCCGTCGGCGCCCCGCCAGCGCAGGTTGCGGTGTTCGACCACGTTCAGCCCTCGCCACAGGAAGACCCCCTGCAGCCCGAAGCCGGCGAAGATCTGGGGGAGCTGGCTGTGGTGGCCGAACATGTCGCACACGAAGCCGGCCTGGGAAGGGAGGCCCCCCAGCGCCCGCACCAGCTCCCGCCCCCGGCGCAGGTTGCGCACCAGCGACTCTCCGGAAACGGTGAACTCGTCCGGCAGCACGTACCAGGGACCGGCCACCAGCTTGCCCTCCCGCAGGAGGGAGGCGATCTGCGGGCGGCACTCGGGGCGAATCTCCAGGTAGTCCTCCAGGATGATGGCCTGGCCGTCGGTCTGGAAGGGGCCGCGCAGGCGGCCTTCCCCCAGCCCGGCCAGCACCCGGTCCAGCAGCCCCACCAGCCGATAGCGGAAATCCTGGAAGGTCTGCAGCCATTCCCGGTCCCAGTGAGTGCTGAGCACGTAGTGCACACGGCGCATAGTTGGACTCCTCGCCCCAGGCGGCTGTTCGCCGGGCTGCAGGGGCACCGCTTTATTCCCTTCCTGCTGCGGGCTCCCCTCCGCCGGGGCAAAAAAGGCAGGGAGGCGGCGGCCTGCGCGGCGAAATGCTTTGCATCTGGCACCGGCGGAGGCAGCACGATGGCAGAATCCAGCGAGAGAGCAAAATACGGCGCGGCGGCCCTGGCGGGGCTGCGGGGGCAGCTACCCAACCCGTTCCCGCGCCTGATGGGCCCCAACTGCGGCAAGTACCTGCAGGAGGTGGTGGACAGCGGCCTCACCGCGGACCTGACGGGCCGCTTTGAGCGGGCGTTTGCCCGGAAGATGGGGGTGGGGCACTGCATCGCCACCCCCGGCTGCACGGCGGCGCTGGCGGTGCTGGCGGCGGCCCTGCCGTTCGCACCCGGAGATGAGATCATCGCGAGCAGCGTCACCGACTATGGCACCATCCAGGGGCTGATCCGCGAGCACTACGTGCCCGTGTTTGCCGACACCGAGCCCGGGAGCCTGGTGATCAGCGCTCGCAGCATCGAGCCCCTGATCAGCGAGCGCACGCGGGCCATCTTGTGCGTGCACATGACCGGCACCATTTGCGACATGGACCCCATCAACGAGCTGGCGAGGCGGCACGGCCTGTTTGTCTATGAGGACGTGTGCCAGGCGGTGTTTGGGGAGTACCGGGGCCGGCTGGCAGGCACCCTGGGGCAGGCGGCGGGGTTCTCCTTCGACTCGGAGAAGACCATGGGCTCGGACGTGGGGGGGTGCATCGTCACCAACGATGAGCAGCTGGCCGAGCGGATGCGCTTTGTGGGCCAGAGCCGAGGCGGGGAAATGAGGCCGGGGTATGGGCGCATCCACTCGGCGCCCGGGTATGCCTACCGCATGCCCCTGTGCACCGGGGCGGTCACCCTGGCGCAGCTGGAGATGGCCCGGCCGCAGGTGGCGCAGCGGGACCGCATGATCCGCCTGCTCTACCGGCTGCTGGCCGAGATACCGGGCATCACGCCCCTGCCCATACCGGACTACATGAACGTTTATTCGTGCTGGATGGCAGGCTTCAGCATTGAACCGGCGCAGTTCCGGTGCTCTGCGGGCGAGTTTGCCCAGCAGTTAGAGGCAGCCGGGGTGCCGGGGGCCGGGCTGGGGCAGTACTACCTGATGCCGGAGGCGGTCACCTTCCTGGAGGAGCACGCCCGCGCCGAGATCTACCCCTACTCCCTGCCGCCGGCCTCCCGCCGGTACCACTACGGGGCCGACTGCTGCCCCCAGGCCCGAGATTTCCTGCGCACCTTCATCCGCTGGTCCACCTTTTGCGAGAAATACCAGCCTGAGCACTGCCAGTTGGCGGCCGACCTGGTGCGCCAGGTGGGCGACGCCAACCGCCGCTGAGAGGGGCCACATGATGCCAGGAATAGGAACTCGGCACGGCTGGCTGCTGCTCGCCCTGTGGGCTTGCTGCGTGCCTGCTGGGGGCCGGGAGCTGCCCGCCGGCCTCTGGCTGCTGCCCCGCAAGGATCCCGGCAACACCGCCCGGGCGGACGTGCCCGGCAACATGAAGGCGCCGCCCCGCGAGGTATGGAGCTACGGCTACCTGCCGGACAGCTACGCCTATGCCCAGCCGGTGCGGGTGGGGGGCAAGGAGGCCTTCTTCGTCCAGGTGCGCAATGGCGTGCAGCTGGTGCGGCCGGACGGCAGCATCGCCTGGCGGCAGCCTATGCTCGGGGTGAGCACGGTGCTGGAGCTGCTCCAGCTGCAGGGGAGGCCGATGGCCCTGGTGCAGCTGGGCAGCTCGGGCCTGGCCCTGCTGGAGGCGGCCAGCGGCCGGATCGCCTGGCGCTGGCAGGCGCCCCCGGGGGCAGGACTGGGGGAACTGTCGGTGAAGCTGGTGCGCCTGGGGGAGCGGGTGCGGCTGGTGATCTTCCCCCACGGGCCCACCGCCACCACGGGCTGCTGCTTCGAGCTGGGGGCCGGCGCCCCTCGCCTGGTCTGGCAGCAAGACTACCAGGGCCGCTATTGGCCCAACTTCGGCCCCACCATCGCCGCTGCCGACATGGACGGCGACGGCCGGCCGGAGGTGGTGGTGGCGGGCAAGCCGGCGTACGTGGGAGTGGTGGACCTGGATACCGGCGCGGTGAAGTTCGAGCTGCGCTACCCGGTGGCGGGGGGCGAGCCGGAGATCGGCCGCCCCTACGGCCTGGTGCAGGCAGCCGACGTGGACGGCGACGGCTACCGGGACGTGGTGGTGGTCTCCTACCAGGTGGAGCAGTACCTGGCGGTGCTGCGGAACCAAGGGGGGAAGGGGCTGGCGCTGGCCTGGTCGCAATACGTGGGCGCCACCTACCCGGTGGGCTCCCGGGAGCTGCGGGCCGACCCCAGCTCCCTGGCTGACGTGAATGGCGACGGCAAGCTGGAGCTGGTGGTGGGGCTGTATGGCGCGAGCGGCGACGAGCGCTGGCACACGGTGGTCTTTGACACCCTGGGGGGCTACCAGGCGCGCCTGGCCGACCTGCCGGGGCGCTACTGCTGGGGCTGCCGGGACCTGAACGGCGACGGCCGGCCGGAGATCATCACCACCCCCACCCAGGAGCGGGCCTGCACCTTCCCGGCTACCGTGCAAGCGGTCGAGGGCAAGGGGTTTGAGGAGGTGGCCGCCCTGGAGGGCGCCTCCCTGGTGTTGCTGGCAGGCCGGCTGCCGGAGCAGGTGGGGTTTGCCGCCTCCCGGGCCGCGCCGCTGTGGGTGGAGGGGGCGGGCGGCGCGGGCCTCCTGGTCAGCCGCCAGGGGCAGGAGCAGCTCTGGGGGCTGGAGGGTGGCAAGCCGGTGCTGCAGCCCTTCGCCGCCAGCTGGCTTTCCCGCCTGGTGCTGTTTTCCCAGGGCGGGGGGCGGATGGCGCGGGCCGACCTGGCAGTCAGGCAGCCGACCAGCCGCCAGCCGGCGGTAGCGGCCTCGGGGCCCCTGGTGGCGGTGGCCAACGGGCGGCGGGAGCTGATCCTCTCCCTTTCCGACGGCACCATCATCGGCGGCCCGCCCGACCTCTCACAGCCAGGCAAGTTCCTGGCCTCCTGGCGGGTGCGGGGGGTGATGCCGGCGGCCTGGATCGGTCCCGGGGGCGAGCGCATCGTCTGCGCGGTGGAGCCTTCGCCTACCGGCATCAGCCTCTACCAGCCGACGGCCGGGGAGGAGCAGGCGGCGCCGGTGGCCCGGTTTGCGGCCGCCCTGCCGGTGCGCCTGGCGGGCCTGCCCCGGAGCACGGCGCAGCTCATCCCCTGCGGCGATGGGCAGATGCGCCTGTTCGTGGGGATGACGCCCGGGCATTATCCGTACGCCTGCGGCGTGTATGATGCCAGCGGCCAGCTCCTGTGGCTGGACCGGGAAAACGGGCCGAATCCCCGCGCGGCGGCGGCGGGAGACCTGGACGGCGACCAGCAGGAGGAGTTCGTAGTGGACTACATGGGCCGGCACCTCTTTTACGACCACCAGGGGCAGGGGCGGCTGGTGGCGCACGGCTGGAACGCCACCATTCCCGGCCGCGGCGACGGCGCCAAGTATGCCCTGCCCATAATCGGGCCTTTTGGGCCCGGGGGGGCGGTGGGGGTGGTGATGTCGCCGGGCCTGGATGCCCTGGAGACCCTGGATGGCAAGGGTGAGCGCCTGGTGCGGCGGGCCTATGCGAGCTGCTATGAGTTTGACTGGTGCAGTGCGGCGGTGGGCCAGGTGCGCGAGGGGAGCTGGGAGGTGGGGATGGTGAACGGGGAGGGCATCTTCCACTGCGCCAGCGCGGCCACCTGCCGCAGCCGCTGGACGTTAGACCTGGGGGTGAGGGCGACGGCGCCCATCAGCGTGGCGGCCGGTGACCTGGATGGCGACGGGCGGGACAACTTCCTGGTAGGCCTGCCCAACGGCGAGCTGGTGGCCCTGGACGAGCGCGGGGGCAAGGGCTGCGTGCTGTGGAAGCTGGCCTTCCCGGCGGCGGTGCGGGAGGCGATCATCGCCGACCTGGATGGCGAGGGACTGGCGGAGGTGGTGGTGGAGCTGGATAACGGGCAGGTGAAAGTGCTCAAGGGGAGCGGCCTGTAGTGGAGGCCGCCCGGGAGGAGCGATGAAAGCAGCGACCATCAGCAAGGCGGCCTACCTGGACGGCAAGCAGTTTGCCTATTCGGTCACCTACGACGAGGCCCTGGAGGACCTGTACCGGGAGACCATCCCCATCCACCAGGAGTTTGGCATCCCGGGGCATCTCTCGGTGGTGGTGGGGCAGATGGGGCAGCTGCGGGACCTGCCGGGCAGCTCTTTTCACGGCATGCGCCACATGGACCAGGGGCAATTGCGGGAGATGATCTCTCTGGGCTGGACGGTGGGGAGCCACAGCTGGAGTCACGGCAGCATGTACGAGAACACCGAGCAGGAGGTGGTGCACTCCCGGGAGGTGCTGGAGCAGGCGCTGGGGGTGCCGGTGACCGCCTTTATCGTGCCGGGGGACAACAACAACCACCCGCCGGTGGTACCGGTGGCCAGGAAGCACGGCTACCTGAGCGTGTACACGGTGACGGACGGCATCAACAGCCACGAGAGCGACCTCTATGCCCTCAACCGCAGCTTCATGAACGAGGAGGGGTTCGCGCCCATTTTCCACCAATATGACCCCTACCAGTGGCTGCACTGGGCCCGGGAGCGGGGGGGCTGGATCGTGGAGTACACGCACCGGGCGACCGAGGAGTTCCTCAGCCGCCAGAAGGAGATCTCGGTGACGAGCCTGCGGCGGCGCTTTGAGCGGGTGAAGCAGGTGGGGGGCGAGGGGGTGTGGCTGGCCGTCCCGGAGGCGGTGGTGGACTACCTGCTGGTGCACCGCCACACTGCGCTCTGCTGCCCCCAGGCAGGGCCGGAGGCGGTGCGGTGCACGCTGTCGGTGCGCGCCTTGCCGGAGCGGGTGCAGCGGCGCCAGCTCACCCTGGTGGCGAGCTTTCCCGACCAGATCTCCCATCCGCAGGTGCAGGCGGGGGACCAGCCGGTGTCCCTGGTGGCGGCGGGCGAGCGCCAGGTGGTTTTTACCGTGGCCGTGCAGGATGGCCTGGTGGTGGAGGTAAACTGCAGGGGGACCAAGCCGATTAGGCCCCCTTTTGCGGGGTAGGAGCCGGCGATGCAGATGCGCTTACCCGTGCGCTGGTACCGGGCGGTGCCCGCCGCCCAGCCGCAGGGCCTGGTCGAGGAAAGGTGGGAGCTGGAATGCGCCCGTACCGCCCTGGTGGCCCTGCACTGCTGGAACATCGGCTGCCCGGGCGGGATCCCGGTGCCGGCCGACTTCTGGGTATTCATGGGCCATCCCCACAACCACGAGGTGGCCTGGGGGGTGATGAGGGAGCAGATCGCCCCCGCTCTGGCGGCGGCGCGGCGGGTGGGCATGGCGGTGGTGCACGTGCAAAGCGAGCCCATCGCCAAGCGCTATCCGCACCTGCAGCCTCCGCAGCCGCCACCGGTGCCCTCGCCGCCGGGCCCGGCGCCCATTTCGGACCATGGTGCGCGCCGGGCGCAGCGGGTGCACGGCCAGGGGTACCTGGAATGGCAGGGATGGGAGCGGCTGGACGCGGCGGAGGCGGTTTATCCCCTGCTGGGGGACGTGATGGTGGCCAGCACCGAGCAGTTCGACCAGTGGCTGCGGGGCCGGGGCATTGACACTCTGCTCTACACCGGCTTTGCCACCAACCTGTGCATCCTGGACTCTCCGGCGGCGATGAAGGTGATGGCCGGGCTGGGCTACCGCTGCGTGATCCTGCGGGAGGCCACGGCGGCGGTGGAGTTTCCCGACACCTGGGAGGGGCAGCAGCAAACGCAGGCTGCGGTGCGCTACATCGAGGCGTGGGTGGGCTATTCGGCCAGCAACCGGGATTATCTGCGTGCCTGCGAGAACGCGCTGCCGTGAAGGCCAGCACCGATACCGCCCGCCCGCCGGGCCAGCAGGCCTCCCCAGTCCGGGGCTGGCGCGTGGCCGGGGTGCGGCCGCGGGTGCTGCTGCTGGTGCTGCTTACCCAGACCCTGATGATCTGGTGGGTGTCCAACAGCGAGATTGCTATCGGCATTTACCTGATCTGCTACTCGCTGATGATGCCCACCGTGCTCTACCTGCTGCTGGTGCGGCTGCTGCGGCGCTGGCTGCCCTTTGAGGACCGGGAGCTGCTGCTGGGGTACGTGGTGCTCACCGCCACCATTCCCATGATCGGGTTTGGCGGCCTGCGCTTCCTCACCACCGGCATGGGCTACCTGGCCTACTTTGCGCAGACGCAGCCCCAGTGGGTGAAGTACCTACCGGTGCTCTCCAAGATGCCGATCCTGCACGACCCGCAGGCCATCCGCAGCCTCTACCTGGGCGAGAGCGGGGTGCCCTGGGGGGCATGGGCGGTGCCTATCGCCTTCTGGAGCCTCTACCTGCTGCTGCTGAGCGGCATCTGGCTGGGACTGGCGGCGGCACTGCGGCGGATCTGGATCCACCAGGAGCGGCTTACCTTCCCGGTGGCCATGCTGCCCCTGCAGATGGCCGACCCTCGGGAGGACCTTTTCCGCCGGCCCCTGTTTTGGCTGGGGTTTGGCATACCGGCGGCACTGCAGAGCCTGATGGCGCTGAACTACTGGTACCCGGCGGTGCCGGCGATGCAGCTCAAGGGCTACAACCTGATTCCCCTGATCTTCCAGTCGCCCCCCTGGAACGCGATTCCCGATTTCTACCTTGGGCTGTACCCGATGGCGCTGGGGCTGGCCTACTTTCTGCCCAGCAGCGTGAGCTTCAGCTGCTGGTTCCTGTCGGTGGTGATGAAGCTGTCGTACGTGGTGGCGGCGTTCTTCGGGGTGGAGGCGGTGGCTACCGCCTCCCGCTTCCCCTACCCGCAGCAGCAGGGGGTGGGGGCCTGGATCGCCTTCGCGGGGCTGATGGCGTGGCACGGCTGGCGGCAGTGGCGCACCGCCGCCCACGCGGTGCCGGCGCCGGAACAGCGGTCGGTGCGCCACCTATGGCTGCTGGCGCTGGCCTGCGTCGCCCTGTGCGGGATGATGATGACGGCGGTGGGCCTGCCGCCACTGGTGGCGGCGGCAGTGATCCTGATCTACGTGGCCTACGTGGTGAGCGGGGCCCGGGTGCGGGCGGAGGCGGGGGCCATCTGGACCTTCGCCCCCCTGCTCACTCCCCACCGGGTGACCACTCCCTTGCTGGGGACGCAGGCGGTGGGGGGGCGGGCGCTGGTGGCCACCGGGTATTTTGACCTGCTGCACGTAGACGTGCGGGCCCAGTCCCTGCCCTACCTGATGGAGGGGATGCAGATTGCGGAGAAGGCAGGCATCCCCTGGCGCACGGTGCTGATATGGGTGGCGGGCGGCAGCGTGAGCGCCCTGGCCCTGGGCTGGTGGCGCACGCTTGCCGACCTGAACGCCCTGGGGGTGGCCAGTGCCAAGACCAACATCTACCCCCTGGTGAAGGCCCACATCGCCTTCAACGACATGGACCGGGTGTCGGCGGGAGCCACCTGGCAGACCTCGGAGATAGTGGCCATGGTTTTCGGGGCCGCCGTCACCCTGCTCTTGTCCTGGACCCGGCGGGCAGGGCTGCTGGGGCTGCACCCGGTGGGCTACGTGATCTGCAATACGCTGACCATGAACGCCTTCATCGTGGCCGTGTTCCTGGCCTGGCTGGCCAAGGTGCTGATCCTGCGGCTGGGTGGGGACAAGGCCTACCGGCGGAGCGTGGCCTTCTTTGTGGGCATTATCCTGGGGGACATCGTCACCCAGGGCACCTGGGCGCTGGCGGGCTGGGTGTTTAACGTGCCCATTTACCAGTTCCTGACCTGAGCCCCGGCAGGCAAAAGCGTCCCTGGTGCCCAACCATAGGGCGAGAGTGCAACCAGCCGAAGGGGAATCTGCGTGACCCGTCGCGCGCTGCTGGTGGGCGCCGCCAGCGTGGTCTGCATCAGCATCGCCACCCCCTACAGCGACCTGGTGATGCGGGGCACCTGGATCGGCCTCACCGCGCTGCCCATCAGCGCGGTCTTCCTGCTGGCGGTGCTGGTGCTGGTCAACGCCCCCCTGCGCCGCCTGGGCCGGGGGCTGGCGGGCGGGGAACTGCTCACCGTCTTTTGCATGGCCTTGGTGGGGGCGGGGATCGCCTCTTTTGGGCTCACCGGGCTGCTCATCCCCTACCTGGCCGGCCCGCTTTACTTTGCCACGCCCGAGAACCAGTACGGCGCCGGCATCCTGCGCTACCTACCCTCCTGGCTGCTGGCGCCAGGGGTGCAGGCGGCCCGCGCCCTGTATGAGGGGCTGCCTGCCGGCCAGCACCTGCCCTGGGCGGCCTGGCTGGTGCCCCTGGCGGCCTGGTCGGTGCTGGTGGGAGCGGTGTACCTGGTGTTTTTCTGCCTGTGCGCCCTGCTGCGCCGGCCCTGGGCGGACGACGAAAAGCTGGTTTTCCCCCTGGTGCAGCTGCCCATCGAGCTGACCCAGTACGACGGCGAGCGGGCCTCCCTCCCCCGCCTGCTGCGGGACCCGGTGCTATGGGTGGCCTTCCTGGTGCCCTTCACCATCCACACCGTCAACGGCCTGCACCGCTACCTGCCCGCCCTGCCCTCCTGCAACGTGCACCTGGTGGACCTGGGGCGCTACCTGGTAGGGCCCATGGGGGAGGCGGTCAACCCCTTCTGGCTGCGGCTGCTGTTCAGCATTGTGGGGCTCACCTACCTGCTGCCCTCGGACCTGGGGTTCAGCCTGTGGTTCTTCTACTTCTTCTTCCTGGCGCAGCAGGTGGTGGGGGCACGGCTGGGGCTGGCCATGCCCTCGGTGCAGGCCTACCCGGTAAGAACCTTTGTAGCCCACCAGATGGTGGGTGGCATCCTGCTCTTCGGCGTTTACCTGCTGTGGAACGCCCGCCGGCACCTGGGGCGGGCCTGGCGGGCGGCGGTGTGGCGGGAGGCGGATGACAAGCAGGAGCCCATTCCCTTTCGCCTGGCGGTGTGGGGCGTTGGGGTGGGGCTGGCGGTGATTGCGGCCTGGGGGGCGGCAGCGGGGGCGGGTTACCTGGCTACGCTGCTGCTGTTTCTGCTGTTTTTCGTGATGCAGCTGGTGGCGGTGCGGCTGGTGGCCCAGGCAGGCATGCTCTATATCCAGCACCCCTACCGGCCGCTCAACCTGATGCTCGATGCCCTGGGCACCAGCGGCCTGGGGGCGGCGCGGCTGCCCAGCCTGGTGCTGTTTGACCACCTGTGGATGCTGGACAACCGCAGCCCGCTGATGCCGGAGGTGCTGCAGGGCTACAAGATGGCGGAGGCGGGACGGCTCAGCCCGCGGGGGCTGGCGCGGGCCATGGCCCTGGGGGTAGCGCTGGCGGTACCGATCTCCATCTGGTCGTACCTGCGCCTGATGTATGCCCACGGCGGCCTGGTGCTCAACTCCTGGTTCACCAGCTACTACAGCAACAACCTCTACAGCACCTGGACCACCTCCCTTACGCTGCGCGGGCAGGAGGCGCAGCCCTCGGCCTTCATCACCGTGGGCATCGGGGCGCTGAGCATGCTGGGGCTGCTGCAGTGCTACCGCAGCTACAACTGGTGGCCGTTCCACCCCGTGGGCTATCTGATGGGTGCCTCCTGGCCCATGATCAACTTCTGGTTTTCGGTTTTCCTGGGGTGGCTGATCAAGTCGGCGCTACTGCACTATGGCGGGGCGCATTTCTACCGGCGCTACATTCCGGCGGCCCTGGGGCTGATCTTCGGGGAGTTTTTTGCCGGCGGCATGTGGGTGATGGTGGACTTCCTGACCCAGATGCGAGGGCACGAGATCTTCTCGTTCTGAAGGCCGGTGGGCAGGCAAGCATGCGCCCGCCCAGCCAGGGCTGCGTCAGCCTGGCCGGGTCACTATGCGATAGCTCCTGCCGCCGGGGAGCGCCAATACTATCCACCTCTGCCCAATCAATGAACACCCAGTGGGGCACATCACGCAGCAGGCCGTCCTCATCCAGGTAGCCGCCAAACCAGGCCAGGGCGCGCTGCACGGCGGGATGGATAGCAGGAGGCCTATCAGGCGGAGAGGGATCACCGGACTACCTCCCGGGCGGCGGCCAGTCGTTGGGCTCGCCCAGGCGCTGCTGCTGGCGGGGGGTGGGCGGCACCGGTTCCGCGAGCAGGGGATCGGCTGTGGCCTCCATCCAGTCCTCGACCGCGCCCCGCAGATCCTGCAGCAGGCCCTGGCAGGCCGGCTCCCCGGCCAGGTTGTGCTGCTCCACTGGGTCATCAGGCAGGCAGTAAAGCTCCTCGGGGGGGCGGCGGGAGCCGTAGTACTCGTCCCGCAGCTCCTCGCCAGCCCGCCCCCGGTAGATATCAAGCGGCAGATAGACCAGGGGGCGGTCGCCGAAGTTGCGTACGTACTTGTGAGTGGCGGTGCGCACGCCCCGCATGGGGTTGTACTTGTCGTGCCAGGTCATCTCCACGAAGATGCGCTCCCGGGGCCGGTAGGCGCCGCCCAGCAGCAGGGGGAGGAAGCTGCAGCCGTCCAGGTCGGCCGGCGCCGGGCAGCCCGTCAGCTCCAGCAGGGTGGGCAGCAGGTCCACGTTGCTGAGCAGGGCGTGCTGGCGGGTGCCGGCGGCCAGGCGCCCGGGCAGGCGCATGATGAGGGCGGTTTCCAGGCCCGGGTCATAGCAGGTGCCCTTGGCCCGGGGCATGGCAACGCCGTGGTCGGTGGTGAAGATGAGCAAGGTGTCCTGGGCCAGGCCTGCCTGATCGAGGGCGGCAGCGATCTCGCCTACCGCCTGGTCCAACACCCGGATCAGGCCATTTAGGCCGGCCAGGTCCTCCCGGATGCCCGGCTTGTCGGGCAGGTAGGGCAGGAGCACCACCTGCCGGGGGTCGTCGGCTGGGTAGCCGGGCTGCTGGTAAGGGCGGTGGGGCTCGGAGGTGCCCACGCAGGCAAAGAAGGGCCGGCTGGGCTGCTTGCCCACCTGCTGCAGGAACCCGGCCACCTCCTGGGCGGCGGCCGCGGCCTTGCCGGAGCCCTGGTACAGGTGCAGGTGCGCATAGCCCAGGCGGCCGGGATCGGCGGACTCGTGCTGGGTGCCGAAGAGGTGGGTGTCATAGCCCGCCTCGTTCAGGTACATGGGCAGGGTGCGCTCGCCCGGGTGATATTCCCAGCCGATATGGGCCAGGCCCATCAGCCCGTTGCGGTGGGGGAAGCGGCCGGTGAGGATGCTGCCCCGGCTGGGCGAGCACTGGGCGGCGGTGCAGAAGTAGTTGGTGAAGGTGACGCCCTCGCTGGCCAGGCGGTCGAGATGGGGAGTTACCACGGGCGCGCCATAGCAGCCCAGGCGCCGGCCCAGGTCGTGGCAGATGACGAGCAGGAGGTTAGGCCGGGCCATCAGCGGTTCTCCAGCAGCTCCCGCACCACCGACCCGGTGGCCTGGGTGGGAGCAGGCAGGCCCAGCAGGTGGCAGGCGGTGGGGGCCACGTCCCGCAGCCAGATGGGGCGGGGCAGCACCAGCCCCGGGCGCACTCCTGGCCCGGCAGCCAGGAAGAGGGCCTTGATGTCGCCCAGGGAGTAGGTGGAGGCGGGGTGGTGGGCGCCGTGGGTGCCCCCGGCTGCCCCCCACTTGCCGATGCCCGGCGGCACGAAGTAGCAGCCGGGCGGCGCCTGGGGGCGGTAGCGCTCGACCTCATAACCAGCCCGCAGGGCAAACACCACGTCCCCCGCTTGCTCCGGGGAAAGCCCGATCAGCGGCGCCTCCTGGCCCTTGAGGGCCAGGGCCACGGGACAGATCCCGGTCTCCTCGTCGTGCAGCGACTGCAGCACACAGATCGCCTGGTCCCGCAGCGCCTCCCGGCCGGCGGGGGTGGCCGCCCGCACGCGCAAGCCCACGCCCTGGCGGCGCACGGGGCTTTGCTCCGGGTGCTCGGGGTCGAAGAGCCCGGCGGCGGCCAGGGCATTCTCCAGCAGCACGCCCGTCTTGCGCAGGCAGTGGCCGTGGTCGGAGACCACCATCACCAGGGTATCGTCATCCAGGCCGGAGGTGATGCCGCCGATCAGGCGGTCGGCGAGTTGGTAAGTACGGCGGAAGGCCTGCCAGCCCTGGCGGGCGGTTCGGGGGCCATACTCGGTGGAGGCCGGGTCCACGTAGGAGAAGAACTTGTGGGCGATGAAGTCGGGCACGTGCCACTCCATCATGAAGAGCTGCCATTCCCGGCTCTTGAAGAGGTGGCGGGCAGCGGCCACCAGCCAGTCCACCTGGTCGCCTGCCTCCTGGAAGTAGGTGTCCATCCAGCCGGCGGCCAGAGGGATGCGCCCGGGGGTGCCGATATAGGGGCCGCAGGCGGCGGTCAGCTCCTCGGTGATGCCCTCGGGGTAGGAATGGCCCTCCACGGGGTAGACCTCGCTGCGGTACAGGCGCAGGCGGCCGGCGTCGGGGGCGAGCAGCATGAGCTGGAAGCGAAAGGCCGCCCGCACCCGCTTGCCCCCCACCCGGAAGGGATGCACCAGGAAGGGGCTCCACTCGCCCGGGTGCAGGGTGCACAGCGGCCGGCGGGCATCCCGGTGCAGGTGCACGCTTACCCATCCGTACCGGCCCCGGCTGCCTCCCACCAACAGGTGCAGGTGGAGCAGCTCCCGCCGGTCATCATCCGAGCGAATGGCGATCTCCCCGGCCAGGGGCGCCGGCCGGCAGCCGGGCAGCCCCCGCCAGCCCTGGGCGGGGACCAGGGTAATGCCCATGCTGCTTTGCGTGCCATGCCAGCCGCCGACGTACTGGACCGTCTCTCCGGCCAGGTAGCACTGGGCGATGCAGACGCGAAAGCGGGAGGCCTGGTTGCCCCCGTGCTCGAAGACGACGCCCCGCTCCAGGTCGCGGGGCCAGGTGGCGGGGTAGCGCAGCAGCAGGCTGGCGCCGCCGTGGCGCTCTACCGTCTTCCAGATGGGCTCCGCCCGGCGCAGGCGGGAGTCGTAGTTGAACTCCACCACCCCGTGCACGATGGGGTCGGCGCCGGTGGCGATGGTGGTCCAGTTGGTGGGGGTGTGGGTGGGCAGGCTGGGCAGGGCGCTGCCCCAGGCGCCCCGTGCCATGAGCGCCCCGGTGGCGGGCATGGCGCCCTGGCGCGCGAAGCGGTGCACGAAGCTGGGCAGGGCAGAATCGAGCCCGATCAGCACCAATCGCCTGGCCTTGGCCTGCATATTCGCCTCCTTTTGCCGGGCAGCCCGGGTGAGGGGATTATAGCAGGTTAGCGGCCCTTTAAGGCCGGCAGGCAGCAGGGGTGGGTGCGGTGAAGAGGGGCACATCACCTACCAGGAGCTGCGGCATGAGCAAGGTCCCCCGTTTCATCCACGTGGGCACGGGTGGGTTCGGCCGGCACTGGTGCCAGGAGGTGCTGGGCCGGCTGGTGGCGCTGGGCAAGGCGGAGCCGGCGGCGGCGGTGGACATCGTCCCCGAGCACCTGCGTTATGCCCAGGAGGGCTACGGTATCAGCGCCGACCGCTGCTTCACCGACGCCCGGGAGGCGTTCGGGCGGGTGGAGGCAGACTTCGCGGTGCTCGTGGTGCCGCCAGCGCACCACGAGCAGATGGTGGACCTGGCCCTGGAGCGGGGGATGGACATTCTGTGTGAGAAGCCGATTGCCGACACCATGGCGGCCTGCGCCCGCGTCTACCGCAAGGTGGGGGCGGCCGGGCGCAAGATGGCGATTACCATGAGCCACCGCTTTGACCAGGACAAGCAGACCCTGGAGGCCCTGGTGCGCTCGGGCGAGCTGGGGCGGCTGCATTACGTGGTGGGCCGCTTTACCTACAACTACCGCAGGTTCGGCTCCTGGGGGGTGTTCCGGCACCAGATCCCCGACCCCCTGCTGATTGAGGGCACGGTGCACCACTTCGACATCTTCCGGGCGCTGGCGGGGGCGAATGCCGCCACCGTCTATGCCCGCTCCTGGAACCCGCCCTGGGGGGAATATGCGGGTGATAGCACGGCCCTGGTGATCATAGAGATGGAGGGGGGCGTGCGCTGCCTGTACGAGGGGGCCAAGGCCAATGCCTCCACCCTCAACGGCTGGGGCGAGGAGTACTTCCGGGCGGAATGCGAGCAGGGGACGGCGGTGCTGGACCGGCGGCGGGTGCAGGTGCTGCGCAGCGAGGGGGGAGAGCCGCCGGCGGCCCGGGAGGTGGCGCTGCAGGAGCGGCCGGCCTGGAAGAACGCCTGGCTGGCCGAGCAGTTTGTGGACTGGCTGGGGGGTGGGCCGCCGCCTGCCACCACCCTGGAGGACAACATCCAATGTGCCGCCCTCACCTTTGCTGCCGTCGAGAGCGCGCACAGCGGGCAGGTGGTGCCAGTGCAGGACTACCTGCGCCGGCACCTGGAGGGGGACCGGTGATCTGGCACCTGGCGCCGGGACTTGGCGGCGGCGACTCCGACCGACCGGCGCTGGCTTTCCGGCGTGGAGCCAAGTAATCGGCGGGGGGCCCAGGAAGAGCGCCTCGCCCCGGCGAATGGGGCGGGAGCAGCAGAGCCTGCCAGCCCTATTGCATCCCTCGTCGCAGCCCCAACCTTGCCTCCGCCCAGGGAGATGGCCATGAAAACCGCCGCCGAGTACCTGCAAAGCCTGGCCCAGATGCACCACAACGTGTACATGGGGGGCCGCAAGGTCGAGCAGCCTTACCAGGACCCCCAGATCAGCACCGGGGCGGCTGTGATTGCTCTCAGCTACGAGCTGGCCGGTCGCAGCGAGCACGAGGAGCTGATGACCGCCCGCTCGCACCTGACCGGCAAGCAGATCAGCCGCTTCACCCACCTGCACCAGAGCCCCGACGACCTGCGCAAGAAGATCCAAATGACCCGGGAGTGCTGCCGGCACACGCTGTGCATCCAGCGCTGCATGGGGATTGACGCCCTGAATGCGCTCTCCATCGTGACCCACCAGGTAGACCAGATGGCCGGCACCCAATACCACCAGCGTTTCAACGACTTCCTGGCCTACGTGCAGGAGAACGACCTGACCGGGAACGCGGCCATGACGGATGTGAAGGGCGACCGCTCTCTGCGCCCCCACCAGCAGGCGGACGAGGACATGTATCTGCACGTGGTGGAGCGGACGGAGGAGGGGATCGTGGTGCGCGGGGCCAAGGCGCACAACACCAACGCCCCCTACGCCCACGAGCTGATCGTGCTCCCCACCCGGGAGATGACGGAGGCGGACGCCGCCTACGCGGTGGCCTTTGCCGTGCCCGCCGACACCGAGGGCATCACCATGATCTGCCGCTGCGCCGGTCCCCGGGAGAAGCGGCAGGCCTCCCGGCCCCTAAGCAGCCGGTTCAGCACGGTGGAGTCGCTAACGGTATTCGATAACGTGTTCGTGCCCTGGGAGCGAGTGTTTCTGTGCGGGGAGTGGCAGGCGGCCGGCTACCTGGCGGAGCTGTTTGCCACCTACCACCGCCACAGCTACTGCGGCTGCAAGCCGGCGATCAGCGAGGTGCTGCTGGGGTGCGCCGCCCTGGCGGCTGACTACAACGGGGTGGAGAAGGCCTCCCACATCCGCTCCAAGCTCACGGACCTAGTGGTGGCGGCCGAGATCGTGCATGCCTGCGGCATCGCGGCCTCGGTGAACGGCCGGGCCATGCCCTGTGGCACCTGCCTGCCGGACGTGGTGTACTGCAACATCGGGAAGTACTACAGCGGCACCACGCTGCATCACGAATACGAGCTGGTGCACGACATTGCGGGCGGGCTGGTGGTTACCATGCCGCCGGAAGAGGACTTCGCCCAGCCGCCTACCGCCGCTTACCTGGAGAAGTACCTGCGGGGGCGGGCGGAGGTGAGCACGGCCGACCGCATCCGCTGCTTCCGACTGATAGAGGATATCACCGCTTCTGCCATGGGCGGGCTGCTGCTGGTGGCGGGGGTGCACGGCGGCGGCTCACCGGAGGCAGAGAAGATCACCATCCTGCGCCAGTACGACGTGGCCGCCCGCAAGGCGCTGGCCCGGCGGCTGGCCGGGATCGAGTAGGCAGGCCCGGCCTGCCTGGGAGGTGCGGCATGCGTTTTGTGGACAAGGTGGCCCTGGTCACCGGCGGGTCGCGAGGGATCGGGCGGGCGGTCTGCCTGCGGCTGGCCCAGGAGGGGGCGGCGGTGGGGATCGGCTACCGGACCCGGGAGGAGGCAGCGCAGGAGGTGGCGGCGGCGATCACCGCCCAGGGCGGCCGCGCCCTGGCCTTGGCGGCAGAGGTGGCCTCGCCCGAGCAGGTGGGGGCGATGATGGACCGGCTGGCGGAGGCCTGGGGGCCCCTGGACATCCTGGTCAACAACGCGGGCACGGCGGAGAGAGGGGCCACGGGCGAGGTGGCCCGGGACCAGTGGCAGCGCACCATGGACACCGACGCCTGGGGAGTGGTGGTGTGCGCGCAGGAGGCGGCCCGGCGCATGGCGGGGCGAGGTGGGCACATCGTCAACATCTCCTCGGTGTTTGCCGCCCGGGGGGCCCGCTATGCGCTGGCCTACGGCGCGGCCAAGGCGGCGGTGGAGGCGATCACCCGCTGTCTGGCGGTGGAGCTGGCCCGGCAGAACATCGTGGTCAACTGCGTGGCGCCGGGGCTGGTGAAGACAGAGATGAGCCGGGCCTACTGGGAGAGCGAGCGGTTCATGGCCCGGCTGATCCAGGCGACGCCAGGGGGGCGGATTGGCGAGCCGGAGGACATCGCGGCCGTGGTCGCTTTTCTATGCAGCGAGGATGCCAACTGGCTGCGGGGGCAGGTGATCACTGCCGACGGCGGCGCCACCATGGCCACGGGGTAACGTGGTCGCAGTTTCCCCCAAGCCTGGCGGCGGTCGGCTTAAACGCGACGGCGGTCCATGCTATGGTGGATGGCCAGTCAAAACGCACCGCGAGGGGGGAAGCAGACCATGGCATGGAGCTTGGTATGCCAGGCAGATGGCCAGAAGCTGAATGCGGACAGCAAGGAGGCGCTGGCCGACAAGGTAATGCAGCACGCCAACTCCCAGCACAAGGCGAGCATGAACCGGGAGCAGGCGATGCAGATGGTGAACAAGGACGCCCGGCAGGCGGGCTAACCGGCAGAGGCGGGCGGCCACCCGGGGGGGTGGCCGCTGCTACTCGGGGGGCGACCAGGCCACCGGCTGCCAATGGGCCCACATGGCGGCCCAGCCCGGCTTTACGTCTGTGACCGGGTAGGCGCCGCTGCCGTCGGGGCGGGCCACGTAGAGCTGGCGCACGCCGGTGCGCGTGGAGCCAAAGAGCAGCCATTGCCCGTCTGGCGAGGGGTTGGGGTGATAGTGCAGGACGCCGGGCGGGGAATGGGTGAGCTGCTGCACCTGGCCGTCCAGGGAGACCCGCATTAGCTCCACGCTCGCCCCCACCTGGGCGGTGTAGTAGACCCAGGCGCCGTCGTGGGACCAGACGGGCACGTCGCTGCTGCCCCCGTGGAAGTCCGGCACGTCCAGGAAGGCCACCACCCCCCGGTAACCATTGCGACTTGCCAGACGGCGCAGGCCGCTGCCATCCGGGTGCGCCAGGTAGGGGTGGCAGTCATAGTGCTCGCCGGCCACGAAGAGCAGCCACTTCCCATCAGGCGACCAGGTGGGGCAGAAGTTAAAGGGCTGGCCGCTGTCCAGGTGCACGGGGTGGGAGCCGTCGGCATCGGCCACGTACACCTGGTAGTCCTTGTGGTAGGCGATGCGCCCGCCGTCCGGGGAGACGCTCACCCCGTAGATTATGCCCGGGCCGCCCTGGGAAAGGTCGCGCTTGTGGCGGCCGTCCGGGTCGGTGCTGAAGGGCCGGGAGTCGTCTCCCACCAGGGCGGTGAAGATGAGCTTGCCGGGATGGCGGGGCCAAAAGGCCAGGCCGTAGTTGTAGAAGCTGACCCGCTCCACGGCGGTGACGTCGGTGAGCCGGCCGGTGGCCAGGTCCAGCAGGTAGCAGTCATGGCGCCAGCCCTCGGCGGTGAAGCGGAACTGGCCGTGCGCTTCCTCCCAGGCCGCGTTCTCGGGGCTTTCCCAGCCGCTGCTGACCAGGGCCAGGCGGCCGTCGGGCGACCAGCCGGTGAAGGCGCTCCAAGTGTTGGGCGGGCGGGTGAGGGAAGCGGCCAGGCGGCGGCGGCCGGTGCCATCGGCGTGCACCAGGCAGGCGCGCTGGGTGATGGCGTTGCGGTGGCGGCCGCCGGGCAGGTTGGTGCGCACCTCCGAGTAGCCGATCAGGCAGCGCGGGCGATGGGCAGGCATGCGGCTCTCCTCCGGCTGCGCCCGGGGGGCGGCAGCCAGCACCAGCAGGGCGGCGCCCCACCAGGATAGGCGGACCATGTGCTCCTTTCCCGGGCGGCCTAACGCACCGAGACTTCCAGGCCTTCCGGGTCAATGATCACGTTCATGCTGGCCCGGAAATGGGCCGAGTCGCGCACGAATTGCAGGTAATCCTGCAGGCGGCCGGCACAGTTCACGCTGTTATGCGCCAGCACCAGGGCATCCGCGGGCAGGCGGGCATAGCAGGCCTCCAGGATCTCCAGGTAGATGCCCTTGCCCCGGCCGCGGTCGCCGTCGGCGTCCAGGTAGAGCAGGTGGACGGGCTCCGCGAACTCGGCGGCCACCGTTACCGCATCGGCCGCCACCACCCGGGCCATGCCGGTGGGATCAATGCGGCGCAGGTTGCGCTCCGCCCGCTCCGCCTCCTCCGGCTTGACTTCCACCCCCACCAGATGCCGCGCCTGGTAGCAGGCGCCGGGGCCGACGGCGGCGCCGGCATTGGCGATGAAGGTGTTGCCGCAAAAGATGCCGGCGGCGATCAGGTTGGCAGGCTGGGCGATGGCGTTGATGGCGTAGAGCAGGCGCTGCATGCGAGGGGTAATGGCCGTCCAAGGGATTTCGAAATGCTCCTCCACCGCCCGGCGGTAGGCCAGGAGCTTGTCGTGCTGATAGCGGGTGTGGGGCAGGGCACCGGCCTGCGCCAGGGCCTGCAGCGCCCCCTCCACCACCGCGATCTCCCGTGCCGGCGGCTCCAGCTCCTGGTGCGGGCAGCGGTAGTCCATGCGGTAGTCTTGCGAATCGTCGCTCTGGTAGGTGAGGGCCATGGCTCTCCCCAGCGGGCTACTACCGCCAGGCGGGCGCGTTCTCCTGCCGGGGCGGTGCTGGCTGTTGCGCCAGGAGCATCTCGCGGGGGCCCAGGCGGCCGGCGATGAGCAGGTGGCGGGCGCAGGGGCGGGCGGAGAAGGTGCGGTCGGGGCGGGGCAGGCCCTGGCTGTCGAGCACGGTGAAGGAGGGCACGGCGGCGGCAGGGGAGCCATAGGCGGCCAGCACCCGGCGGTCCAGGGCGGCCTGCAGGTGGGCGGCCCGGCCCCGGTCATTGTAGATCGCCACCAGCAGCCGGCCGGGGCCGGCCCAGGCGGCGCCGGTGAGGCGCTCGTGCTCGGGGGCCAGGTGCAGGCCCTGCCGCTCGATCACCAGCGGGGTGTGGTTGGCCCGGGCGGAGAAGGCGGCCAGCTCCCGGAGCCGATCGAAGGGGGGCCGGGTGATGTCCTCCACGCGGCCGCCGAAGGTAATGCCGTAGCTGAGGTGGCGCATCACCGCCGGGGGCCACTCCTGGTCGGGGAAGACCTCCCGGTAGTAGAGGCCGGTGGCGGCGGTGCGGTAGAAGCGCATGGACTGCATGGTGAGGGGGTCGAGGTGGTCGCCTGCCTCGAACATGATGCCGTCGCAGTAGAGCTGGGAGGGGGAGCCTTTGAACTCATTGCCGATGACCCGCATCCAGGGATGGCGCTCCTTTACCCAGCGCCAGACGTCATACTGCAGGCGCAGCACGGCGTGGTGGATGCCGGTGTGGGGGTGGCGCAGGCAGGGAGCTTCCAGCAGGTCGCCCCAGCCCATGTCCCAGGCGATGCCGCTGGGCAGGTAGTAGTCGAGGGCCCGTATCACCTCCTGGGTCAGCCACTGGCGGCAGGCGTCATGGCACAGGTCCATGAAGACGTCGGTGTAGTCCTTCTCGGCGATGCCCAGGGCCTGGCGGTCCTGGGGGGAAAGCGGGGTGCGGGGGGCGTCGGGGTTGGGCAGGCCCTCGAAGTTGAAGGTCCAGGGGAAGCCGCCCTCGGTGAGGTGCATCCAGTCCCGGTAGGGCGGGCGGTCGTCATAGTAGGCCAGGTCGTGGCGGATCTGCCGGAAGTAGAGGTAAACCTGCAATCCCCGCGCCCGCAGCTCTCTGATCTCCCGCTGCACTCCCTCGGCCGTTTGCCAGCGGCCGCCGCCGGCATACCAGCGGCCGCTGATGGGGCGGTCCTCGTTCCAGGGATGCCAGCCGCCGTACCAGAGGTGGACGCCCTGCATGCGGGCGGCGTCGGCCTCCAGCTGGGAGTGGCGGGACTCCTGCCCCACTTCGCAAGGAGGATAGAAGCCGCTGATCACGTTCCCCTCGGCCAGCACCCGGGGCGGCAGGTCGCCGGACAGGCGCACGATGCCCGCGGTCAGGGGATGGCTGGAGTAGAGGTGCTGGGCATACCAGCGGCAGGCGTCGGCCAGCTCATACCGCGGCTTGGGCAGCACCTTGTAGGTGAAGTCGAAGGCATACCCCTCCCCCTGCTGCAGGCCGGTGGGGGCGATGGCGAAGGCGGGCAGGCCGCCCAGCCGGTTGGGGGTGAGCACCGCGAACGAGTTCAGGTCCAGGTAGCCCCAAACCAGCAGGCGATCGGGCCCCTCCAGGATGCCGTAGGGGTAGCGAGCCCGGCGCAAGGGGGCGTCGGGCGCCCGCACGGTGGCGTCGTGGGGCAGGTCCGAGTAGCGCTCCAGGGCCTTTTCCCGGGGCCGCAGCGCCCGGGTGGTGCGGGCCACCTCCACGAACACCTGGCGCTGCCAGCCCCGCGGGTGATAGGCCTGGCAGATGCCGGCTTCCCATTGGCCCGCGTCGCTGCGCAGGTACCGGTAGTGGAAGCATACGTCCAGCCGGTCGGCCAGCATGCGATAGCGGGCGGTGACCTGGGCGGTGTGGCGGGCGAAGGTGGCTGGAAAGGCCAGGTCCACGCTCAGCTCCAGGTAGGGCTGGCCCTCCCATGCGCCCTGGGCCACGGCATGGCCGGTGGGTTGGTTGGCAATATCGAAAGCGCCCTGGTCGCGCTGCCAGAGGTAGCAGAAGAGGCCGTGCTCGGTGGGCGGCAAGAGGTAGCGGCGGCGGGGCTGCCGGCTGAGCAGGGAGCAGAGCAGCCCGGTCTGCCGGTCCACCACCGCCACCAGCTCCTGGCCGGCCAGCAACCAGCAGTGCTCTCCCTCGCTAAGGGTGACGCCGGCCGCCTGCAGCAGCACCCGGTCGGCCTGGCAGTGGGCCAGGGGCCGCCGCCGCTGCAGGGCGCGGGCGCGCCGGTAGATGCTGCGGGGGACCGGCTCATCGGCCGATGGGGTGGTCATAGGCTTACCTCCATAACCCCAAGCGGGACCGCACCGAGCGGGGGACGCCCCAGTTGCGCGTGCCGAACCAGGTGCCAGAGGTGAGCACCTGCCAGGCCCCCCGGCGCCGCTCCAGGAGCACCTGGCAGTCGTCGGTGATGAAGTTCAGGGGGTGCAGGGTGGCGGAGGCCCAGCGGCCGACAATGCGGATATGGCTGGGCTCAACCCGGCCCACGCCAAACTGCCCATCTGCCAAGAGGCGCCAGATCTGCCGCCGCTGGGGACCAAGACCCGGGGGCAGCCGGGGCTCTCGCCAGATGGGGATGAACTCGCGGCGTCTTGCGCCCGGCATGGTGAGCATCGCATACCGGTGGTCCTGCCGCCAGTCCAGGCCCAGGCCATAGGCGGCGGCCACGGAGCGCAGGTGCAGGAACGACCGGCCCCGCCGCATCAGGAAGCCCTCACCCCTGGCCAGCAGCAGGCGGCGCCCCTGCCCGGTTACCTGCAGCGGCTGCCCGGAGCCCTGCCACTGCAACCCGACCCCCAGCCACCGGCAGAAGGGGGGGGCGGGCACGTACATCCGGCCCTGCTGCAGCAGCGGCGGCTGGGGCAGGATCAACTGGGAGCAGCCGGCCCGGGCAGGCGCGGCCAGGGCCGCGGCCAGTACCATCCCCGTCACCAACCAGCGTCCGGCCATGATCCCCTCCGGGGCGACAGGCTGCCCATTTATTCCCCGGCCTGGGGCGAGCTCCTGCCCCCGGAAGCTGCCGGGCGGAAGGGAGAGGCGGCCCGGCGCGGAAACAAGCATGGCAGTGCCAGCCCTATCCACGAGGTGAGAGCGATGTCCAGCGTAATGGATGGTCCCGCCACGGCCCATTTTGCTCCCCTGGCCCTGTCGGCAGCGCGGGCGCCCCGGCTGAGCGCCCGGGCGGTAACTCCGCAGATGGCGGAGGCCCTGGACCGGGCGCCCAGCGGGGCGTGCGTGGGCTGGGGCATTCCCTTCCAGGTGGAGGCGCCGGTGCTGGTCAAGGACCGGCCGGTGGCAGTGCGCTTTGCCCCGGTGCGGGCAAGGTGGCTGGTGTTCATGCATACCGCGGATGCCCAGCCCCAGGAAACGGACGAGCACGGCTTCCCCCTGGGCAAGAGCGGCGTCGGGCACCTGGGCGAGCATGCTGCCGACTACGTGCTGATTTATGCCGACGGCAGCGAGCAGCGAATGGCCATTTGCCGCCGCCGCCAGGTGAGCGCCTTCCGGCGCATGTGGGGTGAGAACTGCTTTGAGGCGGTGGCGCACACCAAGCCCCGGCCCTTCCGCGCCCACCACGAGCAGATGCTGCGCGGCTGGGGCCAGAGCCAGACCCGGGTGGACGCCGCTGACGGTGGGCCCTGGGTGAACTGGCTGTGGGCATGGGAGAATCCCCACCCTCGCAAGCCACTGGTGGGGGTGCGGCTGGAGCCGGTGAGCGGGACGGTGGTGCTGTTCGCCATCTCGGCGGGGCGGGTAAGTGCCCACCCCCTGCGCTGGCAATCCCGGCGCAAGGCGGTGGTGCGCCTGCCCCGGGGGGTCGCTTTCGATCCCACGCTGGACGAGATGGGGCAGCTGGCCCAGGTGCGCCTGGACATGGGGCAGGTGATCTCGGCCACGCTGCGCCCGCTCTACCCCGGGGAGGCCTGGGAGAAGAGCTACCACAACCGCCTGCCCGAGATCGCGGAGCGGGAGGTGCTGGTGGAGTATGGGGCCCACCCGGAGGCCTGCTTTCACCTGGCGGGGGGGCGGACCATCCCCCTGCGGCGGCTGGAGCGGGCGGGGGCGGCCGGGCCGGTGACCCGGGTGGCGCCGGCCACGCAGCGAGTCACCCTGCGCGCCATCGAGAAGGCCAGTCGCCGCCTGGTGGCGGTGAAGCTGCACGTGCACGGCCAGGCGGGCGAGTACCTGCCGCCAGTGGACCGGCACCGCATCCCTAATGCCGCCTGGTTTGAGGACTACAGCGTGGACTTTGCGCACGCCGGCCGGCACTTTTGCAGCTACATCCCGGGCGAGACCCGCCTGGACCTGCCGCTGGGGCCGGTGTACGTGGAGGTGTCCAAGGGCTTTGAGATGGCGCCGGTGCGGCAAGTGGTGACGGTCACCCCCGCTACCGAGGAGATCGTGATCGAGATCGAAAAGGTGCTGCCCTGGCGGGAGCGGGGCTGGGTGAGCGCCGACACCCACGTGCACTTCCTCTCCCCCCAATCGGGCCTGCTGGAAGGGGCAGGCGAGGGGGTGAACGTGGTCAACCTGCTGGCCTCCCAGTGGGGCGAGCTGATGACCAACGCGGGCGATTTTGACGGCCAGACTACCTTTGGCTCCCGGGAGGCCGGAGGCGAGGGCGAGTACCTGCTGCGGGTGGGGACGGAGAATCGCCAGCACGTGCTGGGGCACATTTCGCTGCTGGGCTATGAGGGGGGCATCATCGCCCCCATGACCACCGGGGGACCGGACGAGTCGGCTCTGGGCGACCCGGTGGGGGCGCTGCTCACCGAGTGGGCCCTGCAGTGCAAGCGGCAGAACGGAGTGGTGGTGATCCCCCATTTTCCCAACCCTCGCTGCGAGGCGGCGGCGGCCCTGGTGAGCGGGGCTGCGGACGCGGTGGAGATGACCTCGTGGGGCAACCTCTATGCGGGCATCAGCCCCTACTCCCTGGTGGACTGGTACCGCTATCTGAACTGCGGCTACCTGACCGCGGCGGTGGGCGGCACCGACAAGATGAGCTCCAACACCGCGGTGGGCACGGTGCGCACCTACGCCCAGGTGGCGCCCGGCCAAGCCTTCACCTACGAGGCCTGGAAGGAGGCAGTACGCCGGGCCCGCACCTTTGCCACCTACGGGCCGCTGCTGGAGTTTGCGGTGGAGGGGCAGGGGCCGGGGTCACGCCTTCAACTGGATGCCAGCGGGGGCACGGTGGATGTCACCTGGCAGGTGGCCAGCGCCACCGTGCCCATGTCGCGGGTGGAGCTGGTGGTAAACGGGGAGATCCGCCAGGGCCGCCCGGTGCAGAGCTGGGCCGACCAGGGCCACTGGTCGGTGAAGCTGGCCAAGAGCTCGTGGCTGGCGCTGCTGGTGCGGGGCCACTACCCGGATAAGCCGGAGGTGATTGCCGCCCACTCCTCGCCAGTGATGGTGGAGGTGGCCGGCTCGCCCTTCATGGCGGCTGCGGACGCGGTGTCCATCCTGGAGCAGATCGAGGGGGCGCTCGCCTTTCTGGACACGGTAGGCACGCGGGCCGAGACCGCCGCCTACCGGCGCATGCGCTTGGTGCTCACCTCGGCCCACCGCAGCCTGCACAACCGCCTGCACCAGGCGGGCCACTACCATCACCACACGCCCCTGGACGACCACCCGGCACACCACGCTTAGGCGGCAGAAATGGTGGCGCTGCAGGCAATGCCCGCGCCAGCGAGGGGCCCGGGGGCGGTTTACTGAGGGTGCCGGGTGAGCTTGCAGGCGATATCGGTGGTGAGCCGGGGGGTGGTGAAGGAGAGGCGGCCGCGGCGGGCGGCGGCCTCTTGCCGGCCGGTGGGCTGGCCCTGGTAGGTGTCCCACCATGCCACCTGGTAGGTGCCGTCGGCAAGGCCGTCCAGGGTCACCCGCACCGGGGGCAGGGGCTTGATCTCCTGCCCCTGCGCCACGTTCCACCAGGTGTGCGCCGGGTTTTGCAGCCAGAGCAGGGCCGAGTGCTGATCCGCCAGGGCCACCACGCGCAGCTGCGGGCTGGTGAGGTAGCCCACGAAGCGGTAGGCGACGAAGGCCCAGTCGGCGCCGGTATTCTCCACGGTGATGCGATGGGGGCCGGCGGGCACGGCGATGCGGTAGGCGCGGTTGAACTGCTGCATAGTCTCGTGGTCGGCGGGGGCGGTGTCGGGGAAGTCGGCGGAGAGCCTGGTCTCCCCATCCAACATCATGCGCAGGTTGGCGCCGCCCCAGCCCGAAACCCCGGTTACCAGCACCTCGAAGGCCCCGGGGGCGGGGTAGTCCACCAGGAAGGTGGGCGGATTGTGCTCCCGGGGGTGGTTAGTGACGCCGTGCAGCACCTGGCTGAGCAGCTCCTGGTCGCTGACCCGGCCGTCGCGGCCCACCCGGTACTGGCGGGGCTGGTTGGAGGGGTGGGGATCCCAGGAGGCGGCCTTGGGCTGCAGCAGCAGGTCGGCGGGCTGCCAGCTCGTGCCCGCGGGGAAAGCCAGCGAAACCGCCGCCGGCCGGCAGTGCGCCCAGTCCACCCCGGCCAGGAAGCGGGACAGGGCGCCGAAGTGGTGGTAAAGCTGGCGGGGCTCCACGTAGGAATCCCACCACCAGGTCATGGCGGTGCCCGCATCGCCGCTCAGCGCGCTGGCCCAGAGGCCGTTGTGCAGGTGCACGCCCCCCACGTCAGCGGCATCCTCCTTGCCCAAGACGTCGGTGCCGAACTCCCCGATGAAATGGGGCTTGTCCGGGTAGCGGGCGGCCTTGTGCTGTGACCAGCCGACCAGCACCCCGGCCACGTCCCGGGCGCCGTAGCTGTGCGTCTGCACGAAGTCCATTTCCGCCAGGCTGTCCACGGCCTCCTCACCCTCGCTGCGGGCGAAGCTGGTGGTGATGAGGTGGCGCCAGGGGTCCAGGGCGCGCAGGTGGCGGGCCATCTCCTGGTGCCAGGCCCGCACCTGCTCCCGGTCATACCCCTCCACCAGGTCCACCTCGTTCCAGAACTCCCAGGCCAGGACATGGGTCGAGTAGCCCCAGCGGGCCACGTAGTAGCGCAGGCGGCGCTGGAACAGCTCGCGGGCCCGGCGGTCGGTGAAGAAGCCCCGGGGGCTGGCCAGGGGGCCGCCGTACTTGCGGTTCAGCGGGTAGCGCTCGAACTGGGGATAAGGATCGCTCTCCCGCAGCGAGTTGAAGGAGTCCAGGCAGAGCATGAGGTAGAGGCCCTGGTGCTCCGCCATTTCCACCACCCGGTCCAGGCGCCAGGAGCTGGCAAGGTTGAAGCGGTCGGCGCTGATCTGGGCGGGGTCTTCCCAGGCGATGGGGGCGGTGGCGATCCAGGTGCCGGCCAGCCACAGCCGGGCATAGTTGCCGCCGGCCGCCGCCAGGTGGGTGAACCAGCGCTCGTAGTCGGCCAGCGGGGTGGCGCCCGAGGGCCAGCACATGTTCTCGCCCAGGGCGAAGTAGGGCCGGCCGGAGTCAAACTGGAAGCGGCGGGGGGCCTGGGAACTGCGCCGCAGGAAGCCGTCGCCTGCAGCCGGCACTACCTGGAAGCTGACCTGGGAGGAGCGCGAGCGCCCCTGGCCGTCCCGGGCCAGCAGGGCCAGGCTGTGGCGGCCCAGCTCCACCGGGGCAAAGCGCACCTTCCAGACCGGCTGCCCCACCGCCTGCAGCACCTCCCGGCCTTCCTCCAGGCGGCTGCGGTACTCCTGGTAGGGGAAGGCGGGCACCACGCTCACCCGGCCCGAGGGGGCCTGCACCCGGGCGGTGACGTCCACCTGGGCCGGATCAAAGGGATTGGCATAGCTGCGGGAGAGGCGAAAGGTGATCTCCAGCCTCTGGTAGCGCCCCACCTGGGCCGGCTGCAGGGCCAGGCCGGTGATGGCCGGCCCCGCGCCCCGGGCCGCGCCCCCGGCCAGCAGGCAGGTGGCCCCCAGCAGGCAAACCAGCACCAGCCGCACCTCGGGGCAGGGCCAGGTCATGGCCGTCCATTCCGCAGCCGACGCTCTGCCACCTTCCGGGGGGACGCCTTGCCCGCGCTGCCGCTGCTGGTTGACAGGGTGCCGGCGGTCTGCTATACCTCGGCAATCTTTGCCTGGAGAGGGAGATGCGCATTCAGATTCTGGGGACAGGGGCGGCCGAGGCCTGGCCGGCGCTGTTTTGCGGGTGCAAGACCTGCGTGCGGGCCCGGCAGGCCGGCGGCAAGGATTACCGAAGCCGCGCCTCCTTGCAGATAGACGACCTCTACAAGATTGACCTGCCGCCCGACACCTACTACCACATGGTCCGCTTCCACCTGGACCTGTCGGCCCTGAAGTACCTGTTCATCACGCACTCACACGAGGACCACCTGGCCGGGCACGAGCTGGCCTATGTTCGCCCCCCTTTTGCGCATAACCTGGCCCATCCGCCCATCCGGGTGTATGGCAACGCGGCCGTGGCCAGCATGCTGGAGCCGGTGGCGGGGAGGTGCCAGGGGCTGCTGGAGGTGCACCAGGCCGAGCCCTTCCTCCCCATCAAGGCCGACCACCTGGCCTTCACCCCCGTCATCGCCGAGCATGCGCCGCCGGAGCAGGCCCTGAACTACGTGATCCAGTCGCCCTCGGCCACCGTGCTCTATGCCTGTGACACCGGGCTTTACGGCGAGCAGACCATGGGCTTTCTGGCCGGGCTGCACCTGGACCTGGCGATCATCGAGTGCACGCAGGGCACCCAGCCCCTGCCCTCCACCTACCACATGGGCTGGGAGGGGGTGCTGCGGCTGCGGGACGACCTGGCGAAGCTGGCGGCGCTGCCAGCCCAGGCCCCGGTGGTGATCACCCACTTCTCCCACAACATCGGCCTGCTGCACGAGGAGCTGGAGGCGTTGGCGGCTCCAGAGGGGGTGACCGTGGCCTACGACGGGATCACCCTCGAGCTCTGAGCGGGCGGCATCAGCGGCTGGCCAGCCAGTCCTCCAGACCTTCCGCCACCGCGGTGACGGTGGCTGGTAGTACCCCACGAGCTGCATGAGCCGATTGCCGGGCTTACTGCCGCACGGTGGAGCGCTGCTTTGCCTTCAGCTCGAACTGGTCCAGCACCCCGGCGTAGGAACCGTCCGGCTTGATGGCGTGCGCGGTGAAGTGCAGGGTGTCGCCGTCCACCTCCACCAGGCAGAAGTGGTGCTGGTAGTAGCGGCCCTGGTCGGCGGCATCGCTCTTAGGCTGCGCGGGGTGGTCCGGCAGGTCGAGCTGCGGCCAATCCCGGTATTTGTGGTCATCCAGGGTGCCGCCTCCGCCGCCGGTGATGATGTAGGTGACCTGGTTGCCGGTGCCGGTGGCCGGGTCGTAGGGCGGGTGGGGCAGGCCGCGCTCATAGTCGTGGGTATGGCCGGAGAAGACGATATCCACCTGATACTGCTCCAGCAGGGGCACGATCTCTTGGCGCAAGTGGGGCTCTCCGTCGTAGTAGCCGCCGCCCCAGCACTCCGAATAGGGCGGCTGGTGGAAGAAGACGAAGATCCACCGGGCCCGCTGGGCGGCGTCTGCCAGCTCCCGCGCCAGCCACTGGTACTGGGGGCTGCCAGGGGAGATGCGCTGTCCCAGCGGCCCGTCCTCCTGGTTGGGATCGAGCATGATGAAGCGAGCGGGACCGTAGTCGAACGAATACCAGTACTCGTTGCCCGAGCCCGCGCTGGGGTGGTCGCGGTAGCGCTCGAAGGGCGGGCAGGTGCGGTCGAAGCCGCCGTATTCATGGTTGCCGATGGCAGCGTAGAACGGCACCTCGGCCGACAGCCCCCGGATAGGCCACAGGAGCTGATCCACCCACTCGTCGAGGTTGCCTCCCCGGCCCACGTTGTCCCCCACCCCCACCGCCAGGTCGGGCCGGAACCGGGCCATGTGGTCCACCAGCGGCTCGAAGATCTCGGGGTGGCTCTGGCTGTCCGCCCAAACGGTGAAGCGTACGGCGGCGGCTTGTGCGGGGGCCGTGCGGAAGGTATGCCAGGGGCCTGCCTGGCCTGCCAGCACCACCCGGTACATATAGCTGCGCCCGGGCTGCAGGTCGTCGAGGTGCACCTGTGCCAGGGCTGCCGGTTTCACCTCCACCCGGGCCGGCGGAGCATACATGCTCTCCTGGTACTCGACGTAGCCGGGGAACTCGCCGGGAGTTTCCCACATGATGGTGATGCCGGTGGGGCTGACGTTTTGCAGGTAGGGCGGCGCCAGGAAGACCGGCTGCCGGGAGATGGCGGCAAAGATGGGGGCAAGCTGGCCCTGGGCCTGCTGCAGCAGGGCGGGCAGGCGGCCCAGGTCCTTCCCGGCGGCGGCCGCGGTGTGGGCGGTGGTGGTCAAGGCCTGCAGCCAGGCGGGGTCGGGGGAGGGCGAATGCACGCAGAATTGCAGGGCGCGGCGCATCTGGTCCAGGAAGGCGTCGCGGCTGGCGGCCAGCTGCTCGGTGCCGCTCAGGCTGAGGCGGGCGTAGTGCAGCTCTCCCTCGTCCGTGTCGTTGATGGCCTTAATGGCGATCAGGAAACTGGCGCCGGGCTGGGCCGACTCGGCGAGCACGATGCGGCCATCGTTCCATTCGAACTTCTGGCGCAGCTCGCCGTTCACGCAAAGCTCGGCCCGGTCGTCCACCCCCACCAGCAGGGTGAGGGTGCGGCCGCGCACCGGCAGGCCCCGGAGTTGCTCCGGCAGGGTGAGCCGGGTGCGGTACCAGCCGTAAGTGTTTTCGTCTTTCCATTCTTCCCCGGCCGCCATGGGCTTCCAGGCCGAGTCGTCGAAGTCGGGCAGGCGGGCCTGGTCGGGGGCGCGCAGGCAGAACTTCCAGCCCGAAACCTCGGCCGAGAAGTCGCCCAGGAGGCTGGCGGCTTGGCTGGCGGCAGCGCGGGCCTCTGCCAGCCCGGAGGAGGCGGCGGGCACCGGGGGACAGGCGGCCAGCACCAGGGCCAGGGCCAGGCAGGCAGGCACGTGGGTGGGCCAATTGCGCATGAGGAGACCTCCAGCAGTGGGAATGCGCCCGATTATACCATGCAGCCGCCCCTGCCGCCGAGGGAGGCGTTGACGGCCGGCCGCCAGTCGGCAGATACTGAGAGGCGATGCCCGCCAGGGCGAAAGGAGGCGGCATGCGGATGGGCACAGCCTGGCTACTGGTGGCACTTGCCTGCTTGTTGGTGCCGGCGCCGGCGCGGGGGGCCGGGCTGGCCTGCCAGGGCACACAGCTGCTCTGGCAAGGCAAGCCGATTTTCCTGCGCGGCTCCTTTTACGTGCAGCCGGCGGCCTACCATCACTGCTTCCTGACCGAGCTGGAGGAGGCGCAGCTGGGGCCGGACTTTCGGGCGATGCGGGAGGCGGGGCTGAACTGCCTGGCCATCTGCGTGAACTGGGGCGACCTGATGCCCCGGCTGGAGGCAGGGACCAGGCGGTATGACTGGGACCGCGGGGTGACCGCCCGCCTGCGCCGGCTGCTGGCGGCGGCGCAGCGGGAGGGGCTGATCGTGGACCTGTGGTTTGGCACCGCCCGCATGCCCCTGGGGGTGCCCGGCTGCACCCCGGGCGAGGCGGAAACCGACCTGGCGGGACACCGCCACCAGCCTTATGCCGGATACGTGTGGCCCAACTACCCGGGCTGCATGCAGCTTGGGGATTACGAGTGGCAGGCGTTCCTGGAGTTTCACCGGCGGGTGGCAGAGCTGACGCGGGGGTTTGACAACGTGCTCTTTGACCCCCTGGACTGGCAGCACCTGAACATGAACTACTGGTGCTGGGCCAACCCCCGCAACCTGGAGGCCTGGCAGGCGTGGCTGCGCCAGCGGAACCCGGACCTGGGCTACTGGGGCAAGCGCTGGGGCGAGGACCTGAGCCAGTGGGAGGGCATCTTCTTCCCGGTGGACGAATGGGTGCGCCGCACCGCCGCCCTGCACGCGGGCAGCCCCTATGCGGGCAAGCCTGACACCCCCGAGGGCCCCAAGTGCCAGGACTTCCGGGCCTGGCACGACGGCCTGTGCAACCAAGTGGCGGTGGCCCTCACCGCAGCCTTGAAGCAGGTACGGCCGGAGGTGCTGATCGGCCAGCGCGTGGACCTGTGGCACTACGGCGATTTCCGGGCCAACACCTGGGCGGTGGGCCAGGTGGACCTGATCTTCCAGGGCTGGTATTCCGAGCAGCCGGAGCAGGCGCGGGAGCCGGCGCCGCACATCAAGCGGGCAGTGGCCGACATTACCAGCCGCTGGCCGCGGCCCCTGCCCATCGTCTTCTGGGAGACGGGCATGAACATTCCGGACCTGCCGGCGGCGCAGGCCGAGCAGCTGCAAGCGCGGCAGGTGGCCGGGACCGAGCGGGCGGTCCGTGAGCAGAAGCTGGCGGGCTGGATGTGGTGGACCTGGCGTGATTACCCCATGAGCAAGGCCGCCCTGGGCTACGGGCTGAACCGGCTGGACGGCACCCCCAAGCCGGCACTGGCCGCCCTGCGCCGGGCGATTGCTACTCCCCGATAGCGGACGCAGCTTGCTCCAGCTCGGCCGCGGCCTGCTTGAGCAGCTCGGGAATGGCCAGGCCGGCCGGGCACTTGGCGAGGCATTGCTCGCATTCGGCGCAGGCGGAGACCTTAACCGCCAGCGACCGGTACAGCTCCTGGCCCAAGTGCCTGAGCTCGGGGGGATACTCCCGGGCCATGTGCCAGGCCCGGAATACGGTGGGAATCTCGATGCCCTGGGGGCAGGGCTGGCAATAGCCGCAGCGCAGGCACACCTGGCCGTAGCGGAAAGACCGGCGCAGGGCGGCCATGGCGGCCACCAGCTCGCGGCGGTCGGCGTCGGAGAGCTGCCTGGATGCCTCCACGGTGGCCACGTTTTCCTCCACCTGGGCGGTGGTCTCGATGCCGGCGAGCACCACGCTGACCGCCGGCTGGGAGAGCGCAAACCGCAGGCAGCCGGCCACCAGGCGGTCCGGCTGGCCGGGCGCCTTCATCCCCGCCGGCGTGGCCAGCGTACCCCCGCCCAGCGCCTTCATGATGACCACGCCCAGGCCCTGCTGGTGCGCCAGCGGGAGCACGGTGGGCTCCACACCTTCCGGGTCCAGGGGGCTGTAGGCGACCATCAGGGTCTCGAACTCGCCTGAGCGGATCGCCTGCTCCATCTGGGGCACGGCCCGGTGTATGGTGATGCCGAAATGCCGGATGAGGCCTTGCTGCTGCGCCCGGCGGGCCTCCTCCACGGCGCCGCCCGGGGCCAGCACCTGCTGCAGGGACTGGGGATCGGACACGTTATGCAACTGGTAGAGGTCAATGTAGTCGGTTTGCAGCTCGCGCAGGCTCATTTCCAGGTGGGCGCGCAGGCCGGCGGCGTCCCGGGCCCCGGTCTTGGTAGCGAGGAGATACTCGTGCCGGCGGTGCTTGAGGGCATGGCCGATCTTGCTTTCGCTGTCCTGGTAGCCGCGGGCGGTGTCCACGAAGTTGATGCCCAGGTCCAGGGCGCGGTTGAGGGCCCGCGCCGCCTCCTGCGGCTCCACGCGAGGCAGCTTAATCCCCCCAAAGCCCAGAATGCTCACTTCCAGGCCCGTGGCACCCAGGATACCGCGCTGCATGTGCTCTCGTTCCGCTCCCTCCGTGCTGCTGGCCGCACGGGCGGTCACCGGGTCCGGTTTCGCTGGCTGGCGGCGGCGCTCCTGTTGCGGCCCCCGCGCCATGCTGGCTGGCAGCCCAACAGGGCGGCCAAGCACCACCTTTCCCTTTCCAGTCGTGGGTGTCCGCTCAGGGTGTTTTTCGCTTGGTCGGCTGCTCTGGTTTCCGGCGCTCCCGCTCCCGGAGTTTGCGGAACTCCTGCTGCAGCTGCTCCAGCTCCTCGTCCGACAGCTCTTCCAGGTCCACCAGGCCAGTGCGCGCCCGGCCCACTGCCCGGATCAGCTCGTCCAGCTTGAGCTGGGTGGCCTGGGACTCCCGGTTTTGCGTGTTCTGGATGAGGAAGACCATGAGGAAGGTGACGATGGTGGTGGCGGTGTTGATCACCAGTTGCCAGGTGTCCGAGTAGCCGAAGAGCGACCCGGTGAGCAGCCAGACCACGATCACCAGCAGCGCCACCGTGAAAGCGCCGGGGGAGCCGGCACTCCGGGACACTACCACTGCCATGTGGTGGAACAACCCTCGCACCCGATGCGGCATGGCGACACCTCCGGGGCACCTTTCCTTGGCGGCGGGACGCGCTCCTGCCGCCATCGCCTGCCAGCACCCACTGGGAGCAAGCGCCCCCGCGGCGCAGGAGTTGGGGGACGGGCAGAGAAGTGCTGGGGGCAGATTCCGAATTGCCCGGGAGGAGACGCCATGAAACAGACACGAACCCATCTTCTGGCCCTGTTGGTGCCACTCTTGCTGGTGGTGCTGAGCGCTGGCGCCGCGGTGCCGGCGCAGGCTGAGCTGCTGCCCCAGCAGATGCTGGGGAGCTACGTGAGCAAGCCGGATGCGGCCTTTGCCTGGGAGCGGGGGCCGGTGGTGCGCGATGAGTTCGGCGTGCAGCGCGACCTGCTGCTCACCTCCCAGGTCTGGCGGGGGATCACCTGGCAGCACACGCTGCGGGTGTTTGTACCTGCCCAGCGCGCCTACCCAGGGTGGATGGGGCTGCTGATCACGGGCGGGGACGGCCCGCCCAGGTTGGGAGAGCCGGAGGGCGATGACCAGCTCGCCAAGGCGCTGGCCACGGCAATGAAGGCCCCGGTAGCCGTGCTCTACCGGGTGCCCAACCAGCCCATCCTGGGTGGGCTGGAGGAGGACGATGCCATCTCGCTCACCTTCGCCGAGTTCCTGAAGTCAGGGGATCCCACCTGGCCGCTGCTGTTCCCCATGGTGAAGAGCGCGGTGCGGGCCATGGACGCCCTGCAGGCATATTTCAAGCAGGACTGGCAGCATGGCATTCACAGCTTCCTGGTGACCGGCGCCTCCAAGCGGGGGTGGACCACCTGGCTGACCGGCGCCTACGACCGGGGCCGGCGGGTGAAGGCCATCGCCCCCATGGTGATTGACATGCTCAACATGACCAAGGTGTTCCCGCACCAGCGGGAGCTGTGGGGCGCCTACTCAGAGGAGATTGGCGAGTACACCTCCAAGGGGCTAACCGAGATCCTGACCACCCCGCAAGGGCGGCGGCTGGTGAGCGCGGTGGATCCCTACGCCTTCCGCCAGCAGCTAACCATGCCTAAGCTGCTGGTGATGGGGGCAAACGATCCCTATTGGGCTACCGACGCCCTGAACTTCTACTGGGACGGCCTGCTGGCGCCCAAGGCCGTGCTCTACTGCCCCAACAGCGGCCACGAGGTGGAAACCGATGCCACCAGCCGGGTGGTCAACACCATGAGCGAGTTCTTCCGCCGGGTGGCCTCCGGGCGCCCCTTGCCCAAGCTGTCCTGGCAGCGGCAGCTGAAGGGGGACCTGGTGACGCTCACCGTGAGGGCACCGGGCGGCATGGCGGCCCGCGCCTGGGTGGCCAAGGCGGACAACCTGGACTTCCGGCCTCAGAAGTGGGAGGCCGTCGCCATGCAGCGGGCCAAGGACGTCTTCTCCATCTCCGTGCGGCGGCCCGCTGACAAGAACATGGCGGTGTTCGGAGAGGTTGATTACTCGGACCGGGGACAGCCGTACACCCTCTCCACGCAGAACATCATCGCCCGCCGGTAAGGCGGCAATACCCGGGCGCGGCGACCGGCCCGTAAGGGCTGGTGCAGCCGCGTGCCTGGAGGTTTTCGCGATGAACAGGATCAATGCGTTCCTGGATAAGCACGTGCTTCCTTGGCCGGTGCGGTTCCTGACCAACCGGGCCGTGATCCTGGTGACCCTGGCGCTGCTTGTTCCCCTCATCGTATACGCTCACTACGTCAACTTCGTGCTGGCCGTCAATAGTTACCTGAATACCGTGAGCGTGGCGGTGAGCTCCATTGTCCTGCTCTACGCCACCCTGGCCGAGGTGCAGGCCAGGCGGACGGCGGAGATGCAGGAGCAGCGGGCCCAGGAAGATCACACCCATGTGGTGGAGATGCATCGGCTGGTGCTTGACAACATGCAGTTCCAGCATGAGGAGATCCAGCACCTCAGGGAGATCCTGGCGCAGATGCGCGGGGTCAGCTTCGAGCCGACAGATCTGCCTCACGGCCCCCGCACCGACCTGAGGTCTCTGCATCCCCGAGGGCGGGTCCGTTTCGAGGGGAATACGCATTAGGCAAGACCACACCTGGGGAGGTGGATCATGCGCCTGCACCCCGCGTATACCATTGACGGCAGGCCGGTGCTGGGCACCTACGGCCGCACCGACCTGGAGGCCCTGGCGCTGGTGGCAGAGGCGGGGATGAACCTGGTGTTCGGCGGGGCCGACCTGCTTGAGGTGGGCGCGGCCCGGGGGCGCTGCTGCCTGGAGCGCGGGATCAAGGTGATGTACCCCCTCACCGGGCATATCCACGGCCGCCCCAGCCTGCAGGACCAGGTGAACGAAAGCCAGGCGGAACTGCCCATTCACGCCGGCAGCCCCCTGCCTGGGCCGGGGCTGGTGCAGGTGGAGGAGGAGCTGATCCGCTACCGGGAAGCGACGCCTGCCGCGCTGCTCGGCTGCGAGCGGGGGGTGCAGGGCACGGTGCCGGCCCCCCACCGGGCAGGCATTATTCTCTTCTGGCCGGAGCCGCTGGCGGCGGAGGTGGCGCGAGCGGCCGCCTCGCCCCTGCTGTTTGGCTACTACGTGATCGACGACACCCCGGGCAACGCCCTCTCCGCTCTGCGGGCCCTCTACCGAGAGGTGCGGCGGCTGGACGAGGGCCGCCCGGTGTGCGGCGGGTACAGCGGCGGCACCACCCTGCACAACTTCGCGCCCGACGCGGCGGACGTGCTTATGCTCTACCACTACCCGGTGCTGAAGACCGGGTATGACCGCACCATGACCAGCTATGACACGCAGTGGATGCTGATGGAGGCACGGCGGCGGGCGCCCGGGGTGCCCTACTTCGGCATCTACCAGGCCTTCTGGGGCGGTGAATGGAACAAGCAGCAGCCGCTGACCCCCGCCGAGGTGAGGGAGCAGATGGAAGACTTCGTGCGCGAGGGCGCCTCCGGGCTGATCGCCTTCTACCTGAGCCCCCCGGACGCCTGCTTCGGGGGCTGGAACCGGGACCAGGGGATGCGCCAGGCCATCTGCACCGCCCACCAGGAGATCCTGGCCACGGGCGGGCTGAGCCTGCCGCCGGAGCCAGAGCAGATGGCAGTGGGCCGCTTCCAGCCCACCGGGCACTGGCTGCACCCCCGGGAGGTGCCCGGCCTGGTCCCCGCCTGGCACGTGATCGCCCCTTTTGAGGACCAGGCGGGCGAGATGCTTGACGCCTGCTTTCCCCCCGAGCGGGAGATCAACCTGGCGGCCGCCTATCCAGGCAAGGGGCGCACCATCGGCTGGGAGCTGCAGCGGACGGTGTCGGGAGGATTGGGCCTGGTGGAGCGGTATGGGCCGACCCAGCACTTGGCCGGCTGTGTGGCCTATGCCACCTGCACCGTGACCAGCCCCAGTGCCCAGCAGGTGCAGATGCGCTTCTCCAGCGACGACGACGCCGTGGTCTGGCTGGAGGGGCGCCAGGTGTGGCGGCATGACGGCCCCCGGGGCGTGCACTGGGATGCAGACGTGGTCCCGCTGCGCCTGCCCGCCGGCGAGAGCCGCCTCCTGGTCAAGGTGTATAACCGCGAGGGGCCGTGGGGCCTATTCCTGCGCTTCACCGACCCGGCGGGCCGGCCGCTGGAGGGGCTGGCCTTCTTACCCGAGGCTTAGCTGCCCCCTGCGCCGGCCGGGAGCGTCTTCAGCCAGTCAATCTCAATCCGGGCCGGGGCGTCCGTGGGGTCAAAGCGGAACTGGCGGATGGTTCCCGTCCAGCGGGGGTGGCGGACCAGGTCCAGCAGGTATTCGTGCATCTGCCCGTCGGGCAGAAGGGGGAAGCGCAGGCTGCACTGCTCCGACCAGCCGTACCCCGGCTCCGGGCACCAGAAAAGCTGCCCCTCCCCTCCCCCGGTGACCGCCATGCTGGCGTGCAACGGATCCTGGGCCAGGCCAGCATTGCGACGACGAGGGACGCTATCGCCCCATGAGGAATCCGGCCACCCCCGCCGCCACCACCACATAGATGGCATCCACTTTGAACCGCACCAGCAGCACGAAGGCGACGACGGCCAGCAGCAGCAGCCGCCAGTCCGGCCACAGAGCGGATCGGGCGATGGTCACTGTGGCCGCCAGGAGCAGCGCGACCACCGCCGGCAGCACGCCATGGATGAAGCCCGCGACCTGGGGGTTCCCCCGCAGCCGGGCGAGCTGATAGGCCGCCAGGCCGACCATCAGGAACGACGGCAGGAAGACGGCGACCGTCGCCATGACCGCCCCCGGCAGCCCCTGGACCTTGTACCCGATGAAGGTGGCGGAGATCAGGATGGGCCCCGGCGTGACCTGGCCCAGGGCAATGGCGTCCACGAACTGCTGCTGGGTGAGCCAGTGGTAGTGCTGGACCACTTCCTGCTGCAGGTAGGGGATCATGACAAAGCCGCCGCCGAAGACGACGGCGCCCACCTTGGCGAACACCAGCGCCAGTTGCACCAGGGTCACGGCGTCACCGCCCGGGGGCGCAGGAGCGCCAGCCCCACGAGGCCGCAGGCCAGCACGACGAGCACCAGGTTGGCCTGCAGCAGTGCCGCGGCGAGGGCCGCGGCCAACAACGCGCTCTGGCTGGCGCTTCTCACCGACGACCGGGCAGTGCGATAGGCGACGGCAAGCACCAGCGCAACCACGGCCGCGTTGAGGCCGCCAAAAAGCCCAGACAGTTGCGGCAGGTGGCCGTAGTGCAGGTAGGCGATGGTCAGGCCGAGCATCAGGACGAAGGAGGGGACCAGGAGCGCAAGCAGGCACACCGTCGCGCCGGCCCAGCCGCGCAGCCGGTAACCGACATACACCCCCACGTCCACCGCCACCGGGCCAGGCAGGAGGTTGGCGAGCGCCAAGCCGTCACCGAACTCCTCCTCGGTCAGCCATGACCGGCGGGTGACCGCCTCCTGGTGGAGAATGCCTATCATGCCCATACCAAAGCCCGTGGCGCCCGTCTTGAGCATGACGAGCGCGAGGCGGGAGAGGGCGGGGGCGGCAGCATCAGGTGGCATTGCTGTCTGTCTATCACTCATCGGCTTGCCGCACGTCTACCCGGGAGTCAGGCACGCGGAGCTGCGGGAGCGCGACCGCTTCAAAACACCGGGGTGGGAACATCGCCCCAACCAGTGCCATGAGGCGTTTCCTTGACCTGCATGACTTCATTGGTGTGAAGATGCACATCTGCAAAGAACCGAGGGAGCCGCTGATTGTTGATTCCGAAGGCATCCTCCGCCGTCTTCAACGGGTGGTTGGCCTGGACCTCCAGGAAGATGATCCGCCGCCGCATCATGGGGCTGTTGTACATCTGTGGGCCGTGCTGCATGGGTATCGCCAGGTGGTGCATGTGCCCGCCCTGCAGGTGGCCGATGGGATGGAGGACATAGTCCGCGATCGTGCCCAGCGTTTGGTGATGCCGGAAGAGCTGCCACTCGTCCCCGGTGTTGGCGATCATGCCCTGCATGATGTAGTCAACGGGCATCACGTAGGCGAGGATACGGCTGTCTGGTGAGGTGTGCATCGAGCGCAGATAGCTGGCGGCTGCCGGGTCCTGCCGGGCGCCCTGGACGAGACCAGGCGCAGCCGACAGGTCGCCGGGCATGATCGACAGGATATCCACCCCGTCAACGGTGGTCAGCGGCAAGTGAGCGGCGGTATAGGCTCGCAGCCCAAAGCCCAGTGCGGCCGCCCCGCCGGTCAGGACCAGCAGGAGGAGCAAGGCGGCCTGCCACCGGAGGGGTTTCAGTGGCACAGGCTTTCGGCTCAGCCGGGGCCAGAACATGCCCGTTTGCTCCAGGTACGTCTGGTAGGCTGCGCCGTAGCGCCCGAGCATACGGCGCTCTTCATCCTTGGCCAGCAGATAGTACAGGAAAACCATGACCGACAGGAAGACGAGCGTCAGGAAGCGGGGCCACAGGATGGTCAACCCCAAACCCGTCAGCACCAGTGCGGTGTACTGGGGATGGCGGATCAGCGCATAGCAGCCACGCTTGGCGACCCCCCACCGCAGCAGCTTCCCCAGGTACACCTGGCCGGCGCACAGCAGGAACATCAGGCTGCCGCCGATGAGCAGCACAGATCCGAGCACCCGCAGCGCCATCAGCAGGGGGGTGGTCGGCGCCACCATGTGCGGCAGGAAGAAGGCAGTGAGCCAGCGCGTCCCTGCCGACTGGTTGAGCCCCAAGAGAATCGGGTTGAACACCGAGTAGAAGAAGAACGCAAAGGGGCTGATCATGATGACGACTTCAAGCGCTGCTATGAAGTAGACAAGGGCGGCGCCACCGACCAGGAGACCCGTCCCCCGGCGCGGTCTCTTACCTTCCTGACTGGTCATTGGCTGTTGTGCTCCTATGGTGGATGCGATCGCTGGCAAGGTGGTCCGTGGTCCCGAAGGCGCCCCAGGAGACTGAGCGTCGCCCGCACGGGTGGAGTTCCGGCACCGCGCCGATAGTGACAGTCACCTATCCGCCGCTCGGCCTCCTCCCTGCCAGTCGTCGGTAACGCCGCTGTTGCCGCCGGGCCTGCTGCTTGCGGAGCCGGCCCGCCTGCCCCGGGCTGGGCCCAGCCGGCCCCGCCTTACAGCAGGAACTGGCCCAGGTACTGCTTGGTGAGCAGCAGCAGCTTGCGGCGCATTTCGCCCCGGGACCAGATGCCGCCGTGGGGCTCGATGGAGAGCCAGCCGTCGTAGCCGTGCTCGTAAAGGAAGGCAAAGACCTTGCCCCAGGCGATGTCGCCCATGCCTGCCGCCGGCTGGGAGGCGAGCTGGCCATCGTGGTAGAGGTGCTCCTTGATGTGCACGTAGCCCACCTTGTGGCCGTAGCGCCGCACTACCTCCAGGTAGTCATCGCCGTGGTGGCGCCAGTTGGCAGGGTCGAACTTGATCTTGATCTCGGGCAGGTGCTCCCAGGCGGCCTCAAAGGCAGCCAGGCTGTCGAAGAAGCTGTTGCCGTGCACGGCATAGAACACCGGCTGCAGGCCGGCCTCCCGCATACGCTGCAGGAAAGGCGGGAACACCTGCCGGAACTCCGCCACCTTGCGGCCCAGCGGCTCGCCCGGGATCTCGCCGGCGCCCATCCCGATCACCTGCGCCCCCAGCTCCTGGGCAAAGGTGATGGCGCGGTCCAGCATCTGGTGGGCCTCGGCGCGCTCGGCGCGGTCGGGGGAGAGGTGGTTCCAGCCCCAGATGGCGAGCATGGAGACGCCGACGCCGTGCTGCTGGTGGATCTCGCGCATGCGAGCGACCGTGTCGGCGGTGAGGTCGCGGAAGTCACCCCAGTAGTTGTACTCCAGGCCGCCGAATCCGTGCTCCCGGGCAAAGGCCGCGTCCTGCTTGACCCCTTCTAGGCTGTTCTCACCGATGAAACCCAGCTTCATGGCGCATGCTCCTTTCTTACCGGCCCTTGCCGGCGGGCCCGGCTACCGTCTTCCCGGAAACGCACCTCCCTGCCCAACTCGGCGCTGCGCAGCGCCGCCTCCATCATCTGCTGCACCACCAGGCCGTGGCGGAGCGGGGCCTGGCAGGGCACCCCGTCCAGGATGCAGTCAATGAAATGCCCGGCGATCACGTCCCAGGAGGAGGGGCCGGGGGGCATCTTCATGGTGATGTCCTGCGGCACCCGGCCCTCGGTGCGGTACATGGTGAGCGGGTTGAAGACGCGGGCCCCTGCCTCGGTGCCAAACAGCTCCACCTGGAACTCCTCTGGCTGGTGGGAGGCCCAGAAGCTCTCCACCTGCAGCCCCAGCCCGCCCTCAAAGCGGATAAAGCCGCCAGCGTAGTCGTCGCAGGCATATTGCCGGTACACCTGCTTGGCGGGTGCCCGGTAGTCCCAGTAGCCCAGGCCCCGCGGGCCAAACTTGGCCCCTGCCACCCCGGTCACGCCCACCGGCCGGGGCTGCCCCAGCAGCCACCAGGCGGCGTCCAGCACGTGCACGCCCATGTCGCGAAAGGCGCCGCCGCCCTTTTGGATGAAGCCCAGGTTCCAGGCGGGGATGCCGCTGCGCCGGATGCTGCGCGCCCGCCCGTAGTAAAGCTCACCCAGCTGTCCCCCCTCGATCAGGCTGCGCAGGAACTGGCATTCGCCGCCAAAGCGGGTGCTCAGTGACATCATGTTCACCACTCCCGCCGCCTCGGCGGCCTCCACCAGCTTGGCCGCCGCCCGCTCGGAGTCGGCCAGGGGCTTGGTGATCAGCACATGCTTGCCCTGGCGCACCGCCTCCAGGCCCATGGGCACATGCCACTGGTTGGGGGTGCCGATGAAGACCGCGTCCACCTTGCCCTCCCGCAGCATCTGCCGGTAGTCGGTGTAGGTGGCCACCGGCTCGGGCAGCTGCTGCGCGAAATCCTGCATGCGCTCCTTCACCAGGTCGCAGAGGGCCACCACCCGGCCCCGGGGGTGCTTGGCCAGCGCCAGGCCGTTCGGCCGCCCGATGCCCATCCCGATAATGCCCATGCGTACTTGCTTGCGCATGCTTACCTCCGCCTGCGATTCTGGTCACCTGCTCTTCGGCACTGCTCCTCTGGCACCTGCTGGTGGTGGCGGGGTGCTACCAATGCAAGACCGGGCGGCCGCTCTCAGGTGGAGTAGATAAGCAGCTCGTCGAGGCTGGGGAGGGAGGGATCGGTATTCACCAGCCGCCACGCCCCGTCGGCCTCTTTGCGCCACCAGAGCATGGTGCCCTGGGCGCGGTCACGTGGGAAGTGCACCAGGTCGTCCGGGTTTTCCTCGGCCACCGAGGAGGCGCGCAGCACGGCGTAAACGTGAACCCCGACCAGGCCTTCGCCCCGCCAGCGGGAGAAGTTCCACCTGAGGATGACGACGCGGCCGAAGGGGTGCTGATAGCGCCGGAAAAACCACTGGAAGGACCGCTCCACCGATTCGAACGTGTAGCCGTCAGGGTCGCGATAATCACGCGAGTAGGTGTCGAGGACGGCGGGGAGGTCCTGGGCCAGGATGGCCTGCTTCCACTGCTGGACGCGCCCTGCCACCTGCGCGCCCACCGCGCGCTGTTCGGGCGCGAGGCCGTCCAGGCGGTTGTCCAGGCCGGGGTGCTTGGGCCGGGTGTCGGCGGCGGGCGGCGGCAGGTCGCCGCCCGGCAGGGCGACGGGTGCAGAGAGCGGGCTTTCCACGTTGGAGAAGACAAGCGCGTCGTGGAGGTTGACCGTACCGGCGATGGTTTCCCGCGCCGTCGTCACCGCGCTCACCGCGTACCAGACCGGGCCCGGGGGCACGTGTGCGTCCAGGTAACCGGTATCGGTGAGGGGGCGGGGAGGGATGGGCTCGAAATCCCGGCCGGGGATGCGGCGCCACACCGTGTATGACTTGTCGCCCTGGTGCCGATGCCACGTCAGGGCAATGCCGCCGGGCGTCGCCCGCGCCTGCAGGCCGGAGGGGCGGGTGGGCACGGAGATGGTAAACGTCTGCTCCTGGTACAGGTTCTCGTGGGTTTGCATGACGTAGGTGGCGCGGCCAATGGACATGATGCAGGCGGTTCCCTGGCCATCGCCCCGGTAGAAGCGGTTGCAGTGGGCCCGGAACTGCTCCGGTGCCTGGAACTGGCCCGGGCGGATGACGGAGGTGAACCGGCCCAGGGCCTGGCGGGACGCGCTGGGCGACAGCAGTGGAATCCAGTAGTAGCGGCCGGTGTTGGGGATGAACTCGTACTCGAGCCCCTGGTCATAGACGCCGTAGGTGCCCCGGATCAGGTTGCCCTGGTCGAGGATCTCGTTGACGTCGCGCAGGTTGCGGTGCATCTCCGCCGGGGTCGAGGCGGGGGCGAGCTGGTAGGCGACCCTTATCTTGCGCAGCACCTGGTCCCGGGTGGGGATGAGTCGGTTTCTGATCACCTCCATCATGGTGGGGTAGATGGCTTCGCGCCAGTGGTGGGAGCGGGAGCCGCCCACCAGGTCGTCGGGCGGCTCGAAGGAATAGACGGTGGCGCCGGCGGTGACGCCGGTGAGGATCATCTGGCGGTAGACGGCCGGGGGCATCTTGGCGATGTCGCCGTGGGTGAAGTCCTCGGGATCGGCGTACTCGGCGTCCGCCCAGTACCACGATTGGGGCTCGATGCCCCAGTTGCCCACTGCGCCCTCCAGCCACATGCCCAGGGGGGCGGTGTGCGCCTGGTGCATGCCGAAGGGGACGTTCATCTCATGCTGCGGGATGACGTAGTCGCGGTACTGGCGGAAGGTGTCGTAGAGTGGCCGGTTGAGCTCGCCGGCCATGATATAGAGGAAGTTGGCGTGGGCCAGCTGGCAAGTGAAGAACTTGCCATGGCGCGCGGCGAGCTTGATGGCGTCAATCCCGTAGCGGGCGTTGTGACGCAAAGCATATGGTATGCCCCCGCCGAAATGAGAATAGTCATTGAAAGAGGTCTCCACCATCATGATGCCCTTGATGGTGGAGAACTCTCTGAGCAAAGACTCGACCACCTCGAGCGGGAAGTCGAAGCTCTCGTCCGGGCCGGCGATCTGGAAAACGAGCGGGATACCGTGGTGCTGGGCTGCGCCCAGCAGGCGGCGAAACCCGGCGAGGGAATCAGCGGCGGGGTAGCGCTCTTCGGCGTGGATCATGCAGTAGGGCTTGATATCCGGCTCCAGCGCCTGGTAGTTGCGGACCAACGCCTCGGGATTCCCCGGCCCGTAGAGGATGACCAGGGGATGCTCGGGGGTGATCCGGGTTTCCAGGGGCCGGGCACCCGGGGGCAGGCCCAGGGCGGAAGAGGCGAGGGTCAGCACCGCGATGATGGCAAGAAGTCTCACTACGGCCTCCAGCGCCCGGGCTGCCGCCCCGGGCGCAGCCGGTCGCGGTAGGCCTCGATCTTCCCATCCGCTCCACCGGCTGCAACGCCTGACAGCAGTCACTGCGCATGACCGCCCGGACGCGGCATCACGAGGACAGGCGAGCAAGCACTCGCTGACCCGCTCTGACCAGCTTCGCGCCGGTTTCTGGCGAGAGCCGACTCGATCGGCAAAGCCAGGTTTCGTAGCCGCCGCCCGCGAAGGCGGGGGCGGTGGGCACGTAGCCATAGCAGCCGTTGGCCAACTCCACCAGCGCGGTGTGAGCGAAGGGCGAGGCGGTGCGAATCTCGCGGCCGATGGCGGCGAATATCTCCCCTGGCAATGCCAGCAAGGCTCCATCGCCGATGCGCAACCCAGCCACCTCGAGCTTGAGGCTGGGCTCACGCTCGCGTTCGGCCTCCACCAGCAGCAGCTCGCGCAGTGCCACTTCCCTGGCGGTAGCGGGAGCCTGGTCAAGGCAGCGGCCGCGGGCCCAGAGCGCCGCGGTGTGCAGGTCATCCCGGGGAACCGCGCGCACCTTCGCCCGGATCGAACTGGTTGCTGCCTGGATGGTAACCTCATCGGCTGCCTCGGCCCGAGCGGACAGCTCGATGGCCCGGGCTGCCAGTTGCCCCCCCATCCGCTCCATGGCGGCTTCGCCATATCTGCTCTCACCCTGGTCAGCCACATTATCCGGGCCGACGTCACCGCAGGGGCCATTGAGAAACAGCACCACCGCTTTCCCGCCCAGAGCAGCCTTGGCCTCCCCGCGCACCACGCCCGGATAGTCGGCGCAGTAGGACTGTTCCCCGCCAAAGAAGATGGGGTGACAGGCGAAGTTGACGCACAGGGCAAGGGGGCGCCCGCTGGCACCTGTCACCTGCAGCACGGTCAGGGTGTCATCCGCCACCCCTTCGGGTGCCACCAGGTGAGGATCGTCCTTGCGGGGATGCATTTGAACGCTGCCGTCGGCCAGGCGCCAGCGGCGGGGGAAAGCAAGGCCAGGCGCCTGGCTGGTTGCCCAGCCCAGCCTGGCAGCCTCCAGCCCAGCCACGGCCGTGCCTACCGCCCGCTCGATCGCAGCCTCGAACGCCTGCAGGCATGAGGCATCAGACCGGCTGCCCAGGGCGTCACATACCGGCGGCCCCGTGTGCGTGTGGGTGGCTGCCAACAGCAGGTAGCGGGGATCCAGGAGAGACGATAGGCGCTGGCGCAGGGAGGCCACAAGGCGGTTTTTCAGAGACAGCACATCACAGGAGACGATCGCCGCCCGGCGCCCGCCCGACTCCAACACCAGCACATTCACGGTCAGCTGGTCGTGCACGCCAACGGCACTGCGCCGCAGCCACTGCCCGGGTATCTCGCCGCCCAAGGCGGGGGTGATCTCCACCTCACTTACGCCGGCTCTCATTCCGGCTCCACCTCCACTGCCAGCACCGCCTCGGGCTGTGACATCACCTTGATCATGGCGTCAGCAAAGGCCCGCATTAGCTCCGGGCCATTGGGCGGCCAGATGCCATTGACATAGAGGTTGGTGGAAACGAAGGCGTTGGTCACCGGGTAGTCGGCCACGTGGTATTCGATCGCCCGTGCATGGGGGCAGCTCCAGGGGCAGCCCTTCCCATAGCCCACCCGGGCCTGAAAGATATCCTGGGCTGGCACTGCCATGCGCTGCCAGCGACCGACCGGCAGCCCCTCGGCCCGGAATGCAGCCTCCACCTTTTGCCGAAAAAGGGCGGGGGCGACCTCCAGCCCCAGCGGCTGGGGCGAGATGTTCAGCACGTAGGTGTAAAAGACGCAGCTCCGGTCCTCGGGCACCCAGGGGGTTGCCAGTCCAGGCACGCCGGTCAGCAGCTCGGTGAGCAAACGGCAGTTTTCGATCCGGCGGGCGTTGTTCTCATCCAGGCGCCGCAGTTGGCTGCGGGCGAAAGCCTGGCCCAGGGTATCTCCCCGGTACATCCATCCCAGGCCATAGGCGTTGTATTCCTGATCGCGGCCCTCGTGGCCGGGCAAGACGATCTCGCCCAGGTATTGGAGTCGGAAAGCGCGCTCGTGGATCACCTCATCGTCGGTGGTGAAGATGCCGCCGTAGCTGCCGGTGGTGAGCAGTTTGCTTGCTTGCAGGCTGAAGCCGGCGGCGTCGCCCATGGCGCCGCAAAGTCGGCCCCGATAGCGGGCGCCGTGGGCCTGGGCCACATCCTCAATCACGGCCAGGTGGTGCCGGCGGGCGATAGCCATGATGGGGTCCATGTCGGCGGGCATGCCGTGGATGTGCACCGGCATGATGGCCCGGGTGCGGCTGCTGATCCGGGCCTCCACCTGTGCCGGGTCCAGGGTCCAGGTCCGGGGCTCGACGTCAACGAAGACGGGGAGGCCGTTGTGATGAAGCACCGCCGCCGCACTGGCCCAGTAGGTGAAGGCGGGCACGATCACCTCGTCGCCTGGCTCGACGCCCACGCCGGCAACCCCCATATGCAGTGCGGCCGTGCCGCTGTTGCACGGGATGGCGTGCGCCACGCCCAGGTAGCTGGCCCATTCCTCGGCCAGGGCATTGGCCTGGATCTCTTGCTGCTGGAACATGTCGCCATCGCGCAGCACCTCCGCCACCGCCTCCCGGTCGGCGTCGGTGACCCAGGGCCAGGGTCGGATGGCGCCCTTGGGTACTACGGGTTCGCCACCGTGGATCGCAAGTGTAACGTGTGCAGCCATTGCGCCCGGTAGATTCGCCGCCCCGGCCCTACTCTCCCTCCCGATGCCCCAGAAACCGCCCGCGGGCGCCACTAGGCTCCGGGAAAGATCTTGTGCATGCTCAGCCCGGTGACGCCATCAACCGCGATCCACAGGGTGGCGGTGACGAACTCTCCCAATACCAGGCCCAGGAAGAGGGGCCGCAGGCGGCGATAGCCATGCAGGCCGCTGGAGCGGCGCATTACGGCGCCGGCAGCCCATCCCAGCAGCATGGAGAACCAGATGGCCTGGAAGGAGTCACTGGTGCCCATGAGGAAGCCCAGCGGGCTGATCGGCCACCACAGGTAGTTGCGCTGCAGGTGGATGAGGGCGCTGGTGATCATCACCCCTCCCAGGGCGGCCCACAGGTGAAGCCCGTTGACGGGGATGCCCTCCACCGCGTTGCGCAGGCGAGACACGTTCCACTGGGGCATGTTGTAGAAGATTTCCCGGTTCAGGTTGACCCCGCCCTGGAGGTAGGCCAGCCTCATCTGGGAGAAATACCCGCCCGCGGTCGCCACCACCGCAGCCAAGAGGATAACCAGGGTCAGCTTGTGGGCGCGCAGGCGAGTGCCCTGGGCAATGCGCAGGCTGTCCATGAAGAGCGGCAGTGGGGCCGATGCCCAGTCGGTCCACCATACTGTCTGCTGGAAGTGCATGATGGCCTGGCTGCCCAGGGTCAGGTTCCGCGAGCTGGCGGCAAAGTTGATGACGTCACTGGGCATGTAGGGCACGTCCACCTGCACCATCCCGCCCGCGCAGGTGAGCCGGGCCAGGCAGGTCATCGCCAGCAGGATGAACGTCAGCAGGACCAGCGCGGTGCCCCACTGCATTCCTGCCGCCCACGACCAGATCACCGCCAGCAGCATGGTGACGATCACCCCTACCGCCGCCCAGCCCGGCGGCAGGGGGTCTGCCTCGTCTCGTTTGAAGAATGCCCGCGCCCCAGCACTAAGCTGGTGCCGGGCGGACCAGAGCACGAACCCACCCAGAGCCACGAAAGCGCCCAGCTCCTGGCCCCGCCAGAAGGTGACCGCGTTGAACTGGCCGGGGGCTCCCCCCGTTTCTATGCCGTAGGCCCGCAGCACCACGCCCTGCAGCTGGTAGAACCAGTAGAAGCCCCAGAGGCTGATCGCCACATCGCCGCTGATCAGGTAGGCAATGCCGATCATGGAGAAATAGACCGATATCTGGACGTTGGCCAGGGCGTCCCAGGGCCTGACCTTGAAGCTCTGCCCAATGGGTATGGCCGTCAGCTTGAGCTCGGGCAGGGCAGGGAAGTACCAGTGGAGGCTGTTGAGGCTGTGCAGGGCGAACACTGCTCCGAACCCCAGCCAGAACAGGGTGTTGCGAAACAGGGGGTCCCGCAAGGAGGGGCGTTCCTCGGCCAGGATGGTCAGCGGCACCTGTGCCAAGGGAAAGGTGAGCTTCTCTTCGTCCACCCACCTCCTGCGCAGCAGAATAGCCACGAAGTAGTACTGGAGATAGAGCAGGCCGCCCAGCAGGGTCCAGGCAGCGAGTGGGGCTGCCCAGGCCCCCCAGGGGATGGGTTGGCCTTCCGGCAGGCCCTCGAAAAAGTACCTGATGGCAGCAGGATCCCGCACGGTGGCCCACCGGGAGATGTGCTGGTTGAGAACGGGCTGCAGGGCGCCCTGCGGGGAAAAGTAGAAGGCCCCAGCCAAGGCTGGGGCCAGGCGCTCCAGGGCATCGTTGGAGGGCAGGGCGGCGGAGACCAGGGTCATAATGTAGATGGTGGCCAGTTCCTGGCGGGTGAGCGCCCACTGCTCCTTCAGGCGGCGCAGCACGGTGTTGATCACCAGCACCAGCAGCACCAGCAGGGTGATGGGCCCCAGGGGCATGTGGCTGTCCACCAGCTCAGAGCCCTGGATGACCAGGTCGGCATAGGGGGTCGCCAAGCCGAGGCAGCCTGCGGCCAGAAGCCCGATGATGACGGCACGCAAGGTCATGGCGCTGCTCTCGCCAGCTGAATCCCCTGTGCGCGCCCCGCAAAGCTACAGACAGTCAACGGGCTCGGTCACTGGCAAAGCGAGCTGCAGGCATGGGGGCCACGCAACAGGTTGGCTCACTACTTTCGGCAAGTGGGCGCCGCTGACCTCCATGCGAAGGGCGGGACCCAGCGTCCCCAACCAGCAGGCCACCGCTATGCCGTGCGCATGTCACCCTTGTTGGCCGGCGGTACGGCAAGTCGGTAGGGGAAGGGGCCGGGGCAGGGAAAGCATGATCGGGTAGTCCATACTGAGAGGACGCAGGAGATGAGACGGCTCTGGCTGGTGATCCTGGCGCTGCTGGTAGTGGCGGCAGCGATCCTGGCCCTGTGGCTGGCAACAAGACCGCCCGCGGTGACGGTGGTGGCAGCCCGCCGGGGCGACCTGGTGGCCGCGCTCTCGGCCACGGGCGTGGTGGAGACCCCAACGGCGCAGGTGGCGCCCACGGTGGTAGGGAGAATCAGCGCCCTCTACGTGCGAGAGGGCGAGCGGGTGAAGGCTGGCCAGCTGCTCGCCCGGCTGGCCGTGCCTGAACTGCAGGCGGCAGTGAGGCAGGTACAAGCGGAGCTGCAGGCAGCCCGAGCGGAGGCGGCCAGTCTGCGCTCCTCCCTCCGGCAACAGCAGGCGACATCCCGGGCCAGCATCGAGCAGGCGCAAGCCCAGGTGCGAGCGTCGCTTTCCCGCCTCCAGGAACTCCAGGCTGGCTCACGCCCCCAGCAGGTACGCCAGGCGGAGGAGGCCCTGGCCAGCGCCCGGGCCGACCTTGACCTGGCCCAGGCGCAATTCGAACGCGCGCAGGCGCTCTTAGGGCAGGGAGCCATCTCTCAGGCCGACCTCGACCAGGCCCGGGCCCGCCTGGCCACCGCCAACGCGCAGGCTGCCCGCGCCGAGCAGGAGCTTTCCCTGGTGCGGCAGGGCCCGCGCCGGGAGGAGATTGCCGCGGCCCGGGCACAGGTGCAGGCGGCCGAGGCCCAGGCCCGCGCCATCCGGGCGGCAGCGGGGGAAGTGCAGGTGCTGGCCGACCGCCTGCGCGCGGCCCAGGCCGGCGTGCAGCAAGCCGAGGCCGCGCTGGCCCAGGCCGAGAGCCGACGCGCCGAGGCCGAGGTGCGCTCGCCTATCACCGGCCGGGTGGGACGGCGCTATCTGGATGTAGGCGACCTGGCCGGGCCCACCGCCCCCATCCTGCTGGCAGCCGACAACGACCGCCTCTGGGTGGTCGCCGAGGTGGACGAGGAGGATGTGGAGCTGCTGCACCCGGGCCAGCGGGTGGCGGTCAGTGCTGAAGCCCTGCCCCGGTCGCTGTCGGGCACAGTGGTCGAGGTGGGTGCGGCGGCGGTGCCGCGGGGACCAGAGCTGGTGCGGGCCAGGATCGTGCGCTCGCGGATCAGGCTGGACCAGGCCAGCGCCCTGCTGCGCTCGGGCATGGACGTGGACATCTCCTCCCGTGCCGTACTCGCTCGGAACGTGATATTGGTGCCGGTGGCGGCGGTCAATGTCCGCCGGGGCCGCGCCTACGTGTGGGTGGTACGCCAGGGTAGGGCGGAACAGCGGGAGGTGGAGGCCGGGCGCCGCACTTACGAGACGATGGCCATCACCTCCGGCCTGCGCGCCGGGGACCTGGTGGTGGTCACCGGACAGGCGGGGCTGCGCTCCGGCGGGCGGGTCGCCATCCGCCAGGAGCAAGCGAACGAATGACCTCTCAGCGGGAGCCTCTGGTCCTCCTGGACGGGGTGGGGAAGACCTACACCATGGGCGAGGTGGCGGTCACCGCCCTGGCCAATGTCAACCTCAGCCTGCCAGAGGGGGAGTTCGTGGTCTTCCTCGGCCCCAGTGGTTCCGGTAAGACCACCCTCCTGAATCTGATAGGCGGCCTGGATCGCCCCACCCGGGGCCGGGTGGTGGTGGCCGGGCAGGACCTGAGCCGCTTGGATGACGTCCGGCTCACGGAATACCGGCGCAGCACCGTCGGCTTCGTCTTTCAGTTCTACAACCTGATCCCCACCCTGACGGCGAGCGAGAACGTGGAGCTGGCGGCGGAACTGGTGGGGGCCCGCGAGCGGACGGCTTGGGCCTTGCAGCAGGTGGGGTTGAGCGAGCGGGCCGGCCACTTCCCTGCCGAGCTGAGCGGGGGCGAGCAGCAGCGGGTGGCGATCGCCCGCGCCCTGGTCAAGAACCCGCCCCTCATCCTTGCCGACGAGCCCACCGGCAACCTGGACTACGAGACCGCCCTGGTAGTACTGCGCAGCCTCCGAGACCTGAGCAGCGAGCAGCGGCGCACCGTGCTGCTGGTCACCCACAATTCCGTCATCGCGCGCATGGCCGACCGGGTGGTGCGCCTGCGCAGCGGGGAGATCACCGAGGTGACCCACCACCCCACTCCCGAGGCACCTGAGGCGCTTTCCTGGTAACATGCCACTGCTGAACACCAAGCTGAGACGGGACCTGCTGGCGGCGAGGTGGCAGGCGGCTGCCATCGCCGTCACCACGCTGCTGGGGATTGGCTTTTTCCAGGGCTCGCTCGTCTCCTACGCCAACCTGGGCCGCTCTTACGACCTCACCTACCGCCGTCTGCATTTTGGCGACGTGTGGGTGCGCATGGCGGCGGCCCCCGACAGCCTGGTGCGGCGGGTGGCCGGGATACCGGGTGTGAGAGGGGTGACGGGACGGTTGGTGAAGGAGATCCGGGTGGGCCAGCGGGAGGGGCGGGCATGCTCGGTGGTCGGCCGCATCATCTCCATGCCCACCGGGCAGCAACCCGCCGTCAACCGGGTGGCCGTTGTCGAGGGCCGCTACTTTTCGCCGCAAGGTGGGCGGGAAGTGCTGCTGGAGCGCAGCTTCGCCCAGGCCAACCACTACCGGGTGGGCGACTACCTCTACCCCACCGTGGGCGGAGAGGAGATTCGCTTCCGGGTGGTGGGCCTGGTGCAGAGTGCGGAGTACATTTACGCCATCCAGAGCGAGCAGTACCTGGTGCCTACGCCAGATACGTTCGGGGTGCTCTTCCTCCCCGAGCGCCAGGTGGAGGCCCTGGTCGGCATGCCGGGGATGGTGAACGAGATCACCGTCACCACCGCCCCTGGTCGCCGGGCGGAGGTGGTGCGACAGCTGGGGCGGCTGGCCGAACGCTATGGAGGTGAAGAGCTGCTCACGCGTGACGAGCAGCCGAGCAACAAGCTGCTGCAGGCCGACCTGGACGGTTACCGGCAAATAGCCGTGATCTTCCCGCTGCTCTTTCTGACGGCGGCCGTGCTCACCACCTACACCTTGCTCGCTCGCCTGGTGCAGGCCCAGCGGGCGCAGATCGGCGTGCTGCGAGCCATGGGCTTCCCACAGCGCGCGCTGTGGTGGCACTACCTGTGGCTGGCGATCGTGCCTTCACTGTCGGGAGGCCTGCTCGGGGTAGGTCTGGGATACCTCTTTGCCTGGTATATCACCAGACTTTACGTGGTGCTGATCAACGTTCCCTTCATGGCCTTCGAGCCCTATCCTGCGATCGCCGCCTGGGGGGTGGCGATCGCGGGGGGAGCCGGGCTGGCGGGGGCCTTTTTCCCGGTCCGGCAGGCGGCGGCCATGCCGCCGGCCGTGGCCATGACGCAGCAAGAGATGAGCGCCGAGGCCCTGCCGGTGGCGGTACGCCGAGTGGGGCGAGGACTGCCCCTGGCGCTGAAGATGCCGGTGCGCAACCTGGTGCGCCGGCCGCTGCGCACCGTTTACACGGTGCTTGGCTTGGCGCTGGGGGTGGCCCTGATCGTGCTCTCCTTTGGCATCCTGGACAGCGTGCAGCAGGCCATGCGCACCTACTTTGAGGAGATCCAGCGCTACGACCTGTCGGCCGGTTTCGTCGAGGCACAGCCGGGCGCCGTCATCTCCCAGGTGCGCACCTGGCCGGGGGTGTGGGAGGTGGAACCGACCCTGGACATCCCGATCGAGATCCGGCGCCGCGGGGTAGTAGAGCAGACTGTGCTCTCCGGGCTGCCGCCGGGCTCGCAGCTGCGCCGGTTCACTGATGCCCAGGGCACCCTGGTCATCCCGGCGCCGGGTGAAGCCCTGCTGGGGGACAAGCTGCGGGAGCGGCTGGGCGTCCGCCAGGGCGATCTGCTCCGCCTGGACTACGCGCAGAACCGCCCCGAGTTCCACATCAGCCGGATGGTGGTGGTCGGGCCTCCGGTCAGCCAGCCCATCGGCTCTGCCGTCCATATGCGCCTGGAGGAGGTGAGGCGGCTGTTTGGTGACCGTCTCGGTTACCCACCCCAGGCCGTGGGAGGGGTGCTTATCTGGGGCGACACGGCCTGGCTGGGCTGGTGGCGGCAGCAGCTCTGCCGCATGCCCCAGGTGGCGGCGGTGGAAAGTCGCCAGCAGCTGTACGACCAGATCCAGGAGCTGCTGGGATTCACTCGCACCTTCGTCGGCATTCTGGCCTTCTTCGGCGTGGCCCTGGCCTTTGCCGTGGTTTTCACCGCGGTCAGTATCACGGTGCTCGAGCGCTCCCGAGAACTGGCCACCCTGCGCACGCTTGGCTTCCAGATGAGCCGAATCGCCTGGTTGACCACGGTGGAGAACATGCTGGTGGCGCTGCTCGGCATACTGATGGGATTGCCGTTGGGCCGCTACCTGGATGCCTACCTGATCGCCGCCAGCGAGAGCGAATCGGTGTCCCTGGAGCCTGTCATCTTTCTGAGGACCTACCTGATTGCCATCACCAGCATCCTTGTGCTCACCGCGGTGGCGCAGGTGCCTGGTCTCCTGCACGTGCGGCAGATGAACCTGGCCACCGAAGCCAAGCGGATTGCGGAGTGAACCGGGGCCGCCGCCGCCCCTCTCCTCCCCCGTAGGGCAGGAGTTCACTCCTGCCCGTTTCTCCCCTCTTGTCATCCCTCGCCAGCCGACCCCGCTCCCTCCCTCTTGTCATTCCGCGGGAGGCGCCGCAGGCGCCGACGAGGAATCCCGCTCCCCTCTTCCCCTCCCTCGGGGCGCCGCCATCACCCGCTGGGCGTGGTGGCAGTGCGCGTGTTCGAAGGCAAGGAATCCCCATAGCTGTTGTAGGCGCGTACCCCGTAGCTGTAGGTGGTAGCCGGGGTGAGATCGGTGTTCTGGTAGGTGGTGACATTGGCCACCCCCAGTATGGCAATCACGGACCAGCTGCCAGTGCCCGTCTTGCGCAGCACCTTGAAGCCCGTCTCATTGGTGGCGTTATCCTTCCAGGCCAGGTTGATCTGGTTCTTTGACACCACCGTCAGCACCAGGTTGCTGGGCGCCGCCGGCAGGGGGCCAGGGGTAGCGGTGACCAAGTTGGAGGCCAGCGAGTCGCCATAGCTGTTAAACGCCCGCACCCCGTAAGTGTACTTGGCGTAGCTGGTCAGGCCAGTATGCTCAAAGGAAGTGGTATTGGCAGGCAGGGTGCCGGCGATGAACCAACTGCCGCTGCCCTTCTTGCACAGCACCTTGTAGCCGGTCTCGTTGCTGCATTTGTCTCTCCAGGCCAGGTTGATCTGGGTGGCCGAGACCACCGTGGCCACCAGGTTGCTGGGCCAGGGTGAAGGCACCGGCACCGGCTTGATCTTCACCAAGTTAGAGGGAGGTGACTCGCCGTAGCTGTTATAGGCCCGGACGCCGCACGTGTAGAGGGCACCGGTGGTGAGGTTGCCGGTGGGCGGGCTCGGTGGGTCCCAGTACCAGCTCTGGCCCGCGGGCACGGTACCCGCCACTACCCAGGTACCGGTGCCCTGCTTGCGCAGGATCCTAAAACCGGTCTCGTTATTCGAGTTATCTTTCCAGGTCAACAGCACCCGGGTCGCGGAAGCTGCCTGACCCGCCAGGCCGCTGGGTGCGGCTGGCGTGAGAATGCCCAGGTGCACTACCTGGTTGTTATCGTGATCCGCCACCCAGCAGGAGCCGTCCGCAGGGTTGACGGAGACGGAAAAGGGCCCGGCGAAGCCCCCTCCCCGCCACAGCTCCGTGCCAGCCTCGGCCAGGTGGACGACCTGGTTATTGTGGGTATCCGCCACCCAGCACGAGCCGTCCGTGGGGTTGACGGAGACGGAACAGGGGCCGGCGAAGCCCCCTCCCCGCCACAGCTCTGTGCCGTTCTGGGCCAGGTGCACTACCTGGTTGCTGCCGAAATCCGTCACCCAACAGGAGGCGTCGGTCGGGTTTACCGAGACGGACAGGGGATAGTAGAAGCCCCCTCCCTGCCACAGCTCTGTGCCGCTCTGGGCCAGGTGCACCACTTGGCTGTTGCCCCCGTCCGCCGCCCAGCAGGAGCCGTCGCTGGGGTTGACGGAGACGGACTGGGGATAGTCGAACGTCGGCCAGCCCGCGCTGCGCCAGAGCTCCGTGCCGTCCTGGGCCAGGTGCACCACCTGGCTATTCTCGGTGTCCGCCACCCAGCAGGCGCCGTCCGCAGGGTTGACGGAGACGGAATAGGGGCAGTAGAAGCCCCCTCCCCGCCACAACTGCGTGCCGTCCTGGGCCAGGTGGACGACCTGGTTGTTGTAGGTATCTGCCACCCAGCAGGAGCCGTCGGTCGGATTTGCCGAGATGGACAGGGGAACGAGGAAGGCCCCTCCCCGCCACAGCTCTGCCCCGGTCGCGGAAAGATGGACGACCTGATCATTGCCCCCGTCGGCCACCCAACAGGAGCCGTCCGTGGGGTTCACGGAGACGTAAAAGGGTAAGTTGAACCCCCCTCCCCGCCACAGCTCGACTACCTGCTCCGCTGGCGCCGCCGCACCGATCAGGGCGATGAGAAAGTAGGCGCAGATCAGGGGAACTATGACGCCCACTTGCCAGGGGAAATGAGTGCACAGACGCGAGTAACGCATGATCCCCCCTCCACAGCACTTACTGCCGGGCAGTGAGCAGCCCGGTCCTTGCCGCCTAAAGGATTCGACACAAAGCGATTGGCTTCCTGCTTGGCCAGGCCGCGACCCCACATTTCACTGGGCAGCCGTAATCAGGCCAGGCAGGGGCCGAACCCACCTTCAGCAGCAGCAAGGAATATGCCAGAAGCATGCCTACAGCAGGCGCTTTCCAGACCGGCGCCTGCTGGGCGCTGTCTCTGCTCCCTTCCTCTTGACAGGCCGTGCTATAATGCAAACAGAGATTCGCTAAAACCCTGGCACCTTGACAAAATGCGCTGCCTCGGCTGGCCGCTTGGCGCCCAAGACAGCCCGCCTGGACCCAAGGGGCAAAGGCGGGCAAAAGCGCGACCAATCCGAGGCATCCGGCCCCACCGCCGCGACAAGCCCGCGACAGCCCACCTACTCGTTCCCCCTGAAGTAGGGCTCTACCTGCGCAAAGCTTCAGGAGCGCCGGCCCCCTTCGCCTATTTCCAGCCGAGCTGTTCGGCCATCTCGCATAAGATAGCGTTATACGCGATGGTATGGGCCGTACTGCTGGAAGGGAGAAGCCGCACGCTGTAGCCTGGCACGTCCACCCAGGCATCCGCCGGACGCCAGGGGAGGTCAAACCACAGGAAATTCTTGCTCTCGGGCATCCCGGCTCGCTTGCCGTACGGGGTGGTATGAATGTAATTCACCCCGCGCTTCAGCAGGCTCTCCAGGTTTTTCAGGTGAATCGGAGCATAGCCCAGATGCAGGGCGACATCACCTTTTTTCAGATCCTCTGGAATCGCCCGGGCAATGCTGCTGACAGGTGGACCCCATGCGATGGGATAGTTATGCTTTTCGGGCAGTTCCAGCACCTGCGGATGGCTGTGGCCGGTGGCCACGGCCCAGATCCGTCTTTGGGCCGAAAAGGCAGCGGCCATCCACTGGCCGGCCTGGTTGAGAATCGCGCTTTGTTTGTCCAGAGCATCCACGAACAGCTCCGCTGCTACGAGAAATTGCTCCGCTACATACCCCGGCGCTAAGGGCGGAATGAAGCGGTCCCGATGGAAAAACTGCAATGGAGAACTCCACCCGTATTCCCGCGGCTCGCCGTAATTACTCTGCTCGTCATGAGCGAAACTGGCGTTGCGGGCGACAGAGCCTTCCAGCCAGACGCTCATCCAGATGATCGGCATCTTCTCCGCCCGGATGCACGCCGCGATCATCTCGCCGGTAGTAATCCAGCCCCGGACGAGCTGCTCGAATGCCCGGACATTGGCAAGGGGCGCAAATTCGCCGTATTGGTAAAGCCCGTCTTCGGGATCGGTCCCGCCTGTGCACACCTCGATACGGGGATGATCGGCCAGGGCACCGAGGTCTTCCCGACGCCCGATGACGAACAGGTGCGCCTTGCCTTTGATCAGCTTCTGCAATTCTTCGTGCTTGCCCGGGTCGGACCGACGCGGGTTATTGAGCGCGAAATAGGCCACATCCTTGCTGTTGTCCACTCTGCCCTTGATGCACATGAGTCCGCCGGCACGCCCTCCAAATTCCGGCGGCCAGAACGGGTTCACCGCTGGCGTGCAGATATTCCCCCCCGCCAGCAGATAGCCCGCCATCTTCTCGCCCATGGCGATCAGTTGCGGCAAATCCTTGCGGATGCCTTGAATATGCTGGCAAACCAATTTCAGATAACGCTGGGACGGCGACATCGCCTCGTTCTTGGTACTCATCCTGAAAAATCCCTTCGCTTAGTTTCCGGTAACCGTTCACGGGCAGAGGTGCATCGAGGGGCAAGCTTGGGCCTGTCAACACCCCCTCTGGCCGTTATTGGTCCTCAGAATATCTTCAAGCGGCGGAAATACTCGCGCTCATACTGGCGGTTCTTTGCCATGCCGTCTTTCAGGTTGCCGCTCCAGAATACCTTGGGTTCCACTCCCTGGCTGAGAATATAGCGAATGGCCTCTTCCTCGATACGGCGGATCAGGTACCCATAGGTAATGGTGGAGATGGGGGAAATGGGCGTCCCCAGGCCGGGAACAATCTGCACCGAGTCGCCTACTGGGTTATAGTCGTCAATGTAGAGATCGCACACCTCACTCATGTGCTTCTTGCTGGCATGACGGGTGAAATGGTCGGCAGGAATGGCCTCATGCCAGGCAACACTACTGACTGCGATGACAAAAGCCCCTCGTTCCCTCGATGCCAGGCAAGCCTCGATGGCGGCATTATTGACGCCGATGTTATTGAAAACGATCACCACGTCGTCTTTGCCGATCTGGTAGAGGTCGATCAACTCGGTATAATATCCGGCCAGCCTCTCCAAGCGAATGCTGCGAGTGCCTCCGGCAAAGGGAGAGGTGGAGAGGTCCAGTATGCCGTCCACCGCCACCAGCGCGCCGGCTCGGTGGACCATGTCCATCACGGGCATGTAAGTGTGACCGCCGGTTCCCACGGCAAATACCACCTTGTCCTGGATAAGACGCTTGCCGATGACTTCCCCCGCTTTTTTGAAGTTGTCTCCCTGACCTTCCTCCAGCTTGTCCAGGAATTCCTTGCAGATTTCCAAAAAAGACTTCTCGGCGCTCGGATAGTTTTCCAGAAACTCCTTATCAACCTTCGGTGCCATGCCTGTAATCCTTTCTCCTGTAACAGTTCACAGGTATCCTGGCAATTCAGGTGTTCCTGCTCCCGCATCTTGATTGGTCCCGCGTTGCTGGCGACTGTGCTCGCGCTGGGCCGCCAGCATCCGAAGTTGCAGCGCTTTTCGCCGCGCCGGGATCGCTTCCCTGCGCCATCGGTAGATGAGCCGTGGTGTCTCGGCATGGCCCATAACCCAGGTTGCCGGCACACAACTACGATCACCGGCAGGCTGCCCAATTGCTCGGCAATCCCGCCCACCGATCCTACTGAACCCGGCCGGTGAAAGGCTGGGGGCTTAGCCGCGTCGGGGGTGCCCGAATCGGCTTGGTAGCGGCGGCTGGATTTGGAGCAGATTCGGAAAAGGTGCCCTTGCTGACGGTTCGTTGGCTCTGTGCCGGGGTGAAGCACGAGACGCGGGAGATGCAAAGGATCGAGCTGGCTGCGTAGGGACGTGCTGCCGTAGCCCGTACGGTGTGCGACAGGTTCGGCCTCACGCCGATCATACGTGCCGCAGGTATGCCTATACCTATGCGTCAGGTTCCTCCCCGTTGGAATCGGCCATCACGACGATGTCTATGTTCCTTGTCTCGCGCATGATGCGGTTGATGATGGAGCCCCGGATGATCTCCTCCAGGCGGCTGCGAGCGGACTGGCCCATCACGATGTACGTGGTGTCCGCTTCGTTGACGTGCTTGATGATCTCCTGTGCTACGGAGTCGCCGCTGAGCTCGATCACCTGGCCACCGAGGTTTCGCGTGAGGTCGTAGGCCTCATCCAGCAGGGCTTGCTCTTTGCTGCTCAGTGCTGCCCCAGGCACCCGCACGTGGACGGCGCTGAATGTGCCCTGGAGCCGCTTGGCCAGCCGGTAGCCGCGGCGAACCAATCTGGTCGCGAGTGGCCGCGGAGCGACCAGCACGGTGATGTGCTCCTGGGCGACTCTGCCTTGCTCCATGTGGTGAGCCTTCATGTAGTCGTGGAGCTGAGTGTCGACTTCGTCCACCGCTTTGCGCAGCGCCAGCTCGCGGAGCGCCACAATGTTCCCCTTGCGGAAGAAGTTAGCTAGCGCCTGCGGAATCTTCTCCCCCTGGTAGATGTCGCCGCGCCTGAGCCGGTTGAGCAGCGCCTCAGGGGTGAGATCCTCCAGTTCTACTTCGTCGGCCGTGTCCACAATCACGTCAGGAATCGTCTCCCGCACGCGCACTCCGGTGATGTCGTACACGGCATCGTTCAGGCTCTCCAAATGCTGGATGTTTAGGGTCGAAATGACACTGATCCCCGCATCTCGGATCTGCTCCACGCTCTGCCAGCGTTTGCGAGGAACCATGCCGGGCACGTTGGTATGCGCCAGTTCGTCTACCAGCACCCACTCCGGCTGGCGCGCGATCACCGCCTCCGCGTCGAGCTCGTAGAAGACCTTGCCCCGGTACTCCACGGCCTTCAGGGGGACTTGCTCAAGCCCCTTGACCAGCTCCGCGGTGGCAGGCCGACCATGCGTCTCCACCAGGCCGATAACAACCTCTTCGCCCCGGGACACCCGCCGGTGAGCTTCCGCCAACATGCGGTAGGTCTTACCCACGCCCGCAACCGCGCCCAGGAAGATCTTGAGCTTCCCTCGCTGCCTGACGGCGTGACTCTCTGCTGATGATTGCTCTTCCGGAGTCATTGGGAATGGGATCCACTGGTGGCATCAAGCGCGCGGTTCAACCGGAGCACGTTCACACGCGGCTCGCCCAGAAATCCGAACTGCCGACCGGTCACGTTCAACTCCACCAGCATCCTGACTCTCTCTTCGCTCATACCTCGTGCCTTGGCAACTCTGGCAACCTGAGCGTAAGCGTTTGCCGGCGAGATGTCTGGATCGAGCCCGCTGGCGGAGGCGGTTACCATGTCCGCCGGGATCTTCCCCGGCCTGAGCCCCGGGTTCTCCCTGATCAGCTTAGACACGCTCGCGGCCACCCGTTCCGCCAGCTTGCGGCTGGTCGGCCCCAGGTTCGATCCGCCCGAAGACATGGCATCGTAGCCGCTACCGGCAGCAGAGGGGCGAGAGTCGAAGTACTCCGGCCTGGTAAATCCCTGCCCGATCAACCCGGAACCGATCAGGCGGTTGTCTGCGGCGATCAGGCTGCCGTTTGCCTGCCGCGGAAAGAGCAGTTGCGCCAAACCGGTGATGACGAGCGGGTAGATCAGTCCCAGGAGCACCGTTGTGAGCAGCGTCAAACGAATCGCGACCAGTGTGTGTCTCCACATGGCTGTTCCCTCTCTAGCCGGCGAGGCTCAGGGCAACCAGAAGCATGTCTATGATCTTGATACCTAAGAATGGTGTCACCAAGCCGCCGACGCCGTACACGAGAAGGTTGTGCCGCAGCAGCGATTCTGCGCTCGCTGGCTGGTAGGTCACGCCTCGCAAGGCCAGAGGTATGAGCGTCACGATGATCAGGGCATTGAAGACGACCGCTGACAGGATGGCGCTGTGCGGGGAATGGAGTTGCATGATGTTGAGCGCAGCCAGCAACGGGTAGGTGGCACTGAAGATCGCTGGGATGATGGCAAAGTACTTGGCCACATCGTTGGCGATGCTGAACGTCGTCAGCGCGCCGCGGGTCATCAGCAGTTGCTTGCCGATGGCCACCACCTCGATCAACTTGGTGGGATTGGAATCCAGGTCGATCATGTTTCCCGCCTCCTTCGCCGCCATGGTGCCCGTGTTCATCGCCACCCCGACATCGGCCTGCGCGAGAGCGGGAGCGTCATTGGTGCCGTCGCCGGTCATTGCCACCAGCTTCCCCTGTGCCTGCTCCCGCCTGATCAGCTCCATCTTGTTCTCCGGGGTGGCCTGAGCGAGGAAGTCATCCACTCCAGCTTCCCTCGCGATAGCAGCGGCGGTGAGCGGGTTGTCCCCGGTGATCATGATAGTGCGGATGCCCATGGCGCGCAGGTGATCGAACCGTTCCCGGATGCCTCCCTTGACAACGTCCTTTAGGTGAATCGCCCCCATGATCTCTCTGTCGCGGGCCACAACCAACGGCGTGCCGCCAGTATGCGCGATCCCGTCAACTATGGGCTGGAGATCGGCGGGGATTGCTCCACCTTGCGTTCTCCCCCAGGCGCACACGGCATCAGCCGCGCCCTTCCTGATCCGACGTCCGTTCACGTCTAGGCCGCTCATGCGGGTGTGAGCTGAGAAGGGCACGAACTGGGCCTCCGCGGGATCAAGGTGCCGCTCACGGAAACCGAACTGCTTCGCCAGCACCACGATTGACCTGCCCTCCGGCGTCTCGTCGCTCAGGGAGGCGAGCTGGGCGGCGTCAGCGACCTCCCTCTCTGTGAACCCGGAGACCGGGATGAACTCAGTCGCTTGGCGGTTGCCCAGCGTGATGGTTCCCGTCTTGTCCAACAGCAGCGTGTCCACATCACCCGCGGCCTCGACGGCACGCCCCGACATCGCCAACACGTTGTGCTTGACCAGGCGATCCATGCCGGCAATGCCGATCGCGGAGAGCAGGCCCCCGATGGTAGTCGGCATCAAGCAGACCAGCAGTGCGATCAGGATGGTGATGGGAACCGAGCCGCCAGAGTACAAAGCATAAGGCAGAAGAGTGACCGTGACCAGGAGAAAGATGATCGTAAGCCCCGCGAGCAGGATGTTCAGGGCGACCTCATTCGGCGTCTTCTGACGCGAGGCGCCTTCTACTAGCGCGATCATGCGGTCCAGGAAGGTCTGCCCCGGCTCGGAGGTGATGCGAACCTTGATCTCGTCTGACAGCACCTTCGTGCCGCCTGTGACCGCGCTGCGATCTCCCCCGCTCTCGCGGATGACGGGGGCCGATTCGCCCGTGATTGCGGACTCGTCAACAGAGGCGATGCCCTCGATCACCTCCCCGTCGCCGGGGATGATCTCCCCTGCCGAAACCAGCACGATGTCGCCTCTGCTCAGCTTCGTGGCCGGAATCTTCTCGATTGCGCCGTCCACCACGCGATTCGCCATGGTCTCGCTCTTCATCTTGCGCAGGGTGTCGGCCTGCGCCTTGCCGCGGCCTTCTGCCATCGCCTCGGCGAAATTGGCGAATAGCACTGTGAACCATAGCCACGCAGCAATCGCACCCAGGAAGCCGGCGTCGCCGTGCCGGAAGATAAGCGAGGACATGAAGTAATACGTAGAGACGACGCTTCCGACCTCGGTGACGAAGATCACCGGGTTGTGGATCATCGCTGCCGGATGCAGCTTCTTGAAGCTGTCAATGACAGCTTGCGTGATCAGCCGGCCGACTTGGACTTCCCGCCCACGTCGCCGCGAGTCGGCGAAGGTCTGCGCCGATGTCAGCGCACCCCCCTGGCCAGCCGGTTCTTCCTTAGACTCACGTGCAACGGACATAGGAGACTACCCTCGCTAGAACAGCCTGCCAGCGTACATGAGCAGGTGCTCCACCACAGGGCCGAGAGCATAGGCCGGGAAGAAAGTCAAGGCTCCCACGATGAGAATAACGCCGACGAGCAGGGCCACGAACAGCCATCCGGTCGTCGGGAAAGTGCCGCTGGATTCCGGCACCGCCTTCTTGACGGCCATAGAGCCGGCAATGGCCATCACGGGGATGATGAACAGGAACCGCCCGATTAGCATTGCCACCGCCAGGGTGATGTTGCAGAAGGGGGTGTTCGCGTTGATCCCGGCGAAGGCGCTCCCGTTGTTCCCCGTGGCCGAAGTGAATGCGTACAGAATCTCGCTCAGCCCGTGCGGGCCGGAATTCAGCCTGCCTGCCAGCCCCGCGGGCGTCACCACCGCCAGCGCGCCGAAGCAGAGAATGCTCGCCTCCAGCACCAGGATGGCGAGCATCGCCATCTTCATCTCTTTCGCCTCGATCTTCTTGCCGAGATACTCGGGGGTGCGCCCGACCATCAGCCCGGCGATGAAGACGCTGAGAATCGCGAATACTAGGATGCCGAGCATGCCCGCGCCGACGCCGCCGAAGACGACCTCGCCCAGGGCAATGTTTAGCATCACCATGCCGCCGGCCAGAGGAGTCAAGCTGTCGTGCATCGTGTTCACTGCGCCGCACGAGGCGTCAGTGGTGACGGTCGCCCATAGAGCAGAGTTCAGGATGCCGAAGCGAACCTCTTTGCCCTCCATGTTGCCTCCCGGTTGGGTCGCGCTTGTGACTTGATCCACCCCCAGGCGCGTCAGAATCGGGTTGCCGGCCTGTTCACTGACGTACACGACCGCGAAGCCCGCGAGGAAGAGGATCGCCATGGCAGCGAACAGCGCCCAGCCCTGCCGTTGATTGCGCGCGTAGAGACCGAACGTGTAGGTCAACGCGGCAGGGATGCAGAGGATGGCTAGCATCTCGATGAAGTTGGTGAGGGGAGTCGGATTCTCGAATGGATGGGCGGAGTTGGCGTTGAAGAAACCGCCGCCGTTGGTGCCCAGTTCTTTGATTATCTCCTGGGAGGCCACCGGCCCCCGCGCGATCACCTGCCGGGTGCCCTCCAACGTGGTAACGGGGGTGTAGGGAGATAGGTTCTGGATGCAGCCTTGCGACACCAGCACGAGCGCCCCCAGGATTGACAGCGGCAGGAGCACGTACAGGCAGCAGCGCGTGAGGTCCACCCAGAAGTTGCCTACCTCGCGCGCTGCCGCGAGTCAGGCCTCGAATGAGGGCAATGGCGAGGGCGATTCCAGTGGCTGCGGAGACGAAATTCTGAACTGTCAGGCCTGCCATCTGGGTGAAGTAACTGACCGTGTTCTCCCCGGCGTAAGCCTGCCAGTTGGTGTTGGTGGAGAAGCTCACCGCGGTGTTGAAGGCCAGATCGGGTCGCATCCCCCTGAAGTGCTGCGGGTTCCAGGGATGGAACTGCTGCAGTCTAAGGATTCCGTACAGCAACGCCAGCCCACAGAAGTTGAACAGCAGCATCGTTACCACATAGGTGGTCCAGCGCATCTCATGGGTCGGCTCGATCCGGCACAGCCGGTAAGCCAAACGTTCCAGCGGCCTCAGGGCGGGAGTCAAAAGTGTCCGTTCGCCTGCGAACACCCGCGCCAGATAGCGGCCCAGCGGTTTTATCACCAGGACCACAAGAGCGAAGAACAGCAAGAGCTGCAGGAAGCTCATGGCGTTCATGTCGTCACACTGCACTCCAGCGGGCTACAGTCGCTCTGGCTTCAGGAGCGCGTAGCCCAGATAGAGCAGCAGAACAACTGCCACCAACCCGTTGAGCAGATACTCGGCGTTCATACCAACCTCCCCGCCCTATAACCGCTCCATGGCGCGCACATACCAGAGGCTGAAGCCCAGGAATGCCAGAGACAGCAGTAGGAATGCAGTGTCTGCCATGATGTTCACCTCGTTGCCGTTCGCCACCACTGTAAGCGCCCGCGTCGCTCTCGCGAGCCTGGGTTGGTGAGAACCAAGTCAACCTCGTAGTCTCGAGCCGCCTCGGTAATTCCGGCACCGACCTCCCTGGCTCGCTTGATGATCGTGCGGACTGGCAGGTGATGTCGCGCAACGACCTCACGGGCAGTCTCCAGCGCTGCTTGCGCCTCCTGGTCTGCCTGCTCCAGCTTCGCACCCAGTGGCAACGTCCACGGCACCTCGATGACGTACACGAGTAGGATCGCGGCCTGCTGCTCCTTTGCGAGTCGAGCCGCCAATTCAACTCCGCGCTGCGAATTGCCGGGCCGCGTCACCGGGACCAGTATCACTCGCGAGTCCTGGGGCGATCGGCGCGCCTGTGCCGCGCCTGCCGACACAGGTCGCGGCACCCGGAGCATCCACAGCAGCAGGGCGAGCATAGAACCACCGAACACGATGGCAAGAGATACCCCAGCAAGGGATACGTGTGCTGGCGACGTCATCGTCCTGCCTCCTCTCACTACTGCCCGGATACTACCCCACGGGGCGTAAAGGCGGCGTAAAGGCGGCGGCGATCGGCGTTAAATCGCCGTGTAGTGAGGGAGGCTGGTGGGACGACGAGATCAGGAGGTGGAGAAGCGGAAGCCGACGCCCGGCTCCGTCAGAATGTAGCGGAACACAGAGGGGTGAGGTTCGACCTTCTTCCGCAGGTGACTGATATGGACCCTTAGGGTTTGGGTCTCCTCGCCATACTCCGGCCCCCAAACCTTCTCGAGTATCATCCTGGAGGTAACGACGCAGTCGGCGTTCTGCGCCAGGTAAGCAAGGATGTCGAACTCGATCCGAGTGAGCTCGATCTCTTCTCCGGCTCGTTTGACCCGCCGCTGCGCAATATCTATCTCCAGCTCACCAGCCGTGATGACTGGGCGAGACGCGGTCTGGCCGGAGGCACGCCGCAGCAAGGCGCGTACGCGGGCCGGCAGTTCGCCCGCGGAAAAAGGCTTGGTGACGTAATCGTCCGCCCCCATGTCGAGAGCAGCGATCTTGTCAGCGTCGCTCCCCCTCACGCTGAGCACCAAGATCGGGGCCGTGTACCAGGTGCGCAGTTCGCGGCACACCTCGAGCCCTCCCAAGCCCGGCATAGCCAGGTCGAGTATCACCAGGTCCGGGTTCTGGTCAATCGCCAGATCAAGCCCTTCGCTGCCATCAGAGGCGAAGATCGCCTGGTATCCTCTTGTGGAAAGGATTGACCCCAGCGCGCGGCGGATCTGGGCCTCGTCGTCGACTACGAGTATCTTGGCCGGCTTCTCAGGAGCACCCATCTTCTCGCTCACCGGCGACCGGCTCCCTGGGGATCGAGATGACGAAGCGCGCCCCATGCGGGATCACGTCCTCTACCCATATCCTGCCCCCATGAAAGCGAACGATCTCGCGTGTGATCGCCAGTCCCAGCCCGGTTCCCGAGGGGACCGTCGCGGCAGACTTGCCGCGGTAGAACTTGGCGAAGACTCGTTCGCGTTCGTCCGGCGCGATCCCCGGGCCTTCGTCCTCCACCCACAGCTTCGTCTCTTTAGGTGTGCACGATGCTCCCACGCGCACGGGGCTGTCCTGCCCGCTGTAGGCGAGCGCGTTACGCAGCAGGTGCTCCAGCACCCGCACCCACTGGGCGAAGTCCACACGAATCGCTGGTAGGTCGGGCGGGAAAGACACCGACACCCGAGCGCGGTCCTGCTCGGACACCCGGGACAGCGCCGCTCCCACTATGTCCCCGAGCTCGTACCAGTCCAGTTGAGGTGCCCAGGCGGCGGCCTCCAGCCGGGACAGGTCGAGCAGGGAATCAATGCTGTTGCCAAGCCGGTCCAAGTCCTGCTTCACTGCCTGAAGCTCTTGGCGGACGTGCGCGTCCGCCAGAGGCGTGTCTTGCTCAAGTAGGTTCGTGAAGGTGGCTTGCAGCGACGCCAGGGGCGTCTTCAGCTCATGGGAAACGGCCGAGACGAGCGTGGACTTGAGCCGGTCCGCCTCCTTCAGCGCGTCCGCCTGCACCGCGACAGACCGCAGGTGAGTTCGCTCCAGGAACACCGATGCCTGATGCGCCAGAGCTACTACCATCCGTGCCTCGTGGAAGGTGCAGGCCTGGCCGTCCTTGCGTTCACCGACATAGAGAACGCCCGACTGCCGGGTCGCCGTCTGCAGCGGCAGAAACATGTCTTTCCTGTCAGCGCGCGCTCCCGCTTCGCGGTGGCTGACCGTTATCGGCCACTCCTGTCCTTGCGCCCTCGCGCTACTCGGCGGCGTGGGAAGCCCTATCGCCTTCGACTGCTGGTCTACCCATGCCACCAGGTCCGTAACCTCAGCCGAGTGGGCACAATCAGCGCTTGGCGATGAGATGCATTCGCGCGCTCCGGCCGCGTCGCCGCAAAGGAACAGCGCGGTGCACCTCGCGCCGGTGACGCCGTCCACTTCAGCGATCAGCCTTCTCGACATCTCCTCCACGGAGATGTCGGAGACGAGGTGCGCGCTGAAGCGATTGAGGAGTGCTGTCTCTCGCTCGCGCTCTCGCGCCTCGGCCTCCCGTTCCCTGAGCCGTCCGGTCTGGATACCGATCAACACGCCCACCATCAGGAACACAAAGAGAGACAGCCAGTCTCTCGGGTCGTGCACCCGGAATGTGCCGTATGGTGGCAGGAAGAAGTAGTTCCAGGCGAAGAACGAGAGAAACGCCGCTGCCAGCGCCGGCCTAACTCCACTGATGCCGGCCACCACGCCGACGATGAGCAGGTACAATAGCGCCCATTGCCCCTTGGCGAAGTGCGCCCGCCCTGGGTAGAAGACCGCAGTTGCGACCACCACGGAGGCCGCCGCGATCAGGTAGCCGTAGCGCTCGACTGCAGGTGAACCTCGCCTCATCGCCTGCATTCTACTCCCTTACCGGACTGATCGCCAGGGGCCATCATCCAAGACGTTACCGGGGTATCGAGGCCAACTGAATCCCCGGATCGGCGTTGAGGTCTCCCCCACCCGGTGCGGACTACCGACCGGTGTCTGCACTACCTTTCACCTGCGGAAGGAGGCCGGCTTTGCGCCGCTCTCCTCAGTAGTGTGGCCACACCCCCCGTGCCAGCTGACCGGTGGCCCTGGGTGACCGCGAGGTGGCTTTATGCCGGGGTGAAGCAGGAGACGCGGAACATGCTCAGGGTCGGGCTGGGAAACGTGATGCCCTAGCCTGATCGGGGGAGCGCAAGAGCCTCATCAGCGTCATTGCTTCACGGGCAGGACCTGCTGGAGGAAAACGACCTGCCATCGAGACGGCGGGAATGCAGACGAGGTGGCGGATGGCGACACCGGCTAACTTCGCCAGGCAGACACGGCCATCTAAAGGAAGAGCCGGCCGGTATGGAGTATCCCGGAGGAGATCCACATCCCTGCTGGTCGTGGGCCGGCTGAGCGCCGTTGGCATGGAGGCGACAATGATGGTGTGCGCACTCTGCACTCGAGCCGCGACCGTGCTGGTCGCCGCAATTGCCCTAACCTGCGCGTTGAACCCGGCGCACGCCGCTGGTCAACGGGTGGATCCTCGCCTGAGCGAGGATGACGATGCCTATCTGAACCGGCAGGCGTCAGCGTTGCTTGCCAACGTTGGCGAAACACTGCAGCGGCTGCCGCCTCGACTTCCCGAGCCGCCGGAGCGTCGCCTGGCCTTGCTGCTGCTGGACGGCGTCCTCCATGACGCATATGCGCCCAACCGCCCACCGGTTCAGGATTACTACCATGCGCGCATCAGGCACGCGGTCAACGAAATAGAGAACACGCGCGTTGACCAGGGAGCCGTGATCTGGAAACTCTACAACCACGGATTCGTCGTGCGCACGCCCACGGTGACGCTGGCCTTTGACCTGTACCGCGGGCCGTCGGCCTTCCGCGTGGACGATGCGCAGGGCGGTCGCAGCGGGGTGCCCAGCCCGGGTTTCCCGATTTCGGACGACTTGGCCGGCCGCCTGGTGCGACAGTGCGATGTGCTCTTCATCAGCCATCCCCACGGGGACCACGCCGACGAAGCGATCGCCCGCGCCTTCCTGGCACAAGGTAAACCGGTTGTTGCGCCGCCCGAGGTTTTTGGGGGCACCCCACTCCAGGACCGGATCACCCATCTCAAGCGCGAGGCCCACACTATTGGGCGCCTGGCGATCCAGAACGGGAGGCGGAAACTGGGGGTCGTGGTGTACCCCGGACAGCAGTACCAGGGCCACGGGGTCCCGAACAACGTGGTGCTGGTGTTTACCCCCGAGGGCATGTCGTTCGCCCACAACGGCGACCAGATCAACGACCCCTACCCGCAGTATCAAGCGGACTATGCGTGGATCGACCAGGTGCACGAGCACCATCGGGTTGACGTGCTCATGACCAACTGCTGGACCGATGACATCTACCGCTTTACGCGCGGCTTCAACCCGGGGTTGGTCATCCCCGGCCACGAGAACGAGCTGGGTCATCAACTATGGGACCGGGTGCCGTACTGGGGCGACGCCGAGTACCTGCACCTCAGCTATCCTCAACTGCTTGCCTCACACTATCCCGTGCTGGTCATGACCTGGGGCGAGGGGTACCACTACAAGCCGGATGAGACACGCCGTGGGCGCACGTAGTCCTCGTCCCGAAAGGATGGCTGGTATCTCAGCCGGCTGTGCAGCCTCCGCCTGTCAGGTCCGTGCCGTTGAACGCCCGATCCCAAACCGGTGCCCAGCACACGCTGCCCGGAAACACGTTCCAGCCAGGCAATAAACCTCTCGGATGAGTTTTGGGACACTACGGGGGAGGGTGGACGAGAAGCGCACCCTGATGCGCGCTTTCCTGCGCCAGATCGACTTCGACCCGGCGACGCAGGCCGGGAGGGCGTACTTCTGGGTGGTGCCCAATGGCGGGCAGGACGGCTTGGAGGTGCGCCTAGCTGGCCAGGGGCGGTACCGGGGAGCCCCGGCGAGCGGGGCGGAGCGCTGATTCTTCTTTTCATGATCATGACGAAGCGGGCGATACCCGCTTCACCAAGAGAAGACGCACCGCCGAGGGCGATGCGTCTTCTTTTTGTATGGTAGCGGGGGCCCGAAGCGCTCCTGAAGAGAAGACATGGTGGCGGGTACTCGGCCGGGAAGTGCCCTTCCGGCGGGATGCCAAGCGTGACGCGGGCTGCCGGCGGTTGTCGCAGGTCGGGCGGGCAAGGGCTGCAAGAGCGTCCCGACGGCCCATGGTCGCAGGTTCGTAGCGAGGTAGGACGGCCGGGGCTGGCCTTCATCTGCTACCCGCTTCCAACCTGCGACCGAAGGCTGGCAGACCGTTGCGTGGGACCCAAAGGGTGCAGGGGCAGCCCCCTATAGCACCGCCTCCCCATTCCAGGCGCCGCTGGGGCTCTGCTGCCAGTTGTGGTACAGCTTGCCGTCGGTCCCAAAGTAGAACACCTCCAGCCGCCCGTCCTGATTCCGGGCGACCGCAAGCCGCTTCGCAGACCCGCCCAGGAGGTGCTGCCCACTCCAGCCCCCGCCCGCCGGACCCAGCTGCCAGTTGTGGTAGAGCCGGTCATCGGTGCCGATGTAGAAGAGCTCCAGCGCGCCGTTCAGGTTCCGGGCCAGGGCCAGCCGCTTGGCGGCGCCGCCCAGTGGGAGCGCACTACTCCAGGCCCCGCATGGGATAACATGCCAGTTGTGGTGGAGCCCGCTATCGGCCGCGGTGTAGACCAGTTCCAGCCGCTCGTCTGAGTTCTGCCCGACGGCGATCTCCTGCGCCGGCCCCCCCAGCGCCATCTCGCCATACCAGGTATCCGGCCCCGTCTTCCAGTTGTGGTAGAGCTGGCCATCGGTGCCCACGTAGCAGATCTCGATTCGGCCTGCCTGGTTGTTCGCCACTGCAAGCTGCTTGGCCATCCCCCCAAGTACCGCTTCGTTGCTCCAGGCCCCGCTTGGGGTGAGTTGCCAGAAGTGGTAGAGCTTGTCGTCGGTGCCGATGTAGAGAACCTCCAGCCGCCCGTCCGGGTTCTGGCCGACCGCGATCTGCTTGGCCCAGCCGTCCATGCCCGTCTCGCCGGACCACGCACCGCCGCCCACCTGCCAATTGTGGTAGATCACGTCATCCAGGCCGATGTAGAAGACCTCCAGCCGGCCGTCCTGGTTGCGGCCGACTGCCACTTGCTTGGCCGAGCTGCCCAGCATCCCGCCGGCCCAGGTGCCGCCGGGGCTGGTCTGCCAGCTATGCCAGAGCTTCCCGTCACCCGCAATGTAGAAGACTTCCAGCCGGCCGTCCTCATTGGGGCAGGCCGCCAGCCTATCGCCCCGAGAGCACAGGTGCTGGGGAAACCAAAGATCCGCCAGTACGTAGGGGTGATCGGAAGGGTTGGAACCGGGTCTAATCCGTTCCCAGTGGGTCACGCAGTAAGGCCCGCGATAGAAGAGGTGGTCCGGCTCCGACTCCTCTTCACTCTCGCCGAATGGGAGCGCATCGCTCAGATTGCTGCCGGTCAGGAAGCCGGCCAATTCTGTTCCCCTCCTGGCTCCGTCGAACTTGGCATTGAAGTCGCCGCCGAGGATCACGGCCTCGTGCAGCGGGAGGGCCTGAACCATGGCCAGGGTCTGGTGCTGCGAGTCGATGTTGCTGTTCTCATCGTCCCAGTCGAAACGGGTGGAGAACACGCGATGAGCGAGGCCGTCAATCATAGCCGAGGTCTCGAGCGTCGCGAAGGTACGCACGCCGTACCAGGTCCGTGCCAGCACGTGCTCCCGGACCGGGCCGAGTGGGTACCGTGACAGCACGGCGACCGCTTTCCCCCCGGTCGCTCCGGTATAGCACGTCTGTACCCAGTGGCGAAGCATTCCCGTCTTGTCCGCAAGGTACTGCACCTGGTTGACGCCGGAGTTCGCCCAGTTCCAAAGCCTGGCTTCAGACAACAGAACTAGGTCCGGCGAGGCGTCGGTAATGGCCTTGGCGATCTCATCCAGGCGAGAATTCCGAGTCCCATTGTACTCCCCACCGGCGATGTTCCAGCACATCACCCGTAGACGTCTGCTCATCAGCCCCTCCTTGCAGAGCGCATGGTATGGACCGGGAACGCACCCGACAGGCCCCTACGGAAACACCATCTCCTCCGGCCCGTCCCACGGCCCGTTCTTTACCCTCTGCCAGGTGTGGTAGACCAGGTCGTCGTTACGCCCGATGGCAAAGAGCTCCAGCCGCAGGTCCTCGTTGATGGCCAGCCGCAGCTCCCGCACTTGGAGCTGTCGGGTGCCTACGGTGCCGGCGGGGCTCCAACCGCCGCCGGCGGTTGTCGCAGGTCGGGCGGGCAAGGGCTGCAAGAGCGTCCCGACGGCCCATGGTCGCAGGTTCGTAGCGAGGTAGGACGGCCGGGGCTGGCCTTCATCTGCTACCCGCTTCCAACCTGCGACCGCACAAGGGCGATGGTGCGTCAGCGATGAGCCAGAGCCGAGCGTCCGCCACTGCCCCCCAATCCCTCCATCGTCGCCCGCTCCTTCCTGCTACTGCAGATTCCATCTTAGGAGCAGGGACGACCAACCTCGCCAGGCCCAAAGTGTAGCTTAGCGTTTGTCTCACTTTTGCTGACGACGTACCCGGCAGCACCCCCTCACCGTGCCCCGGACCGCGCCATCACCAGGCAGGCGCCCAGGCCGTAGATGGGCACGGCCACGCCAAAGGCCGCCCAGAAGGCCACCGCCAGCTCGCTGAGCAGCGCCCCGCCGAGGGTGAGCAGCACCGTCGCCGTGCAGAACGCGGCGAAGACCACCTGCCGCACGAACGTGCCGGGTGACCAGTGCTGGGCTTGCCCGATGCGGCCCAAGGCGTAGGCGCCGGCGGCCAGGGACATCCATGGCGCGACTTGCACTGCCCAGTGGCTCGACAGCACGGGCAGCACGGCCAGCATGACCCCTGGCCCCACCCCGGCCCATACCACCGGCCGCCAGTCGAGCGCCTCGGCGCCGGGTTGGCGCCCGATCCGCTTGGCGGCCACCTCCTCGAGCGAGGCCAGCAGGCGCGACCATACGCGATGGCGATGGTGAGGATGCTGCAGGTAGTAGACCCGGTGCCGGGTGACGGGGTGGGAGTTGAGAAACTCGCCAGTCCGGAGGGAGTCGAACAAGGTGGGGCGGGCCGCCAGGGCGGATCCCACGTACTCCTCACTGGCGAAGGCCTGGCCGGGGGCCTCGACGTGCGTGTCGACCTCTTCCCCTTCCTGCGCGTTCGCCGCCCGCCGCTCGATCTCTTGCCGCACTCGCTCGGCTGCCTGCTCGAGCTTCGCCAGGCCCGACTGCAGGGGGGCGATGGTTCCCTGCAGGGCTGCCGAGTACAAGTCTGCCAGGTACTCTCGCTCGCGCTCGAAGGCATTGAGGAACAAGACACCAACGAAGATGAGGGCGCCGACGACGGCGATGGCAACGCTCATGTACAGCACGAAGAAGAGCAGCCCGAGCAAGATGAGCAGCCCTATCCAGCCGCAGCCGCTGGCCAGTTCGGCGGTGATCCGCAGCACGCCTACCGCTACCGCGCGGGCGATGGCCATCAGCATCTGGATCTTGTCCAACAGCCACAGGGGGAAGCGCATCAGGGTGGCGATGATGAAGTCGCCGTACCGGACGTGCCCCAGCTCGTGTGACAGCACCGCCCCCAGCTCCTCGTCGGTGGGCTGGACGTGCTCCATGAAGCCGGTGGTGACGACGATGTGGGCTGTCCGCCGACTGAGGCCGTACGTCCAGGCATTGATGTCATCGTCGCTCGCCAGCGCCACCCGGGGCGTCGGCAACCCGGCTTTGGCGGCGGCCTCCTCGGTGGCCCGCAGGATGCGCAACTCCACCGGATTGGTGGAGGCTGGCGTGATCCACGTGTGCGCGCCGTGGACGGTAAGGGCCACCGCCGCGGCATAGCCGGCGCCGACCAACGCCAGGGCAAAGAGGCTGGCGGGCAGCCCCATGCCGGCCCGCACCTGGGTGAACACCAGCATCAACAGCGAGAGCATCGCCCAGATGGCCAGGCCGGCCTTCACATTCATTTCAGCGATGGGGAAGTCGTCCACCGTGGGCAGGGAGTCGGGGCTCTCGAGCAGTGCGGGTGGCTCGACCGGCGGCGCCGCGGGCTTGGCAGCCACGGGAGTGTCGGGCTCGCCGAGGGAGAAGACGACCGGCTCGGCGGCGGTCAGCGTCGGCGCTGCCTCCGGCAGGGGGGGCGGGGGCGGCGCGGGCAGCGCCGCGGTGTCGGCACTGGGGGCTGGCTGGGATACTGGCGCTGGCTCAGCCGCGGGCGCGGGAGGCACGGCGGGCGAGACCTGTTCCGCCGTCGCCGGGGCGGCCTCGATCTTGGCCAGCAGCTGCCGGGCCAACTCGTAGTCGGGCGACAGGGCGAGCGCCGTCGCCAGGGCCGCCTGCGCCTCGCCGTGCCGGCCCAACTCGCAGAGCACGCAGGCCCGGTTGTAGTACGCTTTGGGGTCGCTCGGCCGCAGCACCATCAGCTCATCGAACACCGCCAGCAGTTGGGGCCAGGCCTGCCGGGCGGCCAACGTCTGCGCCGCCGCCCGCAGCTCCTGCTCTCGCTGCTCCGACATCGGTCATCCTCCCGTGGACGCGTGGAGCCTGGTCGCCGGTAACTGGGCGAACAGGGGCAACTGAAGGAACCGACAACTGCCGCTACCAGCCGCACGGCAAGATAGCCGCCAGCCGGGGGAACGGCCGGTCTATTCGCCGGTGCCGGCGGGGTGTCCTGCGCGTCCTGTCCGGAAACTCATCTGGCTCCCAGGACGCTCCTGCAGCCCCAATCGTGGTATTCTCGGCGATCGCTGGAACTCCTGTGCTGGGAGGGCGCCGAGGATGGGCGCGGAGGTCAGGCGGGGACTCGACTGAATGGGGCCTCCAGCACTTCGGCCCCGTGGTTGGTCATGGGTTTCTCGGCATCTCCCTTTCGACGCCCCTCGGCGTCAGGGCGACTATCGTGTGAATTGCGTTCGTCCCGGCGGGGGCAACGTGGTCTGTCCGAATCTTGTGGACGTTGATGTAGCCTGCAGGTACAGCCCCCCAGTCGTCGCCGTCTCTGTGGTAGAGGTATAGGCGCTCCCCGTCAGTAAGCAGTATCTTCCTACAGCGGCTGAGCTTCAGCCTTCTAACATACTCCCTAGCCTGGTCAAAGCTGTCCTGCAGCCCGTGCGCCAACGCTTGCGGCGAATTGGAGGTTGCCGTTGACCGCCCGCAGGTCGGCATAGGCTTGCTCGACATCGAACAGGGTGCGCAGTTGTTCGTTCACCGGAGTCCCTCCTTGGCGGGCCCGTCGCTATGGCGCCAGGGGGATCCCGAACGCCCGGCACAGCAGGACCGCCGTCTCCCCCCCTGGTCACCAGGCTGGTGGGGCAGTAGCGCAGGGGGTTGGTGGCGCAGCCGCCGGTGATCTTGGCCTTGTAGACAGCCTCGATGAAGGGATACTGGCTGCTGGTCTTGGGCACGTCCGCGAAGGAGAGGGTGGGATTGTCGTAGGGCGCGATCAGTGCCGCCCGGCACAGGAACACGGCCATCTCGCCCCGGGTGATGCTGCTGTTCGGGCAGTAGAGCGGGGGTGTGGTCCGGCTACCGTAGGTGATCTTCTCCCGGTAAACGGCCTCGACGAAGGGGAAGATGCTGGCAGTGGGCAGGACGTCGTCAAAGGAGGGGGTGGTCACCGTCACTTTGCTGCTGTACGGGGAGTCGCCGCCGGGCCCGGAGGCCCGCACGCGGTAGGTATAGGTCGTGGTCCGGCGGCAAGTGGTGTCGGGGTACGCGGTCACGTTCTCCCCCACATATCACTAAGCATCTGCCGGAGAGTCGCCAGGCGCGCAACCGCGGCTTCGAGATCGCTTCCGGCCTTCTCGAAGCCTGGGCAGATGCTGAGGGCCTTCTGCAGACAGTCTACGGCGCACTGCTGCGAATCGGGCAGGAACTGCCAGGGCTTGGCCCGATAGAAGCCGGCCGCCGCCTGGAAGAGCGATCCCACCTCCTCCGCCGTGATGTCTCCTCGCCACAGGTACGGCACCAGTGCGCGGCCGCTCCCGAATCGTCGGTCCATCGCCAGGTACGCTTCATCCCAGGGAGCGAAGCTCTCCCCGGGCGCCAGCCGGACCTCGTCCTCGCCACAGCAGGCGGCAAGGGCGGCCGCTACCTGCTCCTGCCGCGCCAGCCACGTCACCCGCACCCCCGGCGTCTCTTGGCTGAGTAGGCCCGCGCCGGGGTCGGGTCCAGGCCGGGGACGCCGCCAGCGCGGATATCGCGTACACGCTATGCAAGGGGCCCCTTAATCAGCGTGCCTTCATCCCCACGGATTGCGCGAATAGAACACGCTGGTTTGGCTTGAGCTTGAAGGCGTGGCCGGCAGTCTCTCTGTCGCAATTGTGAAACCAGGCCGCCAACCCTTGCGAGGCCGCAAACAGGGCGACATTCTGGGCCATGAGGCCTGTGTCAACATAGCAGTATGACTTCTGCACTTCGGGATCGCCGATGTGCGGATCGGGCTGGCCTGCGCCTTGCCAGAAGCGCGAGACATCCGCCACATAGAAAATGTGCACCGGCGCCGATGTGGACCCATTGCGGCTCGCCAGGGCTCGGAAGTCCCCCGCAGCAACGGGCGTCAACTGATGGGTCTGGGCTTGATAGAGGAAGACACCTTCAGGCATGGCCACATACAGATCGATCTCCTGCGAATTGCTGGCTGAACCGGCGGTTCGGCCGCTCCGATCAAAGGCCGCCCGCCTGCGATTCACGCCACCCGCGGCCCAAAGGAGATTGGACAGGGTCTGCAAAGGCAGCCTCTTCGCGCTGATCTCCCGCACCGTCCGTCTGGCCCACAAGGACGCTAGGACAGACTTGCCTCCGTCCTTTTCGGGTCTGGGAAGTCGGATCGGATCGAGGTTCATGCCAGCGTCCCTTCCTTCACACTGCGTTTGGTTCCTGAGTTGCAGTAAGTTCCTGTTCATCCCCGGCAGATCGAGAGGGATCGTCCCGATATCTCGCTGCTCCGCGTCGCCGCCGCCCGTCTCGTGCTATTCTCTCCCCTCGTGCATACCCCTGTCCTGGGAGGCATAGAGGATGCAGAAGGGCAGCGACAGAGGGTTCGACTGGGCGGGCCTGCCCGTGATCGCCACCTTGGTGCAACCACCCTCATCCATACGAACGCAGCCCTGATGTCCTCACTGCACTTGAGCAGGATAGCCAGGTTGGCGTCGGTGTAGCAATGCGCGTCGATCTCCCACACCGCCCGGTTCATGTCGGCGATCGCTCTGACCACTGGCTTGTAGATCACGACGCTCTGCTTGAGGAGCGACGATGACCCGCGCAGCATGCCCCAACTGGCCAGGTAGAATCCCAGCTGCAGGCAGCTCGCTTGCAGGTGCTCTGGGGCGGCCAGTGCCTCTGGCCTTCCGCTCTCGCGGAATGACTGAAAACAGTTGAAGCAGTAGTCGAACGATGCATACCGATCTCGCGGCCCGCGCTCTGGCGAGCCCCCGTCTTCGTTTCCGTGGAGAAACTCCTGTATGTTCCGCGTGAGATCCATGGCGCACGTCCTTGCGATACAATGGCCGCTCGGGCGGCCATCCGACGTGATGAGGGTCGCGACAAGCTTACCCGCCGGCTACCCTCGGTAGATCAGCCGGGCTGGCCCGGTTGCGCACTCAAAGTACGGCACCTGCGAGAGGATCAGGCAAACGCCAGATGATGCCCGCCCAGAGTACTGCTGGTTGATCGCATCCCGGGTCACCACCCCGTCCTTGCGGAGCCGCTCGACCGCCCACCGAAAGATCTCTATCTTGATGAACTGCTCGTTACCCTTTGAGGTGAGCCGCAGTAGACCGGTCCAGTCCACCTTGAGCACTCGGTTGCACTCGCCGTGGGCGCGAATGAGGTCCTGGCCGGCCAGCGGCATGATGTATTCCTGCCAAACCTTGTCGAAGAGCGACGGTGCCGGGGTCTGGTCACCGTGGCGGGGTCCGGCTGGCTGGGGCAGGTGCATGATTTCCACACCGAGCTTTTTCGCCACAGCCGCGGCGTCCTCCAGCACTTTGCCGTCGGTCACCAGTACTGCCCGCTGGCAGCGGAAGAGGTCCCTGCCGGCGTACAGGTACATCACCATTTCGTGGTTCACACTGTGTGTGCCCGTCCCGTACATCTTGACTTGGACGGCCACCGACTCAGGGCCCTTGGTGGCGAACAGGTCCACTCCGTAGTCATGCGACCCCGGCTGGGACTTAACGGCATACCCCTGCCGGGCAAAGTACTGGCCTACGTAGCGCTCGTATTCTGAGGGTGTCATCTCAATCAACCGGTGAGATTGGCGAACGGGCGCTGCTGGTGCTGCTTGGTGAAAGCCGCGAGCAGCTCCTGCTCGACTGCCCGAGGGTCCCCATCCGGTAGCGGCTTCCATGCCACCGGCAAATCATCACAGCCGGCCAGTTGCCAGATCAGCCGCCCACCCCAGTGGCCTACCGGCTGGCCAGAGCCGAACCGCACGAAAGCGCGCACCCGCTTCAGCAGCGTAGCTTTGGTCTTCCCCCCGCCGGCCTTACCGATGTACAGGACCTCCGCGCCGGGGACCCAGTTTCGCTGCAGCTCGGCAAGAGGGACGGTCGGGTCCTTGCACTTGAAGTGCCCGCCAACGCTCTTGTCGAGGAATCGAGGAACCGCGTCCGTGGCGGCCAAGACCACGTACACGCCAGGGGCTTTCGAAAGGTTGCAGCAGTTGTCTGCCTTTAGTGCCCGAACCGGCACGAAGCCCTGGAAGCCTGCCCGTGTCAAGCCGTCCCGCGTGAAATCCATTACCCCCTGTCCTCCCCAGAAACCCTATCCGGGGCTCGTGGGCGGTTTCCTTCCCGGCTGAGGCGGTGCTATCCTGCCTCTTATGAATACCGTTTCGAGCTTCCTGTTTACGGCTGGAGGTGTCCTGGGCATACACGGCGCTTACCCGGGTCTTCGTTTCCTCGGGGCCCGATCACTCACTCGCGTGTTAGTTGTGACTTGCCGTGTCAGGTGCCCTTGGCGCTCGCCCCCGGTCGGCACACTCGAAAACTGGTAGTACACCAGTTCGTGATCCGCCCTGAGGGTGTGCTCGACGCCGCGCACGCAGGCGACCATGTCGCCAGGCTCCAGAGCAAACTCCTTGATTACCCCGATAGGGCTGCGCAAGGTCACTCTCGGGTTACCTTCCGTGAACCACCAGTATTCATCCACGTCGTGGTAGTGTAACTCAACGTCGGCATTGGCCCGCAGCCGAAACTGGTGGAAGGTGGCAGGATCAACCGGATTGAGAAGACCGGCCAATTCCTGGGACACGCGTTCACCGCGACCGGTGCGCACAATGCACAGAGCCGGATCATTGACGTCCTGGGTAAAGACGCTCATGTGATCATCCCTTGTCATGTTGAGCTTCAGCGATCTTGGGACAAATCCGGGGGTGAATCAAACTACAGGTCAGACTGATGCCGCGCCGCTCGTTGAGCCACGCTGGCCACTCCCTTATCAGGTACGCACACGAAATCGCGCCGCCAGGGCGAGCGTGTCTTGGCTCACCGGGATCGCGCACCTTGACCGGTGATCCCCGTAGGGTCCCAAAACCCATCCGAGCGTGTTTTCGATCTGGTAGCCGGCCCAACCTGCAACACTGCCGAGCTACCGAGCCGACCATAATGGTCGATAAGTCGCCACTCAACGCGGTCTCGAGGGACGGTCGACACCCACAGGGGGTATCGCAAACGTGCTTACCTGGCGGATGATCCAGGAACAGAAGTGGCAAGCATCTCCAGGGCGGACCGGACCTTCCCACTGGTCTCACCGAATCGCGCCAGTCGTTCCCCTGTATACTCATCCAGGTAGAGAGCGCGGTTGATCTCCACCATGATCGAGTGGACCCGCGCATCCTTCCGGTAGAAGGCCATAGGCACCATGCTGCCGGCATACGGCCGGTTCACTTCCACGCTCCAACCCAGTTCCCGGAACGCGTTCGCGGCGGTACGTTGCAGCCACTCTGGCGTGTGGAACGGATCCGTCCCGATGCAGATGTCCGGCCTGATGGGCGCCTGGTCCAGGTCGCAAGGCAGAGGTGAGGAGGGGAAGCTGTGGCCGTCAATGATCAGGGCTTGGCCGCAGCTGGCAAGGGCCTCCCCGACGAGGCGCTCCAGCATCTCATGGTGGGGGCGATAGTAGGTCTCAAGCAGCCGCTGCCGCTCTTTGGCGTCCAGAGAGGATCTCAGCGGCCGGCCATCCGAGGTCTTCGTGTAGACAGCTCCCATACCCCTGCTGGCCATGGGCTCTGCGGCATCGTCAGCAAACCGCTCCGGGTCCACGACCAACCTGCTGACCGGGAAGATGAGCCTGCTGGCGGCGTCTCCTCCTGCAGCAAACAGATCATCGGCATAGCGGTCGGTCATCCTCAGCAGCTCGCGCCTGAGGTCCTCCCCGGAGATGGCCAGCTTGTCCCGCTCGTGTTCGGGGATGGTCGTGGAGGCGTGGGGGACATGGATAATCACGGGCCTGCTCATGGTCCTTCAGCTCCGGGGCTTGGTCCCCCTGTGTCCTATTCCGGTAGTACTCCCGCCGGACCGATCAGCATCGGGATCTATCTATGGTGTCGTTCGCCGCGCCAGGATCGCTTCCCTGCGGCCGGAGTGGACGTCGTCTGGCGTCACGTGCTCCAGAGCCTCGAGCAGCAGCCTATCCCCTTCCTGCCACATCGATGGGATGTGCGACCCCCTGCATGCGGATCGCCCCGAAGGATTTCGACAGGGGGGCGTCTTGGTGCTGGTGGAGGAAAACGACCTGCCATCGAAACTGCGGAGACGTGGATGAGGCCGGGGATTTCGAGGCTGGGTCGTCTTGCTACTCCGCGTGAGAATCGAACCGTCTCCCGTCCCACGGGCTACTCACGCCCGCGGCTCGTGCTGTCATGGACCCGCGCCACCGATCACAGCGCCAGGATAGAGTTTCTAGAGAGGACACGGGGCTGGACTTGGCAACTGCCGATCAGGCCCGCACCAACCGGGGCCTGGCGGTGATGGTCGTCCGCGCCCATCGCTGGCTGGCCTTGCTCGAATCGGGTCGCTACGCCAGCATCCGGGGGCTGGCGCTCGACGCGGGCGTGGACAACTCCTACCTGGCGCGCATGCTGCGGCTCACGCTTCTTGCCCCCGACCTCACCGAGGCAATCCTCAGCGGCACGGAGCCAGATGGCCTGTCGCTGGAGAAGCTCTATCGGCTGCCGATGGAGTGGGAGGAGCAGAGGCGGGCGCTGGGGCGAGATCCTGTGGGGACCGAGGTTAGCCCAGGCTGAGAACTCCACCTTGGCCCTTGGCAAGCACGACATGCCGGCGTACAATGCAGGAGTGCCGAGGCGCCGCAGGCGCGGCGTGACAAACCAGAGGTCGGCGAAGATGGTGAAGTGCTTTGTGTCCAGGGGTGATCGCACCACCCTGGCGCTCGCGCGCAGGTTAGGCTGGCCGACCAGGGAGATCGCCCTGAGCGTCGAGATCGAGTTGCCCGAGGACTGGGCGGCCCGCGTGGTGGCCGAAACGCCGATGCGGGCCGAGATCTGCCTACCAGTGCTGCGCCGCGGCCTGGCCGCAGGATCGTAGGCGCGCCGGCGCCCAGGCTGCGCGTGGCGGGCGCTGGGGCGAGGTGAATAGGTCGTCCCGAACACCGACCATGCCTGTTGGGCGCCGACCGCAGAACACGCGGTGAACGCTTCAGCGCGATAGGGATGACTGCTCACAGAACCGGTTCGACTCCCGTCTGCTACTCCGCGCCATTCTATCCTCGAGCTCGCACCCGCCCCTCGAAAAACCCGCGATTTACGCACGTTTCTCCGTATCGGACGGATTGGCGCCAGTCTCATGGAAACAGAGAAAGAGAGAGCGAGGTGCCCGTTTCTCGTGTAAGAGCGCCCGAAATTCCTCAGAGACAGTCCCCCCTCAAGATGGTGTTGGAGGAAAACATCCTGGCATCGAAACAGTCTCTGTTTTCAGACTGAGGTTCGATACTCGCATTTGCCTACCGAGTGGGAATCGAACCGCGCGCAGAAGTCCGGTGCGCCATGCTGCTGTCGTCGGAAGGACGGCGAGGCGGACGTCGTAGGTTGGTAGCGGGGGCCCGAAGCGCTCCTGAAGAGAAGACATGGTGGCGCTGCCTGACCCAGAACGTGCCCTTTCGGCGGGTTGCCAAGCGTGATTTGAGGGGTCGGCGGCGGTCGCGCGACGGGCGGGCGAGGGCTCCAAGAGGGCTCGGAAGGCCCGTGGTCGCAGGTTCGTAGCGAGGTAGGATGGCCGCGTCCGGCCTTCACCGGACACCTCGCTCCGAACCTGCGACCAGGCAGAATCCGGTCTCCTATACCGACCAGCCCTCGCTCCCGGCGAACGCCCGTCACTCCTTGGACTGCCACTCCTCAAGTCACCGACGCCCCGCCGGTGCTGATCCCATCGGAGCAGGGACAACCAACCTCTCCAGGCCTCGGGTGTAGCTTAGCGTTTGTCTCACTCTTGCGACGACATAGATGATTCCTGTTCCACGCGAGTGCCGTCGAGACGCACAAACGCATCTTTGGCCCTCGGTCCTCTCTCGCCGGTGACCGTGATTCGCAGCGTGCGTGGTACCGCGGACGCAAACTCCTTGCGATACACGCAGACACCCCAGATATCGTCAGCTGAGTATGTATCCACGACCTCCCCCGGGCCGCCCTCGATGGAGATCGCGGCTTTCCCACAATCTGCCCCCAGCTTGGCAAACACCAGCACGCGCCTGCCCACGAACTGAACCTCAGCGGAGTCCCCTTTCCGGGCGCTGGAAGAGATCGTGCCTTGGTGCGCGAGGAGCAGGCCCGTTTCGCGCTGCCAGTCGCCGGTGTATGTGATGTCCGTCGAGGCATCGTCGATCACCCGTGCCGGCTTCGTGGCTGAACCGTGAGCTGCCACTTTCGCAGAAGCGTTTGCCGCGCCGTCAACCGTGCGCACCTCATAGTCCGCGGCCAAGTCAGCTCCGGCGGAGTGGTCAAAGTAGAACGTGCCCTTGGCCACCTTGTCTATCGCGACAGCGTTTCGGAACACTTCATGGTAGGAGACCCAGTTATTGTCGGTGCCCGATTTCCACGTCAGTTCCACTCCGGGATAGCCCATGTTCTCACCATGGCGTTTGCGCACGTCGCTCGGCGGGGTTGGTGGCTCGGTATCCGCCTTGCTGCCGGGGTGCAGCGGCAGGTTCAGGTAGATCAGCTCCCCAGGGAGCATCTTCTCCAGCGCGATGCCGACCGCCATGAGACTCGCCCCGGTGCGCCTGTGGCTCTCGCCGGACTCGTGGAAGGAGACAACGTAGGTTTCGTCCGGCAGCAGTCCTTTGGGGCGGATCGTGACCGTGCCGGGAGCGGGATGCTTTGGGATGATGACCCCGCGCTTGCGGTCGCGGCTGAGCCGCTGCAGATACATCGTCGGGTCGTCGCCGGCGATGGCTGGCCGGTAGACGCGGACCCACCGCCCCACCACTCCCTGGCTGCGCAGGTAGTGATAGATGTCGATTAGCTCCCGGATCCCCTCCAGCTTCGCCAGGTCCCACGTGTCGCCGGTCATGTCGAAGTTGATGCACAGCAGTCCGCGCCAGGTAGATTTGTCGTAATGGTCCGGGTTCCACGCATCCGGGATGTCGCTGGTCTTGTCCGGCGGAAACAGAAGCGACGCATAGTAGTTGCGGAGGATGCCGACTGCGCCATCACTGAACGAAAGAGTGGACGCATATCGCGCGTAGTCGTAGCCGGCTTCGTTGCCCCCGCCGTTTACAGCCTGGAACGCGCACTCCGGATGTTTGTCCAGGAAGCCGCGTATGACTTCGCGCAGGCCGTGGTCCTGCCCAAGCTGAGGCGTATCGTCAGAGCCGCGGGGGGTGGTCGGGGTGCTATCGTTGCGCCATTCGAAGTCTCCCCATCGCTTGACGAACTCGTCAAGTTGGCCCTGCATGAACTTCACCACTTCCGGCTTGGACATATCCAGCGTGCCGTTCAACACCCAGTTCGGGTGCTCCCGCGCAACTTTGGACTCCGGGTCAACCGTATAGAGAAACGCGTAGATGAGCTGGCCCATTCCATACTTGCGCAGGTAGTTGATGGTGGTGCGGAAGTCCGGGCCGTTCCAGTCTCCTGCGCGGTCCCACCAGCCCCAGTCGCGGTGGTAGACATCCGCGCCTACGTATCGCATCAGGTCTGCGACCCTGAATACCTTCCGGAACGCGCTGTCCACATCCGGCTTGCCGCCGGTCCACGCAATGCTGGGCTGGCCCCATGCGGTGCCATTCCACCAGTAACCGAGCATACGGATGGCGGGGAACCACGGCTCGCGGGTGTAGTCCCACATGTACTGATATTGCCAGTCCAGAAGCTCGTTGCCGGCGTTGTCCAGGTCATCAGAGAACAAGCCGACGAAGGCCCTGGGCGTGGTAAGTGACTCACCCGGCGCGAGTGTCTGCTTGTGCCCGGTGACGACCAGGCGCGCGGTGACGGCCCCGTCCGGTCCCGGTTCGTAGGAGGACTTCCAGTGGCCCATGTAGTCCCAGCCGAAGATCAGGCCGTCCTTCGTGTCGCGGGCGTAGAGGGCCGCCCAGGGAGCGTAAGTAGCGGAGCCCATCCGGAAACCGTAGGTAGAGCCCCCTGGGCTGTTGCCAGTGTTGCACACCGACCCCGTGACACGCACCCTGCCGGCTTTGGGCGCCGTCCACACGCGGGCCGCATCTTGGCCGGCGTCGGGATGCTGGTTCCCGGGGCCGACAAACGGCGTCCCGGTAGCGTTGTCTACTGCCTTGCGCCACTGACCGCGGTCGGGATAGTACTCGAGGTCAACGAACTCACCGCCCTCGAGGTACTGGTAGCGCCAGCCGTTCCGGCCTTGCTCCCCGCTGAACTCCTGGGAAGCGATGTGGATTTCGCCGTCTTCATAGGCGATCGTGGGATCGAACGCAGTCGTGTCCCAGCCGATGTTGCCGTTCATGTTGACGAGGAAGACCAGCCGGTCACCCGCGGCCACGTCCAGGAGGACATCGAACGGCGCCGTGACCGTGGCGTTGGGCACGTACTGCCAGCCCTCTGCCGGCCAGACCGGCTTGTCGTCCAGCAGGATGCTGGCGTTGATGCCGTCGCCGGGGGACTGGGCTGTATCTGGGTCAAACGGCTCATAGGAGTCGAACTCGCGCGGCTTCGACACGCTCAGTGACTCCGTCTTGAGCATCCACGACCCGAGCTGGTTCTCGCCGCCGGTCATCCAGTGGAAATCAGACTGGGCCGGATCACCGGGCCTGGCCTGTATCTCAAGAAAGCCAGGATCAACAACCTGCAACGGCTGGTCGCCGGCGTTCTTGAATGTGACCTCCTCGCGGATAATGCTGCAGCCGGGATAGATGAAGTAACTCTTGGTGACCTCCAGCGACTCGCGGCGCAGCGTGACGTCAAGCCGGAGTACTCCCCGTTTGAGCCTCTTCTCCTTCGAGCCGACCAGCCGCCAGCCGCCCGACCCGCCCGAAACGCGGGCGCTGCCGTCGAGCAAGACCGAGAATTCGCCCGAACCCGACCCGTCGGGGATCAGCTCGCGCCCGGTGGTTTTGTACCTGAAGCTCTCCAGACGGAACCTGCCGTCCTCCAGCGCAACGGTCCGCTCCGCCGCAGCGGTACCGAAGGTCCAGCTCAGTCCTTCGTGCCTGATGTAAGCGTCATCATTCACCGCATAGCCTCTGATGCATAGAGTAGTGAGAACACAAACTGCCAGAATTGTGGAACGGAGCATGCTCCCGGACTCCTTGTGGGTGTCAAGCGCCAATGATACCGGCTCAAGGCAGGCCGCGCTCTCCTTCGCTTGCAGAGCCACCGGGTCAACTCCCGGCGTTGTTGAGGTTCAGCAATCATGGGACAACTCCGGGGGTGAGTTAAGGTACAGGTCCGGTGCCCCTGCTCCTGCATCTCGTTTCGTCCGCGCGAGCTTGCGATAGTGCTCCCGCCGGGCCACCAGCGTGCGGATCCGCAGCGCTTTTCGCCTCGCCAGGGCCCGGCGCCTGCACCCTTCGGCAGGCATATGGATGCCTGCCGAAGGGCTGGGTGATCATCGGCAGCGGCAAGGTCGCAGGTGCGTAGCGAGGTAGGGTGGCAGAGGCCGGCCTTCACCTGCCACCTCGCTACGCACCTGCGACCACATGGGGCCGAAGTGGAACCGCTGGCTGGCGTGCGCAAAGGATCACGGGCTGGACGTAGAGATGGACTTGTTTGCCGCCCTCTTCTCTCGCTTGTCCCGGCGCTTCTCCTTTATGTCCCTCTTCGGTGCCTTCACTTCTTTCTTCGGTGATTTGTCACCCATGGTAGAAATCCTCCTGTGTAGCTTCAGCCAAAGTGAGACAAGACAGGGCGGGCAATGAGCTATACCCCCGTCATCAGTGACTCCCTCCTCCGCTGCTCCTGCATCATCTCCCGGTACCGTTCCCGCCGGGCTACCAGCGTGCGGATCTGCAGCGCTTTTCGCCTCGCCGAGTCGTGCCCCCTGTAATAGGCTGTCACCTTGTCGGGGCCTGCCGCGGGCTGCGCGTTCATCCCCGACCGGATGGCAGGCAACTGATTGGGCCGGTAACGCCCGTTCAACGACCTCACGTCGGCCCCCTGTCGGTCGGCTGACCGCCCACGTTACAGCTTCACAGTCACCGTCTTGGCCGAACGGATTACCACAGGCCCCAGTAGTCCCGACTCGACGAGCTCGCTGTCCTTCCACCAGAAGCGCCATGTTGTGAACGTATAGCGCTCTGTCTGGGGGCGCGGCTTGCCGGACCAGATCCAGTCGGGCCATGCCTTGATGCTGTTGCCGGTCCACTCCACCTCCGGCGGCTTCTGCTCGTCGCCAATGAGGCGGTTGGGCCACAGGTTGGTAACCTTGATCGCCAGCGTGTTCTTGCCGGCCTTCAGCATACCGGTGACGTTGACGCGGAACGGCGCTTTCCAGAGCACGCCGAGGTAACGCCCGTTCAGGGTGACCTCGGCGAAGTGCTTGACCGATCCGAGATCAAGTGCCATATCGCGGCCTCGTCCAAGGGCCGACGCCGGAACATAGATGTCCTTGCTGTAGGTCGCCGAGCCGGAGTAGTACCGGATGCCCTCTTCCGCGTTGTCCGTCCACGACGCAAGTTCAGGGAACGTCGCCTCTGGGGGAGCGCCCCATCCGGATGAGAAGCGCACCGTCCACGGCCCCGTCACCTGTAGCTCGTCAGCGCCGGAGCCTACCGGTATCGTTCGCGTCTTGCCCGATGCGGTACGAACCTCGAAGATCCCTGCGCGCCACGGGGTCAGGATCGCCGCGCCCAATCTGTCAAGGCGTAAGGACCACTCGGGCAGCGCAGGCGCACGCGTCTGCGAACCCAGTAGCACGGCGCCGCCCTCGTCCACCATTGCCTGCATCGGCTTCCCGTTGAGCAGATACTCGACCCGCAGCCGCTTAACCACCATCGGCACAGGGTCGCCGAACACCTCGTTGGTCGCCGGTACCTCAGTCTGACCTGCTGCCGCCATCTCGGCGACGCGAGCAGTGACATCGGCCCCGCGGCTTCCGTCCCAGGCCTCGTACCGCGCGAGCGTCACCTCGATGCGCTCCGCCGGCGGCTTCGGAGCGTCGGGGCCGGAGCGTGCGACATGAGTCAGGTGGTCGCCCTTCGCGGGTCTGCGGAAGACGATGAAGACGGACGCAGCGGGCTCCATGCGAAGCGAGACGACCGTGCGACTGCCTTCTTCGCGCCACAGCGGCGCAAGCTCGATCGCACCGGTGTCTGCATGCCATAGCTCCGGCAGCTTGCCCTTCACCCGAAACCGGCAATCCACCGCCACGTCCCGGTATTGCTGATTGGAGACGAAGTAGACCTCGGCATCGCCGACGCGCCGGTGAATATAGACGAGCTTCGCTCCGCCTACCGCCTGATAGTCAAAGTCCGACGGCGTCTTGAGCAACGCGAGCACCTGGGGCATCGTCATGCCCCAGAGCACGCGGCCCTTGCCGTATAAGCGCTGCTTCACGGTCAGACCGTCGCAGTTGCCCCAGACCTCTTCACCGATGGCGCCCACCTCGGCATCGCATTGCGGGTAGCCCTGGAGGCTCGGCGACTGCTCCGGCTGCGGCCCGATGACCGTCGCCCCCGAGCGCACCAGGTCGCGTATCTTGCGCGCGAGCGGGGGCGTCATGAACCGGCTGTCGGGGAGGACGAGCGCCCCGTAGCTCATGCCGTCGGGAAGCACGATGCGCCCGTTCTTGACCGCCATGCGGTTGATCACCACGGTCGCGTCACATCCGTCGTAGTCGTAGCCGGCAGGCAACTGCGGATTCAGCCCCGGACGACCAGGCAGATCGTTGGGACCGGCCTCGCCCGTGAAGTAGCAGACATCGGCCACGAACTTGCCCGACTGGAGCAGGTACTGGCAGCGCGCGAGGTAGCGGAACCACGCGGGCGCCTGGTTCCACCACGTGATCGTCCGCTCTAGATGCGTGCCCCAGGGGCCCATGGTCATGCCGGGGTACAGATCCATCCACGGCTGGTGAGCGTAACGGTGGAAGATGTAGCGGTTGATGCCTTGGGTGAAGACGGAGTCGCCCAGCGCCTTGATGCCGTAAGGCTCGACGAGCCAGCGCCCACAGCTCTCCGTGGCGGTGAACGATTCTGCGCCCACGTACTTGCGGCCATTCGTGTGTGCCGCGGATGCCGCGATCTTCAGCGTCTCACCGGCTCCGGCGTTAGGCACCCAGAACTCGCCCATGGGCACGTCGGCCAGTCCGCCACACTGCAGGTTGTCGAAGCCGCCGTTGCCGTAGGGCTCCGTCGAGAAGAGCATGCCGTGCCTCCGGCACAGCTGGGCGAAGTAGGCGTAGTAGTTGGCCGCCCACAGATCGGCCACCGTGCGGCGGAAGTCCCACAGGAAGCGTTCGCTTTTCTCCAGAGTCTCGACGACTCGGCCTGTGATCGCTGGCAGGTAGGGTATCGGGTCGTAGCCGCGGAGACGCACGAAGTCCTCGGGGAACCGAGGCGTCCAGTTCTGGTAGCCGGCTTCGTAGCTGTCTATAAGCGCGTTGTTGAGCGTCTTGCCCGTCAGCGGTCCGGCCTCGGCGATGACCGCGCCCATGAAGCCCGGCCAAAAGGCGTCCATGGCCTCGCGGCTGAGCTTGTCCACCTCCAGCCCGCGTCCCGAGGCTGGCGCCGGCGCATTCTGGGCTCCGGTGCACGTATGGCCCATGCGGAGGACGGTCCACTGGCCTGCGGGCACGTCCCAGGTCAGCCTGCCCGAGGCGTCCATACGGCTCGTTAGGCTACCAATGGTCGGTGCCAGAATGCCGCCGGAAGCGTCGGGCTTCAGATCGGGATCCCGCATGGGCGGCCTGTCGAACGATGCCTTTGGGCCGATGCCGGAGATGCGATACGCGGCAGCGGCTGGGTCCTTCGGCGTTGGGATGGCGAAGACGGCGATGTCGCGGTAGTAGTCCCGGCGTGTTGGGGGCTGCTCGAGCACGGCATCGAAGCGAGCAGGGCCGGTCACCGTCTGCTCCGACCACGTGAGCATCTGCATGGCGTGCTCGGGTGTTACCCAGGGCCCGCCGCTGCTCGACCAGCCGGGGCAGTTGTGGACACAGACCTCGAGACCTAGTCGCGCGGCCTCGGCGATGGCGTGCCGCGTATGCTCGCGCCATGTTTGGCTCATAACAGGCGCGGGGCCGTCGGGGATGCCGCAATCCACGTTGAAGATCTGCACGCCGCCGATGCCTGCCCGCTTCATGGCTTCGAGGTCGGCTGTGATGCCCGCCTTGCTCGAGTTGCCGTTCAGCCAGTGCCACCAGGTATGAGGTTTGGCCGAATCGGGTGGGTTCTTGAAGGCGGCGGCCAGCGAATCCGGCGCAGCACCGGCGGCAAGAGGCGTGCACGCGAGCAGCGCGGCCAGGAGCATCAGTGCCGCGCATGCGCCCCTGACGGCCATGGCGGCGCGCAGATGGCGCAGGCGAGAGGCGGGTCGTGCCACGATGGTATGCCCTCCGTTACGAGATGGCGAGGGAATTCGGCGCTCACCGGCCGGCTGCTCGTCGTCGAGGACGGCTTTGAGCATCCACGGGTCCTGGTGCCCCATCAAGGGTAAGCGTGTATCGGTTCAGCCAAAGTGAGACAAAACGGGGCCTGGGATGAGCTATACCTCCGCTGTCCCCGACTCTGTCGGCTCACCCTCCCCCAGTGCAATCGGAGCCGTCACGATGCTGGGTCCACTCTGGCTGGTAGAGCAGCTTACCGAGGGTTCTTCTGGCGGGAGCTTGTGTCCTTCCCGTCCAGCGAACGCCTGATTGGGCCCATAATGCCGATTACCAGCCGGTACCGAGCCGAGTGAAAGCCAGCCGACGGTCGAGGTTCCCGGTTGAGAGTCGGGGCCAGAACCGTACCGAAAGAGAAGACCAAGACGGCGTTCCCTCACCCGGGAAGTGCCCTTTCGGCGGGAGGCCAAGCGTGATTTGAGGGGTGGGCGGCGGTTGCGGGACAGGCGGGCAAGGGCTGCGCGAGTGTCTAGAACGCTCTCGGTCGTGGGTTCGTAGCGCAGTAGGGTGCCCTAGACTGGCGGCTACCAGGCACCCGCTACCAACCGGCGACCGCAAGGGAATCGACGCTGCTGGAGGGAAACGACCTGCCATCGAAACTGCGGAGATGTGGACGAGGTTGGGGATTTCGATGCCAGAGCGTTTTGGTGAGGAAAACGACCTGGGATCGAAACGCCCGCAGAGCCGATGCTACCGGATGTCCATGTCAACCGCCCATGAAACCGGCATGGTGGAGACGGACCTGCCGGTATTCTCCCGGTAAACCCGGTTCACTCAGCCTTGACCCGGACAAACCCTGCCGAGATTGCTGACGATGCACGCGCAGGAGAACTCTGCCACCGAACCGAACCGCACCTAATGGCGCTCCGTGACGCCATGCGGCAACGGCAGCCCGGCTCGTCAGAGATCACAGCGGAGACTCTTCATGCCGAGACTTACAATCCACGCGCTCCTCTGCCTGCTCGCCGCGTTTCCCATTGCAGCGAGGGGGCAACCCGAGATGACCGTTTCGGAGAACCTGTGTGTCAACGGCGACTTCGAGAACCTTGAGGAGGCGATGGGCGGGCCGCTTCCGAAGCAGTGGTCGGAGGTGAGAAATGGCCCGACGGCAAGGGTCGAAGCCTGCGATGACGCCTTCCGCGGACGACACTCGCTACGTCTTTCGGCAGCCAAGGATGACGTCGCGGGGATGAACAGCGGTAAGATGGCAGCCATCCATGGCATCGTGCGCTTCCGCTACAAGGCGATCCGCTCGAGCAGCGAGGGCGGGAACCTTTGGCTCTATGTTATCGGCCTTAGCAGACTCAACGGGGTCGAGGTTCACCGCGAGGGCTTTCATCCCCCCAAGGAACACGTGGGCGACGGGCAGTGGCACGAAGGTTCTTTCGAGTTCAACTTCGAGAGGCCGCGCATCGCCTATAGCCTGGTCGCCCCCCGCATTAACGAAGGCTTGGGCAATCCGGGCGACGGCGAGTGGTTGATAGATGCCGTCGAGGTGTATCCCATGCGCACCGGCCCGCGCATCAAGCTGGCACACCTGTGGTGCGGCAAGCCACTCGCGCGGACTGGCGAGGCCATCACCTTCAGCGCGTGGGTGGAGAACTCGGGGGACCAGCCCGCCCGCACCGTGTCCGTTGAAATCAAAGCCTCCGAGGGGAGTCAGATCGCTGGGCTGGCGCGCAGGACCTGCGCGATCGAGCCGGGTTCGTACGAACGCCTGGACTGGATCCTGCGGACCGTGAAGCCCACAACGGCGGAGGTCGAGGTGTCCGCTGCGCTGGGGTCAGAAGAGGCCGCAGGTAGCCCGATGTCCTACAAGGTTTTGGTGATGCCTAGCGGGGCGAAGCGCACGCGGCAAGAACTCTGCACCGACGAGGTCGGCTACTGGCGGCTGCTGGAGCGGCCGGTGACACTTCAGGAGGGCAACAAGAGGCCTCTGGCCAAGGTGCAACATAAGACGTCCTCCGAGATCAGGCGCAGTACCTATGGGTTGTGCATCCAGTTGCCGCGAGCGAAGGATTACGAGGACCCATTCAACCCAACGCACTTGATTGACGACGACTCCGAGACCTGCTGGTCGAGTCAGCAGAACCCGTCGCCCTATCCCGGGCAGCCACCCTATGCCGAGATAGACCTGGGGCGCGAGGTGGCGGTGAAGCAGGTGAACCTGATTCCCTATTGGCGGAACACAGATTTCCCACTCGGGTTCAGCGTGCGTGTCAGTTCGGACGCCAAGAACTGGAGAACCGTGGTGCGGGTCAAAGACCACGAACTCGTTGACAGCGGCGAGACGCGCGGCGACAAACTCGCGCAGGTGTTCCCACTCGAGAAGGCTGACAAGGCGCGCTACCTGCGGGTTGATTTCGAGCGGCTGCCGCTCTCGGGCGGGAACTTCGCGGAGGTGTCACAGGGATACAAGGCCCGGCTTTCCGGCATCGAGGTCATTGATGAGGCTGGCCGCAATCTGGCGCTGCTAAGACTCGGCGCGCGTGTGACCGCGAGCGACGTTTTCACGGGTTGGCAGAACACCGCTAGCAGCGTGAGCAAGGCTTTCCGGCGCGTCTTCGACCTTGGGGTGAAGTGGGTGCGCGTGGGCCAGTGGGGCGACCAGACGGAATGGGCCGCGGTGGAGCGCGAAAAGGGAGAGTTCCGCATGGATCCAGCCACCGATGCCGCCATCCGGAAGTTGACAGACCACGGCGTTGGCATCCTCTACGGGCTCAACTACGGTAACGCCCTCTACGAGCGTCCCGAGCACCCGGGCGAGATCGGGCCGATCTTCAAAGAGGGGCACCCCTTCTCCGAGAACTGCGGGCCGCGCACCGAGGAGGGACGCCGGGCGTTCGTGCGCTACGTTGACTTCGTGGTGCGCAAGTACAAAGATCGCGTCCGCTGGTGGGAACTGTGGAACGAAGAGAACGGCTGGTTTCCCGGCCACGAGCCTGAGTTATACGGCAAGCTGCTCTACGCGGTCGCCAAGCACATCAAGGAGATAGACCCAAGCCTGAAAGTGATGTTCGGCGGCACTGCTGCTCCCGCGCCGATCACCACGGGGATCGCGCTGCGCGAGGGGGGCGCGCCCTTCGTGGACGCCTACGCGTTCCATCCCTATGGCATTGACAAGCCCGAGGGCGGAATGGGGACAATGGAGTACTATCAGGGCAAGAACGTCAGCCAGTCACGCGAGGAGACCGGCTGGAACCGGCTGGAAGAGATCGTGGCCGGAGTCAAGCAGCCGTTCGCGCAGAACGGGCAGCCCGAAGTCGAGGTGTGGCTCAACGAGTGGGGCACGAATGTCTCCGGCCTAGACTTCACCTACAAGCCGGGCATCGGCGAGTATGGCTGCGCAAAATACCTGATGCGCTTCTACCTCTACAGCGGATGGCTCGGTCTGCCGACGGCCTGGTGGGCGCTTTACACCGAGAACATGAGCCAGGATTGGGGCGTAGTAACGCCGCATGACTGCGGTTTCCGGCCCCTGTGCTATGCGCTCCAGAATCTATGCAGTGTGCTAAGCGATGTGGAGCCGCTGCCAGCGCCCGAATACAAGTATGAGGGCGCGGCGCCCGATCTGAAGGTGATCGCCTACGCGCGCGACGGCAGCGACGAGAAGCTGGTGTTGATCTGGGCGGCGGAAATGGCGAATGAGGGGGTCAAGGCCTATCCGAGCAAGCTGTCCTTCGCGGTGATCTCGCCCCCGACGAAGGTCACGCTTACCGACCTGTACTGGGGCGTCTCGCAGGTGGCAAACTGGTCATACGAGAACGGCCGCGTCACCCTCGACGGCCTCATCGTGCGCGACTACCCGGTAGTGATCTCGTGGCGATAGCCGGCTGGGTCTGAACCTGCGGGAGCCCAGCCGCCCAATCAGCCACCGCTCGTGGTAACGGGCGATGAACTCGCCGATCACCTGCCGGGCTTGCGCCAGGTTGCGAAAGCGATGAGCCCAGAGCACCTATTCGTTGAGGGTGCGCAGGAAGCGCTCGGCATCGTAGTAGGGGATGAAGCCGGTCGCCTGTCCGGCCGGAGGGGGAAGTCCTATTTCCATCCCAGTTTCGTCCCGCGCTGGTGGAGGAAAACGATCTGGGATCGAAACGCGCGCAGACGTCCGATGCCTCGCTAGCCTGCCGGCGCGTGGCGAGCATCGCGCCGCGCAAATCGGTGCGAAGGGTACGCCGTTCGCGCCCCAGCAGAGCCGGTCAACGCCTCACGGTATCTTTGACGACTTCTTCAGCGCCTCCCACTCGGAGGCCGAGACTCGGCTGGCGTGACCGTCGAGGAAGGCCACCCCGCGCATACCGTCCGGCGCCGGACTATCCTCGTACAAGAGGACCATCTTCGACGGGTTCGAGATGTGCACCAGCTTCTTGCCCGACAGAATGGCGTTTGCCATGTACGGTTTGTTCGTGATCGGGTTGGTGAACAGTTTCTCGTCCCTGACGTACGGTTTCAGCGTCTTCTCAACGATCGCCGCATCCTTCAGTTGGGGCAGCGTCTCGTCGTAGTCTTGCGCGCACATGAGAACCGCCAGGGCCAACTGCTTCAGGTTGCTGAGGGACACGCCGGTCGGCTCCTCTTTGGCGACCGCTGCGGAGGCGGCGATCTCTTGCTCCAGGTTGAAGGGCCGGATATCATCGAAGCCGACGACGCTCCGCAGGTTCAGCAGCGACAGCGATAGCTTGGTCTCGGGAGTGAGCTTCTCAGGCTTCGGCGGACTCGGACCTGATTGCATGAGCTTCTCATAGTCCATGGGCTTCCCTTGCACTCGGTAGCAGATCAGGTAGGTTTCGCCGCCCAACGTGGTCGTCTCGCCCTGCGTGTAGTACGCGCCTGTTCCCCCTCCGCCCAGGAAGACCATGTAGAGTGTGTCAAGTCCGCCCGTGCCCGACTGGTTGAGGCTCATCCGCCACCAGCCGCTGCCGAGGTCCTTGAGCTGCAATGTCTGGGGAACCGCGTTGCCGGCGAGCAGATCCTTGAGCGCGGCTGCGCGGCCAGGCTGCCCAAGGCTCATCAGAGCTACCACCAGCGCCGCAATCATCATCGCTCTTCTCATCTTAGCCACCCCCTCTATTCATTGGACATAGAATACGGACTTGCCCTTGAGCGTGTGTCCGAGCGGGCCAGCGTCGAGCGTAGCAATACAAGTGTGCCAACCCGGCTTGGCTACTCGCACGGAGTAGGAGGGGCCGCCTCAGCCAAAGCCGTACTTGCCGAGGGGCCCCTTATCGGAGGCAACCGCTTGTTTGTTGCGGTCGAGGATGCTCAGGTGCGCGAGTACGCTCTTGCCGTGGTAGGTGATGTCGGACAGCTGGGTTTCGCCGGACCTGGCGGTCACAGCGACGCCGACTTTTCGCTGCTCGCCGGGTTTCGTCGTCACCTGCAGCTTGAGGCTCGTCAGGCTGGGAAGTTTTACCACCGGCGCGCTGACCGGGGCCTCCTTCGGTTCGACGTATTCGGAGATCCAATAGACCCAAGCAGCCTTCTTTCCATCGGTGCGCGAAAGGCCGACTCGCGCATCCACATAAGACCAGCTTTGCCCCGTGTCCTCGATGTCGCGGGAGTACAGCGCGGCACGGGAGTAGTTGTGCACGAAGCGCGTCATGGCTTTGGCGAACCCGCGCGGTAGCTGGTAAGCGGGCACGGGGAGATCAATCTCGGGGAATGCGTCGGAGGCGACCCGCGAGGGTCGCGCGGCCTTCGCCTTCAGCGCGCGCACCGGCTTCACCGCCTCCAGATCCGCCGGGGTGAACGCCATGCGTATCTGGTTGCCGCGAAACTCCAGGTAGATGCTGCGCTTGGGAGAGACCTGGATGCGCACGTACTGAGGCTGGAGCGCCTTGATTGCCGCCGCAGCGGATGCGTCCGAGGCCGCTGGCGACGGAGACGGCGCGGGCGAGTCAGCCTTGGCGGAGACGGCGCTAGGAACCGCGGCCAGCAGCGCCGACACCAACGCCGCACATGCCGCCACTCTTCGCGGAATCGTGGACATTGCCGTCCCCCCTCACGTCTTCGTGCCGCCCGGGGTGCTTCGTTGTCGGTCAGCAAATACCTTCCGCCAGCAGCGTTGCGCTTTAGCAATTCCCGCTGCATCACCCGAATCGGGCTAATGTTGCCGCTTTGCCACACCTCCCTCCCCTCCGCTTTTCGGCAGGCGAGGAGGGGGTGCCTGCGGGTGCCATCATTCTGGTGGAGGAAAACGACCTGCCATCGAAACTGCGGAGATGTGGGCGAGGTCGGGGGTTTCGATGACAGAGCGTTATGATCCGGGAAACACCACGCTCATCGAAACGAGGCCTCCCGCGGCGGCAAGCCACCGGAGTAGCACAAACATCTGGCGCGGCAGCCTCATCGTTTTGATATGGCGTCGAGCGCGGCGGGCGACGTTTCGAGCCACTTGAGGTTGAAGCAGTAGTGATTGCGGCTGCTGATCAGATGAATCGGCCCATTCGCGGCCTGGCATGCCGCGAGATAGCCCCTGGGCTCGGCGCTGCTGTGGCTCATCAGAAACGGCTCGCCGTCGGTGGTCATCATCTCGCGCCCCGACCCGTCGTCGCTCACCAGGCGCATTCTGGGCCAGGTCATCCCGTCATCGTCAGAGATGGCCGCGAACATCCCCTTCACGGGGCGCTGCTTGCCCGATGCGTCGCTAATCACGATGGTCTCATTGGCGAAGGACACGAAGAGAAGAGGCCCCTCCTTCAGACGCATGAGCACCAGCCGCTGTCCGCCGCCGATGGGCTGGAATGGCGATGCCTTGTATTCCCAGGTCTTGCTCATGTCCGAGGAGATGCTCTTCGGCATCTTGCCCTCTATGTCCTCTCCGCGGCCGAATGCCAGCAGGCTGCCGTCGCGCAGTTGCGCCACGCCCGCGTGGATGCCAGCAATCGTGCCGCCCGGGTCAATCCAGGTCTTGCCCTCATCGCGGCTGAGGTGAAGGGCGGTGCCGCCGCTGCTGCCGCTCACGGCGTCGCAGGCCAGCACAATCGAGCCGTCCTGCGCGCGGAAGATGCCGGGGATCACCATGTGCCTGCTTACGTGCTCTGGCATGATCAGGCTGGCGCGCGACCAAGTGGCACCATTGTCGGTTGAGGTGCGCATGATGATCGCCAGCGGGCCCCAGGTAGCCGCGGCCGACAGGCTGTTGAAGTGGTAGAGGGTCTTCTTTCCGTCGAAGAAGAGGCCGGGGCAGTGGTCATTGCGGTCGGGTGCGTCCCATAACGGTGAGGCCGGTTCCCATTCCTGGGCCCCGAAGCGCAGGCGGCTGGCAGCGACGGCGAGTTCGCGGCCGCGCTCTGTTACCGTGGTGTACCAGATGGCGAGCAGGTCGCCATTGGGGCACTCGGCAATCGCAGGGTCGTGGTTGTGATGCGAGAACAGCGGCCCCTGGGATCCCTCGGCGATGTTCACGTAGCGAATCGGCCCCTTGAAGAACGGTTTGCCAGGATCGGGGACCTTCGCATACTGGGCGGGCTTGCGCTGCCTGACGTTGATCTGGAAGGGCGCTGGAGCAACCACGGGCAGGGGCGGTGTCGAAGGCATCTCGCCCAGCACGACGCGGAAGCCGATATACCAGGACTTGTCTTCGGGCAGCGTGCCAGAGCGGTTGGCGGAGCGTAAGTAGAAAGCAAATGTCGAATGGCTGCCGCCGCGCGTTACCTTGAAATCGCCGTCCGCACGGCCAACCGGGTCAACCTGGTCTGCAGCCTCGTATGGCCCATACCAGTCGTAGCACCACTCCTCGACATTGCCGTGCATGTCGTGCAGGCCCCAGGGATTGGGGGGCGTCTTGGCGACATGGAGCAGCACAATGTCCTGGCGGCCCCGCCCGCGCCTGGAATCAGGATACCAGGCGCTGCCCGGGTTCCTCAGAAACTCGGCCGGGAGCGTATCGTCGGTGGAGAAGACGGTCGTCGTCCCGGCGCGGCAGGCGTACTCCCACTCGGCCTCGGTTGGCAGCCGGTAGGGTAACCCTTCCTTGCGCGAGAGCCAGTCGCAGAATGCCTTCGCCTCGTGCCAGGACACGAAAACCACCGCCTCGTCGCCGTCAATCGAGAAGCCCAACTTGCCGCGCAGATACGCGTGCAGCGGGTCGAAGCGCTCATACTGGTCGTTCGTTACCTCGCAGATGCCCATGTAGAAAGGCTTGCTGATCGTCACCCTGTGGGCAGGCCGCTCGTCGTAGTCGCCGTTCTCTGGCAGCCACGCTATCCGCCTGCCGTCGGGTTCGGTAACATCAAGCACTTGATCGGGAAGCCTGCCGTCGTGGCCTATCATGAAACTTCTCGGATCGATGCGCACGAATTCCATGCCGAGCGAATTCGTATAGCGCGGACCCGGGGGCATGGCCGCGGCCATGCTCGCGAGGCAGGTCGTGGTTGCCATGATCGCCATTTCGAAAGCCTTCATCAGCTGCCCTCCTGAAAGTCAGTCGCGAACGTTATCGCTGTCCCGACGGTTTGGCCGGCGGTGTTTGCTCGGCAGACTTCACCCATTCCGTGTCGATGATTGCGTGGCGGATGCACTTGCCGCCGGAGCCACGGTACGAGTATGTGACGTGAATCAACCCGTCCGCCGTTTGGATCACCGAAGGATAGGAGAAGCTGCCGCCCTCGGGACCGGACGGCTCTATTTGGCGTTTCCACTTCCAGGTTGCGCCCTCGTCATCTGATAGCAGTGCGCCCAGGCGATCTCGGCCCATCTCGCTGTCATTGCAGACCATGAGCCACGAACCGTCCTTCAGCCGACAGACCTCCAGGCTCGAACCCGGGTTGGGGATGTCTGTATCAGTCGCCGGGGACCAGGACTCCCCTTCGTCTTGAGAGATGCTCATCTGCACGCGCCCGGGCGGGATGCCAGCGTCGCGTAGATAGGCAATCAGAGTGCCGTCGCTCTTTCGCACGATGCTCGGCTGAACCGGGCCCAGGCCCACGATCGGCAGGCTGGCGCGCCAGTGCTCGCCATCATCATCGGATATCGCCACCAGCGACAAGTTGAAGCCGTCGGAATACAGGGGGAGAAGGATGCGGCCACTCGGCAGTTGCTGCGGGTGGATGCGCGTCATCCAGCCGGTCTGGCGCTTGTAGGGATCGCGAGCCGCCTCAACAAGCATCCTCCTGTAGGGCGGAGCGTACTCACCCCACATGCCGCCTTTCACCCCCAACTCGTCGAAGCGCTTATCAATGGTTTCGGCGAACGCCTCTCCAGGTTCCATCTGGATCACGTCCTGCCATGACCACTTCGGAGCACCCTTGCCTTGGTAGCTTTCCGCGCGGCGATACTTGAGCAAGGAGCACTCCCAGCGGTGAGCCTGAACCGCTATCCAGAACAGCCACAGTCGCCCTTTTCTGTCAATGAACAGGACTGGATTGCAGTCCGGGAAGCCCGGCGTATCAGCCATGAGGAACACCGGGCTCCATTCCCGCTCGCCCTTCTTCAACCGGGCGCCCTGGATCATCACATCATCTGCCCGGCGTTCGCCGGATCCATGAAACCAACAGGCCAGCAAATCACCGTTTGGGCATTGCACGATGCTGCTGCCGTGGACGTGCTTGCCCTGCGGCGAGAACACGTTTTGCGTCCGGAAGACGGCCTGCGGCGCACCAGCGACGTCGCCGGCGCTTCCGCATGATAGCAGCATCAGCCCGGCAGCAAGGATGGGAATCGCCGCGCCGACAAGGACCTGGATGAAGTTGAGCTCGTGCACCTAAGCAATCCTCCTTTCCCTACGCGGTCAGGCCGGTCGCCAACCGGCGTATCATGGGCTGCAACGCCTAGCAGAGGCGGGCGACCATGTCCGCACCGGGATGACTCGCATCCTCTTGCTCCCCGCGCTGATTACCTAGTGCTCATCCTGCTCCCGGTTAAGCCACAAACCTAGAGCGTATCCTGCATCTCCCAGTAACGAGCTAGACCCAACCCGGTGCCCTGCCGGTCGAGGATGCTCGCCCGCATCATCTGCGCGCTTTGTTCCAGAAACGCGGGGTCGCCAGTCGGTTTGCAGCCTGTCCTCCCCAGAAACCCTATCCGGAGCTCCTGGGCGGTCTCCTTCCCGGCTGAGGCGGTGCTATCCTTGCTCTCATGAGTGGCCAACTCCGCACACTGACTCCCCAGCCGGGGGGGGGTAGCCGGAGTCGGGGGTGCCGTCGGCCAAGATGCTTCGGCGGCAGGAGCACCTCCCATCGACACCTGGGTCGCGTCATGTCCTCTATGCGGAGGCCCGTTGTCCCTCAGGCGCTGCCAGCCACCTGCCCGTCGCCTCCAGCACCTGCAGCTTGAGGTCTAGGTTCTGGCGTCGTGCCGGCACCAGATCGACGACCGCGAATCCGCACGTACTCAGCACCTTCTCCAAGGCCACCACACACGCGGGAGCGCCCCCGCCACCGCCCCCGGCGACACAGATGCCTACTGCGGGCTTGCCCTCGATGCCGGCTCTGCCGCTCTCGTGCCGGCATATGCGGCGCAGCCGGTCCAGGAATGCGCGCATGCTTTCGCTCAGGTCACTGAAGTAGACGGGGGTGGCAAACAGGGCCGCGTCGCTGCTCCTGATCCCCTCCACCAGCACCGCGAAGTCGTCGTCGATCACACACCGGCCCTCGCTGCGACAGATGCCCCACCCATTGTCCTCGCACTGGCGGCAACTTTCCACCTTCATCTCCGGCAGGAATGCCATGGTAGCCCCCGCGGCTTCGGCCCCTGCACCCTGCAGCAGAGCCTGAGCTGCCTTGGCTGTTCGGCCCCCATGGTCTCGACTTCCCAGGATCGCGGTGATCTTCATCTTGACTGTCTCCTTTCGGCTTTCTGCGTGGGCGGCGAGCGCCCCCTAACGTTGCCTCAGGCGACATGACACGATGCTGTCGCCACGATCAGCCAGAAGGCCACCTGCACAGGACGCCCACCAAGAGCCCCAGCCCGCCGAAGAACTCGTCGACGGTCACGAGATAACCAATGGCCCCGAGCATCTTCACGACCCCTGCCAGCCCCGGGCCGCCGAACGCCCAAACAGCTTCTGTGAGCCGTGGGCATGAAGATGACACCGGCGGTGACCCGCGCTACCGGCAGCGCCCAGACTATGGCAGGGCGATCCCTTACCAGGTCACCCGCTGATCTCGTCGCCCGCCTTTCGGAGTAACACGGGACGAGATTCGCCGATCCGGTCACTCCGCCCTGCGACTGGGTCCAGAACCCAGGGTATGGGCTGAGCCGCGGCAGGATACGATGCAGGGAAGCGGAGGATGGAGTCAGGGACAACTGGGGCGTGGCCTATCCCGAGCCCGTTTTGTCTCACTTTTGCTGAAGCTATGCGCCTTTGGAGGAAGCGGACAGCGAACTGGAGCAGGGCCAAAAGGGTGGGCGCATCGGGAGGGAGCTTATACCCGCCGGTCAGCTCTCCAACTGCTGCTCACGGGCAGGGGTTGTTTGACAGGCCACCGAATGAAGCAGGTGGCTTCAGGATACCAAGTCCTGTTTGGGGAGCGCAGGATGGGCAAGCCGAGCTTGTGCAGCGTCTGCAAGAAGCATCAGTTGGCCTCCATCCCCCGGCTGGGGGAGCTGTCCCACCAAAGGCTATTGTCTGCAGTGTGCCCGTGATATTGCCGCCCGGTCGGTGGAGTCGCTGGCTCACCATGGGGCGGTCGAGCCAGCGCTGGTTGACCTGCTGCGGGAGCTCCTGGACCTGGAGCGCCAGGAGCTGGCGTTGGAGGAGCAGCAGGACCGAGCGGAGCAGGCCCGGCTACTGGCGGAAGAGGCCTTCGCCATCGCCCGGGACTTCGACCGGCTGGTGGCGGCGGGGACCATAGACGAGAAGCGCACCCTCATCCGGGCCTTCCTGCGGCGGCTCGACTTGGACCCGGAGACGGAGGCCGGGACGGCCTCGTTCTGGCTGCTGCCGGGCGGGGGCGGGGACGGCCGGGAGTTCCGACCGGAGGGCGGTGGGGCAGATGCAGGAGCCGACGAGGGCGAGGCTGATGGCGATTCTTCTTTTCAGGACGAAGCGCCGGACCCCGCTTCACCAAAAAAAGACGCACCGCCCGAAAGCGATGCGTCTTCTTTTAGGATGGTAGCGGGGGCTGGATTCGAACCAGCGACCTTCGGGTTATGAGCCCGACGAGCTACCGGACTGCTCCACCCCGCGTCGTCAATGATAGGATACCACGATGTTGCCGGCTTGTAAAGCCCCCTGCTCAGGGCGGACTGGTGGCAGCCGCCAGCCTGCGCGGTGCCGGTCGAGGAAGGTGCCGCGGGCTAATCCCGGCGCCGGCCGAAGCTGAGCCCGCTGCCCTGGCCGGAGGGGCCGGGAGGGACCTCTGGCTGCTGGGTCGCCGTCGCCCCGGTGGCAGCAGACTGGGCCTGGGCAGGCGCCGAGTAGCCCTTATCCACCAGGAACTTCCAGGTGCGCACCATCTCGTTGCCGCGGTTATCCTTGGCCTTGATCTCTGCCGTATGCCAGCCATCATCCAAGGCGCCGGTGGCCTTGCTGTGGAAGAATGCGCTGCCGACCGCGCTGAAGCTGGCTGGCAGTGCCTGGCCATCCAGGGTCAGGCTCAGGCTCCTGGTATCCAGGCCGCTGCCTTCGTCGAACACCTGCGCCCCGATCTTGAGGGGCAGGGCGCCGCTGGTAGGCTTACCCTCCTCCGGGGCCAGGTTGAAGGCCTCCGGGGGGGCGCCGTCAAAGGCATTGGGGCTGAGCTTGAGCAACTCGCCCCCGGCGGTGCTGATGTAGAGCGCGCCGTTGGCGACCACCGGAGGCACCACGGGGACAAAGTCCTCCTTGCGCCTGCTCGCCTTCACCAGCAGCGGGTGCCAGGTGTGGTATTCCCACAGCGGCAGCCCCATCTGCGCCTCGTAGGCCCGCACCAGCCCGCTGTCGCTGCCGGTAAGCAGCACGTCCCCGGCCACAGTCACTCCGCAGGAAAGGTACATGCCGGCCGGTTGCCGCCAGCGCACCTTGCCGGTGTCCGCCTCCAGGGCATAGATCACGCCGTCCGGCCCCGGCTGGTAGACCAGCCCGTTGGCATAGGAGGGTCCTGCCGGCAGGTCCGCCCGGAAGTCCAACCGCCAGCCTGGCACTCCCCGGAAGCCCACTGCGGAGAGCGTTTTCTCCGTCACCACGTACAGGTAGCGGTCGCCCGCCACCGGCTCCATGTGCACCCCCGCCCGGGTGGGCATGCGGTAGTTCCACTGTAGCTTGCCGTTCTGGGCGTCGAACGCATAGACCTGGTTGTCCATGCAGCTCACGTACACCCGGCCGGCGGCCACCGCGGGGGCGGCATAGACGACATCCTTGATTTCGGTGGACCACTTAGTGCGCCCAGTAGCCGCCTCCAGCGCCAGCACCTGGTTGTCGGTGGTGGCGCAGTAGATGGTGTCCCCCTCCAGTGCCACCGCTGAGTGGGCCGAGCGCGCCACCTTGGCCTGCCAGGCCACCTGCCCATCGCCGCTACGCAGGGCGTACAGGTACCCATCGTCGGTGAGGAAGATGACGGTGCCCGCGTAGAAGGCGCACCCGTTCACCAGCGCTGGCGCCTTGCACCCCCAGCGGGCGGCGCCGGTTTCCTGGTCAATGCCGAAGATGTAGGGGCCGGCGGTCCAGAAGACCGAGTTCTCGGCGACCACGGGGGCGGTGAGGCTGGTATCGGGAGGGTTAGAGAACTTCCACTCCAGGGAGAGCGGAAAGGAGACTGTCTCGGACGTGTAGTTGCTGTGCCTGGCGTCGCAGCCGAACTGCGTGCAGTCGCCCGCCCAGCCCCCGACCGCGCAGGACAAGCTGAGCGCCACCAATAGCAGGCACCACAGCCCGCGCTCCATCATCTGCACCTCCCACCTGGCCGCAGGGCGATTATAGCACCCCGGCCCCGGGCTGGCAATCTTATGCCCTCTTACCCGGCCGGCTAAACGAAAAGGCGGCCGGTTGACACCGGCCGCCGCGGGCTGGCGCGTAGCCCGCTAATGCACAATCAGCGATCCCGACATCTGTCCCAGGTTGGCGGCAAGACCGGTCACCTGCGGAATGCGCACCAGCAGGTGCCGGTCGGTGAGGTAGGCCACAAAGAACAGGGCGCCGCAGCTCGCGCCCAACACCGGCACCGCCTGCGTGCTTTGCACCTTGAGCTTGAAGAACACGGGCAAAACTCCCGGGCGGTAGCTGCCGTCGGTGCTGGCGATGCTTTCCTCGCCGGGCTCCGCCTGGTAGTAGTACTGGTAGGCGGTCTCCAGGCCGCCGCCTATCGGCTGGTCGTAGAAGGCGAGCAGGCTGAGCTCCCGGGTGGTTCGGAGGTCGTGTAGGCGCACCAAGTCATGCACCGCTTCAAAAAGCTGCAGCGCCTGGCGGCTGCCCATGAACTCGTGGCTGAAACCGTCCCCCAGCACCCCCGAGAACTCTTCCGGCAGATCCCGGAACTGGTAGTAGCAGCCGCGCTCGGAGAGCACCACCCGCACCAGGTCATTGGCGTACTCGGCTCCCTCTCCCACCGTGTCCTTGATGTAGTCAATCATCTTCTGGTACCACAGCCGGGCCGCCAGGGCCTCGTTGATCTCACTATGGCGAACCAACTCGATGTGGTCCGGCTTTCCCATTGCCGGCCGCCTTTCTCGGCAGCGCTGTCGCCTGGTATATTGATTACCAAATTTTGGCCTGGATAACCCTCATTCCCCAGGCACCTTGTGGGCTGGCGCTACCAATCCCCTCCCCTGCCCGCCCGCTTGCACACAAAACCCGCGCCTCCTGTATCTTGGCCTTCACATGCTCCCGACGGCCCTGGGCGAGGGAGAAGGCGCTTTCTGTTTAGGTTCCATATCCTATGGTATACTCTGCATAGCATCGCACGGCGCTGGGAGGGCGAGGTGTTGCGGTCACCTATCATAGCCAGACCACGTCTTCTCACCAGGCCCGCCGGCCTCTGCCTTGCGGTTGCGGTTCTCCTGCTTACTCTCGCCTGGCTGACCCCCGCCCGCGCCGAGCCCGTGGATGAGGCCAAGATCGGCGCGGAGGCCGCCGCCCAGCTTGAGAAGGAAGTCAAGCTGGTGGACAACCCCGCCGAAATCGCCCGCCTCAGCGCCATCGCCAACCGCCTGGCCGTGGTCTCCGAACGTCCTGACGTCAAGTACACGGTGAAAATCCTCGATGTGCGGGAGATTAACGCCTTCTCCATCCCCGGCGGCCACCTCTACATCACCAAGGGCACCCTGGACGTGGTGGAATCCGATGACGAGGTGGCGGCGGTGCTTGCCCACGAGGTGGCCCACAACGCCAAGCGCCATTCCCTGGAGGCCATCCAAAAGGAGGCCCGGGCCGAGCGCCAGCTGGCGCTGGTGTTGCTTGCTACCGTGCTCTCCGGGCAGCGGGTGGATGCCGGCAACGTGATGCTGGTGGGCAGCCTGCTCAAGGCCGCCGTGGTCAACAGCTACAGCCGCAAGGCCGAGCTGCAGGCCGACAACCTGGCGATTGACTACCTGCGCGCTACCGGGTACAACCCGGTAGCCATGCTCACCGTGGTGGAAGGCCTGGCCAAGATCGAATACAGCCGGCCGCGCCGTGACCCGGGCGTGCTGCAGAGCCATCCCTTCGGCAACGACCGCACCCGGGCGGTTACCGACCGCCTGCGGGAGCTCAAGATTGACCTCAACCGCCGCCCCGTGCTGCGCACCCTGCTGCCCTCCGTGGAGGCGGCCAAGGAGGGCGAGGCGCAAGTGGGTGTGCTCAAGCTGGACGGCACCCCCCTGCTCAGCGTCGCCGCCAACTGCTGCGCCTCCGGGCCGGAGCGGGCCCAGGCCATGGCTGACTCCCTGCGCCGGGTGCTGCTGCGCAACGCCCAGGTCTATGAGTTCGACCTGCGCCCCTCGCCGGAAGGCTACGAGGTGACCGCCCGCTACCAGCCCGTGATCGCCATCACCCAGGCCGACGCCGCTCTGGCCGCCACCAGCCCCCAGGGCCTGGCCCAGAAGGTGCTGGACAGCATCAAGCTGGCCTTCTGGCGGGAAGCGGTCAGCCGCGGCTACTAACCGGCCCCTCCGGTGCTTCTGCCTCTCCTTGGTCGCATTTTGGACGCAAACCCGCGCTCTCCAGGGCCGGCTTTCCCGGTAACCTAAGGGTATGGAGCAGCAGCGAGAGCCTGCGGCGCCCTGCCAGCGGCCGGCGTGGGAGAGAGTGGAGGTGCATGAGGAGGCGGGTGCCGGCCTGCGCGGGGCGGCGGCCTGGCGTGCCTATGCCCGGGAGATCTTCACCCGCCATTTCCTCGCCTACCTGGGGCCCGGCTTCCTGGTGAGTGTGGGCTACATGGACCCGGGCAATTGGGGCACCGACCTGGAGGGGGGCGCCCGGTTCGGCTATACCTTGCTCTGGGTGCTGCTGCTCTCCAACCTGATGGCCATCTTGCTGCAAGCGCTCTCGGCCAAGCTGGGGCTGGTGACCGGCTGCTCGCTGGCGGAGAACTGCCGCCGCCACTTCCCCCGCCCGCTTACCATTTTCCTCTGGGTCACTGCCGAGCTCGCCATGATAGCTACCGACCTGGCGGAGTTCCTGGGTGCGGCACTGGGGTTCTACCTGCTTTTCCGCATCCCGCTGCCGCTGGCCGGGCTGCTTACCGCGGGGGCCGTTTTCCTGGTGCTGGCTCCCTACCGGCGGGGCCACCGGATGTTGGAGTTCATGATCATGGGCCTGGTGTCGGTGCTGGGGCTGTGCTACGTGCTGGAGCTGGCCCTGGCCCGGCCGCAGTGGGGGCGGGTAGCTTACCACATGGCAGTGCCCCATCTCAGCTCCGCCAGCATCCTGGTGGCGGTGGGGATGGTGGGGGCCACGGTGATGCCCCACAACCTGTTCCTGCATTCGGCGGCGGTGCGCAACCGGGCGCTGCCGGGCGACCTGGGCCACACCGGGCGCCTGGTGCGCTACGCTACCGCCGACGCCATCTTTGCGCTCAGCCTCGCCTGGCTGGTCAACTCGGCCATCCTGATCATGGCCGCCGCTACCTTCCACGCCCGGGGCCTTCCCATCACCTCCATCAGCCAGGCCCACCACACCCTGCAGCCGCTGCTCGGGCCTCTCTCCGCCGCGGCCTTTGCCATCGCCCTGCTCTGCTCTGGCATTGCCTCCTCGGTCACCGGCACCATGGCGGGGCAGATCGTGCTGGAGGGGTTCCTGCAGGTGCGCATCAGCATCTGGCTCCGCCGCCTGGTGACCATGATCCCGGCCCTGGTGGTGATCATGCTGGGGCTCAACGAGATCAAGGTGCTGGTGCTGAGCCAGGTCCTGCTCAGCCTGCAGCTCCCTTTTGCCGTCATCCCTTTGCTCATCTTCACCCGCCACCACCGCCTCATGGGGGAGCATGTCAACCGGCCGCTGACCAGCCTAGTGGCCTGGCTGGTTACGGCGGTGATCATCCTGCTCAACCTGCTGCTGCTGCTGCGCATCTCCGGCTTGCGCTTCTAAGCAGGAGGGCGATCGGCCGCCAGGTCGAAGGAAGAGCCAAGCTGCTCTCCCCAGGGGGCTTGCCATGGCGGTGGGTGACGCGGTCAGCCGCCCCCCACCCCCACCCGGCCCGGGGCGGCCGCTGCCACATCATCTACCGGGCCCCCGTGCCCGCGTTAGAGGAGGACGCCGTGGAGCTTCTGGCTTGCGCCGCCTTCCTGTGCCACACTCCCGTGGAGGAAATGACCATGCGCTTCCTTGCCCTGCTACCCGTGCTGATTGCCTTGCTGTGCGCCCAGGCCCTGCGGGCCCAGGCCGATGATTCCTGGAAGCTGCCCCTGGCGGAGAAGGCCAAGCTGCTGGAGCAGAACAACGTGGAGCGCCACAACATCATGGGCCTGTACCCCTCCCAGGTGGAGGTGCCCCTGGACGGCAGTCTGGTGGACCAGAGCACCCTGGGCCTGAGCAACATCGCCCACTCCATCGTCTGGACCGCCTACTACCTGGAGGGTCTCTGCTACCGCTACGCCTTCCTCAAGCAGAGCGGGGCGCCGCCCGAGGAGGTGGCGGCCGCCCGAGCACGGGCAGACGAGGTGTTTGAGTCCATGTACCGCTGCCAACTGGTAACCGGGGTGCGGGGGCTGCAGGCCCGGGGCTATGCCCTGGGCCACGGCGAATCCTACGAAGAGCGGGAGAATGCCAGCACCCGGGACGAGTGGCACCAGGGGGCGGGCGAGTATGCGCATCTGCGCTGGCGCGGGGAGCCCAGCCATCACAACTACAGCTCCGCCGCCCATGCCCTCTGCCAGTACTATGACCTGGTGGCCGAGGGCACCCAGAAGGAACGGGCCCGGGAGGCCCTGGACGCCCTGGTCAGCTACTGGGTGGACAACGACTTCATCATCTACAACTACCAGCGCCGGGGCTACCCCGTGCACATCCTGGGCCTGACTGACGGCAAGACACTGAACACCCGGGTGATGATGGCCATCGCCGCTGCCAAGCAGGCCTATCATGCCACCGGCAAGGCTGAGTTCAAGCAGATGTATGACCGCCTGGTGAAGCAGTACGGGGTGCGGGGCCTGCAGGAGTTCCGCACCGAGAAAGACCACGATGACGCCCAGCACGTGTTCTGCCACCTGGAAGCCCTCTTCCGCATCGAGGACGACCCAGAGCTGCTGGCAGGCTACCGCAAGGTGCTGGCAGGGCTGTGGGCCAACCACAAGGGGGACGCGCAGAGCACCTTCACCTATATCTACCTCAGCCTTACCCCCGACTCCCCGGACCGGGAGCAGGCCCTGCGGGAGGCCCTGTTTTCCCTGCAGACTTACCCTGCGGACAGCACCTTGCGCCCCCGCATGAACAGCATCCGCACCGACCTGAAGCCGCCTTACCCGGTCTATGCCGCCGCTTGGGACAACGAGTACCTGTGGAAGGGCAATCTGCTGACCCCCGATGGCTGGCTCAGCCGCACCGTCACCCAGGTGGAGGTGTCGCCCGAGGACCCCATGGTGCTCTATGCCATAGACGAGCTGGGCGACCTCTACCAGTCCCGGGACGGCGCGGCCACCGCCGCCGGTTGGCGGCCCATTGACCAGGGGCTGCGCAATCCCGTGCGCTCAGTAGCGGTCGGCCACCGCTCCCGCATGGTGGCCGTGGCCTGCGAGGACGGCTTTTACCTGTCCACCACCGCCGGGCGGAAGTGGGAGCTGCTGCCCGTGCCTGCCGACGGTGGCCGGCCGGTGGAAGTGCAGTTTGACCCCCAGCAGGTGCACCTCCTCTATGCCACCACCACCCGGGGGGCCTACCGCAGCCTGGATTTCGGCGAGCGCTTCCTGGGCAAGAGCTGGGAGCCGCTCACCGCCGGCCTCCCGCCCGGCGACGCCCAGCTCAAGGTGGCGCCGGGCAAGCCCGGACGCATCTATGCCCTGATCAGCGGGGCGCTTTTCACCCGCCGCCTGGATGAGGACACCTGGCAGCAGGGCGCCTCCCTGGGGGCGGCGGAAAACCTCAGCCGGTGTTCCTGGCTGGTGGTGGACCCCACCAACCCCGACCGCGCCCTGGTGGGCCTCTATACCACCCATGCTGCCATCGGCACCCGTTCCCTGCTGCAGGAGACCACTGACGGCGGGCTCACCTTCCAGCCCGACCTGCTTTCCATCTACCTGCGCTACGTGCGGGGAGATGCGAAGGCGGTGATGGCCTCCCTGATCCCCGGCCAGGCTGTGCTTCCGGCCATTGACCCTGGCCAGCCACAGACCATCTACACCGCCGTCGGCCGGGGGGTGCTCAAGAGCAGCGACGGCGGCAAGAGCTGGGCTGAGAAAAGCAAGGGCCTGGAGATAGCGGTGGCCAGGTCGGTGATCGCCCCCCGCCACGGCGGCTGCATCTTCGCCGGCACCCCGGCCGGTCTCTTCCTTTCCCGGGACGGGGGAGAAAGCTGGCAGGACGCGCACCTGTGCCTGCAGTTTGACAAGAACACGCGGCGGGAGATCGGCGGCGGGGCCTTCATTGACGCCTACTGGCGGGGGCGCTACTACGGCTTCATTGACGAGGCCGCGGCAAAGGCGCCCTGGCCGGGCAAGTAGCTAATCGAGCGCCACCTTGACCACAATCTTGCGCACCCAGGCCTCGCCCTCCACCGGGCAGCAGGGCAGGTGGGCATCCTGGGGGTAGAAAACGGCGAACGACCCGGCCGGCACCACCACCGGTGTGTAGAGTGCCGGCGGCTGGTAGAAGGCAATGTCCTTGGCCGGGTCATAGGGGGTGGCCGGCTGCAGGGAGTCGGTAGGCGCATAGCCCATCATCTCCGCGCCCTGCGCCACGTACTGCACGTCCGCATAGCGGCGGTGGGCCTCAAACTGGCGGCCCGGGGCGGGACGGGGCGCGTACTGCTGGGGCAAAGCGAACAGCCGGTTGCCCTGGATTTCGATCCGTCCCTCGCCCAGTTCCTGGCCTACCTGCTGCTCCAGGAACTCGAAGGCGGGCGCAAGCTCGGCCAGGGCGCGGTAGCGCCGCCAGTGCTTTAGCTGGTCCACGATCATGGTCGGCCTCCTCTGGGCTGGCTGTGCTGGAGGTTCGCTCCCGGCCTGGCCGCTCCTGCCCGGCCGTCCCCCCTGCAGGTTGACACGCGAGGGGGCGGGGTGTAGATTCGGATTGAGGAGCCCAGATGCCGATTTACGAGTTCACCTGCCACCAGTGCACCCACCGTTTTGAGGCCTTGTGCCGGCTGGGCAGCAACGGCGAGGGGCTGGCCTGCCCCTGTTGCGGGTGCGAGCGGGTGCGCAAGGTGATGTCTACCTTCGCCAGCCGCTCCTCCGGCGCCGAGCCGGCCGTGCCCTCGGGGGGCCGTGCCTGCTCCGCCTGCAGCAGCCGCCACTGCGCCACCTGCCACTGATTCGGGGCCGATGGCGCCCCTACCGGGGGCCCTGTTGATAAGCTAAAGCAACCGCATAGGGAGGCAGCCCATGATTACCATCGCCGATTTGCAGAAGGTGGAGATCAAGGCAGGCACCGTGAAGAGCGCCGAGCGCGTCGCCGGCACCGACCGCCTGCTCAAGCTGGACGTGGACCTGGGGGAGGGCCGCCTGCGCCCCCTGGTGGCCGGCATCGCCGTTTCCTATCCGCCGGAAAGCCTGGTAGGCAGGCAGGTGGTGGTGGTCACCAACCTGGAGCCGGTCACGGTGCGGGGGGTGCGCTCCGAGGGCATGCTGCTGGCCTGCGGCGACGTGCAGTCGGCTTCCTTGGTGGTGCCCGACCACCCGGTGGCCGACGGCGCCATCGTGCACTAAGCTGTCCCCACCCTCGCCCCGTCCCGCCCCATTCTGCACCTGCCGGCAGGCAGGCGAGGCCCCGCGCAGAACTAACCGTGCGGCACTGGATTTGCCGCAGTGGGAGGCCGGTGATGCCCAAGAGCGCCATGATCATTGTCGTTGGGGCCCTGCTCGCCGTGGTAGTGCTGGCCCTGATGGTGCAAGCCCTGTTCCTGGTGGAGCGCCTGGTCACCGTTGACCAGGTGAGCGGCCGTGCCGAGTACTGGAGCCGGGGCGGCAGCCAGCACCAGCCAGCCAAGGAAGGGGCGCTGCTGCGGGTGGGCGACACCATTCGCACCGGCAAGCAGGCCTTTGTGGGCCTGCGCTGGGTGGACGGCAGCCGCATCAAGGTGGGCCCGGAGACCACCCTCGTCCTGCAGCGCTCTCGGGCGGACAAGCTGCGCAAGACCGAGCAGACCCGGGTCCGGGTGAACTGGGGGCAGGTGTGGCTGCGGGTCAAGCGCGTGATCCGCGCTGGCTCCAAGTTCGAGGTGGAGACTCCCGCCGTGGTGGCGGCGGTGCGGGGCACCGTGTTCGCGGTGGCGGTGGCCGCGGACGGCACCACCGCCGTTTCCGTGCTGGAGGGGTCGGTCGAACTGCAGGGGGAGGGGGCCGAGCGGGTGGTGCCCGAGCAGATGACCGCCCTGGTCGCGGCCGACGGCAAGGAGATCAGAACCGGCGCCATGACCGGCACCGAGCTGGCCGCCTGGTCGCAGCAAACGGGCGTGGTAGGGCCGCTGCTGGTGGTCACCGAGCCTGCGGGTGAAAAGGTGCAGGCGGCCGAGCCGTACCTGGAGGTGGTGGGCAAGACCGAGCCCGAAATCAAGGTGACCGTAGGCGGTAAGCAGGCCCTGGTGGACCGCCAGGGCCTGTTCATGGCCAAGGCGCCGCTGCAGGAGGGGGAGAACGAGGTGGCGGTGGTGGCCCGGGATGCCCAGGGCCGGGAATCGCTGGTAAAGCTGCTGGTGAGCTATGAGTCCCCCGCCGCCCAGGGTGCGGCCTCCTGCTCGGTGCTCTCCCTGCCCCCATCGGGGCAGCAGGCGACGGTCTCCGCCGCCCTGCAGGATGCCCAGGGCCGGCCGGTGCCCGACGGCACCCCGGTCCTCTTCACCACCACCGCAGGCGGCATCACGGAGCTGGGCCGCACCACGGGCGGGGTAGCCACCGCCACCTTTACCTCGCCTGACCAGCCGGCCAATATCACCATCAGTGCCCGCAGCGGCAAGGCCACCTGCAGCGTGGGGGTGACGGTGCAGCTCACCCCGGGCGAGGCCGCCTCGGCTCCGGCCGAGGGCACGGCGGCGCCTGCCCCGGAGCAGAAGCCGGAGGGCACCAGCCAGGAGCAGCCACGGGAGGCGCCGGCGGCGGAGACGAATACGGGGCAGTAGCGACGCCTACCGTTGACACGGGCAAGCAAGCTCACTATGATTGCGGTTCGAGGCGCCAGGGTGGCGTGTGCCTGGTGCCAGGCAGAGGGTGGCTGGCGGCCGGGGAGGCCGGGGATCCATGGCCAGAGGGCCGGTGCGCTACCTGATCCTTTCCAGCGTGGGCTTTGTGTTGGCCGCGGCCGCGCTGCTGGGTACGGGCCTGGGCTACCTGGCGGATCGCAAGCTCGGGACCTTCCCCTGGCTCACCTGCCTGGGCCTGGTCGTAGGGATGATCGCCGGCGTGGTGGAGATGCTGGAGATGCTGCGCCAGGCGGGAGATTAGGGCGACGGACGGTGCATTCCTGACCAGCATTTACCGGTGGGCCCTGCTGGGCTGGCCGCTGTTGGCCCTGGCCCTGGCCCCCTGGGGCACCCGCTGTGCCCTGGGGGTGGCCCTGGGCGGCGCCCTCAGCCTGGGCGGGCTGGGCTTCCTGGACCGCCTGGTGACCGCGGTGCTGCAGCGCCAGCCCCGCGGCCAGCAGCGGCTGCTGCTGGTGGGGCTGCTGCGCTATCCAGCGCTGGTGGTGCTGTTTGCGGTCTGCGCCCGCTTGCGGGTGGTGGAGCCCGCCGGGCTGTGCGCGGGCGTGGGCCTGGTGCCCCTGGTGGCCACTGTGGTGGCGCTCAAGCACTGGCGGCAGCCGGGGCTGGATGCGGCCGGGGGCACCTGAGCGGAGTGAGTGGTGGAACAAGCGCACGGTAGCTGGCTCGACTTCCTATACCTGATCAAGCTGGGCCCCTTCCAGGTGGGCTCCTTGCACCTCCCCCGGTTTCGCCTGCTGCCGCACTGGCTGCCCGACGCCATTCCCCTCTCCGTGCTGGTGGCCCTGCTGCTGGCGCTGATCAGCTACCTGGGCCTGCGCCGGCGGGAGCGTATCCCCAGCGGCCTGCAGAATGCGCTGGAGATGGCGGTGGAGGGGCTGGAGGGGCTGAGCCGTAACCTGCTGGGCGAGCGCGGCTCCACCTTTGCGCCCTTCCTGGGCACCTTGTTCCTGTACATCCTGCTCATGAACCTGCTGGGCCTGATTCCCGGCTTCAAGAGCCCCACCACCAACCTCAACGTCACCCTGGGGCTGGCCCTGATCGTGTTTGTGGCGGTCCAGTATTACGGCATCAAAGAGAACGGGGGGCTGGGCTACCTAAAGCACTTCACGGGAGACATCTGGTGGCTGGTGCCCCTGATCTTGCCTGTGCACGTGATCGGGGAGCTGGTGCGGCCGGTAAGCCTGGCCCTGCGTCTTTTCGGCAACGTGACGGGAGAGGAGACGGTGATCGCGGTGCTGGTGGCCATCTCCCCCGTCGTGTTCAGCCACTACCTGCACGGGGTCCTGGTGGGCCTGCCCATTCCGGTGGCAGTGCCCATGATGGCGCTGGCCATTTTCACCGGCGTGGTGCAGGCGCTGGTGTTCACCTTGCTGGCCGCCGCCTACCTGGCGGGCATCATGGAGCATGCCTAAGCGCACTGCAGCAGAGCCCCGGCGGCTCATCAACCTGTAGGGAGGAGAGTTTCGATGCTGTACCTGTTTGGATTGGTCCTTGGCACCGGGTTTGCCGTTTCCGTGGCGGCCTTTGCGGGCGCCCTGGGCCAGGCCCGGGCGGTAGCGAGCGCCGCGGAAGCGATCGCCCGCCAGCCGGAGGCCACCGGCAACATCCGCACCCTGCTCATCATCGGCTTGGCCTTCATCGAGTCCCTTACCATTTACACGCTGATCATCGCCCTCTTCATCCTGGGCCCCAGGCTGCCCAGCACCGAAGCCGTCATGAAGCTGCTGGCCAGGTAGGGGCGCCGCCCAGGAGGTATCAGATGGAAACATTGCGCGCCCTCGGGCTCGACTGGAGAGTGCTGCTGGTGCAGATCGTCACCTTTGGCGTTCTCTACTGGCTGCTCCGCCGCTACCTGTTCGGGCCGGTGTCCGCCCTGCTCTCTGCCCGCTCCTCCGAGGTGGAGCAGCGCCTGGCCTCCGCCCAGCACACCGAGGAGCATTCCCAGCAGCTCCGCCAGGAGCTGGAAAGTCGCCTCTCGACCATCGAAGAGGAGGCCCGGCAAAAGATCCAGCAGGCGGTGCAGGAGGCCCGCACCGCCCGGGAGCGCCTGATGCAGGAGGCGCGCGGTGATGCCGAGCGTGTGCTGCGCCGGGCCGAGGAGGAGATCCAGCGCGAGCAGCGCCGGGCCCTGCTCGACCTGCGCAACCAGGTGGCCGACCTGGCCATCGCCGCCGCCGAAAAGGCGGTGGCCGCCGGCCTGGATGAGGCCAAGCACCGCCAAGCTATTGCCGATTACCTGGTCCGCCTGGAGGCAGAAAGCCAGTGAGGATAGACCGCCGCATCGCCAGTCGTTACTCCCAGGCCCTGCTGGAAGCCAGCGCCGACCAGACCGCCCAGGTGGCGCAGCAACTGGCGCAGGTGCAGCAGGCCATCGGCGCGGTGCCGGACCTGGTGGCCTTGCTCAACCACCCCGAGATCCCAGTGGAGCGCAAGCAGGCGCTGCTGGACACGCTGTTCGCGGGGCAGGTCTCCCCGCGGGTGCTCGCATTCCTCAAGATCCTGGTGGCGCACGCCCGCATCAGCGCCCTGGAGGTCATCACTCAGGAGTTCCGGGAGCTGGCGCTGGAGGCGGCGGGGCAGGCGGAGGCACGGGTGACCAGTGCGGTGGCGCTCACACCGGCAGAGCGGGAGCGGCTGGCGGCCGCCCTTTCCCGGCTGACCGGGCGGCAGGTGCGGCTGCTGCCGCAGACCGACCCGGCGCTGCTGGCGGGGGTATCGGTGCGCATTGGCGACCGGGTGATAGACGGCTCCGCCCGCGCCAAGCTGCAGATGCTGAGAGCGCAACTGAGGGCAGATTAGCCCGGTAAGGTGAAGATATGCGGATTCAACCTGACGAGATCAGCTCCATCATCAAGCAGGAGATCGAGCACTACGGCGCCGAGCTGCAGACGGTCGGCGTCGGCACCGTGATCCAGGTGGGCGACGGCATCGCCCGCGTCTACGGCCTCTCCGACGCCATGGCGGGCGAGTTGATCGAGTTCCCCGGCGGCGTCTTCGGCCTGGCGCTCAACCTGGAAGAGGACAACGTGGGCTGCATCTTGCTGGGGCCGGACACGGAAATCCGGGAGGGCGACACCGTGCGCACCACCGGCCGCATCGTACAGGTGCCCACCGGCGAGTCCATGATGGGCCGGGTAGTTAACGCCCTGGGCCAGCCCATTGACGGCAAGGGCAACATCCATGCCGAGCGCTCCCGCCCCGTGGAGTGGCGCGCCCCCGGCGTGGTGGAGCGCCTCCCCGTCAGCCAGCCCCTGCAGACCGGCCTGAAGGCCATTGACAGCATGATTCCCATCGGCCGGGGCCAGCGGGAGCTGATCATCGGCGACCGCCAGACCGGCAAGACCGCGATCTGCGTGGACACCATCATCAACCAGCGGGGCAAGGACGTCTATTGCGTGTATGTGGCTATCGGCCAGAAGCAATCCACGGTGGCCCAGGTGGTGGACGTGCTGGAGCGCCAGGGCGCCATGGAGTACACCACCGTGGTCTCTGCCTCCGCCAGCGACCCCGCCCCCACGCAGTACCTGGCCCCCTACGCCGGCTGTGCCATGGGCGAGGACTTCACCTACCGGGGCAAGCACTCCCTGGTGATCTACGACGACCTCACCAAGCACGCCCAGGCCTACCGCCAGGTGTCCCTGCTGCTGCGCCGGCCTCCCGGCCGGGAGGCCTACCCGGGCGACATCTTTTACCTGCACGCCCACCTGCTGGAGCGGGCCGCCAAGCTCAACGACGAGAAAGGCGGCGGGTCCCTCACCGCCCTACCCATCGTGGAAACCCAACTCGGCGACTACTCGGCCTACATCCCCACCAACGTGATCTCCATCACCGACGGCCAGATCTACCTGGAGAGCGACCTGTTCTTCGCCGGCGTGCGCCCGGCTATCAACGTGGGCGTTTCGGTCTCCCGGGTGGGCGGCGCTGCCCAGATTCGGGCCATGAAGCAGGTGGCCGGCCGCCTGCGCCTGGACCTGGCCTACTTCCGCGAGCTGCAGGCCTTTGCCCAGTTCGCCAGCGAGCTGGACAAGACCACCCGCGACCAGCTCAACCGGGGCCAGCACATGGTGGAGCTGCTCAAGCAGCCCCAGTACCAGCCCATGCTGGTGGAGGACCAGGTGATGTCCATCTACGCCGGCACCCAGGGCTTGCTGGATGATATCCCCCTGGAGCGGGTAGCCGAGTTTGAAAAGGAGATGCTGGACTGGCTGCACGAGAGCCATCCCGATCTGGGCCACCAGATCGCCAGCACCGGCCAGCTCCCCAGCGAGCTGGCAGAGCAGCTGGGCGCCGCCATTCGCGAGTTCAAGCAGCACTGGCTGCAGCAATAGGCAGGAGTCATGCTTTCCACTCGGGACATCAAGCGCAAAATCCGCACGGTAAGAAGCATCCAGCAGATCACGCAGGCGATGAAGACGGTGTCTTCCATCAAGCTGCGCCGGGCGGAGCAGCGCATCCGGGCCGCCCGGCCCTATGCCGAGCAGCTCTCCCTGCTGCTGGGCCGGCTGGCTGCCGGCGAGCTGGAGCACCCCTTCCTGGTGCCCCGCCCGGTGCAGGCGGCGGGGTTGGTGCTGATCACCGCTGACAAGGGGCTGGCGGGCAGCTTCAACGCCAACCTGGTGCGCGCTGCCGTGCTGCGGCTGCGGGAGCTGCCCAACCCGGGGGTGATCACCCTGGGCCGCCGGGGCACCGATGCCATGCGCCGCCTGGGCTTCCGGGTGCAGGGATCGCTCAGTCCCCTGGGAGCGGAGCCGCGGGCGGCGGAGGTGGCGCCCCTGGCCGACCAGGTGGGCGAGCTGTACCTGGCCGGTGTCTGGGACCAGGTGGAGGTGGTGTACGCCCACTACTACGGCGGCACCCGGGTGGCGGTGGTGACCCAGCAGCTGCTGCCGGTGGTGCGGCCGGCGCAAGTGGAGCGGGTGGGCGAGTACATCTACGAGCCGGCGCCGGAGGCCCTGCTTGCTCTGCTCATGCCCCGTTATCTGCGCACCCAAGTGCACACCGCGGTGCTCGATTCCCTGGCCAGTGAGCACGCGGCGCGGGTGACCGCCATGACCCTGGCCACCGATAATGCCGAGGACCTGATCGGTCAACTCACCGTGCAGTACAACAAGGCCCGCCAGAGCGCCATCACCCGGGAGCTGCTCGACATCGTGCTCGCCGCGGAGGCGCTGGCGTAGGCCCATAGGATGGGACATTATGGCGCAAGGTAAGCTAGTGGAAGTGATCGGGCCGGTGGTGGACGTGCGTTTCCCGCCGGATGAGATGCCGGAAATCCTGAACGCCCTGGATATCAAGGACGAGCGGCATAACCGCACCGTGGTGGCGGAAGTGGCCATGCACCTGGGCAATGACACCGTGCGCGCGGTGGCCATGGCTCCCACCGAGGGCCTGCAGCGGGGCATGGAAGTGACCGACACCGGCTCCCCTATCACCGTCCCCGTGGGCCGCGCCAACCTGGGCCGGGTGTTCAACCTGCTGGGTGAGCCCATTGACGAGCGGGGCCCGGTGCCCAGCGAGCAGCGCCTGCCCATCCACCGCCCGGCCCCCGGCTTTGAGGAGCAGGGCCTGGTGACCGAGGTTTTCGAGACCGGGTTCAAGGTGGTGGACCTGATCGCCCCCTACCCCAAGGGGGGCAAGGTGGGGCTGTTCGGCGGCGCCGGGGTGGGCAAGACGGTGCTGCTTACCGAGCTCATCCGCAACATCGCCACCGAGCATGGCGGCAGCTCTGTCTTCGCCGGCGTGGGCGAGCGCACCCGGGAGGGCAATGACCTGTGGCTGGAAATGCAGGAGTCCGGCGTCATTGACAAGACGGTGATGGTGTTCGGGCAGATGAACGAGCCCCCCGGTGCCCGCCTGCGGGTGGGCCTGGCCGCCCTGACCATGGCCGAGTACTTCCGGGACGTGGAAGGCCAGGACGTCCTGCTCTTCATTGACAATATCTTCCGCTTTGTGCAGGCGGGCTCCGAGGTGAGCGCGCTCCTGGGGCGCATGCCCTCGGCAGTGGGCTACCAGCCCACCCTGGGCACGGAAATGGGCGCCCTGCAGGAGCGCATCACCTCCACCAAGCGGGGCTCCATCACCTCCCTGCAGGCCATCTACGTGCCTGCCGACGACATCACCGACCCCGCCCCCGCCACCACCATGGCCCACCTGGACGCCGCCACCGTGCTCGACCGCGCCATCTTCGAACGGGGCATCTACCCGGCCGTGGACCCGCTGCACTCCACCTCCCGGATTCTCGACCCGCACATCGTGGGCGAGGAGCACTACCGGGTGGCCCGAGAAGTGCAGCAGCTCCTGCAGCGCTACAAGGAGCTACAGGACATCATCGCTATCCTGGGCATAGACGAGCTCTCGGACGAGGACAAGCTGCTGGTGCAGCGAGCGCGCAAGGTGGAGCGCTTCCTCTCCCAGCCCTTCTTCGTGGCCGAGGTGTTTACCGGCATTACCGGCAAGTACGTGCCCATCAGCGAGACGGTGCGCGGCTTCCGGGAGATCCTGGAGGGCAAGCACGACGACCTGCCTGAGCAGGCGTTCTACCTGGTGGGAACCATAGACGACGCCGTGGCCCAGGCGGCCAAGCTGGCGGGGAAGGCCTGATGCCTGCACCTTTCTCCCTGCGCGTGGTGACGCAGGATCGCACCGTCTTCTCTGGCCAGGTCACCAGCCTGGTGGCCCCCGGCGTGGAGGGCTACCTGGGGGTGATGGCCCACCACGCTCCCATGCTCACCGGCCTGGCCCCCGGCGAGCTGCACTTTGTCATCACCGAGGGCGACACCAAGGTCTATGCCATCAGCGGCGGCTTCCTGCAGGTGGCCGGGAACGAGGCCGTCGTGCTCGTTGACTCCGCCGAATCGCCCGAAGAGATAGACATCGAGCGCGCCCGGCAGGCCGTGGCCCGTGCCGAGCAGCGCCTGCACGCTCCTCCCACCGGCACCGACGTGGACCGGGCCCGCGCCGCCCTCATGCGGGCCCTGAACCGCCTGCGCGTCGCCGAGCGCTACCGCCATTAGGGAGACGCCCATGAAGTTTACCGACATCCTTGCTCCCCTCCCTCCCGTCCGGCGCCTGGTGGTCTCCACTCCCGACGCTGCCGGCCAGGGCGTGGACTTCTGGATCTGGTACCGCTGCCTGCAGGGCTTGGCCAACCGGCAGGAGCCTCACCTCTACCTCATCCAGCGCCCGCGGCCTGCCCCGCCGGACGGGCCGCCGGACCGCTTCTGCGAGGGGCACTGGCTGGATTACTACCGGCGCGCCTTCGGCCTGCCTGCCGAGCAGGTGGACGATCCGGACGCGGTGCTGGAGCGCTACCAGCACCTGGTGGGCGGCTATGTGCTCTATGACAACGAGGCCGTCATCCAGACCCAGAACCTGGCCATCACCCGCTGCGGCCTGGAGGGGCTGCTGCCCATCTCTCCCGACCAGGAGCACTGGATGGTCCGCCACGGCATTCCCCGCCGGGACGACCTGCGCGGCCGCTTTGCCAGTGACCTGGAGGCGGCCGAGTGGGCGCTGCAGCACCTCTGGCCCCACTGCCACCAGCGCCTCTTCGCCAATCTCTGCCACCACCGCCCCTTCTGGTACGCCCTGAGCCACACCCTGGAGGATTTCATCGTTTACCACCGGGTGCTGGCCCTGGACTTGCCGCTCAGCCGCCAAACCCGCCGCTCCTTGCACCTGTACCGGCGCCTGCTCGACTCCGCCAGCCCGCCCGGGGTGCAGATGAACTGGCACTGCATCCTGGACCAGGAGAAGGAGTACGTGGCCGAGGCGGCCGCCCGGGGATTCTTCACCCTCTGCAGCGTGAACACGCCCAATCTCACCATCCACGGCGGCGTGGGCGACCCCGAGGCCGCCTACACCCAGCCCCTGCCCGACCGGGAGCGCTGCCAGGCCCAGGCCGACCAGGCTTATGTTTGCTTCTACGTCAGCGACGGCGATGCTACCTGGGCCATGCATAACTTGCACTCGGGGAGCTGGCTCGCCCCCCAGCGGGGCCAGTTCAAGCTGGGCTGGGGGCTGCTTCCCTTCATGGTGCGGCTGATGCCGGGGATGCTGCGCTACTATCACGAGACCCGCCACCAGAACGACTGCTTCTGGGGCCCCTCCTCGGGCGTGGGCTATACCTACAGCCACCTGTGGCCCGAGCCGCTGGTGCATGATTACTTGCGGGAGAGTCGCCGCCTGCTCGACCAGACCGGCCAGCACGGCGTCAACATGGTCAACTGGTTCCTGCGCGACTGGTGGCGGGAGGTGGAGGACGACGGCGCCGTGCGCCGGGAGCAGGAGGCGCTGCGGGACGGCCCGGGCCTGATCTGCGGCTTGGGAGGCTCGCCCTACGCCAAAAGCTACCTGCAGGGCCCCATTCCCAAGCTGCACTCGGTGCATATCGCCAACGTGGGTCGGGACAACGTGGCCGACATCCTGCAGCTGCTCCGGGAGTGCCCCACCCGGCCCCTGTTCCTCTTCCTGTTCGCCCAGATCGCGCCCGGGGTGCTGGCCCACCTGGCGGGAGAAATGCCGGCCTTTGCCGGCACCCCGGTGCAGGTGGTGTCCATGGACGAGTTCTTCCTCACCCTGCAGGATGCCGTGGCCCGGGGCCTGGTCAAGGAGCCGCTCTATGAGAAGACGGAGGCGCTGGCCGAGACCTGGCTGCGCGCCCCTGGCCGCCACCGCCTGCCCTTGTGCGAGCAGCTCAGCGCCGAGCTGGCGCAGATTGCCCGTTCCGATGCCCCGACACGGCGCCGCCTGCTGGCCGAACCGGCCTGGATAAACCTGGTCTCCCGGGAGATCGAAAAGGTGGCCCAGGACCGGGAGGCCTTCCTTACCCGCTACCAGGGGCGGGCCCCCGTCCCCGCGGAGGAGGAGGCCGATACCCTGCTTTACGTGGCCTTCACCCTGGCCTGGACCGTGGTGCGCTCGGCCGTGGAGGCCCAGGGCATCTATGCCAACCACCGCACCCAGTGCCTGCGCGACCTGCAGCGCACCTGCGGGGCCTGGTTGGATACCACCCCCTTTGAGCGCCTCTTCGCCGCCTGGGAGGCCTGGGAGAGCGGCGTACCCACGGTCGAGGCGCTCGCGGGCTGGTGCGCCGGTGTGGCCGAGGCCGCCGCTCTCCTGCGCCAACACCTGGGCCCCCAGCCAGGCGAGCAGTTCACCGCCTGGCCCCCACCCACCATCTGAGGGCCTGCCCGCGGGATGTCGGTCGGGCCTGCAGGGCTGGCGGCTTCCGGTTCCCTAACGCCCGGCGAGCAGGGCATTGCCCAGGCGCAGCACGTCGTCCACCTGCTCGGTGGACTCAAAGCCGATCAGCATCGCCTGCACGCAATCCAGCCCCAGCACGTAGCGCAGCGACTGCTGCCGCTCCCCTGCCAGGGCCCCCTCGGCCAGGAGCTTGATGCCGCTCACTCCCTTGCCCGCGGCGCGCAGCCGCTGCAGCACCGGCACCACCACCTCCGGCGCGCCGTCCATGTTCTGGCCCCGGTGGTTGATGCGGGCCAGCACCATGTCCACCCAGGGGCTGGCGGCGGCTGCCTGCAGCGCCTCCAGGCTGTGAATGGACATGCCGTGCGCCCGGATAATCCCCTGCTCCTTGGCGGCCGCCAAGGCGTCCATCGCCTCCCTGATAGGCGGCCCCCAGGGGACATCGGAGACGGCGTGGATGTGCACCATGTCTATGTAGTCGGTTCCCAGCTCCCGCCGGAAGCGGTCCAGGTCCTGGCGGGCGCCTTTGCTGGTGCGATACCAGATCTTGGTCTCCAGCACCACCTGCTCCCGGGGCACACCTCGCAGCGCCGACCGCAGCAGGTAATGCGTACCGTAGATGTCGGCGGCGTCGAAGTAGCTGATCCCCTGCTCCAGAGCATGGCGGATCATGCGCACGAAGGCCGCCCCCCCCAAGCGGGTCTGGTTGGACTGCTTGTCCCAGCCCCGGGTGCCGGTGCCAAAGCCCAGGTAGGAGGGCCTGATCCCGGTGTGGCCGAGGGTTACCCGGTCGGTCATGCTGGCAGGCCGGGAACCCCGTGCCAGGAGCCCGGGTGAATACAGGGCAGCGCTGCCGGCCAGCGTTCCCGCCAGGAATTGACGCCTGGTAAGCTTGGGCTTCATGGTTGCTCCTTGGGCTTGCTCAACTCAAAGCGCACTATGGATACTACCGCATTCCCCCCCGGCTGCAAATTCTTCATCACCACCGGGATGCGGCCGGTGGCGGTGTCCCAGGCGGTGAGGGGCACCGAGATCTGCCGCCCGGCGTGAAACTGCTCGAACACGCCCAGGTCCCGCCCGGCTACCATCACCGCCTGCCGGCGCCCGCCGGCAAAGTTGTCCCCGTCCACCAGCAGCAGGTGCAGCGTTCTTGCCGTCCCCGGCGGGCAGACCAGGTCGAACTCCAGGGACTCGTAGTCGGCCCAGCAGTGGTTCACCTCGGTGGTCCAGGGCGCCCCCTGGAAGGCATAGCCCTGCCGGAAGGTAAAATCCCACCCCTGCTCCAGGAATTCCTCCTCCGCCGGCATGCGCCCGCAGTAGAGCACCACTGTCTCCCCCGCCTCCCGGTGGCGCCGGGCCGCCTTCGGGTCGGTAGGCGGGTAGAAGGCGGGCCGCCGCTGCCGGCTGGGGGGCAGGGGGGCAAAGGCCTGGTGCGGCTCTCGCTGGTACCAGTAGGCCACGCTGGATAGCTGCAGCGGATTGCCGGGCTGGGAGAACATCTCCCGGAAGAAGGCGGCTTCCCGGGCCCCAAAGCCCACCGTCATGCGCAGCGAGCGCCCAAATGAGATGCAGTCGCTCACGGTGAAGCGGTAGGCCGCCGCCCCGTACTGGTAGTAGGGCTGGTAGCCGGTGTAGGCGAAGCCGTTGGCCTGCTCCGGGAAGCCCCAGCTGAAGCCGAAAGCATCCTCCAGCCCCTGCCACTCGATGGAGGGCTCCCGCTCGCCGTCGAGGTAGAACTTCACGTTTTCGTCCACCGGGTAGCCCTGCTGGGGCCCGCCCATCCCCCGGATGGTGCAGTTCCAGCCCACGAATTGCCCCCGCCCCTGCGCCGCAAACACCGGGTAATCCTCCTTGCCCAGGAGCAGGGTCTGCTGGTGCCAGGCGGCGTGGAAGTAGCCGGCGTCGGGGGGCAGCGCCTTGAGCTTGCGGCAGATCACGTAGCTGTAGCAGGGGTTGGCCGACCAGGAGCCGCTGGGATAGCGCGGGTTGTCATTTTCCACCTCCACCCGGGCGCGGCGGGCAAAGGGCATGGGAAAGTAGCAGTTCCAGCCCCGCTTCTTGTTGGTGAGCGCGGTCTCCACCCGCTCCAGGGCGCCGTTGGGGTCGCAAAAAAAGTCGGTGAGCGGGGCCTGCACGCTGGGCTGGCGCTCCCCGTCCCACCAGATGCGCAGCACGGCGTCCCGGTCCAGCTTCATCGCCTGGGGCAGGGCAAAATGGATCATGGTGATCACCCCCGGCCCCTGCAGGTCGGCGATCACCACCTTGCTTCGCCCCTGGCCGAACTGGCGCTGCTCGGGGTTTTCGCCCCACAGGGCGTTGACTTGCCGGGTCTCGCCCTCCCGCAGCAGGCAGAGCGCGTCCAGGCTCGCCGCCTTCCCCGCCGCCTGCCCGGCCAGCCCTGCCGCTACCGCCAGCGCCACCAGCCACCGCCTCCGCACGGCTTCACCTCCTGCCCCGGATGCTACTGCCCTTGCTTTGACGCCGGGCCCCCGGCTCCTGCCCTTTCCGGCCTTAGAGCAGGAACAGCAGGCCCAGCAGCCAAATAGGCCTTTGATTGCATACTGTTCACCCGGGAGGGAGCGATGCGTAGATTACCTTCAACCTACCAGGTTCCGTGCGTGCTCGTGTTGCTGGTGCTGGCTACCGTTGCCCTTTGCGGCTGCGGCGACGGGGGTGGCGTATTATCCGGGCCGCCCGCTGGCGGGGGTGGGACCCGGACCTGGACTTTTGATCTGAACGGCCAGCCCCGCACCTTTGCCTGGACCGACCAGGACGCGGAATGGACCGGGGGCACGCTCAGCCCGGAGCATCTGGAGATCTACTTTGACAAGGACCGGACCACCAATCCTCCGCTACGCACCATCATCGTGGTGGACGATCCGGATTCGGTCACCGTCGGTCAGCCCACGCCGGTGAGGATGGAGATCTGGTTCACCACCGACGCGCACGACTATTTCTGCACGGACGCCGACCACCAGGTGAGCGTGACCTTCAGCAAGTTTGAGCTAAAGGACGGCGGTAAGGTCAGCGGCACCGCCGAGGGCACCCTGGTCAATGACGCCGCCCAGGTGCTCACCCTGGACTCAGGCGCTTTCGCCAACGTTGTCGTCTACGATAACCGGTACAAGCCCTGAGGTCTGCCCCACCACCGGAATAGGGCAGCCGGCACCCGCTGGCTGCCCTATTCCTCCTGCATCAGCCGGCGCAGGGCTGCTGGCAAGTGCGTGGGGGCAGTGCCAGCGCTGCTGCGGTGCAGGCTGGCCATCACCGAGCGCAGGTGCTGGTAGGGCAGGCTCACGAAGAGCTCGTGCTCGGGGATATGCTCCATGCGCCGGGCGGTGACATCCCCAAAGCTGACATTGACCTGCCCGGTGACCAGGGGGTAGGTGATCACGGCCCGGCACAGCGACCCCGTGGGATCGCATTCCATGGGCAGGCCGGTTTCATAGTGCGCCAGGTTCACCAGGCGGGCCGCCTGCCAGGGGTTGCAGGCGATAACAGCCAGGTCGGGGCACAGCTCGGCCTGCTCCAGGGGGGCCAGGATCACGTGCTCGGCCAGGCCCAGCGGCGGTTTCACCTTGGCCATGGCGCCGGCGCGGTGGATGGCGGCCGGGCAGGAAAACAGCTTCTCGCCCTCCACCAGGAACTCGCGCAAGGCCCGCGCCCGCTCCGGCTCCTGCCCGGCCAGCCCCAGGTATAGGGAGCCGCCGGGGCAGGCGGAGTTCTTGGCCGTCAGGTCAATGGTGATGCCCGCGGCCGCCTGGCCCAGGGCGCCGCACACCCGGCATTTGTCCTGCCGCGCCCCCTGGGGCGGGTGGTCGGTATAGGTGACCGCCACTGGTCCCCGCTCCAGCTCCAGCACTTCCCGCAACGCCTTGCCCCAGGCTTGCCACTCCATCGCTGCCTCCCTTCTGCCGGCGCCTGCAGCCGCCCTTGCTGGCGGTTGACTTCCCGCCGTCCTCCCGCTAACTTATCCCCCGATCGTTTGCCCACCCATCCCGTGCCGCACTGGGGGGAGATGGAAGCTCAGTATCAGTGGGTGTTCGAGCTGTGCACCATGGGCTCTCGCGCTGCTTACCGGATCGCGCTCGGGCTCCTGCTCACATTTGTTCTGGGCCTATCCGCTCTGCTCCTTGCCGTCGGAGTTACTCCCGCCAACCTTTTCGCCAATGACCATACCATCCTGCTCGACGGGGCCTGGCGCATCCTGCATGGCCAACGCCCACACCTCGACTGGTATAGCCCCCTGGGGCCGCTGCCCTATCTGCTGTGCGCCTTCGGGATGGTGGCGGTGGGCCCGTGTGCCAGTGCCACTGCCTGCGGAAATGTACTCCTGTTTGGCGTGCTTTCGCTCTGGGCCTGGCTCATTGCCTCCTCGCGGTTGTCTGCGGTGACCGCTCTGCTCTTTGCCGCCCTGGTGGGAGCGATCACCATTGGCACCCATCCCCTGGGCCACCGCCTCTCTGACACCAGCTACGCCATGCTCTACAACCGACAGGGCTTTGCCCTGCTGTCAATCGTGGTACTGGAGGTTTTCCTGGCCCCGCGGCACCCCCGCTCCCGGGATCAGATAATCGGAGGGTTATCCACCGGCGCACTCACTGCCGCCCTGCTCTTTACCAAGGCCAGCTACTTCCTGGTGGCGGTGGCGGCAGTGGCGCTGGCGCACCTGCTGCGGAGCGGCTCCCGCCGCTGGCAGGCTGCCTACCTGGCAGGGGGCCTGGCGGTGCTGGTACCCCTGGTGGTCTTCCTGCAGGGCGGCCTGGGAGCCATGGCGGGCGACTTGCGCCTGGCCGCCGCGGCCCGGGGACCGGGCTTCCTGGCGCCGTGGAATCTCCTGGTGGTGACCGGCTACAGCGTCACCCCCTTGCTGTGCTTGCTTATGGCCTGGCTGGTGGCACCCCGAGTGGAGAAGCCCGAGGCAGGGGGCCTGGCCAGCCGCCCCCTCGGCCTTGCTCTTGGCTTCATGGCGCTGGCCGGCCTGATGCTGGTCAACTCCAACTGCCAGTGGTCGGACTTGCCTCTGATCCCGGTAGCGGCGCTGGTGCTGTTTGAGCATGCGGGGCGCCAGTGGCAGGGGAAAACGCGGCAGGGGACCAAGATGCCCGGCGTGCAATACCTGTGCCTGGCCTTCTTTGTGCTCTATCCTCTGGGGCACCTGCTCTGCAAGGACCTGGCAGGCATCGGCTACTCCGCTTATCTGCATTACCGGGTGGCCCCGTCCGTGCCCTACGCCCAGCGCATCCACTCTCCCAGCCTGGGCGACCTGGTGGTGCTGCCCCGCAATGATGAGCGCAACCAGGTACCCTACGTGGCCAAGATCAACGATGGCCTGGCTCTGCTGCGCCCCCGCCTGCGCCCTGAGAGCCGCATCTTAACCCTGGACTCCAATAACCCGTTCTCCCACCTCCTGCTCCAGATACCCCCCCACAGCGGCGCCGCCTGGCTGAACCTGGGCACCAGCATCGGCCCCCGCGCCTTCCCTCCGCCGCAACGCCTCTTCCGGGAGGTGACGCTGCTCATGGTGCCCAAGCCCGCCGCGGACCCCACGGGCAACGGCGCCTTCTTGCGGCGAGCCTACCGTGACTACGTGCGCCAGCATTTCCGCTGGCAGGCCGAGTCAAGGTACTGGGCGCTGCTGGCGAGGTACCGATGAAATCGCGACTGCTCCCAGGCCCCCCTTGCCGGGCGGCAAGGGGAGTGGCGCCCGTGCGCAAGGGGGCAGAAGGCATTTCGTAACCCAAAACGAACTCCTTAGGAACATGCAGGCACCGCAGCCCAGTCGGACTAACTGACGCCGCCCCTTGGCAGCGCGATTCGCAGCACCGGGAGCGCACATGAACGAAGACAGCATCCGCATCGTCGGCGGCAACCGCCTGGAGGGCATCGTCCATCTCAACGGCAGCAAGAACGGCACCCTGCCGCTGCTGGCGGCCGCCCTGCTCCTGGACGGCGACACCCTGATCCACAACGTGCCCAAGGTCGAGGATGTCTTCACCATGATCGCCATCCTGGAGGCCCTGGGCCTGCACGCCGAGTGGAAGCGGGGCAGCCTCCTCATCCGCAACCGGGGGATCAGCACCCCCCGCCCCCCCCAGGAGCTGGTGGAGAAGATGCGGGCCAGCTTTTACGTGTTCGGCCCCCTGCTCGCCCGCCTGGGGCAGGCTGAGGTACCCCTGCCCGGCGGCTGCAACCTGGGCAGCCGCCCCGTGGACTACATCACCAAAGAGTTCCTGCGCCTGGGCGCCCAGATCGAGGTGAAGCACGGCTACGTGGTGGCCAAGGCGGCCCGCCTGCAGGGGGGCACCATCAACCTGGATCCCCGCTATCGCAGCCCCGGCGCCACCTTCAACCTGCTGATGGGGGCGGTGCTGGCCCAGGGCACCACGGTGATCAACAATGCCTGCGGCGAGCCGGACGTGGTGGAGTTCTGCCGCTTCCTGACTGCTGCGGGCGCCCGTATCAGCGGCGCCGGCAGCCCTGTGCTGCGCGTGGATGGGGTGGCGGGGCTGCGGGGCTGTGCCTTCCGGGCGCCCAATGACCGCCTGGAGGCTGGCACCTACCTGATCGCCGCCGCCATCACCAGGGGTGATGTCACCGTGCGCACCCTGCAGGCGAGCGCCCTGCCCTCCGTGCTGGACCAGCTCAGCGCTGCTGGCATGACCATCGAGGCGGGCCCGGACTATATCCGCTGCCTGGGCCGGGGACGCCCCCGCGCCCTGCACGTGGAAACCGCCCCCTTCCCCGGCTTTCCCACCGACCTGCAGCCGCCCCTGGTGGCCCTGCTCTGCCTGGCGGAGGGCCGCAGCGTGGTGCGGGAAAGCATCTATGACGGCCGGCTCGCCTACCTGGATCACCTCAGCCGCATGGGTGCCCACTGCCACGTGGACGACCGGGTGGCCACCATCGAGGGGGTGGAGCGCCTCGACGGCGCCCGGGTGCACGTAGAGCGCCACATGCGCGCCGGCGCCGCCTTGGTGCTGGCGGCCCTGGCTGCCGAGGGCGAAAGCGAGATTATCGGCTGCCGCTTCATCGAGCGCGGCTACCAGAACTTCGAGCAGAAGCTGGCCCGGTTGGGCGCCCAGGTGATCCCGCCCAAGAACTGGAGGCAAGAGCAGTGCGCCTGACCTCCGGCCTGGGGATTGATCTGGGCACCTCCAACATCCTGGTCTACGCCCGGGGCCGAGGCATCGTGCTGCGCGAGCCCTCCGTGGTGGCCCTGGCCAAGGACACGGGCGAGGTGCTGGCGGTAGGCGAGGAAGCCCGCCAGATGCTGGGGCGCACCCCCAGCAATATTATCGCCAGCCGCCCCCTGCAGGATGGGGTGATCGCCAACTTCACCGTCACCCACAAGATGCTGCGTTACCTGATGGACAAGCTGCTGGGCAAGCGCCGCCTGGTAAAGCCGGTGGTGGTGGTGTGCATGCCCTGCGGCGCCACGGGCGTGGAGCGGCGGGCGGTGCTGGAGGCTGCCCTGGCCGCGGGCGCCAAGAAGGCCATCCCCCTGGAGGAGCCCATGGCCGCCGCTATCGGGGCCGGCCTGCCCGTGGCCGGGGCCAGCGGGTGCATGGTGGTAGATATCGGCGGCGGCACCACCGACATCGCCGTGCTCTCCCTGGGCGGCATCGTGATCAGCGAGTCCCTGCGCCTGGGCGGCGACAAGATGGACGAGGTGATCATTCGCCACCTGAAGAGGGCCTGCAACCTGGCCATCGGCGAGCGCACCGCGGAGGAGATCAAGATCGCCATCGGCTCCGCCTACCCCATGCAGAGCGAGATCAAGTACGAGGTGCGGGGGCGGGACCTGGTGGGCGGTCTGCCCAAGACGGTGCAGGTCTCCTCGGCCGAAGTGCGGGAGGCCCTGGCGGAGCCGGTGCTGAGCATCATCGAGCGCACCAAGGCGGTCCTGGAGCAGACGCCTCCCGAGCTGGCGGCCGATATCATCGAGCGCGGCATCACCCTCACCGGCGGCGGTGCCCTGCTCCGGGGCATTGACCGACTGATGGCCCTGCACACGGAGGTGCCGGTGCAGATCGCCCAGGACCCCATGTCCTGTGTGGCGGTGGGCACGGGCAAGTACCTGGACGCCATGCGCCACCTCCCCCGCGGCCGCGCCTGGCAGGAGCTCAGGGAGGCGTAGCCCCCTCCCGCCCCGTCTTGCCGGGAAGCCCCAAAATGCAATAGAATGACATGCCCTGGCCCCCTGCGGCGCCAGGGCCACAAGGCAGCCCCGAGGAGTGCCAGATGAGGACCCTCGCCCACCTTTGCCTGGCGGCCATCATCTTGCTGGCCCGGCCTGCGGCCGCCCAGGAAGCCCTCCACCAGGAGCAGGTCAGGCAGGCCATCGCCGCCGCCCGGGATGACCTGGTGGATCTGCTCTGGTGGCGGACCGAGTCTCTCTTCCATGAGGGCGACATTGCCCGCATCATCCCGGTCTGCGACCTGGTGATCCAGCTCGACCCCAGCTTTGTCGAGCCCTACGCGGTGAGCGCCTGGCTCTCCTGGGACCAGCGGCCCCAGGAGGCGGCGGCCCGCTACCAGGCGGGCATTGCTGCCAATCCCAAGGACTACCAGCTCCAGCACGAGCTGGGGCTGTTCTACTCACTGCGCCGCAGGGACCAGGCGGCCGCCCTCCCCCACTTCCGGCAGGCGGCCTCCCTCCCCGGCGCGCCCCCCTATGTGCAGCGCAGCTATGCCCGCTGCCTGACCAAGCTGGGGCGGCGCCAGGAGGCCATCGCCGCCTGGAAGCGGGTGCTCGACCGTGAGCCCAATGACCCCATCGCCAGGCGGGAGCTGGAGCGCCTGTCGGCCGGGGGAAGGTGACGCATGACTCTCCCTGCCCCCCGAAACGAAAAGCTGCAGGTGGACGTGGCCGTGATCGGCGGTGGGCCGGGCGGCTATGTGGCCGCGGCCCGTGCCGCCACGCTCGGGGCCCGGGTGGCCCTGGTGGAGGCCCGGGAGCTGGGCGGCACCTGCCTGAACCGCGGCTGCATCCCCACCAAGGCCCTGCTGCGCAGTGTCGAGCTGCTCGAGCTGGCCCGCAACGGCAAGGAATACGGCGTGCTCGCCGACACCGTGGGCTTTGATTGGCCCCGCGCCCTGGCGCGCAAGCAGCGGGTGGTGAAGCAGCTCCGGGCCGGGGTGGAGATGATCATGAACTCCCACCAGGTGCAGGTGCTCTACGGCCAGGGGTCACTGGCCGGACCGGGCCGCCTCCAGGTGCAGGGGGACCGCGAGGCCGAGATCACGGCCGCCAAGATTATCATCGCCACCGGCGCTGTGCCTGCCCGGGTGCCCATCCCCGGTGCCGACGGCCCCGGCGTGATCACCAGCGACCAGGCGCTGGAGCTGGACCAGGTGCCGGCCTCCCTGGTGGTGATCGGCGGTGGCGCTATCGGCCTGGAGTTCGGTTTCCTCTTCCATGCCCTGGGCTGCCAGGTGACCATCGTGGAGATGCTGCCTCACCTCCTGCCCGCCGAGGACGAGGAGATCGCGGCCGAGCTCAGCCGGCTCTTCCGGAAGCGGGGCATCGCCGTGCACGCCCCCGCCCGGGTGGCCGCCATCGGCGACGGCCCCGCCGGCAAGCAGGTGAGCGTTGACACCGAGGCCGGCCGGAAGCTGCTGGACTGCGAGCTGGTGCTGATGGCGGTGGGGCGCACCCCTTACCTGGAGGGGCTGGGCGCAGAGCGCCTGGGCTTGGCTACCCAGGGGCGGGCGCTGCTGGTGAACGAGCGCATGGAGACCAACGTCCCCGGCGTTTATGCCATCGGCGACGCCGTGGGGGGCATGCTGCTGGCGCATGTGGCCAGCGCCGAGGGCAAGGTAGCGGCCGCCAACGCCCTGGGCGGGGAGGCGGCCATGTCCTACCGGGCCATCCCCTCCTGCCTGTACACCTCCCCGGAGGTGGCCTCCGTGGGTCTCACCGAGGCCCGGGCTGCCGAGCAGGGGATCGCCTGCCGGGTGGCCCGCACCAGCTTTCGGGCCATGGGCAAGGCGGTGGCCATGGGGGAGCGGGACGGCCTGGTGAAGATGGTGGCCGAGGCCGACCGCGGCCGCCTGCTGGGGGTGCAGATTATCGGCGCCCATGCCACCGACCTGGTGGCGGAGGCGGTGCTGGCCGTTGAGACCGGGGCCGATGCCCGCACCCTGGCCCACGCCGTGCACGCCCACCCCACCCTCGCCGAGGCGCTGATGGAGGCCGCGGAAGGGGTGCTGGGATGCGCCGTTCATGGGTAAGAAGATAGGGAGTCCACCCAGGGAGATGCCCATGCGATACCTGACCGTTCTCGCCCTGCTGCTATTGGTGCCGGTGGCCGTGCTTGCCGCCGAGGAAAACAAGGAGGCGGCCGCCCTGCCCACTGCCACTGACCTGATCAAGCAGTGGGACGCCCTGCGTTACTACCACCGCGACCTGGGCCTGCAGGACTTCCAGGCCGATCTCAACTGCAACCTCTATTCCGGCCTGGTGGAGACTCGCCTGGGTCGCAAGCCCCAGTTCAAGCTCTACTGGCGCTGGCCCAGCCACTGCAAGATCACCATCGCCAACGTCCCTGAGAAGCTGCAAGGGGTGCCGGCCGATGTCTGTGCCGCCATGCAAAGCCAGGCGGTGTACCTGATCCCGAAATGCTTTAGCGATATTGTGGGCCACTACCAGATCACCATCGGCCTGGAAAAGAGCGGCGCCGGCAATGTGCTCACCGGCCAGGCCCTGGATAACGAGAACCCGGTGCGCAGCTTCAACACCTACCTGGACAAGGAAGGCAAGGAACTCAAGACCACCTGGCTCACCACCGCCGGCTCCAACATCACCCGCACCGTGGCTGGCAGCACTACCCGCGACGCCCGCCAGCTCATCACCGACTTGCAGATGGAGGTGCACCACGCCAACGGTACCACCAGCAAGTACGCCATCCACACCGACTTCGCCCAGGTGGGCCGCTACTGGCTGCCCGCCGTCATGTCCATCAACTATGCGGACCGCGCCCCGGTGGTCTTCGTGCTCGGCCGGTACAAGGTGAACACCGGTCTGTCCGAGTCATTCTTTAAGGAAAGGGACGGCAAATGACCCAACCCCCGGTCGAGGAAGTGCTGCGCCTGCTCGAGCAGGACAGCCGGCTCTCCCCCGCCCAGATCGCCGAGCGCACGGGAGGCAGCCCCCAGGAGACGGAGGCCCTGATCAAGCGCCTGGAGGCGGAAGGCGTAATCCGCCGCTACAAGGCGGTGATCAACTGGGAGCGGGTGGGCGATGATCACCTGTTCGCCTTCATCGAGGTCAAGGTGGCCCCCCAGCGCGGCCAGGGCTTCGACGCGGTGGCCGCCCGGATCATGAAGTTCCCGGAGGTGCACTCGCTTTACCTGATGTCCGGCACCTATGACTTGCACGTGGTGATCGAGGGGGGCAGCATGAAGGAGATCGCCTACTTTGTGGCCGAAAAGCTCGCCCCCCTGGAAAACGTGGTGAGCACCGCCACCCACTTCGTGCTCAAGCGCTACAAGGTGGACGGCGACACCATCGAGGAATGGGAGCAGCCGGAGCGGCTCTCCGTCACCCCCTGACCGGCAAGGAGCTGACAGGTGCCCCCAAGATTGCTCGCTGACAAGGTGGAGGCCCTGCCCCCCTCCCCCATTCGCAAGTTCTTTGACCTGGTGCAGAGCTTCCCGGATGCCATCTCGCTGGGCATCGGGGAGCCCGATTTCGTCACCCCCTGGAGCGCCCGGGAGGCCGCCATCTTCTCCCTGGAAAAGGGCGCCACCCACTACACCGCCAACCGGGGCACCCTGGAGCTGCGCCGGGAGATCGCCGCCTACCTGCAGCGCCGCTTCCGCCTGGACTATGACCCGGAGCAGGAGATTATCGTCACCGTGGGCGGCAGCGAGGCCCTGGACCTGCTGCACCGGGCCCTGCTCAACCCTGGGGACGAGGTGATCGTCCCCCAGCCCTGCTTTGTCGCCTACATTCCGCTGATCGAGCTGGCGGGAGGCAGGGCGGTGGTGCTGCCCACCCAGGAAAAGGATGGCTTCCGCCCCTCCGCCGCCCAGGTGGAGCCCCTGGTGACGCCCGCTACCCGCGCCCTTTTGCTCGGGTTCCCCAACAACCCCACCGGGGCTACCCTCCCCGCCGCTCACCTGGCCGAGATCGCCGAGCTGGCGCGCCGCCGGGACCTGCTGGTCATCTCCGACGAGATCTACGCCGAGCTTACCTATGACGGCGATCACGCCTCCATCGCCGCCTGCCCGGGGATGAAGGAGCGCACCGTGCTCATCAGCGGCTTCTCCAAGGCCTACGCCATGACCGGTTGGCGCCTGGGCTACGCCGCCGGGCCGGCCCCCCTGATCGGTGCCATGAACAAGATCCACAGCTACACCATCATGTGCTCCTCCACCATGGCCCAGAAGGCGGCCACCGAGGCCCTGCGCTCCTGCAGCCGGGACGTGGAGATCATGCGCGAGCAGTATAACCAGCGCCGCCGGGTGATCCTGAACCGCCTGCAGGCCGTGGGGCTGTCCTGCTTCTCCCCGCAGGGAGCCTTTTACGTCTTCCCCTGCATCCGCTCCACGGGGCTCGGCTCAGAGCAGTTCGCGGAGCGCCTGCTGCGGGAGGCCCGGGTGGCGGTGGTGCCCGGCAATGCCTTCGGGGACTGCGGGGAGGGCTATGTGCGCTGCTCCTATGCCACCTCCGTGGAGCTGATCGAGGAGGCGATGTGCCGCCTGGCCGCCTTCCTCCAGCGCCTGTAAGGTGCGCCCATGAGAGTTACCCTGGCCAAGCATGCCGGCTTCTGCTTTGGGGTGAAGCGGGCCCTGGACCTGGTTACCGCCGCCCGCCGCCAGGCCTCCGGGCCCATCTGCACCCTGGGGCCGCTGATCCATAATCCCCAGGCGGTGGCCCGGCTGGAGGAGCAGGGCATCCACCCCATCCACAGCCTGGACCAGGTGGCCTCCGGCGCCACCCTGGTTATTCCCTCCCACGGCGCCGCCCCGGAGCTATTGGCCCAGGCCCAGCAGCGCGGCCTGCGCACCCTGGATGCCACCTGTCCCTTCGTGGCCAACGCCCAGGATCATACCCGCCGCCTGGCGGCCGAGGGCTACCAGGTGGTGATCCTGGGCGATGCTGGCCATCCCGAGGTGCTGGGCCTGCTGGGCCAGGCCGGCGGCAAGGCACGCGTGGTGGCGGAGCCCGCCCAGGCCGCCGCCCTGCAGCTGGGGGGCAAGGTTGGCCTGGTTACCCAGACCACGCAGACCGGTTCCCGGCTGCAGCAGGTGGCCGACGCCCTGCTGCAGGGAGCGGTGGAGCTGCGCATTTTCAACACCATTTGCGCCGCTACCAGCCAGCGCCAGGCGGGCGCCCTTGAACTTGCCGCCCAGGCCGATATGATGGTGGTGGTGGGCGGCCGCAACAGCGCAAACACGGCCCGCCTGGCCGAGCTCTGCAGCCAGGTGGTGCCCACCTATCACGTGGAGACCG